>Ga0209474_10000011_pt1 | contig 215395 bp, 205 predicted proteins | sample GraSoiAngelo_145_FD_185902 | JGI IMG/M metagenome (GOLD analysis project Ga0209474, IMG submission 185902) | Grasslands soil microbial communities from the Angelo Coastal Reserve, California, USA - 14_1009_05_20cm (SPAdes) (version 2) | ecosystem: Environmental > Terrestrial > Soil >... | reverse complement strand
ACCGGTGCCGCGGCGATCCCAAGGATCAGCGCCAGACCGCCCCCCGCCTCGATCAGCATCCCGATCCACGCCATCAGTCCCGGCACCGGGAAGTGCAGCACGTCCCGCAGCATGCCCGTCCACCCTGCCATCCCTGGTCCCGGAAACGGCGGACCAATCAACTTGCCCAAGCCATGCATCAGGAAGACGACCCCGACCACCACCCGCAGAATGAAGAGGCCGAGTGCCGGATTGTTGCCTTTCATAGCGTCCCTCCGCCCGTCAGCCGGGAATGAAGTTGACTTTGGGATCGAGCCGGCGCGCGAACGCTGCGAGCAGGCGCGCCGCGCGCTCCAGATCCTCCAGCGCCACCATCTCATTCGGACTGTGCATGTACCGGTTGGGCACGCTCACGAGCCCGGTCGGGATTCCGCGCAGCGCGTTGTAGATCGCGTCCGCGTCGGTGCTGGTGTCGTGCGGCGCCGCCTGCACGCTGTAGGGAATCTGTTCCTGCTCGGCGCAGTGCACGAGCAGGTCGAATACGACGGGACTGACTGAGGACCCGCGGGCCAGCACCGGTCCGGCTCCCAGCTTGTGCTCGCCCGCGCGCTTCTTCTCCGCGCCGGGGTAATCGGTCGCGTGCGTGACGTCCACCACGAGGGCAACCTGCGGGTCGAGTCCGACCGCGCTGGTGCGAGCCCCTCCACCCGTCCACGCGATCTCCTCACGCGTCGTCGCGACGGCGAATACCGCCGCGTGTTTGGGACGGTCTTTCGCCAGCAGCCGCAGCACCTCGGCCACGACGTATGCCCCGATCCGGTTGTCGATGCTGCGCGACACGATGCGCCCGTTCGGCAGCTCCTGCACGTCCGCGTCCAGCACCGCGGGATCTCCGACGCGCACGCGCTCGAGCGCTTCGGCCCGGGTGGCGGCGCCGATGTCGATCCACAGGTCCGTGATCTTGGAGACCTTGTCTATGTCCTCTTTCTTCATGAGGTGGATCGCCTGCTTGCCGATCACGCCGCGCACGGGTCCCTTCGGCCCCGCGATTACGACGCGCTGCCCGACCAGCACCTGGGGGTCCCACCCGCCGATCCCGGCGAAGTAGAGGTAGCCGTCGTCATCCACGTGTGTCACCTGGAGCCCGATCTCGTCGATGTGGCCGGCGAGCATAAGGCGCGGCGCGCCCTGGGGGTTCACGGCGGCGGTCGAGTTACCGTGGACATCGGCTTTGACGTCATCGGCGAACGCCTTCACCTCCTCACGCCACACGCGGGCGGGGGCGGTCTCGAAGCCGGATGGCCCCGGGGTGTCGAGCAGGCGCTTCAGGAAGTCCAGCGTGGGTTTCATCATGGATGGGCTGGGGTGGAAAGAGGAATACCGAGCCGGCTGCGAACGCTGTCTGCGGCTGCGCCCGTAGCGAGCGTCGCCTGATGGCCGGCCCGGATGGGGATCGCCGACAGGCGAAGCTGCTTGTCGGGTCTCACGATGACGCGCAGGATCGCCGAGAGCCGTGTCCACGGACCGCTCTGCAGGAAGATGAAGTTGCCGAGCGATTGCACGATCGGCTTGCCCTTGTAGCGGACGACCGGTTGCAGCACGTGGGGATGATGGGCGAGCACCAGATCCGCGCCAGCGTCCACCAGGCCGTACAGGAGGTCCTGGTGGTACTTGGGGGGCGCGTCGACGAATTCCTGACCTCCGTGGACGCTCACGACGACGAGGTCCGCCCGGCCGCTCTCCTTGAGGCTCCGGATCGCGGGGAAAATCCACGCCGTGTCCCCCCACGCGACGTAATTCGCGCCGGGGTGCCGGTAGAAGGTGTACGGCGCCGGATTCCAGGCGCGTGTGATCGCGAAGAAGGCGACGCGCCAGCCCCCACGCCGCACGATCACGGGTTGCTCGGCCATGTCCCGGCCGAACGCGGATCCCACGAACAGCACGCCGGCCCGCGTGAGCTGGCGCATCGTCTCCTGCAACGTCGCCTCTCCCCCGTCCCACGCGTGGTTGTTGGCAGTACTCACGATGTCGAACCCCGCCTGCGCCAGCGCTGCCGCCGCGATGGGCGGGGCAGTGAACACCGCCCCCGAGTCGTCCACCTGGCCCGTGTCCGCCGCGATCGGGCTCTCCAGGTTGCCGAAGGTAATGTCCGCGCCGCGCAGCGTGTCGAGCAGCGGGCGAAACGAGTACAACGTGTCCCCCTCGATGAGCCGCTCCCTGGCCGTGCGTCGCCCGAGATTGATGTCGCCCACCGCATACAGGCGGAGCGGACCCCGAGGGGGGACCGCCGGCGCCTGCAGCAGGGCCAGCAGCAAAGCGCACGACGCCACGAGGTGGCCCGTCATAGCCGTCGGGCCTCAACAAACCTTGGTGATGCCATCAACGATGGATCAACTGGGCGAGGAGTCCCGCCGCGTCGACCAGCCGCGGCCCCGGGCGTGAAGTATAGGCGTTGCCGTCGAGAAACTCGACGCGCCGGTCGAACAGCGCCCGCGCGTCCTGGTCCGTGACCAGGGCCAGCTCGCGGCGCGCCCGCTCCACGTCGAAGCCGCACGGCGCGACGACCACGAGCTCGGGCGCCAGTGCACTGAGCTCCCGCCACGGTCGCGTCACCGCCGGTGCGCCGGGAACGCCGCCGACATCCTCGCCCCCCGCGATCTCGATCAGCTCGGGGACCCAGTGACCCGCGACGTAGGGAGGGTCGAGCCATTCCAGAACGAGGACCCGCGGTCGATGCAGGGGCGCAGCATGCTGCGCCCCACCATCGTTCGAACTGGCTAAGGCAGCTTTCCGCACGCGGCGCAGCCGGTAGGCGAGTCCCGCGATCACCTCGTCCGCTTCGTCGCGCAGCTCCAAGGCCTCGCCGACCTTGCGCATGTCGACGAACACCTCGACGAGGGTATGCGCGTGGAGCGTCACGACCCAGGGCGTGTGGCGCAGCGAGGAGACAATGTCGGCGAGCTGCTCCTGGCCGACCGCACAGACGTCGCAGATCGCCTGTCCGATGACGACGTCCGGGCGGAGGCGGGCAACGAGCTCCACGTCCACCTCGATTGTCGGGGCAGCTTCGCGTTTCGCGGTCGCCAGCGCGCGGTCGATCTCGCCGGAGGAGAGGCCGGGGTCGAGGCGCGAGCGGGTCACCCGCGGCAGGGCGCGCACCTCGGGCGGATAGTCGCACTCGTGCGTCACCCCGACGAGGTGGCTGCCCGCTCCCAGGGCGGCGACGATCTCGGTGGCGGCGGGGAGTAGGGAAACGACGCGCATCGTTATCCACGCAAAGCACGCATGCTGAAATGTAGGGCGCAGCACATGTAGGGGCGCAGCATGCTGCGCCCCTACAGCGACGGCCGTATCACTGCTCGCGCCGGCCCACCCAGTAGAGCAGCGCTCCCATCAGTCCGAACAGCCCGAAGGCGAGGATGTTGGAGTGGGGCAGATTCCCGAGCGCGGTGAAGACGGGCACCCGCTCGGCGAGCGCGTCCGCGGAGCCCAGGACGCCCGCGATCGCCGCTAGGACGATCCCACAGATGGCTCCGCCGGCGATCAGGCCACTCGAGAACAGCACTCCAGGTCCCGATTCGACTTGGGCGAGCGATTGCTGCCGGGCCTGCGCGCGCCGCTCGATCAGCCACCGCACCACGCCGCCCGCGAACATCGCCGATGAGGTGGAGATCGGCAGGTACACCCCCACCGCGACCGGCAGCGCCTGCACCCCCATGAGCTCGATCGCGATGGTGATGAATACCCCGAGCAGCACCAGCACCCACGGCAGCTTATGGGTTAGAATGCCGTCGGTGATGAGCGCCATGATCGTCGCCTTGGGCGAATCGAGCCGGGGAATGGTCTTGCCCCGATACTCGTGGACGCGGCCGCCGATCCCCGGATCGAGCACGTAGCGCAACTCGCGACTCGGCGGGTCCATCAGGTACTTGCCGGCGGCGACGCCGTCGGTGACGACGTACACGCGGACGACCTGATACGTCGCGCGGTCCACCGAGTCGCTGCCGGCGATGCGGAAACCGGACATGGTCGCGGGCAGGACCTCGACCGGCGCCCGGCCACCCGCCGGCGGCGCCAGCGCTTGCGCGCGGAACGGAGCGTGTTGCTCGGGGACGGGATAGGTGTACGCCCGGTTGAGGAGCGTGAGGGTCCAGCCAACGACGAGCGCCGACCCCAGGGCGCCGATCAGGATGGCGATCTGCTGTTTGCGCGGGGTGGAGCCGACGAGGAAGCCGGTCTTCAGGTCCTGTGAGGTGTTGCCGGCATTCGCGGTGGCGACGGCCACGACGGCGGCAATCGAGATCGCCTGCACGCGGTGGTCCACGCCGGTCCAGCCGATCGCGACAAAGATCAGGCACGTCCCGAGCAGCGCCGCGATGGTCATGCCGGAAATCGGGTTCGCCGAAGAGCCGATCTGGCCGCAGATGCGGGAGGACACGGTAGCGAAGAAGAATCCGAAGATCACGATCAGGACCGCGCCGAGCAGGTTGACGCCCAGCTGCGGCAGCAGCGTGAGGACGATGGCGAGGGCGATCGAGCCGCCGACGGTGAGTGAAATGGGGAGATCGTGCTCGGTCCGCAGCCGGGTGACCGCCTGGCCGAGGCGGGACGCGCGCAGCTCCTTCCAGCTCGAGGCGAACGAGCTCGCGATCGTCGGGAGGGAGCGCGCCAGCGCGATGATTCCCGCCGAGGCGACGGCGCCCGCCCCGATGTAGAACACGAAGCTGGCGCGGATCTCACTCGGACTCATGTCGCGAATCAGCTTCACCGCCGGGAACCCGAACGGCTCGGCGAGGCCCGACCCCACGAGCTTGATCGCGGGCGCGAGCACCAGGTACGCGAAGCAGCCGCCGGCGAACAGGTAGCCGGCGATACGCGGGCCGATGATATAGCCCACTCCCAGGAGCTCCGGGGAGATTTCCGTCGAGATGGCAGCGCCTGGATAGAAGGCAAGCGCCTTCCCGGGGACGTCGGGCCACAGCTTGAGCCCGCCCATCAAGAACTTGTAGACGAAGCCCACACCGAAGGCCTGGAACACGCGCTTAGCCTGCAGGCCGCGCTCTTCGCCGGCGATCAGCACTTCGGCGCACGCCGTGCCCTCCGGGTAGATCAGCGTGTCGTGCTCTTTCACGATCAAGGCGCGGCGCAGCGGGATCATCATCAGGATCCCCATCAGCCCGCCCGCCGTCGCCAGGACCGCCACCCGGCTGATGTCCAAGTCGTAGCCCATCAGCAGAATCGCCGGGATCGTGAAGACCACCCCGGCCGCCACCGAATCGCTGGCCGACCCAGTGGTCTGCACGATGTTGTTCTCGAGAATCGACGTCCGGCCGAGGGCGCGGAAGATCGTGATCGAGAGCACCGCGATGGGGATGGAGGAGCTCACCGTGAGCCCGATCTTGAGGGCGAGGTACACGCTCGAGGCGCTGAAGATCAGCCCGAGCAGCACGCCGAGGATCAGGGCGCGCGGCGTGAGCTCCGCGGGGAAGTGCGTCGCGGGGATGTAGGGCTCGTGGCTGGCCATATGGGCGGAGAATCTGGCCGCCGCTGGCGGGGCGCGATAGAGGTGACACTCGGGCGCCTGTGGCGGGCTGCCCACACGGGTAGCGACGCGTCAACACGGACTATGATCGCTGGCTCGCGCTCTCTCCGCGCAGCGCGGTGTGGCACGACCGGGCACGCGCATTGCTGCGTTCTGCAACGTCGCTGTTTCGTGCGAATGCCTTCCCGGAGGTGTGCGTATGCGCGTCTTCCCGCTCGTCGTGGCCGTGTGCCTGGCGCTCGCCGCGTGCGACCTCGTCGACCCTGAACCCTCGACCGTCCGCCCCAAGCCCGCGACTACAGGGAAGCCGTCTCTTGCGACGGCTAGCTCCGAACGGTCCAGCACAGGGGTTCCCGTCACCGATCTCGGCTCCCCGGGACCGGCCGGCCAGGCGCTCGCAATGAACGACGCCGGCCAGGTCGTCGGCATGAGCTTGACCAACACCTTCCGCTGGCTCCTCTGGTCCGACGGGGTGATCACCGACCTCGGCGGGATCGAGGTGGCAGATATCAACAACGCCGGACGCATCGCGGGCAAGTGCGGAGCCCACGCCTGCGTCTGGCAAAGCGGCGCCACCACGGATCTCGGCACGTTGGGCGGAGCCAGTAGCGCGGCGAGTGACATCAACAACGCCGGCCAGGTTGCAGGCAACAGCCAAACGGCCTCCGGCGAGGTGCACGGCTTCGTGTGGGCGGACGGCGTGATGACCGATATCGGTCAGATCGCCGTGGCCGCGATAAATGACGCCGGCCAGGTCGTTGGCGCGTGCGGCTCCGCTCCCGGGCGCGCCTGCCGGTGGGAGAATGGTGCGATCTCCGATCTCGGCACGTTGGGTGGGACGAGCAGTCGCGCCTCCGGCATCAACAACGCCGGGCAGATCGTGGGCACCAGCCTGACCGCCGCCGGCCAAACCCACGCGTTTCTTTGGGCGAACGGCACGATGACCGACCTCGGGGACCTGGGCCAGGGCCACAGCGAGGCGTTTGCGATCAACGATGCCGGGCAGGTTGTCGGATACGGCTGCTGGGACCTGTGCGATAACGGGCAGGGCCATGACGACATGCTCCACGCATTTCTCTGGGCGCGCGGGGAGATGACCGACCTGGGGACGTTGGGCGGCTCCTACAGCCGGGCCAACGACATCAATGCGGGGGGCGAGGTCGTCGGCCATGCCTTCAGGACCGGTGAGGACAACATCTCGGAGATCGAGATGTCGGGCCGCCCCGTGCTATGGCAGCCGGAGCCGGACAACACTGCTCCCACGGTGAACGCCGGCGCGGATCGGGAAGTGGAGGTCGGACAGCCAGTGAGCGTGACGTTCACGCTCGCGGACGCGACGGCGAACGGCCCCTGGACCTGGTACGTGTCATGGGGTGACGCCACGACCGTCGGGACCGCCACGACGACCGCCGATCCGATCACGGTGAGCCACACCTACAATCAGGCCGGCGCATACCGGGTCCTCGTGCGTGTCACCGACGACGCCGGTGGCCTTGGCCTGGACGATGTGACCGTGCGGGCCATCCCTGCGGGTGGCAATACGGCTCCCACGGTGATCGCCGGCGCCGATCAACAAGGCTGGCCGGGCGCCCAGATGAGTGTGGCTTTCAGATTCGCTGACGAGACGCCGGCCACCCCTTGGACCTGGCAGGTCAGCTGGGGTGACGGCGCCACGAGCTCCGGCAGCGTGTCGTCGCCGTGCTGTCCGCCCACGCCGTCTCACGCCTATCAGAGCGCCGGCCAGTACACCGCGCGCGTCACGGTCACGGACGGCCTCGGGGCCAGCGGCTCAGACGACGTGATCATTACGATCTACGAGCCCCCGGCTGGGAACACCGCACCCACGGTGAACGCCGGCTTTGATCAGACCTGGTTCGCGTACGGCACGGTTCGCCAGACCTTCAACTTCTCCGACCGGTCGACGCCCGCCCCGCCGTGGCACTGGGAGGTGGCTTGGGGCGACGGGGCTTCGAGCTCCGGCGTCGCCGATCAGATGGGCAGCGTCTCGCCCAGTCATGTTTACACGGCGGCGGGCCAGTACACGGTGCGAGTGACAGTGACCGACAACCTCGGGGCCGCCGGATCGGACGAGGCGCTCATCTCGATCAGCCCGAATGATCGTCCCACGGTCACCGCCGGGCCCGATCAGATGGCCCAACCCGGGCAGTCGATCAGTGAGACCTTCACGTTCGTCGACGATGCGTCAATCTTCTGGACCTGGCGGATCAACTGGGGCGACGGGCGCTCGAACAGCGGGTTCACCACCAGGATCGATCCGATGAACGCGAGCCACGCCTACGCCGACGCGGGTCGGTACAGCGTGATCATAACGGTCACGGACCGAGTCGGCGCCGTGGGCGCAGACACGTTCGCGGTGTGGGTGGGCCCCGCGCAGTGGGTGGAGGCGCTCGTCGAGCAGGTCAACCGGGTCGCCGCGACGACGGCCTTGACCCAAGACCAAACGCGCGGCCTGTTGGGCAAGCTCGACCAAGTGCGCGCCAAGCTCGCTGCCGGCCAGACGGACCAGGGCATCAACCAGCTCGAGGCGTTCGTCAACCAGGTCGACGCGTTCGGGCGCAACGGCACGCTCGCCGCCGACTCGGCGCAAGGCCTCATCGCGTGGGCCCGCGGAATCATCGATCGGTTGCAGGCCGCGAGCAGCTGATCACACCGAAGTAACGGCGAGCCCGGCTTGAGCCGGGCTCGCCGTCTTCCGCTGCGTTTTGCGGGCTGGTACCATGTCCACTATGCCCGACGCGCCCGATTCCCTCTTCATCCAATTCCAGGCCGCCCTCGTCGGCGGGTACTCGCTGGAGCGGGAGCTGGGCCGCGGGGGGATGGGCGTGGTGTATCTAGCGCGCGAGGTGCGCCTCGACCGCCCCGTCGCCATCAAGCTGCTGCCGCCCGGCATGGCTCGGGACGGGACCTTGCGGGAGCGCTTCCTGCGCGAGGCGCGCACCGCCGCCAAGCTCAGCCACCCGCACATCATCCCCATCTTCACGGTCGACGAGGTCGGCGACTTCGTGTTTTTCGCCATGGCCTACGTGGACGGCGAGACGCTCACGAGCGCGTGCGGCGCCGCGGCCCGCTGCCACCATCCGAAGCGGCGCGCGTGCTGCGGGAGGTCGCCTGGGCGCTGGCGTACGCCCACTCGCAGGGGCTGGTGCACCGCGACGTCAAGGCGGACAACATCATGCTGGAGACCGCGACGGGCCGCGCTCTCGTCGCCGACTTCGGGATTGCCGGGTTGGTGCGCGACGCCGCCGCGGTGGCCGGCGGTGAGGTGATCGGCACGCCCGAATTCATGAGCCCCGAGCAGGCGCTGGGTGAGCCGGTGGACGCGCGCAGCGACCTCTACGCCCTCGGGGTCGTCGGGTACTTCGCCCTCTCCGGCGCGTTGCCATTCGAAGGGGCGCAGGCGACCGAGGTCCTGGCGAAGCAGGCGACGGAGCCGCCGCCGCCCCTCTCCTCGGTCGTCCCCGGCGTGCCGCGCCGGCTCGCGCGCGCCGTGGAGCAATGCCTCGAGAAAGACCCGGCCGACCGGCCGCGGACGGCCGAGGAGCTGGTGGGACAGCTTGCGCTGGAGCAGCGCAAGGAGATCCCGGTCGTGCTGCGGGCGTTTGTGAAGCACAACTCGCGACTCGATGGACTCGGCGTGTTGTTCTACCCGTTCGGATTGCTGCTCACGTCCGCGTTCATCGGCGCCGCCTTCGGCGCGACGGCCGCGTTCGGCACGTTGCTCGGCGGGCTGACCGTGCTGCCGCTCGCCATCCTGATGAACCGCGCGCGCCGGCTCCTCAAGTCCGGCTTCGGCCACGGCGACATCGGCGTGGCGTTCCGGGCGGAGCTCGAGCAGCAGCGCGAGGAGCGGGCCGTGGAGCACGGGCATGGGCCGTCGGCTCTGGAGCGCATCCTGCAGCTGGGTGGGGTGGTCGGCCTCGGTCTCGGGACAGCGGGGTGGCTGACGATCGTGTTCACCGAGTGGCCGCCCGCCGGGCCGTACTGGGTACCGGCGCTCCTCAGTGTCGCGAGCTGGGTGGGAGCGGGGTCCGGCTTGGCCGCCCTGATCATGCTGCAACGGCGGCGCGACATCGACACAGAGGCGTATGCCAAGTTCTGGACCGGGCGGATCGGCCGCTGGCTATTCGGCCTGGCGCGCACGTTCACCTCCGCCAAGGCGCTGCCCGCGCCGATGACGCATCGACCCACGGAGCTCTCGCTCGGGATGGCGGCGGAGCAGTTGTTCGCGACGCTGCCGAAGGACACGCGCCAGCAGCTCCGCGACCTGCCTGCCGTGGTGCACCGGCTGGAAGAGGACGCGCAGAAAATGCGGCGCCGGCTCGAGGAGCTGCAGCAGGTCCTGGCCGACACAGGAAAAGGGGAAGAGGGACGGCGACAGGGGGATGCTGCGGTCGAGGCGCGGCGCCGGCGGATCGTCGCCGACCTCGAGGTGGAGCGCGACCTCGTGCAGCAACGCCTCAACGACGCCGTGCGGGCGCTCGAGACAATCCGCCTCAACCTGCTGCGGCTGCACGCTGGCTCCGGCACGGTGCAGAGCCTCACGACGGACCTGGGCCTCGCGCGCGAAGTGGCGAAGCAGATCGGCTTCCTCCTCGAGGCCGAGCGGGAGGTCGAAGAGGAGCTCCGCTGAGCACAGGGCCGGGGAACCCCGTCTAGACCCCCCGGGGTACTGAGAGCGCGCTTATGACGTAGGCCGACCCTGACTGTCGCGTCACCGCCACACCGTGCAATCGATGCTACGAGAACCGGATCCCCATTTCCGCCTGCTCGACCGTGCGCTGGCCGGTCGTTACGTGCTCGAGCGCCGCCTTGGCAGAGGCGGCATGGGTGTGGTGTTCCTCGCACGCGAGCTGCGCCTCGAGCGCCGGGTCGCTATCAAGTTGTTGCTCCCTGCGAAGGCCGTCGACCCGATCGCGCGCGAGCGCTTCCTGGTCGAGGCGCGGACCGCAGCGCAGCTGACCCACCCCAACATCGTGCCCATCTTCGCCGTCGACGAGTTGAGCGACGTCGTGTTCTTCGCCATGGCGTACATCGAGGGCCAGACGCTGGGTCAGCGGGTCCGCGAGCGAGGGCCGCTCCCGCCCAAGGAAGCCGCGCGGCTGCTCCGCGACGTCGGGTGGGCGCTGGCGCACGCGCACGAGCGCGGCGTCGTGCACCGTGACGTGAAGCCCGACAATATCCTGCTCGATGCCGCCACCGGCCGCGCATTGGTGTCCGATTTCGGCATCGCCCGGGTAGGGGCAGGTGGCGGGATGACAGGGCCGCGGGAGGTGGTCGGGACGGCCGAGTTCATGAGCCCGGAGCAGGCGAGTGGGCTCGGGGTAGATGCACGGAGCGATCTCTACTCGCTGGGAGTGGTCGGTTACTACGCTCTGTCGGGCCAGCTGCCGTTCGCCGCAGGTGACTCCTACGAGATGATGGCGCGGCACATCGCAGTTCCGCCGCGGCCGCTCGCGTCGGTGGCGCCCGGAGTGCCGCGGCGGTTGGCGCGCATCATCGACCGCTGCCTCTTGAAGGAGCCGGCGGCGCGCTTCACGAGCGGCGCCCACCTCGCCGACGCCGTCCGCCTCGCGGTGGCGGTTCCGGTGGGCCCGCCGATCGCGCTACGGGCGTTCCTCGTCGAGAGCCGGCACCTCTCAGCACCGGCGCTGGTGTACGGGGCGTTGCTCGGCCTCGCCGTCCCGTTGCTGGTCATGCAGCTCGTTACCTCGGCTGACCTCGGTCCCAGGCTCGTCGCCGCGGGCTTCATCATCTGGTTGTTCGCGCTGCCGAGCGTGCTGATGCTGGTGCGGGTGCGACGGCTCTGCGCCGCCGGGTTCGATCGTGACGACCTGACCGATGCACTCTCCGCGGAGCTGGCGCGCCACCGGGAGGAGCTGGCGTTTCTGTACGGCGACGGGCCGTCGCGCCTCGAGCGGCTGTTGCGACGTCTGGCCTACGCCGGCGTCTGCATCGCCGCGACGGCGGTCGCGACGGGACTCCGTGCGCCCGGCCTCGCTTCGAGCTCGGTACCGCTCGCGGCCTGCGGCATCGCGGCAGGCGTGGCGCTGCTCGCCGCCGTCATGGCTCGGGCGCGCACCGAGCATCGCACCGACCCGAAACGCGAGCGCCGGCTGCGCTTCTGGGGCGGGCCATTGGGGGGGTGGTTATTCCGGTTCGCCGGGCTCGGGCTGGCCCGCGCGCCCGCCCCGACGGCTGCCCAAGCCGATCGCCCCTCGCCCGACATGGTGGTCGGCGCTGTAGCGGAGGAAGACGGTAAAGGGCGGTAGCTACCGCCCCCCTTTGACCGCCTGTAGTCTCTCCCCCGCCTCTCGCAGCTGTTCTTCCGTCTTACAGAACGCGAACCGGACCAGCTGCCGTCCCAGCTCCGGGCGGCTGAAGAAGCTCGAGCCCGGCACCGGGGCAACGCCGGCCTCACACGTGAGCCAGCGGGCGAATGCGTCGTCCGGTAGGTCGGAGAGCGCCGAGAAGTCGGCGAGGATGTAGTAGGCGCCCTCGGGTGGCTCGCAGCGAAACCCCGCCGCCAGCAGCGCGCCGTGCAGCAGGTCCCGCCTGGCGCGGTAGTCGACGGCGAGACCCCGGTAGTACTCGGGCCCCAGCGTCTCGAGGCCGACGGCGATCGCCTCCTGGAGCGGCGCCGGCGCTCCAACGGTGAGAAAGTCATGCACCTTGCGGATCGCGTCGGTTACTTCTGGCGGTGCAATGATCGTCCCGACCCGCCACCCGGTGACGCTGAAGGTCTTGGAGGCGCCGCTGATCGTAATCGTATGGTCGCGCATCCCATCCAGCGTCGCGATCGGGATGTGCTTTCCCTCGTAGTAGATGTGCTCGTAGATCTCGTCTGTCACCGCATAGGCATCATACCGCCGGCACAGCTCTGCTACGCCCTCGAGCTCCCGCCCGGACAGGACGCGGCCAGTCGGATTGTTCGGCGTGCAGACGATGATCGCGCGCGTGCGCTTCGAGAACGCCGCGGCGAGGCGGTCCAGGTCGAGCGGCGCTCCAGCCGCGATCGGGACGTACACGGGACGCGCGCCGCACAGGATCGTGTCGGGGCCGTAGTTTTCGTAGAACGGCTCGAACACGATGACCTCGTCCCCGGGATCGACAACCGCGAGGAGGGCGGACGCCATCGCTTCCGTCGCCCCACATGTGACCGTCACCTCCGCCTCGGGATCCACGGTCATTCCGTACCATTGGGCGTACTTCCGCGCCAGCGCGTCACGCAACCGCTTGGCACCCCAAGTGATGGCGTACTGGTTGATGTCGTCGCGGATCGCACGGGCCGCCGCGTCCTTGAGGGCGTCGGGCGCCGAGAAGTTCGGAAACCCCTGCGCCAGGTTGATCGCTCCGTGCTCGTTCGCGAGCCGGGTCATGCCGCGGATGACCGATTCGGTGAAGCCGTGGGTACGGGTGGCGGTGCGCATGATACAAAAGTAGCCCTCGCCGCGCCCTACAGCTTCAACCTCACGTCGATATCCACCAGTATCGCGCTGGGCGTATCGAGGAACACGACCCGATCCGCCTCACGGTGGATCACCATCTTCACGGGCCGGCCCTTGCCCTTGCCTCTGCCCATGTTGCCCCGGCGGTACCAGACCACGACGTCGGGCCCGGCGTTCTCGATCCGCACTACGTCGTAGCCCTGCCTGACCAGAACCTCCCGGGTGACGACCAGCGCCCGATCGTTGGTTACCGCGTACTTCTTAGGGCCCTTGCCTTGCGCAGCGGCTGCTGACGCGGTTGCGACGAGCAGACCAACCGTGATCACAAGAAGCGTCGTCCTGTTCGACATACGCACCTCCGGCGTGTGAGCGGCCGACGGGCGCCCACCCTACTGAGAGAGTCACGGCGCCGGTGTGATCGTCATCACACGCGTGCGATTGCGGGCCCGAATCCGCTTTGAGCAGTCATGGCAACCGCGCGCGCCACATGATGTTCCGACCGGGGGTGAGGCCAGTCACGGCCGGCGCGACAGCCGACAGGGATCATCCAGTCGAGCACCCGCTTCCGGCGGGTGACCCGCCCTAGACACCCGTCGCGCCCTACCGATAGGAGCCTTGATGAACGCATCCCCGCAGCAGGGGCGCGCCCTCTTGTACCTGGCCACGATCTTCGCGATCGCGAGCTGCGATCGCAGCGACACGCCGGCGGCCCCGTTGCGGGGGCCGGCCTCCGCGCTGGCAGACCTTCAAGCCACTTTCGGCTCGACCGGTGCCATGGCAGAGGCGCGTTCATCTCACGTGGCGGTGCGGCTGCACGACGGGCGGGTGCTGGTCGCGGGCGGCATCAACGCCATGACTCGGCTCGCCACCGCCGAGCTGTTCGACCCTGGAACGGGCGCCTGGTCGAGCGTCGCGAACATGAACTTCCCGCGGCTCGGCCACGCGGCGGTGCTGCTGGGCGACGGGCGCGTGCTCGTGATCGGCGGCGCTCGATCTAACAACGTTGTCGAACCGGCCGTTGGCGGCTCGGCCGAAATCTTCGATCCGGTGGCCGGCACCTGGACGCTCACCGGCCCTCTCAACGTGCCCCGCAACAGTCCCGCCGCCGTCGTCCTGCAAGACGGGCGGGTGCTCGTGGCAGGGGGGGGCGACCGCAGCGGTCACATGTGGAGCTCGGCCGAGTTGTTCGATCCTACATCCGGAACGTGGACGCCCACGGGCACCCTGAGCGTGGGCCGGCAAGCGCCGGCCGGGGCGCTGCTGCCCGACGGGCGGGTGCTGCTCGCCGGCGGGACGAGTGAATACCCATTCCCGTCACTCGCCTCGGCGGAATTGTACGATCCGGCGACTGGGACGTGGAGCCCGACCGGGAGCATGGCGGATCAGCGCATCTGGACCTCCGAGGACGCGAGCGCGGCCGGGTTTCTGGTCGTGCTGGCCGACGGCAAAGTGCTGACCGCGGGCGGCGTGAGCCGGCCGGACAACTTCGGGGCCAACGACCTTTATCTAAAGAGCGCCGAGCTGTACGATCCCGCCACCGGTACCTGGAGTCCGGCGGGTGACATGCTGACGCCGCGGAGCGAGCATCAGTTGACACTGCTCGCTACGGGGCAGGTGCTGGCTACGGGCGGACGCTTCAGCGGGGCGCTCCTGGACGGCGCCGAGGTGTTCGACCCGGGAACGGGGATGTTTAGCGATGCCGGCACGATGACGAGCCCCCGCATCGATCACACGGCCACTCGACTGACCGACGGGCGGGTGTTGCTCGCCGGCGGCTTAGCCATTGGGGGCCTGAGCTCAGCCGAGATCTTCGCCATCTCCACCTCGACGAACCACGCGCCCGTCGCCGTTGCCGGAGCGGGCGTCACCGCAGCGGAGGGCGCGACCGTGCAGTTCGACGGCAGTGCCTCATCCGATCTCGATGGTGATGCCCTGACGTTCACGTGGGACTTCGGCGACGGGAGCGCCCCGGAGACCGGTCCTACGCCGAGCCACACCTACGTGGACAACGGCAACTACACGGTGACCCTCACTGTGTCGGACGGCAGCCTGACCAACGCCGCCACTACGACGGCCGTTATCACCAACCTCCTCCCGGCCGTCGGTCCGATCTCGGCGCCGGTGGACCCGGTGGAAGTCGGCACCCCCGTTACGGCCAGCGCGAGCTTCACCGATCCCGGGCTGCTCGACACCCATACGGCGTCGATCGACTGGGGCGACGGCACATCCTCGACCGGCCTCGTGAGCGAAGTGGACGGCTCGGGATCGGTCAGCGGCAGCCACGCGTACACTGTGGCGGGCGTCTACCTCGTGACACTCACTGTCACGGACAAGGACGGCGGAATCGGGCAAGCGACCTTCGAGTTCGTCATTGTGTTCGAGCCCACGTCGGGCTTCGTGACCGGCGGCGGGTGGATCGACTCCCCGCCTGGCGCCTACGCGGCCGACCCGACGCTCACAGGGAAGGCAAACTTCGGTTTCGTCGCCCGCTACCAGCCGGGCGCCACGGTGCCGTCCGGCCAGACCGAGTTCCGCTTCCAGGTGGCCGGCTTGAACTTCCACAGCACCGAGTACGAGTGGCTCGTGGTGTCGGGTACCCGGGCGCAGTTCAAAGGGTCGGGCACGCTGAACGGGAGCGAGGGCTTCCGGTTCATGATCTCGGCTGTGGACGGGGACCTGAGCCAAGGCCGCCCCACCGACGGGTTCCGGATCAAGATCTGGGACGACACGTCGGGCGGCGTGATCTACGACAACCAGATGGGCGATTCGGATCGCAGCTCATCGACCACGGCGCTAGGCGGTGGGAGTATCGTGATTCACCGGTAGGCGGCGAGCCGCTCGATACCGTGCCGGCCGCCGGGCTCATGGGCCCGGCGGCCGGCACGTCTACTTCAGTAGCTGCTTGGCGATCGTATTCAGCTGCATGTTGCTCGTCCCCTCGTAGATCGTGCCGATCTTCGCATCCCGGTAGAACTTCTCGACCGGGTACTCCTTGGTGTAACCGTAGCCGCCGAACAGCTCCACGCCGAGCGAGGTAACCCGCTCGGCTACCTGCGCAGCGAACAGCTTGGCCATCGCGGCCTGCATCGTGTACGGCTCGCCCGCATCCTCCAGCCGCGCCGCGTTGTACACCATCAAGCGCGCCGCCTCGAGCTCGGTCGCGGCCTGAGCGAGCTGGAACTGTACAGCCTGGAACTCTCCGATCGGATGGCCGAACTGCTGGCGTTCCTTGACGTACTTGAGCGCTGCCTGGAGCGCGCCGCGCGCCACGCCGATCATCTGCGCCCCGATACCGATGCGACCGGTGTTGAGCGTCTCGATCGCAACCTTGTAGCCCTTGCCTACCTCACCTACGACGTTCGCCGCCGGTACCTCGCAGCCGTCCAGAATGAGCTCGCAGGTGCTCGACGCGCGGATACCGAGCTTGTCTTCTTTCTTGCCGACCGAGAAGCCCTTGAAGCCCCGCTCCACCGCGAAGGCGGTGATCCCCTTGTAGCCTTGTGAGAAGTCGGCATTCGCGAAGATGATGAACAGCCCGGCCTCGGCCCCGTTGGTGATCCACAGCTTGCGACCCTCCAGCACCCAGCCGTCGCTCCGCTTGGCCGCCCTCGTCTGCAGGCCGAACGCGTCCGATCCCGAGTCGGGCTCGGAGAGCGCGTAGGCGCCGAGCAGGTCGGTCGCGAGGCGGGGAAGATAGCGCCGCTGTACGTCGTTGCTCGCCCACTTGAGGAGCAAGTTGTTGACGAGGGTGTTCTGGACGTCCACGAAGATCGCGACCGACGCGTCGACCGCCGAGAGCTCCTCTACGGCCAGCACCGTCATGAGGAGGCTCCCCCCCGCCCCGCCATGCTGCTCGGGCGTCTCGATGCCCATGAGCCCGATCTCGAAGCACTGCGTGAGGACTGCCGGATCGATCGCCGCTGCACGCTCCATCGCCGCGACTCGCGGCTTGACCGCACGCGCGGCGAAATCGCGCACGGTGTCGCGGAACAGCGCTTCCTCTTCGGAGAGCTTCGTCAGCGGAGGCGTGGTGGCGAGCTGCGGCATGATTGAGCCATTCTAGCTGCGATCCTTCAGCCGGCGAACGAATTTGAGCCCCGACCACACATCGTCGACCGCCGCGACCTTGACGTCCACCAGCCCGTGAGCCACGCCGATCGCCCGCACGACGTCCTCGGTGAGATCGGTCGCTACGCCGGACGATTGCTTGGGCCAAGAGATCCACAGCATCCCGGCGGGGGTGAGCGCGCGCGCGAGCGCAGCAAACTCGCGCTCGAGCTCACCTTTCTCACGCGTGAAGAACTGCACGAAATCGAGCAGCCCGGTGGCCGCCGGCCGCCGGCTCACCTGCTGTGGCAGCCGACCGAGCGTGCGCTCATAGGCTCTGGGCGCGTTGAGAATCGCGATCGTCGTGCCCGGCTTGATGCCGAGCTTCTCGATGAGCGACACCCGCTTCTTCACCGGCCTTTGTAGATGATCCGCCAGATCCGCCCCGCCGCGTCGTCGGTGACGTACAGCGACCCATCGGGTCCCTGCGCCAGACCCACGGGGCGGTGCTGTGGGCCGGCACCGTTCTCGTGCCAGAAGCCGTCGGCAAACGTTTCATAGGTCCCCACCGGCTTGCCACCCTTGAACGGTACGAACACGACGCGATACCCCGCTTGCGGCAGCGGAGCCCGGTTCCAGGAGCCATGAAACGCGATGAACGCGCCGCCCGAGTAGGCGGCAGGAAACTGTGAGCCGGTGTAGAACATCAGGCCATCCGGCGCCCAATGGCCCGGGAACGCCATCGCCGGCTCCTTCTTCTGCGCGCACCGCCCCACCTCCTTCCCGTCGCCGCCGTACTCCGGCGCGAGCACGAGGTGACCGAGCTCCGCGTCGTGGTAGCAATACGGCCAGCCGAAGTCATCGCCCTGGTTCACCCGCAGCAGCTCCTCCGACGGCTTTTCGGCGCTCTGCTCGGCGGTGAAAAGCTTGGGCCAGTTTTGGAAGAGCTGGTCCCGGCCGTGCTGCGTGGACCACAGCTGGCCGTCTGGCGCGATCACCATCCCCACGGCGTTGCGAATCCCGGTGGCGTAATGCGTCCCGCTCTCTTCGGTCTGGTCTTGCTTAGTCGCATCGAAGCGCCAGATCCCCGCTCGCGTGGCGAGCTCGGGGCACGGGTCCTTCCCCGGCGATTCGTTCGACCGATCGGCGACCTGACACACATTCGAAGGCGAGCCGACGTTGACGAACAAGGTCTTGCCGTCGGCGGAGAGCGCCAGATTCCGCGCGCTGTGCCCGCCTCCGGGAAGGTCCCTCACGATCACGCTCGGCTCGCCCACCGGCTTGAGCCGGCCGGCGGGGAGCGCGAACCGATACACCGTGGTGGCGGTGCTGAAGTACAGCGCGCCCTTGCTCAACACGATGCCCGTGCCGCCCGCGGTGCCGGCGGTTTCCCGCTCGTCGGCCTTCCCGTCGCCACTCGTGTCGCGCAAGGCGAGGACGCCGCCCTTCGCCCCCGCGCCGCGCCCGTCCTCGAGCGCGACGAAGATGTCGCCGTTGGGCGCGACGGCAAGGTGGCGCGCACGGCCGACCTGGTCGGCCACGACGACGGCGCAGAATCCCGCGGGGAGCGTGATGCCTCCGTTGTCGGGATCGCAGGCGGGTGAGCCGTCGGACGGTCGGACAGTCGGACTGACGGACAGGGCCAGCGCTGCACAGCCAGCCGCGGTGATCGCTTTCGGCGTCATCCCCTTTTCTCCCCTGTGGTGCCTGCGAGCATCTCTCGGATCCCCCCGAGCGACGACAGCACACCCGTCGCCTCGTACGGCAGGTAGATGACCTTGTTGCTCTGCGGGCTCGTGACCATGTCCTTGAGCGCCTCGATGTAGCGGATCGCGATCAGGTAGCGCGCCGGGTCCCCCCCGGTTCCCTTGATCGCGCTCGTGATGCGCTCGATCGCCTGGGCTTCCGCTTCGGCGACTTTCAGGCGGGCGTTGGCCTCGGCCTCGGCCGCGAGGATCTTCGCCTGTTTCTGGCCCTCCGCCTGGTTGATCTCCGACTGCCGGATGCCTTCCGCCTGGAGGATGCGCGACTGCTTCTCCGCCTCGGCGGTGAGGATCGCGGCGCGCCGATCGCGCTCGGCGCGCATCTGCTTCTCCATGGCGTCGCGGATGTCGCGCGGCGGGTTGATGTCCTTGAGCTCGACGCGGCTGACCTTCGCACCCCACTTGTGCGTCGCCTCGTCCAGGATCTCGCGCAGCTTGGCGTTGATGGTGTCGCGCGAGGAGAGCACGTGGTCCAGCTCCATCTCGCCGATCACGTTCCGCAGTGTGGTCTGCGTCAGCTTCTCGATCGCATCCGGCAGGTTGGCGATCTCGTAGGTCGCGCGGACGGGGTCGGTGATCTGGGAGTAGATCAGTGCGTCGATCTCCACCACGACGTTGTCCTTCGTGATCACGTTCTGGCGCGGGAACACGTACACCGTCTCGCGCAGGTCGATCTTGTCGGTGCGGAAGTGGCGCGCGAACGAGTCCCCCGCCGGTGTGACGATCACCTGATGCCAGTCGATGGCCCGCGGCTTGTCGATGAGCGGGATGATCAAGTTGACGCCGGATGACAGGGTGCGGTGGTACCTCCCCAGCCGCTCGATGATCATCGTCTGCGCCTGCTGGACGATGCGGATCCCCTTGGCGACGATCGAGATCGCGACCAGCGCGATCGCCGCCGGGACGATGAGCGAGCCGATGTTGTCCATCTCAGGTCTCCTTGTCCACGTACAGCGTCGTGCCTTCGACCCGCACCACCATCACCCGCGTGCCCGGCTCGAGCACCGTGTCCATGAGCGACGTGCCGCGCCAGTCCTCACCCTCCACGACGACCCGGCCCCGGCCGGTGCTGGGGTCGATCCGCTCGGACACCACGCCCACCCGCCCTACCAGGGCGTCCACATTGGTCTTGATCTCGTGCGAGGGGGGGTGGATGTGCCGCAGCAGGAAGGGACGGACGCCGACCAGCGAGAGCAGCGTCCCGGCCGCGAAGCTCAAGAGCGGTGCCAGGAACCCGGGCAACACCAGCGAGACCACGCCCGCCAGCACGCACCCCACCGCCACGCTCAGCAGCCAGAACCCCGGCGCCAGCATCTCGGCGACGAACAAGAGCAGCGCGGTGACGAGCCAGACTTGCCATTCGTGCACGGTGCTGGAAATTACCCCGCCGGCGGCGCGCCAGCGACCCGCAACCTTTGCGGCGTCCGGGCTATCCAACACCCTCATCGCCGCAGGAGGCTTCCATGCAGGCATCCCGGCTGGCCCTTCCCGTGATCGCGCTCGGCGCGCTGCTTGCGGGCCCCCGTCTCGCCGCCCCCCAAGAACCAGAGCGGCATACCATCTCCGGCGACGACATCGCGATCTACAATCTGGCCGGCGTGATGCGGGTCGAGGGGGGCTCCGGTCCCGGGGTCGCTGTGGAGCTCACGCGCGGCGGGCGCGACGCGGGCAAGCTCCGCGTCGAGACGGGTCCTGTGCGCGGCCGCGAGACGCTGCGCGTGATCTATCCCGATGACGCCATTGTGTATCATGAGCTCGACTTCGACGGGAACACCATGCTCGACGTGGCGGACGACGGCACCTTCAACGACCGCGAGGGACACCGCAGGATCGGCGCGGGTCATCGGGTGCGGATCTCCGGCTCCGGGCGGGGGCTGGACGCCCACGCGGACCTGCGGGTCGCGCTGCCGGCGGGGAAGCGGGTGGCCGTGTATCTCGCCGTGGGGCGCGTGTTCGTGTCGAACGTCGACGGAGATCTGCAGGTGGATGTCTCGGCCGCGAACGTGACGGCCGATCACACCAAGGGCTCGCTCCGTGTCGACACCGGATCGGGGGACGTGAAGGTGGGCGACGCCGAGGGCGACGTGAGCCTCGACACCGGGTCGGGCAACGTGATCGTGACCGGGGCGCGCGGCCGGCAGCTGAAGCTCGACACCGGCTCGGGGGACGTCACCGCCGAGCGGGTGGAGGTGGACGTGCTCAAAGTGGATACGGGGTCGGGGAACGTGACCGTCTCGGCGGTCAAGTCACCCGATGCGAACATCGACACCGGGAGCGGCGACGTGCGCCTGGAGCTGCTGGCCGACATCGAGTCGCTGTACGTCGACACGGGCTCGGGCGACGTCACCATCGAGGTGCCGCCGCAGTTCGGCGCGCACGTCGACATCGGGACGGGGAACGGCGGCATCGAGCTGCGCGGTGTCTCGATCCGGACGACGCGGCTCGAGCGGGAGCACATCGTGGGGGAGATCGGGGACGGGAAGGGGCGCGTGAAGATCGAGACGGGATCGGGAGGCATTACATTGCAGCGGCATGGCCAGTGAGACGGTTCGCCTCGACACCTGGCTCTGGGCCGCGCGCTTCTTCAAGACGCGAGCGCAGGCAGCCGCAGCCATCGACGGCGGCAAGGTCGACGTAAACGGGGCGCGCGCCAAGCGCGCCAAGCCGGTGGCCTCCGGGGACGAGCTGCGCATCCGCAAGAGCCCGTTCGAATACCGCGTCACGGTGCGCGGCCTCGCCGAGCAGCGCGGACCGCCGCGCGTCGCGGCCGCCCTGTACGAGGAGGCGCCGGAGGGGAAGCGGCTGCGCGAGCGGCTCGCCGAGCAGCTCAGGCTGGCGCCGTCCCTGCGCTATCAAGGCAAGGGCAGGCCTACCAAGAAGGACCGCCGCGAGATCGAGAAGCTCAGGGGCGGGTGAGCGTCGCCAGGGCGCGATCCGCCGCCGTCACCCCGCGGTATTGCGCCTCCTCGAACAACGACAGGCCGCTCAGGTCGGAGTTCGCGAAGAACACGCGCTCCGGCAGGTGCGCACGGCGGAACCGTTCCCGGACGGCCAGGAACCCGACGGCTGGTCTCACCATCGCGTGCCCCAAGCGCATGACGTCGATCCGCGAGACGCACGTCCGGATGTCGGGGTGCGCTCGCTCGAGATCGGCGAGGATCGCCTCTTTCCAGAAGCCCCAGTCGCGCTGCAGCAGCAGCGCACGGTTCGCGGCGGGCGCGCCGTCGGCGAGCGCCCAGTAGAATGTCCAGACGGTGCGATCACTTGTGGTGCGGAGCGACTGGTGAGTGGCCACGACGTAGCCGAGCGCGGGCGAGTTGTAGATGACGTTGTCCCAGGCCACGGGCATCCCGCGCTCCCGGGGCCAGCGGTCGAGCGTCAGGTTGGCCGTGAGCCACGGCGAATACACGAAGTGCGGATCCGGCACTCCCGGGATGACGTAGGGTGCGAGAAACGTCGGTGCCGCGAAGATCACGGCGTCCGCCACATAGGTGGTGCGCGCGGCCAGCACGCGCCAGCGTGTCCCGGTCGGCTCGATACGGTGCACGAAGGCATTGGTCTCGAGGTACTTCCCTACTCGAGCGAGCAGCTGCCGCACGATCCACCCGTTGCCTTCGGGCCAGGTGAGCGGGCCGCGCTCCTCCGGCTCGCGGGACGCGAAGTAATGGACGCCGGCCCACGCCGACGCGTCGGAGAGCAGGGCGCCGTAGTCGTCCCGGCACGCGTAGTCGACGTACCACCGCACCACGGGGGACGTGAACCCTTCGTGTTGCAGCCACTCAGCCATGGACACGCGGTCGAGCGGAGACGCGGCGTCCCCGGCCCCGAGGGCCATCGGGATCGTGAATCGGCCGGTGGCGCGGAACTCGGCCATCCGCGCGGCGAAGCGGCGTAGCTCCTCCCGGTCGCGCGTGCCGAGGCCGATCGTCGGCTCCAGACCGTCCTGCCATGTGCCGTGCAGGAACAGGCGCTCCTGCGGATCGAAGCAGAGATAGCGCTCCTCCCATTGCCCGTCGCGGAGGATGCCGAGCTCCTCGAAAAGCTCCCGGACGAGCACCGCCCGCCGGCCGGGGACCGGCACATAATGCGCGCCCCAGGGGTACGCGGTGACCTCGTTATCGCCCCAGCGCGCGTTCCCACCGGCGCGCTGCTCCATCTCCACAATCACAAAGTCGCGGAACCCGCGCTTGTCGAGTCGCCAGGCGGCCGAGAGCCCGGCGATACCGCCCCCGACAATGACGAGCGGTATGCGCACAGCACGCTCCGGGGTGGGGAACGCGCAGTGGTCGCGCAGCCGGTGGCCGATCGGCGCCGAGCCGTCGACGAACCCGCCCGCGACGGGCCGCCCGGTCTTGCTCGTCAGGCCGACGAGCGCTGCGCTGGTGCCGAGAAAGCGACGGCGGGACAGCGTCACCGGTTGATCTCGTTCCACTCCTGGTCGTAATAGCGGACCAGCACCTGATTGTTGAGGTGGTTCGGCTCGACCGGCACCGGGCGCATGTCGCTCGGGAAGTCGAACAGCTCGGCGAGCGTCGTGGGAGTGAGGTAGCGGAGGCCACCGGGAAGCCGGGGAGGCGCTTCGTACCGCCGTAGCCCGGCGAGCACGAAGCCCCACTCGCCGAACGACGGCACGTACACGTGGTAGGGATAGGTGCGCAGCCCCGCGTCCGCGATCGTGCGAGCGATACACCAGAACGAGCGCGGCGCGAACAGCGGCGACGTGCTTTGCACCACCATGAGGCCGGCGCGCGAGAGATGCTTCGCTGCGAGGCGGTAGAAGGCGGTGGTGTAGAGCTTCCCGAGGTTGTAGCTCGAGGGATCCGGAAAGTCGACGATCACAAAGTCGTACAACTCGCCCGCGGCGTCGAGCCACACGAACGCATCGGCGTTTACGATGTGCAGCTTCGGGGACGTGAGCGCGCCGCCGTTGAGGGCGGTCAGCAACGGGTGCGTGGCGAAGAGCTGCGTCATCACGGGGTCCAGGTCCACGAGCGTGACGCTCTCGACCTCGGAGTAGCGCAGCACCTCCCGTGCGGCGAGCCCGTCGCCGCCGCCCAGGATGAGGACGCGTCGGGCGCCGGGTACGGCAGCGAGGCCGGGGTGCACGAGCGCCTCGTGGTAGCGGTACTCGTCGCGCGAGCTGAACTGCAGGTGGCCGTTCAAGAACAAGCGCAGGTCATTCTTCCACGCGGTGAGCACGATGCGCTGGTAGCGGGAGCTCCGCGCCAGGACCACCTCGTCGGCATAGAGGTTCTCCTCCGCGAGACTCGTGATGCGGTTTGCGCCCGCCATGCCCGCCGCGAGCAGCCCGAGCACGATCACGCAGGCGCCGACCAGCAGGCGCGGCGCGCCGAGCTGGCGGCGGAACAGGAGGGTGGACCAGAGCGCGACAGCGGCGTTTACGAGCCCGAACAGCAGAGCCGATCGCACCAAGCCCAGATGGGGCACGAGCAGGATCGGGAAGAGGATCGACGCGCCGAGGGCGCCGAGGTAGTCGAACGTCAGGACGTTGGCGACCACGTCCTTGAACGTGAACCGGTCGCGCAGGATACGCATGAGGAGCGGGATCTCGAGCCCGACGAGCACCCCGATCACAGCCACCAGCGTGTACAGCACGAGGCGAAACGCGCCCGTATACACGAACGCCAGGAAGAGCACGGCCGAGGAACAGCCGCCTACGAGGGCCACGAGTAGCTCGACGGTGACGAACCGGGCCACGAGCCCGCGACCGATGTGGCGCGACAACCAGCTGCCGACGCCCATCGCGCAGAGATACGTCCCGATAACCGTCGAGAACTGTGTAACGCTGTCGCCCAGCAGGTAACTCGCCAGCGCCCCAGCCACGAGCTCGTAGATGAGCCCGCAGGCGGCGATCAGCAGAACCGAGGTGAGGAGGACCGCGGCCAACGGCTAGTGCACCGCGGAGGCGATGATGATGCAGATGCCGATCGACGCGGCGCCGAGCAGCAGGGCGAGCGCCGTGTTCTTCTCCTCCACGATCTCCTTCCAGAGGCTGTACGGCGTGACGCGGTCCACGATCACGAACGTCAGCACGAAGATGACGATGCCGAGCAGCGCGAAGACCGTCGCGGCCAGCACGTTCCGGAGTAGGTCGCTCATGTCATTTTCCTCGGAAGAAGTACGCCCCCCCGCGGTAGTGGGGGCGGTAGGAGCCGGGGTTGTCGCGCACGGTGCGCGGCGCGGTCTTGCCCTCGTTGGGCGACAGCGGACTCCAGCCGCGGTACTCGGCGGCACCGAGCAGGCCGAGTATCAAGCAGCCGTACAACAGGTAACCGCGGATCGCAGTCATTCGTCGTCCCCGCCGGCATAGTCGCTCTCCTGCCAGCGCGCGTGCTCGAAGCTCATGTTGCGCAGCAGCAATGCGGCCGGTGGCACGCTGAGCAAGATGAGGGCGAAGAGATAGGCCAACCCCCAAGGCACATCGCGCCGCAGCCGCAGCCCGTAGGTCACGGCCCAGAAGGCTCCGCCCGGCGGGCCCTCGGGCTGCACGCGCAGGTAGTAGCGGCCGGGGGGAACCGACGGAATGAGCGCGCGGTCGTTCGGGGAGCCCTCCGACCAGTACCCGTCTGAGTCGTGGCCATAGTAGTAGCTCAGTTCCCGACCGAAGTCGTACACGGCGCCCGTGCTGTCGTTGATCAATGCGAGGCCGAAGTACACCCAGCTGTTTTTGAGGTTGGTCCTGATCGACAGCTCCAGGTCCGACGTGCGGCCTCGCACGGTGAAGGTGTCGGTCACGAACGCCGCCGCGGCAGCGGCGCTGTCCGACGGCGGTGTCGTGGGCGGGACGTACTGGTATGCGTGCTCGAACACCACCGGGCGCGAACTGAAACCAAAGCGCCAGGCAGCGGCCAGGAGGACGACGGCGGCGAACGCGCCGAACGCCGTCCATACCGGCCCCGCCGCTCGCGCGAACGGGGCCGGCTGGTTGGCGTACACGCCGGTCGGCGGAGGCGGGCTGCCGGGGAGACTGTAAGCCCGCCAGATCTGCTCTCCCGACACATACTCCCCCATTGACCAGGTGGTCTCGCCCGCAGACTGCTCCGACGACAGGATCCGCGGCGGGTCGACGTAGTCTTTCACCTCCGCCTTTTCGCCCACGTGCACCTGCCACGGGAACTCCCCCAGGACGTACGTCGTCGTCGCCGTCGCCGTCTGGAAGTGTTGGAACCGCTCGCCCAACACTTCCGCCGATGCCTTTTCTCCCCCCGCCAAGCCGCCGCCTTTGTAGGTCTTAGGCAGCGTCTTGAGCACGATGACGTCGTTCCAGTGCCCCTGGTACTCGGTCAGGTAACGGAACCCCTCATACGGGTTGAACAACAGGTACTCGGACCAGCTGTACTCGATGCCCTCGACCGTGATCGTCCGGATCTGATAGCCGATCACCTCCCACAGCTCCCCACGCCACTTTCCGCGCGTCCCGAGCGGGATGCGGGGCGCCGGACGCACCCGCGCCTCGAACGTCTGGAGGATCTTGAGGCTCGGATCCTTCGCATCGAGCACCGAGTGGCAGTGGCCGCACACCACGGTGACCGTCAGGTCCCCGGCGCGCACGGTGAGAGGCGCGCCGCACTTGGGGCAGGTCAGCGACCTGACGAGGGCCTCTACCATCCTTCGAACTGACGCAGGTTGGTGAGGGTGAGGTTCTTGAACTCGACGAACTCGCCGAGGAACAGGAGCGGCGTCGCTTCGCTATAATCGAGCGTGGCGAAGCCGCCGTCATCAGACCGCAGGTCGACGAAGCGCACCTCCTCCTTGTCCCAGTACTCGAACGGCAGGTCGCCCTCGACTCCGCGATAGCGAGCGCGGGTGACCGCGGTCACCTGGTAGCCCTTCCCTTGCCAGGTGAAGCGACGGCCCAGGTCGGCCTGCCCTTCAGCGGGGCGGGCGAGCGAATCGGCGGCGAGAAACGAAACGGCGTACTCCGCCTGCGCATCGGACAGCCAGCCACTTGTGCTGTCGTTGAAGACGACGTGCCACTCGTTCCAGCCGCCCTGCTCCCACTCGTACACGATCCGTCCGACGACCTCGAACGCCTTCTGGTGATACCGTCCGGCCGTGCCGAGCTGGATCGGCGAGCTCGACGGCGGCAGGTCAGCCACCGTGCCGACCTTCGTGAGGTCCACGTCCTGCCGCACCAGAATCGAGCGACAGAACGGGCACACAGTCTGCACCGCGCTCGACCAGCGGAACTCGACCCGGGCGCCGCAGTTAGGGCAGGTCGCCACCGGTCGGGTCATGCGCCGCGCGCGGGGAGCGTGTGCCGGAGGTAGGGCCGCTCCAGCCGCCGCACCCGGACCGCGGTCGCGCCGAACGCGCGCTTCAGCTGTCCCGCGAAGTCCCACTCCGCGCGCGGCCGACAGCAGAACAGATTGAGGCAGAGGGAGCCGTGCTCCGGGAACGTGTGGCAAGCGAGATGGGACTCACCGAGCAGGCAGACGCCGGTCACGCCGCCGGGTGGGGGGAAGCGGTGCCACGTGGGGGCCGCCACGGGGCGGAGCGAAAGGTCGTCGATCAGCGCGGTAAACAGCGCCTGGAGCGTGGGGAGGCTCGCGAGCGCCGCGGGGTCGCACCCGAGCGCCTCGACCACCCACTCTCGGCCGGCCACGCGGTCAGGCCTGCGCGGCGCCGCACTCCGGGCAGAATTTCGCCTGGGGCGGCACCGGCTTCCCGCATTTCGCACACGGCTTCGGTCCAGGTGGGGCGTCCGGCTTGAGCGCGTCCAGCATCGCCTGCCCCATCGCCATGCCGGCCCCGAGCCCCGCGCCGACGCCAGCGCCCCCGCCGCCCGGATTCGCCGCCGCCGTCGGAATCGATTGCGCCACCTGGAACTTGGCGTACCGCCCGAGGTCGCCGACGATATTCATGCCGATCCGCTCGTCGAGCCGCCGCTGCAGCTCGTCGGGGAGCGACAGATTCTCGACGACGAAGGTCGCGAGCGTGAGCCCGTAGTCGGCGAACGCGGGCTGCACCCGCTTGGCGATCTCCTGCGCCAGGCCGCCCTGGTTTGCCGCCATATCGAGAAACGGAACCCCGCTCGACGCGAACGCCTCGGTCACGCGGCTGACCACCACGTCGCGCAGCTGGCCCTCCAGGTCGGCCACGCGATAGACGTCGCGCGTGCCGCTCACGCGCGTGTGGAAGGTGGCCGGGTTCGAGAGCCAGTAGGCGTAGGTGCCGAAGCCGCGCAGCCGCACGACGCCGAATTCCTTGTCCCGGACCGTCATCGGGTTCGCGGTCCCCCACCGCTGATTCAGCTGCAGCCGGGTCGAGAAGAAATACACGTCCGACTTGAAGGGGGACTGGAACGCCTTGTCCCAGTTCATCAGGTTGGTGAGCAGCGGGAGCGTCTTCGTACTTAACGTGTACAGCCCCGGGCCGAAGACGTCGGCCATCTTCCCTTCGTTCACGAACGCCGCCATCTGGCTTTCGCGTACCGTGAGCTTCGCTCCGGTTTGGATTTCCATGTCCTGCATGGGAAAGCGGCAGGCGAGAATGCCGTCCTCCGGCTCGGTCCACTGGATGACGTCGATGAACTGCTTGCGCAGGAAATCGCCGAGGGCCATGGCCCCTCCCCGTGTGGGTAATCGATAATAACGCGTACGGAGCGTGGGGCCAGACGTTTCGGCGGACCTGAGAAGGGCACGCCGATTCTTCCCCGACTGCTCGAGCACGAGGTCACGGAGCCGCGGTGTCGAGGATGGTGATCTTCTGCCAGATCTTGCGCGACAGTCCGGTGGTGAGGTTCTCCACGTCGTTCACCGCGCCGAGCACCACCGGGTCCTGCAGGTGCTCGACGTACAGCGCCGCCACCTTGCTCGTGAGCGACAGCAGGTCGGTGCAGTAATCGAGGTAGCGCGCCAGCGCGGCGCGGCTCATGTGGCGGCCCGGCGTCACCTCGGTCTCTTCCTCGCCGGGGAGAAACTCGTCGGGGGCCTTGGCCAGCTGGTGCATATCGACCACGTGCGCGATACTGCGCAGCTCATGGAGCGCCCTGAGGGCGCGACGGCGCTTCAGCCGCGTTTCGACGGTCGCGAGGAACACGACCGCCGCGCCGAGGAACACGAAGTTCTGAATCGCCTGCGACTGCATCAACGCGGTGAGATCCGCCGACCGCTTGAGATCGATCAACACGCCGGCGCCGAGCACTACCATCAGCGCGATCAGCAAGCCCGAGGCGACCCGGAGCAGACCGTACGGTCGCGTCAGCTGGGCCGCGCGGTTGATCGATTCCCTTGCCGCTACGCCAAGCTCGCCCGAGACCTGGCTCAGCCCCGAGCCTGGAAACCGCTGCTCGATCCGCCGCTGCAGGTGATCGAGCGTTTCCACGATGCGCGTGCCGTCGAGGCGGCGATACATCTAGGGCAAGTACTCCGGCGGGATGGGGTGCTGCGCATCCTCGTCGAACCAGACCGCGGACGCGATCCACCAGCGCGTCCCGTCCCAAAACAACTCGATGCTGTTGATGCCGCGGCCTACGACCGGTCCGTCCGCTGCACGCCGCTCTTCATAGGTGCTGAACGCGTGCACCACCCTGCCGTAGCTGTGCGTGACGCGGTGGATCTCCCGCTCGAAGAAGCCAGCGTGCACCAGGATCGTCGGGACGGCGACGTGCTTCCCGGCGGGCGCTTGCGTGGCCGCGGGCGGTGCCAGGAGCGGGGTCACACCGAGGAGACTCACCACAACTGGGCCAAGCGATCGCCAGATCATCGCTGCTCCGGGTGGGGGGACGAGGAACGTGCTGGTGCTGAAGCTAGGTGGAATCAGCCGCGTCGTCACCTATCGCAGGCCGACCCCGATGCCGATCGTGATCGCGATCGCGCCGAGCCCGAGCAGCAGGCCGTACAAGGGCAGCACGAACCTGAGCCAGTGCTCGTAACGCACGCCGGCCGCGGCGAGGATGGCCATGAGCGCACCGTTGGTCGGCGTCAGCAGCTCGCACAGCCCCCCGCCGTACTGGTAGGCGAGCACCGTCACCTGACGCGAGAGGCCAAGCAGATCGGACAGCGGGACGAGGATCGGCAGCGTCAGCACGGCGTGGCCGCTCGGGCTCGGCACCGGCACGTGGACGGCGGTGTGCAGCACCATCATGCCCAGGGCCGAGAGGGCGAGGGGCAGCCCGGCCACGGGCGCGAACAGCCCACGCACGATGGTGTCGACGATGCGGCCCTCGTCGAGCGCGACATAGATCGCGCGCGCGAACCCGATCAGCAACGCCGCATAGGCCATCGATGTGAACCCGTCGGCGAACGCCGCGGCCGTGCCGCCGGCGCCCAGGCCGCCGACGACGCCCGCCACGATGCCCATGGCGAAGAACAGCGCGGCCATCTGGTCGAACCCCCAGCCGTGGCGCAGCACGCCGACGACCAGGCCCACGAATGTAGCGAGCACCACGACGAGCACCGCACCGCGGCGGGCCGAGGACTCCTGCGGAGGCGTGGCTTCTCGCTGCGCGCCGGCTTGCTGCCCGGCGCGCGTGCGGACGGCGTAGCGCAGCGTGCCCCAGATCCAAATCCCCAGCGCCAGGAGCAGGAAGCCGACGCGGAACGGCCCGCCCGAGAGCAGCGGGAGCTGGGCGAGTTGCTGCGCGATGCCCACCTGAAAAGGGTTGATCGGGCTGAACGCCGCGCCCACGGCCGCCGACCCGAGACTGGCTGCGACGGCTGTGACGGGATCGAACCCCAGCCGTCGCACCAGGAGCAACATCACCGGCACCAGGGCGATGATCTCCTCCTTCATGTTGTCGAGCACGCCGCCCAGCGCAAACACGAGGCAGGTGGCGGGAATGACGAGCGCGTCGCGGCGCTTCAGATGCCGCACCAGCCACTCCACCGCACTCCGCAGCGCCCCGGTGCGGTCCACGACCGTGAACGCGCCGCCGATCAGGAACACGAAGAAGATGACCGACGCCGCGTCGACCATGCCTTTGGGGATGACGACAAGCGCCCGCAACGGGCCCAGCGGGCTCGCCGCGACGGGGTGATAAGTGCCGGCGACCACCACACGACGCCCCGTGATCGGGTCGTCCCGCCGCTCGTATTGCCCGGTGGGGAGCACCCAGCTCGCCGCGGCGGCGAGGGCGAGGCCGGCCACGAGCAGCACGAGCGGGTGCGGGAACTTGACGCCGGTCACCCGTCAACTGTCCGAGCGTTGGCCCGCCGCCAGGCGTAGTAGGCGGGCAGGCCGAGCGCGAGGATGCCGAGCCCGAGCAGCGAGCGCCCCGGCCGTGCCGCGATCGTATTGATGACGATGGCAGCGGCGGAGGCCACGAAGAGCAGCGGCGTCCATGGGTAGCCGGGGACACGAAACGAGCGGGGCGCGGCGGGCCGACGCCGTCGCAGCACGAAGACGCTGGCCCCGGCCAGCAGATAGAACACCCACGCCGCGAAGATCACGTACGTGAAGAGCTGCTCGAAGCTGCCCGTCGCCGCGAGCACGATGGCCCACGCCGAGCTCACGAGCACCGAGAAGGCCGGCGTGCCGAAGCGCGGATGGACCTCGGCGAGCTTGTGGAAGAACACGCCGTCCGAGGCCATGGCGTAGTACACGCGGGAGTTCGTGAGGGTGAGCCCGTTCGCGGCGCTGAACATGGAGACGAGCACCGCCGCGGCGATGAGCCGGCCGGCGCCCGGTCCCAGCGCGGCGCGCACCGCCTCCGCCGCCACGCGATCCGTCCGCGCTGCGGCGGCCGGTCCGAGCGCGGCGACGTAGGCGACGTTCGCGAGCAGATAGATCGCGATCAGCGCCGTGGTACCGATCACGATGCCGCGGGGGAAGCTGCGCTGCGGCTCGAGCGTCTCGCCCGCCGACGCGGCGACGTTCGCCCACCCCTCGTAGGCCCACAGCACGCCGATCATCGCCACGCCGATGCCGGAGACGAGCGACACCTCGACCGGGGCGGCGAACGTCGCGGCCCGCACCCCCACCAGGCCGCTACCCGACCCGAGCAGCAGGATGCTCATTCCCAGGATCGCGGCCACCTTGATGCCTGTGCTCCAGTTTTGGACATTCGCACTGTGGCGGGTGCCGCGCACGTTCACCGCTCCCACCACCGCGATCATCAGGGCGGCGACGAGCTTCGCCGCCGTGGGACCGAGCGCGACGAATTGCCGCAGGTATTCCGCGAACGCCACCGCGAGCGTCGCCACCGATCCGGTGGAAATCACGAAGAACAAGGTCCAGCCGAGCAGGAAGGCGGGGAGCGGGCCGAAGGCCTCGCGCACGTAGACGTAGGCTCCCCCGGCTTCGGGGAGCATGCCGCCCAGCTCGCCGTAGGTGAGCGCGCCGAGCAGCGAGAGGACGCCCCCCAGGACCCACACGAGCAAGGCGTAGCCCACGTCACCGCCCGTCTGCCGCAGCACCGCTCCGGGCACGACGAAGATGCCGGAGCCGATGACGGTCCCGACGACGATGAAGATCAGGTCCCGCAAGCGCAGCGAGCGGGTGAGTGAGGCTCCGGGTGTGATGGCTGTTTCCGCTATTTCCACACCGCCACCACCACGCCCATGAGCAGCAGATAGGCGAGCTGGTAGCCGGCGTCGATCACCCAAACCGCGATGGGGTTGCCGGAGAACATGTTGGCCGTGAGACCGATGGTGGCGGCGAAGCCGAGCCACAGCAGGAAGCCGAGCCACAGCCCCTGCGCGAAGCTCGTCGCCTGGGTATACGATGCGAGCAGCGCGAGCACGTAGGCCATCACCAGATAGCACAGCGCCGACACTGCGTAGGCGCGGGTGACACCGCGCCGCTTCATCTCCTCGAGCTTTTCCGGCGTGTAGCCGTGCGCCTGCATCCATTGCTTGGCAAACAGCACGGGGGAGTACCACACGGAGCCGAGGATGAAGGTCGCAACCGCGGCAACGATGACGGCGAGGATGTTGACGTTAGCGGTAGGCATGAAGCGCTCCCTTGGAGGACGCTGCGGGTCACGCCAAACTTACTCTGCGGGGGGGCCGGCAGCTTACCAGTGCCCGTGCATCCGCAGGGTATCGCCCAGGTAGGCGTACTGGATGTGCCTCATGTAGTCGCGCGCGACGGCCCGGATCTCCTCCGGCCGGACGCTGCGCAGGCGCTTCACGAAGTCGCCTGCCAGGCGGTAGTTCCCCAGGTACAGCTCCGCGCGGGCGAGGAATTCGGCCTGATCGGCAGCGCTCGAGTTGTCGGTGAGGTAATCGAACGTGAAGCCGTCTACAAAGCGACTCAGGGCGAAGTAATCGAGGTCGCTCTGCGCGAGACTCTCGATCGCGTGGAGCATGAGCGGCAGCACCTGTTGCGGCTGCGGGGTGCTCGCGTAAGCCCCTCCCACCGGGATTGCCTGGTCGATAAACGGCGCGAAGGCGGCATACGAAAGGCTCCGCTCGGCGCGCACCGAGCGGCGCAGCTCGGACGACAGCAACGCCGTCGCGACCCGGAAAGCCCAGTAGCCACGGCTCGTGGGTGGAGGCCCCGTGAAGTACGCGAGGAGGTAGTTGGTCGGGATCGCGCGGTGCTCCACGAGCCAGTGGGTCTTCAGTTCGGGGGCGGGCGGGGGCAACGTCCAGCGATACGCGCCCTGCGGCAGCTGTCCCAGCGTCGTGGCCACGAGAGACTCCACCTGGGCGCGCTCGGCGTTCCCCGCGACCACCAGCAGCATGCGAGACGTGACCAGTTGATCGCGCGCGTATGCTTGCAGGTCGCCTGCGGTCAGCACGGCGAGGGACGCCTCAGTACCCTCGGGGTCGAGCCCGTAGGGATGGTCCTGGAACAACGCCGCTGTCGCGAGGATACGGATCCGCTCGTCCGGGTTGCTGTAGCGCGTGCGCGCCCGGGTCAGGAGTTTGCCGCGCGCCTGCGCTACCGCCACCTCGGCAAGAGAGGGGTGCACTACGCGGTCGGCGAAGACACGCCAGGCGGTGGCGAGATCCCGTGCCAAGCCGGCGAAGCCGAACACCGTCCAGTCCACCCCTGGCTCCAGGAAGACGACACAGCCCGTGCGGGCCATGGCGCGGCGGGCCGCCGCGTCGGGGAATTGGGTGGTCCCGTATTCGGAGGTCTTGAGGAGCAGCGCTTCGATCCCCGCCGTGCGCTCCGTGACCTGGCGGGTCCCGCCGAGCAGGTACAGCCGCACGGCCACGACGGCGCTCGTGCGGTTGATCCGCTGGATGACTCGCAACCCGGCCACCTCGTAGGCGATCGTGAGCGTGTCAGCGGCCGCGCTGCGCTGCGCCGGGCCGCCGGCACCGGTCCAGAGCAGCGGGATCGCGGCGGCGCAGCAGATCGGTGCCCAGCGCGCGCTCACGGCGTGGTCCTCCTGGCGCCGCCCCGCAGCCAGGCGGCAAGCGTGTCGACGACCGTCGGCGCGGCCAGCACCCCGATCACCCGAGGGCGGCCCACGATGTAGGTGCGCGCGAACTGTCGCAGGCTCTCCAAGCTTTGGGCGTTCATCCGGTCGTCGTAGGTCAGGTAATAATCCATCCCGGCGCTGCTCCACCAGAACGCGAGCTGGGGCGCGACCATCGCGGTGTGCTCGACGGTCAACGCGGCCGTCACCTCGCGCCGCTTCTTGGCGATGGCGAGATCGTCATCCGTGACGCTGTCGAGCAAGTCGAGGTTGTCGAGCTCGTCCAGCAACTTGAGCAAGCCCTCCTGGGCGTGCGCCGGCGTGGTCTTGCCGCGCAGCTCGATCGGCCCGGTGTGGTCGAGCGTCAGGTAATGCCCGGTCACCGACTGAAACGGCCCGGCGTCCACCAGCCGGCGCTGGAACGGTGAACCGGGGTCGTTGAACACCTCGAACAAGGCGTCCGCAGCGTAGGTCGCTGCGGGATCTGTCCGCACGCTCGGGCCCTGGAGCGCGACCAGGATCGTGACATCGAGCACGTCTTTGCCGAGCAGGATAGCCGCGCTCCCGGCGCGTGGTGTCACCGGCGGGATCGGCCGTTCGGCGAACGGATCCGCGCCCCGCTTCCACTCGCCGAAGTGGTGCCGGGCGGCTGCGAGGACGCGGTCCGGTGTCACGTCCCCCGTGACGATGAGCGCGGCATTGTTCGGCACATAATAGCGAGCGTAGGTCTGCTGCAGCTGCTCCGGCGTGATCCCCCGCAGCGAGACGCTGTCCCCTCCCACGTCTTTTCGGGGCCACGACTCGCCCCACAGCGCCCGGTCCACCTGGCGCTCCAGCAGCCCCTCCGGATCCGATTCGTCGCGTTGCAGCTCGTCGAGGACGACTGGCCGCTCGTCCTTCAAGTCGCCGCTCGAGAAGTGCGCGTCCTCGAGCAGGCGCCCCAGCAGCTTGATGCCGCCCTCCACGTGCTTCGAGGGAACGACCACGAAGTAGGTGACTACCTCATGGTTCGTCGTCCCGTTGTAACGCCCGCTGAGCCTTGAGACTTCGTACCCAAAGGCCGATGGGTCGCGACGGAACGAATGGAACAGCAGATGCTCGTACAGGTGGGCCAGCCCGGCTTCATCGGAGTCCTGCGTGAATGCCCCGTTGCGGACGGCGACGAGGACCGTGGCCAGCGGGACGGCCGGGTTCTCGGCGACGACCACTTCCAGCCCGTTGTCGAGCGTCGTGCGGCTGATGAGCCCGGACTGCTGGGCGGTCGCAGCGGCGAAGGGCACGGTCGCGACGAGCAGCATGCGGAACAGCGGCGAGAGCGTGCGTCCCAGGGAATGCATACGGGCGGCCCGAGCCGGGACAGGTTGTTGTTGCGAGGCCGCACGAACTACGCCAACCACACGCTCGACGGGCGGGACGGCGTGTCAGGACGCACCACGGCGCGGTGTTGCGCCAACGCCACGCGCGGATGGGCCGATGTGGCGGCGACGCACGGCTTTAGGGCGTTTTTGCGGCATGGAGGGGTGGAAATGCGACAGGGCGTCTCACCCGAACACCTCCAGCGCCACTTCCACCCGCCCGAACGGCGCGCTCACCTGCACCCCTTGCACGCTCCGCTTCACCTGCTGGAACATCTCGCGCGCGATCTTCACCCCCTCGGCGAGCGCCGCCTCCTTTCCTTTGTCCTGCGCCTGCCGCATCCGGGCCAGCACCGACTCCGGCACGGAGACCCCGGGCACCTCATTCGCGAGGAACTCGGCATTGCGCAGCGAGATTAACGGCCAGATACCCGCCACGATCGGGATCTTGAACTGGCCCACCCGCGCGAGGAACGCCTCGAGCTGCGCCGGATCGAACACCGGCTGCGTCACGGCGAACTCCGCCCCGGCGTCCACCTTCCACGCGAAGCGCGACAGCTCGCGGTCCAGGTCCACGGCGCCCGGGTTCACGCCGACGCCGATCGCCCACCGCGTGGGCGCACCGATCGGGTTGTTGCCGGGGTCGAGCCCGTGGTTCAGCCGGAACACGAGATTCGTGAGCCCGATCGAGTCGATGTCGAACACCGCCGTGGCCTCAGGGTAGGGACCCATCTTGGGCGGGTCCCCAGTGATGATGAGGATGTTGCGCAGCCCCGCGGCGTGGGCGCCGAGAATGTCGGAGAGCATGCCGAGCAGGTTGCGGTCCCGGCAGCAGTAGTGGATCACCGTCTCGATGCCCACCTCGCGCTCGATCAGGATCGCGGACGGGAGCACGCCCATGCGGCTCTGGGCCCGCGGGCCGTCGGGGACGTTCACGGCGTCCACGCCGGCCGCCTTGAGCGCGCGGCACTGCTCGAGCATCGGGGTCGCGTCCACCCCCTTGGGGGGGACGATCTCGACCGAGGTCACGAGCTCGCCGCGCGCGATTTTGGCGCCCCAGCGCGAGCGCTGCACCAGCGGCACCGCCTCCGCACCCGCGGGCGCGCGGATCTCCGCCCGGGACACCACCACCGGCGGGTGGCGGGGCACGACGCTCGCCACGTAGTCGCGGATCTTCTTGATGTGTTCGGGCGTGGTACCGCAGCAGCCGCCGACGAGGCGGGCGCCGGCTTCGATCATCCGTCGCGCGTAGCTCGCCATGTACTCGGGGGAGGCGAGATAGATCTTGCGGTCGCCCACGTCGCGTGGCAGCCCCGCGTTGGGCACGCCCGAGATGGGACGGTCGGTCACCTTCACCATCTTCTCGACCGCCTCGAGCACCCCGGCGGGCCCCACCGAGCAGTTCACACCGATCACGTCCGCGCCCCATTCGGTGAGCTGCTTTGCGAACGTCTCGGGCCCCGTGCCGTAGTGGGTGAGGCCGTCGTCGCCGATCGTCATCTGCGCGATGACTGGGAGGTCGGAGCGGCTCCGCACGGCGCGCAGCGCCGCGTGAATCTCGTCCATGTCGGAGAACGTCTCGAGGATGAATCCGTCCACGCCGCCCGCGAGCAGCCCGTCCACCTGGCGGGCGAAGTGGGCGCACGCCTCTTCGCGCGCCAGCGCCCCGAACGGCTCGATGCGCACGCCCAGTGGCCCGATCGCCCCCACGACGCTGGCGTGCCCCCCGGCGGCGTTGCGTGCCAGTTCGGCCGCCGCCTGGTTGATCTGCTCTGTGTCGTCCGCCAGGCCGTAGCTGCGCAGCTTCACCGGATTCGCCCCGAAGGTGTTGGTCTCGAGGATCTCGGCGCCGGCGCGCACGTAGGCCTCGTGCACCTCCTGGACGAGCTTCGGCTGCTTGCGGCTCAGCTCGTCGTAGCAGACGTTCAAGAAGAAGCCCTTGCTGTACAGCATGGTGCCCATGGCCCCGTCCAGCACGTGGACGCGGCCGTCGTCCAGCAGCTTTCGCAGCGTCACCTCACTCACCCTTCCCCCTTCCCCTTTTCCCCCTTCCCCGGAATTCAAAGCCCGTGGCAGCGCGAAAGCCGCAACGGGCAGGCCTTTTAGCGGATTGTTTTACGTGGCCGCAATACGCCGCAAATCACCACGGAATCGGTTGTAACCCGGAATCTAGAGCAACGCGGCCGAGCCGCAACCCGTATCTTTTCACACCCCACATTGGAGCCAGGCGTGACGCTCGCCGCGCTGCATCCTCAAATCGTGCACTTCGTGATCGCCTTGCTCTTCATGGGCGTGGTGCTGCGCTGCGTTTCCCTGACGGGCAGGGCCGCGTTCACGGGGCCCGCCGCGGCGGTCCTGCTCCTGGTGGGGACCGTCGCCGCCGTGCTGGCGGTGCAGTCGGGGACGGCGGCGCACGGGCCGGTCGAGCGCGTGCCCGGCGCGCGCGCCGCGGTGATGGACCACCAGGAGTGGGGCGAGCGCACCCGGAACATCTTCTTGGTCGTGGCGGCGTTGGAGATCGCGGCGCTCGCCCCCGCGGTGAGCCGCTGGCGCCGGTGGGTCCTGGCGGCGTCGGCCGTCGTGGGGCTGGGTGGCACGGTCTCGTTATACCAAGCGGCGGACCGGGGCGGCGATCTGGTATACGCCTACGCCGGCGGTGTGGGGATCCGCTCGGGTGATCCCGCGGACGTCGACCGGTTGCTCGTGGCGGGGCTCTATCACGAGGCGATGCTCGAGCGTAAACAGGGAAAGCCCGGTGAGGCGGCGCAGCTGATCGGGCAGCTCGCGCAGCGCTATCCGGAGGACACGGCAGTCCGGCTGCTCGCGGTCGAGTCGCTGATCGTCGACAAGCAGGACGGGAAGGCGGCGCTCACCGCGCTGAAACAGTTCGCGCCGGGGTCGGACAGCCGGTTCCTGCGGTTCCGGGTCGGGCTGCTCCGCGCCGACGCCTTCGCCGCGGCGGGGATGTCGGACTCGGCGAGGATCGTGCTGCAGGCGATGTCCGCAGAGTTCGCGGGCAATCGGGCGATTCAGGATCGGCTGGGGAAGCTGAGGTGAGGCAGGTTGTGGAGGTTGTGGAGGTTGTGGAGGTTGTGGAGGTTGGGGAGGTTGGGGAGGTCACACTTGACGCGCGCGAACTTACCCTGCTATCATGATGAATGCTAATCATGATGACATGAGTTGATGTCATGAGCACCTCCAAGCGACGGGTCAGCGAACCGGTGCAGGTCTACCTCGACGCAGTCGAGCGGCAGCGTCTCGAGCGCCTGGCGGAGCAGCTCGGCGCCACGAAGTCCGACGTGCTCCGCCGGGGCCTCCAGGTGCTCGAGCGCCAGGCGTCCGACCCGGACGCCCATCCGGCGCTGCAGATCATCGGCCTCGCGGACCGAGAGCGGGTTGGCGGGCCCGCCTACGACGTGGCGCGCGAGCACGACCGGTTCCTCGCCGACAGTGAGCAAGCGAGCTGGGCGCGGGGGCAGAGAGCCCGGCGGCCGCAGCGCCGTGGCCGCTGAGATCTTCGTCGATACCAGCGCGTGGTTCCCGTTGGCCGTGCGCGGCGATCGGGCGCACGGCGCCGTGGCTGAGGCGCTGCGCGAGCGCATACGCCGCGGTGCGCGCGTGGTCACGACGAACCTGGTCGTCGCGGAGACGCACGCCCTGCTGTTGCGGCGGACCACCCGAGCCGCCGCGCTCGCCTTCGTCGCCCACGTCGGCCGGCCGCCGAATGTCCTCCTGTACAGCACCCCGGAGCTCGAGGCACAGGCTGTGACCGACTGGCTCGAGCGCTACGACGATCAAAACTTCTCGTTCACGGATGCAGTAAGCTTCGCGGGGATGGCCGAGCGGGGGATTACAGACGCGCTGACGCTCGATGGCCATTTCGCAGCGGCGGGGTTCCGCGTGGTGCCGTAACCCCCTGTGGTCTTCACCCCCTGTCCCCTTCTCCCCGTAAGTCCCTCAAGTCCTCACCCCCTGTCCCCCTCTCCCTTCGGAGAGGGGGGACGACGGTCGCATTGAGTTTCCCCTCTCCCGAAGAGCCTGCCCTGAGCGCAGCGAAGGGGAGAGGGGATCAAAGGGGTGAGGACCGGAACGGAGAGGGGTGATCGCGTCGTCCAACCTTGCCCTTCACCTCAGAAGGCGTAGACTCCCCAGCGGACTCACCTCGAGGTGCGGAGTAGGGTCCACGCCGAAGTCGAAGCGGATGAAGCGATCGAACAGCGGGGTCTTTCGGTACCGGGGGTACGCGACCGTTGACTTGCCGAGTGACGGCGCGGACTCGAGCAGGCAATAGTCAGGGAGAATCTCCAGGAATCGACGCAACAGAAGCTCGAGCGGACCGGGCACGACCCGGAACCCGGGCGCACGGGCGGCACGGCCACCCAAGCGCGTGAGCCGCCTGGTCTCCGCGGCGAGCACGGTTCGCGGAAGGAGGAGCCGCAAGAGATCTTCGGTCTGCCACCAGGCGTCTCCGACCTGCCCGATGACCCAGAGGGAATACGCCGAGTGCCGGTGGATCTCGGGCGCGGGGTCCTCGGGATCCGAGCGGGCGTGATCAAAGTCGCGAAAGTAAGCCCGGAACATGCGCGCGAAGAGCCAAGCCGCGCGCTGCTGCCCTAGTGCGCCTGCGGTGTCGACCGTCGGCAGGAACACCCCGTCCCCACGCTCCATTAACCCCAACCGCTCGAGCACGAGGCGCATGATTCGCACGGGCTGCACGTCGCCTTCCCGGAGGTCGGCCCGGAATTCCGCTCGCACCCGTGCCCCGTAGTCAGGGGCACCCCAACGCAGAATGTCGAGCAGGCGATCTAGCGCCTCGTGGGCGAGGGCGCCGTCTGACGTCGCCGGGAGTGCCCCCGCCTCGAGCAACGTAGCGAGGAATCGGCGCGCGTTCTCAAGGGCGAGAGACGACTCGAGCTCTCGAGGTGTTAAGTCCTCGCTCAGGAGGAGGGGGCCCCTGGTGAGCCAATCTCCGGTGAGGAGAGCGTCGAGCTGAGCGCCGGCGAGTGAGCCGCTGCTCATCGCGGTACCACGCTCCTCACGGTTCTAGGACGCCGAAGCGCGGCGCCGCCCCCTGTGGAGCCCTGACGGCGTCCTTTACGTCGACGTCCGCGCCTCACGTCGAGATATTGAACGCTCAGGGCCCGCACGGCATTACGATGATGGCCAGTCCCGCGGCACGTGCACACCTGCCATGCGGGGGTCTCCACGCGCGTGGCTCGCGCGCTGCGGGGAGCGCCAAGGGCGCGAGTCGATCGTCGCCGGCAGGCGACGCATCCGCCACTGCGGCCGCCCCGTTTGCGCCGGGGCGCGCCCGCGGATTCCACCGCGGATGGAATTTCGGCTCGGGACCGGACGTGATCGGGTGCATGCCGCTTCCATCCGGGTTCATCACCCAGATCTGCTGCTCTCCGCCGCGCTGCGAGTAGAAGGCGATGCGAGTGCCGTCCGGCGACCAGCGGCCGTCGCCGGCGGCGTCGGGGATCGGCGTGAGCGCCGTCAACCCGGTGCCGTCGCGGTTCACGCGCTGGATGCTATAGCCCCCCGCGCCGTCATACGTCGCTAAGACCAGCCGGGCCCCGTCCGGCGACCAGGCGAAGTCGAACGATACCAGCCCTGGCGTGAGGCTGGCCGCATTCGATCCGTCCACGCCGGCAATCCAGATGGCTTGGCCCCCGGCGAAGCTCTGGAACGCCACCCGCGCGCTGTCGGGCGACCACTCGGCGTGTTGAGCGCCGTCGGAATAGAGGACGCTGCGCAGCCCGGTCCCATCGAGCTTGACGCTGCACAGGTCCCAAATCCGGCCGAACCGGTCGCAGCTGAAGATGATCTGCGAGCCGTCCGGCGCCCACGTGGGGTCGAAGTCACGATGCAGCGTGTCCAGGAGAACCTTCTCCGCTGTGCCGTCGGCGCTGACCAGGTTCAGCCACGCGTGCTCGAAGGGACCGGACTGGTACGGGGTGCGGTGGAAGACGATCCACCGCCCGTCGGGGGACCAGTGAGGCTGCTCGTCCTGGTAGGGATGCGTCGTGAGGCGCCGGAGGTCACTCCCGTCGGCGCGCACGGTATAGAGATCGAGGTTGCCGTTGCGATCGGTTTCGAACAGCACGCGCGCGCCATCCGGTGACCAGTCCTGGAGATAGTTCCTTCCCGCCCCGGTCGTGAGCTGCACGATGCGGCCATCCTCGCCCAGATAGACCGCCTGGAAGTTGTCCGGTGTGACGGCCTCCTCGAACGCGACTGCTCCATAACAGGTGACGACGAACCGCACCGCCGCAGTATCGCCAGCCACGACCGCAGCGGACGCAGTGTCCGCGTTCGTGGCGCACTGGGGCGCGAGGCCGCTAAGCCGCAGCGCGTAGGAACCGGGCGGGACGGAGGCCACGGTGGTCGGGGTGTTGGGCTGGAGCGTCACGCTGCGGCCGCCGAGCGAAGCCGAAAAGCCGTCCGGATCGGTCCCGTTGCCGTTCACGTTGACGACGACCGTGACGAAGCCCGTACGGGGCGCCGCTGGGGCGGGGGCGCCGGGCGTCTCGCCGCAGCCGATGGCGGACAGGGCGAGCAGGGCGGTTGACGTCGACCATGCTCGGCCACTCCGACGGCGGCTCAGGACCTGGCGACGCAGCTCACGGCGTTGCGTGACAGAAGGGGCGCGTCTCTTGGAACGGACTCCGTGGATTTCCGGTCGCATACTGCGGAGGCTGTGCCGCACGAACCGTGCCTGACGTGTGACGGTCGAGTCGCGACCGAGGGGTAATCCGACCTTTGCCGGCGACATCAAAGTGCTGGCTACATCGACCGCTTCTATCCTGAAACGCTCGGTGCCGAGGGCTTGGCGCCCGACGGTCTAACACGTCGAAGGGCGAAGGCCGCGGGCTGTGGAATCCTGATGAGCGGCAGCGCGTTAGTCGCTCGCGCGCACCTCGACATCGAACCCTATCCCAACGCCCAGCAGGAACTGCTCAACGCGTGCCAAGAACTTCCTCGCCTCTTCTGTTGGCCGGTGTTGGGCCGCCACGGTTATTCGTATCTCAGGTGACGCTGGGATCTTGGGCTCCTTCAGGCGGCTCAGCTGGCCGGACTCAACAAACTCCAGGTATGTGTTGATCTTGTCCTGAAGCAAGCGGCTGTGGGTGTCCACGTCATCCCAGGGAAGATGATCTGCAATGACGAGCTTGACGACCCTGCTGTCGGGTCGCGCAGCCACGATGTCGATCTTGTTCCCTTCCGAAATGGTCACGGGGGTTTCGCCTCTGTGTAGCCCCTGTCTGCTGTAGCCCCTGCCCGCGTGCCCCGATCCGCGTTCGCAGAACTCTTGGTTCCGCCGGGACACGTACTTTGCCTATAACTCTCACTGTCGTGCGCAGCGTGTCAACGACCATAAAGAGGACCGCGCCTCGGTCGCCCTAGGTTTTCCAGCGAGACGCCTCGAGCGACCGATCCGCCGTCTACCTCCACACTAGACGGCATTCGCAAACACTCGCCTTTTCGCGTGTCGTCTGACTTCGCACCCCCGACGCAACGAGGTGGCGCTAAGTGCAAATGGTCGGGGGACACTTTCTGACCACTTCCACCGGTGTCCGTGGAATCTGTGTTCCTCCAGGGACACCTGGTTTGCCTTTACCCTTCACCGTCGCTCCCTGTGTCTCAATCTGCGGATGAGCAGCGGTCTGACCCCGCGTAAGGCGTGCACTCGCAGACGACTTGCACTCAACACAGCGAATAGCGCCTTCTCGCGTGCCGACGATATCCATGCGTGTCCGGGCTCCGCCCGGGGTTTGAAGGGTTACCTCTCGGCTGACTGTCCAACCCTCCGCCTCCATCTGGGCAGCGACCAACTTCTCGAACGCCTTTCCCTGCGCGGCATACCCAAGAACCCTGCTACTCCCAATGGGAACTTCGCTCAATACTTGTGTCGATGTCGGGAACCGTGCACCCAAGACCAAGGCGACCTGCCCCAAGAGGGCGCCGACAGAGCCGAATTCTGGGACTTCACAGCCGTAGCCGCTTTGGGAACCGCAACCGAATCCCTCAAGCTCCTGACTGACCAGTTCTTCAACGGCGGCCTGCGCCTGGTTGATCGGGTGCAGCGCCGCGCTCAGGCATGCGACAGGGTCACCCCCGGCGCCGCATCCAGGCTGTGCCTGCAACGGTGTCAGGTGTCGGCTCGCATCCACCTGCCGCCCGTCTGGATCGAACAGAGCTAGCGGATTGTCCAGCACGTAATTGTACGGCGACCACTCCGGGTGTTTCTCGCTTAGTGGATCCACGGCCGCCCACCGCGCCAGCGCCGGCATGTAGTAGCGCGCGCCGAAGTAGTCGAGCCCCGTCTCGGTATCCTGCTCCTTGCCGGTAAAGCCTTCCTTCGTCCCGCTCCCGAGCGTCCGCCCGGGCATGAGCACGCCCCAGGGGTCGAAGTCGTAGCTCTCCACGACCGTGACGCCCTGCACGACCGCCCGGGTGCTGCCGAGCAGGTCGGTGTGGTAGTAGCTCCGGTTGCCCGTGTTCGGCTGCCGGCCGACGACTTTTTCCTCCGCCAGAACGTTGAAGTACCACGAGACCGGTGTGCCAGCGGTGTTGACTGTGAAGACGCCCAGGGTGGCGGCGCCCTCCCGGAGATAGACCTCGGTGTTCCCCCCGCCCACCTGCTTCGTGATCCGCTGGCCCGCGTCGTCGTAGCGATACGTCGTGGTCGTCCCGCTCCGGGTCAGGGACAGCGGCAGGTTCTGCGGATCGTACGTGATCGCGGTGAAGAAATACGGGTCAGGCGCGGTCTTGAGGTTCCCGTTCGGGTCGTAGGTGAACGACCCCGAGGCTGCCGCCTCGGCGTCCCACGCCTCGGACGACGGCGACCCCGGGGCGTTCTCCACGATGGTGTACAGCCGGTTCGAGCTACTCCCAATCCCATAGGACAGATCGTCAATGCGGCTGCCGTCTTGGCGATTGCGCTGGAGCCCCGTCACGTTCCCATTCCGGTCGTAGCCGATCCAGGGCAGGTCGTAGTTCGGCTCGGTGACCCACGCGCTCCCGCTCCACCCCGAATAGTCCGCGCTCATGAGCCGCTGGAGCGCGTCGTAGGTGAACGCGTACTTGTAGCGCTTCTCCACATGGGGTGAGCCTGCGCTGTAAAACTCGGCCGAGGAGACGGTCCCGTTCGCGAAGAAGGCGTAACCCGCCGAGAGCGGCTTCTGACTCGGTGGGCGACAGAACCAAGCGGCTGAGGGAGCAGGCGCTCCCTCCCTCACCGAGGCCGTCTGCGCCGGACACCTCCCGGCCCCCGCAACCGCGACCCCCGTTGCGCTGAGAACCGAGCCGTCCGGAGAGCTATTTTGGGGAGGCCATGCCCGACCTCCTCGCCGCCCGCTCGCAGATGGGCGTCTCGCTCGCGTTCCATATCATTTTCGCCGTGGTGGGCATCGCCATGCCGGTGATGATGGTCGTCGCGGAGCGCCGCTGGCAGGTGACGGGCCACGCGATCTACTTGGACTTGGCGAAGCGCTGGGCCAAGGGCACCGCGATCCTGTTCGCGGTGGGCGCCGTGTCGGGCACGGTGCTGTCGTTCGAGCTCGGGCTGTTGTGGCCCGAGTTCATGCGGTTCGCCGGCCCCATCATCGGGATGCCGTTCTCGCTCGAAGGGTTCGCGTTCTTCACCGAAGCGATCTTCCTCGGCATCTACCTGTATGGCTGGGACCGCATTCCCCCGCGGGCGCACCTCGCTGCGGGCGGCATCGTCGCGCTCTCCGGCGCCGCCTCCGGCGTGTTCGTCGTCATCGCCAACGCCTGGATGAACGCGCCGACCGGGTTCGAGCTGGCGCAAGGCCAGCCGGTGAACGTCGATCCCCTCGCGGCCATGGCGAACCCGGCCGCGCTCCCGCAAGCGATCCACATGACGCTCGCCGCCTACGCGGCCACGGGCTTCGCGGTGGCGGGGATCCACGCGCTCCTGCTGCTCAAGGACCCCGCGAACGCGTTCCATCGCCGCGCGCTGGCGATCGCGCTGATCGTCGGTGCGCCCGCTGCCGTGCTGCAGCCCATTTCGGGCGACCTGAGCGCCCGCCACCTGGCGCGCCACCAGCCGGTCAAGCTCGCCGCGGCGGAGGCGCTGTTCGAGACCCGGGCGGGCGCGCCGCTCACGCTCGGCGGCTGGCCGGACGTGGATCGGCGCGAGACGAGATTCGCGATCCAATTGCCCTACGGTCTCTCGCTCCTCGCCTTCCACGACCCCGGAGCGGTGGTGAAGGGGCTCGACGCAGCGCCGCGCGACGAGTGGCCCAACGTCCCGGCTGTGCACTTCACATTCCAGCTCATGGTGGCGCTCGGCACGTACCTGGCGCTGGTCGCGCTGTGGGCCGGGTGGCGTGCCTGGCGCGGTGCCGATCTGGCCCACGATCGGTGGCTGCTGCGCGCGATCGGCCTCGCCACGCCGATGGGGCTGATCGCGGTCGAGGCCGGCTGGATGGTGACGGAGCTGGGCCGGCAGCCGTGGGTGATCTATGGAGTGCTCAAGACGGCCGACGCCGTGACGCCGATGCCGGGCCTGATCGTACCGTTCCTCACGTTCACGCTGCTCTATTGCTTTTTGGGCGTGATCGTCGTGTGGCTCTTGTACCGGCAGATCGTTCGTAGTCCAGAAATCCCGGAGTGGCGTGGGTTCTACATGCCCGTAAGCGGCCGGGGAAGGGGGAAGGGGGAAGGGGCGTGACGCTCGCCGACCTCCTCGCCGGCGTGATCTTCCTTTCCTTAAACGCCTACGGACTGCTCGGCGGCGCCGACTTTGGTGGCGGGGTGTGGGATCTGCTCGCGAGCGGGTCACGGAAAGAAGGCCAACGCGACCTGATCGCGCACGCGATCGGACCGGTGTGGGAGGCGAACCACGTGTGGCTCATCCTCGCGGTGGTGCTGCTCTTCACCTGCTTCCCGCCGGCGTTCGCGCGGCTCGGCATCGCGCTCCACATCCCCCTGTCGCTCGTGCTGATCGGGATCGTGCTGCGCGGGTCGGCCTTCACGTTCTGGCGCTACGGCGGGGAGACGGATGCGGAGCAGCGCCACTGGGCCGGCACCTTCGCGGTCGCCAGCCTCATCACGCCGGTGCTCCTGGGCGTCACGGTGGGAGCCATAGCATCAGGTGCGGTGTCCGGGGAGCGGGCCCCCGGCACCCCGTTCTTCACGGGCTACGTCGCGCCCTGGCTCACCCCCTTCGCGCTGAGCGTCGGTGTGTTTGCGCTCGTCTGCTTCGCGTTCCTGGCGGCGGTCTACCTGACGCTCGAAGCGACGGAGCCGGCGCTGCGGGAGGACTTCCGCCGCCGCGCGCTCGGCGCAGGCGCGGCGTTGTTCGGGGCGGCGCTCTTGGTGCTCGTGCTGTCCGGCAGCGGGGCGCCGCGCGTGCGGGCGGGGTTGATCTTCGCGCCGTGGGCCGTGCCGCTGCATCTGCTCACCGGTGCCGCCGCTGTCACCGCGCTCGCTGCGCTGTGGCGCCGGCGCTACCGTGTAGCCCGCGTCGCCGCCGCTGCCCAGGTGTCGCTCATCCTGTGGGGTTGGGCAGTCAGCCAGTATCCCTACCTGCTCCCGCCCGACCTCACCATCGTCGCTGCCGCGGCGCCGGATGCTACCTTGCGGCTCGTGCTCGGCGGTCTGGCGCTCGGCGCGGCCGTGCTGTTTCCGTCGCTCTATTACTTGTTTCGGGTTTTCAAAGGACGCTATCAGCCTTCAGCCATCAGCCATCAGTGACGTTGGCAGCCGACGGCCGACAGCGCCGTTCAGGCGTCGAACACCCGTTGCGCCACCCACCACGCCGCCAACGCGCCGGCGATGAATCCCAACAGCTGTCCCCAGACCCCGAGCACGTGCCCCGCCAGGACCCCGACGATCGTTCCCACGACGAAGCTGACGAGCGCCTTCAGGAGTTTCATGCGCATCCTCCCTCGCCCCCCTCTAATAACGTGCGGATCGCCGCATCGGTCTCGAGGCCCGCGATCTCGACGGTCTTGCGGCGACCGCCCGCGCCCGAGACGATCGCTACCGCAGCGCGGGGCACGCCGAGCCGCTCAGCGAGGAAGCGCGCCAGCTCCGCGTTGGCCGCGCCGTCGACGGGCGCGGCGGCGATCCTGACTCTGATGGCATCGCCGTGGCGGCCTGCGATCTCGGTGCGACGCGCCCGCGGCGCGACGTGCACGACGATGCGAGCCGGGCTCAGTAGAACAGCACGCTCAGGAGCAGCTGCTTCAGCAGCCACAGCACCAGGCAGGCTACGAGCGGGCTCCAATCGAGCGCCCCCATGGGTGGGAGCACGCGCCGGATCGGCTCCACCAGCCAGTCGGTCAATGCGTAGACCGGTCGCATCCAGCGGGAATAGCGGAACACACCGAACCAAGCGCCGATGACCCGCACCAGGAGCGCGGCGAACACCAGACCGTAGAGGGCGCCGATCAAGAACCCGAGCATCGCCCGCGGGCCCCGGCCGGCCGCCGCGGCTATCCCGTAGAGCGTCCGCACCGCCCAGTCGAGCAGCGACAGCAGCACCACGCCGGCGACGGCCACGACAACCACTAGCCACCAGCCGGCGTTGACGGGGTTGCCGCCCAGGCGCACGAGGCGGGCCTCCACGGGGCGGATCACCGGTTCGCTCATGGCGCGCAGCATCCGGCCCAATGCTCCGAACGGCGACACCCGCCGAGCCCGCACCAGCCACGAGGCAAAGGCGACCAGGACGCTCAGGCTGAAGGCGGCGAAGACGGCGTAGCGGGCGAGAGTATGCAGGTCGGGCATGATATCAAGTTAAGCACGCTGATTTCCCCGGGCAGCGCGCCCTCTCAGGGCGCGAAAACCTCGACGACATCTGTCTGCGCGAAGCCCGCCCTGGGGCCGCCGCCGATCACATAGATCTTGCCGTTCAGCGCTGCCGCGCCGAGGCCGTGGCGGGCGGTCGGGAGGGGCGCGGCAGTGATCCAACGGTCCGCAGCTGGGTCGTACACTTCGTGGTTCGCGAAGACGGATGATCTCGTTTCGCCGCCGACGGTGTGGATCTTTCCGTCCAGCACCGCCGAGGCGAGCCCGCCACGGCGGCTCGGCATCGGCGCCTTCCTCGTCCAGTGGTCGGTCGCCGGCTCGTACGCCTCGACGACATCGTAGTTCTGGTCGGGGTTGAACGGCCGGCCGGCGATCGCGTAGACGGTGCCACCGACCGCCGCCGCGGTGAGGTGATCGCGCGGCGTAGGGATTGGCGCAGCGTTCTTCCAGCGATCGGCCGCGGGATCGTAGATCGCGGTCGAGTCGACGAGCTTGCGACCGGGGCCCCATCCGCCCACCAGCACGAGCTTGCCGTTCGCCACTGCCACCCCGGAGGCGCCGCGCGGCACGGGGAGGGGCGCGCGGGACTCCCAGCGACTCTGATCCTCGCGGTAGATCCACAGCGTGTTCTCGGGGACGAAGGTCGCCTCGGCGAGCCCGCCGATCGCGTACAGCGTGTCGCCCACGACGGCGAGCGGCATGTGATGCCGGGGGGCCGGCAGGTCGGCGATGCGCTCCCACTGGTTCGCCGCAGGGTCGAACCGGAACGCTCTCGCGATCGGCTTGCCGGTGCGATCGAATCCGCCGGCGATGTAGATCTTGCCCCGCAGCACGGCGGCGCTCATCTCCTGGATCGGCTCGGGGAGCGGCGCGGCGGTGGACCAGCGGCCGTCGGCGGAGAGGACCGCTGTCGCGGCGACGCAGCCGAGCGCGACGCGCACCGCTGCCGGAGGTCCGCTCACGAGCCGCCACTACGCGTCGCTGAGCCGTCGAACCGGATCACCAGCACCGGCTCGCGTCGCCGGGCGATGTCCTCGAACACAATGAGGTACTGCTCGCCCGTTCTCCGGTGCACGGCGTGCACCTTCACGAACGCGCGCCCTCCGAGCTTGGTGTCCACCCAGGTGTTGTTCGAGCCGCTGACGTTGGGGTAGAGCGCGGCGTCGAAGTCCACTGCTCGGATTTCCAAGGAATCCGGAATGCGCAGCGCGAAGGTCTGAACCGGATCGGCCGGTGTGAGTCTCGCCGGGAGGGTATTGATGGTTCTGTTACAGCCGGCGATGACCACGGCTCCAAGCGCGACAGGGAAACACAGCTTCGGCATACGGCCTCCTTTGCCGGGGGCGCTCGGCTCGTTGACCCACGGTTGACTGCTCCGCGGCAAGCTAACCCAGATGACCCATCTGGCAAAGACGCATCAGCTGGTGCTTGTGCAGCGGGTCGAGCGCCGGATTCTGCTGATTCGGGGTGAGAAGGTGATGCTCGATAGCGATCTGGCAGCGCTCTATGGGGTCTCGACCGGCGCGCTCAACCAGGCGGTCCGGCGCAACCCCGAACGGTTTCCATCGGACTTCATGTTCCAGCTGACGGGGCAGGAGCTAGGCAGCTGGAGATCCCGAACGGCGACATCGCGTTTGATATCACAATCTGTGATGTCAAAGAGGCGACGGGGTGGTCGTCGGCACCTGCCGTTCGCGTTCACCGAGCAGGGCGTCGCGATGCTGTCAAGCGTGCTCCGCAGCCGGCGTGCAATTCAGGTGAACATCGCGATAATGCGTGCGTTCGTGCGGCTGCGCCAGCTGCTCGCGACGCACAAGGACGTTGCCCGTAAGCTAGAAGAGCTCGAGCGGCGCTACGACAGAAGATTCAAGGTGGTGTTCGTGGCGATCCGCGAGCTCATCGCGCGGACGGAGCCGGCAAAGCGCCGCATCGGCTTCTAGATCGCGAACGCCGCCGCCACGATCCTCGCCTGCTCCGCCTGGTGCGCCGCGGGATACCCCTCGGCCGGGCTGGAGCGTTCCGGGCGCCCGATGTCGCGCACCGCCACTCCCGGGCCCACCAGCTCGCGCAGCTGCGGCAGCATGAATTTCTGCGGTCCCATGTTGCGCGGCTCCTCTTGCACCCAGACGATCTCGGTGATCTTCGGGTAGCGCTTGATGAGCGCTGCGAGCTCGAGCGTGGGGAAGGGATAGAGGAGCTCCACCCGGCCGATCGCGACGTGCGCCGCCTCGGCCCGGCGCGGTGAGAGCACGACGTCGTAGTACACCTTGCCGCTGCACAACACGAGCCGCGTCGCGCCGCGGCGCGCGGCGCCTTCGGGGTCGTCCAGCACGGGCCGGAATCCGCCGGCCGTGAGCTCGTCGAGCCGCGACGTCGCCTGGGGCAGCCGCAACAGGCTTTTCGGCGTGAAGAGGACGAGGGGTCGCAGCTCGGCGTGGCGCGCCTGGCGGCGCAGCAGATGAAAGTACTGGGCGGGCGTGGTGCAGTTCGCGATGCGGAGGTTGCCGTCCGCGCCGAGCGCCAGGAACCGCTCGACCCGCGCGCTCGAGTGCTCGGGGCCCTGGCCCTCGTAGCCGTGCGGCAGCAGCAGCGTGAGGCGTGACGTCTGTCCCCACTTCGCCAGGCCGGCGATGAGGAACTGATCGATGATCACTTCGCCGCCGTTGGTGAAATCGCCGTACTGGGCCTCCCACAGCACCAGCGCGTCGGGTGCCGCGGCGGCGTAGCCGTACTCGAAGCCGAGGCACGCGAACTCGGAGAGCGGGCTGTTGTGCAGCTCGAACGGCGCCCGCGCCGCCGGCAGGTTCTGGATCGGCGCGAAGCGCTGGCCGTTCACCGTGTCGTGCAGCACGAGATGACGCTGGCTGAACGTGCCGCGCTCGGTGTCCTGTCCGGTGAGCCGGATCGGCGTCCCCTCGACCAGGAGCGAGGCGAACGCGAGTGTCTCGGCGTGCGCCCACTCGATCGCGCCCTCCGTCAGGGCGCCGCGGCGGCGCTCGAGCTGTTTCTTGAGCTTGGGATTGACGCTGAACCCCGCAGGTACGACGAGCAGCTGCTCGTTCAACCCCGCCAGCACCGGGGTTGCGACGGTCGTATCCGGCTCCGCGACCAGTTGTTGCGCACCGGAGATCCGCTGCGGCTCCTCCCCCACGCCGGCCTCGGAAAGGTGCGCCTTCAACGATTGCTGGATCTCGCTCAGCCGCTGGTAGAACCGCTCCGCCTCCGTGTCGGCCTGCGCCACGTCGAGCACGCGCTCGCCCGCGAGCTGTTCGGCATAGCGATGCCGGACGGTCGGCGTCTGCTTGATCCGCTCGTACATGAGTGGCTGCGTGTAAGCCGGCTCGTCCCCCTCGTTGTGCCCGTGCCGCCGGTAGCCTACCACGTCGATGACGACGTCGCCGTGGAACTTGTCGCGGTACATCATCGCGAGCCGCACGGCCGCGAGGCACGCCTCGGGGTCGTCGGCGTTCACGTGGATGATCGGCGCATCGAAGCCCTTGGCGAGATCGCTCGAGTAATCGGTCGAGCGACCTTCCTTCGGGTCGGTGGTGAAGCCCACCTGGTTGTTGGCGATCAGGTGGATGGTGCCACCGGTCGCGTAGCCCTTGAGGCGCGCCAGGTTGAACGTCTCGGCCACCACGCCCTGCGCCGCGAACGACGCGTCGCCGTGGATCAGCAGCGGCAGCGCGACGGTCCCGTCGTGGATCGGGTCCTTGCCGCGGCGGTTCGTCTGGTTCGCGCGCGCCCGGCCTTCCACCACGGGGTTCACCGCCTCGAGGTGACTCGGGTTGGGCGAGAGCGTGACGTTCACGGGCCTGCCCGACGCCGTCTGGTAGACGCCATCGGCGCCGTGGTGGTACTTCACGTCGCCCGTGCCCCCCTCGGGGGTGAGGGTCCCCTCCACGTGGCTCCCGCCCTCGAACTCGGCGAAGATCGTCTCGTACGGCAGCCCGACGATGTGGGCCAGCACGTTGAGGCGGCCGCGGTGCGCCATCCCCAGCACTACCCGACGAGCGCCGCTCACGCCGGCGAGCTCGATCGTCTGGTCGAGCATCGGCACGAGGACGTCCAGCCCCTCGATCGAGAAGCGCTTCTGCCCGAGGTACGCCCTGTGGAGGAAGCGCTCCAGCCCCTCCACTGCCGTCAAGCGTGACAGCAGCTTCTGCTTCTGCTCGGCCGAAAGCGGCGTGCGGTGTTGGCCGGACTCGATCACCTGCCGCAGCCACAGGCGCTCCACGTGGCTACCGATGTGCTCGACCTCGTAGGCGATCGTGCCGCAGTAGGTCTTCTGCAGCTCGGGGTATGCCTCGGCGAGCGTCTTGCCGGTGACGTAGATCCGCAGCACGTCTGCCGGAATCCGCGCCATGATCTCCGTCGTGAGGCCGAGCGGGCCGGGATCGAGCGCGGGATCGCCGGGCGGCTCCGAGCCCAGGGGGTCGAGCCGCGCTGCCATGTGGCCGAAGTTGCGGAACGCTTTCACCAACGCCATCGCGGCCGCGACGTGCTTCAAGTCGGGGCTCGGTGCTCGGGGTTCGGGGCTCGGGAGTGCCCGCGCCATCGCCGTTCCGAGCCCCGAGTCCCGAACCCCGAGCCCCGTGATCGCCAGAGTCTCCGCCACCTGCTCGTAGAACCGCTCGTCTCCCTGCAATAAGGAGTCAAGCTTGCGCAGGAACATCCCCGACTCCGCGCCCTGGATCACGCGGTGGTCATAGGTGCTGGTGAGCGTCATGACCTTGGTCGGGCCGATTTGGCGGATCGCGCCCGTGGCGATGATCGAGCCTTGGCCCTTCATGAGACGTGGCACCGACGCGACGGTCCCGATCGTGCCGGGGTTGGTGAGCGTAATCGTGGCGCCTGCGAAGTCGTCGGGGAGCAGCTTGTTGGTGCGCGCCTTGTCGACCAGGGTCTCGTAGGTCGCGCGGAACGCGGCGAAGTCCATCCGCTCAGCGTGCTTGATCACCGGGACGACGAGTGCCCGGCTCCCGTCCTTCTTTTCGACGTCCACTGCGAGCCCCAGGTTCACGCCCTGCGGGTCCAGGCGGTGCGGCTTCCCTTCCAGCTCCTGGAACGCGTGCGTCATGACGGGGAGCTGCTTTGCCGCCTGCACGATCGCGAAGCCGATCAGATGCGTGAACGAGATCTTCTTGCCGCTCGCGGCGAGCCCGGCGTTCAGCTCCTTGCGGCGCGCGTCGAGCGTATCGACAGCTACTTCGCGGAACGAGGTGGCCGTCGGGACGGACAACGAGTCCGTCATGTTCTGGACGAGCCGGGCGGCCGGGCCGGTGAGGGGCGTCAATCCCGCAGGGAGAGGGGAGATCGGAGAGGTACTTTGCGGTGCGACGGAGGGTACCTCTCCCTTCTCCCTTCTCCCAAGCACTTCCGCACGATCGGTCGGAATCACCGGAAGGTCGGCGACCTTCCCGTTGTCGAATAGGTTCCGCCACTCTTCCCCGACGGAGGCTGGGTCGCGCAGGTACTGCTCGTACATCACCTGCACGAAGGCTGCGTTATGGGTGCCGAAGACGAATTCGCTCACGGTTGCAATTTAATCAGCAGTCAGCCTCGAGCTATCAGCTATCAGTATATTCCGCGAGCCATGTTCCGACGCAGCTTCGTGTTGCTGGTCCTGCTCCCGTGCAGCCCGGCTGCAGCGCAGGCTCCGGGCCCGCTGCGCGAGCAACTGGCGGCGCGGGTCGCCCGGGCGCCCGCGACGGGGGTTGGTGTCTACTACAAGAGCCTGTCGCGCCCGGACTCGCTGCTGTTGGGCGCCAACCTCCGCTTCCACGCCGCGAGCACGATGAAGGTTCCAGTGATGGTCCAGATCTTCCGGGACGCGGACGAGGGGCTGCTGCGACTCGACGACTCGCTCGCCGTGCATGCCGCGTTCCCATCACTCGTCGACGGCTCTCCGTTCGAGGTGGACAAGGCGGACGACTCGGACTCGACCTTGTATCGGCGGGTGGGAGGCAAGGCGTCGATCCGCGAGCTGCTCGAGCTGATGATCACGCGCTCGTCGAACCTCGCGACCAACCTCCTGATCGAGCGGGTGGGTGCGGCGCGCGCGCAAGCGTCCGCGCGCGGGCTTGGGGCGTGGTCGATTCAGGTGTTGCGCGGGGTAGAGGACGGGAAGGCTTACCGCGCGGGGCTCAACAACACGACCACCGCGCGCGACTTGGGCGCGCTACTCGCGGCGATCGCCCAGCACCGGGCGGCGAGCCCCTCGTCGTGCGAGGAGATGCTCAGGATCCTCGGGCGTCAGGAGTTCAACGAGGGGATTCCGGTAGGCGTGCCGCCAGGAACGCGCGTCGCGCACAAGACTGGTTGGATCGGCGAGGTGGTCTATCACGACGCGGCGCTCGTGTACCCGCCGAGCGGGAGCTACGTGCTGGTCGTGCTGACGGGCGGCATCAAGGAGGACAGCGTCGCGCACAATCTCGTGGCGGACGTCTCGCGGATGGTATGGGAGGGGGTTAGCGTTCCTCGCTGAAAATGCGCACGACCTCACGGACGACGTAGGAGCGGGGAGCGATCACCAGTAGACTGCGTCGGAGCAGCGCAACTTCAGTCGTATTCGCAGAAGTACCGGGTTTCGATTGGCAGCCGAAGCATCAGACGTACGCGCCTTCCGGCGCTGACAGGCGCCGTCGCCGAGCGGCACAGTGGTTCACGACGCATGCCGGTCGGTATCGTGCGGCTTACCACGTCGCCCCGGTGATCTGCCATCCACATCGCGAGCGTGACGCTCGTGTCCACGCCGCTCACCAGTTGGCGGATCCACTCCTCGAGCTCTGCCGACGTACCCTCGGCGGAACTGTCAGCGACCGACGCGGTGTCGATAGGAACCGCGATCACAGGCTCGGACGCGGGCGCGACGACGGAGCTTTCGCGTGACGACATCGCGACGGGACTGGGGCGCGCGGATCCCGAACGTGATGCCGAGTCGGGCTTGGACGTGTCGCACGCGAAGGCGGCAGCGATCAGCAGGCCAAGTGACGAGCCTGTTGCAATGAACCAATTACGGTTGCTGCACCGCATGTGCGAGAACTGGACGTCAGACATCCCCGAAGCAGGCTGGCATCACTGTGCAGCTGTTTGTTGCATGGCCACCGCTTGCCACCGGCCGTCCCGTCGGACGAAGACGCGCGTGTACCTGATTTTGCCGCTGAATGGGATGCCGCGAAATGTGCCGGCGTTGTCCGCGATACCTCTGAGAACCGCGACGTCGCCGTAGATCCGCACCGCGAGGCTGTCGTATTTCACTGATGTGAGTTTGAGGGCACCGCTCGCGATATCACGGATGTTGTCCGCTTTGGTCCGGAGTTGACCGAGTCGCGATATCTCGATGAATTCGTCGGCGACCATGCGCGCCAGCGCGGCTGTGTCCGCCTGCAGCAGGGCCCGGGCACGACTCGACTCGACGGCGCGTACGGAATCCTCTGGAGTCGAGCCGCTTGCCCTCTCCTGCGCGGCGAGGTCAGGGCCTTGGGCGGTGAGGAGCACGAGCGCCATCGTGACACCGGTGGGACCGAGGCAATGCCAGGGTGAAGGAGTTCGCAACACGACGGGCCTCCTGTGCGCGCGTCAGACAACCAGCTTCCCTGTTGCAACGGCGGGCTCGCGGTACTCCATGTACGTCAGCGCTCCAGCCGTTGGCCTAAACCCAAGCTGCGCGTAGAGCGGCACCGCATCGCGCGTCAGCAGACTGACTCGCCGAAAGCCCTGAAGTTGCGGATGCGCCAGCATGGTCTCGCTGAGCCAACGGCCAATCCCTTGCCTGCGATAGGCTTCGGCGACGACCACGTCCGTCCAGTAAGCATATGTAGCCAGATCGGTAATCACCCGCCCGAACGCGATCAGCATCTGCGCGTCGAAGACGCCGAAGCAGACGGAGTTCTCGATCGCGCGGATGAGCACCTCGGTGGTGAGGGAGTCGCCCCAGTACGTCGTCCGCAGCAGCGCCAGTACCTCAGCGGGGGTGAGGCGGCGACGGTCGGTGGTAAGCAAGCAGGAGCCGCGCCGGGCTTCGATGGGAGAATCCTGCATGGTGTGGCGGCGCGCGGTCGGCTCAGGACACCCGCCGGGTCTTTCTCCGCATGAAATCCATCAGGATGAACTGCCCCAGCGTCATCGTGTTCGTGAAGTACGCCTTGCCGCGACAGATCGCAGACACCCGCTTCACGAACTCGACCAGGCTCCGGTCTCGCGCCAGCATGAAGGTGTTGATGAGGATGCCCGAGCGCCGGCACAGCGCGACCTCGCGGTAGGTGGCCTGGAGGATTTGGGGGTCGAGCCCCATCGAGTTGACGTAGATCTTGCCGTCGGGGAGGGTGAGCGCCGAGGGCTTGCCGTCGGTGATCATGATGATCTGCCGCATGTCCTTGCGCTGGGACATGAGCATGCGGCGCGACAACTTGAGCCCTTCCGCGGTGTTGGTGTGATACGGTCCCACCTGTGCCCGCGCCAGCTGTGCGAGGGGGATCTCCTCGGCGGTGTCGTGGAACAGCACGACCCGCAGGGTGTCGCCCGGGAACTGCGTGCGGATCAGGTGCGTAAGCGCGAGCGCCACCTTCTTGGCCGGCGTGAAGCGGTCCTCGCCGTACAGAATCATCGAGTGCGAGCAGTCGAGCATCAGCACCGTCGCCGACGACGACCGGTACTCCGCCTGGTGCACCATCAGATCGTCGTATTCGAGGTTGATGGGCACGCCGAGGCCTTCGCGCTGCAGCGCGTTGGTGAGCGTGGCATTGACGTCGAGGTTGAGCGTGTCGCCGTACTCGTACGGCTTGCTGACGGCTTCGGCCTCGATCCCGGTGGCGAGGTGCTCGGTGTCGTGGGCGCCGAAGCTCGACTTGCCGATGCTGCCCAGCAGGTGTTTCAACGTCCGGTAGCCGAGAAAATCGATGCCCTTCTCGGTGAGGTTGAACTGCACCTGCTGAGCGGCTTCTTTGGCCATCCCGCCGGGGCCGAACAAGGGCTGCTGGCCCGACGGCAGCTTCGGCGCCTCGCTGACGTTCAGGTAGCCTTCCTCCATCAGTTTCTGGACGATCTTGTCGAGCAGCTCCGACAGCTGGCGCTGCAAGTCGGCGTCGCGCTCGGCGTCCCCGCTGGACTCGCCGCGCAGCAGCTTGAGCATTTCGGGGGTGAGCTGCCCCGACTCCATCAGCGCCTGCAGGATCGCCTGGCGTAACGCGTCGAGCGAGCGGTCGGCGTCGTCCTCTCCGAACTCGCCCCAGAAGGGGTGGGAGTACGCGCCTCCGGCGAAGCCCGATTGGAGCAGAAAGTCGGCGAGCTGATCGAGCAGGCCCTGGAGGTTGATCGTGTCGGCCAGCTCGGCGAGGTAGCGGCTGTACGTCGTGTATTTCATCGGCTCCCTACCACAAATATCGGGCGACGGCGAGCTTTCCCGCAATGGACGAACCCGCGCGCGGGTTTCGCTTTGGGGCGCTCTCCCACCGCAACTTCCGGTTGTTTTTTCTCGGACAGGGCGTTTCGCTCATCGGCACGTGGATGCAGAACGTCGCTCAGGGGTGGCTGGTCCTCGAGCTGACGAACTCGCCCTTCTACGTCGGCCTCGTCTCGGCGCTCGGCTCGCTCGGCGTGCTGCTGCTCACGCTCTACGCCGGCGTGGTCGTCGACCGCACCAACAAGCACCGGTTGGTGATCCTCACACAGTCGCTGTCCATGCTCCCGGCATTCGCGCTCACCTGGCTCGTGTGGACCCGGGCAGTGGCCGTGTGGCAGGTGGCGGCTCTCGCCGCGTTCCTGGGCGTCGTCAACGCGTTCGATATCCCGGCCCGCCAGGCGTTCATCGTCGACCTGGTCGGCAAAGAAGACTTGATGAACGCGATCGCGCTCAACTCTTCGGCATTCAACGCGGCGCGCGTGGTCGGCCCCGCGGTGGCGGGAGTGTTGATCGGCGCACTGGGCGTGGGCGTGTGCTTCTTGCTGAACGGGGTGAGCTACCTTGCCGTGATCGGGGGGCTCCTGGCGATGCGGCTCCCGCCCTACGTCGCGGACCCCCGCAGGGGGTCGGCCTGGGCGGGACTCTCCGAGGCCGTCGCGTTCATCCGCAGCGACCGGCGCATCTGGACGGTCGTCGTCCTGATGGCGGTGTTCAGCATCTTCGGGTTCCCCTACCTGGTGATGATGCCGGTGTTCGCCCGCGACGTGCTGCATCGGGGCGCCACGGGTTACGGCGTCATGATGACGGCGGTGGGCATCGGGGCGCTGATCGGCGCGCTGGCGGTCGCGTCGCTCGACCGCCGCATCCGGAAGGGCCCCACCTTGATCGCGGCGGGCGCCGCGTTCGCGCTGCTGCTCGTGGCGTTCGCCCTGTCGCAGCGCTATCTCCTGTCCGTGGGGCTGCTGGCGCTCACCGGCGGCACGATGATCGTGAACAACGCGCTCGCCAACGCCACGATCCAAGAGATCGTGCCCGACCAGCTACGCGGGCGGGTGATGGGATTCTATGCATTCGTGTTCGTGGGCCTCGCGCCCCTCGGCTCCTTCCAAATGGGCGCGCTCGCTGAGCGGATCGGCACGCCGGCCGCCGTCGCGCTGGGAGGCGCGGCGACGGCGCTGGCGGTGGCGCTGGCGGCGTGGCGCGTGCCGGAGCTGCGGGGGACCGCCTAGGGAAGCTCTGCACAAGTCGCGCGAAGTCGGGGGTGGGGGCGTCGCACGCGTCACACGCGAGGGCGCTCGGGCGGCACATCTGCCCCGAAGCAGGTGGCGATACCGACGCTTCGGTGCCTGCCGTGCGCCCTCGCGTGTCAGCGTGCTAGCCCCCCAACCCCCGACTTCGCGTCACCTATGCAGAGCTTCGCTAGCGCTACAGCAAACGCCGCAGCTGCAGCGTCACGCGGATCGTGTCGGCATCGCGCCTCAGGACGAGGCGGCGCAGCGCGCCGTTGACGCGCAGCGCCCGGCGCACGTCGCTCAGGGAGGCATCGGCCACCGCCCGCCCGTCGATAAGCAGCAGCTCGTCGCCGACCCGGATGCCGGCGCGCTCGGCCGGGCTGTGCGGGACGACGTACTCGACCGCGATGTGCCGCAGTTCGGGCCCCTGGGCCGTCAGCCGCAGCCCGCTCATGTCGTAGTCGCACCGCGCCGCGGCTCGCGGCTCGATGATCACACGGCGGCGCGCATAGTCCACGATGAGACGCGCGTCCTCGAACACCGGGTTGCCAATCACGCCGTCCAGGTCCGAGCGGGCCAGGAATCCCGTACGCTCGCCGCCCAGGCCCGTGGTGGGGGAGGCGACGCGCAACCCGGCGAGCCGCAGCTCCTTCAGGCGCACCAGGGTCCCCCGCAGCTGCCCGGCCAGCCCGGTACCGATCGGCGCCTCGATCGCCGGCGACACGGCCCCCGCCAGACCGTAGCGTTCCACGAACGGCACGGTCAGGATCAAGCACAGGCCGGATGCCCCCGTGTCGAGTAGCAACCGGGCCGAGATCGGAGGGCGGCCCGGGACCGTGATGGAGCCGTGCAGCAGCGGCCGGTCGTCGCCAGCGGCGAAGGGCACGACGGTGCCAGAGCCCGCGTAGCGGTAGCGCGCCGGGTCGTACAGCCGTACGCGCTGCTCGCGGTAGTCGATCTCCACGGTGAAGCGTCGCAGCACGTCGTGGCCCACGAACCCCCGCTCGGGGCGCCCGCTCGCTTCGCTGACGCCGCGCAACGCGTACAGCGCCACCTGGTAGCTCGCCAGCGCGAGACCTGCCAGGTGCATCGTGTCGACGACCGCGGCCGAGGCCGTTTCCGCGACTTGGGTGGCGGGAGCCCCAGGAGCCGCCACCGGGAGGGCTCCGGCGGTCCACGCCCACTCGCGATCGAGGCCCGTGTGAGAGGTGCCGGTGTCGAGAATGAGCCAGGCGGAATCGCGGTTGACCACACCGCGCACGTACAACAATCCCCCGTACGGCTCGACTGCCATGACTGCGATGGGTGGAGCGCTCTCGGCTGCGAGGGAGGGGGCGGGTGCCGGCCCGCGCGCGCATCCCGACACCAGCGCGCAAGCCGCCGGCACGGCGCACGCCGTCCCCAGCGTGCTCACGTCCACCGCCGCCGCCGCGCCTCCGCCACGATCACCGCCGCCGCGCCGTCCAGTCCCAGCCGCTCGGTGTTCACCACCAGGTCGTAGTTTACAAAGTCGTGGCGGTGGCGCCCGTAGTAGGTCTTCACATACTGGTCGCGCTGGCGGTCGGTCTCGTCGACGACCTGCTCGGCGCTCGCGGGGTCCACGCCGAGTCGCTGGACGGCGAGCTGCATCCGCCATGGCTTCGATGCGACCACGTAGACGTGCAGGGCATCGGGGCGCTGGGCCAGCACCGCCTGCGCGCCCCGGCCCACCAACACGATCCGGCCGTGCGCCGCGGCTTCGGCGATCACCCGCTCGGTCATCTTCACGATCGTCGCCTCGTCCTGTTCCACGCGCGGCGCCGTGGCGGACGAGATGAACATCTCCGGCGACGCCACGGCGAGCGTGCGGGCCAGCCGCTCGAGCAGCCCCGGCGCCCGCTCCTCGCGCTGCGCCACCTCCTCGGCCGGCAGGCCGGCGCGCTGCGCCACCTGGTCCACGAATTCGTTGTCGATCACCGTCCAGTCCAGCCCGACGGCCACGAGGCGCGCGACCTCGGATCCGCCCGAGGCGTATTGCCGGGTGATGGTGATGACCGGCGGCGCCATGGCTCAGGGCTTCAGGTTCTTGCGCAGGTCCCCGATGTTGAGCAGGGGCAACCCGCCCTCGGTGGGCACGAAGATGATGAGGTTGCTCGAGCTCCGCATGTCGTGCAGCACCTCGATCCACTGCTTGGTGAGCGCCTCGGGGGAGAGCGTCTGGTTCAAGAGCCGCTGCTGCTCGGTCTGGAGGCGCGCGACCTCGACGCGGTGCCGCTCGGTCTCGATCTGCTGCTCCTGGGCGATCTTGTTGTTGATGGCCTGCACCACCTGGGGCGGCGGTTGCAGGTCGCGCAGGAAGAACGCCGTGACCGTGGCGATGCGGAAGTTCCCACCGCCGGCACGGGGTCGCGTCACCAGCGCGGAGTCCACCAGCGCTTCCATGGTGTTCGCAATCTGGGTGCGCTTGGAGATGTCGTTGATCGAATACTGCACCATGCCGTCGCGTACCCCCTTGCGGATGGCGTTGAGCACGGCGCCGCGGATCTGATCTTCGTTCCCGATCTCGGTGAAAATCTTCGGCGCCTGCATCGGGTCGATCTGCCAGCGGATCGACACTTCCACATGCATGCCCATCTGCTCGCTCGAGAGCGCCTCGATCGCCTCGATCTGCTCGCCGCGGGTGGGCCATTGCTCCTCACGCGTGGAGTAGCGCTCGATCGACGACCACGGCGGCACGAAGCGGATGCCGGCGAGGAGCGGGGCGGGGTCCACGTAGCCGAAGGCGTGCCGCACGCCGACCTCGCCGGGGTCGATCACGACCATGAGCGACCCGATCCCGACGGCCAGGGCGATCGCCGCTAGGCCATAACCGGCGAGCCGCAGCAGGTTGACCACGGGGCCGGGACGCTGGGACCGGAGCATTGCGGCGGCGAGCAGCAGGGAGAACGCGATGGCGAGGAGAACGGCGGCGGAAACGAGCTTGCCCATGGGGGCTCCGAGGGGGGAGACGGCATCGAAAATACGCTATAAGCAATCAGCCGTCAGCTATCAGCGAAAACGTGGCGCTGACGGCTGACGGCCGACGGCGCCGTGCTCAGGAGAACAGGTTCGGCCCGCCGCCCGTCTTCCCGTACCCCGGGCCCTTGGGCTCGGCGCGCGCCCGCACATAGCCCAGCTCCTCGGAGCGGGAGATCCGCTTCTCGGCGACCAGGCCTTCGAGCACCAGCTCGCACGCCGCGACCATCGTCGCGGGGTCTTTCTTCGCCGCGAGCCCCACCTGGTCCACGAGGTCGAGCAGTCCGGGGACCACGCTGAAGCCTTTGAGGCAAGTCTCCGAGCGCTCGTCCATGGAGATCTTGAGGGCGCCGCCCTCGTCGAACCAATGCACGGCATCGTCCACGTTGGCGCCCCCGACCCGCGCCTCGAACGTCTTGCCGGCGGCGCGCCGGATCAGGTCCTTGGCGATCACTTCGGGGCCTTGCAGCTCGCCTTCGTACTCCAGCTCGAGCTTTCCGGTGATCGCGGGCAGCGCCGCGTAGATGTCGGAAATGCGCGGCACGACGGTCTTTTCCTTGGTGAGGATGGTGCGGCGCTCGGCGTTCGACACCACGTTCTCGAGCACGCTGATCGGCAGGCGCTGGGATACGCCGCTGCGGCGGTCCACTCGCTTGTCCTCGCGCGCCTCGAACGCGATGCGCTCGATCAGCTCGGCGATGAAGTCGGGGAGCCGAAGCGGCCGGCCGTTCCGCTCGAGCCACGACTCCTGGCGGGTGATCGCCGCGCCCAGCTCGATGGTGTACGGGTAGTGCGTGAGGATCTCGGAGCCGATCCGGTCCTTGAGCGGCGTGATGATCTTGCCGCGGGCCGTGTAGTCTTCGGGGTTGGCGGTGAAGACGAGCGCCACATCGAGGTTCAGGCGCACCGGGTAGCCTTTCACCTGAACGTCGCCCTCCTGCATGATGTTGAAGAGCCCCACCTGGATTTTGCCGGCCAAGTCGGGGAGCTCATTGATCGCGAAGATCCCGCGATTGGCACGCGGCAGCAGCCCGAAATGCATGGTCAGCTCGTCGGAGAGCAGATGCCCCCCCCGCGCCGCCTTGATGGGGTCCACGTCGCCGATGATATCGGCGATGGTGACGTCGGGGGTCGCGAGCTTCTCGACGAAGCGCGCGTCGCGCGGCAGCCACGCGACCGGCGCCTGCTCGGCTCGTTCGGTCACGAGCTCGCGGCCGAACTTCGAGATCGGCGCGAACGGGTTGTCGTTCACTTCGCTGCCGGCGAGGATGGGGACCTCTTCGTCGAGCAACGTCACCAGCTGACGCAGGATGCGGCTCTTCGCCTGCCCGCGCAGCCCGAGCAGGATGAAGTTGTGGCGGGAGAGGATCGCGTTCACGAGCTGCGGGATCACGGTGTCCTCGTAGCCCACGATGCCGGGAAACAAGGGAGAGCCGTTCTCGAGCAGACAGATCAGGTTCTCCCGCATCTCGTCCTTCACCGTGCGATGGATGCGGGCGTCGCTCGCCCACTCGGTGTGTTTCAGTTCGCCCAGCGTGGTCGGCTTGTTCATGGCTCCATAGTTAACCGGCCGCCTCCCGCGGTGTAAAGAGTCGCGCGGCGGCGACCCCGCGGGCGGGGAGCTCGAGCGTCACGCGGCGGTCGGGCCCGACCGCGATCGCCGCGCTGTTCATCTCGACCAAGTTGATGCGACGCGCCTCGCGGAATTCGAACGCCGCGGGTCCGACCGCCACGCTGCGGGCTGTGCCCGTGACGTCGAGCAGCTTGACGACTGCCCCCTCACCGTCGTCCGCCGGCTTCGCGCCCAGCACGAGGACGCCCGTGTCCTTGATGGACAGCGCGGCGTCCTGCGCGAGGAGCGGCCCGGCGCCCGGGTTCGCGTAGGGCGGGCTCACGTACAGCGGGTCGCACGCCGCCCAGCCGCGCCGCACCGGCTCGGCGGCATCCCCGGCGGGGGACGGCGCGAGCAGCGAGATCCGGAAGCGGCACGCGTACTCGCCGCCCTGACGCGCCGCGTAGTTCGTGTGCCAGTAGTTGTTCATCGCGTACGCGAGCAATGTGCCGTCCGGGGCGATCTTGCGGCGCCATTGGCCGCGGACGATGTCGTTCAGCGCGAACAGGGGCGTGTCCGGGCCGCTCCACAGCACGCCCCCCCCGCTCCCCCCGCCCCCCCCGTCCGTCCCCTCGTGCAGCCACACCCAGTGCGTGTGGCAGTACCAGTCGCGGCAGCTGCCCGGCTGCTGGTCCTGCTCGACGGTCATCCGTCCCAGCGGGACCTCAACGTCCACGGTGGGCTTGGTGAATGCGAACGGGAAGGCGACGTACAGTGCTTCCTTGTCGAGCGTGGCGGTTTTCGTGCAGCGGTTTTCGATGTCGATCCAGGGCAGCTCGTCGTACAGCGTCACGACGGATGTGATCGCCGCGAATCCGTCCAGCTTGCGCGCGATGACGAGGCGTACTCCGATGCCCGGCAGGCGCTCCCGCCGGGCGGAGTCGAGCCGGGCGGTCGCGACGCTGAGCTCGGGCGCCGCGGCCAGATGCTCGCGGGCGGCGTCGGTCCACAACGCGCTCTTGGCGCCGCCGGTGACGTACACCAGCTCGTTCAACCCCGACCAGGCGCCGGGTTTCACCCGGTCGCGGCCGTCGCCGCCCGTGAGCGAGTGGATCGCGCCCGTCCCGGGATCGAGCACGACGTGGAAGCTCCCCGTCTGCGCCTCGAGTCCCGCCCCGCCGTCCTGCGCGGGGTTCGGCGTGCCGGCGCGCTCCGCCAACGCCAGGTAGCCGAGCGCGGGGACGTCCCGCGCCATGACGAGCGCCGACCCGTCCGGCAGGTCGACGGCGGGCCACTCGCGCCCGTCGGACACGAGCCGCCTGCCGGCGCCGCCCGGCAGCCGCACCACGTCGGTCCGCGGCCAGCTGGACGCGTTGAAGACGAGTCTGCCTGGGCCTGCCGCGGTCGCGCGCCCGATCCGGAGCAGTCCCGCCGCCAGCTGCTGCTCCAGCGCGGCCGCAGCGCCGTCCAGGAAGCGGCGCTTGTACTCCCACTGCGCCACGGTCTGCCGCCCCTCCGGCTCCGCCACGCTCCCCGCCGCCCCCCAGGTATGCTCTCCGAACAGCAGCAAATCGCGCCAGATCTGGCGACGCTCGTCGGCACGGCGGCGGATGCGCCCAGCGCCCTCGGCGTCCGGCGCTTCGGTGCGCCCGTCCCACAGCGCGAGCAGCTCGAGGGCGCGTGCCGCGAGCTGCGTGGCCCGATAATGCGCCAGTTCCGCCGCGGTGGAGGCGGCGCCGTCCTCCCAATAGAGCCCCGTATCGCCACGCCGCACCGGCAGCTTCGACCCGAACCGTCGCTCCACATCGCGAAAGAAGTCTTCCGCGCGGCCCGCGACCAGGCGCGGGAAGGCATACCGCCGCCGGAACTCCTCGAAGTTCTCGACCAGCCGCTCGTCCATGACGGCGTTGTCCCACTGCGCGCCGTACAGCAGGGCGACGTCGTAGGGGTATCCCGGCGAGACGAGCACCGGGTTCGTGAGCAGCCAGTCGGACAAGCGCCGCGCCATCGCCTCGGCGCCGACGTCGAATCCGAAGCGCAGGGCGTCGCCGTAGTGGTACGCGCGCCAGTGCAGCACCCGGCTGCCGTCGGGCCCCTCCCACCAGTAGAGCTGCGGGTAGGTCGTCCACTCGCCGGTGAGCCCGACGCGCGTCGCTTCCGCCTCGGGAAGGAGCGGCACCGCCCGCTCCGGGTTCGGGCCGCTCGCCAGGTAGCGCACGCCGCTGGCCGCGAGCACGGTCGGGAACGTGAGGGGCTGCCCGGGCACGTCGGTGATTTGCGCGCTCAAGTAGCCGAGCCCGCGCTCGCGCGCGAACATGCCGGCGGGCCAGACGACGCGCGCGAACGTCTCGTGGTCGAGAATCCCCGTCAGCACGTTCGCGAACAGCGCTCCGAACCCTACCTTGCCCTCGCGGATCGCCTGGACCAGCGCCTCGCCCGCCGCTGGCGAGCGGTTCTCGACGTAGGACAGCACCTGCAGGGCGCACTCCGCGCTCCAACGGTAGTCGGGATGGGCGGGGAGCCGGGCGAGCGCCGCGTCGAGGTTCTTGCGGTGGATCTCGAGACAGCGCTCCTGCAGGTCCGTGTAGCCGACGTCGGTGTGATTGCTCGCGAGCCAGTACAGCGTCCAGCGCCGGGGTGGCACGAGCCGCACTTTGCGCCGGGCGACGCGCTGCTTGCCTACTTCGAGCTCGATCTGAAACTCCGACGGCTCGGAGAGCGGCACCCACACTTCGCCGGCGAATGCCGTCGCCGTCCCGGTGCTGCCAGAGAGGGGGAGGATGCCCGCCGTCCCCACCAGCGCGCCGCGGCGGTCGGTCACGCGGGCACGCGCGGCAGGAGCCTCGAGGCCCGTGACGGTGATGCGCACGAGATTGCGACGCCCGTCGGGCTGCTGGTACAAGGGCGTTGGCGTCGCATCGATCGTGACCGGGGGGGGAGCAGCGGGGAGCGGGGAGAGGTACCTGCCGACGAGCGGCAAGCTGCCCAGCCAGGCGACGAAGCTGCGGCGGTCGTAGCTGGGCTCCATGTCAGGCACTTGCGGGAGCACGCGTAGTATACCCCCACTCGCTGTGAACGCCCTTGACTCCGGGGGTCCCAACGCTAGGTTCCCCCGCCGAAGGCCCCCCTCAACCGCTACTCTCTTCTCAGGAGTAAGCATGAAGCGTCTCGCACTCGCCCTCGCCGTCGTCGCGTTGGGCGCCTGTAAGAAGGCGGACCAGCAGCCCGCTCAGCAGACCCAGATGCAGGACACATCGCACGCCATGATGATGAGCGACACGGCGAAGCACATGATGGCCGACACCGGCAAGATGATGATGGCCGATACGTCGAAGAAGATGGCGCCGGCGACTCCCGCGGCGAAGCCCGCACCAAAGAAGAAGCCGTAAGGGGCGCGCGCCCCACCAGTGACGATGCCCGGGACTAGCGCCCGGGCTTTTCGTTTTCCACGAACCAGCGCACCGTCCGACCCACGGCCTCTTGGGCCGTGTACGGCGGCTGCCAGCCGAGCTCGCTGCGCGCCCGGTCGTCGGCATACGGGTTCTCCCCGATGACGAAGGATGCAGCGGCCCGCGCCAGCGTGCGCGACGTCAGGACCCCCATGACGACGCGCGCCAGGCCCACGGGGATCGGGATCACCCGGGTCCGTGAGCCCAGCGCGGCGGCGAAGGCCGCGAAGAACTCGCGCTGCGTGAGCGGCGGCGGCGCATCGCTCGTCACGTGGTACGCGCGGAAACCGAAGCCCGGCGCCTCGAGCGCCGCGACGACTGCCGCCGCGACATTCCCGGCGTACACGCACGAGAGCCGGTTGGTGCCGGGGCCGATGCGCGGCACGACGCCGAGGCGCGCGACGCGGATGAGTCGCGGTGTGAACAGGCGGTCGCGCTCGCCGTAAACGACGTTCGGGCGCAGCGCCACCGTGCTGAGCCCGCCACCGGCGGCCTCCCGCACCAGCGCTTCGGCCATGCGCTTGCTTCGGGCATAGAAGTCGGACTCCACGATCGGCAGGAACGGGGAGTCTTCGGCGCGGCGCTCCGGATCGACGCCATATGCGCCCGAGCCACCGTACACGGCGACCGACGAGATATGGACGAGCCGCGCGCCGGCCGTGCCGGCGGCCAGGGTGGCGAGCCGTGTTCCCTCCACATTCACCGCGAGGTAGCGCTCCCAGCTGCAGCGGCGCTGCACCACCGCAGCCGCGTGCACGATGCCGCGCACGCCGAGGGCGGCGGCGCGCCACGCGGCAGGGTCGGTCACGTCCCCTGGGACTGCGTCCGCGCCGAGCCGCTCGACCGCCGCGCGACTCGCCGGGCGCACCAGCGCGCGCACCGACGTGCCGCGGGAGCGGAGCGCCTCGATCACGTGGCTGCCGACGAGGCCGCTCCCGCCTGTGACGAGCACGGTCATGCAGGCCCGACGAATGGAACGGCGAACGGGAGATCGACGACCCGCGCGTCGCGGCCCGCGGCGCGAACCATCACCCCCGGGCCTACCTCGCGGCGGATGACGGCGAGGCCGATCCAGCGGCCCCCACCCGCGACGCCGCTTTCGGGCACCCAGGCGAGGCTCGTCACGCGGCCGACGTCGCGATCGAGGTGCGTCACGCTGCTCCACCCGTCCGCCGGGGCGGCGGGCGGCTCGGCGTCGAACAGGAGGCCGCGCAGGTAGCGGTTGGTGTGGCCGCGGAAGTGGAGGCGCGAGACGGTTTCCTGGCCGGTGTAGCACCCCTTGGTGTAGGACACGCCGCCCAGCTCGTCGTAGCGGACTTCCTGTGGGATCGTCTTGTCGTCCACCTCGGCCCCGAGGCGCGGCCACCCGGCCAGAATGCGCGCCAGCTCCAGCGTCGCGCCGTCGCCCGACACGGCCCCGGCGGCGGCGAGTCGGGCGGCGACCACCTCCGTCTCCGCAACCGGTACGGCGAGCTGCAAGGTGAACGGCGCCCCTTCCGTCGCGCGCGCGACCTCGCTGGTGCCACCCGGCGCGGGTAGGACGCGGCCCGGGCCCGGCGGGACCGGCAGGCCGGCGGCTTCGGCGACCGCGAGCGCGTTGGGGCCCGCCAGCCGGTACACCGCCAGCTCGGCCGTGCGGTCTGCGAGGCGCGCGAGACGCGGCGGCACCGAGCGCGTGAAGATCGCGAGCGCGCGCTCCCGTCCTTCCGCTGGGACCGTGAAGCTCACGGTGGACCCGAGTCTCGAGGTCCAGGCATCGACGACGATCATGCCTTTGGGCGTGAGCAGCGCGCCGTACACGAACGCCCCGTCTCCCGGTTTCTCGACGTCGTTGGTGAGCAGACCCTGGGCGGCACTGACGGCCCCGGGGCCGGTGAGTGCGACGAGCCCGGCCTCGACGCGCGCCAGGACGGCGCCGGTACGCAGGGCGGCGAGCCGCACCGGCGAGACCGTGCCCGGGGCTAGCCGGGCGACAGTGGCAGGCCCCGCGGTCGGCAGCGGTGGAGGAGCGTCGGTCATCGTGCGGCGAGGGCGAGCAGTTCGGCGGGGTCGTGCCCTGCGAACGAGGACCACACCAGGTCGGCGCCGGCTCCGGCGAGCGCGACGGGGGTGTGACTGGTGGTGAGCATGGTGCAGTGCATCCCCGCGGCGCGAGCGGCCCGCAGCCCCGGGAGGGAGTCCTCGATCACGACGCAGTGGCCGACCGGCAGGGGCCGGCTGCGGTCGAGCGCGCCGTGTGCGGCGAGGTAGCCCGCCGGGTCGGGCTTGCCGCGCCCCACGTCTTCGGCGGCGACGAGCACGTCGAAATGGCGTCGCAACCCCGCGCGGTCCAGCACGAGGTCGACCTCCCGCCGCAGCGCGGCCGAGACCACGCCGAGTCGAAAGCGCTCCGCCGCGCGTGGCACGAACGCGGCCGCGCCCGGCACGAGCGCAAGCGATCGATCGATGAGTCGCTGATACACGCGGGATTTCTCGGCGAGCAGGCGCTCCAGACGCATCGCCGACAGCGACTTGCCCGCGCGCACGAAGGCCTCGATCAGGCAGCTGCGGTCGTCGAAACCCAGGAAGTCGGAGTAGTACTGCTCGCGCGTGAGCGAGAGTCCTGCCTCGCCGAGCACGGCGCCCAACGCTGCCCGATGCTGCTCCTCGTCGTCCGCGATCACCCCGTTGAAGTCGAACAGTACCGCTTCGATCATGCTCCCTCAAGCATAATAGCCCGCCGCGCGGTACGACTCGTCGAGCAGTTCCACCGGGTGACGCGCCGTGGCGCGCAGCCCGCCGGCAGCGAGCCCCGCCCCGAGCTGCATCAGGCACCCGGGGTTGCCGGTCGCGACCACCTGCGGCGACGCGGTGCGGAGCGACGCGAGCTTGGGTGCGAGCACTGCGCGCGACATGGCGGGCTCGAGCAGGGTGAACAGTCCCGCGCTGCCGCAGCACTGGGCGGCGTCGGGGAGGGACACGACGCGCAGCACCGGGATCGCCGCGAGCACGCGGTAGGGCTCGTCGGCGATCCGCTGGGCGTGCAGCAAGTGGCACGGCGGATCGTAGGCCACCTGGGCGTCGACGGGGGCGCCGGGCCGGGGGCCCCGCGCGGCGAGCAGCTCGGTGACGTCGCGCACCCGCGTCGCGAACCTCGCTTCGGCCACCAGGTGGCCGTACTCCTTCAGCATCGCCCCGCACCCCGCGCTGTTGACGACGATCGGCTCGTCGCCGTCGCCGAACGCCGCGACGTTCGCCCGCGCGAGCCGGCGTGCCTCCTCGCGCAGCCCGGCGTGAGCATGCAGTGCACCGCAGCAGACTTGCCCTGGGACCTCGCGCACCGCGTAGCCGTTCACTTCGAGCGTCCGCACGGTGGCGTCGTGGACGTGGGAGAAAAGACCGTCCATGACGCAACCTCGGAATAAGGCGACGGACTGCCGGACAGTCGGACTGTCGGACGGTGGCTGCCGACGCTTTCCGTCCGGCCGTCCGAGCGTCCGACCGTCCGACGGCTTCGTCGCCGCGAGCATCCCCATGGCGAACCGAAACCTCCCCCACCCCGCCAGCCGGCTGGGAATGCCCGTCGCCCGGAGCGCCCGCGCGAGCGTGTAGGCGATGCGCGACGGGCCCGGCGTCGTCAGCGCCCACAGCGCCGCGCGCGCCAACGGGGCCGGGCGGCGCTTGGTGGCGAGCAGCGCGCGGGCTGCTTCGATGCCGCGTCCGTAGCCCACACCCGAGGGGCAGACGGGCTCGCAGCCGCGGCAGCCGAGGCAGCGGTCGAGGTGAACGACGACGGCCGCGTCGTCGGGGGTGAGCTCGCCCGCCTCGAGCGCACGCATCAGCTCGATGCGTCCGCGCGGGCTATCGGCTTCGTCGCCGGTGGCGAGGAAGGTGGGGCACGCCTGGAGGCAAAAGCCGCAGTGGACGCAGGCGTCGAGCGCCTCGAACCCGCCGCGCTCAGACATGCATCGGCTTCACTCGGAGCCTTCGACCGCCACGACAAACGCTTCGCCGGGGTCGAAGGTGCGTCGCAGGCCAGCGACGAGCGGGCCCACGCCTTCGCGATAGGCGCCGAAGTGGCCCACCGCGCTCCGGATCGACCAGGGGGCGCGCTCCAGGGTGAGCGGCACCTCGAGCCCCGCGAGCGTGCGCCGCAGGCGGCGCAACCGGTCGACCGTGGTGTCCCCCGCCCAGCGGATCGCCCCGACGCCGGGGCTCGCCGACACCCATTCGTCGCCCACCTGATGCTGCAACAGGTCGAGCAGCTCGTCGCTTGAGTCTGGGAGCCCGCCGGTCCGGAACGCGACGGGGCGGGTCGCGAAGCTCTCGGCCGCCCGCATCCAGAATCCATGCGCCTCGTCGGCGCGCAGCGCGGTGAACCGGCCGCCGCTCGCGCCGCGCAGCCCTGCCTCTTCGGCGGCGACGAGCGCCGCCGACCCTGCCAGCCGCACTGCGAGGGCCCAGCCCTCGCGCCGCGCCAGCGCCGGCGACATCAGCTCGAGCGCGGCCGGCTGGAGCCCGGCGGCGGCGATGTCTTCAGCGACCTGCGTCAGGTCTTCCCGAGTGCCCTCGAGGACGAACGTCTGGTCGGCGCGGGGCAGGGCGCGGAGCCGCAGGTGCACCAGCACGATCACGCCGAACGCGCCGAATCCACCGGCCTCCAGCTTGGTGAGGTCGTACCCGGCGACGTTCTTCACGACCCGCCCGCCGCTCTGTACGAGGCGGCCGTCGCCGGTGACGAAGGTGACGCCCAGGACGTGGTCACGCACTGCGCCGAAGCCCTGGCGCAGCGGCCCCGCGGTCGCCGTGGCCACGACGGAGCCGAGCGTGCGCCCCGCGAGCCCCGGAGGATCGAGCGCGAGCCACGTTCCGCGGTCGGCGAGCTGCTGGCGCAGCAGGTCGCAGCCGATCCCCGCCTCGGCAGTGGCGGAGAGGTCCTGGGGCTCGATCGCAGGAACGCGGTCGAGCCGCCGGGTGGTGAGCGCGAGGTCTGCGGGAGCGTCAGCGGGCAGCCACGTGCCGGCGCCCTCGAGCCGGACGCGCCATCCCTCCTGGCGGGCCGTGCCGAGCAGCAGCGCGACCGCGTCGGGGGAGGGGGGCGCCACCCGCGGCACCGCATCAGGGCCGCCTGCGATTTCCACGGCGTCGTCCCCGAGCAATGCGCGGACTCTGTCGAGGAGGCTCATGCCGGGACGTCCTCCCATGAGCCCCGGGGCACCGCCCCGGGGTCAGCCGCCCCGAGCCTGTCCCGCTCGGCTGACCCCGGGCCGATGGCCCGGGGTTTTGCCGCTCCAGACCACTCCCGGCACGCATGCACCGGGACCACCTTCCCAGGGTTCACCCGCTCCTCCGGGTCCCACACGCGCCGCACGGCACGCATCGCGGTGAGGGATTCCGCATCGAAGATCAACGGCATATAGCGCAGCTTGTCGAGCCCCACGCCGTGCTCGCCGGTGATCGTGCCTCCCACGGCGATGCACGCCTCCATGATCTCGGCACTGGCGGTGTCCACCCTGGCCTTGAGCCCCGGCACGCGGCCGTCGAAGGAGATGTTCGGGTGCAGGTTGCCGTCGCCGGCGTGGAACACGTTGCTCACCGTGAGCTGATATGTCGCCGCGATGCGTGCGATGGTCTCGAGCACATCGGGGAGGGTCGAGCGGGGGACGACTGCATCCTGCACGACGAGGTCGCGAGAGAGACGGCCCATCGCGCCGAACGCCTTCTTGCGGCCCTGCCACAGGCGCTCGCGCTCGCGCGAGTCAGCGGCGGTGCGGGTCGAGCGGGCGCCGTGCTCCTGCAGCACGCGCTGGATGGTTTCGGCGTCGGCGGTCACGGCGGCGTCGGAGCCGCCGTCGAGCTCGACGAGCAACACCGCCGCGGCGTCGCGCGGATACCCGGCCGCGTACACGGAGTCCTCGACCGCGCGGACGCACGACTGGTCCATCATCTCGAGCGCAGCGGGAACGATGCCGCTGGCGATGACGGCTGAGACGGCCTCACCGGCAGTCCGGAGCGACATGAAGTCCGCGAGCAGCGTGCGCACCGCGCGCGGCAGCGGGAGCAGCCGCACGGCGATCCGGGTCGCGATCCCGAAGTTCCCCTCGGAGCCGACGAACAGCCCGACCAGGTCGGGTCCCCACGGCTCGCCGCCCGGGCTGCCGAGCTCCACGACGCGACCGTCGCCCAGCACCACCTCGAGCGCCAGTACATGTTGCGCGGTGACGCCGTACTTGAGGCAATGCGGGCCGCCCGCGTTCTCGGCCACGTTGCCGCCCACGGTGCACGCCGTCTGGCTCGAGGGGTCGGGGGCGTAGTACAGGCCGTGCGGCGCCGCGGCGACCGAGAGTCGCGCGTTCACCACACCGGGCTCGACCAGGGCAATCCGGTTCGTGGGATCGATGCCGAGAATGCGGTTCAACCGGGTGAGGACCAACAGCACGGCGGAGGCGTCCGCGAGGGCCCCGCCGGACAGCCCGGTCCCGGCGCCCCGCGGCACGACGGGGACGCCATGGGTGGCCAGTAGCCGCACCACCGCGATGACCTCGTCCCGGCTCCCGGGCAGCACCACGACCGCCGGCACGCGGCGGTGGGTTGGCAGGCCGTCCCGCGCGTACGTGACGCGCTCGGCGGGCGCGGTGCGCACGTGTCGCGCGCCCACGATGCCCGCCAGGCCCTCGACCAACCCCGCGGTGATCATGTGGCCGGCTCGATCTGGGGGTGCGGTCCGCCGCGCCCGTTGCCCTTGGCTCGGTGCCGCACCGCCGCCCGACGCTCGGCGTCGGCTGCGAGCGGCCCCACCAGGGTGGCGAGCTGCCGCAGCCGCGCCGTGGTGCTGCGGAGCGCCAGCAGCCCGCGCTTCGCCTCCGGCGCGAGCTCGAGCGCCGCCGCCACTTGGAACGACAGGAGCTGGGGGTCGGCCGGGAGCTCGATCGCCTCGTCCTCGCGCCCGGTGAGGATGGCGAGTGCTTGCGCCAGACGCGTGAACCCCTCGCGCACATCTGCCGCAAGCGTCACGGTCTCGCTCGGGTCGACGGGCTCGTCGTCGAACTCGTCCACCCGCGCGAGCCGGTAGGGACGATCCGAGCTGACCCAGTCGATCAGGACGAACCGTCGCTCCCCGACGGTCAGAACGTTGGAGCGGCCATCGGGTAACCCTTGCGTGTTCCGGATCACCGCCACGCATCCGACGTCGCCGGGACGCGGCAGCGCCTCGACGCCGGCCTCGCGCCCGGCTGGGACATACGCGATTCCGAACCGCCGGTCGGCGGCGAGGCAGTCAGCCAGCAGCTGGCGATAGCGCGGCTCGAAGACGTGCAATGGCTGCGGAGCCCCGGGGAACAGGACAATCGGGAGAGGAAAGATTGGGAGCTCGCGAGCCATATGTAATAGTATGTAGACGGCGAGGCAGACGCCTAGATGCCGAGACGCTGAGTGGATATGAGTCAAAAGTGGCCAGGAAGGGCTTCTCCTGACCACTCGCACCTCAGATCCACTCAGCGTCTTAGCGCCTCGGCGTCGACCCTGACGTCTCGCCGTCTAGGCCGCTCTCCAGAATCCCTTCAGCGCCCTGCCATCTGGTGACTCACGGAGTTTTTCGAACGCCCGTTCCCGTATTTGCCTGATTCTTTCCCGTGTGACGCCCATCAGCGCCCCGATCTTCTCCAGCGTCATCGCCTCGCTGCCTTCCTCGAGGCCGTAATACAGGTAGAGGATCTTGCGCTCGCGCGGCGTCAGATACTTCTGGAAGATGCGATCGATGAACTCGCGCATCAGCCTGCCGTCGGTCTTCTCCTCGATCTCGCCGCCTTCCTGGCCCGCGAACCGCTCGCCCAGCGTAGCGGCGTCCTTGTCGGTGCGATCCACCGGGGCGTCGAGCGACAGCTCCGCCGCGGTCATGCGGCGCGCGGTGCGGACGTTCTCAACGGTGTCTTCGAGGGCGAGGGCGATTTCGTCGTCGGTGGGTTCGCGACCGAGCTCTTGCGAGAGATATGTCTCGGTTCGGCTCATGCGAATCAACTGCGAATTCTGATTCAACGGGATGCGCACGCTGCGGGTCTGCTCGGCCAGCGCCTTGAGGACCGCCTGGCGCACCCACCACACCGCGTACGAGATGAACTTCACGCCCTGGTCAGGATCGAATTTCTTCACGGCCTTGAGCAGGCCCTCGTTGCCGATCGCCACCAGCTCGGACAGGTCGAGGCCGTGGCCCTGATACTTCTTGACGTAGGAGATGACGAAACGGAGGTTGGCGGTCACGAGCCGCTCGGCGGCTCGTTCATCGCCCCGCTGGACGCGGCGGGCGAGCCGGCGCTCTTCGGCGGGGTCCTTGATCAACGGCAGCTTTTGGATGTCCTGCAAATACTGATCGAAGGCGCCGGAAGGATTGGCTCGAAAAAACGCCTTCGCCTTGCCTCCGTTCGACCGCGCCATAGCTAGGGCTCCGACGGTGGACGATGGACGGTGTTGCACGTAGCGCTGCGCAACGCCGCCAATATAGGAATCACGCGCACGCGGTGCAAATCTCGGCAGTTTTCAACATCACAAATTGTTAGATCACCGCAGCGGTGCGTCGTTTGTCCACTATCAACATCACCTGTGGAAAAGGTGATGTTGACCGGTTGTTGAAGGCGTACGCACCAAACATAGCCGGAATGTGGAGAGGTGGGAATCGTGTGGGAAGTTGTTGACGGATATGTGATTAGTTCAGGAGTGTGACGCTCGACCTTGTTGCGGGGTGTGACGGGCCCCTATCGTAGCCGGTCCTTTTTCCGGGAGCCCTTGTGAGCAGCATCATCATCGGACTCGTCTTCATCGTCGGCGGCCTGTCGGGCCAGCTGGCGCTCATCGGGACCAACAGTGGCGTGGCACTCGCGGTCGTGGGCGTGTTGCTCATCGGCCGCGGCATCTGGCGCATCCGCAAGCAGCGCGCGGCGCGCGCGCCACAGGCGTTGTGACACGCGCTGTCTTTCCCGAATCAGTGTAGGGGCGCAGCATGCTGCGCCCCTACTGTTTTCCAGGCGACCCGGCCAACACCTGCCTCACCAAGGCCTCCGGCGCCGCCACGGTCCATCCCGTCTTCCCGTCGCGGTGCATCGCGCCGATCGCGCGGGGCAACGCAAACCGCACCGTGCCGGCTCGCGCCTTCTTGTCGAGCTGCATCGCGGCGATCAGGTCGTCCACGGCGGCGGGCTCCGGCAGCGCGAGCGGCAGACCGTAACCCTCGAGCACGCCGCGGATCCGGTCCGCGGTCCCTCGCTCGGCGATCTCCAGGGCTTCCGCCAGCCGGGCCTCGCACGCCATTCCGATCGCGATCGCCTCGCCGTGGAGCACCGCGAACTTGGCGGTGGCTTCGACCGCATGGCCTACGGTATGGCCGAAGTTGAGCGTCGCGCGCCGCCCTGCTTCCCGTTCGTCGGCGGCTACCACCTCTGCCTTGATCTCGACCGAGCGAGACACGACGTGCTCCAGCGCGCCGGCGTCTTTGGCCTGCACCGCCCGGCACTCGCGCTCGAGGAACGCGACATAATCCGCGTCTGCGATGACGCCGTGCTTCACCGCCTCCGCCACTCCCGCCGCGACCTGGACGGCGGGCAGCGACGTCAGGACGTCGAGATCGGCGATCACGAGGCGCGGCTGGTGAAACGCGCCCAGCAGGTTCTTCCCCGCCGGCACGTCGACCCCGGTCTTGCCGCCGATCGCCGAGTCGATCATGGCGAGCAGCGAGGTCGGGACCTGGACATAGGGGACGCCGCGCAGGTACGTGGCGGCGACGAACCCGGCGACGTCGCCCACTACGCCGCCACCGAGCGCGAGCACGGCGCAGTCCCGCCCGAACTGGCGAGCCAGCATCCGATCCGAGAGAGCCGCCCACGTCTCGCGCGTCTTGTTCCATTCGCCGGCGGGAAACTCGAACAGCTCTGCGGGCAACGTGGCGTCGTGCAAGCGCGTCACGACCTGCTCCCCGTACAGCTTCCCGATATGTGAATCGGTGATCACCGCATACCGAGCGGCGGGACAGGCGGCCCGCACCAGCTCGGGTAGCTCGGCCAGGAGCCCGCGGCCGATCCGGATGTCGTACGACGCGTCGCGGTGCTCCGAGATCGGGACCCGGATTTTCACCACGGGACTTCTGGCGCACCGGCCGCCTGGTTGGCGACGCGCGCCAGCACGAACAGCAGGTCGGACAGCCGATTGAGATAAGGAACGACAGACGACAGGCCGTCGGTCTCGTGCTCCCGGTACAGCCGCACGACGGCGCGCTCGGCGCGGCGGCACACGGTGCGCGCCAGGTGCAGCGCAGCCGCCTTCGGCACCCCGCCGGGCAGGATGAACTGCTTCAACGCCGGCAGCTGTGGCTCGTAGCGGTCGATCGCCGCCTCGAGGACGGCGATTTGCGCTGGGCCAACCGGTGGCCCCCGCAGCGCCTTCGCGAGCTTTTCCGGGTCCGGCGTCGCGAGCTCCGCGCCGATCGTGAACAGGTCTCGTTGCACGGTCTCCAGCACGTCGCGGCAGAAGCTCCGCGGGTCCTGGGCGAGCGCGCAGCCGATGCTGGCGTTGAGCTCGTCCACTTGGCCGTACGCGTCCACTCGGAGGTGGGCCTTGGGCACGCGGCCGCCGCCGAACAGACCCGTGTCGCCGCCATCGCCAGTCTTTGTGTAGATCTTCACCCGCTTCCCCTCCACCAACTCAACCTCGGGGAGAGGGGAGAAGGGAGAGGTTCGTGACGGTGCGCGTTCTCTAGGCTTTCGGTGCGCCGGATCGAACCTCTCCCCTCTCCCTTCTCCTGTTGTCTTCCGTTACGATTGGGCGAATGCAAGACGTCAAAGATATCACGATAATCGGCGCCGGCCCGACGGGACTGTTCGGTGCCTTCTACGCCGGGATGCGCGGGGCCTCTTGCCGCCTGATCGACAACCTCGATCAAGTCGGCGGCCAGCTCACGGCGCTCTACCCGGAGAAGTACATCTTCGACGTCGCGGGCTTCCCCAAGATCCTCGCCAAGGACCTCGTGAAGGGAATGGCCGAGCAGGGGCTGCAGTGGAAGGCGCCGGTCCACCTCGGCCAGAAGGTCACTGGGCTGCAGCGCGCGTCGGAGAACGGCAAGCCGCTCTTCACCGTGGTCACCGAAGGAGACGCCTATCCGTCGCGCACCGTGCTCATCGCCGGTGGAATCGGCGCCTTCACCCCGCGCAAGCTGCCGCTCAAGGATGTAGACCGCTGGTACGGCCGGGGGCTGCACGACCGCATCCTCGACCCTCAGGCGTTCTCAGGGAAACGCGTGCTGCTGGTGGGCGGCGGCGATTCGGCGTTCGACTGGGCGGTGAACCTGCAGGGGGTGGCGCAACGGATCCTGATGATCCACCGCCGCGACGGCTTCCGCGCCCACGCGGCCACGGTAAAGCAAGTACAGGAGCTCTCGGCCGCCGGGAAGATGGAGCTGCGCACCTTCTGGGAGCTGAAGGAGATCCACGGCAGCGATTGGATCGAGGGTGTGACCATCGTCAACAACAAGACGAAGCAGCAGGAGCGGGTCTCGGTCGACTGCGTCGTGCCGCAGCTCGGCTTCATCTCCGCCCTCGGTGCCATCGCCGAGTGGGGACTCGAGATCGAAAAGGGCGAGATCAAGGTGTCGCAGACGATGGCCACGAACATCCCCGGCATCTTCGCGGCCGGGGACATCATCACCTACCCGGGGAAGCTCAAGCTCATCGCCACCGGCGCGTCCGAGGCTGCGATCGCCGTGAACCACGCCGTGCACTTCATCAACCCGGCGGCCAAGGTCGAGCCGGGACATAGCTCGAACATGGCCATCTTCGGTCAGACAGAAGACTGACGGGTCTGACCCCGGGGCGGCGCCCCGGGGTCAGCCAACCCAAGGCACCCACCTCGGTTGTGCTACCGCGACGTTTTTCCTATTTCTACCACGACCGAGTCTATCTGCGCCAGCATCTGTTGATATGGGACCGCGTGCGTGTTCGCCTGGATGCTGAAGGTGATCGTCCGCCCGGTGGGGCGCTCGATGAAGCCGGAAAGGCTGTTGACCCGGTCGATGCTCCCCGTTTTCGCGATCACCCGTCCCTCGAGGGCGGTGCCGCCGAACCGCTTCAACAGGGAGCCCGGCTGTCCCGAATGCGGCAGCCCGGCGAGGAAGGGCGCGCGCTTGGGATGGCGGTGCATGTAGGCGAGCAGCTGGGCGAACGCGTGCGGCGTCATCAGGTTCCCCGCCGCGAGCCCGGAGCCGTCTTCCAGCGCGAACGCCGTCGAGTCGATGCGCACAGAGTCGATGAGAAAGCGGCGCTCCACCTCGAGCCCGGCGCGCCAGGACCCTTCCCCCTTGAGCTCACGACCCAGGATCTTGAGCAGCATCTCAGCGAACCAGTTCTGGCTCGAGTTCAGAATCGGGAAGATGATGTCCGGGAGCGGGCGGCCGCGGTACTCGACGAGCGGCGCGCAGCAGCCCCGCACGCTGCGGTAGGTGAGAGAGTCGATCGTGCTGGCCGTGCCACCTTCGACTGAGACGCCCTTCTTCATCAGGGCGGCCGCGAGCGCCCGCGCGGCGTAGCGGTTGGGGTCGGGTAGCGCGAAACTCTCGATCCAGGGCTTGCGGCCGAGCGCCACGGTCCCCTCGGCCCAGATGTCCCAGGTGCCCGGCGTCCGGAAGAAGTTGTCGCCGATGGTCGAAGTCGAGTCGGCAGGGACCGTGCGAGCGCGGTTCTCGAACGTGAACAGCGCGAGCTCGGGCGACCAGGTGATCACCGGCGGCTGGTCCACGGCGGCGCCGGCCGCGATGTGGAAGTCCACGCTGTTGTCGTGAAACCCCAGCCCCGAGACGGGGGCGGCGTACCACCAGTTCAGGTCCCACGCGTTCCAGCCGGGATGGACGAGCACAGGATCGAAGTAGGAGCCGTCACCCACGAGCTTCCCCGTGACGCGCCGCAACCCCCGTGCGCGGATCGAGTCTGCGATGGCGTCGACGGCGGTGAACGCCGAGTCGCAGGCGCCCGGCGCCAGGCTGTCCACGGCGAAGCACCGCTCCGACCAGGTCGGATCGCCGCGCCCGTACAGCACGAGATCGCCGTTCAGCACCCCGTTGTCCACCCGGCCGTTCGCGTACACGCTCGTCGTCACGCGATAGTCGGGGGGCAGCAGCACCGTCGCGGCCGCCGTCACGACCAGTTTGGTGTTGCTCGCCGGAACGTAGAAGCGGTCGGCGTTGCGCGCGAACAGCACTTTGCCATCGTCCACGACGTACACGCCCCAGTTCGCGCGGTCGAAGGGCGGCTGGTCGAGCAGCGTCGCGAGCCGCCGCTCGAGCGAGCCCTTGAGTGGCGCCGTGCGCGGCTTCGACTGCGCCGTCAGGGTGGAGCTAATCGTAAGCGATGCGAGGATCAGCTTTCGCATAGAGGAGATCGGTGACGAGGTTGACGACGACGAAGACGACCGACATGAACAGGATGCTCCCCTGGATCGCGGGGAGGTCTCGTTTGTCGATCGCGGTGAGCACATACCGCCCCAGCCCGGGCCACCCGAAGATCGTCTCGGTGAGAATGCTGCCGGTGAGATAGTTGCCGGTGTCGAGCCCGAGCACGGTGATCACCGGCACCAAGGCGTTGCGAAAGCCGTGGCGCAGCACCACGGCGCGCTCCGCCAATCCCTTCGCGCGGGCGGTGCGCACAAAGTCGCTCGACAGGACCTCGAGCATGGCCGCGCGCGTCATGCGGGCGAGGAATGCGATCGAGCGCATGCCGAGCGTGAGCGCGGGCAGGACGAGGTACGCCAGCCCGCCCGACCCCGAGGGCGGCAGCCACTGGAGCGCCACCGCGAAAACGAGGATCAGCAGGAGTCCCACCCAATAGACCGGAAATGAGACGCCGAGGTAGGACAGCAGCATCGCCATCCGGTCGACCGCCCCGCCCGGTCTGACGGCCGCCAGTATGCCCAACGTGATCCCCGAGACGGCGGCGAGTGCCATAGCTGCGAGCGCGAGCTCGGCGGTCTTGGGAAAGCGCTCCCGCAGATCCTGGACGATCGGCCGCTGGGTGATGTAGGACCGTCCGAGGTCGCCGCGCACGACGTCCCACACGTAATGGGCGAACTGGGCGGGGAGCGGGTCGTCGAGGCGCAGCTCCGCGCGCAGCCGGGCGATTGTGGCCGAGTCGGCACGCTCACCCACCATCGCCGTGACCGGGTCGCCCGGCGCCACGTTGAGGAGCAGGAACGCGACGACGAGCACGCCGAGCAGCGTGGGCAGCGCCAGCAGGAGGCGGCGTGTGAGCAGCGGGATCACGGCGCGGGCCGCGCTCCCGTCCAATGTTGACCGTTGAAGATCACCGACACATCCCACCCCGTGACGTCCGGGCGCTTCGCCCACAGGTCGGTGGGGAACCAGAGGTACAGCCACGGCGCGGCGCGGTAGACCCGCTCGTCGATCTGCCGGTACAGGGCTGTGCGCGCCGCATCGTCGGTGGTGCGGCGGGCGCGCAGAATCAACGAGTCCGACACGGGATCCGAGTAGAACGCATAGTTGCCGCCGGGGCCGAAATTGCCGGAATAGAAGAGCGGATAGAGGAAATTGTCGGCGTCGGGGTAATCGGCCCACCAGTCGAGCACTACCATGTCGGTCTCGCCCTTGCGGGCCGCTTCGCGCTGGCTCGAGGCGTCGCGCTCGACCAGCTCGACCCGGATGCCGACCGGCTCGAGCTGGGCTTGCACCGCCTGTGCCACCCGCGCGAGCTCGACATTGCTGGTATTGCGCCACAGCTGGAGGGTGATCCCGCTGCCGTAGCCGGCGGCGGCCAGCAGCCGCTTCGCCTCGGCGGGGTCGTAGTGGTAGCCCGTGCGCGCGGTGTCGCGCTCGCCTCCGGCAAGGCCGGGCGGGATCGCCCCCCGGGCGAGAATGCCGCGCCCGCCGTATACCGTGGCGAGGATCTCGGGCGCGTTTACGGCGTAGTTGATCGCCTGCCGCACCCGCACGTCCCGGAGCGGTCCCCGCCGGTTGTTGAGCGCTACGTACACCACCCGCAGGGCGGGCTTCTCGAGCAACAGGTCCGGGTGTTGCCGCCGCCACTGCGCCGTCTCGCCGAAGGGCACTTCCATCACGCTGAGCCGCCCCGCCTCGAACTCCGCCGCCCGCGTGAGCGGCTCAGGGATGATCCGCACCGTCAGCGTGTCGGCCGCCGGCGCCCCGCCCCAATAGTCCGGGTTCTTGGCGAACACCAGGTAGTCGTCGTGCTGCCAGGCCACGAAGCGCCAGGGGCCGGTGCCGACCGGATGCTGACCGAGGTCCGCCTGCGGGGAGAGGGACGCCGGTACGACCGCGGCCACCGGCATCGCGAGGAACTTGGGAAAGATCGCGAGCGGCTCTGGCAAGTCGAAGGCGACGGCCGAATCTCCCAGCACATGCATGCCCGATACGTCGCTCGCCCGGCCGGCGGCGTATGCCTCCGCACCGGCAATCGGGTAGAGCGGCCAGGCGCGCCCGCCGCGCGTGGCGGGCGCGAGTACCCGCAGGAAGCTTTGACGCACGGCCGTCGGCGTGAGCGGCGTGCCGTCATGGAACTTGACGCCCGCTCGCAGGTGGAACACGTACCGGAGCCCGCTCGGCCTCCAGCGGGTCACGGTCCAGCGATCGGCCAGCGCGGGGAGCAGCTGGCCATCAGGGTCGAATTGCGTCAGCCCCTCGTACGCGAGTGCTACCATCTCGCCGGTCGGCACATCAGTAGACAGCGCCGGGTCGAGCGAGCGCGGGTCGTACGTCTCGTAGTAGGCGAGCAGCGATCCGTGCGCGCGGGGCGACCCTCCCCGCTCCCCCGCCCCGCCGCAGGCGAGGGTGGTGGCCAGGCAAGCGAGGGTGGTCACTCGGAGCGTGCGCATGCGGTCAGGTGTCGAAAAGGTTGACAGTGTGGCGGGAGGTAGCCAACATAGGGGAGCAGCACGGCCCCGTCAATTGCGTGCCCTCCTTCCTTTTCTGCTCGTCGCTGTGTCCGCGGCGGCTCCCCTCGCGGCGCAGCAAGAGCGGGTGGTGCGCGGCCTTTCCTTCGAGGGTAATCACGCCATCGACGACTACACGCTGGAAACGGCAATCGCCACCTCGAGCTCCAGCGTGTTCGCGAGCCTGTGGCTGCTGCGCTGGATGGGGCTCGGTGAGAAGCGCTACTTCAATGAGCTGGAGTTCCGCCGCGACGTGGTGCGGCTGCTGCTGCTCTACCGGCAAAGCGGGTACATGAACGCGGTGGTGGACACCATGGTGCGCCGGGAAGGGGGGGACGTCCACGTCCTGTTCCGGATCTACGAGGGGGAGCCGGTCCGCCTCACTAAGCTCAAGCTGGTCGGGCTCGATTCGATCCTCGGCGTCGCGGCGCTGAAGCGGACGCTCCCGCTCCGGGAGGGGGAGCCGTTCAACCGCACGCTGTTCCAGGCATCTGCGGACACGATCGCGGACCGGCTGCGGAACCTCGGCTATCCGTACGCGGAGCTGTTGCGGAGCTACGACGTGGACGCGACGGCGCTCAAGGCCGAGGCAACGTTGGAAGCGCTGCCCGGGCCGCGGGCGCGCATCGGGAGCGTAGTGATCACCGGCACCGAGAAGGTCGACACGGGGACGGTGCGGAAGATGCTCTCGGTACACCCCAACGACATCTTCCGACAGGACCGGCTGTACCAGAGCCAGCGCGATCTCTACGGCATGGGGGTGTTCCGCTCGGTGAACGTGGGGCTAGCCGACACGGCGCCGCGCCCCGGCGACTCCAGCGTGACCGTGCTCGTGCGAGTGGCCGAAGGGCCGCGTCATCGCGTGCGGATCGGAGCCGGGTACGGCAGCCTGGACTGCTTCCGCATGCAGAGCGGCTGGACGGCTTACGATTTCTTCGGTGGCGCCCGCTCGCTTGACCTGACCGGCCGGGTATCCAAGCTCGGGGTCGGCTCACCCACCGACGCCGGGTTGCGGGGGAACGTGTGCCATTTCCTGCACGACGACGTGACGTCCGATACCATCAACTACAGCATCGGGCTGACGCTGCGCCAGCCGGCGTTCTTCTCTCCGCGCCACACGGCGAGCCTCGGAGTGTTCGCCGAACGACGCTCCGAGTTCAAGGCGTACACCCGCCAGGCCGTGGGCGGGAACGCAGCCGTTATCTTGAACGCCCGCCGCAACGTCCCGGTGACCGTCGGCTACGGGTTCTCGGTCGGGCGCACCACGGCGGACGCCGCGGTCTACTGCAGTGTGTTCCGGGTGTGCGATGCAACGGACCGTGAGCTGCTCGCCCGCTCCCGGCGCTACGGCGCGGTCACGGTCTCCGCTGTCCGCGACCAGGTGAACTCGGTGCTCGACCCGTCGGCGGGGAGCCTCATCACCGCGTCGCTGCTGCACGCATCGCGGCTGGTCGGCTCGGACACGCTGTACGAGTTCAACCGGGGCCAGTTCGAGGTCTCCTCTTACTCTCGGCTCGGCCGGCGCGGGGTGTTCGCGTGGCGCGCGCTGGCGGGCACCATCGTGCCGGCGCGGCGCATCGCGCTCGCGGGCCAGAGTGTCCATTTCATCCCGCCCGACCAGCGCTTTTACGGCGGCGGCCCGAACTCCGTGCGCGGCTACGCCCGTAACGAGCTGGGGCCGAGCGTCTACGTGACCGACAGCGCGGAGGTCCAGGGTGCCGACACGATCTACCGCCCGGATGTGAGCGTGCGGGCCGCGCCGATCGGCGGGAACTCGATCGTCGTGGTGAACGCCGAGCTGCGGTTCGCCACGCCCCTGTTTCCGGACCGCATGCGGGTCGCCCTGTTCGTGGATGCGGGCCAGGTGTGGGAGCGGGGCGGCGACCCCAGCACCGTCGCAGGCGTGCGCGTGACGCCGGGGGTGGGGGTGCGGTTCACCACGCCACTCGGGCCCGTGCGGCTCGACGCCGCTTACAACGGCTACCCCGCGGAGCCCGGACCGCTGTACTTCCAGGACAACAAGACCAACAACCTGACGCTTACGGGTGAGACGTACCAGCCCGGACTGCCGGCCGGGTTCTGGAGGCGGGTGGTCGTCCAGTTCGCGGTGGGGCAGGCGTTCTAATGGTCCGTCGCTCCCTCGGGGTCGCGCTGTGGATGATCGTCGGGCTGCTCGCCTGCTTCCTCGGCGCGCTGTCGGCACTCGTCGGCACGGGCGCCGGGCGGGGGCTGCTGGCGCGCGTGACCGAGAGCGCGCTGACGCAGGTGTTCACCGGATCGATCGAAGTGGGCGACGTGCGCGGGTCGCTCCTCACCGGGGTGACCCTCACCGGGGTCCGGCTGTTCGACGCCGACACGACGCTCGTAGCGTTGCTGCCGCGGGCCGACCTGGCGTACAACCCGCTCGACTTCGCCGCCGGTCGCGTAGTGCTGTTCGAGTTCGCGCTGCGGCAGCCCGTGATCAACATCGTGCAGCACAAGAACGGGCGGCTCAACATCGAGGAGCTGCTCCGGCTGGGCGGGCCTGACACGGGGTCCGGCCCGCACGGCCCTGCGACGCTGATCCTGTTCCGGAACGTGCGGATCGAGGACGGCACGGTGACGCTGCGGCTCCAGGCCGCCCACGCCGAGCCGGGCGATACCGCGCTCGAGATCCAGGGGGGCGGCCCGAACGGCCGGCAGCGGATCCGGCGTTTTGAGCACCTCGACGCCCGGCTCGCGGCGTTGCAAGTGTCGTCGCCCGGGGCGCGGGGCATCGGAATCGACGTCACCCGGCTCGCGGTCGAGAGCAGCGATCCGGCGCTCCGGCTGGTGGACCTCGCCGGCCGGCTGCGGGTGGTCGGGGACTCCCTCGAGGTGGACCTGTCGCGGGTCCGCTTCCCCCGGTCCCAGCTGCGGACGGCGCGGGGACGGGTCTCCTGGCCGCACGACACGCTGTTGTTCGACCTCTCGCTGCACGCCGACTCGGCGACGCTGAGCGACTTTCACTTCATCGACAGGCGGTTCGCGCCCGGCGCCGTGCTGGCGGGCGGAGTCCGGCTCAGGTCGCACGGCGGGCGGGTGCTCGAGGTCGGGCTCAATCCGCTGCGGCTCAGCCAGGGCGGCGGCACGGTGACCGGCCACCTCACGGCGCTGTCCGCCGCCGACTCGGGGCTCGTGGCGCTGCGCGACGCCGAGCTGGACGCGCAGGACTTCGACCTCGAGTTCGCCCGCCCGTTCCTGGATACGCTGCCGTTCGCGGGGTGGCTGACCGGCCATACGACCGCCACCGGCCCGGTGTCGGGCCTGACGCTCGACGTCGACTGGACCTTCCGCGATTCGCTCGTCCCGGGCCGGCCCGAGACGCGGATCCGTGGTCGAGGCGAGGTAGCGCTGGGGGCGGGGGCCGGAGGGGACCTGCGCTTCCAGCCGTTCACCGTCAAAGCGGTGGTGGACCTCGGGACGGTGGAGCGGCTCGTCCCGGCCGCCGCCCTGCACGGCCTGCTGTACGCCGACGGGACTCTCAATGGACCGTTGCGGGACGTGCAATTCACCGGCACGCTCGAGCACCGTGACGGCGCGCGGCCGCCGACCAGGCTTACCGGGACGGTGCGGCTCGACGGCCGCAGCGACACGCTCGGCGTGTACGCGGACCTGACGGCCGACTCGCTGTCGTTCGACGGTCTCAAGGGGAGTTTCTCCGCCCTGCCGCTGCGCGGCGCGGTCGCGGGAAGGGTGCAGCTCAGCGGGCCGCTCGCCGCGCTCGAGACCCACGCGGACCTCCACTCGGCAGGCGGCGCCGTGCAGGCCGACGGCGTGTTGTTGCTCGGCGGGAAGGGAGCGCGCACCGGCGCCCGCGATTTCACGCTGCACGCGCGCGACCTGGATCTCGCGCGTTGGCTCGACCGGGGGCCCGCCTCGCTGCTCACGTTCAGTGTGGAAGGCAGCGTGGTCGCGGATGGCGCGCTGCCACCCGTGGGGGCGCTCCGCGCCCGGGTCGCACCCTCGCTGTTCGCCGGCACGCCGCTCGACTCGGGGGTCGCGGTCGTCCGGTTCGCCGAGCGCCACCTCTACGTCGACTCGCTGCGGCTCGCGCAGCCCGGCTTGATCACCACGGGCTCGGGCGCGCTGGGCTGGGGGCACGGGGACCGCGGCACACTGGCGCTCGACTTCAACGCCGACAGCCTGAACTCGCTCGATTCGCTGCTGAGCTGGGTCACGGCCGGGGGCAGCGACAGGACTGCGGATGGCGACCCTCGCGACCCCGGCGGCCGGCCCCTTACGGGCGCGGCGCGCGTGCTCGTCGGCCTGGAGGGCTCGCTCGACTCGCTCGGGCTCGAGGCCCGCGCCAGCGTCGAGCGCCTGCAGTGGCGCAGCTGGGCGGTACCGCGGGGGCGCGTGCGGTTCGCCTATCGGCCAGGCGCGGTGCCGGTGTTCGAGCTCGAAGCGACGCTCGATTCCCTCGCGCATGGCGTGCTGGGTTTCGGCGCCGCCGCAGCGTCGGTACGCGGCACGCGCGACTCGCTCACCTGGTTCGCACGCTCCAGGGTCGGCGAGGGCGCGGCCTTCCTCGCAGGCGGCCGGTTCGCGCGGGAGCCGTCGGGGGACGGGAGGGTCACGGCCGTGGGCATCGACTCCCTCGCATTGCAGCTACCGGGGGACGTGTGGGTGCTCGAGCGGCCGACCGAGCTCACCGTGACCGACTCGGCCGCTCGTGTGGCCGCCCTCGCGCTGCACAGTGTGTACGGGGCGGGAAAGCTCACGCTCGCGGGCGACCTGCCGACGCGCGCCCGCGCGGACGCGCATCTCCAGCTGGAGTCGTTCCCGCTCGCGGGCGTGTACGCGCTGCTGGAGGGCGACACGGCCGGCGTCGGCGGCGCGATCACCGCTACGGCGGCTCTCGCCGGGACGCGTGCGGACCCCGTGTCCACCGGCACGTTCTCGCTCACCAACGGGTCGCTGGGGGAGTTCCGTGCGCCGTTCGTGGACGGCGCGTTCGAGTACCGGGCACGCCGGCTCGACGCCGGACTCAACCTCTGGCGATCGGGACAGCAGATCCTGACGGTGCAAGCGCACCTGCCGCTGGACCTCTCGCTCGTTCCGGTGGCGCGCCGCCAGCTCCCCGACACGCTCTCGGTGCGGGCCACCGCCGACAGCGTAGATCTGTCCGTGCTCGAAGCGGTCACCCCCGCCCTGCGGCAGGTGCAGGGCGTGTTCTCGACCGACCTCGGCATCGCCGGGACGTGGGACACGCCGCGGCTGCGCGGGACGCTCGACATCGCGGGCGGTGCCAGCTTCCCGGCGTTGAACGTCCGCTACGAGGACGTGAACGGTCGCCTCGCGCTGTCGGGGGACTCGATTGCGATCCAGACCCTTTCCGCCCGGAGTGACCGCGGGCGCGCCGACGTGTCCGGCGTCGTGCGGCTGGAGCAGCTCACGCACCCGGTGCTCGACCTGCGGATCGCGGCCAACCAGTTCAAGGCGCTTGACCTCAAGAACAACGTGACGATCACGCTGAGCGGCCAGCTGGCGCTGCGGGGGCCGCTGTTCGGGGCAGCCCTCAAGGGACGGGCCAACGTCACGTCGGGCGTGCTGTACTTCGCCGACCTGGTTCAGAAGCGCATCGTGAATCTGGACGAGCTCGCCGACACCTCGCTGGCGGCGATCATCCAGCAGCAGCGCCTGGGCCCTGAGTTTCAGAACGTCTTCCTGGACAGCCTCCGCATCGACGATCTCGAGCTCGAGATGGGCAGCGACGTGTGGCTGCGCTCGAACGAGGCGAACATTCAGCTCACCGGGAGCGCGCACCTGACCAAGCAGCGCAATCTCTACCTGGTGAGCGGGACGCTCCAGGCGGCGCGCGGCACCTACCGGCTCAAGCTGGGCCCCGTCACCCGAGAATTCGTGGTGTCGCAGGGAACGGTGAAGTACTTCGGCACGCCGGACCAGGACGCCGCGCTCGACATCGAGGCGCGCCACGTCGTCCATCCCGTCCCCACGCTGGCCCAGAAGAACCCAGACGACATCACGGTGGTGGCGCACATCGGTGGCACGCTGCTCGTGCCCAAGGTGACGCTCGCGGCGGACAAGCGCGACCTCTCCCAGACCGAGATCATCTCCTACCTGCTGTTCGGCAAGGGCAGCGTCGAATTGGGCGAGCAGGGGGGGATCACCGACCAGCGCGCCTTGCTCCAGAGCGCGCTGTCCGTCCTCTCGGGGGAGATCGAGCAGACGATCGTGTCGGGGGGCGTGCCCGTGGATTATGTGGAGATCCGCCCGGGCGGCGGCGGCCAGGGCGCACCACTGTCGAGCTGGCAGTTCGCCGTGGGACGACAACTCGGGGCCAAGACGTTCCTGGTGCTGAACGCCGGGTTCTGCGAGGGGCGGCAGGTCAGCGTGCGCAACACGCCGGGTTTGTCGCTGCAGTTCCGGATCAGCCCCGAGTGGCGCACCGAGGCGAGCTTCGAGCCGGTGCAGACGTGCGCCGACCCGAGCACCGAGTCGCAAGGCGGGACGGTGCCGCGCCAGGTCGGGTTGGACCTGTTTTGGGAGAAGCGCTATTGACATGACGCGCGCCCTCCTCATCACCAACCCCGCGGCGGCGCGCACCGACGCGCGCGCGGTCACGGCGATCCGCGACACCTTGCGGCGCGGTGGCTGGTCGGTTGATGTGCTCGCGACGGCCCAAGCGGGCGATGCCCGCCGCTTCGCGCAAGAGGGGCGGACCCAGGGGTTCGATGTGCTGGTCTGCTACGGCGGCGACGGCACTGCGATGCAGATCGCGGCGGGCGCGGCCGGGAGCGGCATTCCGCTCGGGCTCGTGCCGGGAGGGACAGGGAACCTGCTCGCCGGCAATCTGCGGCTGCCGCGGAGTCCGGCGGCCGCGGCGCGGGCGATCCTCAAGGGCAAGCCGCTGCCGATCGACCTGGGCACTGTTGACCGCGCGGATGGGACCCACTACTTCGCCGTGTGCTGCGGCACCGGCTTCGATGCGGCGCTGATGGCCGCGACGGGCTCGGCCGAGAAGCGGCGCTGGAAGATGGCGGCTTACATCGCGCGCGCCTTCGCCGCGCTCCCCGCCGTCACGAGCCCGCTGCACCGGGTGACCGTCGACGGCGCGGCCCACGAGCTCCCGGCCGCCATGGTGCTGGTGGCGAACTGCGGCGAGCTGGTCCCGCCCTTTCTGCGGCTGCGCGACGATGTCGCACCGGACGACGGGTGGCTGGACGTGCTGGCGCTCCGGGCGGAGGGGACCGTCGAGAGCCTCGCGGCGTTCGTCGAGCTGGTGCGCCGGCCGCGCAACGGGATGCGACGGTTGTGGTTCGGCCGCGGTCGAGTGGTGCGGGTCGACGTGCTCGACGGCCCGGCGCGGCCGATGCAGCTCGACGGCGAGCCCAGGGGCGACACGCCGTTCGAAGCGCGCGTGCTGCCGGGCGCCCTCTCGGTGATCGTGGACCGCCGTGGCTGAGACCCTGCTCCTGGTCGACGACGACGCCGACCTGGTGCGCGCCGTGGGGGACTACTTCGAGCGCTTAGGCTACGACGTGGCGCGCGAGGACACCGGGGAAGGGGGCGTCGCGACGTTCCAGCGGCTGCGCCCCGACGTCGTGATCCTCGATCTGCACCTCCCCGACGTCGGCGGCCTCGAGGTGCTCGAGCGACTGCGCCCACAGGGGGCGGCGGTCATCCTCCTCACAGGCCAAGGCGATATCGAGACCGCGGTACGCGCCATGCAGCTCGGCGCCGAGCACTTCCTCACGAAGCCGGTGGACATGAATCACCTGGCCGCCGCCACGGCGCGGGTAGCGGAGAAGGTGCGCCTGTCGCGTCAGAACGCCTTGTTACGGGCGCGCGACCACGAGGGGGAGGGGCTCGACTCGCTCGGCGTCTCGCCGGCGATGCGCGAGCTGGCTCGCCAGATCCAGTTGCTCGCGGCGAGCGATCGCTCGACGGTGCTGCTGGCCGGGGAGAGCGGTACGGGGAAGGGATGGGCAGCGCGAGTGGTGCACCACCTGAGCCCGCGGGCGAGCGGCCCCTTCGTGGAGGTGAACTGCGGCGGGCTGTCTGCCACGTTCCTCGATTCTGAGCTGTTCGGACACGAGAAAGGGGCCTACACTGACGCGAAGGAGCGTAAGCAAGGGCTGTTCGAGCTGGCCGAGGACGGCACCATCTTTCTCGACGAGATCGGCGAGCTGGCGCCCGAGCTGCAGCCCAAGCTGCTCAAGGTGCTCGACACGAAGACGTTTCGGCGCCTGGGGGGCACACGCGAGATGACGGTGAACGTGCGGCTCATCGCGGCGACCAACCGCGACCTGGTACACGATGTGCAAGTGGGACGGTTTCGCGAGGACCTCTACTACCGTCTGAGCGTCATGCCGCTGCGCCTCCCGGCGGTGCGCGACCGCTCACGCGAGGATCGCCTCGCGCTCCTCACCCGGATCTTGCAGGACCTCGGGCCGCAGATGCCCGGGTGTCCGAATGCCTGCAGCGCCGAGGCGCTCGATCGCCTGCTGTCGGCGCCGTGGCCGGGCAACGTGCGCGAGATGCGCAACGTGCTCGAGCGCGGCATGATCCTGGCGCGCGGGGCGCCGCAGATCGGGGTCGAGCACCTGCCAGCGGACCTGCGCAAGGTCGGGGGGGCCGGGGGCGGGGGCGACCGACGTCACACCGCGCAGACGCTTGCCGAAGTGGAGCGCCAGCAAATCGAGCGCGCCCTGAAGTTTCACGGTGGCAACCGCACCCGCGCCGCGCAGGAGCTCGGCATTTCGCGGGCAACGCTGATCAATAAGATTAAGGCGTACGCACTCAACCTCTGAGGCGCCTATGGTAGACAAGCCCAAACTGATGGAGCACGATGCGATGGTGTGCCGCTACTGCGGCAACGAAGAGCGCGCCTCGGAGGGCTACCCCTGCGCGGACTGCGGCACGTTCATCTGCCTGATTTGTTCGTTCCGCGGGGTCACGCGCTGCAAGGCGTGTGAGGAGAAGGCCAAGGCAGCGAAACAGGCCTAGGCCCCTGCCCGTTCCGCGAGGACTATGAGGCTCCACCCGAGCCGGTTGAACGGGAACACGCCGCCGAGCGCGAGGTCGAGCCTGTGGAGGCCGGACCACTGGAGGTTGCGTCGCAGCAGCACCAGCCAGGAGAGAATGTTGTACGGCACGATGAACATCCCCCACCAGCGCGTCGGCCGATACCCCGCCTGTGCCAATCGACGTCGCAGCGAGCCGGGCGTGTAGAACCGCAGGTGGGTAGGATCCCAACCGCACCAGTCTTCCTCGCGCAGCCACTTCTTGTGATAGGTGCCTTCCAGCAGATAGTTGAGCGACAGGCGGTTCTGAGTACTGACGAACAACCTGTCGCCGGGCTGCTGACAGCGAGCCACCGCTCGGAGCAGGCCGCCGTCGTCTGGCAGGTGCTCGATCACGTCCATCAAGACCACGAGATCGTACCGGCGCCCGGCAACGCTGGGCGGCAAGGACTCGGCACGCACGGTCTCCACACGCTCGGAGACACCACGCCGCTGCGCCAGCAGGCGAGCGATCCCGAGCGAGTTTGGCTCAGGGTCCAACAGCGTTACGCGGGCTCCCTGCTCCGCGCAGCGGACGGCGAGCAGTCCAGCGCCGCCACCGTAGTCCAGGACCGTCTTCCCGCGGAGGTCCCTGCCGACGAGCCGGCGGAAAATGTCAAATCTGGTCCGCCGGTACACGTCCGAGGCCAGCCGGAGGTGCGCGTCGACGGCTTCGTCGGACACCGGCCACTGGGACCAGTGCCATTCTGGATAGCGCTTGCGCTCGGTGGTGGCTGACATAGCAGGAATGTTGCCGAGGGGGCGCAACCGATGTGCCGCGCGCGCGACGCTATAACGGGGCGTAGTGCCGCATCGCTGCCACTCACGAGACTAGTCGAAACTGCGCTGCGCCTGTCGCGGTCCGGCCACAGCTGGTCCTCTGCTAACCCTAACCCCGCCTCTTCTCCACCTCCCGCGCCACGTCCTCGGGCGAGGTGCCCAGCTCCTGCGCCAGCTTGTGAATCGCGTCGTTCGCGCCCGCCCACCCCTGTGCTGCCGCGAGGGCGCTGAGCGCGACCTCTTCGGCGACCGTGGTGCGTTCCTCGAGGTCGCGCGTGCGCACGGCGACCTCGCGCGCCAGCCACTGCTCGAGTTCACGGCGGTCGATCTCGAGCTGCCGCAGCCGCAGGGCGCCCTGCAGTGACATCTCGAGCTCGTCCAAATCCACTGGCTTGATGAGGTAATCGTAGGCGCCGAGCTTCATGCACTCGATCGCCGTGCGGGGCTCGTCGATCGCGGTGAGCATGATGATCGCGAGATCGGAATCCTGGGCAAGCGCCTTGGGGACGAGCTCCACGCCCGTCATGTTCGGCATCCGGATGTCGGACAGCATCACCTCCGGCTGCTCCGCGGCCTGGCGATCGAGCGCCTCGGGTCCGCTCGCGGCCTGCAGCACGCGGTAGCCTAGGCGCGTCAGGAACCGGTCCAGCGCCTGGCGAATCCCGTCCTCGTCGTCAACCACCAGGACGGTGGTCGGAGCGGCCTGCGCGTCGGTCTTGGTCATGGCGCTAACGTATGTGCCCTCCACAACCCGAGCAAGCCAAGCTATCTTCGCGCTCCGATGACCGCAGCCGTCCCGTCGAATCTCGCCGCCGTGCCCGGCATCACCGTCGGGCACTGGACCGATCTCCGGACCGCGACGGGCTGCACCGTAGTCCTCGCGCCAGCGGGGGGAATGCGCGCGGCCTGCGCCGTGCGCGGTCGCGCCACCGGCACGCGCGAGATCGACGCCCTCGACCCCCGCCACCTCGTGGGACACATCGATGCAGTGCTGTTCACCGGCGGCTCGGCATACGGTCTGGGCGCCGCGGACGGCGTGATGCGCTGGCTCAAAGAGCACGGCCGCGGGTTCCCGGTCGGGCCGGCGGGCGTCGTGCCGATCGTCCCGACGGCGGTCATCTTTGACTTCGACTTGGCGCCCGGCTCGAAGGCGGACCGCTGGCCGACTGCCGAGGACGCCTACCGGGCCTGCACCGCGGCCGCGGCCGAGATTCCGGAAGGGTCGGTGGGCGCCGGCACCGGCGCCACCGTTGGCAAGGCGCTCGGCCCGGGCGGCGCGATGAAGGGCGGCGTCGGGACGTGGGCGACCCGCGCGGGCGACGTCGTGGTGGGCGCGCTGGTCGTGCTGAATGCCGTGGGGAACGTGGTGGACGCGAGCGGGCAGATCCTCGCTGGCGCCCGGGGGGCAGACGGCAAGCCCGTGGAAGCGCTCCGCTACTTGGCCCAGGGGGGCACGCCGTTCGGCGCGCTCAGCCGGTCTGGGGGGGCGGGTGGGGCGGGGGGGGCGGGTCGCAACACGACGCTGGCGGTGGTGGCGACGAATGCGCAGCTCGACCGGGTCGCGCTGCAGAGCCTGGCGCACGCAGCGGGCGACGCGCTTGCCCGCCGCATCGTCCCCTTCGGCACCGCGTTCGACGGCGACGTCGTGTTCGCGGTGAGCACGGCTGCCGTGGCAGCTGCGACACCGCTGCAGGTGGAAGCACTGGCAGCGCTCGCAGTGCCGGAGGCCGTGGAGCGCGCGGTGCGCCTGGCGCGCGGGATACGCGACATCCCGGGACTCGCAGACGAGCCATGAGCGACCATCTCGAGCGCGACGTCTCCGATGTCGCCCGCAAGTGGGTCCCCGACACGCGGCTCGGGGTGTTCGACGTCGCGGTGCGCCCGGGCGCGCTCGCGGGCTGCACCACGAGCCGCGACGCGCTCGCCGCGCTGCGCCGCATCGCCGCCGTCGCAGGGCGCGCCGCCGAGGTGCGTCTGCTCCCCGACGCCTCGGTGGGCGACGAGCCCGCGGCGGCGGTGACGGCGGCGGTCGCGCCCCTGGTGCGCGAGCCACGCGTGAGCGCCGACCGTGTGAGCGAGGCGCTGCACGGCGAGATCCTCGCTGTGCTCGAGCGGCGCGACGATGCGTGGCTGCGCGTACGGGCTGGAGACGGTTACCACGCCTGGATCCACTCGGGCTACGTCGCCCTCGGTACCGCCGCGTGGGCCGATGACTGGGCCGGGCGCGCGACGCTGCGCTCGCTCGGCGCCGAGCTGCGATGCGAGGACGCCCGCTTCCGGCTCGCGCTCGGCGCGCGGGCCGCGCCGCTGCGCGGCGGTCACGTGGAGACGACGGACGGGCGGGGGTGGGACATCGCAGCCGGCGCGGTGCGACCGGAGGCGGAGCTACGGGTCGAGGCCCGGCTCGTCGCGGCGCCGGAGTGGGCGCTCCGCTGGTTCTCCGGCGCACCGTATCTGTGGGGCGGGCGCACCGCGTGGGGGGTCGACTGCTCGGGCCTGGTGCAGGCGACGTACGCGGCGCGCGGCGTCGCGTTGCCGCGGGACAGCGACATGCAGTCGACGGCGGGCCGGGAAGTCCCGCTCTCGGCGACCGGCGGCGGATACCAGGCGGGCGACTTGCTGTGCTTCGCCGACGGCCACCGCATCTCGCATGTGGCGCTGTGGTCCGGAGCCGGGCGTATCGTGCACTCGGCGCTGTCGCGGGGAGGCGTTACGTCCGACGACCTGTTCGCCGATACGCCGACGGCGAAGCGGCTGCGGGAGTACCTCGTGGCGGTTAGGCGGTTAGGCGGATGAGGCTTTTATCTATCCGTCTATCCATCTATCCGCCTATCTTTCTCTCATGAAGCTCGTCCTCTTCGACATCGACGGCACGCTGCTTTGGACCGACGGCGCGGGGCGGCGGGCGATCCATCGCGCCTTGCTCGACGAGACCGGGACGGCGGGCCCGATCGAGACCTACCGCTTCGACGGCAAGACCGATCCACAGATCGTGCGCGAGCTGCTAGCGCTCGCGGGCCATCCGGGCGCCGCTGACGAAGCGTGCATCGCAGCTGTGTGTCGCCGTTACGTCGAGCTGCTCTCGGCCGAACTGGCGAAGCCCGCCCGGGCCACGCGGCTCATGGTCGGGATTGGCGAGCTGCTCGCGGCCCTCGAGCCGCACGAGCGGGCGAGCCGGGCCTGTGTGGGCTTGTTGACCGGAAATCTCGCGCCCGGCGCCGCGCTCAAGCTCCAGTCCGCGGGGCTCGACCCCGCCCGCTTCCGGGTCGGAGCCTTCGGATCGGACTCACACCGTCGCGCCGATCTTCCCGCAGTAGCGGCCCGTCGCGCCGCGGCGCTCACCGGGCGGGCATTCCTCGGTGAGGACGTGGTCCTCGTGGGCGACACGCCGGAGGACGTCGCCTGCGGCCGCCCGATCGGGGCGCGCGCGTTGGCGGTAGCGACCGGCTTCTACGATGTCGCCGCCCTCCGCGCCGCCGGCGCCGCGCGCGTGTTCGCGACGCTCGCGGACACGCACGCCGTGCTCGACGCCATTTTCGCCTGATGGACTCGAGCGATTCCGCTGCGTGGGACGAACTCGAAGTCAAAGCGCGGGTCGAGGACCCCGACGCAGTGCGTCGCGCCCTGGAGCGCGCGGGCGCCCGGCTCGAGTTCCGCGGCGCCATGCTGGACCGGCGCTTCGATCGGGACGGTGCGCTCGCCGCCCGAGACCAGGTGCTGCGGCTGCGTATCTTTCAGCCCGCCGACGGCGCGGCGGCCTTTGGCATGTTGGGCTGGAAAGGTCCGCACTCGCAGCGCGGCGTGTACCGCCACCGCGCCGAGGCCGAAACCCGCGTCACCGACCCGGATGCCGCGGTCGCGATCCTCGAGCACGCGGGGTTCGCGGTCACGCTGCGGATCGATCGCACCGTGGAAGTCTACCGGTTGGGTGAAGCGGTGCTGCGGCTGGAGTGGTACCCCGCGATGGACGTGCTGCTGGAGGTGGAAGGCGAGCCCGCCGCGATCGAGCGTGCCATCTCGGCGACGGGGCTGCCGCGGGAGAGCTTCCTTCCGGAGTCGCTGCCGCAATTCGTAGGGCGGTATGAGGCCCGCACCGGGCGCAGCGCCCGCCTCACCGAGCGCCGCACGTGAGCTCCGTCAAGATCCCGATGCCGCTGCGCGTGCCCGAACTCGCCCCCTCGCTCGGGCGAGTGCTGGTGCCGCGGCGCGTGGCCGAGCCATGGGTGCCGATCGACGACATCCGGGAAGCGCTCGCGACGCGCGTGCTCGAGCTCGGGGGGGAGGCGCGGGCGGCGGCGGAGCGCGAGGACCGCGAGCGGGTGCTGGAAACGGTGAGCCGCCGGGCGTGGCTCGCCGCGTGGGAGCAAGCGGTGCGGCGCGCGGCGGACCGGGTGACTCACGCGCTGGACGGCCGGATCGAGCGGGCCGCGCGTCGGGTGCGGATGCCCCGCCGCCGCTGGCGGCGGCGACTGCTCTCCCCGTCCGAGAAGCGCGCGATCGCGGCGCGCCTTACGACCGGGGGCGAGCCCTTCGTCGCGGCGCTCGACGCCCTCGACGCCGTGGCCACCCGGGTGCGGGACGCAACCGTGCTGGACAAAGGCGCGCACGGCGAATGGCAGGAAGCGCTGCGCAGCGCCGCGCGCCGGCTCGAGGCGGCATGGCTCGCCCTCGAGGCCGTGGTGGCCGAGGAGGAGCGGCGCTGGAGCCCGGAGCTCGAGTCGCTCGAGCGGTGGCGGCCGTCGCTCTGGCCGCTGCTCATCCTCTGGACGCCAGTCGCCGCGGCACTGGTGTGGCTGGGGCTCGCGCTCGGTGGCTACGTGCCCGCTCCGGCATGGTTGGCCACGCGGCTGGGGTTCTAGAAGGTTGCGTAACGACGCATGAATTCCGCCGCATGATGCAGCCCTGGCCGTGAGCGCGATCGGCGTGGGCGTGGATCTCGTGGAGGTCGCGCGCGTAAGCGCGATTCTGAAGGACAAGGGGACTCGCGTGCTCGAGCGCCTCCTGACGCCCGCCGAGCGGGCGTACTGCGAGAGCCGCCCCGATATCGCCACCCACGTCGCGGTGCGGCTCGCTGCGAAGGAAGCCGTCTACAAGGCGCTCCAGGGGAGCGAGCGGGCCCGCGGCATCGGGTGGCGGGAGATCGAAGTCACTCGCGCGCCGGATGGGCGGCCGGACGTGAGTCTCAGCGGCATCGCGACCCAACGGGCCCAAGAGTTGGGCGTGACGCGTGTGCTGCTGTCGCTCTCCCACACACACTTAGCGGCCGTCGCGATCGCGGTGCTGGAGCGCGCCTAGGTGCGCATCCTTGAATTCCCGACAGAATCACTCTAGTATTTGAGGCCCCCTCATTGAGAATCACTCTCATCTTCCGTAAGCTGTTTGTCAGCTTGCTGTTGAGCGCGTGTGCCGCAGCCCAAGCCGCAGGGCAGGCGGGCGACTCGCTCGCCGTGGCGCGTCGCATCGTCGCCGCCACGGCGCTCGCTGCCAAAGAGTACGCCGCCGGCGTGGTGCCCGGGGGGGGCCGCGTTACGGCTGCCGCCGAGGTGGACGAAGCGCGGCAGTTCCTCGAGCAGGCGCGCCTCGACGCTCCCGCCCTGCCGGCCCGTGTCCGCGCCGTCGCCGACACGGAACTCGCCCTCCTGCGGGCGATGGTGGTGCGCGCCGCGCCGCCCGATTCGGTCGCCGCCCGGGCGAACGTGCTGGTGGCGCGCATCGCGGCCGCCACGGGCGGCGCGCTCGACCCCTTCCCGACCCGACCGCCGTCACTCGCCCGTGGGGCGGCCATCTACGGTGAGCAGTGCCTCCAGTGTCACGGCCCCACCGGCCGCGGCGACGGCCCCAAGGCCAAGCAGCTCGAGGGGCCGGCGCCCGCGAGTCTCGCCGACCCGGAGCTGATGCGTAACGCGTCGCCGGTCGACGTGTACCGCAAGGTTACGATCGGGGTTGCGGGCACCGCCATGCCGCAGTTCGAGGAGACGTTGTCGCCCGAGGACCGCTGGGCCGTGGCGACCTACATCGCCACATTCCGCGCGGCACACGGTGACGAGCGCGAGGGGGAGGGCCTGTATGCCGTGTCCTGCGCCGCGTGCCACGGCGCGACTGGGGGAGGCGACGGGCCGCTCGCTGCGTCGCTCTCGGTGCGACCGCCGGCGCTGCGGGACCTCGCGATCCAGGGGCGCTTCACCGACGACGACCTCACGGACCTCATGCTGCGCGGCCGTCCTGGTACGCCGATGCCCGGGTTCGCCCGCGTCCTCGACCGGCAGAGCGCGGCGAGGCTCGTGGCCTTCCTCCGCGTGCTCCCGACGGCCGAGCGGCAACGGTACGTCGCGTCACCCGCAGCGGCGACCTTCTCGGCGGCACGGCGCCAGGTCGATTCCGCGGTGGCGCTCAGGTCGAGCCAGCTGGCGTTCGACGCCTACCTCACCTTCGAGCAGGTGGAGACTGAGGTCCGCGCCCGGAATCCGGCCCTCGCGGGCGAGCTCGAGGACGCGTTCGCCGCGCTGCGGGCGCGCGCCGCCGCCGGGGCGGGACCCGAGGAGCTCGATGCCATCCACGCGCGCCTCCTCTCCGGCCTCGAGCGCGCGGAGCGACTGGTCGCGGACCGGGGCTCCCCCGCCAACCTGTTCATGGAGTCGTTCGTGCTGATGTTGCGTGAGGGGTTTGAGGCGATCCTCATCGTCGCAGCCCTGATGACGTTCCTCGCGAAGGCGGGAGCGGTGGAGCGGCACCGCCACGTCGCGCAGGGCGCTTGGGCGGCCGTTGGGGCCAGCGTGGTCACGGCTGTGGTGATCGAAGTCCTCTTCCAGATCACTCCCGGTCAACGGGAGGTGCTCGAGGGCGTCACCATGCTGCTCGCGACGGCGGTGCTGTTCTACGTGAGCTATTGGCTGGTTTCGAAGATCGAGGCGGCCAAGTGGAACGCGTTCGTGAAGAGCCGCATGGAGGGAGCGCTGTCGACGGGCTCGGGATGGGCCCTCGCGTCTGTGGCGTTTCTGGCGGTCTACCGCGAGGGCTTCGAGACGATCTTGTTCTACAAAGCGCTGCTCACGTCGGCTGGCTCGGGGGGGGGCGGGGCGACCGCGGTGGTGGGCGGACTGCTGCTCGGCGCCGCGGCGCTCGTGCTCATCTACGTCGGCGTCAATCGCTTCGGGCTTAAGGTCCCCCTCAGGCCGTTCTTCGCGATCACCAGCGCGATGCTCTACTACATGGCGTTCGTGTTCGCGGGGAAGGGAATCGCCGACCTGCAGGAGGCGGGGATCGTGAAGACGACGGTCCTCGAATGGGCTCCGCGGATTCCGGTCTTCGGGGTCTACCCCACGCTGCAGTCGCTGTCGCTGCAGTTCCTGCTCTTCGTGCTGCTGCTCGTCGCGATCGTGTGGCTGCAGCGACACCGGCTGGTGGGCGGCGGGCAGCGCAGCAGGCCGTCGTTTCCCTGACGGCTCACTGCACCACGCCGGCGTCGTATATCGCCTTCCCTCCCACCAGCGTCAGCACACTCTCGGTCTTCGGCAGCTCTCCCAACGGTACCGTGAAGATGTCCTGCGACAAGACGGCGAGATCGGCCAGCATCCCCGGCGCGAGGGTGCCCGTTTCGCGCTCGGCCAGCTCCGCGTAGGCCGAGCCGCGCGTGTAGGCCAGCACCGCTTGCTCGCGGCTCAGCGCCTCCGCGGGGTTCATAGGGTGCGCCACGGCGAGCATGATGTTGAGGTAGGGATTCATGGGACCATCGGATCCGAGCGCGATGGGGAATCCGGCGGCGAGCAGCGAGCGCAGCGGCTGCGCCGCGCTGGCAACGTCGGGCGCGAAGCGTCGGTGCATGAGCTCGGGGATGGAGAAGTGCGCGGGGTTCTGCACCACGACGACCCCGAGGCGGCGCGCCAGGGGGAGCAGGTCGGGGGCCAGGAAGTCGCCGTGCTCGATCCGCGGACGCAGGGCGCGCCACGTCGATTCGGGCGCGGCGGCCGCCAGCGAGCGGAGCAGCACCGCGATCGCGCTGTCGCCCACGGCGTGCACCATCAACTGGTCGCGCGATACGAGCGCCTCGCGGATGATCGCCTGCAGCGTCTCGGGCGGGAAGTCGAGCTCGCCGTGCCACCCCTCGCGATCGGCGTACGGCCGGCGCATCGCCGCGCCTCGCTCGACCGGCGTGCCGTCCAGGATGTACTTGGTGCCCGAGACGTCGAGCATTCCGCCCGGGTGTGGGTCGGCGCTGCGCGTGTCGGCGAGGTCGCGGCCCTCGGGCCTGGTCATCGGAAAGCGGATCACGCGCCAGCGGATCGGCAGGTCGGCCGCGCGCACCAGCGCGACGGCCCGCGCCGTGCTGAGCGCGGTGTTCATGTCCTGCACCGTGGTGATGCCGAACCGCGCCGCCGCCTCGGCAAAGCGCCGGAAATCGGCGCGGCTAGCGCTGTCGGGCACGGCGCTCGCGAGTCGGCGCCGTGCGTTCCACCACGCGTACTCGGTCATGCGGCCGTCCAGCACTCCGCCTCCCCCTCCCCCTCCCGATCCCGGCACCCGCCCGTAGTGGCCGCCCAGCGGATCCGGCGTGCCATGGCCGATCCCCAGGGCGCCGAGCGTCGCGCTGTTGAGGACGGCCGTATGACCCGACCAGCTTTCGAGCACCACGGGGTCGTCCGGAACGATGCTGTCGAGAAGGAACCGGTTGGCGCGCTGGTCGTCGAGCACACGGTCGCCGACCGTCGCGAACAGCCAGGTGCCGCGCGGGCGGAGGCGGGCTGCTGCGGCGAGCGAGCGCGCGATCTCGAGCAAGCCGCCGTCCCCGGTCGCCGTCGCCAGCTTGGTGCCCCGCAGCTCCGGGCCGGGATGGGCGTGAGCGTCGTTGAGACCGGGGATGACAGTGCGGCCGCCGACATCGCGCATCCGGGTGCGCGGCCCCGCCAGGCGGCGCAGCGAGTCCGTCGTGCCGACGGCGACGATGCGCGAGCCCCGGATCGCGAGCGCCTCGGCCCAGGGCCGCACTGGGTCCGCGGTGAAGATGCGGCCGCCGGTGAGGATCAGCTCCGGCGGTCCCGCCCTCCCCCGGGCGCAGGCGGCGAGCGCGAGCGCCGTGAGAGCCACCGCCGGCAACCGGCGCATCAGGTGGGCTGAAGCTTGAGCGCCGGCGGGGTCGCCAGCGCGGCGGCGTCGGGCTGGCGCAGCCGCTGCATCACGTAAATGCCCACCACCACCAGCAGCACGCTGGTAGCCTGGGCCAGGGTGAAGGGGCCGAGCAGGCGGTCGTCTTTCGCGCGCACGAACTCGACTAGGAACCGCTCGGCGCCCGCGAGCACGAGGTAAACGCCGAAGCGCCAGCCGGTGGCGTGCCGGTGGTCCCGCAGCCGCCACAGCACCCAGAAGGCGAGCATCATGAGCGCGGTCTCGTACAGCTGCGTGGGTTGCACGGCGACGAGGTCCGTTGGGTTCGTCCCGGGCGGAAAGGTTACGTGCAGCTGTTGCTGCAGGTCTGCGACTCGCGTGGGCGGCAACCCATCCGGGAACTTCATCGCCCAGGGAAGGCTCGACGGCACGCCGTAGTCGTCGTTCACCAGGAAGCACCCCACGCGCCCGAGCGCGTACCCCAGCGCCAGCGGGGCGGCGGTCAGCTCCATGGTCCAGCGAGCGGGGATGCCCTTACGCCAGCCGTTGAGCAGCACGCCGGCCACGCCGCCCAAGAACCCGCCGTACCACACGAACCCCCCGCGGCGGAACAGCGCCTCCCATTCGCCCGTGAGCAGCACGTACCAGATCTTGGCCCCGATGATGCCGCCGACGACGGCCGCGAACACGATGTCCGCAGCGTAGTCTTCGTTCATCCGCCGCTGCCGCAAGTCGAGCTGGATCGCCCAGCCCGCCATCAGGAACGCCACCATCATCATGAGCCCGTACCCCGTGATGGTGAGGGGGCCGAGCAGGAACTTGAACGGGTAGATGGTCATTGCGGATTGCGGATTGTGGATTGCGGAATGACGACGGTTTCTAATCCCGGCAGCGGTAGATCCGCGCGGGCGTCGAGGGTCCAGTCGCTGCGCTCGCCCAGGCCGAGCCGATGCCAGCCGGCGCGCGCGATCATGGCGGCGTTGTCAGCGTTGAGGCGTGGGCTCGCCACGGCGACGCGGGCCAGTCCCGCGAGTCGCTCGGCGGCGCGGCTCGCGAGCGCACGGCTGCAGGCGACGCCGCCGCCCAGTACCGCGGTGCGGCGGCCGGTGGCGCGCACCGCGCGCTCCAGCTTCGTAACCAACACGTCGAGCACGGCGTCCTGGAACCCGCGCGCCACGTGCGGCCGGTCGCGCTCCAGATCGTCGCTCGCGCGCACGGCGTGAAGCACCGCTGTCTTGAGTCCTGAGAACGAGAACTCAAACCCCTCGTCCAGCATCGGGCGTGGAAAGGTGAAACGCGCCGGGTCGCCGCTCTGGGCGAGGCGCTCGATGGGCGGTCCGCCGGGATAGCCGAGCCCGAGGAGTATGGCAACCTTGTCGAAGGCTTCGCCGGCGGCATCGTCGCGGGTCGCGCCGAGCAAACGATACTGCCCCCACGCCGGCACGTCGAGCAGCAGCGTGTGGCCGCCCGAGACCAGCAGCGCGACGAACGGAGGTGCGAGGTCGGGGTCCTCGACGGCCGGCGCGAAGAGGTGCCCCTCCATGTGATGCACGCCGACCAAGGCGCGATCGCCGGCGTAGGCGAGGGCCTTGGCGTACACCACGCCCACCAGCAGCGCGCCTACCAGCCCCGGTCCCTGGGTGACCGCCACCGCGTCCACGGCGCCCCAGCCCACGCCCGCCTCGACGAGGGCGCGTTCCACGACCGCGGGGAGGGCCGCGAGGTGCGCCCGGCTCGCGAGCTCGGGGACGACGCCGCCGAAGACCTTGTGCACGTCCTGCGACAGGATGACGAGGCTCGCGAGCTCCGGCGCGCGCCCCCCTCCTACGAGTACGGCTGCCGACGTCTCGTCGCAGGAGGTCTCGATTCCCAGCACGACGTCAGCCACGGCCCGTCTTGCGCTTGAGGGCGACGGAGTCTGGCATCGCACGCGCCCAGATCCCCGGGGGCGCCGTCACGGTGAGGCGAGCGTAGCCGCCGGGCCCGGCCCTGCCGACCAGGTGCGCGGTCACGCGCACGCTGTCCTTGGTGAGGGTGTTGACCTTCGACTCCGGGCCGCGCACGGTCACGTTCACCCGCTCGGGAGAGAGCAGGAACCCCGCGAACCCGGACGCGGCGGTCGTGATGGGCACCGCGTCGATCGCGCGCTCGATGATCGCCGCCACTTCGCCCGCGACCCGCACCTCCTTCGGCGCGACGCGGACGACGCCGAGCGGCGACGTGTCGAGCGGGACGGTCCGGAAGAACGGGCCGTTGACGCTCGAAATGACGGTGGGCAGCGTGGTGATCGAGTCGATGGCGGCGAGGCCTTTCTCCGGCCCCACGACGCGCGCCACGCTCGGCACGATCGAGAGGCCGCGCAGCACGTACCCCGACTCCGCTTCAACGCGCACCAGGGGCACGATCTTCACGTCCTTCTTCCCGACCGAGTCGAGCAGCACGTCGAGGTCACGCGGCGCGATGTCCGTCACCTGCACGTCAGTCCCCTTCGGGAGGTTAACGTCGGACGGCTGCAGATGGATGCTCCACACCGAACCGGAGAACGTGTCGGGGATCGTCTTGCGAATCATGCGCGGGAACGAGCGCAGCTTCAGGATCTCGCTGCCCTTGCCGCTGACGGTGACGGTCACACCTGTGGGTTGCTCCCGCACCGAGCGCCCCGGCGGCACAGTGACGGCGAGCCGAAGGGCAAAGCGTTGGGACAGCGGCTGCTGCGCGGCCACGGCAACGTACAGCATGATCGCGAAGAAAATCGCCGCGAGCTTGATTGGCCAGTTGCGGGCGAAGAGCTGCCCGATGTTAACGCGCATCGATGAGCTTTCGAATGAGAACCTCGTTCACCGGCCCGTCCCATTCCGCCGCGCCGATCACCTTCTTGATGATGATGCCGTCCCGGTCAATGACGAAGCTTTCGGGGACGCCGGTGGTCTGATAGGTCCGCTGGATGGCCCCCTCCTTGTCCTGGAGGATGTCGAAGCCGAGCCCCAGCTCGCGCGCGAACTGCATCACCCTGCTCGAGTCGCCGTCGTCGATGCTCACGGCGACGACCTCGAAATCCTGACCCGCGAGCTTCTGGTGGAGCCGCTCCAACGACGGCATCTCGACCCGGCACGGCGGGCACCACGTGGCCCAGACGTTGAGCAGGATGACTCTCCCACGGTAGCGGGCGAGCGACGCTGGCTGAGCGGTGCGCAGGTTCACCGCGCGGAACTCGGGCGCCCGCGACCCCACGCCGACGAGGTCGACCTGGGACCGGATCTTCGCCGCCAGCGCCACCCCGAAGACCACCGCCGCCCCGGCCCCGATCCCGATCGTCCACTGCCGCAGCTGCGTCATACGGTCACCAGACAGCGGCGCCGCAGATCTTGAACCTCGCGACCGGGGTCGGCGCCGGTGAAGACCGAGTTGCCGGCCACGAAGGTATCGGCCCCGGCTGCGTGCGCCGCCGCGATCGTCTGCGCCGTGATCCCGCCGTCCACTTCCAGAAACGCCCGCGAGCCGCGCGCCGTGAGCAGCTCGCGCGCCCGCCGGATCTTTTCATTCGAGGAGGGCAGGTACCCTTGACCGCCGAACCCGGGGTTCACCGTCATGACGAGCAGCAGATCCAGATCCGCGACGACTTCGTCCGCGAGCGCCAGCGGCGTGCCCGGATTGAGCGCCAATCCGGCGAGCATCCCGCGGCTGCGCACTCGAGCGAGCTGACGCTGCACGTGGATCGTCGCCTCGGGATGGAGCGTAAACACCGACGCGCCGGCCGCGGCGAACGTCTCGATGTAGCGCTCCGGCTCGACTACCATCAGATGCACGTCGATCGGCCGGTCGGTGAGCTTCCGCAGCGCCTCGATCATGTTGGCGCCGAAGGTCAGGTTGGGCACGAACCGGCCGTCCATCACGTCCACATGCAGCCAGTCGGCGCCGCCCTCCAGGACCTGACCCACCTGCTGGGCGAGCCGGGTCAGGTCGGCCGCGAGCACGCTCGGCGCGATGCGAATGCCGTTGGTCATTGCGGGCTCCGCGCCACGACAATGTCCACCACTGTGCCGGCGGCGGCGAGCGTCCCCGCGGCCGGCCGCTGCGCTACGACGGTTCCCGGGTTCGCGTCGGCGGTGCGGCGCCGCGTCACCGTGCCGAGCGTCAGGCCCTCGAGCTCGAGCCGGGTGCGCGCGTCCGCCTGCGACATGCCGAGCAGGGGCGGCACCGGAATCGTCGGTGCCCCGCGGCTCACCACGACGGTCACAGGCGCGCCCGGCGCCAGCACGGTCGTCGCCGGCGGGCGGGTCAGCATCGCGATCCCCCGGGGTGTCGCGGCTTGCACCGACTCGACCTGGCCCACGGTCAGGCCGGCGGCTGCCACGAGGCGCTGCGCTAGGGCGCCGTCGAGCCCCGCCACGTCCGGTACCGGAATTTTGGGGGGCCCGTCGCTCGCCACCAGGGTCACTCGCACCCCCGCCGGTGCCGAGACCCCGGCCGGTGGATCTTGCCAGATGACCGTCCCCTGCGGCGCGGTCGGATGCGGTTCCGACCCGCCGTCCTGGACCTGCAGCCCTGCCTTCCGCAACTCGGCCGACGCCTCCTGGAGCGTCAGACCGAGCACCCGCGGAACGAGCTGGTGCCCGTGCAGGATCGGCGCCGGGAAGATGACCAAGTAGGCCGTCAGGTACCCGGCGACGAGCGCCGAGACGAGGGCGCTGCCCCATAGCTTGGCGCCGCGGGCGTCGAGCCCGGGCAAGTGCCACTCGTGGATCGGGGGGAGATGGCGGCGGAAACGCATCAGCGTACCCGCCGCAAGCGTGCCGCGTAGGCACCGTCCACCCCGTGCCGCTGCGGCAGCGACTGGAAGTCGCCCTCCCCCGTCAGCAGCTCGGCGGGCACGGTGCCCGCGAGCGCGTCGCGCTGGAACTCGGGGTGTCGCTCCAGGAAACCAGTCACGACGTCGCTGTTCTCCTCTGGCTCGAGCGAGCAGGTTGCGTATACCAGCAGTCCGCCCGGCTGCACCAGACACGCCGCCGCCTCGAGCAGTGCCCGCTGGCGGATCGCCGCGCGCGCGATCGCGCGCGCGGCGATCCGCCAGCGGGCGTCGGGATGGCGCGCCATGGTTCCCGTAGCCGTGCACGGGGCGTCGACGAGCACGGCGGCCAGCGCCCCCGCCGCGAACGGCGCCGACAGAAGATCGGCGACGGTGAGCCGAATTGCCACTCCGGCGCGCCGCGCCGTGTGGGCGAGAGGCCCCATCCGGTCGCGCCGCGCGTCGCCCGCCACGACCCGCGCCCCGAGCCGCTCGAGCATGACGGCCTTCCCGCCTGGAGCTGCGCAGGCGTCGTAGACGAGCGCTCCCCGCGGAATCGCGGCGTAGCCGCAGACGAGCGCGTGGGCGGGATCTTGCACGATGAAAGCGCCCTCAGTGTACCCGGGGAACTGCGCGGGATGCGGGATGCGGGATGCGTCCTTGCCCCGGAGCACCCGAAGCCCCGCGCCGAACGGCGCATCTTGTACCCCGCAACCAACGTCCTGGAGCCGGGTGCGCAACGTCTCACTCGTCCAGCGGATGGGCTGAAGCGTGAAGGGTGGCTTCGTGTCGTTCCACGAGACCAATCGCTCCGTGTCCGATTCCCCGAAGCGCATTCGCCATCGCTTGAGCAACCAGGCAGGATGCGTCTCGACCGCATCTCGCATCCCGCATCCCGCATCCCGACTCAGCCTCCGGAGGACGTGGTTCACGTAACCGGCGCCGCGCTCGCCAGCGGTCTCCCGCGCTAGCTCGACGCTCGTCGACACCGCGGCATGCGCGGGCACGCGAGCGAGCGCGCGCAGCTGATAGGCGCCGAGTCGCAGGACGTCGTGGACACGAGGATCGGCGGTCGCGAGCGCGAGCACGCGGTCGAGATCGGCCTGGGTACGGAGCACGCCGGCGGCGAGTTGGTAGGCGAGGCGCCGGTCCCGTTCGGCGAGCCCGGGGAGATGCCGGTCGCGCGCCGCCGCAAAGCTGGCGCCGGAGCGCACTGCCTGAAGCATCTGCAGCGCCGCGCGCCGGGCGGCGGTGGCGTCCTTAATCCAGCATCCCTCCGAGGGGCGAGGAGGGGACCGCCACCTCGCGCCGCGGCATGCGCCCCGCAAGGTACGCAGTTCGGCCCGCCTCGACCGCCAGGCGCATCGCATGCGCCATCGCAACCGGATCCTGTGCGGCGGCGAGGGCGGTGTTCATCAGAATGCCGTCCACGCCCTGCTCCATCGTGAGGCAGGCGTCCGACGCCGTCCCCACGCCGGCGTCGACGACCACAGGCAGCTGCAGCCGCCGCTTGATGGTGCGCACGCTGTATGGGTTGAGGAGCCCGAGCCCGCTCCCGATCGGCGACGCAAGCGGCATCACGGCGGCGCAGCCCGCGTCCTCGAGCCGCAGCGCCGTCACCAGGTCCTCGTTGGTGTAGGCGAGGACCTTGCAGCCTTCGCGGACCAGGATGGTCGCCGCTTCGAGCAGCCCCTGCACGTCGGGGAGCAGCGTCTCCTGGTCCCCGATCACCTCGAGCTTGACGAACTCGTTAAACCCCGCCTCACGGGCGAGCCGGGCGTAGCGCACGGCATCTGCCGCCGTCGAGCAGCCCGCGGTGTTGGCGAGCAGGAAGTACCGCTTGGGGTCCAGGTGGTACAGGACGCCGGCTTGCTTGGTGCGGTCCAGGTCGACGCGCCGCACGGCGACGGTGACGATCTCCGCCCCCGACGCTTCGATGGCGCGGACCATCGTGTCGTTGTCCCGATACTTGCCGGTCCCCACCATGAGGCGCGAGTGGAAGGTGCGCCCGCCGATGGTGAACGGCGTGTCGCGGAGCGTCTCCACGGCGGTGGCCATCGGCTCACCCCCCTCCCACGAAATGCACCAGCTCGACCGCGTCCCCCGGAGCTACTCGGACCTCGCCCAGCGCGGGCCGGCGGACGATGGTGCGGTTGTGCTCCACCACGACGGCGCGCGGGTCGAGCTTGAGCGAAGCGAGCAGCTGGAGCAGCGTCACGCCCCGCGTTACCGCGCGGCGCTCCCCGTTCAGCGTGATATCGATCGTGTCGCTCATTGCGTCAGCTCCTGCGCCATCCTCCGGGCCGTCGCCGCCGGATCGGCGGCTTCCCACAAGGCGCGGATCGCCGCCACGCCGTAGACACCCGCGGCCCGCAGTTCGGGCACCCGCTGGGGCGTTACGCCGCCGATCGCGATCACCGGAAGCCCGAGCCCGACGAGTGCAACCAGCGGGCCCGGCCCCAACGGATCATGCGTTGGGTGGGTCGCCGTTCGGAAAACGGGCCCCACTAAAAGATAGTCGGCCCCAGCCACCCGTGCGGCGTGCGCCTCCCGCAAGTCGTGGACGGACTTGCCGATCCACCAGCTGGGGTTGAAACGGCGCGCGTGCTCGGGGTCGAGACTCCGACCGGCGAGCTGGACGCCGCCGGCGCCCGCGGCGAGCGCGACGTCGAGACGGTCGTTCACGAACAGACGGGCAGGCGGATAGACGGATAGACGGACAGCGAGCTCGTAGTGCGCCAGGCCCGAGAGGCCGCGGCCGCGCGCGTGGAACGCGAGGTCGTGGCCGCCGCCGGCCGCGAGTTGCTGCGCGACGGTGTCTAAGTCCTGGCGGCGCGCGACCCGCTCGTCGGTGATCGCGTGCAGCCGGGGGAGCGGCGCCGCGTGCGTCACGCGAAGCGCTGGCCGGCCTGGACGCCGCGGCCGCGGACCCAGTCCGCGACCGCCATGCGCACCTTGCCCGCGGGCTGGACCTCTGCCACCTCCACGGCGCCGCTCCCGGTCGCGATCAGCAGCCGGCCGTCAGCCGTCAGCACCTCGCCAGGCGCGCCGTGGCCCTCTTCTACCCGCACGCCAAACAGCTTGAGCTCTCCGTTTCCCGTTTCCCGTTTCCCGTCTCCCGGTAGTGTAGTCCAGGCGCCGGGCTTCGGGTCGAGGCCGCGGATAAGACGCGCGACGCGCTCGGCGGGATCGTCCCACCGGATCCGCGCGGTGTCGCGTGTAAGCTTGGGCGCGTAGGTGGCGCGGGCATGATCCTGCGGGACGGGGCGGAGCGCATCCCGCTCCCACAGCGCGAGCGCCTCGACCAGGGCCTGCGCGCCGATCTCGGCGAGATGCGCGGAGAGCTCCCCTCCGGTTTCGTCCGGCTCGATCGTGTGCGGGATCTGGAGCAGGATAGGCCCGGAGTCGAGGTCCTCGTCAAGCTGCATGATGCTGACGCCCGTCCTCGCCACGCCGTTCAAGATCGCCCACTCGACCGGCGCCGCGCCGCGCAGCTCCGGGAGGAGGGACGGATGCACGTTGACCATGCCACGGGGAGGGAGCCGGAGCAGCTCCGGCTTCAGGATATGCCCGTACGCGACCACGACGCCGACATCCGGCGCGAGCTCACGGAGCCGGTTGAGGAAGCCGCGCTCGGTCGGGCGTTCGGGTTGGAGCACGGGGATCGCCTCCGCCTCGGCTTCCACCTTCACGGGCGGCGGTACGACCTGCGAGCGAGAGCGGCCCTGCGGCCGGTCGGGCTGCGTGACGGCGGCGAGCACGTCGAACCCCTCGCCGAGCAGCGCTCGCAGCGAGGGGACCGCGAATTCAGGTGTGCCGAAGAAAACGACGCGCACCTAGAGCTCGCCCGCCGGCTCCGGCGTCACTTCCTTGAGATACCCCGCCTGCCCCTTACGGGCCTTCTTCCACTTCGCCACCAGCAGATGACGCTTCACGGCGCTCAAGTGATCGAGGAACAGGATGCCATCGAGGTGATCGATCTCGTGCTGCGCGGCGCGCGCCTTGAAGCCGGAGAGCTCGACCGAGTACGGCTGGCCGTCGCGATCGAGCGCTGCGACGGTGACGGCAAGCGGGCGCTCCACATCACCGTAGATGTCGGGGATCGAGAGGCACCCCTCTTCGGCCGTCTCGACGGCGTCGCTCAGCTTGACGATCCGCGGGTTGACCAGCACGAGGGGCGGCGGGAACTCCTCGCCCACGTCGACGACGGCAACTCGCCGCGCTACGCCCACCTGGTTCGCCGCGAGTCCCACGCCTTTGGCCGCGTGCATGGTGTCGAACAGGTCGTCCACCAGCCGCCGGACCTCGTCGTCCACGGCAGCGACCGGTGTCGACGGCTGCCGCAGCACCGGCGAGCCCAGCAGGTGGAGCCTCCGGATCGTCACTGCGACTTCGCCTCGATGGATCGGTTGAGGATGTTAGCGATGTTCGAGCGGACGATGACGAGGCGGGCCTCGCCGCTCTTCACCGTGACCTCGTCGTCCTTCAGGTGCACCACCTCACCGAGGATCCCGCCGGACGTGAGCACTTTGTCCCCCTTCTGCAGGGAGGCGAGCAGCTGGTTGTGGCGTTCCCGCTGCTTCTTCTGCGGGCGGAGAATCATGAAATAGATGATGGCGAAGACCGCCGCCAGCTGGAACACGAACCAGCCCGCGGCGGGCCCCTGCTGGCCGGAGGGCGTGAAGAGCAGCGCGTAGGATGCGTGCATGGTCAGTCCGATCGGGTGTAGCGGCGTCGCCATTCAGCGGCCCACCGCGGGAAAGTTCCGGCGCGGATCGCGGCGCCCATCTCCCGGGTGAGCCGTATCAGGAACCGCACGTTGTGCAACGACAGCAGCCGAAGTCCCAACAGCTCTTCGGCCACGAACAGGTGCCGCAAGTAGCCGCGCGAGAACGTGGCGCACGTCTCGCAATCGCACGTCGCGTCGAGCGGCCGCGCGTCGTCGCGGTGCTCGGCGTTGCGGATGTTCACCGGGCCGTCGGGCGTGAACGCCGAACCGTTGCGCCCGTTGCGCGTGGGCGCGACGCAGTCGAACAGGTCGAGGCCGCGCTCCACTGCCGTGACGAGGTCCTCGGGGAACCCCACGCCCATAAGATAACGCGGCCAGGAGGGGGGCAGCCGGGGCTCGAGGCCCTCGAGCATCTCGTACATCACGGGCTTCGGCTCTCCTACCGACAGCCCGCCGATGGCGAGGCCGGTCCACGCACCGAGATCCAGGATCCGGCGCAAACCTTCCTCGCGCAGCCCGAGGTGGGTACCGCCTTGGAGGATGGGCCATAGCGTCTGTGGGACCGTCGGACCGTCGGACGGACGGACGGGAAGGCGTTGACCGTCAGACTGTCCGACCGTCCGACCGTCCGACAGTTCGCGATGCCTCTTGGCGCAGCGCTCTAACCAACGAAGCGTCCGCTCAAGGGCGTCCCGAGCCGTGGTCTCGTCCGCCCCCCCCGGCACGACGTGATCGAACGCCATCGCGATGTCCGCGCCCAGCGTCCACTGGATCTCGGTCGCGCGCTCCGGAGTCAAGTGCCGCCGGCCCCCGTCGACGTGGCTCTGGAACTCGACGCCGTCGTCGTCCACGCGCCGGAACCCTGCGAGCGAAAACACCTGGAAGCCGCCGGAATCGGTGAGGAGCGGCCGGTCCCAGCCCATAAAGCGGTGCAAGCCGCCGAGCCGGTCTACCACGCGCTCTCCGGGGCGGACATGGAGGTGATAGGTATTCGCCAGTACGAGCTGTGACCCGACGGCCTTCAGGTCGCCGGGGGAGAGCGCCCGGACCGTCCCCTGCGTCCCCACGGGCATGAAGACCGGCGTCTCGACAGCGCCGTGCGGCAGCCTGAGGGTGCCGGTGCGGGCGGCGCCGCAGCTGGCGTGGATCGTGAAGTCGAACATGCGTCACCTTCAAACGATAGCCATGGCGTCGCCATACGAATAGAACCTGTAGCCTTGAGCGATCGCTTCCCGATACGCCCGCATTACTTGCTCATAGCCCCCGAAGGCGCACACCAACATGAGCAGCGTCGAGCGTGGCAAGTGGAAGTTCGTGAGCAGGCGGTCCACGGCGCGAAATGCGTACGGGGGATGAATGAAGAGCGAGGTCTCGCCGGTTCCGGCGCGAATCGCGCCCCGCTCGTCGGCGCATGACTCGAGCGTGCGGACCACCGTGGTCCCGACCGCCCAGGTTCGGCCTCCCGCCTCTCGCCGCTCGTTGATCGTCGTCGCCGCCGCCTCGCTCACGGCGTACGCCTCGGCGTGCATGGGATGATCCACCAGGTCCTCCACCTCGACCGGCTTGAAGCTGCCGGGGCCGATGTGCAGGTCGAGCATCGCCACCGCCGTGCCTCGCGCCCGCACGCGCTCAAGCAGCTGCCGGGTAAAGTGCAGCCCCGCGGTGGGCGCAGCCACACTGCCGTCGTGCGTCGCGTAGACGGTCTGGTAGCGCTCGCGGTCGTCCGGGCCCGGCGGCCGGCGGATGTAAGGGGGCAGCGGCGTCTCGCCGTACTTGGCAAGCGTCGCGCCAGCGTCGAGCGCGCCCACGAACTTCACTCTTCGCAGCCCGCCGCCCAGCATCTCGACGATCTCTACGGCACTGTCCCCGCCGAACGTGACCCGCCGTCCTGGCTTGAGCTTCCCGCCAGGGTGGCCCATCGCGAGCCAGGTTCTGTCTGATAGCTCGCGGACAAGCAGGATCTCTGCCGTCCCACCAGGCCCACGCATCCCGCTTCCCGCATCCCGCATCCCGTGGAGTCTCGCGGGGATCACGCGGGATGTGTTGAGGACCAGCACGTCCTCGGGCGCGACGAGGCCGACGATGTCGTGGAACTGCGCGTGCCGGACCGTGCCGCCCGCGCGCTCGAGCACGAGCAGGCGGCTCGCGGCGCGGTCGGGGAGGGGATATTGAGCGATCCGCTCGACGGGGAGGGGGTAGTCGAAGTCCGAGGCGCGGAAGATCAGTCTCTCAGCCGTCAAACATCGTCGGTTGTTCGGCGCTCCGGGGCGGAATGAAGCCAAAATGCTTGTACGCGGCTCCCGTGGCGCAGCGGCCGCGCGGCGTGCGCGCCAGGAAGCCGCGCTGCATGAGAAACGGCTCGTACACCTCCTCCAGCGTGCCGGGGTCCTCGCCCACGGCCGCTGCGATCGTCGTGAGTCCCACGGGCCCGCCCTCGAACTGCTCGATGATCGTCTTGAGGATCCGGCCGTCCATGTCGTCGAGCCCGAACTCGTCCACGTCGAGCCGCTTGAGCGCCTCACCGGCGACCGGGGCAGTGATCTTCCCGCCGGCACGGACCTGGGCGTAGTCGCGCACCCGCTTGAGCAGCCGGTTCGCGACGCGCGGTGTGCCACGGCTGCGCCGGGCGATCTCGGCGATGCCCGCCGCATCGGCAGGCACGGCGAGGATCCCCGCCGAGCGGACCAGGATCTGAGCCAGGTCGTCCGGGGGATAGTACGACAGTCGCTCGACCAGGCCGAAGCGCGCGCGCATCGGCGGGGTGAGCAGGCCGAACCGCGTGGTGGCGCCGACCAGCGTGAAGCGCTCGAGCGCCATGGGAATGGTCTGCGCGTGCGGCCCGTCCGCGATGCGCACGTCGACGTGAAACTCCTCCATCGCGGGGTATAGGAATTCCTCGAGCGCGGGCCGGAGGCGGTGGATCTCGTCGATGAACAGGATGTCCCCTGCCGTCAGCGACGTGAGGAGGCCGACCAGGTCTCCTGGGCGCTCGAGCACTGGCCCCGACGTGGTGCGGACGTTCACGCCGAGCTCGCGCGCCATCAGCAGTGCCAGCGTGGTCTTTCCGAGGCCCGGGGGCCCGAAGAACAACGCGTGGTCGAGGGGCTCCTTGCGTTGCTTCGCCGCGTCGATCGCGATCTGGAGCGATTCTTTGACCTTGGCCTGGCCGACGAACTCGTCGAGGCGTGAGGGGCGCAACGCCGCGTCGGTGACGCGCTCGTCCGGGAGCGCCTCGGGGGTGGTGATCTGAACGCGTTGCTTCGTCACCGTATCACACTCTGAAGAGCGTGCTCGGCGAAACACTGTCCTGAAGGACAAGTGTGCTTCAGCACAGTGCCTTGCCGAGCCCAGGCTTTAGTTGGGAAGGCGTGGCATTCACGCGACCTTCTTCCCCACCGGCCGAGCCCGCCAGCGCACCGGGCGCGCGTCTGCTGCGATCTCGTGACGCACGTGGCAGGTGAGGCACTCGTCCACGGCGCGGGTCGCGCCGTCCGGAACGAGGCGCCGGTTGGTCGAGCCGCAGCGTGTGCAGATCCATTCAGCGGTCGTCGCCATCGTCACCCATGGGTGAGAAGTTGCAGCGCGCGCCGCACCAGCGTCTCGGTGCTGCCGCCGCCCGCCGCGGCGAGCGCCTCGCGCAGCGCGCGGTCTGCTTCGGCGGTGTCGTAGCCCAGTCGCTCGAGCGCCTTGAGGGCCGCTTCCGCGGTGCCGTCGGCCGGCCCCGCCCCCGCCCCCCCCGCCCCCGCGCTCGGCTCCGCAAACTCGCCCAGCTTGTCGGCCAGTTCAAGCGCGAGGCGCTCTGCGGTCTTCTTGCCAATGCCGTTCACGGACGACAATAACCCGATGTTCCGCTCTTGCACGGCCCGCACCCCACGTGCTACGCCGAGCGCGGACATGAGCGCGATCGCGATCCTCGGCCCGATGCCGGTGACACCGATGAGCCGCTGGAAAAACCGCCGCTCTGACTCGTCCCGGAAGCCATACAGCGCCCAACCGTCTTCGCGCACCACGAGCTCAGTCGCGAAGCTGACGCTCTCGCCTACGGGCGGTAGCTGCTCCATGACGCCGAGCGGGACGGCGATCTCGTAGCCCACGCCGCCCGCCGTCTGGACCACGACGCGGTCGGCCTGTTTGGCGGCGAGGCGCCCGCTGACCTGGGCAATCATCCGGGGCTCACGCGCGGAGGATGTGCGTGAGCGCGACCGCCACGCCGTCTGCCGCGTCCGCGGGCGCCGGGGCCTGTCTCAGCTTGAGGAGCCGGGCCACCACCGCGCCGACCTGGGCCTTGGGCGCGCCGCCCGCCCCGACGACCGTCTTCTTCACGGTCGCTGGGGGGTACTGCGCGATCGCGAGCCCCGCTTCTTCCGCGGCCAGCAGGATCACACCCCGGGCGTGCCCCAGGACGAGCGTCGTCTGCACGTTCTTGTGGTAGAACGCGTTCTCGAGCGCCAGGGCGCTCGGCCGGTGCCGCGCGATCAAATCGGCGATCTGTACGTGCAACTGATGGAGTCGGCGAGGGAGGGGGCTGTGGCGCGCGAAGGTGATAACGCCGCATTCGATCAACCGGCCCATGCCGGGCGCCCCGTTCCCGGTTTCGATCACGCCGTAGCCGGTGGCCCGCGTCCCCGGGTCGACGCCCAGGACTCTCACCTCACGCCGTCGCCGCCGCCATCGCCTCGGCGTCGATGTCGAAGTTCGAGGACACCTTCGCGACGTCGTCCAGCGCTTCCAGCTCCTCGATCAGCTCGAGCAGCTGTTTCGCGTCCTTGCCGTCAACCTTCACCGTACTCTTGGGGACCATGCCGATCTCGGCGGACTGCACGGGGATCTTCCGCTTCTTTAGTTGCTCGGTGATCTCGTGCAGCTGGTGCACCGGCCCGGTGATGAGGAACACATCGCCGTCGCGCACGAGGTCTTCCGCGCCCGCCTCCAGCGCGGCTTCCATCGCGGTGTCCTCGTCCACCTTAGTGGCATCCAGGGTAATGTGCGCCTTGCGGTCGAACATCCACGCCACCGACTTCGCCGCCCCGAGATTGCCGCCGTAGCGCTGGAAGATGTGGCGGATCTCCGCCACGGTCCGGTTCGCGTTGTCGGTGGTGGCCTCGATGAAAATCGCCGCCCCGCCCGGCCCGTACCCCTCGTAGGACACCTCTTCGTACTGCACGCCCTCCAGCTCCCCCGTGCCCTTCTTGACGGCACGCTCGATGTTGTCGAGCGGCATGTTCTCCGCTTTCGCCGCGTCGATCGCGGTCCGGAGCCGGGCGTTGCCCGCTGGATCCCCGCCGCCCTGCTTTGCCGCGATGGTGATTTCCCGGATCAGCTTGGTGAAGAGGGCCCCGCGCCGCGCGTCGGTAACGGCCTTCTTGCGCTTGATCTGCTTCCACTTGCTGTGGCCGGCCATGGGAGCACCCGTTACAGGTTACACGTCACACGTTTCACGGCCGGGCGCCCTCGTGCAACGTGCGACGTGGGACGTGGGACGTGGGACGTGTCACGCCCGTCCAAAACTACAACTTGACCAGGGCGCCACGCCACAGCTAGGATACCGCGCCATGCACCGTCCCCGGTGGCTCCTGCTTGGGCTGATCCTCTTCGCGTCGTGCGAGCGTCCCGGCGAGGGGACGGCCGACCGCACGCTGGCCGCCGAGGCGCTGAAGGACGTCCTCGCCTTCCCATCCTCCGCGGTCGTGAGCGTGTCGGCGGGCGCGGACGCGGCGCAAGCGGCGTTCACCACGCCCGCGCCCCTCGCGGCCGTAGCCGGGTGGTACCGCGTCAACCTCAAGCTGAACGACTGGGTGGTGAAGGGCGATCAGCCGATGCCCGACGGGTCGATCGCGCTCTACGCGGAGCGCCGGGGAAAACCGCTGTGGATCACCCTCCGGCGGAACGCCGGCGGTCCGGGGACCACGTACACGCTCGTGGGCACGCTCCCCGGCGCGGACAGCACGGGGGCTCAGCGATCCGGGTCGAGCATGTCCTCGAACCGCATCCAGCGCCGGTAGAAGTAGAGATCGACGAACCCGGTCGGGCCGTTGCGGTTCTTCAGGACCAGCAACTCGGTCGCGCCCTCCACGCCGTAGCCCGGATGGTACATCTCTTCGCGGTAGATGCCGAGCGCCACGTCGGCGTGCTGCTTGATCGCGCCGAGGTGGCCGAAGTCGTCGAGGTTGGGCCGCGCGTTCTCGCGCGTCACAGCGAAGCGCGACAGCTGCGACACGACGAGCAGCGCCACCTGTCGCTCGAGCGCCTGCGCCTTGAGCCGCTGCAGCACGAGGGCGAGGTCCTCATCCTGGGTAGAGCGCGTGGTGCCGGCCGGGGTCGGGACCAGCTGGAGGTAGTCCACCACGATGAGGCCGAGTTGGCGGAGCGGGTCGAGGCGCGCCGTGAGCGTCTCGAAGTCCGCGGCAGCGAGCGGGAGAATCGCGAGCGGCAGCCCGCGCAGCCGCACGGCGGCCCCGCCCACCCCGGCGCGCGTCTGGTCGCTCAGCTTGGCGGCGCGCAACTCGTCCACCGCGACCCGGCCTTCGACGGCGAGCGCTCGCTCCATCAACCGCTCCTCATCCATCTCCCCGGAGAAGAACGCCACGCCGAGCCCCTGTTGGGCGACGCGCAGCGCGATCCCGAGGGCGAGCGCCGACTTGCCCGAGCCGACGTCCCCGCCCAGCACCACCAGGTCGCGGCGGCGGAGCCCCCCGCCCAGGATGCGATCGACCGACGGGAAGCCGGTGGGCACGGTGTCGTCCGAGATCGCACCCGGAAGCTGCTGATCGACGCGCGCGACCAGCGCTTCGGGAGAAGGGGCGGAGGCGCGGCGTTCGAGCCGTCGTGGCATCGTGTTCTCCTGTGCGTCGGTGCGTCTCGGCGTCTGTGCGTCCAGCCTTATAGATGTATGCGGGCCGACCGGGCGGCAACCGCCACGGCGTCGCCGGCCTCGGACCCCAGCACTTCCCGGGCGGGGGCGACGAGCTGCGACAGGACCAGAGCGGCGGCCGAGGGGGTAGCCGGCTCGAGGTGCTGCCGCGCGGCGGAGAGCGCCCGCTTGAGGGGTGTGGGAAGGGCGAGGCTCGCTAGCCGGGTCTCGAGCGCCTGCAGTCGGCGCCGGTGGTTCTTGGCCGACACGGCACGCGGTGGCAGCAGCGACTCCGCCGTGCGCAGCACCAGCCAAAGCGCGAACAGCCCGTCGCGCTTTGGGCCGCGCACCGCCGCACCGACGAGCGCGAGGAGCCGCCCTTCCGCCGGGGTCGTCGCCTGAATCACGCGACGAGCCGCGCGACGGCCGCCGCCACCTCGGCCGGCGTGATGTCGCCGAGACAGCGGTGATGGCCGAGCGGACACGTGGCGGTGCCGGTCGCGGAGCAGGGGCGGCAGGCCAGCTCCCGCTGCAGCACGGCGGTGCGCGCCCGGTAGGGGAAGAACCCGAACTGCTCGACCGTCGGCCCGAACAGCGCGACCACGGGCGTCCCGACGCCGGTCGCCATGTGCATGACGCCCGTGTCGCCCGAGACGGCCACCGCGGCGCGCGCGAGTAGGGCACCGGTCTCCTGCAGGGAGAACTCTCCCGCGGCACTCGCCGCCGCGTCGCCCGCGACGAGCTGCTGGGCGAGTCCGCGGTCCTCCGGGCCACCGATGACCACCGGCCGATAGCTTCCCGCCCGCAGTTGCTCGATGAGCGCGCTCCAGTGGGCGACAGACCAGCGCTTGGTGGCGTGGGCGGCGCCGGGGGCGAGGGCCGCGAGTCGTGCGTCGGCGAGCCCGCGCTCGCGGAGCCACTGCGCCACGCGCTCGGTCGCCCCGCGGCCCAGGCAGAATTCCGGTGGGGCGCCGTCGGGGTGGGTGTCGAGCCGCGCGGCGGCCTCGAAGTAGCGCTCCGCCACCGGGACGCGGACGCGGTACGCATCGAGTTTCGTGGCGATGAGCAACGTCCGAGCCAGCTTGCGCTTGCGGTACCCGGACCAGCGGCAGCGGACCAGGAGGCGCAGCGCGGCGCTGCGCACGCTGCCGTGGAGGTCGAGGCCGTGGGTCGGAGCGAGGGCGGAGAGCCGGCGGGCGAGGTGACGGATCGGCTCGTCGGGCTCGAGGGCCACCACCTCGGCGAGGTGGGGGTTGTCAGCGACGAGCGGCGCCATGGCCCGCTTGGTCACGTATACGAGTTTCGCCTCCGGGTGGCGCCGGGCGAGCGCGCGCACCAGCGGCGTGGTCAGCACGATGTCGCCGATGGAACTGAAGCGCACCAGGAGGACGCACAGCACGGGGCCGAAAACTACGATCGCGTTGCCGTCGTTCGCCAGTCGTCATTAGCTTTCGCCCATGCCACGACCGAAGAGCATCCTGTGGGTGGACGACGAGATCGACGCGCTCGCCCCGCACCGTCGCTTCCTCGAGACCCAGGGATTCACGGTGGCATCGGCGGCCCACGGCGACGACGCCCTGGCGATGCTGCGGCGCCAGCCGTACAGCGTGGTGCTGCTCGACGAGCAGATGCCGGGGCGGCGTGGCTTGGAGCTCCTCCCCGAGATCCGCGCCATCGATGCGGGCGTGCCGGTCGTGATGGTGACTCAGAGCGAGGACGACGGGACGCTGCGCGACGCGATCGGGGTCGAGGTCGACGACTACCTCGTCAAGCCCGTGCAGCCGCGCCAGATCCTCTCCGTGGTGACGCGACTGCTCGAGGGCGAGCGCATCCGGCAACAGCGGCTCGCTCGCGACTTCGTGGCGCGCTTTCGCGAGCTCGAAGGGCGGCGCGGCTCGGCGCTCGCGTGGCGCGAGTGGATCGAGTTCGTGGTTGAGCTGTCGCGGTGGGAAGTTCGCCTCGCCGCCTCGAATGAGCCCGGCCTCTCGGAGGCACTCCATGCGCTGCAGACAAGCCTGCGCAAGGATTTCGCAGGGTATATCGCCCGCCACTATCCACGCTGGCTCGCGAGTCCCGAGGGCGACCGCCCGCCCCTCTCGGTGGACGTGGGCGCCGAGTTCCTCGTGCCCGTCCTCAAGGACCAGGGGCGGGTGCTCTTCATCGTCGTCGACTGCCTGCGGCTCGACCAATGGCACGCGTTGCGAGACCTCGTCACGCCGCTGTTCGACGTCGAGGAGTCCCACTACTACAGCATTCTGCCGACCGCGACGCCGTTCGCGCGCAACGCCATCTTCTCCGGCCTTTTCCCGATGGAAATCGCCGCACGCCATCCCGACTGGTGGGGCCAGGCCTCGGACGAGGAGAGCCTCAACGCCCACGAAGCCGAGCTTCTGACCGAGCAGCTGCGGGAGCTCGTGGGGACGCCCGTGCCGGTGCGCTACGAGAAGCTCTTCGGCTCGGCCGACGGCGGCGACCTGCTCCGCCGGTTGCCGGCGCACTTGGCCCAGGACGGCGTGACCGCACTCGTGTTCAACTTCATCGACCAGCTGACGCACGGGCGCTCCGAGAGCGCGATCCTCTACGAGGTGGCGCGCGATGACACCGCGCTGCGGAGCCTGACCCGCACCTGGTTCGAGCGCTCCCCGGTGCGCACCGCGCTGCTCGAGGCGGAGCGGCGCGGCGTCACCGTGCTGCTCACCACCGATCACGGCTCGATCCACTGCGAGACGCCGGCCACCGTGTACGCCAAGCGAGACGCCACCGCGAACCTGCGCTACAAGTTCGGCGAGGACTTGCGGAGCGAGGACCCGGAGGCCGCGATCGCCGTCGAGGACTTGAAGTCCTTCGGCCTCCCGGGGATGGGTCTGGGCGTACGGATGCTGCTCGCCGCTGGCGATCGGTTCTTCGTCTACCCCACCAAGCTGCGCGAATACCAGGCCCGCTACCGCGGCTCGTTCCTGCACGGCGGCGTAACCCCCGAAGAAGTGATCCTCCCGGTAGCGCTGCTCACGCCTCGCAGCCGCGCGGCGGGGCCGGGGGGGGCCGGGGGGGCGGGGGGGGCGGGGGGGGCGCGCTAGATGGGCCGCAGCGCCCGCGTCCTCGGCCTGCTTCGCCCCTACACGCTGCTGTTCGCCGCCAACATCGTTGCCACGGTGCTCTCGTCCCTGATGGACGGAGCGACGTTCGTGCTGCTCATCCCGTTCCTGCGCGCGCTGTTCCGCCTGCAGCCGCTCCCCGCGACCGGCGTCTCCAGTGTGGAGGCGGTGCTCGGGAAGATCGCCGGACCCCTGCTCACTGCGGGCGCCCCCGAGACGGCGCTGCGCAACGTAGTCCTGGTGCTGCTGATCGCCCTCGTCATCAAGAACGCCGCGGCGTACGGGGCGGCGATGAGCAGCGTGGCGATCGAGGAGGGCGTGGTGCGCGACCTGCGGGTGCGCCTGTTCCGCCACCTCCAGACCTTGCCGCTCGGCTTCTTCCAGCGCACCAAAGGCGGCCAGCTCCTCGCCCGCATCATCAGCGACACCGATCAGGTCAAGACCGCCGTCACGGCGGCGCTCGCGTCGTTCCTCCGCAACATCAGCTTGATCGTCGTCTACCTCGCGATCCTCGTCGGACTCTCCTGGCGGCTTACGCTCGTCGCGCTGGTGCTCGCGCCGGTTCTGGCCCTCATCATCCGGCCGATCGTGGCGCGGGTGCGGCGCCGCTCGCGCGAGCAGGCGGACGATCGAGGCGAGCTCACGAGCCTGGTCAGCGAGATGGTGGCGTCGGTACGGCTGGTGCGCGCGTACGTCGCCGAGGCGTTCGAGGTCGAGCGCTTCCAGCAGCTTGCCGACCGGTACCGCAAGCGCGTGCTGCGGGCCCAGGGCGCCTCGACGCTGACGAGCCCCGTGAGCGAAATCTTCGCCGGGGTCGTGATCGTGCTGATCATTTGGTGGGGCATGAAACTCGCCCTCCGGCCCGAGCTGTTCATCGCCTTCGTCGCATTGGCGTTGCGACTCATGTCTCCCGTGAAAGCCGTGGTGCAATACCCTGCGATCATGGCGGGCGCGGTCGCGGCGGCCGACCGTTGCTTCGAGGTGCTCGACGTGCCCGCGGACGAAGGTGACCGGCCGGGCGAGACGCCGGCTCGCTTCAGCGAACGTATCGAATACCGCGGCGTCACGTTCTCCTACGACGGTGAAGCTCCCGTTCTGCGCGACGTGGACCTGGAGGTGCTCCGTGGTGAGGTCGTGGCCATTGTGGGGCCGTCGGGGGCGGGGAAGACCACCCTCGTGGACCTGCTGCCGCGCTTCTACGAGCCGACGGGCGGCCAGATCCTCATGGACGGCGTACCGGTCACCCGCTTTACCCGGCGCAGCCTGCGCGCGTTGATGGGGATCGTCTCACAGGAGACCGTGCTGCTCAACGACACGGTGTATGCGAACATCGCGTACGGCCGTGGTGACTTCACGCTCGAGCAAGTACGCAGCGCCGCCTGCGCCGCGAACGCGGACGAGTTCATCGCCCAGCTCCCGCAGGCCTACGACACCCTGCTGGGCGAGCGCGGCACGCGGCTCTCCGGCGGGCAGCGCCAGCGCATCGCGATCGCGCGGGCGCTGCTGCGCGATCCACCGCTCCTGATCCTCGACGAGGCGACCAGCGCCCTCGACACCGAGTCCGAGCGCCTCGTACAAGAGGCGATCGACCGCCTGATGGCGCACCGCACGGTGCTCGTGATCGCACACCGCCTCGCGACGGTGCGCCACGCGGACTTGATCGTCGTGCTCGCCGACGGCCGGCTGGTGGAGCGCGGTACGCACGACGTACTGTTCGCGGCGGGCGGGCTGTATCGCCGCCTGTACGACATGCAGTTCCGCGCCTAGCATGCTCTCGGGCTTCACCATCGTCCGCAACGCCGTCAGCCTCGACTACCCGATCGTCCCCGCGCTCCGCTCGATCCTCGAGATCTGCGACGAGGTCATCGTGAACGTGGGGCAGTCGGCGGACGGGACGCGGGACCTGGTCGCGGCGGTGGACGATCCGCGGGTGCGGATCATCGACAGCGTCTGGGATTTCTCGCGCGGCTCGGGCGTGCTCGCCCTGGAGACCGAACGCGCCATGCGTGCGTGCCGCGGCGTGTGGGGGCTCTACATCCAGGCGGACGAGGTGCTGCACGAGACGGGCGCGGCGATCCTGCAAGAGCGCGTGCAGGCGTGCGGCACCGATCCTCGGGTGGAAGGTCTGCTCGTGGACTACCGCCACTTCTACGGCGACTTCGACACCGTCGCCACGAACCGGCACTGGTACCGCCGCGAGGTACGCTGCGTGCGGCTCGACCGGGATATCCGCTCCTACCAGGACGCGCAGGGCTTCCGGGTCGGGTCCGCGCTGCGGCGGGTGCGGGCGCGGGTGACCGGCGCCCAGATGTTCCACTACGGCTGGGCCGGCGCGTCCCAGTCGCTGGCGCGCAAGCTCGCGGTGTCGCAGCAGATCTTCACCGAGGCCGGGGCGCGGCTGGGGCAGCGCGCCGCGGCGCGGCGGGATGGGGGTCTCGAGTGGACCCCCCTGCTGCGGCGGTTCGAGGGCACGCATCCTCGAGTCGCCCAGGACTGGATCGCCGCGCGGCGCTGTTTGCCCGCAGCGCCCGTCGTGGCCCCACGACGCCTCCGGCTCGGGCACCTCCGCCTCTACGCGTCGGACTGGATCGAGCGCCTTACCGGCGCCCGGGTCTTCGAGTACCGCAACTACGTCGAGGTATGAGCGCGCGCGCCGCTGCGTTCGCGGGGCTGCGCGTGGTGCTGGTGGCGGCGTTCAATCCCCGCTACCACCGGAGCGGGCGTGCGCTCGCACGGGCTCTCACCGAACTGGGCTGCGAGGTGCGCCCGTGCGAGGAGCGGCTGCGCGGGCTGAACGCCGTGCTGCGTCGCCCGCTCGCCACCCGGCTGGGCGCGTTGCTGCGGCGCGCCCGAGCGGACCTCGTGCTCGTCTTCAAGGGGACCAAGCTCGAGCCCGCCGATGTCGCGGAGCTCAAGGAGCGGTTCGGCGCCCGGTGGGTGAACTGGTTCCCCGACGACCCCCACGAGCTCGGCGTGTCGCTCGCCCTCGGGCCCGCCTACGACTACTTGTTCACGCACGACAGCTCGAGCCTGGAGCGGCATCGCCGTGCCGGGACGCGCGCCGCGTACCTCGCGTTCGGTTGCGACCCCGCGTACCACCGGCCCCTCGACGGCGGCGCGCGCTGGCGGGCGCCCCTTGTGTTCGTGGGATCACGCGACCGCGCGCGCGAGCGGGTCGTCCAGGAGCTCGCCGGGCTGGGCCTGGTCGCGTGGGGCCCGGGGTGGCCGAACGGGCCCGCGTACGGCGACGACTTCGTGCGGGTGCTCTCGGGAGCCACCGTCGGCCTGAACATCCACCAGCATTTCGGGGAGGGGGGCGACCCAGCCCGCTACGGTAGCGGCGCGAACATGCGGGTCTTCGAGCTCGCTGCGATCGGGACGCCCCAGCTGTCGGATGCGCGGGGTGACATCGTCCGCCATTTCACGCCGGATCGCGAGATCGTGCTGTACGGGAGCGCGGCCGAGCTACGCGAGCGGGCGTGGTGGTTGTTGGAGGATGATGCAGCACGCCGCTCGCTCGCCGCCGCCGCGCGGGGGCGCGCGCTGCGGGAGCACACGTGGCGACACCGGCTGGAAGAGCTGCTGACGGTCGCGCTGCGGTAGGCCGGGGTTCGTGGGAGATTCATCCCGTCTACTGGGTCCGGCCGCGGGGGGAGTAGCGCCGAGGTGTTACCCGATTCGCCTCCCCCGTCTCGGATCGTCCACTCGCACGCCGAGCCTGAGGGAACCCAACACGTGATCCCACACGGGAGTGACACGCGCCTCATCCTCGGGCCAGAAATCGAACGTGATGAGGCATTGGACGCGATCCCCTCGTGCGAGGCACATCCGCGAGCGGCACTCGCGATGCTCTCCCGGGTCGACTACGCGCAGCTCGGTCCACGCCAGCGTCAGGCCCTCGAGCCGCCTCTCCTGCACGGGCGCGATCGCGATCCGGTCCCGGTCATCGCCTTCGAGGGACTCGAGCAGCAGCTTCGACAGCGGCAGCCCGCTCCAATCGACCGGTGGAATCCGCAGGCAGGAGACCGCGAGCAGGCAGCTACTGTCGTCGGGGGTGGCCCCATCGCGAACGTTGACCTGGCCCGGAGCAGGCTCCATGACCCAGTCCGCAGGGAACTCCAGCAGCACGGCACCAGCGTCGAGCACGAGGATCTTGTGGCCCGGTGTCGCCGTCCAGCCGTGACCCTCGGGCAGCTGGTAGACCTCCCTGGTCCATCCCACGGTCAGACCCGGGGAAGGATGTCGGCGAGGGGGATCACGAGCGGCTCGGTCGCTCCCCGCGGGTGCCACACCAGCTGCTCCCGCTCGATCGCGGGGCACGCCGCTTCGGGAGTCCAGATCTCGTCCGCGCGGCCGTGGATATCCACGGTCCAATACCAGGGCACGCCATACTCCTGGTACAGTCGCCGCTTCGTGAAGCGGTCGTAGCGGCTGGTCGATGGACTCAGGACTTCGATTGCCAACAGCAGCGTCTTGATTTGCTTCCAGTCAAACGTGCGCGCCTCCGCGATCGCGGTGACGAAGACGTCGGGCTGAACCAGCACGTCGGGAGCCCACGAGATATCCGCGGGCGAGATGAGGACCTGCCCGCCGGGATGGATACGCAAATAGTCCCGCAGCCGTGCCGCCAGTTCGAGCACCACGTACTGGTGCTCGAGACCCGGCGCGGGGGTCACGAGCAGCTCCCCGTGCACGGTTTCGTAGCGGTGTCCGTCGTCGGGGAGCGCCCGCACCATGTCGGCGGTGTAGTAGGTCAGGGCGGCCATACCCATATGATCGGCTCGGCGCTGAAGGGGACGCAACACGGCACGCGTCAACTTGGCGCCGGGCGACGGGAGGGTCGGCATCGAACAATCGCATAGAGGGCCAAACAAACGCGGGCAAAAAGCGCCGCTCGCCGGCCCGGACCACATCGTCAGGCCGCCGGCGGGGCGAGCGTGCGTCCCGGCGGCAGCTTCCCCGTGTCGAGCAGGCAGCGGTACATCCGGACGTATTCCTCCGCCATCACCAGGTGGGTAAACTGCCGCTCGGCGAACGCCCGGCACGCTTGAGGACTGCGCGTGTGGATCGTCTGGGCCGCGGCGATCATCGCTTCCATCGTATCACACAACGCCCCCACCTCCGGCGTGATCAGCTCGGGGAGCGCACCGCGGCGCGTCCCGAGGACCGGCGTCCCCGAGAGCAAGGCCTCGATCGTCACGAGACCGAACGGCTCGTCCCACTGCGCCGGATTCCAGAGACAGCGGGCCCGCGCGAGCAGCGCCGCCTTCTTCCGGCCGTCCACCTCACCCACGTACTTGATCGCCCCCGTGAAGCTCGGCCGCCAACCGCCCGCGAGCACCAGCCGGTGGCCGGCATGCTTGGCGGCTTCGACCGCCCAGTGGTAGCCCTTGGCGCTGTGCAGCTTGCCGAGGAAGAGGTCGAACTGTTCCGCCCGCTTGGGAAACCGGCGGAAGAAGTACTCCGCCGGATCGAGCCCGTTGTATACGAACACCTCGCTGCCGTGTCGACGGGCGTGGTCGCGCGACAGAAAAACCGTATTGGGGTGGAGTGGGGAACCGGGCTTGAGGTTGTGGTGGAATGTCTGGATGAAAGGCAGCGCTGGGGGGCCGTGCTTGAGCGCGAAGTGCGTGTGCAGCAGCTCGGCGTCGTCGGGGACATAGCGCGCGAGCTCCGTGGGGTCGCCGAACTTGCGGGCCGGAACCTCCACCAGCTTCGCTTCCGTCACGCGCGAGCCCGGCGGCGCGAGCAGGGTGACCCGATGCCCCAGCGCCGCCAGCCCGCGGACCAGTGCCACGACCACGCGCTGCGGGCCGCCGTACCCCTTCGCCGGCAGCTGCTGATGGGAGGCGACGACGACGTGCATCGGCGACCTAAGATAACTCTGTCCGCAATCGCTCCATAAGGCCGCCGTCGGGCGCGACCGGCTCCGCTCGCGCCCGCACAGAGGCCCTACCGTCGGACCTGCTCACCTCGCAGATTCTCTGCCGGCAGGGGGCACCGTCTCGCTGCCCATCAACCTTTTTCCCCCACTTGCCAGGAGCCGTGCCTATGCACCGAGTCCTGAGACTCTCCATCGCTAGTCTGCTGCTCGCGGCGGCCGCGTGTTATCACGCCACGATCGACACCGGCCTCACGCCATCCACCGTGGCCATCAACAAGAGCTGGGCCTCGGGATGGCTATGGGGACTTGTACCCCCGAGCAGGATTGCGACGGCGAGCATGTGCACGAACGGCGTTGCGAAGGTCGAGACGAAGCACAGCTTCCTGAATATGCTCGTCGGCGGCCTGACAGGCGGCATTTACTCGCCGATCGCAATCAAGGTGACGTGCGCCCAGACGGGACGCGCCTCGCTGTCTCCGGGCGTGCCAGCCATCGACGTAGCCAACGGTAGCACTGAACAGATTCGGGCTGCGCTCGAGCGTGCTGTCGACCTCTCGCTGCGCACGGGCGCACCCGTGTACGTGGAGTACTAGAAGGACGATCACTAGCTTCGGGTCATGACCGGCCAGCCGCTCACGATTCTCCAGCTCACGCACCAGGGCGGCCCGGCCGGCTCCACACAGTCGATCTTCAATTTGAGTCAGTACCTCGCCCGTCGCGGACACCGTGTGCTGGTGGGCTGTCGGGGGGATGTGCTGTTGGCGCGGCTCGCGCGGGCAGCCGGGCTCCCTGTCGTCCCGCTCGCGTTCATGCCGCGGGCGGCGCTCATGAGCGCCCTTACCGCCGTCCTGGGGCGGGAGCGGGTGGATGTGGTGAACGCCCACGCCACCCTCGACCGCCGCGCGCTCACGTGGCTGCGCTGGCGCGGGCGGCTGCCCCAGGCGTTCGTCGTCACCCGGCGGACGATGCCGCTCACCTCGCCCATCGAACTCCTGCCGGTCGGGCTGACGGCGGACCGCACCATCGCCGTGAGCGAAGCGGTCGCCCGCGCGTTGCGGCGCCGCCTGCATCCCGGGGCCCGGCTCCGCGTCGTGCCGAATGGTATCGCGCTCGAGCGCGTCGACGCGCCGGTGCCGCCCCACGACCTCGCGGCCGCTCGCGCGGCGCTCGGCGACCCGGGCGGGCGGCCGGTGGTCGCGATCGTCTCGCGGCTCAAGGATCAGCACGTCGTGCTCCAGGCGCTCCCGAGCGTCGAGCGCGGGGTCGTCGTGGCGTGCGTCGGGGTCGAGCCGGACGGCCGCCTGCGTGCCCTAGCGCAGTCGGCGCCAGCCCGCCACCGCGTGGTGTTCGTGCCCCTCATCGATCGCCCCCTCGCCTTCTATCACCTGGCGGCCGTGGCCGCCTTGCCGTCCCGGATGGAGGGACTGTCGCAGGCCTTGCTAGAAGCGATGGCGCTCGGGTTGCCGGTCGTGGCGTCGGCAGCTGGCGGCAACCGGGATCTCGTGCGCTCCGGCGAGACGGGGCTCCTGATCTCGCCGCTCGATCCGGCGGCGTGGGCGGCAGCGCTTGAGCAGATGCTCGGGGACGGGGAGGCGTCGCGCCGCCTGGGGCAGGCGGGCCGCACGCTGGTGCGTCGCGAGTTCACGCTCGAGCGGACCGTGGAGCGCACGGAGCTGGTGTACCGCGAGGCGCTCGCGCGCCGTCCTGCCAGGCGATTGCTCGGGGCGGCGACGCCCCGTTAGCATTCCGAGTGTGACCAGTCTCCTGCTGGCGCAGGACTTCCCCCCCATGGGTGGCGGCATCGCCCGTCTGCACGGAGAGATGGCGCGACACTTCCCCCGGGGCGAGCTCGTGGTGTCCACCCCACTGGATTCCGACGCTCCCGATGTCGACGCGCAGTTCGCCGCCGCGGTGGATCGCCTGCCCGTGAGCCGCGGCCGCACCAAGACCCTGCCCGGACTGCTGCTGTGGTCTCGCCGGGCGGCCAGCCTCGCGCGGCAACATCGGGTGCGCTTCGTCCACTGCGGGAATGTGAAGCCGGCTGGCTACCCTGCACGCTGGGTGTACGAGCGCTGTCGCGTGCCCTACGGCATCTTCTTCCACGGGGGCGACTTGCTGAGCGAGCAGCACAAAGTCCGGCAGTCGCGCTTCAAGCGCCGGTCCACGCGCGCCATCCTCGGCGGCGCCGCGGTGCTCATGGCGAATAGCGCCTGGACGCGGGACCTCGCTCTGACCGTGCTCGGCGAGCTCGGGCTCGACGGCCACGGCCGGCGGCTGCGCGTCGTGCACCTCGGCACCGATCCCGCCCGCTTCCGCCCCAGGGTCGATTCCACCGAGCTGCGCCGCCGCCTCGAGCTACCGGACGGCGCCAGCGGAGCGCGCTGGCTGCTCACCGTGGCGCGCCTCGAGCCGCACAAGGGCGTCGACACGGTGCTGCAAGCGCTCCCTGCGATCCTCGAGCGCGCTCCCGACGTCCGCTACGCCGTTGCGGGTGCAGGCGCGGTGGCGGAGCGCGAGAAGCTCGAGCAGCTCGCCCGCACGCTGGGCGTTGCCGAGCGCGTGCACTTGCTCGGCGAGGTGAGCGAGCGCGATCTCCCCGCGCTCTACGCGCTCGCGGCGGTGTACGTCGGTGCCTCGCGCCGCGCCGAGCGGATCGGGGTCGAGGGCTTCGGCATCTCACTCGTCGAGGCGTCCGCGTGCGGGCTGCCCGTCGTCGCGGGGAACGCAGGGGGCGTGCCCGACGCCGTGCGCGATGGGGAGACGGGCTTGCTGGTGCCGCCGGAAGATCCGGCGGCGTTCGCCGCGGCCATCTGTCGCCTGCTCGCGGACGCCGAGCTCGCCAGGCGGATCGGGGCCGCCGGACGCCGGGCGGTCGAGACCTATTACAACTGGGACCGGGTCGTCGGCGACCTGCGCGCGATCGAGGCCGAGGTCGTGGCATAGGCACCACCCTGCTCCTGGCCTTCAACTTCCCGCCCTTGGGCGGCGGCATCGCCCGCTGGATGGGCGAGCTGGCGCTCCGCTATCCGCCGGGTTCACTGATCGTCTCCACGGGGCGGCACGCAGGTAGTGAGGCGAGCGACCCGCATTATCCGCAGCCGATCGATCACGCGCGCATCCGCGCCACGCGGCTCCGCACCCTCAACGGGCTCGCGCTCTGGGCCGCCCGAGCGAGCATGCTGGTGCGGCGCGTGCGACCCGGCTTTGTCTGGTGTGCCGAGCTCAAGCCGGCGGGGTACCCGGCGCGCTGGCTGCGCGCGCGCTACGGCCTTCCGTACGGCGTGATCGTGCACGGGACCGAGCTGCTGCTGCTCCAGGCGAAGATGAGCCGCTCCCGCTTTAGGCGGTGGACGGCGCGCGAGCTGCTCGGCGGCGCGGCCGTCGTGGTCGCGAACAGCCGCTGGACGGCGGAGGTCGCGCGCTCGGTGCTCGTGGCGCTCGACCGTCCGGCGCTCGCTCGAGATGTCCGCGTCGTGCCGCTGGGCACGGCGCCGGAGCGCTTCCGGCCCGGGCTAGACCCGCGCCCCGTGCGAGAGAAGTATGGCCTCGACGCGGGGACGGAGGGCGGGGCGTGGCTCCTCACGGTGTCGCGGCTCGACATCCACAAGGGGATCGATACGGTGATCCGGGCGCTGCCCGCCGTGCGCGCCGCCGTTCCGTCGGTCCGGTACGTCGTGGCGGGCGTCGGCTCGCGTCGGCCGGAGTTCGAGCGGCTGGCGGCGGCGCTCGGGGTAGGCGACGCGGTGCGGTTTCTCGGCTTCGTCGGGGACGACGAGCTGCCCGCGCTGTACAACGCGGCCGACCTCTATGTCGGCGCCTCGCGCCGCTATGATCTCCTCGCCGAAGGCTTCGGTATCTCGATCGTCGAGGCGTCGGCGTGCGGCCTCGCGGTGGTTGGAGGGCGCTCGGGCGGTGTCCCGGACGCGGTGCGCGACGGGGAGACGGGGATCCTGGTCGATCCCGACGATCCCGCGGCAGTCGCCGCGGGGATCACACGGTTGCTCGCGGACGCGGGCGTGCGCCGCCGCATGGGCGCCGCGGGCCGCCGGGCGGTCGAGACGTACTACAACTGGGACCGCGTGGCGCGAGACCTCATCCAGATTGACGCCGAGTTGCGGCGGGAGTCGCCGCGGGCCGCGCGCTGATCGCGTACGTGGGGCAGTGCCGGATGAACTCCCCGTCGACGGGCGACCACTCCTGCTCCGGCCGCGTGACCACCGCCTTCCCTTGCGCGTCGAGCACGAACATCCCGGGGGGTGCCTGGACGAGGCAGGCGCCGCAGCCGATGCACCGCTCCCGCTGCACGCGCACGATGACCCCGCGCTTCGGGTAGACGCCCGTATCTCCCGGCTGCGGCCACTCGTCGGGATGGTCGAGCGCCGCCGCCGTGGCGCGGTAGCCTTCCTCGACCACCTCGCGCAGGTGATCGAACGAGAACGGCGAGATGTGCTCGACGCGCGGATGCACGTAATAGATGGGCGGTGTGCCCCAGGAGCGCAGCCGTATCTCGAGCAGCGACTGCATGGCGATCTCGGTCGCGCGGGCGAACACCGAAGCGAACCCCTCGTCCTGCACATCCGCCCGGAACGCGTTGGATGCCGACACGTCGACTGCGAGCACGACGTCGGCGCCGAGCACGAGCGCCGTCCCCACGGGGAGATTGTCGACCGTGGCGCCGTCGACGTAGAAGCGGCCGCGGATCTCCCGCGGCGGCAGGAAGCCGGGCAGCGCGCATGAGGCGAACACGGCCTCCCGCACGGGCACCTCGTCCAGCCCCTCGAGTCCCCAGAACACCTGCATTCCCGAGTTGACGTCCACGGTGTTGACCACCAGCGGATGGTCCAGCTCATGAAACGTGATATCGCCGACGAGGCGCTCGAGCAGCGTGTCGAGCGGCTCGCGCCGGAACAGGGCGGGGGAGCGCATCCGCTTGAACGCCATGTCGGCGTGCGCGACGGCGAAGATGTCCTTGCGGCGCAGATTGACCGCGATCTCGCGCAGCTCGGCGACGCTGTGGCCCGCCGACCAGGCAGCGCCGACGAGCGCACCCACGCTCGAGCCGACGATGTGCGTCGGGAGGAGGCCGCGCTCGGTGAGAGCCTGGAGCACCCCGATGTGCGCGAGGCCTTTCATGCCGCCGCCGCCGAGAACGAGACTGAAGCGTGTGTCACTCTTCAAGAGATCGCCGCTTGCCCGGAAGGTGAGTTTCCGAGTAACGTAGTCGTGGCCCCTATGCCTGCGCTACTCATTCACCAGCGCATCGTCCGCAGTCGCTGGGCGATGGCTGGCCTCGCCGTGGTGACGGCACTCACACTCGTCGCGCTCGCGGCACCGTGGCTTGCACCCGGTGATCCCTATCGGGGCGCGTTGTCGCACGGCCTCCGGCCGCCGTCGGGCGCGTTCCTACTCGGAACCGACGCCCAGGGGCGGGACGTCCTGAGCCGCGTGCTGTTCGGCGCCCGGCTCTCGCTCGCCGTGGGGCTCGGCAGTCAGGCGATCGCGCTCGCGGTCGGAGTGGCGCTCGGGCTCGTCGCCGGCTTCTACGGGCGCTGGGCCGACGCCCTGCTGATGCGCGTCGCCGACGTCACCCTCGCCTTCCCTTCGCTCCTCTTGCTGATCGCCATCGCCGCCGCGGTCAAGCCGTCGCTGCCGGTCGTGTGCGTCGTGATCGGGGTCGTTGGCTGGGCCGGCATGGCGCGACTGGTGCGGGGGCAGGTGCTCGTGGTGCGCGCGCTCGATTACGTGCAGGCGGCGCGGGCGCTGGGTGCCTCGGACGCGCGCCTGGTGTCCCGCCACATCCTCCCGAACGTGCTCGCGCCGGTGATCATCGCGGCCACGCTCGGCGTCGGCGGTGCCATCATGGCGGAGGCGGCGTTGTCGTTCGTGGGTCTCGGAGCGCAGCCGCCTACCCCGTCATGGGGCGCGATGGTCGCGGAGGGACGTGACCTGCTGCGGGTGGCCCCGTGGGTGTCGCTGTTCCCGGGGCTTGCGATCGGGGTCGCCGTGCTGGGATTGAACCTGCTGGGCGACGGGTTGCGCGACGCGCTCGACGTGCGGGCATGACCGACATCGCGTACCACCCCACCCGCCTCCGGGCGCTGCGCGACACGTTCCGGGCGCTCCGCGCCACCGAGTTCCCCTGGACCGCCGACACGGTCTATCTGAACAACGCTTCCATCGGCCCGATCCCCGAACGCACCCGCCGCGCCCTCGACGAGTTCACGGCCAGGCGCACGGCGCCGCACCTGCTCCCCGATCGGGAACTCCAGGCCGGCCTCCAGGCGGCGCGTGAGGCGGTCGCGCAGCTCATCAACGCGGAGCCGTGCGAGATCGCCCTCGCCACCAACACGAGCCACGGACTGAACCTGGCGGCGCGCGCCCTGCCGCTCGCGACGGGCGACGTGGTGCTGGTGTCCGATCGCGAGTTCCCCGCGAACGTGTATCCCTGGCTGCGCCTCAGGAAGCAGGGGATTGAGGTCGAGCTCGCCCCGTGCGGGCCGCAAGGCTGGCCGGACGAAGACTACCTGGTCGAGCGGCTACACGATCCGCGCGTGCGCGTCCTCGCCGTGTCGTTCGTGCAGTTCTCCAACGGCTACCGCGCCGATCTCGACCGGCTCGGCGCCGCGTGCCGCGCCAACGGCACCTTCCTCGTGGTGGACGGCATCCAGGGCGTGGCGAACTCCCCACTCGACGTCCGCGAGACCGCGGTCGACATCATGGCGTGCGGCGGCCAGAAGTGGCTGCTCTCGCCCTGGGGGTCGGGGTTCGTGTACGTGCGCAAGGAGCTCGTCCCGGCGCTCGAGCCCGCGGTGACGGGATGGATGGCGTTCGAGGGGACAGACGACTTCTCCAAGCTCACCGACTACAACCCTACCTTCCGCGCTGATGCCCGCCGCTTCGAGATGGTGACGCTGCCGTTCCAGGACTTCTACGGGATGACCGAATCGGTCCGGATGCTGGCCGAGATCGGCGTCGCCGACATCGCGCAGCATACACGTGCGCTGCACGAGCCCGTGCTCAAGTGGGCGGAGCAGAACGGCGTGCGCGTCGTCTCGCCGCGTGACGACGACCATCGCTCCGCCATCATCTGTCTCGCGCCCCCGCACCCCGCCGAGGCGTACCACGCCGTCAAGCGGGCGCACGTCGTGTGCTCGCTGCGCGAGGGCGCCATCCGGCTGTCCCCGCATTGCTTCAATACAGTGGAGGAGATGGAGCGGGTGGTGGATGTGCTGGACCAACTCGATGGGTAGCGTGACCCCGGGCCACCGGCCCGGGGTCAGCCGAGCGAAGCGGTTTCCGGGCGGCTAACCCCGGGGCGGTGCCCCGGGGTTTCCGACGACCGCGCCCGCCTCCCGGTGTCGATCTCCCCACCACGCCCCCACCACGAAGAGCCACCCGAACACGATTGCCCCGATCGCGAGCGCGGGGCTTGGGGGTGGGGGGCTGAAGAGCGAGCCGAAGTACGCCGCCGCGAGGACCAGCACCAGCACGCCGAGACCGATGCGGCCCACGCCGTCGCGCGGCCGGGTAGTTGCCGCGTAGATCGCGACCCCCGCGGCGAACATCAGTCCCTCGATGATCACCGTGCCGGGCACCGAGTGCCACAGCCCGAGGCCGACCTTTGGTCCGCCGGGATAGAGCGGCATGTCCGGGACGTGGGTGACGAAATCGAGCAGCCAGTGGCTCACCACCAGCAGCCCGACAACGATAGCGCCGCGGCCGTAGCCGGTGCGCGCCCGGTACAGGAGCGCATAGAGCGCGCTCCAGCCGATCAACGCGAGCAAGCTGTGTGACACGGGGTACGCGTCGAATGTGAGGGTCAGGAACGGATTGGTCACGCCGGATGGGCTGACCCGCTCCCACCCCAGTAGCAGAAAGACCGGCCAGAGCAGGTCCGCAAGCGTCGGCGCCACAAACAGCGTGCCGAGCGACGTCCGCGGGGCGAGGCGCTTGGCAGCAAGACCCAAGGCATAGTGGCCAATGAACATCGGGATAATCTCCCTCGGCTGACCCCGGGCCGGCGGGCCCGGGGTCACCGCTACTTGCCGAGCCGCAGCAGGCCGTAGTCCTTCTTCCCCTTGCGCAGCAGCAGGTTGCGACCCGCGAGCCAGTCGGCGTTCCCGATACTCCGGGCGACGTCCTTCTCCCGTGCCTGGTTGACGTAGATCCCACCCTGCTCGATCGAACGACGCGCTTCGCTCTTCGACTTGGCGAGCCCCGCCCGCACCACCGCGTCGACGAGCGACAAGCCGTCCCGCGCCGCCACGGTCGCAGTGGGGAGTTCCTGCGCCAGGACGTCGAAGGTCGCGTCGTCGGCGGCGTGCGGGTTGAAGCCGCCGAACAGGACCTCGGACGCGCGGATGACCTTCGCAGTCGCGTCCGAGCCGTGGACGCGCTCCGAGACGTCGCGGGCGAGGGCGCGCTGTGCCTCGCGCGCCGCCGGGTTCGCCTTGAGGGTGGCGAGCACCGCGTCGATCTCCGCGCGTGGCAGGAAGGTGAAGAGCTTCAGGGAGCGCTCCGCGTCGCGGTCGTCCGTATTGAGCCAGAACTGGTAGAACTTGTAGACCGATGTGCGGGAGGGATCGAGCCAGACGGCCCCGCCCGCCGTCTTCCCGAATTTCGCCCCCGCCGCGGTAGTGAAGAGCGGCGCCACGAGCCCGTGCGCCTCGCCGTCCTCTACCCGGCGGATCAGATCGATCCCGGCGGTAATGTTCCCCCACTGGTCGCTCCCACCCACCTGGATGGTGCATTGCTCCTTGCGGAACAGGTGCAGGAAGTCGTACGCCTGCAGCAACATGTAGCTGAATTCGGTGTAGGAGATTCCCGCATCGAGGCGCGCCTTCACGGACTCCTTCTGCAGCATGACGTTCACGGTGAAGTGTTTGCCCACGTCGCGCAGGAAGTCCACCACGCGCTGCTCGACCAGCCAGTCGGCGTTGTTCAGGACGAGGGCGCGGGTCTCCCGCGCGTCGAAGTCGAGCAGGCGCGCCACCTGGTCGCGGTGGCGGTGCACGTTGTCCCGGATCTGCTCCTTGGAGAGCAGGGGGCGCTCGGTCTGCTGGCCGCTCGGATCGCCGATCAGCCCGGTGCCGCCGCCCATGAGCACGATGGGCTTGTGCCCGCGGAGCTGGAAGTGCCGCAGCAGCATCAACGGCATCAGATTGCCGAGCTGGAGGCTGGGCGCGGTCGGGTCGAAGCCGCAGTACACCGTGCGCCGCCCTTGCAAGTGGTCCTTGATGTGCTGCGTGGCGTGGTACACGAACCCACGCCACTCGAGCTCGGCGAGGAGGTCCGACATGGCGCGGAATCGTACGAGAAGCCCCACCCGCTGGCAAGCGCTGCTGACCCTTACTAGGTTGTAACGCGATGGCTTCGATCCCCGCGCCCGTTTCCCTGCCGAGCCCCGTCACCTGGTGGCACGATCCCAAGACCCGCGCCCGCCTGATCGCGGCGGCGGTCCTGGCAACGATGTACGTCGCGGGGCTCACCTATGGGTCATGGACCCGGGTCTGCGCCGGCGAGCACTGCCCGAGCATCTCGCGCCTGGTCGGTTCCGGCGACAAAGTGCAGATGCAGACATCGAAGGTCTTCGCCGCGGACGGCCGGTTGATCAGTGAGCTTGGCCTGGAGCGCCGCACGGTGCTGCCGCTCTCCGAGATTCCGGTCGCCGTGCGGCAGGCGTTCATCGCGACCGAAGACAAGCGGTTCTACTCCCACCATGGAATCGACTACGTCCGCATCCTGGGCGCCGCGAAGGCCAACCTCATCTCGTTCGGATATTCGCAGGGGTTCTCGACGATCACGATGCAGCTCGCCCGGAACATCTTTCCGGACGAGATCAGCCGCGAGAAGAAGCTGACCCGCAAGCTCAAAGAGGCGCGGGTCGCGGTCGAAATCGAGCACAACTTTCCCAAAGACACGATCCTCCAGCTGTACCTGAACCAGATCGATCTCGGAGCGGGCGCCCACGGGGTCGAGGCGGCGGCGCAGATTTACTTCGGCAAGTCGGCACGGCAGCTGAACGTCGCAGAGGCCGCCACGCTCGCCGCGTTGCCCAAGGCTCCCGCCTTCTATAATCCGCGCACTCACCCCGAGCGCGCCGTGCGGCGGCGCAACGTGGTGCTGAGCCTGATGCGGGACCAGGGGTTTTTGAGTCCCGAGGACACCGAGCTGTGGAAGGCCTACCCGCTCGTGCTCACCACGAACCGCACCAATTACGGCGACGTGGCCCCGTACTTCGTCGAGTGGCTGCGTGCCACCCAGCTCGACGCACGCTTCGGGCGCGACCTCTACGAGGGTGGCCTGCGGATCTATACGACGCTCGACCTCGACATGCAAGAAGCGGCCGAGCGCGCGCTGCAGACGCAGCTCGACGCGATCGAAGCGGGAGTGTACTCGAACGGGAAGTTCCCGGGGCGCACCACCTATCGCGAGTACATCGAGTCGTCCAAGGCGACGGGCGAGGACCACGGCCTGTTCACGCCCTACCTGCAGGGCGCGCTGGTCGCGCTGGAAGCGAACACCGGCTACATCCGCGCGATGATCGGCGGACGCGATTTCGACGACTCGAAGTACAACCGCGCCACGCAGGCGATCCGCCAGCCCGGCTCGACGTTCAAGCCGTTCGTGTACTCGGCGGCGGTCCGCGCGGGCCACCCCGTCACCGAGATCCTGGACGATTCACCGCTCAACCCACCGGTCATCCAGCTCGACTCGACGCCGTGGCAGCCCAAGGACGACGACGACACGACGCTGGGCATGATCCCGATGCGCGAAGCGCTGTACCTATCGCGCAACCTCGCCACGATCAAGCTCGGCATGTCGCTGGGCCAAGAGACCGTGATCGGCGAGGCGCGCCGCTACGGCATCACCACCCCGCTCCCGGCCTATCCCTCGATCCACATCGGCGCCAGGGGTGTGAAGCCGATGGAGATGATCGCGGCCTATACGGCCTTCGCCACGCTCGGCACGCGCGCAGAGCCGATCGGCATCCTCCGCGTCGAGGACCGCCAGGGGAACATCCTCTGGAAATCCGACCCGCGGCGCGAGGAGGTGATGGACCCCGAGCACACCTGGCTGATGGTCGACATGATGAAAGACGTGATCCGCCGCGGCACCGCGTTCAGCGCCGTGTGGAAGGCGGGGTTCACGGTCCCGGCGGCCGGCAAGACCGGCACCACCGACGACTACACCGACGCCTGGTTCATCGGGTATACACCGGAGCTCGTGGCGGGCATCTGGGTGGGTTATGACATTCAGCAGCGCATCCTCGAGCACAACGCCGGGGGCGGTCGGATCGTGGCGCCGGCCTGGACGGCGTTCATGCGCGACGTCTACGACCGCAGGCCTCAGCCGCCCGACTGGGAGCGGCCCGATTCCCTGATTACCCGTGAGGTGGACTGGTCGAACGGCTACCTCGCCACAGTGTTCTGTCCGCAGGACGTGCGCCACTGGGACTGGTTCTATCCGGGCACCGAGCCGACGCAGTCGTGCCCCGTGCATACGGCGTTCGGCATCGGTGTGTCGCCGTGAGGCGAGGGGCTCGGGGTCCGGGGTTAGGGGCTCGGGAGTGCGCCCGGCGGGCTCCGAGCCCCGAGGCCCAAGCCCCGAGCCCCTGATGCTCCGCATCCGTGCACGCTCCGTGCACCCCGTCACGGCGCCGCCCATCATGGACGGCGCCGTTCTCGTTGACGACACCGGGCGGATCGCGGCCGTGGGGCCCGACCGCGCCGTTCCCGCGCCCGCCAACGCCCAGCGGCTGGCGTTCCCGGAAGGGGCGCTCGTGCCAGGGCTCGTCAACTGCCACACCCACCTCGAGCTGACCCACCTCGCCGGCAAGAACGCCGAGCGAGAGTTCGCGCCATGGATTCGCGCGATCCGCGCCCTGAAGGACGCCACTACACCCGAACAGTTCTCGCGCTCGGCCGAGCAGGGGGTGCGCGACTGCTGGGCGGCGGGCGTCACGTGCGTCGCGGACACGGGCTCGAGCGGCGCCGTCATCGAGGTGCTGTCACGGCTCGGCGGTCGCGGCGTCGTCTATCAGGAGGTGTTCGGGCCCGACCCGCACCAGGCGGACGCAAGTCTGACGGAGCTGCAGCAGATGCTCTCCCGGCTCGAGCGACACGTCACCGCCCGCGTCGCGCTCGGCGTTTCGCCACACGCGCCCTACACGGTCAGCACCCCGTTGTATCGAGCGGTCGCGTCCCTGGCACGGCGCGAGCACTTCCCGCTGGCGGTCCACGTCGCCGAGTCGCGGGAGGAGACGATGCTGGTCCGCGACGGTGCCGGCCCGTTCGCGGAGGCGCTGTGGTCACGCGATATCGCCGTTGAACGACAGGATTGCTCGCCGGTCCAGTACCTGGAGCGCCTCGGGGTCCTGTCGCCCGACACGTTGTGCATCCACTGCGTCCAGGTGGATGCGGAGGACGTGCGGGCGCTCGGGCGCAACGGTGCCGCCGTGGCTCATTGCCCCCGGTCGAACCACGCTCATGGCCATGGCGCCGCCCCCTTCCCCGCCATGCGCGCCGCAGGGCTCCGCGTTGGTCTCGGGACCGATTCGGCGGTGAGTGTCGGTGATGTCGACCTCCTGGCGGAAGCGCGGGCGGCCGGTCTGAACGGCGAGGCCGCCCTCCTGGTGCTCACGCTGGAAGCCGCCCGCGCGTTAGGGCTCGAGAACGAGATCGGATCGCTCCAAGTTGGGAAACAGGCCGACTTGGCGCTGTTTCCCTTCAGCCCCGCGTACCGCCCGCTCCCGTCCGCTCCGGCCCTGCTCACTGTCGTCGCCGGACGGGTAGTCCACCGCTAGATTCAGGCCCCATGAAAACGCAGCGGCATGCCGCGATTCTCAAGATCGTCCGCTCCGGACGGGTCGCGAGCCAAGAGCAGCTGCGCGAGCTGCTCAAAGGGGAGGGCTTCGCCGTCACCCAGGCGACGCTGTCCCGGGATATCCGCGATCTCGGCCTCGCCAAGGTCGCCGCCCCCGACGGGGGCTCCCACTACGCGCCGCCCCTCGAGAGCGGCTCCGGCATCCGCCCCCACCTGGAGCAGCTCCTCCCCGCGATGCTCGTCTCTATGGACGGGGTGGGGCCGCTGCTCGTGGTCAAGACGCCGGCGGGCGGAGCGCAGGCGCTGGGTCTCGCGATCGACGGGGCGGGCTGGGAGGAGATCATCGGGACGATCGCGGGTGACGACGCGGTGCTGGTGATCAACCGGAGCGAGCGTGCCCGCCGCGCGGTCCAGACCCGCCTCAAGGAGCTTGCCGGCCTCCCCGACTGACCGTAGCGTTGAGCCTCGATTCCCCCCAACGAAGCCCGATGCACGGATAGAGAGAGGAGGAAGACGTGAACCAGCTCACGGCCATCACCCTGCTGGGGGCCTGCCTTGCGGGGGCGTTGTCGACCGCGCCGCAGGCTGCTCCGGCTCAGCAGGCATCGTCGAGCGGGGCCGCCCCGCTCAACTCGCTCACCACCGCCGAACGCGCCGCCGGCTGGCGCCTGTTGTTCGACGGTAAGACCACGACGGGGTGGCGAGGGTGGAAGATGGATTCGATGCCATCGGGGTGGCAGGTGGTGGACGGCACGCTCAAGCGCGTCAAGCCGGCGGCCGACATCATCACGACCGAGAAGTTTCGCAACTTCGAGCTGTCGCTCGAGTGGAACATCGCGAAGAACGGCAACAGCGGGATCTTCTACCGTGCGAGCGAGGACCGGGACGACAACGCCATCTACTGGAGCGCTCCCGAGATGCAGGTGCTGGACGACGCCGGGCATCCCGACGGCCAGTCGCGCCTGACGGCGGCCGGCGCCGACTACGGCCTGTACCCGTCGCCCGCCGGGGTCGTGAAGCCCGCGGGCCAATGGAACCAGGTGCGCCTCGTAGTGAACGGCAACCACGTCGAGCACTGGCTCAACGGCGTGAAGGTGGTTCAGTACGAGTTGGGCAGCCCTGACTGGGAGGCCAAGGTCAAAGCGAGCAAGTTCGCCTCGCACCCGCACTACGGGCGCAATGCCGAGGGCTACATCGGCTTGCAGGAGCACGAGTACCCGGTGGCGTTCCGCAACATCAAGATCCGGGTGCTGCCGTGAGCGTCCGCGCCCGGCTGTCGGCGATGATGTTCCTGCAGTTCTTCATCTGGGGTGCATGGTACACGACGATCGCGGTGTACATGACGCATCATGGCATGGAGACGCTGACGCACTGGCCCTATACGGTGAACCCGATTGCAGCCATCGTCGCGCCGTTCTTCCTGGGGCTCGTGGCGGACCGCTACTTCGCGACTGAGCGGGTGCTGGGCATGCTCCACCTGCTGGGCGGCGTGGTGATGTTCGCCGTGCCCCGGGCCACCGGCGCGCCCGTGCTGTTCATCGTGCTCCTGCTGGTTTACAACCTGTGCTATATGCCGACGCTCGGCCTCGCCAACAGCCTGGCGTTCCACCACATCCAGTCGCAGGAGCAGCAGTTTCCTCTGATCCGGGTGTTCGGCACGATCGGCTGGATTATCGCTGGGTGGTTCATCAGCCTCGTGCTCGGTCCGCTGACGGGCCTCATCCCCGAACAGACGGCGATGCCCATCTACACCACCGCCACAGCCAGCGTGCTGCTCGGCGTGTACAGTTTCACGCTGCCCCATACGCCGCCCCCCGGGGCTGGGCAACGGGTCTCGCTGCGCAGCATCGCCGGCCTGGATGCGCTGGGGCAGCTGGGCGACCGTGCCTTCTACGTCTTCATCGCCGCCTCGCTGCTGTTGTGCATCCCGCTCGCGGCGTACTACAACTTCACCCAGATCTTTCTGGGCAACGCGGGCGTCACCAAGATCGCGGCGACGCAGACGCTCGGTCAGATGTCCGAGACCGGCTTCATGCTGCTCATGCCGCTCATGTTCGCACGGCTGGGCGTGAAGCGCATGCTCATGGTGGGCATGGCCGCTTGGGTGCTGCGCTATGCCTTGTTCGCGATCGCGGCGCCCGGCGCGGTCTTCTGGCTCATCGCCATTGGCATCCTGCTCCACGGCGTCTGCTACGACTTCTTCTTCGTCACGGGGCAGATCTATGTGGACAAGAAGTCGACGCCAGCGGTGCGTGGTCAGGCGCAGGGATTCCTGGTGCTGGTCACTTACGGCATCGGCATGCTGATCGGCGCACAGGTGGCCGGGAACGTGTACAACCGGCTACTCGGCGGCTCGGCCAGCCTCACGCTCGACCGTTGGCCCAGCTTCTGGGTGCTGCCGGCCGGATTCGCGGCGGTAGTTCTGGTCCTGTTCGCAGCCCTGTTTCGCCCGGGGGGCGCGCGCGCGCCCGCGCCCGTGGCGGCCGACTGAGGAGGGTCGCATCATGTCACGCAAACGTATCTCGAGACGGAAATTCGTCGGCGACGTGGGCGCCGGCGTGGCGTTCACCATCGTGCCCCGCCACGTGCTGGGCCGGGGCTACCGGGCGCCGAGCGACAAGCTCAACGTCGCCTGCATCGGCGTGGGGGGCATGGGGCGCAACGACGTGCGGGGCATGGAAGGGGAGAACATCTACGCGCTGTGCGACGTGGACTGGAAGAGCGCCGAAGACGCGTTCCAGACCTACACCAAGGCGAAGCGGTACAAGGACTACCGCGAGATGTTCGACAAGGAGTCGAAGAACATCGACGCGGTGACGGTGTCGACGCCAGACCACTCGCACGCCGCCGCCGGGATGCTCGCCATGAAGGCGGGCAAGCACACCTACATCCAAAAGCCGCTCGCCCGGACGATGGGCGAGGTGCGCGCGCTGGCCGACTACGCCCGCAGTCACCCCAAGATCATGACCCAGATGGGAAACCAGGGCCACGCGCGCGACGGCACCCGCCAGATCCGCGAATGGGTCGAGGCGGGCGCCATCGGGACGGTGCGCGAGGTGCACTTCTGGACCAACCGGCCGATCTGGCCGCAGGCGATCGACCGGCCGCTCGAGGAGTACTACGCTCCCACCACGCTCGATTGGAACCTGTGGCTCGGGCCCGCGCCGGAACGGCCGTATCACCCGGCGTACGCGCCGTTCAAGTGGCGCGGTTTCTGGGACTTCGGCACGGGCGCGCTGGGCGACATGGCGTGCCACATCATGGATGCCGCGTACTGGACGCTCGACCTCGGCTACCCCACGCACATCGAGGCTGAGTCCACGCCGCTCTTCAAGGAGACCGCGCCGGCCGGCTCCCGCATCAGCTACACGTTCGCGGCGAAGAGCAAGCGGCCCGAGGTGAAGGTGGTGTGGCGCGACGGCAGTCTCTATCCGCCGCGACCGGCCGAAGTGGCCGACGAGCTGGCGTGGCCGTTCGACAAGGGCGGCGGGCAGCTGTGGATCGGAAGCGACGGCAAGCTCACGGCCGGGACGTACGGCGACGACCCCAAACTGCTCACCCCCACCAAGCAGGGCGTCGCGAGCGGCGACCCGCCTCCACCGCAGCAGCCGAAGTACCCGCACTCGCCCGGCGTCTACGCCGAGTGGATCGCGGCGTGCAAGGGCGGGTCGCCTGCGGGCTCGACGTTCGACGGGCACGCGGGAGGGCTGACGTCGATGGTGCTGCTCGGGTGTCTCGCGGTGCGGCTGGGCCGGGCGCTGGAGGTGAACCCGGAGAACGGGCAGGTGACGAACCTGAACGTCCCGGAAGAGTACATCCACCCGCACTACCGGTCGGGGTGGAGCTTGTAGCGGACGTTGACTCTCGGTCTGTTACGCGCCGTCGTGGACCTGGGTGAGGTGCTGGCACACAGCCCGCTCCTCGCCCTGGTCACGCTGTTCGGCGCGGGCCTCGTCACGAGCCTCACGCCATGCATCTACCCGATGATTCCCATCACGGCGGGCATCCTCGCGGGCACGGGCGCCGGGCAACCGTCCCGCGCTCGAGTGGCGCGACTGACGCTCGCCTACGTATCGGGGCTGGCGCTGTTCTACGCCATCCTCGGCCTCATCGCCGGCCTCACGGGCTCGCTGTTCGGCACCGTGAGCGCGAGCCCGTGGGCCCGCTTCGCGATCGGGAACCTGCTGCTCGTGTTCGGCCTTGCCATGTTGGACGTGTTCGCCGTGTCCGCGCCGCAACGGTTGCTGCAGTGGGCCGGTCGCCTTACGGGGGGATCGTACGCGGGCGTGTTTCTGCTCGGCGCGACATCCGGTATCGTCGCCGCGCCGTGCGGCGCCCCGGCGTTTGCGGCGGTGCTGACCTGGGTGGCGACGACGCGGAGTGCGGCATTGGGCTTCATCTATCTGTTCGTGTTCTCGCTCGGGATGACGGCACTGCTCGTCGTCGTGGGGGTGTTTTCAGGCTCCCTGGCAGCGCTTCCCCGGGCCGGCGCCTGGACGCTCTGGATCAAGAAGCTCGCGGGCGTGGCACTCCTCGCGATGGCGGAGTACTACTTCGTGCAGATGGGCACGGTCTTGTGACGATACGACTGCGGGCGCTGGTGACGGCCTGCGCCCTCGGGCTGCCGGTAGCGCTTGCCGGGCAGGACGTCGGCTTGCCGCTCGGAACCGCGGCTCCCGCCGTGACGCTCGACGATCTCGACGGGAAGTCGGTGAACCTGGGGCAGTATGTGGGGAAACAGCCCGTGCTGCTCGAGTTCTGGGCCACCTGGTGCCCGCTGTGCAAGGCGCTGGAGCCGTCGCTCAAGGCGGCGCATGCGAAGTACGGCACCAGGGTGCAGTTCGTCGCCGTCGGCGTCGGGGTGAACGAGACCCCGGCGTCGATCAAGCGCCATCTCGCAGCGGCTCCGCTGCCGTTCCTCGTGCTGTACGATGCGAACGGTGCGGCGGTGCGGGCGTATCAAGCGCCGACCACGTCGTACATCGTGGTGCTTGACCGGGCGGGCACAGTCGTCTACACCGGCGCCGGCGCCGAGCAGGACGTCGCGGCGGTGTTGAAGAAAGTGCTCGGCGAGTAGCTACTCGCTCCCCGCCCCCTTCGGCGCGATCTTGTCGATCGCCGCCCCTAACTCCTTGTACGACGTCGGGTCGATCTCCCGGAACGGCGCCGCGCGGTATGCGATCTTCCCGTCCGGCCCGACGACGTACAGGTTCCGCGTGTTGAGCCCGTACTTGGGGTTGTGAGCCCCGTACGTCTTGCCGATCACGCCCCCAGTGTCGCTCGCGAACAGATACTGGAACTCGTCGTCCCGGGCCCATGCAGCGAGGGTATCTGCGGCATCCACGCTGATGGCGATGAGCACCACGTTGCGGCCGTCGTGAAACAGCTGTGCGTACTGATCACGGTACGCATGCATTTGAATCGTTCAGCCCTTGGTGCGCGCCTTATAGAAGAAGGCGAGGACGACCGTTTTCCCCTTGAAATCGCTCAGGCGGATTGGATTCCGCAGCACGCCGTAGCGCGTCGCGCCCGGAAGGGCGAAGTCGGGGGCGTCCGCACCGACCTGGAGCGGCTCGGGTGCCTTGGGCGTCTCCTGCGCATTGCCTGCGAAAGCGGTGGCGGCCAGGAGCGGCACGGCGAGCGCTAGAGTGAGCAGCCTCATCTGGTAGTCTCCTTCGTAGTGGTCTCCATCGAGCAAGCTACACCTTAGACGCGTGGCGCGCGCGGCGGGCGAGCAGCAGCATCCACAGCCCGAACGCCACCAGCACGATGCCCCAGATCAGGTTGATGGGAACTCCGGTCGGCTCCGTGCCCGGTTGGCCCAACGTGGCGGCGCCGTAAGCGGTGAGCAACAGGCCCAGCACACCGAACAGTGCGCCCAGCGGCACTCGCAGGTCGGTTCCCATCGCCTACCTCCCGCGCTAGAAGAAGATCAGGTTCAACCCGACCGTCAGGGTCAACACGATCACCGCCAACGGCCCGGGACGCTCGTACCACCGCTTCACGTCGTCCGACGGCTTGGGCGTGAGCCCGTACACGAGCCCGCGCAGCTCGTCGGGCGCCCGCGCGCGCGTGACGAGGCTCACGAGGATCGTCACGACGAAGCAGGTCACCCAGGCGACGATGGCCGTCCAGAACGTCTGCGCCAGCTCGCTCGGATAGGTCGTGACGACGCCGAGGTAGCCTCCCTTCACGCCCACATGCGCTCCGGCAGGGAGCGACAGCCCGTGATGCGCCGCCGCGGCGAGTATCCCGGAGACGAGTCCCGCGAACGCTCCGTGTCCGGTGGCGCGCGGCCAGAACATCCCCAGTGCGAACGTCGCGAACAACGGCGCGTTCACGAACGCGAACACGAGCTGGAGGAAGTCCATGATGTTGTTGAACGAGGCCGCGACGTACGCGGCCGCAATGGAGACGGCGACGCCGAACACGGTGGCGAATCGGCCCATCGCGAGGTAATGCGAATCCGCTGCGCCGGGCCGAACGTAGCTCTGGTACAGATCGTACGTCCACACCGTGTTGAAGGCCGTCACGTTGCCGGCCATCCCCGACATGAACGACGCCAGCAGCGCCGTGAGTCCGAGCCCGAGCAACCCCGCGGGGAAGAAGTGCACCAGCATCATCGGCGTGGCGAGGTCGTAGTCCAGCACCACGCGGCCACGCGCGTCGCGCAGCGGCTGGCCGGTGCGGGTGTCGAGCTTCGGGGGCACGATCCCCGGCCGCGGCTCGGAAGCGCCCGGCTCCGACGGAGTGGGCGTCACACCCGGGGCGGTCGCGACGGCAGGCGCGACCTGCGCCGCCGGCGCGACCCTCGTCTGCCGCACGCTGCTGGTCGAGCTCACCGCCATCGCGAGCATGCCGGGGATGATGACCAGGAAGGGGAACATCATTTTGGGCAGCGCGGCGATGAGCGGCGTGCGCCGGGCCGCGGTCATGGAGTTGGCCGCCATGGCGCGCTGTACCACGAGGAAATCGGTACACCAGTAGCCGAACGACAGTACGAACCCTAGCCCCATCACGAGGCCGAACCACTCCACCCCCACGGGGTTCGCGGACGCGTGCCCCATGAACGCCCAGCTGCGGGTGTAGGCGCCCGGTGCGTAGCCGTTGCCGGTCGCGACGCCGGCGAGCCGCGCGCTTAACCCTGCCCACCCTCCCACGTCTCGCAGGCCGAGGAACACGAGCGGCGCGAAGCCGAACACGATGAGGAAGAACTGCAGTACTTCGTTGTAAATGGCGCTGGTGAGGCCGCCGAGGAAGATGTACCCGAGCACGATGCCGCCGGCAACGAGGATGCTGGCGTCGAAGCTCCATCCCAGCAGCAGATTGAGCAGCTTCCCCATGGCGTACAGGGAGATACCGGAGGAGAACACTGTCATCACGGCAAACGAGACGGCGTTCAAGCCCCGAGTCTTCTCGTCGAACCGCAGCTTCAGGTACTCGGGGACGGACCGGGCGCGCGAGCCGTAATAGAACGGCATCATGAAGAGTCCGACGAACACCATCGCAGGGATCGCGCCCACCCAGTAGAAGTGACTCGTCGCGATCCCGTACTTGGCGCCCGACGCGCCCATCCCGATCACTTCCTGCGCGCCCAGGTTGGCCGAGATGAACGCGAGGCCCGTCACCCAGGCGGGGATCGAGCGGCCCGAGAGGAAGAAGTCTTCGCTGGTGTGCACGTAGCGCCGCAGCATCGCGCCGATGCCGAGCACGAACGCGAAGTAGAGGAGCATGATCGCGTAGTCGATCCAGTGCAGCGTCGTCATACGAGGTGTCTCCCCGGGTCCTGCGGGACTACTTCGCTCGGATCGGTGTGACGCGCAGCATGGTCACACCGTGCGCCGGCACCGTCGCGGCGTACTCGCGCCGGAACGCGCCGCGGTCGGCCCGCGCCCAGAGGTCACGCACCGTCGCGGAGTCGGTGCGCAGCCCGAGCCGGTCGAAGCGTGCGGTGACCTTCGCCGCCGAGTCCCCCCGGTTGAGCAGCGCCACGGCACGCGCGCCATCCTTGAGCGGCTTGGCCCAGACCTGAAGCTCCGGCGGCCCTTCCCGCACGAGCATCCCCTGCACCCCGAGCGAGTCCTGATCCACGGCGATCAGCTCGGGGTTGGTCAGGATGTCCCGCGTAGCGGCGGACATGGACCGGACATCGTTGCCGGCCATGAGCGGCGCGGCCATGATGGCCCAGAGGCTGAAGTGGGCGCGGTACTCGTCGTCCGTCATGCCGCCGTTCCCTACCTCCAGCATGTCGGGGTCGTTCCACGCGCCCGGCCGGGCGACGCTGGCGTGCTGCGACGAGAGATCGAGCAGGGAGATCATGGACGCCCACTTGTCCTGAATGTCGCCGGTGGTGCGCCACAGGTTGCCGATCTGCGGCGCCCACTCCCACGGCTGGTTCGACCCCCATTCGCAGATGCTGAAGACGATCGGCCGGCCCGCTTTGGCGAGCGCGTCGCGGAACTTGGCGTACTGCGTCGGCGCGTCGAGCCCCTCCGCGTGACACCAGTCCTCCTTCACGTAGTCCACACCCCACGCGGCGAACGTGCGGGCATCCTGCTCCTCGTGGCCGTAGGTCCCGGGCCGGCGTTGGCAGGTGTAGGTCCCCGCGTCCGTGTAGATCCCGAACCCCAGTCCCTTGGCGTGCACGTAATCCGCCAGCGCCTTGATGCCGTGCGGGAAGCGCGTCGAGTCAGCGACCAGTGCGCCGGCGGCGTCGCGCGCCACCTCCCAGCAGTCGTCGATCACCACGTAGCGGTAGCCGGCGTCGCGCATCCCACTGGCGGCGATGGCGTCCGTCGTCTCCTTGATCAGCTGCTCGCTCACGTTGCAGCCGAAGTGGTTCCAGCTGTTCCAGCCCATGGGAGGCGTGCGCGCGAGACCGTTGTCGAGCGCGGCCCGGGAGGGGCGGCCCGGCCCGGGCGCCACGACCGGGGCAACGAGCAGCGCGGCGAGCAGTGGCTTGGCGAGACGCGAGTGCACGCGACCTTCTCCTGGTCTAGTAGGGTGCTGAAAACGACTTCGAAGCAGATCCTTCGCGCCTTCGGCGCTCAGGATGACAGGCTCGCTCGCTCCGCGAACAGGAAAAGATGAAACCACGCTCTGATGACCTCCCTCTTTTTCTTCTCAAAGCGCCACGCGGCGTGTCATCCTGAGCGAGCGCGCGGTACGCGCGCGAAGCGAAGGATCTGTTGTTGAATCTCAGCATCCTGTTAGTTCCTAGAGCGGCCGGTAGTTCACGTCCAGCACGCCGAGCCGCACGAGATGGGTGGCGAGCCGTGCCAGGAAGTCCGGGTAGCTCTTTTCCTCCTGCGGCGTCCACAACACCTCGGCGAGCGCGCAGGCCCGCGGGAACGCCATGTACTCGGCCCGCTTCGGGTCGGGGATGTATTCGGTCCACAGCTGTCCCTGCGCCCCCAGCACGTGACGCGCCTCGTCCGGCGTGAGCGCCGCCGGGACCGGCTCGTAGGCGTACACGGTGTCGAGCGGCAGGAAGCCTCCGATGGCGAGCGGCTCGGCGGTCGTGTCGGCGGACTGGTAGTGGTCGAAGTACGTATGCGACCCGGGCGCCATCACGACGTCGTGGCCGGCGCGGGCGGCGGCGATGCCGCCGTCGATCCCGCGCCACGACATGACGACCGCATTGGGCGCGAGTCCCCCCTCGAGGATCTCGTCCCAGCCCACGAGCGAGCGGCCATGCGCCGTGAGAAACTCGTCCATGCGGCGCGTGAAATGGCTCTGCAGCTCGTCTTCATCTTTGAGACCGAGCTCGCGGATCCTGGCCTGCGCGAGCGGGCTCGCTTTCCATTGGGTCTTCGGGGCCTCGTCGCCACCGACATGGATCCACCGTCCGGGGAACAGCGCCATCACCTCCGTGAGGACGTTCTGCTCGAACCGGATCGTCGCGTCTCCCGGGTTGACGATGTTTTCGTCCACGCCCCAGGCCGTCCAGACGGGAAGTGTGTCGGGCTTGTTGCCCAGCTCGGGGTACGACGCGATCGCGGCCTGAGAATGACCCGGCATCTCGATCTCCGGCACGATGGTGACGAACCGCACCTGCGCGTACGCGACCAGCTCCGTGATGTCGTCCTGGGTGTAAAAGCCGCCGTGCGGCTGGCCGTCGAAGCGCCACTTGGTCGAGTCGGGGTCGGGGCGTCCGATGATCGTCTGGCGCCGCCACGCGCCCACCGCGGTGAGCCGAGGGTACTGGCGGATCTCGATGCGCCACCCCTGGTCGTCGGTCAGGTGCAGGTGCAGCCGGTTGAGCTTATGGAGCGCGGCGAGATCGACGAGCTTCTTCACGAACTCCTTCGGCATGAAGTGCCGCGCCACGTCCAGGTGCACGCCGCGCCACCGGAACCGCGGGGAGTCCTCGATCGATACGGCGGGAATGGTCCAGACGGCTGCCGGTACCCTCGCCGCGCGGAAGATGGCAGGCGGGAACAGCTGGCGCAGGGTCTGGATCGCGTAGAACGCGCCTGCCGGTTGGGGTGCGCGGATGGTGACGCGTCCCGGAGTCACGTCCAGGCGGTACCCCTCAGCGCCGAGGGCCGTCAGCGTGGCGTCGAGACGGATGGCAACGACGCGGGCGCCGCTGGGAGCCGAAGGCCGCACCGCCAGCCGGAATCCGGTGGCGGGGAACAAGTAGTCGGCGAGCATCCCGCCGAGCGCCCGGCTCCTCGCGTCTGTGGTGATGATGGTTGAGCCGGTGAGGGTGAACGAGCCTGGGCGGGGAGTGAGGTGCGCCGGGCGCGGGATGACGGCGAGGCCTGAGTCCGCGGCCAGGACCAGGAGCAGGGTCGGGAGCGTGATCATGGATTGGCGCTCGCCTGGCGCGTCCCGGCGAGTCCCACGGCGTCGAGCATGAACGCGTACCGGAACGCGATCTCTCGGAGCCGATCGTACCGTCCGGACGAGCCCCCGTGGCCGCCGGCGAGGTTGACCTTGAAGTACAGCGGGTTCGAGTCGGTTTTGCGGGCGCGCAGCTTCGCGACCCATTTCGACGGCTCCCAGTACATCACCTGGGAATCGTTGAAGGACGTGGTGACGAGCATCCAAGGATAGGCCTTGGCCTCCACGTTGTCGTACGGTGAGTATTGCCGCATATAGGCGTACTGCTCGGCGATGTGGGGGTTGCCCCACTGGTCCCACTCCTGGGCCGTGAGGGGGAGCGACGCGTCGAGCATCGTGTTGATCACGTCGACGAACGGCACGTCGGCGACCACCGCGCGGAACAGGTCGGGCCGCATGTTCACCACCGCGCCCATGAGCAGCCCACCCGCGCTCCCCCCGTTCGCCACCAGGCGGTCGCGGCTGGTGAACTTGAGACGCACCAGCTCCTCGCCCACGTCGATATAGTCCCGGAACGTGTTCAACTTGTGCATCATCTTGCCGTCGTCGTACCAGCGGCGTCCCATCTCCTGCCCGCCGCGGATGTGGGCGATCGCATAGATGAAGCCGCGATCAACGAGACTCAGCACGTTCGAGTTGAACGTCGGCTCGATCGTCGCCCCGTACGAGCCGTAGGCGTAGAGCAGCAGCGGGCGGCTGGCGTCGAGCAGCGTGCCGCGCCGCAGCAGCACCGACACGGGGACCCGCACGCCGTCCCGCGCCGGGGCCATGAAACGGCGCACTTCGTACTGATCCCCGTCGTAGCCGCTGGGAATCTCCTGCCGCTTCTTCAGCAGCCGCGCGCGGCTGCGCATGTCGTAGTCGTACACCGAGCTGGGCGTCACCAGCGACGAGTAGGAAAAGCGGAACGTGCGGGTGTCGAACTCGGGGTTGCTCGCGGGAAACACGCCATACGCGACCTCGGGGAACGTCACGTAATGCGAGCGGTTGGCGCGGAGGTCCGTCACGCGCAGCCGGCGCAGCCCGCCGGAGCGCTCGCTCACCACGACGAAGTCCTTGAAGGCGTCGACGTTCTCCACGAACACCGAGTCGCGGTGCGGGAGCCAGTCGGTCCAGTGCGCGGGCGCAGGGTCCGAGTCGGGCGCCCGTACGATCCGGAAGTTGGGCGCGTGGTCGTTGGTATAGATCAGCAAGAAGCCGTCGGCGGGCTCCACGCTGTACTCGACGTTGGGCCGGCGCGCGGCGATGACGCGGGGCTCGGCCGTCGGCCTCGCGGTCGGGATCATGCGCCACTCGGAAGACGTGAACCCATCCGCCGGGATGAGCACGTACTTGCCGCTGCGCGAGCGGAACACCGTCACGTTCTCGAGGACGTTGTCCTCCTGGAACACCTTCACGTCCTGCGTCCGGGGCATCCCGATCACGTGGCGCCAGACGGCGTTCCCGCGCTTGGCGGAGTCGGCTGTCAGGTAGAAGAACGTGCGGTTGTCGTCCGCCCAGGCGGTCCCATTCCAGACGCCCCGGATCGAGTCGGTCAGTCGCCCGGAGCTCAGGTCCTTCACGTACAACGTGTACTCACGGAATGCCGTGGTGTCCTCGAGGTAGAGGAGTCGACTGCCGTCGGGACTGACGTCGAAGCCGCCTAGGGCATGGAACCGCTTACCCTGCGCCAGCGCGTTCTGATCGAGAATGACGTCTTCAGCGGCGTCGAGACTGCCCTTCTTGCGGCAATAGATCGGGTACGGCTTCCCCTGTTCGGTGCGGTTGTAGTACCAATAGCCGTTGTTTCGGTACGGCACCGTGAGGTCCGTCTCCTTGATCCGGCCCAGCATCTCCCGGTACAGCTGCTCCTGCAGCGCTTCGGTGTGCTTCATGCCGGCGGCCGTGTAGGCGTTCTCCGCCTCGAGATATGCGAGCACCTCCGGATTCTGCTTCTCGCGGAGCCAGAAGTAGTCATCCTCCCGCACCTCCCCGTGCAGGGTATCGATCTTGGGAACGACGCGGGCGACCGGGGGCGACTGGGCCCGCGCGAGGGGCCAGAGCGGCAGCAGCAGAGCGAGGCCGAGGCAAACGCGCATTCGCATGAGGGAGCGTCCTGTCAAGGAGAGCCGCCGAGCTCGCGTACCCAGATGTCGCGGTAGCGGACCGGGTTGCCGTGATCCTGCAGCACGAGCGGCAGCTTGTCCGGGTGCGGTTGGTAGTGAGCCCGGCTGCCGTGCACCGTCCAGCCGGTGATGACCGTGTTGTCCTGCACGAGGACCCCGTTGTGGAATACGGTGACGCGAGCGGAATCTCGCACCGAGCCGTCAGCCGCGAAGTGCGGCCGGTGAAACACGATGTCGTACGTCTGCCACTGGCCGGGGGGACGGCACGCGTTGACGAGCGGGGGCGTCTGTCCGTACACCGCCGCGGCCTGGCCGTCGGCGTAGGTGTCGTTGTGGTAGGAGTCGAGCACTTGGATCTCGTAGTGGCTCATCAGGAAGACGCCGCTGTTGCCGCGCTCCTGGCTCTCGCCCTTGGGCGGCGTGGGCGCGGCCCACTCGACGTGGAGCTGGACGTCGCCCAGGCCGCGCTTCGTCATGATCGCTCCCGTGTGCGGCGCGACTTCCACGTACCCGTTCCGCACGACCCATTTCGCGGGCGTGCTGTCTTGCGACTGCCACTGTGTCAGATCCTTGCCGTCGAACAGCACGATCGCGTCGGCGGGCGGCGGCACCGGAGCGCGCTCGGGGCCCGGGTCGACGACCGGAGGACGGGGGCGGTCGAGCGAGTGGACGGGCCATTGCTGCGCCGGCGAGCTTGCGGGAGCGCAGACCAGTGCCAGGAGCGCCAGCGGGCGGAACGCGGAACGCGGAACGCGGAATGCGGAACAGCAAGTCGGGGTTCGAAGCCCGAGTCGTCTGTTCCGCGTTCCGACTTCCGCGTTCCGCGTTTCGATCACGGTTTCCACGTCCCCTTGGCGACGGCAGGCACGAATGTCTCCAGCCCCTTGGGGGGAAACTCCAGCGTTTTCCCCTGTTCCGCGCTCATGTAAGCCGTCATCAGCAGCTTCACCACCTCGACGCCATCGTCGAACGTCAGCTCGGGTTGCTCGCATCCCAGGAACACTCTCACAAAGTGCCGGTCCTCGGCTTCGTAGCCGTAGGCCGCCGCTTCGCCCGCGACCACGGGCATCAAGCCGATCTCGGCGTTCTGCTTCTCGACCAGGTCCTCGCCTGCCTTTCCTTTTACCTCGCGGCTGAAGAACAGCTTGAGCGGGCTGTCCAGGGTGTTCCACGACATCGAGTACTCGGGACCGAGCAGCTCGGACGAGAGGCGCAGCCCCGCGCCCACGAAGCTCCACGACGTGGTCGCCTCTCCCAGCACGGTCGCGCCGTCGTCCGTCTCGAACTCGAGCATGACGCTGGCGAAGTCCTCCGAGGGATGCGTCGCGTAGTCCACCGCCTTGCCCATCTGCTGCTGCAGCCGCTTTGCGTACTCGGGGCGGGTCCATTTGAGGCTCGCGATGTGCCCCGTCACCCGCACCGGGCGCACCGTCGAGAGCGATGCCCCCGGCTTCGTCAGCAGGTGTCGCACCACCAGCGCCGAATGGCACATCATGTCGTTCAATACGCCGCCGCCCTGCAGCTGCCCCTGCCAGAACCACGGCATGTGAGGGCCGCTGTGCTCCTCGGCCGCTCGGGCGAGGTACGGGCGTCCGGTGAGCGCCGCGCCGCGCGCCCAGACGATGGCGCGACCCTGCGTCACGGCGGGTGCGAACGCCTGGTTCTCGAGGTAGCCGTGGGCGACCCCGGCCTGCTTCACGAGGTCCACGACCCGCTGCGCCTCGGCGAGGTTGCGCGCTAGCGGCTTCTCGGACGCGATCCCCTTGAGCGCTCCCTTGCCGCGCACCACCGCCTCGGTGATCTCCTCCATGTTCTCGATGCGGGCGTCGTTGCGGCCGCACAGCCAGAGGGCGTCGATCTCCGGGTCCGCCACCATGTCGGCGATCGAGCGGTAGGCGTTGGTAGGCCCGAGGTCGAGCCGGCGCGCCAGGGCGGCCGTCGCTTCGGCGTGCTGCTGCGTCGGGCTCCACACCCCGCGCACGTCCGCGTCGCGCACCGCCTGGAAGGCGTGCAGGTGGAACCGCGCGTTGAAGCCGCTCCCGATGAACCCGACGCCGAGTCGCTTGTCAGGCATCACCCTTCCCCCTTCTCCCTTCACCGCATTCTCCCCGTCCCCGGCCTCAAGCCCCGTAACTCACTCCCAGTTTCGCGAGCGCCTCCGGGGGACAGCCCTTCCACTCGGCGACGAACGTGTTGCCGATGTAGCGCAGGTCCTGCACGCCCAGCTTGCTCGAGAAGAACCCCGAAGCCGTGAGATCGCGGAAGCTGTTGAAGCAGGCGACGCCCGCCGCGTGCTCTCGCTTCGCCTTCTTGGGCCAGGCGATGTCGTCCAGCAGCGCCGTCCGTTCGGCGTCGGTGCAGGTGACGAACGTCTTGCCGTAGCGGTCGTCGCACTCGTGATCGAGCCAGGCCAGGCCGCCGCGAATCGGCGTTTGCAGGTCCGGATCGTCGCCCAGCATGAAGTCCATGAACTCGGGCACGCCGGCGTCGGTCGCGCTTCCCGAGCGCTCGTCTTTGGGGATGATGAGGTCCACGAGCAGGCGCACCGTCTCCCATTCGTGCGCGGTGAAGTTCTTCGGATCGTACGGCGCGCCGCGCTCGAGCGCCTCGCGCGCCAGCGCCGAGGCTTCGCGCACCGACTCGGGCGCCCAACGGAACGCCGTGGCGAGCGGAGCCACGGCGAGCAGGCCGACAGCCGAGCGCCTATCCATTGCTTCCCCAATCGTTCACAGTTCTCCCCGCTTCATGACGTCCGCGATGTGCTCGCTCGTACGCAGCGAGAGCGCGAGAATCGTCCAGGTCGGGTTCTTGTCCGCCTGCGACACGAACGGCCCGCCGTCGGTCACGAACAGGTTCTTGCAGTCGTGCGCCTGGCACCAGCGGTTGAGCACCGAGGTCTTCGGATCGTCCCCCATGCGCATGCCGCCCAGCTCGTGGATGATGGTGCCGCCCGCCGCGATGCCGTAGCCCCGCTCCGCGGTCGGCATCGGCGAGAACACCTCGCCGCCCATCTCCGTGATGAGCGCGCGGAACGTCTCCTGCATGTGCTTCACCTGCTTGTACTCGTGGTCCGACCACTTCCAGTGGAAGCGCAGCACCGGGATGCCCCATCGGTCCACCATGCGGGGGTCGAGCTCGCAGTAGGTGTCGTCATTGGGGATCATCTCGCCGCGGCCCGAGAAGCCGATCGTGGCGCCGTAATAACGGCGGTAGTCGTCCTTGAGCTGCTTACCGTAGCCGCCGCCCGGGGGATAGTGGTGGATCCCGCCCATGAAACCGTAGCCGGGTGCGTGGGTCCCGCCCCACACCTCGATGTGGTAGCCGCGCGGGAAATCGAGCTTGGCGTTTTCCAGCCACCACGGCATGTACAGGTGCATGCCGCCTACGCCGTCGTGGTTGTGCGGCACATGGTCCATCATTTTGGGGATGAACCCTCCGACGTCCGTCCCGGTCGTGTCGGTGATGTACTTACCGACCGTGCCGCTCGAGTTCGCCAGGCCGTCGGGGAAGCGCGCCGACCGAGAGTTGAACAGCAGCCGCGCGGACTCGAAGGCGCTGGCGGCCAGCACCACCACCTTGGCACGCACGTGCTGGTCCGTCCCGGTCGTCTTGTCAACGTACACCACACCCGTAGCGCGGCCGTTCTTGTCTACCGTCACCTCGCGCGCCATGGCATTGGTCACGAGGGTGAGCTTGCCCGTCGCGAGCGCCGGGGCGATCAGCACGTTGGTGGAGGTGAAGTTCGCGTTCATACGGCAGCCGCGGTTGCATTGGCCGCAGTAGTGACACGCGGCCCGCCCGTTTAGGGGCCGGGTGAGGATCGAGAGTCGCGCGGGAATGCAGGTGACGTGCAGCTTGTCGGCCGCCTGCTTGACCAGCAGCTCGTGGCAGCGCGGCCGAGGCGGCGGCAGGAACACGCCATTGGGCTCGTTGGCCAGGTTCTCCTTGCTGCCGAAAATGCCGATCAGCCGATCGATCTTGTCATAGTAGGGCGCGACGTCATCGTAGGAGATCGGCCAGTCGTCGCCCAGACCATCCCGGCTCTTGCGCTTGAAGTCGTAGGGGCCGAAGCGCAGCGAAATGCGGCCCCAGTGGTTGGTGCGACCGCCCACCATGCGGGCCCGCCACCAGTTGAACTCGGTGCCGGCCGCCTTGGTGTACGGCTCGCCCTCGATCTCCCAGCCGCCGATGCAGGCGTCGAACTCGCCGAACGGGCGCTCTTTGGTGGATTTGCCGCGCCGCGGCGATTCGTACGGCCACGTCAGCATGGCGGAGTCCCGGGCGTTGTCCCACGGGACCCCCGCCTCGAGCACGATCACATCGGCTCCCGCCTGGGTGAGCGCATAGGCGGCCATGCCGCCCCCGGCGCCAGAGCCGACGATGCACACGTCGTACAGCTTCGCTTGCCGGACCACCATCATGCCCGCGCCCGCCTTTCAAACAGTGCACACCGCGACCGCCTCCGAGAGCGAGGTGAGCGGATCGCGGGTGGGAGTGAACTCGTGCGCCACGAACCCCTGGAATCCCGTGTCGGCGATGGCCGCCGCGACGGCGTGCCAGTTCAGCTCCTGCGTGCCGTCCAGCTCGTGACGGCCAGGTACGCCCCCGGTATGAAAGTGGGCGATGTAGTCCCGGTTGTCGCGGATGGTGCGGATGATGTCGCCTTCCATGATTTGCATGTGATAGATGTCGTACAGCAGCTTGACGCGCGGCGAGTTGACCGCCTTCATCACGGCGACCCCGAACGCCGTATGGTCTCCCTGATAGTCCGCGTGGTCCACCTTGCTGTTCAAGAGCTCGAGACAGATCGTCACGCCCTGTGCTTCGGCGAGCCCTTTGATCTGGTTCAGGCCCGCCACGCAGTTGTCGATCGCCTCCGCGTCGCTCCTCCCCCGCCGGTTCCCGAACATCGCGATCACGTTCGGGACCCCGTGGTGCGCCGCCTCCGGGATCGTCGTCTCGAGCTCCCGCAACAGCATGGCATGGTTCGCCCGGTCGTTGAACCCGGTCGCGATGAAGTCGCGACGGCCGGTGGGATAGCCCATCGAGCAGACGAGGCCGCAGTCGCGCACCTGCTGCCACTCGTCGGCCGCGAGCAGGTCGATCCCCGCCAGGCCCAGCTTCGCCGCGGCGCGGCAGAAGTCGGGGAGGGGGATCGCCCGATAGGGCCAGCGGCACGCTGACTGCTTGAGTCGTCCCGCGGTGCCCTTCAGGGCAGTGCCTGGCCGAGCCCAGGCTTTAGCCTGGGAATCCAAGGCGCTCGCCGCGATCAACCCGAGCAACGCGCGCCGCCGCATCAGAATTCCAGCCGCTTCAGGTAGTCGCAGCTCGCCTTGATCGACGCGAACGCGTCGGCCGGCTGATCGTGCTCGACGAAGGCGTGGCGGATCCCGGCCTGATCTTCGCGCGCGAAGATCTTCTTCCAGTCGATCGTTCCCGCGCCGACGTCCATCATCTTATGGTCGGGCGGCCCGCCCGAGTCCTTGACGTGGACCAGCGGGATCCGGCCGGGCCAGCGCGCGAAGTACTTGAGGGGATCCTGCCCCCCCTTAGTGATCCAGTACAGGTCGATCTCGAGCTGCACCAGCTTGGGGTCGGTCTCCTCGAGCAGCACGTCGTAGGGGAGGCGGCCCTCCATCGGCGCGAACTCGAAGTCGTGGTTGTGGTAGGCGAACTGCAGGCCGGCGTCGCGGGCCTGGGCCGCCACGCGGTTGAAGTCCTGGGCGACCCGCTTGAAGCCGTCCAGGGTCTTGCGCGTCTCCGCGGGAATCCACGGGACGACCACGTATTGGTGGCCGATCGCTTTCGACGCGTCGAGCGACGCGCGCCACTGGTCGGGTGCGAGCGATGGGATGTGCGCCGACGGCGCCGTTAAGCCGTGGTGATCGAGCATGGCCTTCACGTCGGCCGGGGCCTTCCCGAAGTAGCCCGCGAACTCGACTTCCTGGTAGCCCGCTGCGGCCACCTTGGCGATCGTACCCTCGAACTCCCGCTCCAGCTCGTGCCGCACGGTGTACAGCTGCAGGCCGATGCGGTCGAGCTTGCGCTTGGGGGCTAGGGGCTGGGGACTAGGGGCCAGGGGGCGGAAGGCGTACCCCAGGGCCGCGGCGCTGAGCGTTTTCGCGAAGTCCCGTCGACTGGTCATCGTTGGTTCCTCCCTGGTCCCTGGCCCCTGATCCCGGGGACCTACAGTTCGTTCCGTTTCATCGCTTCCACCGCGTACGCCGCCGCCCGCGCCGTGAGCGCCATGTACGTGATGGACGGGTTCTGACACGCCGTGGACGCCATGCACGCGCCGTCGGTGACGAACACGTTTTTCACGTCGTGGCACTGGTTGTGTGCGTTCAACACTGACGTCTTTGGATCGCGGCCCATACGGGCGGTCCCCATCTCGTGGATGGTCAAGCCCGGAGGCTTCTCGTCCACGAACGGCGCGATGTCACGCGCCCCCGCAGCCTCGAGCATCTCGGCGGCCGTGACCGACATGTCGTGCAGCAGCTTGCGCTCGTTGTCGCTCCACTCGCAATGGATGCGGAGCGCCGGAACCCCCCAGGCGTCCACCGTTTGGGGGTCGAGCTCCACGTAGTTGGTGGGGCGCGGCAGGCACTCGCCGAATCCGTAGAAGCTGAAGTGCCACGGCCCCGGCGTGCGCAGCGCCTGCTTCAGCTCGCGCCCGAAGCCCGGCTGCGACACGACCCGGTCCCACCCCTCACGTCCGCCGCCGCCCTGAAACCCATAGCCACGCAAGAATTCGGGCTGGCTGCTCTGCACGTTGCGGAACCGGGGCACGTAGATGCCGTTCGGGCGGTGCCCATGGGGGGCGCGGTCCTCGAATCCCGGGATCGTGCCGTTGGCGCCGCCGCCCATCGTATGGTCCATGAGGTTGCGGCCGAGCTCCCCGCTCGAGTTGGCGAGCCCGGTGGCGAAGCGCGGGGTTTTCGAGTTGAGCAGGATGCGCGTGGACTCGAGCGTTGAAGCGCACAAGAAGATCACGCGCGCCCGGAACTCGAGCGGTTCCCGCGTTTGCGCATCGATCACACGCACTCCCGCCGCGCGACCGCGCGCTGCATCGTAGATCACGCTGTGCACCACGCTGTAGGGCCGCAGCGTGAGGCGACCGGTGGCGCGCGCGGCAGGGAGCGTCGTCCCGATGCTGTTGAAATAGGAGTGGGTGATGCAGCCTCGCTCGCAGGGACCGCAGTAGTGGCACGGCGCGCGCCCACCATGGGGCACCGTGAGGATGGCGACGCGGCCGATCGTGAGCACGCGCTCGCCGCCGAAGTGCTTCGCCATCCCTTCCTTTACTACCTGCTCGGCGCAATTCAACGCCATCGGCGGCAGAAACTGCCCGTCGGGAAGCTGGGGTAACCCCAAACGCTCGCCGCTCACCCCGACGAACCGCTCCACATGGTCGTACCACGGCGCGATGTCGGCGTAGCGGATCGGCCAGTCCACCCCGAACCCGTCGCGCGCGTTGGCGCCGAAGTCGAGGTCGCTCCAGCGGTACACCTGGCGGCCCCACATGATGGAGCGGCCGCCGACCTGGCGGCCCCGGATCCAGTGAAACGGCTTGGCGGGATCGAACGTGTACGGGTTCTCGCGGTCGTTGACGAAGAACTTGCCGCTGTACTCGTTGCACGCGTAGCAGTGGCGCTGGATGAACTGGTCGCGCTCGAGCGCCTTGCGGTCGCCCATGCCGCGGAACTTCATCTCCCAGGGCGGCACGTGCTCCACGTAGTCGCGGGCGGGATCGATCGGCCGCCCCGCCTCGAGCACCAGCGTCGTCAGGCCGCGCTCGCAGAGCTCCTTGGCGGCCCAGCCGCCGGTGATGCCGGAGCCGACGACAATCGCGTCGAAGCTGGGCGCGGGCATCAGAAGTCTCCCGGGCCGGCGCGCCAGCCGCCGAATGGGCCACAGCCGTCGTACGCGCCCGGAATCGTCTCGTAATGGAGCTCGGCCTTGGCTCCGACCTCCGACGTGCAGTAACCGAAGACCGTGAGGAACTTCATTTGCCGGAAGAAAGGCTGCTGCCGGGGATCGGGCGTCGCTGCGCGGGCCTGCGCCTCGGCATCGAGCTGCGTGAGGAGCGTGACGCGCTGCGCCTCGGTGGCACCGAGGAAGTCCGCCCCGAACGCCGCGCGGGCGCGCGCGTCCACATCCGCGAGGCCAGCCAGAAACCGTGCCCGCTCGTCGTCCGGAGACCAGTCCGCGAGCAGCGTATCGACGAACTCGTGGACGCGCGCGGCGCGCGCGCCGGGCGTGTCGGTCGTCGGCAGGATCAGCTCGGCGATCGTGGCTACCGTGTCGCTCTGGTGCGGATCGAGCACCTGCAGGCCACCGCGCCGCGCGCGGCGGTGTAGCCGCCGTCCGGCGGCGAGCAGCCGCTGCGCGGGAAGCCCGGCCAGCGTGCCGGTCGCAGCCGTGGCGCCGAGCAGGTGGAGCAGGTCTCGCCGGTTCATCGGGACCGAAAAGATCGGTGCGCGCCCGTGCCGGCGCTAGACTCGGGGGGCGTTGACAGCGCTCTTCGCGCATGTATGTTTATGCATCCGTTTGCATAAACCCACGAGGAGCGCGACATGGGGCCGCTGGTGGTTCTGGCATATTCGGGCGGACTGGACACGTCGGCGATCGTGCCGTGGCTGCGCGAGCAGTACGGCGCCCGGGTCGTGTGCTTTGCCGCCGACGTGGGCCAGGGGGCGGGGGAGCTCAGCGGACTGGTCGAGAAGGCGAAGCGCTCGGGCGCGACGGACTGCGTAATCGAAGACCTCCGCGAGGAGTTCGTGCGGGACTTCGTGTTCTGCACGCTGCGTGCCGGGGCGGTGTACGCGCGCACCTACCTGCTCGGCACTTCGATGGCGCGCCCGGCCACGGCGGCCCACCAGGTCGCCCTCGCGCAGCGAATCGGGGCCGACGCCGTCGCCCACGGCTGTACCGGGAAGGGGAACGATCAGGTCCGCTTCGAGTTGACCTACGCCGCCCTCGCGCCCGAGCTGCAAGTTATCGCCCCGTGGCGGGAGTGGACGTTCCAGGGCCGCGAGGACCTGATCGCCTACGTGAGGGCGAAGGGGATCCCGGTTCAGGCGACTCTGGACAAGCCGTACTCCACCGACCGGAATTTGTGGCATTGCTCCCACGAAGGCGGCATCCTCGAAGACCCCTCCCAAGAAGCTCCTGAAGACATCTTCGTGATGACCAAGAACCCGCTCGACGCCCCGGCGGAGCCGGTCGTAGTGCACATCGGCTTCGAAGAAGGGACCCCGGTCTCGGTGGACCACGTGCCGCTCGGGCCCGTCGAGCTGCTCGACACCCTGAACGAAGTCGCGGGCGAGCACGGCGTCGGACGCGCCGACGTGGTGGAAGACCGTCTCGTGGGGATGAAGTCCCGCGGTGTCTACGAAACGCCCGGCGGTACGCTGCTCTACGCCGCGCACCGCGAGCTCGAGCAGCTGGTGCTCGACCGGCGCACCTTGCGTCTCAAGGACGAGGTCGCCCTGCGCTACGCCGACCTGGTGTACGACGGGCGCTGGTGGACGCCCGAGCGCGAGGCGCTCGATGCACTCGTGACCAGCACCCAGAAGCGCGTCACCGGGACCGTGCGGCTCAAGCTCTACAAGGGGAGCGTCAGCGTGGCCGGCCGGGACAGCCCGTACGCGCTGTACCAGCCGTCGTACGCTACGTTCGGCAAGGACAACGTCTACGACCAGAAGGACGCCGAGGGCTTCATTCATCTCTACGGTCTCGCGATCAAGATCGGGGCCGGCCTCGACGCGGTTCGTCGGGAGCAGGACGTCGGCGCGGCGGCCGACTGATGACCCGCCCCCCCACCGAGACCCATGCCGCCGCTCCCCACCAGATGTGGGGCGGCCGCTTCACTCTGGGGCCGAGCGAGGCGCTCGACGCCTTGAACCGCAGTTTGCCGGTGGACCACCGGTTGTGGCCGCAGGACGTGACCGCCAGTAAGGCGTGGGTGCACGCACTTGGGCGGGTCGGCGTGCTGACGTCGGCTGAAGAGTCCCAGCTCCTGGACGGCTTGGACCGTGTGGCGGAGCGGCTGGCGGACGGGGCGGCCATCGGCGCACCTGACGAAGACGTGCACACGCTGGTGGAGCGGCTCTTGTACGAGGAAGTCGGCGCCGCGGCCGGAAAGCTGCACACCGGCCGCTCGCGCAACGATCAGGTCGCGACCGACCTGCGTCTCTGGACGCTCGACGCCATCGACCAGCTCGACGCCGACCTGGCGACGCTCGGCCGTACGCTCGTCGCGCGCGCCCGGGAAGGGATCGACCAGATCCTCCCCGGCTACACCCACGGTCAGCGGGCGCAGCCGGTGCGCTGGGCCTACGTCTTGCTCGCCCACGCGTGGCCACTCGTGCGCGATCGCCAACGGCTCGCCGACGCGCGGCGCCGCGTGGCGGAGCTGCCCCTCGGCTCCGGTGCGCTCGCGGGCTCAGGCTTTCCGGTCGACCGGGTGCTCCTCAAGGAAGCACTCGGATTCCGCTCGCTTTCCGCGAACGCGTTGGACGCCACCGGCGACCGCGACTTCGTCGCCGAGGTGCTGTTCCACATCGCCCTGGTGGGCACTCACCTCTCGCGGCTGGGCGCGGAGCTGGTGCAGTACGCGAGCTCGGAGTACGGCTTTGTGCGGCTTGCCGACGACTTCAGCACCGGGTCGAGCCTGATGCCGCAGAAGCGCAATCCCGACGTCTTCGAGCTGGCTCGGGCCAAGTCGGCCCGGCTGCTCGGTGACCTCCTGGCGCTGCTCGCTACCCTCAAGGGGATTCCGGCGGGCTACTCGAAGGACCTGCAGGAGGACAAGGCGTTGCTGTTCGACGCCTGCGACACGCTCGCGGTGGTGCTGCCGGCCGTGACGGGCGCCGTCGCCTCGCTGAGCATCGATGGGCAGCGCATGCTGGCCGCGCTCGACGCGTCGCTGCGCGCCACCGATGTGGCTGACCTCCTGGTCGAGGCCGGCGTGCCGTTCCGCGAGAGCCACCGCCTCGTGGGGAAGCTGGTCCGGGAGGCCGAGCGTGCAGGGGTGCCGCTCGACCAGGTGCCACAGGCCGTAGCGGCGAGCATCCACCCCGCGCTCGGCGCGGCGCTGGCGCAGCTGGGCAGCTGGGAAGACAGCGTGGAAGGGCGCGCCACCCCCGGCGGGGCGTCGCGTAAGTCCGTGGAAGATCAGCTGGAGGAGCTTCGCAAGCTATTCGCTCCAGGTGGAGGGGCTTAAAGCTAGCTCTTGCCGTGCGTTAGGCGGTTGTGTAGCATACGGGGCCGTCCCGCTCGGTGTACGGGCGAGACGGCCGCTTTTTCGCTTGGAGAGATGCTTGTGCGCTGCCTCGCGCTGAACGCCTCGTTTGAGCCCCTGACCATGGTACCCGTGCGGCGGGCGCTGCGCCTGGTGATTGACCGCAAGGCGGAGATCGTGGAGGCAGACGGCTCCGTGGTGCGCAGCGAGCGGCTTCAGATACCCCGGCCTGCGGTGATCCGTCTCGTGAAGTTCGTCCACGTCCCACGCCGCTTCCGCCGCCAAGTCACCAACACCTTCCTCTTCGCCCGCGACAACTACCGCTGCCAATTCTGCGGGCGCAGTCAGCAGGAGCTGCGGCATCGGGAGTGCCTGACGCGAGATCACCTGGTACCGCTGTCGCGGGGAGGCACGAACGCCTGGACCAACGTGTTGACGGCGTGTAGCACGTGCAACACCCGGAAGGGTAACCTGCTGCCCGAGGAGGCCGGGATGCACCCGCTGCGGCCGCCGTTCGAGCCCCACTTCGTGCATCTCGCCTGGGCGGTGCGCCGGCTGACGTCGATCCAGTCCAAGTACATCCGGATGTTCTACGGCGGCGAGGTGCTCGCGACCCTGGAGGTGCTGTAGGGGCACGGCATGCCGTGGGGGCACAGGATGCCGTGCCCCTACGGGCCGCGGGTAAACGGCTCCGACCTCGCTTCTAGGGTGAGGCGCGGCAGTCCCGCGATCCGCACAAGAATCCGCTGTGCCCCGCGCACCAGCGCGCCGCCCACGTTGCCTTCGCCCGAGACCGCAGGACTTACGTCGCCTTTGAGCCAGCGCGTCAGCTCTTCCAGATCGGTGTCGTTGAGCGTCGTAATGTCGAGACGGCAGAGAAAGTAGAACTTGCCCGGCCCTTTCGGCGCCAGGCGGACATATAAGGGGATTTCGAGCGCCCGCTCGAGACTGTCGGCCGTCGTGTAGCGCGCTACCGCGCCGCCGGTACGGATCAAGACGAAGTCATCGGCGAGCGGGTCGTGGTGCGCCACCGCGTCCCCCGACCAGTCGCTCACGAACTGATCGAACCAGCCGGAGCGCGCTCGCCACAACTCGAGACGGTAATGCAGTCGCAGCGGAAACCCGGACCGCATGAGGCCGACGAACTTGCCGTCGGCGAGCAGCGCGGTGGCCTGGACGCGGGGCACGCCGTTCTGGAGCAGCACCGTCAGCGAAGGCTGTTGCGCACCGGCCGGGGGAGCGGGGGCGGCCGCCGCGCACGCGAGCAGGGCGAGGAGCCGGACCCCCCCCCTCACCTCAAAAGCGATGGTCGAGTCGCAGCGTGAATCGCAGGGGCTCGCCTGCGGTCACCGCCTTCGCCGCGTACAGGCCGAACCCACCCCAGTCGACGCCTAGTCCGAGGTCACCGAGCCAGCTGCCCAGCGTCGGTAGCCGGTCGCTCGGTATCCGGCCCGGCCCGCTGCCGACGAGCCACGCCTGGCCGGCATCGCCCAGCACCACGAGATCGGGCCCACGCAGCGTGAGCAACGATTTCGATTCCTCGTCCTCGGGCCGCGACGAGTTGTACGCCCAGTGAAGCGAGATGTGGCCTCGATACTCGGCCTGCACGAGGATTACGCGGTCGCAGGCCGCGACGAGCGTGCTCGCGAAGGCCGCGTCGGTGATGTCGCGGTTGCACGCGCTGCGGCGGAAGCCGTAGCCCGCGAGCGGGTCGGCGCCACCTGTCGAGAGGCGTCGCTGCAGTGGCAGCGGGTCGCCGCCCAACCAGCCGCCGGCGAGCAGACGGAGGTTCACGCGCCCTGAGGGGCTGACGCGGGTGTAGCGGCGCACGTCGAAGAACGCACGCGTGAACTGGTAGGAGCCGTCGGTCGGAATCGGGCCGCGCACGGCTGCGGGCACGCCGGTCTGCGGGCTCACGTCGTCGCTGCGCGAGTTGTCGAGCAGGGCCGTCAGGAACCATCCTGCCGTTGGGTCGGCGCGGTCGTTGCGGGTGTCCAGCGTGACTTTGCCGCTGACGGTGGTGTAGTGCCCCTCGTCGATCGGCGGGTTCGGGCGCCACGGCTGGTCGTTGCGGAACAGGGTCCACGGATCGCGCGCCGCCACGCTCGTCTGCCAGTCACGCCGCAGTTCGATGGTGAGGTTGAGCTGCCGCGCGGGCTGGACGACGAAGCGGCCAGCGATCCCCTTGCTCAGGTAGTAGTCGCGGTAGTCGCGCTGGAACAGGAAGGCGGCCCAGCCGATCTCGGCGCCGCGCAGCCCCCAGTCCTCGACCGGCAGGACCACGTCGTAGGCGCGAAACTCGGCACCGTAGGCTGGGACTTCACCCGAGCGCAGCTCCGTGCGCAGCATGTAGCCCAGGTCGCTGCGCCGGTCCGTCAGGTCCCCTGCCGTGCGGAATACCCCCAGCGCGTCGAGCCGGAACCGCAGGTTCTCCTGGAGCTTCCAGTCGAACATCGGGCCGAACACCACCGGCAGTCCTTCGACTCGGTTGAAGGTTCCCGCCGTGGCGAGAGTGAGCGAGGAGCGTGAATCGGCGGTGCCCCACGACTTTTCGACGCCCACGCTGCGGAGCCAGCGGCGCGGGCTCACTCGCGCGAGCGCGATCTCGTCGCCTTGCGTGCGGTAGCCGAGAGGCGCAGCGTAGACGCGCACTTCGCCCGCCACCGCAGCGCCGGGCGCCCGGGTGACGGCGCCGCCGATCACGATCAGATCTCCGGAAATCGTGGCGCCCGAGTCGATGCTGGCATCGCCGTTGATCACGAGCAGGCTGCCTTGAATGCGGCCGCCCACCGAGACGGCGCCGTTGCGCACCGCCACGTCGCCGCGCCACTCGTTGCCCCGCGGCAGCCGGGAGCGTCCCACCAGCCGCGTGGTGGTCGGAGCGTTGTAGAACCGGATCGCTTCGTCCGCGACGAGGCGCGGCAGGTCCCCGGGCTGGGGCGCGACGCTCACGCTCTCGGGGTTGATGACGATCGCCGTGTCCTGGGCGGCGGCGACCGACGGGGCGAGCAGCCAGAGGAGGAACGGGACGCGCACGCGCATGTGGGGGCCTCGGTGGGGGGCGCAGGAAGCACGTGCATGGCCCGTGCCGCCCGCGGCCCCGCACCGTCGTGCTTGACGGGCGGGTTGTGAGGGTGGGAAACGTGTCATCCCGCCACGTTGCGAGGCGGCTCGAGGCCGAGCCGGCGCATCCGCCGATACAGGTTGGCGCGATCGGTCGCCAGCCGGCGGGCGGCCTCCGCCACGTTGCCACGCGCGGCGGAGAGCGCGCGCGCGATCAGCGTGCGCTCGAAGGCGTCGAGCGCCTCAGCGAGCGCCACGTCCGCCCAGTCACCCGGCGGCGGCGGCGGCGTGCCGTCCTGGTGGACGACGCGCGCCACGTCGTCCGCAGCGATGGTCTCCCCCGTCGCCAGGATCGCGAGACGCTCCACCAGGTTGGCGAGCTCGCGCACGTTGCCGGGCCACCGGTACGCCGCGAGCAACTGGACGGCCCCAGCGTCGAGACGCACGACCCTGCCGAGGCGAGCGGATTGACGTGCCGCGAAGTGTTGCACCAGCGGCGGGACATCTTCCGGCCGCTCCCGCAGCGGCGGGATGTGCACGGGCAGCACATTGAGCCGGAACAGCAGGTCCTCGCGGAACTGCCCTTGTTGCGCGGCCCTGGTCAGGTCTTTGTTCGTCGCCGCGATGACCCGGACGTCGACCGTGAGCGGCCGCTCGCCGCCGAGCCGCTCGATCACGCCGGTCTCGAGTACGCGTAGCAGCTTGGCCTGCGCGTCCAGGCTCAGGTCGCCGACCTCGTCGAGAAACAAGGTGCCACTGTCCGCGAGCTCGAAGCGGCCCACCCGCCGCTCGGTGGCGCCGGTGAACGCGCCCCGCTCGTGCCCGAACATCTCCGACTCGACGAGATCCTTCGGGATGGCGGCGCTGTTCACGCACACGAACCGCTTCGCCGCGCGGCCGCTCTGGCGGTGGATCGCGGAGGCCACGAGCTCCTTGCCGGTTCCCGACTCGCCGGTGATCAGCACCCGCGCCTCCGTCGGCGCGACGCGCGCGATCAGGGCGCGCACCTCCTCCATGGCCGGACTCACCCCCACGAGCGGGTCCGCGTGGCCCAGCGCCTCATGCAGGCGCCGGTTCTCGGCGAGCGTGCGCGATAGCTCGAGCGCCGCGCGCAGCGTCGTGAGCAGGCCTTCGGGAGTGAGCGGTTTCTCGAGGAACTGGAAAGCGCCGAGTTTGGTGGCGCGCACCGCGTCGGTGAGATTTGCCTTGCCGCTCATCATCACCACGGGGAGGTCGGGCACGGTACGCTTGAGCTGCTCGAGCGTCTGGAGCCCGTCGGGCCCGCCCGGCATCATGAGATCGAGCAGCACCGCGTCCGGTGCCTCGCGTTCGACCGCCGCGATGGCGGCCGTCCCGTTCGCCGCCTCATCGGTCTCGAAGCCCTCCGATTGCAGCAACGCCCCTACCATCTTGCGGATGTTGGTCTCGTCGTCGACCAACAGGATGCGCGGGCTCACGTGGTCGAGAGCACGATGGAGAACGTGGCGCCGCCGCCCGCCGTCTCCGACACCCGGATCGTGCCGTTGTGGGCCTCGATCGTCTGCCGCACCAGCGCGAGGCCCAACCCGGTCCCGTCCTGCTTGGTCGTGAAGTAGGGCTCGAACACCCGCTGCCGCTGCTCCTCCGGAATGCCCGGCCCATGGTCGGCGATGGTCACGAGCACGCCCTGGCCGTCCTTCGCCACACCGACCTCGATCGGCCCGTGGCCTCCCATCGCCTCAGCGGCGTTGCGGAGCAGGTTCGCGAACGCGCGCCGCAACGGGTCGTATTGGCCGAGCAACGTGCACGGTCCGCCATTGGCGCGGACCGTCACGGCGATCGCAGGTGGCACGGCGCTCTTCGCCAGGTCCACCAGGAGATCGACCAGATCGACTTCGCTCTTCGGGCCCTCCGGCAGCCGGCCGAACTCGGCGAACTCCTTGGCGAGCCGCTCGAGCCGCTCGGTCTCGGCGGCAAGTACGTCCACGGCCGTGGCCGTCTGGCCGTCCGCCTGACCGCCACCTCGCCGGAGTTGACCTACCCCGATGCGCATCGCGGTGAGCGGATTCTTGATTTCGTGCGCCACGCGACGGGCGACCTCCCGGAACGCGCGTAGCCGCTCGGCCTCGAGCTCCTTCTCGCGCGCCTGATCCAGCGCGGTCACGAGCTCACGCAACGCCTGGCGCAGCGCTTCGAACTCAGGGGCACCGTGGGTGGGCGGTCCTGCGGGGAGTGGCATGCGCCGGCGGATCAGTCGGGTCCAGCCGACCAGCTCGTCGATCGGCCGCGACAGCTGGCGCGAGAGGTGCCCCGCCAGGCGGATCGCCGAGATCAGGGCGAGCGTGCCGAACACGATCACCACCGCGGCGAAGCTGCCGGCGTAATACCGCAGGTACGTTTCGGCGCGGCGCGCCAGACTCACCGAGTTCGAAAGCTGCTCGAGATGCTGCCGCAGCACGACGCGCTGGCGGGACGTGAGGCGGGTCGTGTCGATCTGCTCGATCATCTGGCGTGCCGAGGCGGCGTCTTCCTCCAGTGCCACCCGCGCTCCGGCCGACGGGCCCACCGTGCGCACCGCCAGCGCCCACCCCACCACGGCGAGCGCGGTCGGCACCGCGGTGAGCGCCCCGAGGATGAGGAAGATCCGCTGGCGGAATGGGAGCGCCATATTTGACGGGGCAATTTAGGGGTTTGGCATCCGTGTGACAATTCGACACGCTGGCAACGCGGAACGTGGAACGTGGAACGCGGAACAGGCCATGCGGGCGCCGGCCCCCTCTGTTCCGCGTTCCGCGTTCCCACTTCCGCGTTCAAAGGGGGCGTAGATGATATCCCACACGCACTACCTCTGGTTCAACACGAAGTCTCGCCAGGAAATCATCGACGTCACCGACGAGGTGGCCGAGCAGGTCCGCACGAGCGGCATCCACGAGGGCTTCGTTCTCGTGAGCGCAATGCACATCACGGCCTCCGTGTTCGTGAACGACCACGAGTCGGGGCTGTGGGCGGACATCCTGAGGTGGCTGGAGGAGACGGTCGCCCCGTGGGACCCGGCGCGCTACCGGCATAACGAGACCGGCGAGGACAACGCCGCCGCTCACCTGCGGAGCCTGACGATCGGTCACGAAGCGATCGTGCCCATCACAGCAGGGAAGCTCGATCTCGGTCCCTGGCAGCGGCTATTCTACGGCGAGTGGGACGGCCGGCGCAAGAAGCGGGTGATCATCAAGGTGCTGGGAGAGTGAGCAGGGCGACGCCGAAGCGGCAGGGATTCATGCGGCAACTCTCCATCACGACCTTCACCCGGTAGGACGCCGTCTGGTGGGGCACCAGCCGAACCACCGGCGCGTTTTCGCTCGCGCGGTCGGCCGCCAGGTCGTGGCTCGAAAGGTCGGACAGTACGAGACCCAGCCGCTCACAGTCCTCGTCACAGGTGCCCACCACGACGTAAGAGACCCCCGCTTGGAGCGTCAGTGTGAACGACGCCGACTCGTCAGTATCGAGCATGCCGACGCGTGTGGCGAGGGACCGCACGGCTCCCTTCGCAACGAGCGACGCTGCAGCCCGCTCGAGCTGCCCGCGCACCTGGCGCTCCCACCTGTCTCCCTGCGCGCGCGCCGGCGTCGCCACAAGCAACGCGAGCCCGACCGCGATGACCGCGGGCAGCCGAGTGTTCACGAGACTTGACGGCGTCTCGCACCCACCGCGACCACGGCCACGGCTGCCCCGCCCAGCAGCAGGCCGATCACGGTCGCGCTGAGCGGTGCAGCCGGCCCGAGCGGGAGCCGCGGCACGAAGCGGCGTTGCCAGCGCTCGGTCCACTCGCCGACCGGCATCTTGAGCGCGGTCGCGAGGGCGGTGTCGACCGGGTCCGTCGAATTCCAGAACCGCAGGAACCGATCGTGGCCCACTTCCCGCACCACATCCGCCAGATAGCGATCGCTGTAGAGGAGGCGTTGCCGCCGCCACCACCCTCGGGGGTCGCTTTCGAGGAATCGGGGCAGGGAGTCGTCGCTCGCCTCCTCGGCACCGGAGAGCACGGCGGCTCGGCAACTCAGTGCGCGTCCGGCCAGGCAGCCGATGGCGGTGACCGGAAAGCGATAGACGCTCCCCCACCACCAGCGTGTCCCGTCCTGGTACATCACGAAGGAGTCCTGGGGTCGCTCTGGCCGCTCGCGGTCCCAGAGGGGGACGCGGGCCAGGTCGTAGCCCCGCTTTGCCAACCAGTGCCGTACGCCCCTGCCTGGTGTCCCGTAGGCGGCGTAGAAGGCGCAGGGCCCGAGGGCGGTCCGGAGCATGTCTTCGACTCGCTGGTGTCGCACCTGTGGCTGGACCGCGAGCGTCCCCGTCCAACGCCAGGCCGGTATCAGCGCCACGCATGTCGTCCGATCGCTCGAATCGGGAAACAGGTAGCCGGGCGACTCAAAGTCCTGGCTCGGCGTTTCGCCGGCATTGGCGGAAACGTAGCGCCACAGATCGACTACCAGACCTACCGAGACCTTGGTCACGCCGAGCCCCAACTGGCCCGAGACCGTATCCAGGGTGGCTCTCAGTCTCTGGCGGGCGAACGCCGCGACGGAATCGGGTGCCTCGACGAGCAGCGCGGGACCCGGCTCGTCTCGCTCACGCCGCCGCAGTAATTCCGGCTGCAGCCGCTTGCGATACTCCGGGAGCCGCAGCGCCAGGCTTGCCGTGCGCCACTGGGCGGCGAGCGCTTGCGCCCGTAGGCGCGCCGTCGTCTGTCGGAACGGCTCGTCGCGCAACCCGACCCCCCGCGCCGCACCGCGCGGCGGCAGGTACGCCACCGCCACGGCGCCGCAGGCGAGCAACACCGCTGCCAGCCACCACCTCAGCTCGCGCGCCATCGCGAGCTCCGTAGCGCGCAAACTGCGAAGACGGCCGTCCATCCGAGCGCAGCCCAGGGACCCCAAGGCGGAAGGGTGACGGGCGCCGGCCGGGCGGCGAGGATCTCCGATCGCCACAGCGAGACGAGGCTATCGCCGCTCACCCCGGCGGCGCCGGCAAGGCGATCGGCGATCGGTTCACCGGGTGTCGCGACCAGGCGGTGATATGCCGCTCGGCCGCCCAGCCGTAACGCGACCTGCACCAGCGCCGCGCGGGCATCGTAGGTCAGTGGGCGTGGCAGGGCTCCGGGGGGCAGCGATCGCAGCAGCTCGGTGCACGCCGCATCGCTGCCCGCTCCGCACTGCTGTAGCCCCGACTTGTGCGCGCCGTGATCGGAATAGCCGAAGTACTCCGCGAACGACCGAAACACCAAGGCTCGTCGCTCGCCGGTGCTCGGATACCATTGTTGCAGCGGATCGGGTGACTCGCTCAACGCCAGCGCGTTGCGGCAGTCGCCGATCACGCCAAGGAAACAGCTGCGGGCTGCCTGAGAGGGAGCGGTCACGAGCTGCACATAGACCGCGGCGCGCGCCTGCAGCGGATGAATGATCGGCAGCACCGACCCCCCCAGCCAGTTCTGCAGGGCTCGGTCGGGCCGACCGATCGGCACGTTGGTCAGGAGTAGCATGGCGAGTGACGCGACGTCTTTGTCCCAGGGGACTTGGATCGCACCGCGCAGCATCGGTTTCGGGCTGGTAGTGTCGGGGTCGTACGGAGCGATGAGATAGGGACGCTGCGCGAGCTGCTGGGCCTCGCTGCCGTACAGGCTGTCGATGACCGGCCAGGCGCGTGCGGCGGCTTCCCGCAGGCGAGCCGGGGACGGGGTCGCGACGATCCGCAGCGCGCCGACGCTGATCGTGTCCGTCCCACCGGCCGCCCGCCCGTGCTTGAGGCTGTCGACCATGTCCGCCAGGGCGCTGGCACGGCGCCACTCGCGGAGGAGACTGTCCGCGCGGACCTGGAGCCGCTCGACGCTCTGGCCCGCGAGCCTCCCGGCTGCCATGGCTGCGATCATCGTGACGAGGCACAAACACATAGTGTGCTTCAGCACAATGCTTTGCCGAGCCCACGCTTTAGCGTGGGAATGACGGCACGGTACTCGAGAGTCCTGCACCACCCCGCTACACATCGATCAGCATCCAGCGGCCGGTGAAGATGGCCAGCGGGCCCGGCCAGTTGAGGACGGCCACCTGCAGTTTCCCCAGCAGGTCGAAGTCGACGTTCGCCACGCTGGCGACGACTTGCACGAGAATCACGCTGCCGATCACCGCGAGGATGATCCCGGCGGTCCGCGCGGTACCGGCCGACACGGCGAAGAACACGGCATAGGCGACGAGGACGGCGAGCGCGAAGCGGATGGCCAGCGCTACAGGGTATCCCTGCAGCCCGGCGGGGATTGTGGCGCTCCAGGTGGCGAGCACCGCACCCGCCGACAACGCGAGGATGGGTGCGGCGAGCAGTACCGCCCCGGCACTGAACCGCAGCAAGACATAGCGCCAGCGCGGCACTGGAAGGGAGAGCGCGTGCACGTGGCGCCCGCGATGATCCGGCGCCCAGGTAGCGATCGCGACGAGCAGGCCCAACGCGGCGGCGAGCACGGGGTACAGCGTCCCCCATGACTGCACCGCTTGCAGCAGCTCGCCCGCCTGTAACGGACTCGAGTCGGCGCGCGCCGCGCCCTGCACGGACACGAGCGGCAGCGCGAATCCCGCTACACTGCCGAGCACGACGATCAGGCGGCACCACTTCCATTGGCTATAGAGCATCACGCGGAACATGTCGGTCTCCTAACTGCGCGGGCTGCGAAACGTGCGTAGCAGCTCCACGAACCCCTCCTCGAGATCCAGGTCGATGACGTCGTTCACCACGGCTCCAATGGACTCGAAGTAGCGAGTCATTTGCGGCTCCCAGTCGCGCACCAGCCACGTCTCAGTGGTGCCGTTGGCCGGCTCACGCGCCAGCAGCACGAAGGGCGGGCTATCCGGGGTCGGCGGGGCGTCGCTGATGCGGAGCCGCTTGACACCGTTCTTGAATCGCTCCATCGGGACCGCGGTGATCAACCTGCCGTTGTCCATGACGCCGATCCAGTCGCAGAAACGCTCGAGCTCGTGGACGAGATGACTGGAGATGAACACCGTCGCCCGGCGTTGCGAGACGTAGTCGAGCAATGCCGACAGCACGTCCCGCCGCACCACCGGGTCGAGTCCGTCGGTCGGCTCGTCGAGCACCAGCAGCTCGGGCCGCTGCGCCAGGGCGAGGAGCATCATCAGCTTCCCTTTTTGACCCTTGGACAGGCGGCCGAACGGTTGCTGCTCCTGCAGCTCGAACTGACGCAGTAGCCGCTCGGCCCACGGCCAATCCCACGCCGGATAGAACGCGGCCTGAAACCTGAGGGTCTCGCGCACGGTGAGGACGGGATCGAGATGCGGCTGCTCGGGCACGAACCCCACGCGTGCGAGCACGTGCGGCGCGTTTGCGGGGATGGTGTCGCCCAGCACGGTGATGCGACCGGCGAGCGGGCGGAGCAGTCCCAAGGCGAGGCGGATCGTCGTAGTCTTGCCGGAGCCGTTGGGGCCGAGGAAGCCGTAGATCGCCCCGGCGGGGACGCTCAGGTCGAGATCCTTGATTTCGAACGTCCTGCCGGCGCGGTAGTGCAGCTGGTGGATCTCGATGGCGTTGCTCATGAGGTTCCCACTCCAATCTCTTCGGCGATCGCCGCCTGCAGCTCGGGCAGTGATACGCCCAGGCGGCCGGCATCAGCGAGCAGCTGGCGCACGAGCGCGGAGGCTTGGCGGGCGCGCTCGCGCGCCCGGCCTTCGGGCGCGACCTCGCGCACGAACGTCCCCGCGCCCTGCCGCATCTCGACGAACCCGTCGGCCTCCAGGTCGCGGTACGCCTGAACCACCGTTGCGGGGTTCACGCGGAGCTGTGCCGCGAGGTGTCGCACGGACGGCAGGGCCGCGCCGGGATGTAACTCGCCCGCCGCGATGGCGACTCTGCAGCGATTCGCTATTTGGGCGTATAGCGGCGTGGAGCTGCGGGGATCGAGATGCTCGAACACATTTCCTGTGTGTATTATTGTTATAGTACAGTGATACAAACCGCCGGTGCCGTCAAGACTGCAGCACCGCCCCACCGTAGCCAAGGCACCGCAAGTTGTTTATTTTCAAAGACTCTGAACGTTGTGGGGGACGTGGTAGACGTGGCGACAGATCATCTGGCGGTGCTCTTCGCCGAGCATGCGGAGGCGCATCCTGACCGGGAGTTCCTGGTGTTCGGGTCACGCCGGATGAGCTACGCGCAGGTGCAGCGGGAAGCGTTGGCGCTCGCCGACGCGTTCGGCGGTCTGGGTGTCCAGCTGGGCGATCGGTTGGCCGTTGACCTCCCCAACTGGCCGGAGTGGGTGGTGGCCTTCTTGGCCGCGGCCTATCGCGGTGCCGTGCTAGTGCCGCTCGACCCCTCGCTCAGCTTCCACGAGCTCAAGTACCAGTTGCGCCACGCCGACGTGCGCGCGGGAGTCGTGGCCGAGGAGTACGAGGGGGCTGATTACCTGGAGCTGTATCAAGAGCTACTTCCCGACGTACCGGAACTGCGAGCGCTGATCACCGTCGGCGCCGCCGAGCGCTGGCTAGACGACCGGGTGTACCGTTACGCGGATCTGGTCTCGAAGCCGCACGCGCGGACTAGAGCGGCGGCGGGCGATGCCACTCAGCCGCTCGCGATTCTCTACACTTCGGGGACGATGGGGAAGCCGAAGGGGGTGGCGCTGTCGCATCGCAGCATCGTGATGACGGCGCGCGCCACGGGCCAAGCGCTCGAGCACACGGGCGACGATCGGGTGCTGGGCGGCGTGCCGCTGTTCACCATCTTTGGCGTACACGTCGTCGCTGTCACGATCACGGCAGGCGCGACGCTCGTGCTCCAGGAGCGCTTCGATGCTTCCGGCGCGCTGGACTTGATCCGGCGCGAACGACTCAGCGTGGTCCACGGCGTCCCCACGATGTTCGAGCTGCTGATGCGCGATCCCTCGTTCCAGCAGCAACCACCGACCACCTGCCGTTCGGGCCTGGTTGCGGGGAGCCCCGTCTCCCCGGAGCTGGCCGGCCGGATCCGGCAGTGGTGCGATGTCCAGATCGCCTACGGCCTCACGGAAACCGGGCCCACGGTGACGATCACCCGTTTCGCGGATCTTCCCGAGCGGCGGACGCAGACGGTCGGTCGGCCGATCGCGGGAGTAGAGGTGCGCGTCGTGGACCTGAAATCCGGCGCGCTGCACGGTCCCGAAGCGGTCGGCGAACTGGCGGTGAAGGGGCCGAACGTCATGCTGGGCTACGACCGGATGCCCGGCGAGACCGCGCGGTCCCTGACCCCCGAGGGATACTTTCTGACGGGCGACCTCGCCATCGTGGACGAGGACGGCTACGTCACGATCGTGGGCCGCCGCAACGAGCTGATCATTCGCGGCGGCTACAAGGTGTATCCACGCGAGCTGGAGGACCTCCTCCGGACGCACCCTGCCGTGAGCGACGCCTGCGTCGTCGGCATCCCCAACGAGACGTTCGGGGAGCTGATTTGCGCCTGCGTCGTGGGCACGGAGGGCTCCATCCTGACGGGCGACGAGCTCAAGGAGTTCTGCCGTGAGACCGTCGCCGACTACAAAGTGCCCGACCTGGTGCGCTTCTTCGACGCCTTCCCGCTCACCGGGAGCGGGAAGGTGAAGCGACGGGAACTCGCGCAGGTCGTCGGCCTGGAACTGAGCACAACCACATGATGCAACAGCCGCATGCCCATCTTGCACGGCAGCACAAGGAACCACCCGCCCACGCGCCCAACGCGGCGCTGCTGATCGACTTCGACAACGTCACGATGGGGATCCGCTCGGATCTCCAGACGGAGCTGAAGCGGCTCCTCCAGTCGGAGATCATCCGGGGGAAGGTGGCCGTGCAGCGCGCCTACGCCGATTGGCGGCGCTACCCCCAGTACATCGTCCCCCTCTCCGAGTCGTCGATCGACCTGATCTTCGCCCCGGCCTACGGCTCGAACAAGAAGAACGCGACCGACATCCGGCTCGCGATCGACGCGCTGGAGCTCGTCTTCACGCGCCCCGAGATCGGCAGCTTCATCCTGCTCTCGGGTGACTCCGACTTCTCTTCCCTGGTGCTGAAGCTCAAGGAGTACGGGAAGTACGTGATCGGCGTGGGGATTCGCGAGTCGTCGAGCGATCTCTTGATCCAGAACTGCGACGAGTACTACTCCTACAACGAGCTGGCCGGGCTCACCAAAGAGTCTGACGTCACCCACGAGCGCCACGATCCGTGGGAGCTCGTGGTCGAGGCTGTGAAGCAGATGACGGCACACAACGACGTCATGCGCTCCGACCGCCTCAAGCAGGTGATGCAGGAGATCGACCCGACCTTCAACGAGAAGGACGTCGGGTTCTCGCGCTTTTCGAAGTTCGTGGTCGAGGCGGCGCACAAGGGCCTGATCAACCTCACCAAGCTCGACAACGGCCAGTACGAGATCGCACTCGGGCCGGGCGTGCCCGGTGCCGCAGCGCAGCCGGCCATCAGCGGGGCCCCAGCGCCGCGCGAGCGGGAGGATCGGGCCCGCGGACCGCGCCGCCGGCATGAAGAGAGCCGCAGCCGGCGGCCCGGAGGGTTCTCGCTCGGCGACGCGTTCGGCCTGCTCAAACAGGCCCTGTCCAGGCTCGGCGGCAGCGATAAGGCCGTGAGCGCGGACGAGCTGCGTGACACGATGATCGAGCTCAACGGTGCCGACGCCGAGCCGCTCGACGTGGAGCGCTTCCCCAAGTTGCTGCGCCAGGCACATGACGCCGAGATCATCGACCTTTCGAAGCAGGACGACGGCGTGTATGCGGTGAAGCTCCGCGAAGAGACGCCGCCGCCGGCCTCGCTAGCCCCAGCCGCCTCCACCGTCCCCACCGCCCCCACCGCCCCCGAGCCGGTCGGCGCAGCGGACCTGGACGAGGCGAACGATCCGCCCATGCCGGCGTCCTCTGCGCCGCCCCCACTGCGACCCGCGACCCCCACGCCGTCACGCGGGGGCGTGCCGTCGCGCAGTGCCCGCTTTCGCCGTGGCTCCCGGGGGCCCCGGGCCGCGCCGCCCGAGATCCCAAAGATCGGCGTCGTAGAGGTGGATCCGAACTTCAAGCCGCGCATCGAGCTGATCCCGGCTCGCCCGCTCGCCAACCAGCCCGCAGGCACGGAGGCACCGGCCAAGCCTCCCATCGAGGAGAATCGGCGGGAGCGGGGGGGGGGCGGTCGTGGCCGCGGCGGGCGAGGTCGTCGCGGCGGGGGCGGGGGTGGGGGTGGTCCGCGAGGCGACGACGCAACCCGGGGAGACCGAGAGCACGGGGAGCGCGGTGGTCGCGGCCGCAGAGGTGGTCGAGGCCGGAGTGGACGAGAACGCTCGGCTGGGGATGAGCATGGTGCCGACGAGCAGCCGGCCACGTTCCGGGCACCTCCGCCGCCCGCGCCGCCCCCGCCCGCGCCGGCCCCGCCCCCCCGGCCCAACCCGCCGGTCGCCGAACCTGAAGACGAGGGCGAATCCTTCTGGTCGAAGGTGAAGCGCGGACTCACCGGCGGCGCGTGAGGACTGCGCCGCTCCCGCCGGCGTTCTACGCGCGACCGACACCCGAGGTCGCGCGTAGGCTTTTGGGCCACATCCTGCTGAGCGATGTCAATGGCCGGCGCGTGGCGGGCCGGATCGTCGAGACCGAGGCGTACGTCGGCCCCGACGACCCCGCCTGCCATGGCTACCGGGCCCGCCGCACGCGGCGCAACGCCAGCCTCTTCGGGCCCCCCGGCACCGCGTACGTCTACTTCACCTATGGCATGCACTGGTGCCTCAACGCCGTCACCGAGGCGCCCGACTTTCCCGCTGCCGTCTTGATCCGCGCGCTCGAGCCCGTGGCCGGGCTTGCGACGATGCGGCGTCGGCGCGGCGGCCTCGCCGACGGCGAGCTCTGCTCCGGACCGGCGAAGCTCTGCGCCGCGCTCGGCGTCACCGGGCGGCTGGATGGCGTGTCGCTGCAGCGAGGAGTGCTCCGCATTGTGCGGGGCCCTTCACGGCAGCGACGCGACATCATCGTGACACCACGCGTCGGCATCTCGCGGGCCGCTGACTGGCCACTGCGGTTCCTGATCAAGGGCTCGCCGTGGGTCTCCCGCTAGGACTGCTGCTCGTGCTCCAGCAGCCGATCATCCTCGACGGCCACATCGATACCGCTCAGCGGATGCTCGACATGCAGGCCGACATCTCGGCGCGGTTGCCGGACGGCCACGTCGACATCCCGCGGATGCAGCAGGGCGGCCTGTCCGCGGCGTTCTTCTCGATCTGGGTCGACGCCCGCTACGGGCCGGGGACCGCGTTCCGGCGGGCGCTGGCGTTGATCGACGCGGTGCAGGCTCTGGTAGACACGCAAGCCACGGCCGAGCTCGCGACCGACGCCGACGAAGTGCGGGGAGCGGTGGCTCGGGGTCACATCGCCGTGCTCATGGGGGTGGAGGGCGGCCACGCCATCGAGAACTCCCTCGAGAAGCTCGACTCTCTGTATCACCGGGGCGTGCGCTACATGACGCTCACGTGGAACAACGGCAACGACTGGGCCGGCTCAGCGACGGACGAGCGACGCCACGGGGGCCTGACCGATCTGGGCAAGAGGGTCGTGCGGCGCATGAACCAGCTGGGAATGCTGGTGGACGTATCGCATGCCTCAGACTCGACCTTCTGGGATGTGCTGGCGACGACCTCGCGGCCCGTGATCGCGTCGCATTCGTCTTGCCGGGCGATTGCACGTCACCCGCGGAACCTGTCGGACGAGCAGCTGCGCGCCCTTGCCAAGAACGGCGGCGTTGTGGGCATCAACTTCTATCCGGTGTTTCTCGACGACCACTTCCGGGAGCAGTACGAAGAGCTGCGGCGTCGCTTGAGGCCCGAGACCGATTCGATTCACGCCCGCTACCGGGGGCGCCCGGGCGAGTCGGCGTTCGAGATCGACAAGTTCGTCGGTGAGAAGGCCGAGAGCCTCGGTGTGCCTGGGCTCGAGCGGCTGGTGGACCACATCGACCACGCGGTACAGGTGATGGGCATCGACCACGTGGGGCTGGGCAGCGACTTCGACGGCATCAGCGTCCTGCCTGCCCCCATGAAGGACGCGACCTCACTCCCCCTCCTCGTCGCGGCCCTGCAGCAGCGCGGCTACGCGGACGGCGAGGTCGCGAAGATCCTGGGAGAGAACTTCCTGCGCCTGCTCAGTGCCCTTCGGTGACTCCTTCCTTGGCGGTCCCCATGCTGTAGCGGATCCCACCCTGGAACGTGTGGGTGGTGCCGTCCAGCAGGAAGCCACGCGCCGATGAGGTCAGGATGTAATGGCCATACAGCGCGAGCCGTCCCTGCTTGATATCGATCCCGCCCATCCACCAGAAGAACGCCTTGCTCGCGGCAGCGTCGGCTTCGTCCTGGAGCTGGGAGAACTGCGACAGCGTCTGGCAGCTGGAGCAGGTGACCGCCGGATTCAGCAGCTGCATGATCGCGAAGCCGCCGCCTCCGAACGGCTCGATCCGCGTCTGCGCCGGGAAGGCGAGGGCGCCCACCATGATACGGCGCATGTCGTGAAACGCCACGTTTCCCGGCTCGATCGTGCCGTCGGGCTCGACGATGGTCGTGTGGCGGTCTGACAGGAAGAACGACTGCTCGTACGCGACATACAGCGCCGTCTTCTTACCGGTGATCAGCCAATGCCCGCCGAACGTCGGCTCAAAGGCGTAGCTGTCGTAGTTGGTCTTGAAGATAAAGAGGCCGCCCTGTGCGCCCCAATACCATTTGTGGGCCCAGTCGCTGGTCCGCTCCTCGAAGCGTGGGCCGCCCCGCGGACGCGCCGGCTGGGTGGGGGGCGTGGGGGGGACCTGGCCGCCCGCCGCGATGATGGAATCGCGCTTCTCCTTCGGGATCGGCGGCGGCGCTGTTGGGCGCGGACCGCCGCCACCGCCGCCACCGATGAAGTAGGACAGGCCGGCGGAGCCGAGCAGGTGCACGACCGGCTTGCCCCCGAACATCGCGTAGCTCCCCGCGTTGTTCTTGGGCGAGTAGTAGCCCCGCGCCTCCAGGCGCAGGGCCAGCCGGCTGCCGAAGAAGATCCGGTCGCCCAATCCTGCGTTTACCGCGTGCAGAGCGAAGTTGTAGGGTGGATTCACGCCCATGTCGAGCCGGGAGTAGCCCCCCAGGAGGTACAGGATGTTCTTCTGGCCCCCTGAGTTGAGCACGAGGCTCACGCTTCCGAAGCGCATCTGGGTATGCGGCCCGCCCGCCTTCGGGAACGGATAGGCGATGTTGGCATCCACCTCCAGCCCGAGGGTCTCGTTGAAGAAGAACCCGAGCCGGCCCCCCCCGCCGACCTGATTGTCGAGCAGGAAGAGCTTGTCGTAGCGGGTGTAGCTGCCGAACCCGCCGATCTCGAGCTGGTGAGCGTGCTGGGCGCTCAGCGTCGCCGCCCCTCCGGCGCCCGCCGCCAGCAACACCCCGACGACAGTGACTACCCGCATGGGCCCACTCCTCGGTATCTAGGCAGGTCGGAAAAAAATGCCCCCCAAAATAGGGTTTTTGGTCGGAAAACGCGATACCCCTTCGCTTTAAGCCTCTGAACCTTGAAAGTACTTGAAGGTTCGACTGGATTCAGGCGAGCTGATACCGAAGATATCCCGTAAATCGAGCCGATCAGACCCCGCCTAACGCCGACCGACGGCACGACCTGCTAGGGGACTTGGCTCTTCTGCTCGCCGGCCCTGCCCAGGATGAACGACAGACCCGCTGTACCTGTGAAGTGCCCCAGCCAGCTCGCCTGGCCGCTGCCAGCCCCGCGGTAATAGGCTCGTGCCTCCAGGCGGAGTGCCACCCGGTCGCCGACGAAGATCCGCTCGCCCAGCCCGCCGTGCACGGCGTTCAGGTCGGACGCGGACAGTGGCTCGGGTCCCATGTGGAGCCGGGAGTAGCCGCCCAAGGCGTAGAGGCTGCTCTTCCCGCCGCCGGAGTTGATGACGAGACTCGTGCTCCAGAACACGGCCGTGGTCCCCACGCCGCTGAGCCTCGAGACTGGCTGCGCTACGTCGGCGTCAACCTCGATACTGAAATGATCGCCGAGGAAGTAGCCGACTCGACCGCCGGCACCGAACTGGTCGGCCAGGCGTAAGTCCTTGTCATACCGCGTGTAACTGCCGAAGCTACCGATCTCAAGCTGGTGGGCATGTTGGGCGCTGACGGACCCAGCCCCGCTAGCCAGCAGCACCCCAATGAGAGAGAGGACCCGCATGGGTGGACTCCTTGGGTAATTAGGGCGCTCCCCAAAATAGGAAGTTCCGGCGAAATGCGCGATAAGGTTGACGCGTCGGTGCTGAACGAAACAAACTGGAGTGTCTCTCAAACGACTCCCAACGTGGTACCGACCCGCTTGAATGCGGACAGGGCAAAGTCCAAGTCGTCCCGGGTATGGGCCGCTGAGAGCTGGCAACGGATCCGGGCATGGCCATGCGGCACCACCGGGTACCCGAACCCGGTGACGAATACCCCCTCTGCCAGCAGCAGGTCGCTCATCTGGATCGCCTTAGCAGTCTCGCCCAGGATCACCGGCACGATTGGGGTCTCACCGGGGAGCGGCTTGAATCCCAGCGCCGTCAGCTGGCTGCGGAAGTAGCCCGCGTTCTCGTGCAGGCGCCGCACGAGCTCCGGGTGCCGCTCCACGGAGCGCACCGCCGCGAGGGCGCTTCCGGCGACGGTGGGCGGCAGCGCGTTGCTGAATAGCTGTGGCCGGGAGCGCTGAGTGAGGTAGTCGGCGAGCGCCGCCGGGCCGGCGGTGAAGCCGCCGGCGGCGCCGCCCAACGCCTTGCCCAAGGTAGAGGTGATGATGTCCACCTGGCCGAGCATGCCGTAATGCTCGGCGGTGCCGCGGCCGGTCGGGCCGAGCACGCCCGTCGCGTGGGAGTCGTCCACGGCGACAACAGCGTCGTACTTGCGCGCCAGCGCCACGATGTCCGGAAGCTTCGCGATGTCGCCCTCCATCGAGAACACCCCGTCCGTGAAGATCAGCCTGAGCCGGGCGTCTCGCGCCGCCTTGAGCTTGTCAGCGAGGTCGGCCATGTCAGCGTGCTGGTAGACGGCGGTCTGGCACTTGGTGATGGCTTTCGCCAGGCGGATCGAGTCGATGATCGAGGCGTGATTCAACTGGTCCGAGATCACGATGTCCTGCTCACCCAGCAGCGTAGGGCAGAGCCCCTCGTTTGCATTCCAGCAGCTCACATAGGTGAGTGAGGACTCACATCCTACAAATCGGGCGAGGGCGGCTTCGAGCTCGCGATGGATGGTAAAGGTGCCACAGATGAACCGGACCGAGCCGGTCCCAGCACCGAACTGGTCGAGAGCGCGCTTTCCGGCGGCTACGACCTCCGCCTCGTTACAGAGGCCCAAGTAGTTGTTGGACGAGAGAATCACGACATCGCCGCGCCCCTGCATCTTGACTCTAGCGGCTTGCGGCGACTCCAGGTAGTTCAGGCGCTTGTACACGCCGTCGCGCTTGAACTGGTCGAGCTCGGCCTCGAGCCGGGTTCCGAGCGTCATGCGATCTCCAGGATGATCTTGCCCGCGTCGCCTGCGCGGATCGCAGCGAGGGCCTCGTCGACCTTGGCGAGCGGAAACTGGTGGGTGATGACCGGACGGGGATCGAGCAGGCCGCCGGTGAGATAGCGTCGCATCTGGTGCCAGGTTTCGTACATCTTCCGGCCGATGACGCCGTACACGGTGATCCCTTTGAAGATCATCTCGGTGGCGAAGTCCATCGGCACCTGGCCCTTCGGGATGCCAAGCAGCTGCACGCGGCCGCCCATGCGAACCGCCGCGAACGCCTGGTGCAGGGCTGAGGGGATGCCTGACATCTCACACACCACATCGGCGCCCTCGCCGCCGGTCTCCTCTACGACCGTCCGCACCACGTCGTCCTGCGCGGCGTTGATGGTGACGTGGGCGCCCATCGTCCGGGCGAGCGCGAGCCGTTTCGGGTTCACGTCCGACGCGATGACTTTTGCCGCCCCCGCTGCGCGGGCGATCCCCACCGCGAAGCAGCCGATCGGCCCGCACCCGACGATGAACACGGTGCTGCCCGAAATATCGGCGGTCAGCACCGTGTGGAACGCGTTGCCCATCGGATCCATGACGGCCCCGACGGTGGTCGGGATGCCGTCGAGGGGCAAGACGTTCGTGGCGGGCATCGCGATGTATTCGGCGAACGCCCCGTCCAAGTCCACGCCGATGATGCGCGTGTTGCGGCAGATGTGGCCGTTTCCGGTGCGGCACTGCATGCAGTGCCCGCACACGATGTGACCCTCGGCGGTGACGAGCTGCCCGCGCTTGAGCTCGGCGACGCCGTCGCCCACCGCGACGATCTCGCCCGCGAACTCGTGACCGATCACCAACGGCGGCTTAAGGCGGCCCTGCGCCCAAGGATCCCAATCGGCGATGTGCAGGTCAGTGCCGCACACACCGGCGTGGCGGACCGCGATGAGCACTTCGCCCGGTCCGGCGGCCGGCTTGGCGACGGTCGCGACTTTCAAACCGGGGGCGCGCTGCTCCTTGACGATCGCTTGCATGTAAGCTCAGGACGGGGACCCCGGGCCACCGGCCCGGGGTCAGCCGAGCGAACCCGCCTCGGGGCGGCTGACCCCGGGGCGATGCCCCGGGGTCCCCGGGAGCGGGCGGCAGGATGGGTCAGAATATGGATCGCGTGAAGCCTCCGTCTACTTGCAGCACGGCGCCGGTAATATAGCTGGCCTGCTCGGACGCCAGGAACGCGACCGCGGCGGCGAGCTCGTCGGTGCGCCCCATGCGTCCGATCGGAATCCCGGCTACCATGTCGCGCATCACCTCCTGCGAGGCGCGCTGCTCCCGCTTCGCGCGGGTCTCGGTCAGCTCCGTGATCCGCTCGGTGGCGATGAAGCCAGGGCACAGCACGTTCACCGTGATCCCCTCGGCGGCGACCTCGTCGGCCAGCGCCTTGGCGAAGCCGAGTACGCCGGCACGAGCGGTCGTGGACAAGATGAGGCCCGGGAGCGGCTGTTTGGCGGCGACCGAGGCGAGGCAGATGATGCGGCCCCATTGGAGCTTGCGCATGATCGGCACGGCGGCCCGGGCCAGGTGCACGGCGGAGAGCAGGTTCAGCTCGACGGCTCGCTGGAACGCCTCACCTGTCTGATGACTGAACGGTGCTGCCGGCGGGCCACTGGCGTTGCAGAACAGCACGTCCAGGCGCCCCAGCTCGCGGTGCACCCGCTCCACGAGCCCTTGGGCCTGGGCCGGGACGCCCACGTCCGCGACGAACGGCAGCACCGTCTGCCCTGTCTCCGACGTGAGCTGCAACGCCACGCGGTTGACCGAGTCTTCGTGCCGGCCGTTCACAGCCACCCGCGCGCCTTCCTGCGCGAGCGCTTTCGCGACGGCGCGTCCCAGCCCTTTGGTGCTGCCGCACACCAGGGCGACGCGGCCGGCCAGGCCGAGATCCATGGGGCGGGAATCTATCCGAGGGTTTCGGCGCCGGTTAGGGATTCCCAGGCTGAAGCCTGGGGTCGGCACGACACTGCCCTAAAGGGCACTGCCCTTCAGGGCTGCGAATCGCCGAGCCCACCCTTCAGGGTGTGGAACTAATCGGCGACAACGACGTGCGCCGGCTCGATCCGCACCGCGCAGCACTTGAGCTCCGCCATCTTGGCGTACGGATCGAGCACCGGATTGGTGAGCAGGTTCGCCGCCGCCTCGCGGAAGTGGAATGGCACGAACACCTGGCCGCACGCTACCCGGTCGGAGATGCGGCATGAGATGACGAGCGAGTTGCGGCGCGACGTCACCCGTGCCAGGTCGCCGTCCTCGAGACCGAGCGCGGTCGCGTCAGCCGGGTTGATCTCCATGATCGGCGTCGGCTCGCGCTGGTCGAGTCCCGTCGCCCGCCGGGTCATCGTGCCGGTGTGCCAGTGGTAGAGCTGCCGGCCGGTGTTCATCACGAACGGGTACGCGTCGTCCGGGAGTTCCACTGGCGGCGCGTACTCGACGGGGACGAAGCTCGCCTTGCCGTCGGCGGTCGGGAAGCGGTCGGCGAACAGAAACGCCGTACCGGGGTGGTCGGCGGTCGGCACAGGGTATTGGAGCCCCGCGCCCTCGAGCCGCGGATACGTCACCCCCCGCCACGACGGCGTCACCTGGACGATCTCCGCCATGACGTCCGCGGCGGTCTCGAACGGGGTGTTGAGACCCAGCCGGTTGGACAGCTCGACGAGGATGTGCAGGTCGTGCCGCGCCTCGCCTGGTAGGTCCGCCGCCTGGCGGGCGAGCTGGATCCGGCGCTCGGTGTTCACGAAGGTGCCGGTTTTCTCGGCAAAGCTCGAGCCCGGCAGCACCACATCGGCATAGCGGGCGGTTTCGGTCAGGAACAGGTCGTGCACTGCGAGGAACTCGAGCTCGCGGAACCAATGCTCGGCGTGGGCGATGTCGGGGTCAGAGATGATCGGGTTCTCGCCCATGATGTACATCCCACGCACCCCGCTCTCTTCCTTCACGGTCTCGGTCACCATGAGCCCCTCCTTGAGGGAGAGGGACTCCTCGGGTACGCCCCAGACGCGCGCGTACTCCGCCCGGATCTTCGGCTCCTTGACCGACCGATAGTCGGTGTAGACGAACGGGATGGCCCCGACGTCGGACGCCCCCTGCACGTTGTTCTGGCCGCGTACGGGCATCATCGCCGCTCCCCAGCGGCCGATCATGCCGCAAGCGAGCATGAGGTTGAGGAGCGACGCGACGAGGTCGGTGCCGTTGGCATGCTGCGTGAGCCCCATCGCCCACAGGGTGCTCGTGTTCGGACCCGCGGCATAAAGCTCCGCCGCCCGTTGGATCCGCTCCGCCGGGACGCCGGTGAGCCTCGCCGCGACGGCTGGCGTCATCGGTCCGACGGCTTGCCGCACGCGGTCGAAGTGCTTGGTCCGCTCCGCGATGAACCGCTGGTCTTCGAGCCCCCGGGCGAGGATGTGGTTGAGCATCGCGCCGAACAGGGCCACGTCCGTGCCCGGTTGCATCTGGAGGTGGATGTCGGCCCGTCCCGCGAGCTCGGTCTTGCGGGGGTCGGCCACGATGAGCGTCGCGCCGCGCTCATGCGCGCGCTTGATCGCCGCGCCGAAGACCGGGTGCGATTCGGTCGTGTTGGCGCCGGCGATGAAGATGACATCCGCGGCGTGCTCGACCTCGCGCATCGAGCCCGACGCCGCCGAGGTGTTGAGCGCCCGCTGCATCGCCGCGACCGAGGTCGAATGGCACAGGCGCGTGCAATGGTCGATGTTGTTGGTGCCGAGCGCGCCACGGAACATGCGCATGAGGAGATAGTTCTCCTCGTTCGAGCACTTGGCCGAAGAGAAGCAGGCGAGCGCGTCGCCGCCGCGTGCGCGCTTGATGCGCAACAGCTCCTGCATGATGAGGTCCAGCGCCTCGTCCCAGGTCGCTTCGCGGAACGGCTCGTACCACGACGGCGGCGTCGCTACGCGGTCGCGGATGTCCAGGTCCAGCCGCTCGACGAGCGACAGCTCGCGCACCGACTTGCCGACGGAGCGCGGCGGGCCGGCCGGCTTCGCGTTCTGGCCCTCGCCTTCGATCGTCTGCCACGGCCCGCCGCGGCGCTCCTGGCCCGTCGCCCCGCGCCACATCCAGCGGCCGCTCTCCCTCACCCAACCTTTGCGGATCAGGGGCTTGGTGAGTCGGTCGCGGTGCTGTGGGAAGTCGTAGCCAAACCGGCCCTTCACACACGTGGAGCCCTGGTTGGGAGTGTCGAGCTCGATGTCGGGCGAGGTGACGCGGAGGACCTTGCCGTCGGCAACATGCAGGTCGACCTGGCAGCCCACGCCGCAGTACGGGCACACGGAGCGGACGATCTTGTCGGGGTGGCGCACCTGCTCAGGGGCGAAGCGCTCCCGCGGCATCACCTCGAAGATCGCGCCGGTGGGGCAGACGCGGACGCATTCGCCGCACCAGGTGCAGCCCGCCCTGTCGGGGTCGCCGTCGGCGCCGACGATGATCTCGGTGTGCTCGCCGCGTTGGCCGACGTCCAGGACCCCCACGACCTGAATGTCCTCGCACGCCCGCACGCAGCGCGTGCACAGGATGCAGGTGCTCATGTCGTGGCGGATCATGGAGTCGCCCGGACGCTCGTCGCCGTGGCGCAGCGGGAGGTCGCGCAACGTCGGCGGCGTCGGCACGACGCCGTAACGGACGACGTACTGCTCGAATTCGTTGCGGGGCTGGGCGCGGCCGCCGTTCACCAGATGGTCGCCGGGGTAGCGCTCGAGCAGCAGCCGCAGGACGCCACGCCGGTTCTCGACGGCGGCGTGCGATTCCGTTTGCACCACCATACCATCCGCCACCTGCGTCGCGCAGGCAGGCAAGAGCTTCGCCTGGCCCTCCACCGACACCAGGCAAATCCGGCAGTTTCCTACGATGGGCAGCCTGGGATACCAGCACAGGGTTGGGATGTCGTCGATGCCGGCGGCCCGGGCGGCGTCGAGAATCGTCTGGTCGGGCTGGGCGGAGACGGTGCGGCCGTTGATGGTGATGCTGCTCATGCGAGGAAGATGAACTCGCGAGGAGCGCACGGCAACCCTAAGTGGTTGGCGTGCTTGGCAGATACGATTAGCGCTACGGGCCGACGCGGCGACAGCGGCGACAACTGAAAGGGCCGGCTGGTGCCGGCCCTCGATGCCTACTTAGTCGACGTGCTCGGGCAGGTGGCGGTGCGTGTGGTCGTCCGCCCCGCCCTCGTCGGTGAACCAGCAGTAGGCCCAGATCTTGGCTGGGCGGAGCATCTGTCGGCCGACACTCAGGATGATGCCGATGGGCTCATCGTCCAAGACTAAAGGCAGACTGGTCATTGTCATTGAAAGGGCGTTCCCACGTTGCAGGTTACACGTCGCGCGAAGCAAAGGACCTGCCACCAGATCGCTCGTGCAACGTGTTGCCGTGCAACGTGTAACGGGAGGGGGGCGCGGCGGAGTGGTTACTCCGACACGTTCACCGCCGTGTCTGCCTGACGCTCGGGCTTCGTGGCCGTGAACCCGGCTCCGGCCTTGGTGCGGCGGCGGCGGGTGATGAGCCAGCCGCCGTAGTGCGCCTGCAGCGCTTCCGGACCGAGCGGGATCACCTCGTTCGCGGCGGGGCTCGGCAGCACGATATGGACGCCCCCCGGCCGCGTACGTGCTTTCAGGTCCGCGATGACGGCGCTCCGGTCGCGGGCACGCGCTGGGGCGAGCGCCGCCGGGTCGAGGACGACGAGGCTCGGCGCTACGTCGGGCAGCCAACTGCCCCAGTGGATTACGAGGGCTTGAAACCGGCCCGCGAGCTGCTCCGTGACGGCGCGGCCCTCGGCGGCTTCGATCGCGCCGAGGTCCTGATCGAGCACGAACACTTCGGCGTCGTGCGCCGCGAGGTACAGCGCTGCCGGCAGGGCCGCCGCGCCCAGGACCAGGGCGAGGTCGCCGGGCTCGAGCCGCGCCGCGCAGCTCACGAGCGGGCCGTCGGGCTCGAGGCCCCAGTGCGTCGGCTCGCGCTGGGCGGCGCGCAGCGCGCGGTGCTTCGAGCGCCAGCGGGGGAACGCAGGCAGCCGGAGCCGCCGCGCGATGATCCGGTCGACGTGCTCGAGCAACAGCACCTCGGTGAGCAGGTACTGGCCGGCCGAGCTCTCCTCCAGCTCGCGCACGGCTTCGTCTCCGATCTCGAGCAGCTCCGCGCGCGACAGCCTGTTCTTGTACTCCTCGATGCGCTGCAACAGGAACTCTTGGTACTCCTGCTTGAGCGAGCGGGGCGGCCGGCGCGCGATGCGCGAGCGGTGTTCGTCGTGCAGGGCGTTCAGCATGGCTCGACGTGCACCGTCACCTCATGGAGCTGGAGGTCGTTCTTGAGGCGCTCCTCCACCTGGTCGGCGATCGCGTGGGCTGCGGCGACATCGGCCTTGCGATCGACGGCGATCGTCACTTCGGCGTACCGCAGGTCCGAGGGTCCGCGCGAGCGGATTCCGTAGGCGCTCTTCACGCCCGGCACGCCTTCCGCGGTCTGCCGGATCTCGCCGGTGGGGAGAGCCCGCTCATCCACGAGGACCGGAACGGTGCGCCCGAGGATGCGGTAGGCCACGAGCACGATCAACAGCGCTACCACGATGGCGATCGCCGGGTCGACCCACCACCACCCTTGCCGGGCAAACAGCACGCCGATGAGGACGCCCACGGTAATGAGCGCGTCCGTGCGCGTGTGCGCCGCGTCGGCGACGAGCAGCTCGCTCTTGAGCTCGCGGCCACGGCGGTTTTCGTACCACGCGATCACGAGGTTGACGCCCAGTGTGAGCACGAGCACGGCGAGCTGTGAGTCGGTCACACCTACTGGGTGGGCGCCCTGCAGCAGCTCGTTCACCGCGCCGCGGACTAGCTCGAAGCACGTGATCGAGAGGAACCCGACGATGCCGAGGGCGCCCAGCGTCTCGAATTTGCCGTGTCCGTAGGGGTGGTCCTCGTCGGGCGCCTTCGCGGCTACGCGCACGACGATCAGGGCGAGGACGTTGTTCAGCGCGTCCACGGACGAGTCCAGGGCGGTGCCGAGGATGGCGAGCGAGCCGGCGCGCAGACCCACGAAAAACTTGGCCGCCACGACCATCAGGTTGGCGACCAGGAGGCCGATGAAGACTCGGCGGACGAGGGCGGTCTCGGGGCGCCCCTCGGGCCGGGAAAGCGGCATGGGATGCAAGCTTGTAAGGCGGGCCGGTTTAGTCAACGGCCCGCAGCAGCACCCCCTTCAAGTACCCCGTCTCGGGGACGTTGACAAGCTCGGGGTGATCTCGTCCGGCGCCCGTGAGCGCGACCAGCTCGAGCCGCCGGCCGGAGTCCCGCGCCGCGTCGGCGAGCATCTCCGCGAACACCGCGCGGTTGACGTGATAGGAGCAGGAGCAGGTGAAGAGCACGCCTCCGGAGGACAGCAGGCGCATCGCGCGGAGATTGATCTCCTTGTATCCGGCGAGCGCGCGGGGGACGCTCTGCTTGGTCTTGGCGAACGCGGGCGGGTCGAGCACGACGGTGTCGAAGGTCTCGTCCCGGCGTTCCAGTTCGCGCGCCAGGTCGAACGCGTTCGCCTCGCGCCAGGTGATGTTGGCGAGGCCGTTGAGGCTCGCGTTCTCCGCGCCGCGCGCCAGCGCCTCCCCACTGGAGTCGACCGCGGTCACGGTCGTGGCCCGGCGCGCCAGGTGCAGCGCGAACGACCCATGGTACGCGAACAAGTCGAGCGCCCGGCCGGGGCCGGCGTGCCTGGCGACGAGCGCCCGGTTCTCGCGCTGGTCGAGGAACGCCCCCGTCTTCTGCCCGGTGCGCGGGGCGGCGAGGTAGCGGATGCCGTCTTCCTCGACCTCCACCGCGTCGGGAACGGTGCCGAACACCGGAACGACCTCGAGGGGGAGCCCCTCGTGTCGCCGGATCGCGACGTCGTTGCGGAGCAGCAGCCCTGCGGGCGCGAGCGCCGTTCGGATCCCGGCGACCACGTCGGCGCGCGCCTGCTCGATCCCCGCCGAGAGGAGCTGCGCCACGACGTATGGCCCGTAGCGGTCTACGACCAGTGACGGCAGGCCGTCGCCCTCGGCGTGTACGATCCGGTACGCCGTGGCCGCGATGCCCGCCCGGCGGGCGGCGCGGGCGGCGATTCGCCCGCCCCACCAGCCCGCGTCGATCGGTTCGCGGCCGCGCGTCAGCAGCCGCAGTCGGATCTCGGACTTGGGGGAGTAGAGCGCTTGGCCGAGATGGCGGCCGCGCCGGTCGGCGACGCTCACGATGCCCGCACTATCACGCGGCTCGTCGTAGACATCCGTGCGGTAGATCCACGGATGGCCCGCCTGCCAGCGTGCGGCCCCCTTGGCGGAGACGATGGCGGTGCTCACGGCGCTCACGGAAACGTGAGTATTGGCCGCCCTCCGGCCGTTAGGACCTCGCGGACCTGCCCGCCCCCCTGTCTGAACCCAGAGAGGTCGGCCCTCGACGCGCCCGCCCTGAACCGTAGAATGGGGACCGTGATCGACCAGCCGCGGATGAACCACGCGCCGTCCGGCAATTGATGGAATTCGACGCGACCGCCGGCGCGCGCGCCAGGCATCCATGGGTCGAGGTTGGTGTAATGGTATTCGACGACCCTGAGCTCCGCCGTGCGACGATCGAGCCACAGCACGCCGGCGATATCGCGGCGCTGCGGCCTGGGGACCGGCTCGAATGCGAGCCCGACAAGAGCCGTGTCGTTGCCGGCGGGTGATTGAACCTTGAAGCAGTGGGACTCGAGAAACGGGTCCGACAGGAGGACCTGAATGTCCGGCGCCACGAAGACCGGACCACCAGTCGAGTCATACACGAACCCACGGCGGGCCAGGCTCTCGGGCGGCAGACTTACGAACGACCAGCCACCGAACCCGAGCGCGCTGTCCCGCTGCTCTTCCAGAGGCTTCAGTGCCCGGTCGAGGGTTCGCCGAAACGTCTCCGTACGGAACCGATAGAGCTTCCGCTCGAGCGTCACCTGAGTGACGCGCAGCGCCTTTGTGACCTCTTCCCACAGCGTCGCGGCCGACTCCCCTTCCGCCGGCCGCACGCGGCAACGATTGCGCCGTTCCACCGTGATGCTGGCGAGCTGCACGGGGACTTCCGGCATCTCGATGCGGTAGTCCAGAGTCTCCCCGGCCGAGAGCCGCAGAGGCGGCGAGTCCCAGCGCCGGTACCCGATCCGCAGGGCGCGAAGGCGGTATTCGCCGGGGCCTGGTGCTCGAAGCACGAAGCGTCCGTCGACTGCCGTTACGGTTCGGTCGCGTTCCAGCCGCGCTGAGTCGAGGAGTGAGATCAGTCCGAACGCCACCGGCAGCCCGGTGGTCGCTCCGACCAACTCACCTCGGAGCGTCTGAGCTGGCGACCGAGCGATGGCTCCGAGACTCAGCAGGAGCGGCAACGCTGAGACCCCCGCTCGCCGAGTGACTCGAGGCTGCATCTCGCCCGAACCTCCTCGGATGTTCAACACGACGGCGGGCGGTCCGGCCGCAGCTTTGCGGCGCCGCGCAGGTACGTATGTTTCAGCTCGCGCTGGGGCTTGGTCGTGTAGAAGTGCAGCAGCACGCGGATGCAACGCGCCAGGCCGTCGGGGACGGCCACCTCCGCGGCGCCGAGCAGGGGGACGTCGAGCCAGCCGAGGCCGCGCGCGGCGCGCGCGGGATACTCGGCAGTCAAGTCGGGCGACGACGTGAAGATTGCGCTCTCCACATCTTCCGGCTTGAAGCCGTTGGCGTGCTGCAGCGCCCGCAGCAGCTCGGCGGTCGCGTCCAGGATCGCCTCGCTCGTATTCGCGGTGGCGGTCGTCGCGCCGCGCAGTCCACGCAGAGTCTTGCTCATGGCACTCGAGGCTTTGTTGCGCTTGATGGTGATCACGGATGCCGCGCTTCTCAAGGGGCGCGACCCGATCGAGGCGTGCCGCCGGGCGCTGGCCGGCGGGGCGACGATGATCCAGGTGCGCCTCAAGGACGCCGCGCCGCGCGACGTGCTGACCCTGGCTCGGGCGCTGGTGGGTGCCCTGAGCGTTCCCGTGATCGTGAACGACCGGGTGGACGTCGCGCTCGCGGCGAATGCGGCGGGCGCCCACCTGGGTCAGGAGGACCCGCCGCTCGACCGGCTCAGGCCCCACGTGCCGCCCGGCTTCCTCCTGGGCATCTCCGTCGGCTCGTCCGCTGAAGCGGCCCGGGTCCAGGGCTGGCCCGCCGACTATTGGAGCGTCGGCCCGTGCTTCGCCACGACCACCAAGCCTGACGCCGGGCCGCCGCTTGGCCTGGAAGGGTTCGCGGCGCTGGCGCGGCTCGCGCCCGCCGGGGTGCCCGTCATCGCGATCGGCGGCATCACGGCGGCGAACGCGGGCGCGCTGGCGCACGCCGCGGCGGCGGGGGTGGCGGTGAGCGCCGCCGTTTGGAGCGCTAGCGAGCCGGCCGCTGCGACACGCGCGTTGCGCGCCGCATTTCCTTGACGCGCCGGATCGCGGCGAGGTGCTCGGTGTACGTGGCGGAGAAGATGTGCTTGCCGTCGCTCTGCGCCACGAAGTAGAGGAACGGCACATCCGCCGGATAGAGGGCCGCCGCGAGGCTCGCGCGCCCGGGCTGCGCGATCGGACCCGGCGGCAGCCCGGCGTGCAGATAGGTGTTGTAGGACGAGCGCACGGCGAGGTTCTTCTCCCACACCCGCTTCAGGCGCCGGCCGTACGCGTAGCTCACGGTCGGGTCCGCCTCGAGCCGCATCCCTCGCCGCAGCCGGTTGTGGTACACGGCGGAGATGAACGGCCGGTCGGGGTCGTAGCGCACCTCCGCCTCGATGATCGACGCGAGGGTGACGAGCTCGTGGCGCGAGAAGTGGAGGGAATCGAGGCGGACCTGCCACTCGGGGCCCCACTGCTCGGCGAACTGGTGCGTCATCACGCGGACCAGCTCTCGCGCCCCGATGTGCAGCGGCAGCAGGTACGTCGTGGGAAACAGGTATCCCTCAGCGCTCGGCGCCTCGTCGGGCAGCCCTAGCCCGGCGAGCAGCACGGAGTCTTCCGCGGCCGCGAGGAACGAGTCTCGCGGAATTCGGAGCTGAGCACGCGCGAGGTCCGCGACCTCGCCGAGCCGCAGGCCCTCCCGCACCGTGAAGCGCTGCTCGACTCCGCGCCCGCGCTCGAGCGTGGCCACGACCTCGCCCCACGACTCGCCCTGCCGCAGCAGGTAGACGCCGCTCTTTAGCGACCCCCCGAGCCCGCGCACCTTCGCGTACAGCCGAAACGAGCCGGGATGGCTGAGCACCCGGTTTGCGGCGAGCGAGTCGATGGTGGCGTCGAGGGTGGCGCCAGCCGGAATGGTCACGGTGACCCGCGGGCCGTCGGAGCGCCCGCAGGCCGCGAGGGCACCCGCGAACAAAACGCGGAACGCGGAACGCGGAAGCCGGAACAGGCGCTCGACATTCCCTGCTCTGTTCCGCGTTCCGACTTCCGCGTTTCGCGTTCTCAAGTGGCGGATCCCCGCCGCGCATCCAGATAGTGCTGCAGCAGCAGCGTCGCGGCCAGCGCGTCGACGTCCCCCTTGCGACCCCGGGCCGAGCCTCCCATTTCGCGCACTGCCTGGAGCGCGCGCGCCGTGGTCATGCGCTCGTCCCACAACTCCACCGGCCGTCCAGTCTGGCGGCCGATCGCGGCCGCGAGCTCGCGCGCGGCCCGCGCCGGCGCCCCCTCCTCGCCCTGCTCGTCGAGCGGCAAGCCGACGATCACGCCGGCCACGGCGTGCTGCTCGAGCAGCGTGCACAGCTGACGCATCGGGAAGCGCTTGCCGGCGCGGCGCGTGAGGGTGGTGAGCGGCTGAGCGAGCCTCTGCGTTTCGTCGGACAGGGAGAGGCCGATGCGGCGCTCGCCCCAGTCCACGGCCAACAACCGGCCTCCCGCCGTCACCCCTGAGCCATCGTCGCGAAGAATTCCACGTTGGTCTTGGTCCGCTTCATGCGCTCGAGCAGGAACTCGATCGCCTCGACGGGCGGCATGTCGGAGAGGAAGTTGCGGAGCAGGTAGACCTTGTTGAGCTCTTCCTTGGTGAGGAGCAACTCTTCCTTACGGGTCGAGGTGCGCTGGACCTCGATCGCCGGGTAGACGCGCCGGTCGGCGATGCGACGGTCGAGGATGACTTCCATGTTGCCGGTGCCCTTGAACTCCTCGAAGATCACTTCGTCCATGCGCGAGCCGGTGTCGATCAATGCCGTCGCGATGATCGTGAGCGAGCCGCCGCCCTCGATGTTGCGCGCGGCGCCGAAGAACCGCTTGGGCTTCTGGAGGGCGTTCGCGTCCACGCCGCCGGAGAGGATCTTGCCGGAGTGCGGCACTACCACGTTGTGAGCGCGGCCGAGCCGCGTGATGGAGTCGAGCAGGATCATCACGTCCTTCCCGTGCTCCACCAGGCGCTTCGCCTTTTCGATCACCATGTCCGCGACCTGGACGTGCCGGTCCGCTGGCTCGTCGAACGTGGAGGAGATCACCTCCGCTCCCTTCACGTTCTCCTCCATGTCGGTCACCTCTTCCGGCCGCTCGTCGATCAGCAGCACGATGAGGTAGATCTCCGGGTGGTTCTCGATGACCGCGTTGGCGAGCTTCTGCATCAGGATGGTCTTGCCGGCCTTGGGCGGCGACACGATCAGGCCACGCTGGCCCTTGCCGATGGGGCAGAGAATGTCCATCACCCGCATCGACAGATCGGCGTCCTTGCGCTCGAGGCGGATCCGCGCTTCGGGATAGCGCGGCCGCAAGTTGTCGAATGCGACGCGGTGCTTTGCTTTCTCCGGCTCCTCCCCGTTCACGGTCTCGACTTTGAGGAGTGCCAAGTAGCGCTCCCCCTCCTTGGGGGGACGCACCTGGCCCATGATCGTGTCGCCGGTGCGCAGATCGAACCGCTTGATCTGGCTGGGCGAGACGTAGATGTCGTCCGGGCCGTAGAGGTAGTTCCAGTCGGGGCTGCGGAGGAATCCGTAGCCTTCGGGAAGGATCTCGAGCACGCCCTCGCCGTGTAGCACCGTGTCGGAATCGAGGAGCGATTGCTCGATGCGAAAGATGAGATCCTGCTTGCGAAGCCCTGAGTAGTTGGTGATGTTCAGGGTTTCGGCCATCGCGTGTAGTTCCGCGACGGACTTCTTCTTCAGTTCAGCGATATCCACGTGTGCTCTGCTCCGTGTGTGCTACGGCGGGCGTACCCCGGGGATGGGGGAGTAACCGGTTGAAAATGGGTTCTTTGGGAGTTCGAAGGGGTGCAAACCTATACTAGGCCGCGGCGCACCCGCCGTCAAGTACGTCTATGGACCTGAGCGAGTTCCTGCTCGCCTGGCGGACGGCAGCGCTCCCGGACCGGGAAGTGATTGACGCGCTTGTACATCCGGCGCATGCCGGGCCCTCCCCAGCGCTGGCCGCGGCGCTGGAACGCTGGCCCGGCACCTCCTATTGGTCCGACGAGCCGGACGGACGCCACTTGGTGCTGACGCGCCCGCTCGGGCGTCGACACCGCGAGGCGTGGGCGCTGCACCTGCTGCTCTTCGCGGCGACGCTCTTTACCACCACGTTCGTGGGCGCCGTGCTCAAGGGCGCCATCCCGTTCGACCCGAATCCGCTGGCGCTCGTGCTCGGCACGTACCCCTTCCCGGCGGACTTCGTCCACGCCTGGGCAACCGGGCTCTCCTTCGCCGCGCCGCTCCTCACCATCCTGCTGTGTCACGAGCTGGGCCATTACCTCACGGCACGGCGCTATCGGCTCGATGTGTCGCCGCCCTACTTCATTCCCGCCCCGGTCGTCCCGTGGTCCATCGGCACGATGGGGGCGTTCATCCGGCTGCGCACCGTCGTGTCGGACCGGCGTCAGCTGCTCGACGTGGGCATCGCCGGGCCGATTGCAGGGCTCGTGGTGGCGCTGCCGGTGCTCGCGATCGGGCTGGCGATGAGTCATGCGCCGACCGCTCGCGCGTCGCCGAGCGGGATGCTGCTGGGGCTCGATGACAGCTACGCCGTGCTCGGCGACTCGATCCTCACGCTCGCGCTGCGTCACCTCGTGAGCGGGTCAACGCCGGCCATCGTGCTTCATCCGGTCGCGTTCGCGGGCTGGCTCGGCGTGTTCGTCACGATGCTCAACCTCCTGCCCATCTCCCAGCTCGACGGCGGGCACATCCTGTTCGGGGCGCTGCCGCGCTGGCACGCCCGAGTCGCCATAGGCTTCTGGGCGCTGATCGTGGCGCTCGGCGTCTATTGGAGGGGCTGGCTGCTCTGGGGAGCGCTCGTGCTGGTACTGTCGCGCGGCCGCCTCGGCCATCCGCCGGTGCTCGACGGACAGCGGCCGCTGCCACGGTCGCGGACCCTGCTCGCGTGGATTGGGCTGATCCTGTTCCTCGTCACGTTCACGCCGATACCATTTCGACTGTAAAAAGCCGGTGAAAAGCCCGTGAACGGCCGGGGAAGGGTGAGGGGCCCCTTCCCCCTTCCCCGGCCCTTCGCCGGCCTTTCACCCGTGTTTCCGTATTGCGTAAGTATCGCCGGCTTATATCTTTGGACAAACCAGCCCTAGGGCGACGCATGCCCGCACAATCGGCACGCTATAGCGCACCCGACTCTAACGACGCGGTCGTTCACGACCTTCCCCCCATCCGATTCGACGGACAACTCATCGCCATACGTCTCCTGGTACGCCGGACTGAGGACGGGATCTGGCGCGGCCGCATCCTGTTCGGGGCGCCAGACACCGAGGCGGAGCGCTCCACCGCCGAGATCTTCTGCGCGACGTCGGAGCCGGATCTGTGGCAGTCGGTCCGCGACCTGCGGGACCATCACTTGCGCGATCTCTACCGTTCCTTGCTGTGATGGCCCAGGCCGGTGACCCGCTGCGTACGCTCCGGCACGACCTGGCGAACCCGCTGGCGGCGATCCTGGCGGAAACCCAGCTGCTGCTCCTCAACGTTGATCGCTTCGACGCAGAGACGGTCGGGAGCTTGAAGCAGATCGAGAGCCTCGCCCGCAAAATGCGCCAGATCCTGCAAGCTCTGGACGAGTGAGCCGGCGGCACCGCCCGCGGTACTCCCCGCCGGCGCGCTGGTGGTACTCGCGCCGGGTGAGTTTCGTCCGCTACGCGTGGCTGCCGTGGCCACCGATTCCAAATGGCCTTTGGGGATTTCCACCCTAAAGGGTGGACGGCGCTGGCTCGGTTCGTTTCAGATAGGTCCACCCGCTCCACAGATAAAGCCCCAGCAGGATGACGGTCGCGGCACTCACAGCGTACTTGAGCGCCGCCGGGGCGTCGCTCGCCGAGAGCAACCCCTCGATCGTGCCGGCGAGCGCGAGCAGCGAGACGACGGCGCCGATCATGCGAGCCGCGATCCGGCCCGCCAGCACGAGCGCGTCCTTGCGCGCCAGGTCTCCCGGGGCGACGAGCGCGCCGGCCAGGCGGAACCCGGCGCCCCCGGCAATGAAGATCGCCGTCAGCTCGAGCACGCCGTGCCCCGCGACGAACGTCCCCAGGTAGGCGCCCGCGTGATAATTGACGAACAACCCGAATCCCATGCCCAGGCTCATCCCGTTGCTGACGAGGACGAGCGCGGTCAGCGTCCCCGCCAGCATACCGCCCACGAATGCCCAGAACGCCACGCCGATGTTGTTGCTGATGATCGCCGAAGCGATGACCGGGAGCTCCTCGTTCGGCGATTGGGCGTATCCGATCCCGCGCGCTTCGTGCTCCGCCGCCTGTTCGGCACGGCTCACCATGACGGGCGGCAGGACGTCGTCGGCGAGCTCCGGCCGGCCGCGGATCAAGCCGTAGCCGACGGCGGCGGGGACGGTAAAGAGCAAGCATGCGGCGAGCACGTGGCGCCATGACTGAACGACCGCGGCGGGGAAGTCCTGCACCAGGTAGCGGGCGAGTGGCGCGCGGGGACGCCCCCGTGCTCGGTACAGCGCGTTGTGGCCCGCGCTCACGACGCGCTCGAGATACTCGATCACCCGCCGCTCGACCCCGTAGGTCCGGGCCCGGGCGAGATCGGCGGTCACTTCACGGTAGCGCGCGGCGAACGCCGGGATCTCCCCCGCCGCGAGGGCGCCGACTCCCGAGCGCTCTACGCGCGCGGCGACAGCATGGAAGGCGGCCCACGCGTCCCGTTTCCCGGCCACAAACCGCTCCGCCGTCACGGTCGTCCGTCCAGCCGCGCCGGTCTGCACGCGGGTCGCGAACCGGCTCCGCCGCTTGCGCTGCTCCTCGGTGAGAAGCGTGGTGAGATAGGCGTCGGCGTCCACGGTGCGACGCGGGATGCGGTCTTGGAAACGACGGGCGAGCTCCGTCGCCATCCGCACCTGGAGGGCCGGGTCGAGCTGGCCCGCTCGTGCCAGGAACTGGTCGAGCAGTCGGAACTCGTCGTCGGTGAGCTCCGGTGGCCCCGTCTCAAGCGCCTCTTCGGCCGCGGCAGGGGCGGGCCCGAGGGCCCAGTCCACCGGGCGGTCGCGCACCACGACGGTCCCCGCCGCCAAGTCGCCGAGCCGCTGGTTGCGAGGGTGCAGAAAGACCATCACCAGCCCCGGCAGGAGCGGCACCAGGGGGAAGTAGCAGTCGAGCAGCCGGACGAGGTTGCGCACCGTGGCAGCCGTCGGGGTCACGGCATGGCCGGTCTCCATTACGACGCGGATCCCGAGTGCCTGCTTGCCGGGCGTCCGGCCGCCGTTCAGCGCCTCGAAGGCGGCGAAGTAGCCGAAAAACATCAGGAACGAGAGCAAGATCACCAGCGCCAGCACCCAGCCCTCGAGCGCTGCCCCGACGTGCCACAGTCCGGTCGCGCCGGCGGCGAACTGGAGCCCCACCAGCACCGCGAACACGATCACTGTGTCTACCAGCGCGGCGGCAGCACGCGAGCCCACCCCCGCCAGCTCCAGGCGCACGGCGACGTGCTCTGGGGTCTCGATGTCGAGCTGCTGGCGTAGCTCTGATGGTGAGGCCGGGACTCGCGCGGGCGCGTTCACGTCCTCATCTTATCGCGACACCGTCACAGGAGCGAGTCGCGGATGCCCGACCTCCGGCCCATGGACTTTGGCGAGATCCTCGACGGGTCACTCATGATCTACCGCCGGCACTTCGGGCTGTTTCTGAAGCTCGCCATGGCGGCGTTATCCGTGCCCCTCGTGCTGCTGGTGTACTTCGGGCTGCGCGCGATTGCGGAGCTGCAGCAGAACCCGGTCCGAGCGCTGCTGTATCTCGTGCCCGTCGGCCTCGTCTATTACGTGGCGAGCTTGGTGCTCACGGCCGGTACGATCCGCGTCATCTCCGACTCGTATCTCGGCCGCGAGCCGCGCCTCCGGGATGCGCTGTCGCTGGGCTGGTCGAGACTGTGGCCGCTCACCGCTGTGGGATTCGGCAAGGGCATCGTGCTCATGCTGATCACGCTCGGGGTCGGCGTCGTCGCAGGCGTCGGCGCGACGCTGTTCCGGGGCGCCGGTGCGCTGTTGACCGTCGCGCTGGTCGTGGGGGGCTGCTGGTTCATCATCTACGTGGCTTGCGGGTACGGCCTGACGACCCCCGTGGTCGTCCTGGAGGAGCTGGGTAGCTCATTCGACGCGTTCGGCCGCTCCTGGGAGCTGACGCGGAGCTTCAAGCTGAAGGTATTGGGCCTGGCCGTCGTGGCGTTCTTGCTGACCAACCTGATTCCGTCCCTCGTGTTCCGCGGGCTCGGGGCCGCTTTCCTGGGCTCGGCGCCGCCGCTGGGAGTGGCGCTGACTGCGGTGGGGTTCGTCGCGCCGCTCGCGTTGGCGCCGGTGCTCGCGGCCGTGATCACCCTCATGTACTACGACCTGCGCGTGCGCCGTGAGGCATTCGACCTGCAGGTCCTGGGTCAGCGTCTGGGGATCATCTGACCGGAGAGCCCGGCGCGGTGCTGCAAGCGGTGCCGCCCTCCGACTCGCTGCGGCGCGCGCTGGGCGACGTGTTCGGGCGGCCGGAGTACGCCTGGGCGGGGCGGCGCAGCTTCGGGGAGTGGGTGCGCGAGCTGTGGTACCGGCTGCTCGACTGGATCGGGACCTTGCACGCAACGCACCCGGCGGGGTTCAAGGTGCTGCTCGCGGTGCTGATCCTGATCCTCGCGGGCTTGGTGCTGCACGTCGGCTATGTGCTGTGGCGCATCGCGCGCCCGGCGGGACGCACCCCGACCGGATCGGGGCGGCCGGCGGGGGGCGGGCCGCGGTTCGAGGATGCCAGGGCGCACCGCGAGCGCGCTGACGAACTGGCCCGTGCGGGACGCTACGCGGAGGCGCTGGCGCACCGGTTCGTCGCGCTGATCCTCGAGCTGGAGCGGCGACATGCGCTCACCTTTCATCCGTCGAAGACGCCCGCCGAGTACGTCCGCGAGGCCCGGCTGGACGAGTCCGGCCGTGCGTCGCTGGCCGATCTCGTAGCCCGGTTGTACCGGCACCTGTTTGGTGCCGTCCCCTGCGACGCGGACGTCTACCGCGAGTTCGGGGTCGCGGCCGAGACGGTCTTCCGGCATGTCGCGACGGCTTGAGCTAGGGCTCGCGCTCGCGCTCGCCTTGGCGGTGGCCGTGGCCTTCGTCGCCGGGAGTCGCGGTGCCAGCGCGCCGCCGCTCGATTTCCGCACCTCCTCCCTGGTCTCCGGCCCGCAAGGCAGTCGCGCCGTGTACGATGTGCTGGCGCGGCTCCGGGTCCCGGTCGAGCGGCGGCGCTCGGCGCTCTTTGATTTCGCCCGTGACACGACGCACCGGGCCCCGCCTGCAGTGCTGCTGGTGCTCGATCCACCGCGCGGCCTCTACCCGGCCGAGTTGGCGCAGGTGATGCGGTTCGTTCGCTCGGGCGGCCGCGTGGTAGCCGCCGGCTCGGGTGGGGGCATCACGCGGTGCGTGGGTTGGCGTACGAACAACGAGGAGGTGTTCTTCCCGCGCGACAGCTTTCGCGTCATTGCGCCGTCGCGCTCGCTTACCCTGCCCCCGGTCGCCGACTTTCTCAAGCCACGGCGGGATGACGGGGCGGCCGAGTCGCGTCTGCGGGTGCGGGCCGGGCAGCTGGAGGAAGGCGAGTGCGAGACCGTTCCGGCGCCTGCGGAGGACACCCTGCTGCACCTGACCGATGGGCGCCCGGCGGTGCTGCGGCTCCACTATCAGGGGGGAGGCAGCGTGACACTCGTCGCCGACCCGGGGTATTTCCGCAACCGCGTCTGGCGGTCGACCGACGTGCCGTACTTCGTGGCTCCGCTGCTGACGCCGGCGCGGCGGGGGAGCGTGGTGTGGGACGAATACCATCAGGGGTTCGGGCGGGGACGATCGATGGCGGCGGTGCTGCTCGGCTGGCTCGCGGGAACGCCGGGCGGCTGGGCGATCCTCCAGCTCGTCGCCGTGCTTCTGGCGGGGCTCGCGGTGACGGCGGTGCGGTTCGGCCCGCCCCGCCGGGCCGTCGCGACCCGCCGCCGGTCGCCCCTCGAGCACCTGGAGGCGCTGGCCGCAGGGCTCGAGAGCGCCGCGGGCGTCGACACCGCAGTGGCGCTCACCGTGTCCGGGCTGCGCCGCCGGCTCGGCCGCACGGGAGCGCTGCGCCCCGACGAACAGCGGTCCTGGCTCGCGGCGCTCGAACTCGCGCTGCCCAGCGCGGCGGGACGAGACGCCGTGCGCCGGCTGCAACGGCTCATCACCCAACCCGGCGGCCCTGAGCGGGCGCTCGCAGCCGCCCAAGCCGCGGAGGATGTGTGGGAGGAGCTACGTCCGCCGACGCCGCGCGCCGCATCCTAGACGCGCTGCAGCAGGTGATCCTGGGGCAGCAGGCCGCCACGCGCGATGTGCTGGTGTGCCTGCTGGCGCGCGGCCATGTGCTGCTCGAGGGAGTGCCCGGGACCGCCAAGACGCTGCTCGTGCGCACCCTCGCGCTCGCGCTCGACGTCAAGTTCCAGCGGCTCCAGTTCACCCCCGACTTGATGCCGGCCGACATCACCGGCGTATCGATCCTCACCGGCTCGCATGAGTTCACGTTCCGGCCCGGCCCGATCTTCGCCGACTTGGTGCTCGCCGACGAGATCAACCGCGCACCGGCCAAGACGCAGGCCGCGCTGCTCGAGGCGATGCAGGAACGCACCGTCACCGTCGACGGCGTGAGCCACCCGCTCTCGGCGGTGTTCACGGTGTTCGCGACCCAGAACCCGATCGAGTTCGAGGGCACGTACCCACTCCCCGAAGCCGAGCTGGACCGGTTCATGGTGAAGGTGATCGTGGACTACCCCAGCTCGGCGGACGAGCAGGGGATCCTCACGCGCTACGTCGCGGGCTTCGAGGCGGATCGACCTGCCACCTACGGCGTGCAGCCCGTCACGGACTCGGGTGGGCTCGAGCGGCTGCGCCAGAGCGTCGAGGCGGTGCGCGTCGAGGCCCAGATCACCGCCTATATCACGTCGATCGTCCGGGCGACACGCGACGCCGCGTCACTCACGCTGGGCGCGAGCCCACGCGCCGGGGTCTCCCTGCTCAAGGCGGCCCGGGCCGCCGCGCTGCTCGACGGGCGCGACTATGTGATCCCGGACGACGTGAAGGCGCTCGCGTCGGCGGTGCTGCGCCACCGCGTGAGCGTGGCGCCGGAGCTCGAGCTCGAAGGCGTGACCGCGGACGCGGCACTCAAGGCGATCCTCGACAAGACCGAGGTGCCGACCGCGTGATCCTCTGCACCCGGCGCGCGCTGTGGGTGGGCGCGGCCCTGGCAGCGGGTGGGGTGCTGGGCCTGAGGGTGCCATGGGCGCTCGACGCGATGTTGCTCGCTGACGTGGCGCTGCTCGCCGCGGTGTGGCTCGACGCGCGGCACGCCAGCCCCCTGGGAGAGCGGGGCATCACCGTCACTCGGGAAGCGCCGCCCGCTTTCTCCGTCGGGCGCCGCAGTGAGGTGAGCTACCGCTGGGGCAACCGGAAGCGCCGTCCGGCGCGTCTGCGCCTGCGCGAGGTTCGCCCCGAGGTGCTCGGCGGCACGCAGCCGCCGCGCGAGATCACGGTTCCGCCGCGGGGCGAGGTGCGCGAGACGGTTGCCGTCGTCCCGGTGCGGCGGGGACGCGAGCGAGCAGGGGCGTTCGTCGTGGACTCCACGGGGCCGCTCGGACTGGGGCGGCGCCGCTCTACGCAGGCGCTCCCGTGGGACGCCGCCGTCTACCCGCCGCTCGTCACCGTCCGGCTGCGGGCGTCCGTGGCCGAGGCGGCGCGCCGCCACCAGGGCGTGACTCCGATCCGTCAGCTCGGCGAGGGGCGGCTGTTCGAATCCCTGCGCGAGTGGGTACCGGGCGACGATCTGCGGCACATCGATTGGAAGGCGACCGCCAAGCGCCGCAAGGTCATCACGCGGCAATACGAGGCGGAGCGGCGGCAGCAGGTGCTGCTGGTGCTCGATACCGGCCGGCTCTTGACCGCCGAGATCGCCGGTGTGTCCCGCCTCGACTACGTGGTGCAGGCCGCGCTCGAGCTCGCGTACGTGGCTGCCCAGCACGACGACAACGTCGGCGTCATGGCATTCGCGGACGGGGTGCAGCATTTCGTGGCGCCGCAGCGCGGCCGGCTCGGCCTGAAACGCGTGCTCGACGTGCTGGCGGCGGTCGAGCCGAAGCTCGTCGAGCCCGACTATCCGGGGGCGTTTCGTTACCTCGCCGCGCGCAATCGCAAGCGGGCACTGACGGTACTGTTCACGGACGTCATCGACCGGCTCGCGTCGGACGCCCTGGTCGCGAACGTGGCGAGCTTGCGGCCGCGCCACCTGCCGCTCGCGGTCACGCTCCGGAATCCGGAGCTCGACGGCGTAGCGGCGCTTCGGCCGGAGGCGACGCGCGATGCGTTTCGCAAGGCGGCGGCGGAGGAGCTGTTGCACGCCCGCGAAGAGGCGCTCAGCCGCATGCGGCGCGGCGGCGTACTGGTGCTGGACGTCCCGCCCGCACGGGCGGCGCAGGCGGTGGTGGCGAAGTACCTGGAGCTCAAGCGCCGCGGGCGACTGTGATGCGCGTCGTCGTGGCCCGGGTGGAGCGGTCACTGTAGATTAGGCCCAACTTTCCCGGGTCCCAGCGTATGCGACCCCCCCGCGGCCCCGCGGCGTTGGCGATGGTGTTCGGTTCTGTGACCCTCACGACCTGCGTCTTTCCCACCGAACGAGACGACTCTGTCCGCGTGACCGTCGATCCCCTGCCGGTGCTCATCCGGGGCACCGACACCTACGCGACCGCCCGCGCCTGGCGGATCGTGGCGGCGGGGGACTCCCAGCCGATCGCCAACGTCAGTTTCGTCTGGTCGAGCGGCGACCCGCTGACCGCCACCGTGGATGCCAACGGGCACGTCGTGGGGATCAAGTCCGGCAGGACCGCGATTCGCGCGGCGGCTGCGAACTTCGACAAGCGGGCCACCGTGGGTCAGATCACCCTACGCGTGTCCGGCCCCCTCGAAATCGACAGCATTCGCCCGCAAACAGTGAAGTACGGCGAGACGGTCACGATTTACGGGGTCGGCGTAGACTCCCTGTTCCAGGTGACCTTGGGTCAGGGAGTCCTGATTCCCTATTTCTTCTCGAACACGCGCGATGCCGCCGGCTACGCGCGCAACTCGTTCTGGGTGCCGCCGCCTGCGCACAGCGACTCGATGTTCTTCATCGGCAATGGGGTATTCGGGTTCTCCAGGGACACGGTGCGTGTCATTCGGCGCGACCTCTATGAGCCCAACGAAACTTCGCCCACCCGCATCGACCTCGAGACATCGCGGCCCTTCCCAGGCACGATCCTCAACGTTCTGCTGTTCTTGAACCCGGCGCTGTCGTTCGAGCCGCTGCTGCGCGACGTGAAGCAGGGCGCCGACTGGTACCACCTACGGCAGGCTACGACCCGCGACCTCACGGTCGTCGTGAATTCCGACGTGCCGGGCACTTTTCAGACATTCCTCACGGATTCGCTCGGCTACCGTTCGTCCGACACGACCTATTTCCTCGGGCGGAACGCGTGGACGTTCGGGCCGCAGTCCCATTCCTGTCACGGCGCGGCGTTCGGCCCCAAGGAGGCGCCGGCGGAATCGACGGTCGTGGCGTTCCACAACTTTGCCGACACGGCCCTCGACGCAATCGCGGTGTACACGCGGGAGGGCCGGTACGCACTTACCGTGGTGGAGGGCTACGCCCTCAGCGACAAGCGGATTCAGCGAGACGCGCACGAGGAGGACAACTTCTGCGACGCGGCGGACGCGAAGCCGATTCTGCTCGGCAACCTCCCTAACGGGACCTACCTGGACACGCTCGCGATCGAGAACGCCCACGACGTGGACTGGTTTCGGTTCAACGTCCCCGGCTCAGGCGCCCAGCCGGTCCGCTTCCGGACCGCCCCCCGGCCGCTCGCCGCAGTGGACTCGAGCGACATCGATCTGTACGTACTCAACGTGCCGGCTTCGGGAGACACGGTGATGACGGGTGTAGCCATCGCGAGGGCAGGGTCGACTGTGGACACGACGCTCACCCTCGCCGCGCCGGCCGACTACTACGCCGTGGTCGTGGATTTCGCCGGGATACCGACCCGTTACTCGCTCTGTATTGGATTCGCCAGCACGCTGCTGAGTCCGAAGTGCACGGCCCTTCCCGCCGCGGCGCCGGTCCCCCTGAGTGCGGCGCAGCCGCAGGCGAGCGTGATGCGCCGCACCCGGCTGGAGGCCGCGATCGAGCGGCGTGGCCCGCGTCTCGCGCCGCTGCGCTCTGCGGCCCGATGGCGATGACCAACGGCGTCGTGGAGTGCTACCGCTGTCGCACACCGGTGCCGGAGCACAGCCGGTACTGCTCGTCGTGCGGAGCGGACGTGTCGGGCGGAGGCGCGCCGCCCACTACCAGCAACGTCGACCTGCTGCAGCAGCGGCTGCAGCGGCTGATCGAGGGCCGCTACCGGATCGAGCGTTTGCTAGGGAAGGGCGGGATGGGCGCCGTGTTCCTGGCTCACGACCTCGCCCTCGAGCGCGACGTCGCGATCAAGGTGCTGCCGCCCGACGTCGCGCAGGACGACCAGATCGTGCGACGGTTCCAGCAGGAAGCGAAGACCGCCGCCAAGCTGGACCATCCGAACATCATCCCGATCTATCGCGTGGAGAGTGAGGGCGGGCTCAACTACTTCGTAATGAAGTACGTCTCCGGCACGTCGCTCGAAGACCTGCTCGACCAGAAGCGGCCGCTGCCGGTGCCCGAGATCCAGCGCATCCTGTGGGAAGCGGCCTGTGCCCTGGGCCACGCGCATCAGCGCGGCGTCGTGCACCGCGACGTGAAGCCTGCCAACATCATGTTCGACCACGACGGGCGGGCCATGTTGACGGACTTCGGGATTTCCAAGGCGCTGCAGGCCGCGACTGGATTCACCGCGACCGGAATGATCATCGGCACGCCGCACTACATGGCCCCCGAGCAGGCGAAGGGCCTGACCGTGGACGGACGCGCCGACGAGTACTCGCTGGGCATCGTCGGCTATCGTATGATCACGGGCGAGCTTCCCTTCGCGGGCGATTCGGTCCACACCATCCTCTACAAGCACATCTTCGAGGAGCCGCCGCGCGCAGCCTCGCGCCGGGCCGACGTGCCCGAGCCGCTTTCGGCCGCGGTGTCGCGGGCGATGTCGAAGGATCCCGAGCACCGCTATCCCACCATGGAGGCGTTCGCGACCGCCGTCTGGCCGGAGCAACCCGTCGCGGTGCCTACGAAGGGTCGGGCCGCTCACCGCCCGCGCCCCAAGGCCGCGGCGGACGCGCTGACCCAGATCACCACCGGTACGCCCACGACGCCGCTCCCCGCGCGCAAGGCCAAAGGGTCGCGGGCGGGCCTTGTGGTCGGTTTGGTCGTGGTCGCAGCCGCGGGATTGGGCGGGTATCTCGCGCTGGGCCGTGGCGCCCGCTCCGAGCAAGCGGCCGGCGCGAAGCCTGCGCCTCCGGTGGTGGACACAGCGCGCGCCCCAGCTCGCCCAGTCGCGGAGTCCGCCACGACGGCCCAATCACAGGCGCCCCACCGTCCCGAACGACCGAAGCCGCGGCCGCCCGCGCCCGCCGTGCATGCGCCGGCGCCCGTGCCGCAGGGCTACCTCACGATCGACGCGAGTCCCTTCGGCGAGGTGTACATCGACGGCACCGACGTTGGCCAGACGCCGATCGTCGAGTACGCCGTAGCACCGGGTCGCCACGCGATTCGCGTCGAACATCCGGGCTACAAGACGGTGACGGAGACGGTGCAGGTGGATCGGACATCCACCGTGCGCAAGCGCTACGCGCTGCTGCCGGAGTCGCCGTGACGACCTGCCGCGGCGGCGGGCTCTTCCTGCTCGCGGTCCTCGCGCCGGCGGCAGGCCGGGCGCAGGCCCTGCAGAATGCCACGCTCCGCCGGGCGCAGCAGGCGTACGACAACCTCGAGTACCGCCAGGCGCTCGCGTTCGGCCAGGCGGCACTGCGCGAGCGCCTCGCCGGCGCCGAGCGCGCTCGCGCCTACGAGGTCGTCGCCTTCAGCTACGCCGCCCTCGATTCGATTCTCAAGGCGGTCGACGCGTTCAAGCAGATGGTGCTCATCGACCCCGAGCGCCAGCTCGACCCCAACCGCGTCTCCCCCAAGGCGTACAGCGCGTTTGACGTAGCCCTGCGCCAGGTGCTGCTGGTCCGGCAGCTGCGCGTCGACAGTACCAGCTTCGTGGCGGGGCAGGGCGCGGTGCCGATCCGCTTCATGGTCACCCAACCCGCGCGCGTGGTGACGCGAGCAATCGGCGTGGGGGGCGGGGGCGGTCCCGCAAACTTTCTGGTCGACTCGAGCGCCTGGAACGGCCAGGTGAACCTGAGCTGGTCCCCCCGGTTGCCGAACGGCGACCCCGTGCCGGCCGGGAGCTATACGGTCGTCGTGGAGGCGCGCCTCGGGCAGAACACCTTCTCCGCCTCGCAGCAGATCCGTGTCACGCATGGCCGCGTGGACACGCTCCCGCACCTCACGAGTCTCCCGGGCTACCAGTACCTGCCGGAGACGGAGATCCCCGCGCAGACGTGGCGTCCCCTGGGGGTCGCTTTCCTTTATACAGGGGGCGCGCTCATCGGCACGCTGGGCCTCGAGAGCGGCAGCCTGGGAGCGAGCTCGAAGCGCGAGCTCGGAGTCGTGGGTGCGGCGGCGCTCGTCACCGGGTTCGTCATGACGCTGCGCAGGCCTGCGCCGCGCCCGGCCGAGGGCAACATCCTCTACAATCGGTTGCTCACGGAGCAGATCGCCCGGCGCAACGCCGAGATTGCGAAGGAGAACGTCGCGCGCCGCCAGCAAGTGCAGCTCACAATCGGGCCGTCGTTGAAAACCGGAGCGCCCCGGTGAGCCGCGGGGGCTGGGGTGGCGGGGGCGTCGTCCCGGTGGCCATGGTGCTCCTCGGGCTCGGGGGTTGGCCGACGGGGGCGGGGGCCCAGCACCTCACGGTTGCGCCGCAGGCGGTACTCGTCGATTACCGCGAGGTCTCCTCCGGCCTGCGCTACTCCGGCTCCGGGTTCGGTGGCGTGGCGACGGGGCACCACGGCAAGCTCAGCGCGGCCGCGTCGGTCGTGCGGCTCACGCTCGACCCTACGGACCAGAGCACGGCGGGGGCAGGGTTCAAGGCGACCCAGCTGGACGCTTGGGTCGGCTACGATGTGGCGTCGCACGCGAGCGTCGAGGTCGGCATCCTCCGACGCACCGCCGACCCCGAGTTCGCTGCGCAGTCGCTCGGTGCGTTGCGGGTCGGCGTGCGCTCGACGTACGACCTGGGTCCCGGCGCGACCGTCTCGTTCCGAGTCGACTATCTCGCGGCACCGAAGTTCTCCGGGGGCGGCCGCGCCGCGTTCTCCATCGATCTCGGGCTCGGCCTCGACGTGCGCCTCGCCGGCCGGCTGCACGGCGTGGTGGACTACGCGTTCGAGCGCGTGAACCGCAAGACGAATCCGGGTGGGACCGGGGAGATCGACGCGCCGATTCAGCAAACGCTGGCGCGCCTGGGGCTGGGCATCGGCTTCTAGGGGGTCGCTACGGTTCCGCGAAGTACGTCTCGTCCCAGGCGACGTCCGAGATCTCCTTACAGCGCCGGCACTCCATCAGCGCCAAGCGTTCCGTGAGCGGCACGCGCTCACGGCAGTTGGGACACACGGCGTACTCGGCCACGCCGGGAAACCGGGCCGGGTTTTTGGGACGGGGCACGACCGACCAGCGCCGGGGCGGCGCGGTCGAGATCTCGAGCGCCGACCGCGGCACACTCACGCGCTCCCCGATGACGTCGACCACCGCCTCGGGCGGGCGCAGCCTGCGGACCTCGTACCAGGCGCCCCGGCGCAGCGGGCAATCCAGGTCGGCTCGCAATCGAGCCCAATAACGTTTCGGCACTGGCGCGGCTCCGGGTGCTGGTCCACAAAGGTAAGCTGGCCTGGCTCAGCGCGGCCAGCCGTCGCGGCGTGCGGTCGTCTCTGTTCCACGAAACTTGCAGAACTTGCAGAACGCGCGGAACCCGTAGTCTGTTCCTTGTGGGCGTGTCGCCGGCGCGACAGGCCGGTCACTGCCGTTGGGCTTGACGCCGGGTGGACGGGCCGGTAAATCGGCGTGGGTAAGGACGGGCTGCAGTACCGTCGTGCGGCTGCTCGACGAAGTGAGGTGGTGGCGTTGGAACGTCTCGACAAACTTCCGGCTGGACGGTGGGCCCGCTTGCTGGACGATGTGCGGCGGTGCCAGCTGCGCCGCGGAGCGTGGTATCCCGTACTGAGCCTGGGGCCTGACGAGGCTGTTTTGGTCGTGCGGCACCAGTCGATGATCGTACCGCCAGCCTATCTGGAGATCGTCCGCGCCCGCCCCAGCAAGTGGACGGTCGTTCCCCGCGAGCGCTACGCCGTCTGCCCCAACTGTGCCGAGCGCGTCGCGCTGGGGACGCGGCCGGAACGGATGCGTTGTGGACGGTGCAGTGAAATGTTTGAGTTCGAGCTGGAGCACGAGTACAGCGCACCCCACGGGACTTGAAGCGTTGAGCGGCGGTTCGAGCGCCGGTTAGGGTCGTCCCTCCTCGAGCTTTCTGATGTCCCCGACGAGCCCGAGAGCGGCGTGGACGATCCGCTCATAGGCGACGAGATCGCCTGCCTCGGCCGCCTTGGCCGCCTCGTGGTGACGGGCCACGAGTTGCCGCAGCAACGCCGCCGAGCGCTCTCGTTTGTCCGGAAACTCCACGTCGAGTGTTCGCTTGCTGGTGAGCGCGAGCCGGGCACACTCCCGCGGGTTCTCGCAGTTGCCGAGCGCCGTCGCGGCCAACACCGCCTCCCACAGCGCCTTCTCACGAACGCGAACCTCCACGTCATCGGCAACTCCCCGAATCTCGTGGAGCTGCCGCTGCACCCACGCCGGGTCGATCCGGCCAGTGACTGGTTGCACATATGCAACCTACTGTCTGACGAACGGATGGCCAGGGTGGCGCTCAGCGACGACGCCGTTCCTCCCGGCTCCTTGCCGCCTCCGAATAGTCATCACGATAAACCCCTGTAGTCAGATGTAGAGTCGCTAGGGTCGTCGAGGGCGCGGAGAACCACTCGCTCTAAAACAGACGTACATATATTATAGATCTGCGATGCCTGGTCCCTTCAGGGAGGTCATCATGCGCGTTTCTTCACTCTGTCCAGCCCTGGCCGCACTCCTCGTTGCCTGCACCGATCACCCCAGCCTCACCACCCCGGCAAACCAGGTCGTCCGGCCGCCACCGGCGGGCCTGCTCACGGGTGCGCGGCTCGACGTCCCGGCGCGGGGCCAATACATCTTTCGGCACTGGACGTTTGGCGACGAGCCGTTCTGGACCGACACCCTCCATCTGAACGAGGTCGTCGAGACGGCGGTCTCACCGGCCACGGCGCTCGCGGTGGGTCTCAAGGTGGATGCGGAGCGACTGCCGCCGGGATTCCTGGGGAGCGCCGATCTCACAAGCCCTGCGACCACGGTGGAGCTGCTGCGCCGCGACGCCGTCGTGGGGGTGGAAGCCGTGGTCACGGCGGATCGGCACATCAAGAGCCTCGGGATAACGTGCGCGCTGTGCCACTCGACCGTCGACAACGCGGTGACGGCCGGCGTCGGCCGGCGACTCGACGGCTTGCCGAACCGGGATCTCAACGTCGGGGCCATCGTCGCGCTCTCGCCCGTCCTCCCACCGGCCGTTCGGGCCGTGTTCAATTCGTGGGGTCCGGGCAAGTACGACGCGGAGTTCAACCGGGACGGCCTCAACAATCCTGTCGTGATCCCGCCGGCTCTGGGGTTGCAGGGAGTCGCGCTCGAGACCTACACCGGCGAGGGCCCGGTCACGTATTGGAACAACTACGTGGCTGTCACCCAGATGCATGGCCACGGCTCGTTCTCGGACGCCGTGCTGGGGATCAACATCCAGCAAACGCCCGATCGCGTGACGCCGGTGCTGCCCGTGCTGCGTGCGTATCAGCTCAGCCTGAACACTCCGCCGCCACGCGAGGGGAGCTTCGATCCTGCGGCGGCGGAGCGCGGCAAGCAACTGTTCGATGCGACCGCGCGGTGCGCTACCTGCCACATTCCGTCCCTGGCGTTCACTGATGTCAACCTCGGGATCCTGCACGAGCCGTCCGAAACGGGTATGGATCCCGTGCGGGCGATGAGACTGAAGAACCACAAGTACCGTACCACGCCGCTGCGGGCACTCGGGCAGCACCCACCGTACTTCCACGACGGCAGTGCGGCGACGTTGCTGGACGTGGTCGAGCACTACGACCGGTTTTTCGGGCTCGGGCTGTCGCCCCAGGAGAAGAAGGATTTGGTCGAATACTTGAAGTCGTTGTAGCCGGACGTTCGCCAAGGAGGTGCTCTATGCGCCCCAACACGTTTGGTCGTTGCACCGCACTCACGCTCGCCACTGCCGTCGCCGCCTGTTCAGACCATGGTGCGCCCACCCAGCTCCATCCCGGGCTTGCGGCTGCGTCGTTTCAACAAGCCCAAAACCAGGTGGACGGCGCCGATTTCGGGTTCACGGCAGGCTGGCTCCAGGCACGACCGTCCAGTTCTTCTATCACAAGCCTTTCTTCTGCCGCACGCCGGTCGAGGACGGGAATCCCGTTGGCTCGAGCACCGACTGCGAACTCGGCTCCGACGGCACCGCCGATCCGCGGCCCGGGAACATTCCGACGCTCTTCGTGATGACGCCCATCGGCTTCCGGCCAGCCGAGGCGACGCTGCAATGCCCGATCGTGGGCCATTGCATCAACCACCCGTCCACGATCGACCTCTCGCGCGTCTTCGGCGCCGGGACCGAGAACGCGCCGCTCCCGGCCCACAGCCACATCGTGGATCAGGCGGAGGGGAACTGGTGGGAGCTCGACGTCGTCGGGGTGAAGGATCGCGCGACCTGGGACCAGATCGTCGCAGGCAAGAGCCTCGCCACCGTGCGGGCCCTGCAAGCCGCCGATCCGAGCGGCGCCAAGATCACCGGGGACATCCCGACCAACGTTTACCTCTTCTTCGACGTGCGCCCGGGAAGCAGTAATCCATAGCCATGGCCACCTCAATCAGGAACGCGCCGGAGCGCCTCGTCGCCGCAGCCGCCCTCGTGGGCGGCGCGCTGGTTGCGGCCGGGGCGTTCCTGCCCTGGCTGTCCTTGTTCGCCGGGCTCCACCCGCTGCGAGGCGTCATCGGCCTGAACGGCCGCCTGCTGGCGGCGGGCGGAGGCGTCTGCCTCGTGGCGGGCGTGCGCTACTGGCTCCGGCCAGCGCCGGGGCTCGGGCGAGGCGTGGCCGTGCTCGGCTGGGTGCTCACTGGGTATGCGCTGTGGCTGATCGTGCAGCTGCTCATCACTTACCGCGAACTGCGCACGAACCCGATGCTCGTGCCGCAACTCGGTCCCGGGTTGTTCGTCGCGCTCGGAGGCGCGCTCGCGGCTGGGATCACGACGGCGCTGCACGGCGCGGGCGGGCGACTTGGCGGCGGGCGGCAGTGAGAACGGGTCGCTTCGAGGGGGTTACGGCATCCAAGGGCTTCGTGGACTTCTGGAGCCCGCGTGACGTCTCCCACGCTGTTACATGTTGTAGACCGACTCCGGTCAGAAAACAAAGCATCCTGCAGGGGCGACGCCTTGTCGCCCCAGCTCAGCCCCCGCCAAGGGGAAACCTGGCTGGTACTCCATGCGCCAGCCGCGATTCGAACGGGGGACCTTCGGCTCCCGAGGCACGGTCGAACGGCGCTCGCCGTCCGGTTACTCGAAAAGCCGAAACAGGTTCCAGAAAAGGGTGGCGAGCGCTCCGATCAGGGCTAGAGCAGCGACGCCGGAGAGCACCATCATGCCGAACTTCTTCAACGACGCCCCCGGTTGCGGTATGCGCCAGGCGGGATTCGAACCCACGACCTTCGGCTCCGGAGGCCGACGCTCTATCCAGCTGAGCTACTGGCGCGTGTTGTGGGGCAGTGACTTACACGACGCAACCGCGGTCCTGCACCGGCAGTGCCAAAAATAGTGTCAAACGGCGCCCCGGAGCGCCGCCAGCCGGCCCTGCAGTTTATCCTCGAACGCCTCGATCCGGTACTCCACCTCCTCGGCGCGGTGCCGCACTTGGCCGAGGTGGCCGTACACGCGACGTACCATGGCTTCGCCTCCGTGACCCTACTCTTTCGCGACGGTGAACAGGCTGACCGGCGCGCCCTGGTCGAGAGTCTGCAGCCGAGCCGCGCAGTAGGTGTGCCGGAACATCTTGGACCGG
>Ga0209474_10000010_pt1 | contig 231799 bp, 207 predicted proteins | sample GraSoiAngelo_145_FD_185902 | JGI IMG/M metagenome (GOLD analysis project Ga0209474, IMG submission 185902) | Grasslands soil microbial communities from the Angelo Coastal Reserve, California, USA - 14_1009_05_20cm (SPAdes) (version 2) | ecosystem: Environmental > Terrestrial > Soil >... | reverse complement strand
GGCAGGACGGGCAGGACGGGCAGGACGGGCAGGACGGGCAGGAAGGAATGCTTCCTGCCTGCCCATCCCGCCCATCCCGCCTATCTGATCCAGCCTCGCAGCGTCGCAATATCCCTTGCATAACGCTCCGGCGGTGCTTCGCGGACGAAGCGTTCGATGTACGACCGCGCCTCGCTGATCCGCTGCTGGTCGTGCAGCGTCGCGGCAAGATTGAACAGCAGATCGTAGTTGCGCGGATCGAGCTCCAGCGCTCGGCGCCAGGCGTCGATCGCGCCGGAAGGATTCGAGCGCAGACGCGCGGCGCCGAGCCCCTGCCAGGCCTGCGCGAGCTGCGGATCGGCGTCGACCGCGCGCTCGAACGCGCGCGCCGCATCGCCGGGCTTTCCAGCGGCGAGCTCCAGCAATCCCAGATTGCTCCACGTCGTCGCCGCACGCGGCGCCCGCGCGAGCACGTCACCGAACAGATGCCGTGCGCGATCGAAACGGCGCTGCCCGGTGAACACGATGCCGAGCGTATTCTCCGCCTCGACACCTCCGGGCGTGTTCGCGTGAGCGATCGGTTCGAGCACCGCGGCCGCGCGCCTCGAATCGCCGGCTGCGAGATATGCGGCGCCAAGCCGTCCCTGCAGCTCGGAATTCGTGACGCCTCTCTTCGCCGCGTCCTCGAGCAGCGTGATGGCGCGCCGCGGGTCGCCGCCGGCGATGAACACCGATGCGAGATTCAGGTACGCCACCGTGAAGTCCGGACGTTCGGCGATGACCTGCTGCAGCAGCGCCGCCGCTTCCGCGTACCGGCGGTCGCCCGTCAGCGCCAGCGCGCGCTCGTAGCGGCGATCGAGATCGAGCAGCCGCTTCGGATCGTCTGCCGACGTGTACTGCTTTCGCGAAGATGTCGTCCCCTGAGCGGCCGTGTACCCGAGCGCGCGAAGCCGGGCCGCGGCATCGGGATCGATCGGCACAGCTCTCGCGGCGGCCAACGCCGATGCCGCCGGCGGCCACTCGCTCAGACGCGTTCGCAGCACCTCCGCACGCTGGCGCTCGTGGTCGATCCTGTTGTGCAGCTCACCGGGATCGTTGACGAGGTCGTACAACTCCGGCTCCGGCAGGTCGATGTACTTCCATCCGTCGGCGACAACTCCGGTGAGCGGCGCCCAGCTGCGCGTGAGGTACGCGTCGAGCGCCTCGAAGTACACGAGTCTTTCGCCGCCGGCCGCTCCACGCATCGCCGGCACGAGCGATCGGCCGTCCAGACGCGCAGGCATCGCGATACCGAGCAGATCGAGCACGGTCGGCAGCACGTCCGACTGCGCCGCCTCCGCGTCCGACGCGGCCGGATGCATCGACGGACCGGCGACGATCAGCGGGATGCGCAGCGTCGAATCGTAGGCAAACAGCCCATGCGTCGATTCGCCGTGGTCGCCGAGCGATTCGCCATGATCCGCGAGCGCGACGATGAGAGTCGATTCGAGCAGTCCTGCGGTACGTAGACGCTCGATCAGGCGCCCGAGCTGTGCGTCGGCGAACGCCACCTCGTTGTCGTACGGATCCGCAGCACGCTGTTCTGGAGCGCGGTAAGGCGCATGAGGATCGAAGAGATGGATCCAGCAGAACCAGGGCGTCGTTCGTTGCTGGTTGCTGGTTGCTGGGGGCTGATTGCTGGGGGCTGGTTGCTGGGGACTGGAAGAAGTCGAAGCGCGCCCAGAGAGAATCCAATCGCCTGCGAGCTGAACGACGCGATCGGCCGTTCGCTCGGCGAAGGCGAACGTGACCGGACCGGTCTCGCTGCCGACGCGGTCGTCGTAGACGTCGAAGCCGCGGCTCAGACCGAAGCGCGCGTCGAGAACGAACGCGCCGACGAATGCGCCGGTGCGGTACCCCGCGTCACGCAGGATAGACGCGAGCGTCGGCACGTCCGCAGCCACTCCCGACGCGCCGTTGTTGTGAACGCCGTGCGTCGCGGGCACGAGTCCGGTCAGGATCGAGGTATGAGCCGGCAACGTCAGCGGAACGTGGGCATGCGCGCGCGTGAAACGGACACCGCGGGCCGCGAGGCGGTCGAGCGTCGGTGTCAGCGTGCCGCCTCCGTAGGCGCCGACGCGATCGGCGCGCAGCGTATCGATGGTGATGAGCAACACGTTCGATCGCGCGAGCGCGCCCGATCGAAGCCGTTCGTCCGACCGCGATCGGTCTCCGCGGTCGCATCCGATCGGCAGAGTGACGATGAGCGCTGCGGCGCAGCCACGCCTCCACGAGCGAGCTCTCCACCACGGAGGACACGGAGGTAAGTTTCCCTCTGGCCCTCGCGGCGAGTTTGCCTCAGACCCTCTCATCGCGCGATCAGCTTCTGTACGTGAGCGATGTCAGCCGCGTAGCGCTGCGGCGGTGCTTCGTGGACGAAGCGCTCGAGATACGGGTGCGCGTCGGTGCGCCTGCCGCTGTCCCACAGCGAGACCCCGATGTTGTACAACGCGTCGTACAACGTCGGATCGAGCGTCAGCGCGGTTCGCCAGTGTGCGACGGCGTCGTCTTCGCGGTGCTGGCGCATGTAGACCGCGGCGAGCGCATTGTGCGCGCGCGCCAGCGCCGGGTCGAGCTCCAGCGCCCGCGACAAGTCGCCGGCGGCCGACTGCAGATCTCCGGCGCCCATCGCGTCGACGCCCAGATTCTCGTACGCCGCCGCGGAAGTCGGGTCGAGCTCCAGCACCTTCCGGAACGACCGACGGGCGCGATCGTGACGACCAAGCCGCGAGTACACGACGCCGAGCGAATTGAGCGCGTCCGCGTAATCAGGATGCGCGGCGACGACGGCTTCGAGGAGGTCTGCGGCCGGCTGCAGAGCGCCGGCCTCCTGCAGATACCCGGCGAGCACGACCATGGTGCTCTGATCGGCGATGTCCCGGCGCACCACCGTTTCCAGCAGGGCGATCGCGCCCTTCAGATCGCCGGTGTCGCGCTGCATCGATGCCAGCACGCCGTAGGATGTCGTGAATCCAGGATGCGCCTGAATGATGGAGCGAACCGCGGACATCGCTTCGTCGCGCGATCCGGCTCTGAAGGCGATCAGCGCCCGATTGAGATCCTCGGCGGGACCGATCAGCATCTTGGGATCGTCGGCGTCGGTGTAGACGCGCGGACCGGCGCCGGCGCTGGCGGCGACGTACCCGAGCGCCTGCAGCCGCTGCCGTGCGTCGGCGTTCAACGTTGTCCGCTCGGAGCTCGACGCGCGCGCGGCCTGCGCCGTCGCCGTATCGCGCAGCAGCGACTCGAGCACGCGCGCCCGTGCCGGGTCGCGCGCATGCACATTCGTCATCTCGCGCGGATCGGCGGAGAGGTCGTACATTTCCGGAATCGGAAGATCGATCAGCTTGGAGTGTCCGTTGACGATCCCGCTGAGCGGCGCCCAGTTGCGCGTGAGATTCGCGTCCATCGCTTCGACGTACGCCGTCCGCTCGCCGCCGTTGATCACGGAACGTCCTTCGAATTCCGCGGGAGGGTCGATGCCGAGCAGATCGAGCGTCGTCGGCGCGAGATCGATCAGCCGCACGAGCGCCTCGTTCACGCCGTGATGCACGTGCGGCCCGGCGATAATCCACGGCACGCGCATCGTCACGTCGTACACGAAGACGCCGTGCGTCCGTTCGCCATGCTCGCCGAGGCTCTCGCCGTGATCGGAGGCGACGACGACGAGCGTGCGATCGAGCTGGCCGGCGGACCGCAGACCGTCGAACAGCGTACCGATTGTCGCGTCGGTGTAGGCGACCTCCGCGTCGTACGGCTGATGCCGCGAGGCGAACGGTTCGGGCGCGCGATACGGCTCGTGGGGATCGTAGAAGTGGATCCACGTGAACCAGGGGCTGGGGGCTGGTTGCTGGTTGCTGGTTGCGGGCGGCTGCGAGATGGACGAATTGATCCAGGCGAGCGCGGGTTTGATGACGTCCTCTGCGCGGCGCTCGGCCCCTTCGGCGGGATCGCCCGCGTGCTTTTCGCCATGGCGGTCGTCGTAGACGTCGAAGCCTCGCGTGAGGCCGAAGCGCGCGTCCAGCACGAACGCTCCTACGAACGCTCCGGTCCGGTACCCGGCGTTCTTCAGGACCGTCGCCAGCGTCGGCAGTTTCGGTCCGAGACGAAACAGTCCGTTCGTGCGCACGCCGTGAACGGGCGGCGACACCGCGGTGAGGATCGACGTGTGGGACGGCAGCGTGAGCGGCGCGGACGCGTACGCGCGCGTCAGCACGAGCCCGCCGGCGGCGAGACGATCCAGCGTCGGCGTGAGGTTCGCGGGCCCGCCGAACGCGCCGACGCGATCGGTGCGCAGCGTGTCGATGGTGACGAGCAGGAGGTTGCAGCCGGCGCATGCGCCGGACTGGATCGGCGGCTGCACCGCGCGGCGCCAGACCAGCCAGCCGGCGAGCGCCACAAGAGCGACCGCAGAGAGAAAGAACTTCTTCCCCATCCTCAGCGCGGGGCGACGCGAAGGCCGCGCACACGCGCGCCCGGGATGCGGATGCCGACCTTGGCGTCGTTCGGCTTCGAGCCCGGCGGAACGAGGTACTCGATCAGCAGCTCGTTCGACAGTCGATCGGCCAGGCGATCGAGCGCAGCCTGGTACGACGCGGCCGCGTAGATCGGCGTGTACTCGCCGCGCGTCTGATCGACGAGGCCGCGCAGCGCCTGCATGACGCGACCCCCGGCCATCTTCTGATTCCCGATCACATGAACGATCGCGCCGGCGTCGACGATGCGGCCGATCGCATCGTCCGGGCTGCTCTCGCCGTCGTGCGCGTCCGACAGCGGAGCGGCCGACAGCGCCACGACGGCCGAAAACAGCGAGCCGGTCGCGTGCAGCGTCTGCGACGCGAGCGCGACGCCGCTGAGCAGCTGACTCCCTTCGCTCGCCCCCGGCGTCAGCGCGTTCACGCGCTCGAGCACTGTCGATCGATCGTCGTCGAACGTCGCGATGAGCTTCGGCGGCCCGCCGAACACGCCGGCGATGACCGGCCGTTCGGCGCCAAGCCGTTCGATGAAATGAACCGCGGCCTTCTGCATGAGCGAGAAGTCCTCCGCGGCGGCGCCGGCGTCGAGGAGAACGACGATCGGGTAGTCCGCGATCCGCACTGACAGGACCTCGCGAGTGGCGGCGCCCTCCTGGACGACGAAATCGTCGGCGCCAACGTCGACGAGGGCGCGGCCGCGCTGGTCCGTCGCGCTCGCGAGCACGAGGCGGCTCGCGCCGGTCTGCGGCTGTGAGGTGAACGGAAGCGCAATCGCGGCGAGAACCGCAACCGCGCGTATCGCTGGAAACACGGCAAAACGCATTATAGACTGCGGGTTACACGCTCATGTCCGGCTTCGGCCGGACTTCAGCTAATCGATGTACAGACTTGTCACTGCATTCGGTGTGACGGCTTACCTGACGGTGCTGATACAGCCGCAGGGATCAACATTTTTTACTTCGCGTGGGGCCCCACCCCCACGCGCTGACGCCCTCGCGCCGTTGCACTCGGTCGTATCTAGAACAGAACGTCACAGCGGTGGCGCGGTGGCCGACGTACATTCATCTTCTCAAGAATCCGCAACAACCTCTTACCTGCGATCCGAGTCATACCTCGGCTCCGAGTCCTGCGCGCACTGCCATGACGGCGAGTACGACTCGTGGCGGAAGACGCTGCACATCCAGATGACGAAGCCGATCGCCGAGGCGCGCGTCGAAGGCGACTTCAGGCCGGGCACGCGTCTTCAGGCGTACGGCCGCACGTACACGATGGAGTCGCGCGACAAGCGCTACTTCATCTCGGTCGCCCGCGGCGGCCGTCCGGCCGAATCGTTCGAAGTGAACTACACGCTCGGCGCCCGCCGCTTCCAGGGCTACCTCTCGAAGCTGCGCGACGGCCGCATCTACGTCCTGCCGGTCTTCTGGCACAACGAAACGAAGCGCTGGCTCGACTGGAAGGAGATCACGCCGATCCCCGACGATGCGGACCACGACCTGCGGCAGATCTGGAACGTGACCTGCGTGAACTGCCATGCGACGAACCTGGTGAAGAACTTCGATCCGTCGACGAACACCTACGCGTCGACGTGGACCGAAATGGGAATCGGCTGCGAAGCGTGTCATGGTCCGGGCGCGCAGCACGTCGCCATCACGACCGAGTGGGACAAGAATCCGTTGGCCGCTCCCACCGATCCTTCACCTGCGGTGCTGAAGATCTTTTCACCGAAGAAAGCGCCGGCGCGGCAGACCTTCGACATGTGCGGCTACTGCCACGGCAACAAGAACAACGTGTTCTTCGGTTTCAAAGCGGGCGATCGGTACGAGGACTTCGCGCTGCCGTTTCTCATCAGCCAGCCGATTCCCGACAACGATCCGCAGGGCGATTTCTGGCCCGACGGCCGCCCGAGCCGCTTCAACCGTCCGCAGGCGCTGACGCTGACGGGATGTTTTCAGAAAGGCGACGCCACCTGCACCAATTGCCACCGGATGCACGGGCCCGAGAACGCGCACATGCTGAAAGTGCCGGTCGAGGCGCCGGGCGGCGGTCACACGAAGGTCAGCGATACGTTGTGCACTCAATGCCACAAGACGATCGGAGAGGCAGGAAGGGCGGGAGGGGCAGGACAAGCGGGAGGGGCAGGGCAGGCGGGAGGGGCAGGACAGGCGGGAGGGGCAGGACGGGCAGGAGGGGCAGGACAGGCAGGAGGCGCTGAACGGGCAGGAGGCGTGGGAGCGTGGACAGAGCACACGCATCACACTGCGGATTCGCAGGGGAGCCGCTGCGTGAACTGTCACATGAGCGATGTGAACTGGCGGCTCTTCACGCGCCGGCTCGATCACACGTTTCAGCCGCCGAACCCTGAGATGACCGCACGATACGGCGTGCCGAACGCATGCACGACGTGCCATGACGATCGATCGCCGGAGTGGGCCGCGTCGCTGATGGATCGGTGGTATGGCAGCCACGATCGGCGACAGGCGATCGTGTCGATGTCGGATGTGCTCTACCGCGCGGGAACGGGCGACACGGCGGTCGTCGCCGATGTCGCGCGGCTCGCGTCCGATCGATCGCACGGCGCGTTGATCCGGGCGAGCGCCGCGGAATTTGCCGGTCAGCTGATCTCGAAGTCGCAGGTGGAGTCGAAATCGACGGTGGCACAGGGCTTCAGCCCTGCGATCATCAATGCACTCATCGGCGCGAGCGCCGATCCCGAGGCGATGGTGCGCATCACCGCGGTGCGCGCGCTTGGGCTCGTCCATGACCAGCGCACGACGCCGGTGATCGCAGCGCATCTAGTCGACGACTCGCGTCTGGTCCGCGTGAGCGCAGCCGAGGCGCTGTTCGATCGCGGGATCTCGCGCCTGGACGGCGCCGTCGGCGCGGCTCTCGCTAAAGCCCAGGAGGAGTGGGCCGAGAGCTTACGGACCTTTAACGATGTGGCAGCCGACCACACGACGCTCGGACGGCTTTATGCGGCGCTCGGTCGCCAGGAGGATGCCGCGCGCGAGCTGAATACGGCCGTCAGGCTCGACCCTTCCGATGCCCGTCCTCACGTCCAGCTTGGAGTCCTTGCGGCACGTTCCGGCCGGTACGACGAAGCGCTGCGGCACTTCACTGCCGCCAAATCGGTGTCACCCCGCTATCCCAACATCGAACAGTTGATCGAGGAAGTTCAAAAACGCCGAAGAGGCGCGTAAGAAATCCGCTGTTTGTGGCGGCGCAGCCGGCTTGACGCTGGCCACAGTCAGCCGCTGCTGCTAGTATTTGCGCCGAAAACTTTGCCTGTTCAGTTTGCCGGAGGACCATATGAGATCGAGAACGGCGTGGTTCGTCGTGTTTGTGATTGTCGGCTTGCTGGCCGCGCCAGCAAGCGCACAGATTACGCAAGGTCGTCTGACCGGCATCGTCACCGACACGCAGGGGGCGGTCATGCCTGGCGTCACCGTCACAGTCACGTCGCCTGCGTTGATCGGTACGCGCACGACGGTATCGGAAGCGGACGGCCGGTATCTGTTTCCCGCGTTGCCCACGGGCGTCTACAGAGTGACGTTCGACCTGTCCGGTTTCAGAAAGTTCGATCGCGACAACATCCAGGTCGTGCTCGGACAGACGATCGCCGTCGATGCTCAGATGCAGGTCGGCGGCCTGGCAGAGAGCGTCACGGTAACGGGCGCATCGCCGATCGTCGACGTCTCGACGACCAAGGTGGGCGCTCACCTCAAGGGTGACGAGCTCATCGCTGTGCCGAACTCCACCGACGTGTGGGGCGCGCTGTCGGAAGCGCCTGGCGTCCGGATGCAGGGATTCGACGTCGGCGGCAGCCACAAGAGTCAGCAGTCCGGCTACGAAGTCTTCGGTGTGCAGAACCAGGCGCGCGTCATCTCCGACGGCGTCGATCACACCGAAGGCGTCGGCGGCACCGGGTTCTACGAGGACTACTTCGCAAACGAGGAAGTCTCGGTCAGCGCGCTCGGCAGCGACGTCGAGATGAACTCGCCGGGCGCCGCGATCGTGACGACCATCAAGAGCGGCGGCAACACGTTCAAAGGGCTCGAGCACGTATCGTACGAGCCGGGCAGGTTCGTCGGCAGCAACGGTGCGCCCGCGGACCTCAGCGCCCGCGGTTACACGTGTCCTCCAAACGGCGACGGTGTGCCGCAGTGCGCGAACCCCAACCTGTTGTTCTGGGAAGGGCACGCCGACGTAGGCGGTCCGATCAGGCGCGACAAGGTGTGGTTCTACGGCGCCTACAACCACTTCAAGATCGACAAGGTGGTTTCCGGCGTCTCCCAGAGCGTCGCGACCGATATCGGCATCTTCGACAACTTCACCGGCAAGACGACTTACAAGGCGTCCGAGTCGAGCACGTTGATCGGGTACTTTCAGCAGGGCCGCAAGCAGAAGCCAAAGCGCGGTCTGTCGACGCTCGTCCCGCCGGAATCAGTCCGGGCGCAGGACAGCTACTCGCGGATGTACAAAGGCGAATGGCAGTTCGTCATGAGCGACCGTGCGTTCCTCAACGTGAACGTCGGCAATTTCACCCTCGACTGGCCGATGGTCGTGCAGGTCGATCCCGCCGTCAAGCCGCCGATTCAGTACAGGTCGACCACAGCGATCGCCGGTGCGGGCTGGAACGCGTTCACGACGGGACGGAAGAAGCCGCAGGTGAAAGCTCAGATGACGTACTACTTGCCGCAGGCTGCAGGTAGTCACGACTTCAAGTTCGGCTTCGAGGACCTTTACGATTGGTACCGCCTCGGGATCAACGGCACATCGGGTCCGTACCGGCTCTCGTTCGCGACGCCGACCTCGCCGACGCCGGATCGGATCCGCTTCGTCGATACCGGCCTGGCGAGCGATTTCGAGAAAGGTTGGAATGCCTCGCCGAACGTCGACAAGCATTATGCGTTCTACGCGCAGGATCGTTGGGCGCCGAACAACCGGCTCAGCATCACGGCCGGCGTGCGCGTCGACTATCAGGATCTCGGGTACCTCGACGCCCACCGGCATCCCCAGGTCACGGATGTGACCGGCTTTGCGGCTGATGGCGGTCGCATCTTCCCGGCCGACACGACGATTGCAGGAAAATCGTTCGTGACGAATACGGACGTTTCGGCGCGAGTCGGCGTCAGCTACAACCTGACCGGCAAAGGCAACAGCGTGCTGAAGGCGTTCTACGGCCGGTACTACAACAACATTGCTGACGGATTCTCGGCGGTGAATCCGGGTGGCCAGAACTACATCGACTACAACTTCCGCGACCTGAATGGAAACCTCAAGTACGACGGACCACAGGAGCTCGTGTCGTTCCGCACGCGCATCGGCGGGAGCAGCGACACGGTGAACCCGAATCTGAAGACGCCGTACACCGACGAGATCAGCGGGACGTACGAACAGCAGTTCTGGGGTGAGTCGTCGGCCCGCCTGACGTACGTGCGGAAGCATCAGGCTCAGTACATTCCGTTCTATTTCACGCCACTGATCCCGGCATGGGTGGGCAAGATCAATGTCCCCGTGCGCGTGACCAATCCGACGCCAAACGGCGGCACGGAGACGTTCAACCTGGTCGACGTTCCGGACGCGCTTGCCGACGAGACCAGCGGTTTGTACGATAACTGGCCGGATGGCACGTTCGACTACGACACGGTCGAAGTGGCGTTCCGCCATCGGTTCAGCAGCAAGTTCTTCATCGAGAGCAGCTTCGATCACATCTGGCGCAACGAGCTGCGATCGGCCGACATCTCCGACTGGGGCTCGACGAGCCCGCTCAGCACCGATCCGATCGGCGTCGGACCGCAGCTGACGCCGAACCCGGCGGTGCCGAACCGGCAGAAGACGACGATGTACCACGCGCAGGTGTTCGCCCGGTACACGTTCCCGTACGATGTCGGGTTTGCGGTGAATTACCGAATGCAGAGTGGCTTCCCGTACGCGCGCGTCGTCGACGCCGGCGCCACCACCACGCCGAGCCTGAACATGTGCAACTTCAACTGCACCTTCTTCGTCGAGAATCTCGACAGGAACCGCTCGGAAGCAGTCAATCTGATGAACATCCGGCTCGACAAGTCGTTCCCTGTGGGCAAGTCGCGGATCACGGCGATGCTGGACATCTACAACGTCCTCAACGCCGATCCGGTCACGAACTTCAATCTGTTGTCCGATAGTTTCAAGACGGTGATCGCGACGCTGGACCCGCGGGTGTTCCAGGTCGGATTCCGCGTCGAGTTCTAATCGCGCACGCGATCGCCGGCGCGCTCGAGATTGTAGAGCGCGTCGGCGAAGCCCGGCCGCAACGACACCGCTTTCCGCCACTCCTCGATCGCCATCTCCCTTCGACCCTGCTCCGCGTACGCGACGCCGAGGCCGTTGTGCGCGCCGGCGAGGTCGGGATTGATCGCCACGGCCCGCGACAGCGCATCGATCGCATCCGCCGTCCGTTTTTGTGTCAGGAACAGCGCGCCAAGGTTGTTCCATGTGGTGGCGGCATTCGGTGAGGCCGCGAGTACCCGCCTGAACAGCAGCTCAGCGTCGCGCGACCGCCGCATGCGCGTGTACGTCTGAGCGAGCGCGTCCGCCGACTGCAGATCCGACGCGTCGCCCTTCGCGAGCGATTCCAGCACGGCCGCCGATCGTTTCAAATCGCCGGCATCGCGCAGCGCCGAACCGAGCGATCGCAAGAGCGTTCGATCTGCGCGGCCATCGCGGGCGGCGGCATCCAGCACATCGACAGCCTCCGCGATGCGGCCTATCGCCCGCAGCGCGAACGCGAGCCGGTCGTACGCAATCGTCATCGAAGGCCGCTCGCGAACGATGCCACGCAGTTCATCGATCGCGCCTGAGGCGTCCCCCTTCGCAAATCTCGCCGCCGCGTCGTCGAGCGCCGTGTTCAGGTGCACGAGACGCTTCGGATCGTCGTCTGGCGTGTACTTCCGAGCCGCTCTGGGGTCCGACGCGACGATGTAGCCGAGCGACCGCAGGCGCGCATCGGCATCGGCGTCAATCGGCGCCGGCGAAGAGGCGGCCGCGCTCTTCACGGTTCGATCGAGACGCGATTCGAGATCCCGCGCGATCTCCTGCCGCTGTGCGTAGATGTTGTGCTGCTCGCCGGGATCGGCCGACAGGTCGTACAGCTCTGGCAACGGGAGATCGATCAGCTTGTGCCGTCCCCGAACGACGCCGGTCAGCGGCGCCCAGTCGCGCGTCAGGCTCGCGTTCAGCGCTTCGAAGTAAGACTCGCGGTCGTCGAAGGGTCGCTCGCCAGCGATCGCGGGGCGCACCGTCCGACCGTCGGCGTCGGCGAGCGGCGGTTCGCCGACGAGATCGAGGAGGGTTGGCACCACGTCAATGAGTCGCATCGGATCGGAGAAGACGCCGGGGCGGATGCGCGATGGCGCCCACATGACGAGAGGCACCCGCAGCGTCGCATCGTAGGCAAACAGCCCGTGCGTCCGCTCGCCGTGCTCGCCGAGCGACTCGCCATGATCCGATGCAAGCACGATCAGCGTATTGATCAGCGCCTGCGCAGTCCGCAACCGCGCGAGAAATGCTCCGAGCGCCGCGTCGGCGTATGCGATTTCGCCATCGTACGGAGCGCCCGAATACCGGGACTGGTAGGGCTCGGGCGGCGCGTACGGCTCGTGTGGATCGTAGACGTGAACCCACGCAAACCACTTCTTATCGGTCGCACGGATGCTGAGTTCGCCGGGTCGCGCTGTTGCCGCATCCGCCTGGCCGTCGAGAATCCATCGGGCCGCTGCTCTGAACACCTGTTCCGCCGGTCGCTCGGCGAGCTCGAGATCGGATCCATGGCTCCGCATCCGGTCGTCGTACACGTCGAAGCCGCGATTGAGCCCGAAGCGCGCGTCGAGCACGAACGCGCCGACGAACGCGCCGGTCCGGTATCCCGCGGACTCGAGTGCCGTCGCAACAGTCGATCGATTTTCTGGCAGTCGGAATGCGCCGTTGTCGCGGACGCCGTTGCGCGTCGGATACGTCGCCGTCAGCAGAGACGCGTGTGATGGCAGTGTCAGCGGGACGTGGGCGTACGTGCGGTCGAACCGCAGTCCTTCGTTGGCCAGCGAATCGATCGTCGGCGTGAGTCCGCGCCCGCTGCCGTAGGCGCCGACGCGATCGGCGCGAAGCGTGTCGACCGTCACGAGCAGCACGTTCGCGCCTCGAAGCACGCCAGGCGCGAGCGGCTGTGTGTCACTCGAACGCGGAGGCTGGCTCGCGCCATCGCAGCCGATGAAAGCAATTCCGCAGGCGGCGGCGGCGATCTGGAATGACTGGACCCGACTCGACCAACCGGTTCTGAGCAGGCTCAACGGAACGCCTCGGAATCTTGGATCGTACGCGTGGACGATTTGCAAAACAGAAACCGCCGTTGATTATCGCCTTATCCCGTTCGCGTTAATATGAGCGGCGCTGCTCCCTTCGACTTTGATCGCCTGCTTCGGAAAGCGGATGTTTCCTGGTCGGTACTGCCTCATAGCCCTCGCGCTCGCGATCGGCGCTATCGCGTGCCGTCGGTCGCCGCCGATTCACAGGCAGGCAGGCCTCAACGTGCTGCTCGTCACGATCGATACGTTGCGCGCCGACGCCATCAGCGCGTACGGCAACGCGCGAGCGTCCACCCCAACGATCGATCGCCTGGCGGAGCGCGGCGTCCGATTTTCTGCCGCGCATGCCCATACCGTCGTGACGCTGCCGTCGCACGCGAACATCCTGTCGGGCCTCTATCCGACGCACCATGGCGTCCACGAGAATTCCGGCTTCCGGCTGCCGCAGCAGGTCGACACCCTCGCATCGCTGCTGCATGCGCTCGGATATCGGACGGGCGCATTCGTCAGCGCATTTCCTCTCGACCGCCGATTCGGCCTCGATCGCGCCTTCGACGTGTACGACGACCGCTACGGAAAGGGGCGCGATCGGTCCGCATTTCACGTGGCGGAGCGAGCAGGAACGGAGACCGTTGCCGCCGCCCAAGCGTGGATCGCTAACGCCCAGCCCCTAGCACCCAGCAACCAGCAACCAGTCCGCACTCCATGGTTCGCCTGGGTCCATCTCTACGAGCCGCACTTTCCGTATGCGCCGCCCGAACCGTTCCGGTCGCGATTCGCGTCGGATCCGTACCTCGGCGAAGTCGCCGCGGCCGACGCCGCCCTCGCGCCGCTTCTCGATCCGATTCTTCGCGACGGCGCGTCCGGCCGCACGCTCGTCGTCGTGACCGGCGATCACGGAGAGGCGCGCGGCGAGCACGGCGAAACGACGCATGGCCTGTTCGCCTACGAGGGCACGCTGCACGTGCCGCTCATCCTCTTCGCGCCGCAGATCTTCACGCCACGCGTCATCGCCGATCCGGTGCGCCACGTCGACATCCTGCCGACCATCCTCGATGCGCTGGGAGCGGTGGTTCCGTCCACGCTCGATGGCCGCAGTCTCCTCGACGAAGCGAACGGCAAGCGTGCAGTCGCTGTGCCCACGTACTTCGAATCGCTTTCGGCGTCGCTCAATCGAGGATGGGCGCCGTTGTACGGTGTCGTTCGCGGGTCGATGAAGTACATCGATCTTCCGATTCCCGAGCTCTACGACCTGGCTGCCGACACCGGCGAGCAGCACAACCTGGCGTCGACGCGTCCGGGCGACGTCGGCGAATTGCAGCGCATTCTCCAAGCCCTGCGCGCCGACGAGCGCGTGACGGCGCGCGTCGCCGAAGACGCCGAAACGCGCGAGCGGCTCCGCAGCCTCGGGTACGCCAGCGCCACCGCAGCGCCGAAGACGCGCTTCACCGAGGCGGACGATCCGAAACGGCTCGTGGCTCTCGATCGCGCCATCGACGAGGTCATCACGCGTTACCTACGCGGCGATCTCCGCGGGGCCGTTGCGCTCCAGGAAGAAATCGTGCGACAGCGCCCGGACATGTCGGTGTCGCTTACACACTTGGCATTCCTGTACAACGAGCTCGGCGATCATCGTCGAGCAACGGAAGCCATTCGTCGCGCGCTCGCTCTGACTCCCGACGCTCAAGACGTGGCTGCGTTGCTCGGCGCGTATCTCACCGAGGCAGGTTTGGGAGCCGAAGCGGTGGTCCGTCTCGAGCCGTATGCGCGCGCGCCGCAACCGGACATCGACGTCCTGATCGCGTATGGCGTCGCCCTGGCGGCATCAAACCGGCCGAAGGATGCGCTTGCGGCGTTCGAGCGCGCCAGAGGGATCGATCCGACCAACGCTCTGCCCGTCGTAAATATCGGAATGGTTCACTTGATCGCAGGCGACACCGAACGTTCAAAAGCCGAATTCAATTCTGCGCTGGCGATCGATCCCACGATGGCTCGGGCGCTCAACGGTCTTGGCGTCATAGACGCAGAACGGCGGAATTATGACGCCGCGATCGCACAGTGGCAGCGCGCTGCGGCGCTCGATCCGCACGATCATCAGGTGCTCTACAATCTCGGCGATTTGCTCATCCGCCTCGGTCGAGTGTCCGAGGGTCGGCGTTATTGGGAAAGATATTTGCGCGAGGCGCCGCCCGCTGCCGGCGACAAGGATCGGGTGCGAGTCCAAAACTGGCTCGCGCATACGCCTTTGCACAACCGGTGACGCGATTCCAGAATTTAGCCAAAACTTGCAGTGATTGGTTTACACTCCCCGCTCATAAGGAGCTATGCATGAAGCGATGCTTCGGCGTGATCGTCGCGCTGTGGATTGGAGGATCAACGGCAGCAGTCGCGCAAATCGCGACGGGCAACATCTACGGCACCGTCGTCGATCAGCAGGGCGCCATCCTGCCTGGCGTCACCGTTACGCTCGCGTCCAGTACGATCGGCGGGCCACCGCGGACGACGACCTCCGACAACGCAGGGCAGTTCCGATTCCTGAACCTCGATGCGGGAACCTACAAGCTGTCCGTGGAGCTCGCCGGCTTCACGAAGCAGGAGCGCGAGGTCATCGTCACAACCGGCGTCAATGTCGATGTGCCGTTCGCGATGGCGGTGGGTGGGCTGTCGGAAACGGTAACCGTCACGAGCTCCACGCCCGTCGTCGACGTCAAGAAGACCGGTACCGCGACGACGTTGACGACAGCGGAGCTCGAAGGGACGCCGCAGTCAAAAGATCCGTGGGCCGTTCTCAAGACGGTACCAGGAGTGATCGTGGACCGCGTCAACGTTGGCGGCAACGAGAGCGGCCAGCAATCGGGATTCGTCGGCAAGGGCACGACGCTCTCGGACACGATGTGGAATCTCGACGGCATCGTGATTACGGATGTGAACTCCGGTGGCGCGTCGTCTTCGTACTACGACTTCAACGCCTTCTCCGAAGTCAACGTTTCAACCGGCGGCAACGACCTGCGGCAGCAGACCGGCGGCATCGGCATCAATTTCGTGACGCGCCGCGGCACGAACCAGTTCAAGGGCACGGTTTACACCGAAGTCAACAACCACAACATGGAGGCGACCAACCTGCCCGACGAACTGAAGTCCGACGCCCGACTTGCGCTGCCGGGCGGCGGCTTCGCCGACAGGGCGAATCACACGAACAACATTCTGAACCGAGGGTTCGATATCGGCGGGCCGATCATCAAGGACAAGCTGTGGTTTTGGGGTTCATGGGGCCGCAACGACATCCGCATCGTCCGCCTGAATCAGACGGGCGACAGGACGGTGCTGACCAACACGAACGCGAAGATCAATTGGTCGGCGACCGAGAACGATCAGGTGTCCGGGTTCTATTTCAATGGCGCCAAGGAGAAGTTCGGCCGTTCGCCGGGCGTGGCGGGCACGGAGCCGAACTCGTTCCTCTGGAACCAGGGGAATTTCTATCCTGACCAGGGCATTCTGCATCCGTTGCACGGACTCTGGAAGGTTGAGGACAATCACACGTTCGGCTCGAACCTCTTCGTGAATGGCAAGTATGCCTGGTACGGATGGGGCTACGGGTTTGATCCAATCGGAGGAGCTGATAAACCCGGTGGCGTCGACTTCGACAACGACGTCGCGTACGGCTCTTACGTCACCGCCAAATACACGAAGGCTTGGCACACGGTCGATCTCAGCGGCAGTGCATTTGCCAGTGGAGGCGGTGCGAGCCACGAGTTCAAGTTCGGGTTCGGTTACAGCCGAAAGCCGAGCGACTCGCTGACACGCTATAGCGGCAACGAGGTGTGGGCAGTTCACAATGGTCCTGGCGACGAGGTCGCACAGGTGTGGCGCGAACGCAACGTGTCGTCCATCGGGCAGTACGCGGACTTGTATGTTGGAGACACGATCAGCAAGGGCCCGGCGACGTTTAACGTCGGCGTCCGTTGGGATCGGCAGACGGCGAAGAATCTCCCCAGCGTAGCGGCTGCGAATCCCGAATTCCCCAACCTGCTGCCCGCCGTTAATTACAACGGCACCGGGCCCACGATCGCATGGAACGCTGTCTCGCCACGCGTCAGCGCGACGTATGCGCTCGATTCGGCGAAGAAAAGCATCGTCCGCGCGTCGTACGCGCGGTATGCCGGCCAGTTGAATCCGGGCCAGGTCACGCAAGCCAGTCCGGTCGGCAGCTACTACACGTATATCGCGTACAAGTGGGTGGACACCAACGGCGATCACCTTGCGCAGCGGAACGAGATTCTCACGAACCTGGCACCCCTTTACTGGGGGTCGGGCATCGACATCTCGAATCCCGGTGCGGCGGTCAGCCCGCCGCAAGACATTTCGCCGAACTACGGACCAAACCATGACAACGAGGTGATCGTGGGGTTCGACCGTGAACTGTTGCCGAACCTGGCGTTCAACGTGGCGTATACGTTCCACAGCAGCACCGACATCCCTGGCTGGAATCCTCGAGTAGGCCTGACGCCCGCGGACTACACGGCCGCGGCGCCTGTCACGGCGCGTGGATACACCGTGCAGGTGTTCCGGCCGAATGCTGCGAAGGTTGACGCCACTAACGGCGCGCGGATTCTGTCGAACCGTCCCGATTACCACACTACGTACAACGGGTTCGAGACGAGCTTACAGAAGCGCCTCGCGGATAAGTGGTTCGCGCGAATCGCGTTCTCGTGGAACAACTACGTGGAGCACCCCGGATCCGGATCGATTCAGAATCCGACGCGAAGCGACACGACGGGGGGCCAGTTCTCAGGTCCTCAGGTCGATGGCGGTCAATACGCACCGCGGTCCAGCGGCTCAGGAAAGGGCGATATCTTCTACAACGCGAAATGGCAGATCAACGCCAACGCGTTATATCAGCTCCCGATGGGATTCGAGGTCGCGGGCAATCTGTTCGGGCGTCAGGGATATGCGCGTCCATTCAACCTCCGCCTGAATGCTGGAAACGACGGGCTGATTCGGGTTCTGGCGACGCCGACCATCGATGCCAATCGCTATCCGAACCTGTGGGACCTCGACCTGCGGGTTGCAAAGAACATCAAGATCGCCGGTCCGTTGAGATTGAACCTGGCCGCCGACGTCTTCAATGTGCTCAACGCGAACCCCGAACTGGCACGCGCCCGCCAGCTCAACGCGTCGTCGTTCGGCGTGTTGAACGAGATTCTTGCGCCGAGGATCATGCGGATCACGGCCAAGGTGCAGTTCTGATCTGAAAACGCGCGATCGCGGTTTCCTCACGCCCCGGGCGTCGGCCCGGGGCGTTTTCTTTGGTGGATACGATTCTTTTCGATGCCGCGGCTGAAATGACGGTCGCAAGATGGCTGGCCAATCGGCGATGAATTCGCGCCGTCGATCGAATCGGGGCCCAATCGTCGTTGCTGTCGGTGCGATATCACTTTCGCTCGTCGTCGCGATTTGGTGGATTTTCGATTCTCGCACACCGCGTCATCCGAACCTTCTTCTCATCACCATCGACACGCTGCGCGCCGATCACGTCGGCGCGTACGGCGCGACATCCGCCGAGACGCCGACGCTCGACTCACTGGCCGTGCGCGGCACGCGCTTCGCTCGCGCTGAAACCGCCGTCCCGCTCACCGGCCCTTCGCACGCAACCATCCTTACTGGTCAGTACCCGCCGGCTCACGGCGTGCGGGGCAACGTCGTCTTCACGCTCGGATCGCGATACGCGACCGCAGCCGCGCGGTTGAAGCGGCTCGGTTACCACACCGCCGCGTTCGTCGGCGCCTACCCTGTCGCCGCAGCATTCGGGTTCGTTCAGGGATTCGATACGTTCGACGAGGAGTTTCACGAAAGCAATCCGGGCGAGCAGGGCGCCGAGCGTCGCGCGAACGAAGTGGCGGACGTGGCGATTCGATGGATCGAGGACGCATCACGACCGTTCTTTGCCTGGCTCCATTTCTACGATCCGCACGCGCCGTACGATCCGCCCGAGCCGTTCAGGAGCCGTTTCTCCGGACGTCCGTACGACGGAGAGATCGCATTCACCGACCAGCAGGTTGGCCGTGTTCTCGACGCGCTTCGCGCCGCGGATCGTGAATCGACTACCGACGTGGTCGTGCTCGCCGACCACGGCGAGGGACTCGGCGATCACGGCGAGCTCACGCACGGCGTCCTGATCTACCAGTCGACGATGCGCGTGCCGTTTATGATGGCGGGACCCGGCGTGGCGCGCGGCCGCGTCGTCGCGGCCTCCGTCGCGACGATCGACGTTCTGCCGACCCTGCTCGCGTTCGCCGGCGCTCCAGCGGATCGCGATCTGCCCGGTCGCGATCTGACTGCGGTCGTCAATCCGTCAGCGAGCCGGACGCTCGTCGACGATCCGCTCTATTCCGAAAGCCTGTTCGGCCGCCTGAACATGCACTGGGCCACGCTGCGCGGATGGATGTCCGGCGACTGGAAGCTGATCGCCGGGCCGCATCCGGAGTTGTTCGATCTATCGAACGATCCTGACGAGCGGCACGACCGTTCTTCCGATCAGCCCGATCGCGTGCAGCGGATGAACGATCAGCTGGTGCGCGCCCTTGCGCGGATTGCGCCGGGCGGCGATCGCGCGCAACCCAATCCGATCTCCGCCGAACAGGAACAGCGGCTGCGCAGCCTCGGCTACGCCGCCGGATCCGGCGGCAGCGGTCCGCTCGACGATCCCACGCTGCCGGATCCGCGGACGCGCGTCGCGCTCTACGACCGGCTGCAGTCTGCATCTGCGGCGCACGGCCCCGCGCTCGCTCACGCATTCGAGGAGGTGCAGGCGATCACGAAGATCGATCCGGACGATCCGTTTGCCTTCGGCACGCTCGCGTCGATGGCGTATCGATACGGAAGTCTCACGCTCGCGGCCGACGCGTTCGCGCGCACGCTCGAGCTCGACGCCGATCGGCCCGGCGTCCGCCAGAACTACGGCAAGCTGCTGCGCGAGCTCGAACGGTACGACGAGTCGGAGCGGCAGCTTCGCATCGCGCTGGAGCAGGCGGGAGACGACGATGCGCGGGCGCGCATCAACCTCGCGGAAACGTTGACCGCAGCCGGAAAGACCGGCGAGGCGGGACGATCGATCGATGTGGTGCTGGCCAAGGACCCGCGTCACCCGGAAGCGCTGGCGGCCAAGGGACGGCTCCTTCTGCGCGAAGGGCGATCGGCCGATTCGCTGACGTACTTCGAACAGGCGAAGGCGCCGAGCGACCCCGAGTCGTTCATCGAGCTTGCCGAAGCGGCGCTCGCCGCAGGCGATCGCGCCAAAGCGCAATCGGCCGCCAACGAGGCGCTGCGGCTGAATCCGTCGCACCCATGGGCGCTGGCCGTCGCCGGGCGGATCCTCGCGACCGACGGTCAGCTCGCGGCCGGCCGCCAATACCTCGCGCGCGCGTTTGCCGCAGGCCCGCGCCGTCCCGCCGTGTGGCGGAGCCTCGCCGCCGGTTTCGACGCCGCCGGCGACGCGGTGTCGGCCGCGCGATGCCGGCGCCAGGCCGACGCGCTCGCGCGCACCGGCCCGTAGCAAGCTGCTCGCGAATAATTACCGCGACGACCCACAACATTTTTCAGAAACGGTAGTGTTTCAGAAACCGGTAGCGCGAGCCTTTAGGCGAGCGTCAGCCGCCCGGCTGAAAGCCTCTCGTACTTCGATAGCCTTTCAACGAAATCGCGAGTCGTTCGGAAACCGTTCGTGGGCGCGCACCGACCACTCGCGCGCGGCGGATGCGTCGCCCAGCACGGTCAGGGTGTGAACCACCGTCCAGTAGGTCGACGCGTCGGCGTCGGGCGTCACGGTTACCAGTTGGCCGAGCACGTCACGTGATTCCGCATCGCGACCCTGCGAGCGATACAACGTCGCGAGCCCGACGCGCGCTTCCGGCGAAGATGGAATATCGGCGAGCTCCGCTTTGAATTCGCGTTCCGCATCTGCAGTTAAACCGCTCCTCGCCAGGCAATCCGCGAGTCCGGCGTGGAGATTTCGCACCACCGCGTGCGGATCGGTTCGCTTGGCGTCGATGGCGCTCCTGAAGCTCGGGATGGCGTCGCCACAGCGGCCCTTCTGCTGCGCGATGACGCCCAGAAGGAAGTGACTCATGTAGCGCGAGGCGTCGGCGTCGAGGCTCTTGCGCGCGAACGCGGCCGCCTCGTCGCGCCGCCCCGCGTCCATCGACAGCTCGGCGAGTGTCTCGTACGCCGCGGCCGGGTCGCGCTCTACGGCCAACCTGGCGTGCTCGAGCGCACGCGCCGGTTGTCGGTCGAGCGCGAGAATGCGCGCCAGGGCAAGGTGGGTTTCCGGCTTCAGCGGATCGATTTCCAGCACCTTGCCGAATGCCGCAACCGCGTCGGCGGTTCGATTCAAATGCTCGAAGCTCCTGGCAAGCGCCTCCCATGCGTCGAGCATCCGCGGCTGCGCGGCGACGATCCGTCGAAGCTCCGACGCCGCACCTTCATCATCGCCATGCGCTGCCGCTGTCAGCGCATGTTTGAGCGACTCGTACGAAGCAATACCGTCCTTCGGATCAGGCAGCGCGCCGGTCGACGCGGCGGCTGCCGGCGACGAGCCGATGTAGCCGAGTGCCTGGAGCCGCTCGCGCGCTTCCCGCGATTCCTGCGTCGCCTGTACCACTGGCGATCCGGCCCTCGTCTTGTCGATCCAGGCCGCCAGTCCCGAAGCGGTACTTGACTTGGATACCGCGACGTCCTGCTGCTCCTTCGGGTCGACTGAGAGATCGAACAACTCGGGCCGGGGCGCGCGAACGAAGTGATATCGCCCTTCGACGGCCGACGCAAGATCGGCCCAGCCGAAATGGAGCCGTGCAAACCACGATTCGGAGTAAACCGTGCGATCGTCCGCCCGCCCGCTCGAGAGCGCGGCCGACAGCGGGCGGCCGTCGATGTTCTGCGCCGTGAGGCCGACGAGGTCGAGCAATGTCGCCGCGACGTCGACGATCCCGATCGTGCCGCCGACGCGCGTTCCTGCGCCGGCGCGACGGGGCAGCCGCAGAATTCCCGGCACGTGCAGCGCTTCGCGGTACAGGAAGATGCCGTGCTCCGATTCGCCGTGATCGTTCAGTCCTTCGCCGTGATCCGATACGACGGCGACGACCGCCTGGTCGAGCAGTCCCTTCGATTGAAGCCGCGTGAGAAACCGGCCGACCAGTTCGTCCGCATATGCGATTTCGCCGTCGTATGGGTTCGCCAATCGGTGCGACGGCGGCGGATCGTACGGCGTGTGCGGCTCGTACAAGTGGAGGAACGCGAACAGCCGTGCGGTCGATTGCCGATCGATCCACGCGGCGAGCGCCTCGACGGCCAGTCGTCCATCGCGCTGCGACTCTGACAGCGATTCACCGGTGCCGGCGATTTCGATCGCGTCGTCGTAAAAATCGAAGCCGCGAGCGATGCCGGTCTGGTGTCGCAGCACGTACGTCGACACGGCCGCGCCCGTCGCGTAGCCGGCGGCCTTGAATCGATCGGCAATCGTCTCGCCGCTGGCGACGAGGCGGAATCCGATGTTGTCGCGCACGCCGTGATGCAGCGGCAGCAGTCCTGTGAGCAGCGACGAATGCGACGGCAGCGTCAGCGGACAGTGACTGTAGAGATCGTCGAAGACGATCCCGTCGCGGCCGAGACCGTCGAGGATGGGCGTGTTGCCGCTTCTATAGCCGTAGAGCGCAAGGTGATCGGCGCGCAGCGTGTCGATCGAGATGAGGATCACCGGTGCGCCGCGATACACGCCCGGCGCCGGTGTACGACTGGCGCGATTGCAGTTGACGGACACGACAGCGAGCACGCCTGCGATAGCCACGCCGAATCGACTGAGCCGCGAGCCCGCGTACAAGCTCAACTAACCCTCTCGGAATTTTGGATCGAACGCTGTCCCGGTTCTTCAACTGCGGGCCGACGAACCATTTGATTTATACCGTTCGGGCTATTATGGCCATTGATACTGTCTTCATTCCGCTCTCACAGGAGGATCGGACGACATGAACTGTAAGATCGGCAAGCTCACCGCGTGGTTCGCGGCCGCCGTCCTCGTCTTCGGCATCGCGTCAACCGCGTCGGCCCAGGTCTTCACAGGACGCGTTGACGTGACCGTAGAAGATACGACGGGCGGCCGTCTGCCGGGGGTCAACGTCGACCTCACCGGGCCTGCGACGCAAACGCAAGTCACCGATGCGGAGGGTCAGGCGCATTTCCTCAACCTGCCCGTCGGCACCTACACGGTCAAAGCGGCGCTCTCGGGCTTCAACACGTTCACGAACACTCAAGTTGTCGTCGGGACCGGCTCCGCCACGCCGCTGATGGTCCGCATGGCCGTCGCGGGGACGGCCGAAACGGTCAACGTGACCGCGGCGACGCCGATCATCGACCTCAAGCGGGAGACGACGACGACCAACGTGACGCTGGAGGAGCTGCAGAACATCCCGACCGCGCGCGACCCGTGGGTCATCATGCAGACGGTTCCGACGATCTTCGTCGACCGAGTCAACGTCGGCGGTTCGGAGTCGGGGCAGCAGTCGAACTATCTCGGCAAGGGATCGGTCGGCAGCGACAACACGTGGAGCATCGACGGTGTGCCGATCACCGACATGGGCGCCACCGGATCCACGCCGACCTATTACGACTTCGACATGTTCCAGGAGATGTCGATCACGACCGGCGGCGCCAACGCGCAGAACCCGACGCCGGGCGTCCAGCTGAACCTCGTGCTGAAGAAGGGAAGCAATACGCCGCACGGGAACGCGCGGTACTACTTCGAGAACGAGGGGCTGCAGGCGAACAACATGGATCCGACGCTCGCCAGGACGATCGGCGGGACCAACCCGGAGTGCATCAGCAGTAATTTCACGAAGCACTGCGGGAACCGCACCGATTCGTACAAAGACTATGGGTTCGACCTGGGCGGCCCGATTCTCAAGGACAAGCTGTGGGCGTGGGGTACGATCGGCAAGACCAACCCGAGGATTCTCACGCTGCTCGGGACGCCGGACGAAACCATCCTGAAAAACTACGCGTTCAAGGCTGATGGCCAGGCCACTACCAATCTTCGCGGCAACTTCACCTTCTTCGAAGGCAACAAGGAGAAGTTCGGCCGCGGCGCGAGCCCGACGCATCCGTCCGAGACGACGTGGAACCAGTCGGGGCCGACGAAATACTACAAGGGCGAAGGCAACTTCGTCGTCGGGCAGAACCTGTTCGTGGCAGGGCGGTACGCCTACATTTCTGGCGGCTTCAGCCTGACTCCCGTCGGCGGCCTCGACAAGGACTTCTACAAGGACGACGCCGGCGTCTGGCACAACTCGTACTACTTCTATTCGACGAAGCGGCCGCAGCATTTCGCGGGCGCCGACGCGAGCTACTTCACTGGCAAGCACGAGCTGAAGTTCGGCTTCTCGTGGCGGAAGACGCCTGTCGATTCGATCTCGCAGGTCACCGGCCACAAGATCATTACGATCTGGAACGGCTATCCGGACATGCTGGCGTACGCGCAGCAGGACTGGGCGCAGACTACGGACGCGCGCTACGTTCAGGGCTTCATCACCGACACCTTGTCGATGAACCGTCTCACGGTCATCGGCGGCATCAGGTTCGATCGCCAGACGTCGTCGTACCTGCAGACGAGCGTCGCGGCGGTACCTAGTTTCCCACTGCTGCCTGCGGTCACAGCCGCTGCCGTGCCCAATGCGTACACGTTCAACAACGTCACGCCACGGGTCGGCATCACCTACGCGCTCGACGATTCGCGCAAGACGATTGCGCGAGCCAGCTATGCGATGTTCGCGTCGCAGCTGCCGGGCAGCGCGGCCGGATTCGTCTCGCCGATTCAGCCTTACACCTACGTCTACTACAACGCCGTCGACAAGAACGGAAACGGCGTCGCCGATCTCAACGAGATCGATTTTGCCGCGGGCGTGCAGGGATCGAATGAAGTCGATCTCGCACACCCTGGCGTGAGGGCGACGAACAACAAGGTCGCCGACATCAGCGTGCCGCGGACCAACGAGGCGATGTTCGGCGTCGATCGCGAGCTGATGCCGAACTTCGGTGTCAGCGCCACGTTGACGTACCGCTACATGAACAATTTCCTGTGGGCCCCGCGCAACGGCGTCACGCCGGCGAGTTACGTGCAGACCGGCACGTTCGCCGGCACGTTCCCGGAAGTCGGATCGGTCAGCGTGCCCTTCTACGGCGCGACGTCCGCCTTGCCCGGCTACACGCAGCAGAATCGTCCCGACTATCACCAGAGGTATCTCGGTTTCGAGCTGAGCGCGACCAAGCGCATGGCGAACCACTGGATGGGGAGATTCGGATTTGCGTCGACGAGCTGGAACGAGTACTTCGACGGGCCGAATGCGATTCTCGACAAGACGCCGACGCGCTCGGCGTCCGGGCAGTTCGCGACGCCGTTTCAGGCGGCCGGCCCGCTCGTGAACGGCGGACCGGTCGTGACGCGGTCGACCGGCAGCGGCAAGAGCGACATCTACCTGCTGCCGCCGAAATACCAGCTCACGGCCAACGGCATGTACCAAGGGCCCTGGGGCATCGACCTGGGCGCGAACCTCGTGTTCCGCCAGGGCTACGGCGAGCCGTTCTTCCGCAGCCGCATCAACGCGCGCGATCCGGTGATCGCGAACAAGAACCTGCTGCTCGCAAAAGGGCCCGATCAGTTCCGGCTCGACGCGGTCACGTCGCTCGACGCGCGCGTCGAGAAGATGTTCAAGTTCGGGACGACGAGCGTCGCGTTCGATTTCGACGTGTTCAATCTGTTCAACAACGCGACCGTGCTGGGCAAGCAGTACGACGCGCGCCTGACGTCCTACGACACGATTCAGGAGATCATGAACCCGCGCATCGCGCGTCTCGGCGTGCGGTTCTTCTTCTGATCGCGTTGCGGTAGCGCGAGGCTCTCGGCCGAGCGCCACGAACCAACAGGACCCCGGAGGGAACCCTCCGGGGTCTAAAATGGCGCTTCTGTCCAAGCGATCGCGTCGCGTCAAATCTCCGAACGACAAATCGACGAAGATGGCGCCGATGGCGGTCCGCGAGCGGGGGGCGACGGCCGTCTGCGCGTCAGTGTTTCTCGTCGCTCTCGCCATTCGGCTCATCGCCGCGCGCGAGCTGTGGCAGCTGCCACTCGTCAGAACACCCAAGCTCGATTCCGCTGAATACCTGTCATGGGCGCGCCGCCTCGCGGCGGGCGACTTCTCGTGGCCGGTTGTCTCGCAGCACGGTCCCGGGTACCCGCTCTTTCTCGCGGCGTGGCTCGCTATCGGATCGGGATCGCCGCCGTTTGCGATCGCGGTGCAGGCGGTTGTCGGTGCTCTGACCGCCACGCTCGTCGCCGCGATCGCGCGCGATTCGTTCGGCGATGGCGCTGCCCTGGCTGCCGGCCTGGTGTATGTGCTCTATGCGCCCGCGATCTACGTCGATGTCGCTTTGCTGTCCGAAGGGCTACTCCTGTTTCTGCTGACGCTCGCGTTGCTGCTCCTTGGCCGCGCCGAGAATTTGTGGCGCGGGCCTTTCAGGCCCGTGTCGGCGGCCCTGAAAGGGCCGCCCCGCTTTGTTATTGCAAGCGCGGGTGTCGCCCTCGGCTGTGCGATCCTCGTCAGGCCGACCGCTGTGGTCGTTGCCTCTGCGTGCGCGATGTGGCTGCTCGTGCAGCGGTCGCGGAACGCTGCGGCGATTCTCGTTGTGACGTGCGCCGTCGTCATCGCGCCCGCGGTCGCGAAGAATTGGTCGGTGTCGCGCACGCTCAGCCTCCAGGGATACGGCGGACTGAACGTCTACATCGGCAACTCGCCGCAGCAGAGCGGACGGCCGACATTTCGGCTCGGAGGCGCCTGGGACGCGCTGAATGCCGAACCGTCGCGCGCCGGAATCACCGATCCGGCGGCGCAGGATCGCTACTATCTCCGGAAGACGCTGTCAGAAATCCGCAGGCAGCCGATCGCTTATCTGCGACTCCTCGCTGCGAAACTCGTGTGGCTCGTCCAGGCCGAAGAGATCCGCGACAGCCATAGCTTCTATTTTTTCGCGGACCGTGGTCGGAGCGGTCTCGATCGCAATCGCTCGGCTGAAAGCCTCGCGCTACAAAGACGAAGGCACAGGCACCGTAGCGCGAGCCTTTCAGGCGAGCGGATCGTCTGAGACGATCGGGCTGTTGCTCTCCTACGCCGTCGCCGTCGCGATCTCGAACGTATTCCTCGTCGTCGGATTCCGGTACCGGATGCCGCTCGTGCCGGCGCTTGCGGTGGCCGCCGGCGTGGCAGTCGCCTCGGTCGCCGACGCGCTGCGGACTCACAACACGCGAGCGCTCGCGATACAGGCAGCCGCAGGGGTAGCAGCGATCGCTTTCAGCCGCGCCTTGAACGATCCGCGCAACCGTAATCTCGCGGAAGAGTGGGCGTTTACCGGCAGCGCGCTGATCACCGAGCACGATCTCGGCGGAGCGGAGGCGGCGTATCGCCGCGCCCTCACGCTCGATCCGAAGTCGGGCTTCGCGTGGGATGGCCTCGGCCTCGCGCTGTACGACGGCGGCCGCCTCGCGGAAGCACGCGACGCCTTGTCGCGCGCCCTCGCGCTCAACCCCAGTCACGCGCGCGCGTTGTATCACCTCGCCCTGGTCGACGCGCGAGAAGGGTCGGCCGGCAAGGCGATCAGCGGATACAGCCGCGCCGTGGAGCTGAGCCCTGACGATGTAGAGATGACTCGTCAGCTTGCCGTTGCGCTCGGCATGGCCGGCCGATCGGCCGAAGCCCAAACCCGCATGCTGCGCGTCGTCGAGCTCGATCCGACCAACGGCGAAGCATGGCTCGATCTATGTCTGTTGTCGCTGGACGTGCACGATGCGCGAAGGGCAGCGGTCGCGCTGCAATGTGCAACGGAATTCGGCGCCGCCCCCGAGCGCCTGGCATTCGCATCGGAAGCGCTCGCGCGCGCCGCACGTTGAAAGCGCTTTTCGCGCGCAGGACGTTGGACCGTTCAATTCTTTGGCACCCAAGCAAGTCGCGTGAGCCCTTCCTGCGCGTCTTTCGAGAACGGCCCGCCGAACTCCAGGTATTTGCGGTAGTTCTCGATGGCGTTCGTCCGATCGTGCTCGTTCGACACCCACGATCGCAGCTGCTGCACGTACCGGCGCGACCGGTAATAGCGCATTTCCAACGCCCGCCCGAGATTGAAATAGCTCGTCGACTCGTTCGGCGCCACGGCGACACCGTCCTGGAACGCCTTCACCGCATCGTCGAGGGCGCCGCGGTTCGTCTGGACCACGCCGAAGGCGTTGAAGACCTCGGGATCGCGCGGCCACCGCTCGCGGGCGGTGCGAAGCACCCGCGACGCCTGATCGTGCTCCTTCAACTGCAGGTAGCTGTCGACGAGATCGAAGTAGACCGGCTCAAACTCGGGCGCGGCCTGTCGCACTTTTTCCCATTCGCCCGCCGCGTCTCGGTACTCGCGCATCGCGTAATCCGCCATCCCGAGCGCGTAATGCACCCACGCTTCCGACGACCGGCTCGCGGCCGCGATCGTCAGCGACGTCCGCGCTGTCGCCACGTCACCGCGCTGGTACGCGTCCCAGCCGGCGCGCGCTGCTTCGTCGCTCTTCTGATCTTTCAGCAGCATCTCGACGTGCTTGCCGCTGTCGGGTCGGACACGGTATCCGGTCGCGGGCACGACGCCTGTTGCTCGTCCGTCCACGACGCTGTCCCGCTCTGTGCCGGGCGATTCAGCAGGAGACGGCGGCGCAGGAGGCGAGGCGACCGCATCGGGCCGAACGTCTTCCGCGGCTTGTGGTGATGCCGTAGTGTCTCGGGTTGTTGTGACGGCGGCACGCCGGACGGCGATGTACCCGCGACGCGCGCGAACCGCCACGCCGGATCGCTTCACCTTGACGGCGATCCTGTGGAACTTGCCGTCCTGCGTCGTGCGCGGACGATAGCCGAGCACGTAGTAGTTGCTCGAATCGTCGACGATGCGCGCGACGGCCCGGCCGAAATCGTTCACGTTGCGAACGACGAAGCCGCCGCTGTCGACCGCAAGACTGTTTATCGCGTCGGCGCCGAAATCCATGTGATCGAGCAGGCGCGCGTCGGAATCGGCCGGGGTCGCGTCCATCAGGACGCCGAGCCCGCGATTCAGCCCGCGGGCATCGAGGGTATAGAGCCGCGTGTTCGATTGCGCCGCCGCGTCGACAGCCGCCCGCACGAGCGGCCACGACTCCTCGGCGAGAAACCCTTCGGACATGAGCAGCACGGTCTTCCGGCCCTCGAGACGCGCCAGCCCGTTCATCAGCGCGATCAACACCTGAACGGTCTCGTTCGTAGCAGCCTGCGCCTGCGTGCTCAGATCCGTCGCCTTGACGTCGACCGCCGCTTCGACGAAGTCGACGCGCGCTTTCGGATCCTCGTCCAGCGCGCGTCGAATGACGACGGACCGCATCATCTGATCGTTGCTGGCTCTGATCCGCACGGCTTCGATCTCGGACATCCGCGGGAACTCGCGCTCCTCGAGCAGCCGCGAGTTCTTCTTCGCGCTCGGCTTCGCGCTCTTCACCGCCTTGACGAGCTCCTCGCGGTCGCCCGTCAGAAATTTGTTCACCATGCGTCCGTCGCTGATGACGCCGCCGAAATCGCCGCCGTTCACGAACGACTTCTCGAACAGCGCGAGCGCCGCCTGCTGCGTCCGTTTGAATCCGCCTGGCGTCATGTGATCGCTGTCGAACACGACGACGAACGTTCGCCGTGCCGTCGCCGGTTGCGCCAGCGATGACGGCGACGACGACCCCGCGCGCGCGCCGTTCGTGGGCGGCGAGGATCGAAGGTGGAGATAGAGCTGCTCGACGCGCTGCGGCGCGCCGTTCTCCTGCACCTCGAAGTCGTCCATCGCGAGATCGGCGACGAACGCGCCAGTCTTGTCGTAGACGACGACGTCGACCTCGACGATGTCGACGCCGGTACGGAAGACCTGAGGCTGCTGAATCGCGAATGCGACCCCGGCGGCGAGCAGAAACCCTTTCATGCGCTACTGCATCTGGATGTCGGCGATCATCAGCTGGTATTTCTTCCGGTCCTTCCGCTCGAGCCACGCGATGCGCTTCCCGTCGTCGGACCACGCGGGAAGCACGGCCGCCTTCGTTCCGGCGAGCTCCTGTTTGCCGCCGGAGGCGTCGAGCACGACGAGCGGTCCGCCATCGCGTCTCGCGAACGCCAGCAGACTCAACGGAGCGGGCGCCCAGCCGAAGTTCACGCCGGGGATGACGGCTTCATTCGTCCATTCGCCGATCTTCTCGTCGCGCACCTGGAGCGTGAAGATGATCGCCTTCTGCGTCTGATTCGCCGCGTTCGCCACTTCCTCGAACGAGGTTCCATCGGTCGGATTCGCCGTGCCTCCCCTCGCCATCGCGCCGCCGGTCGGCGTGGAGGTGGCGCGGATCGTTTCCTCGCGCTGCCTGACGTCGATCCTGAAGGCCGGGGCGGCCGGCGATGCCTGCGCCGATTTCCACGACCAGTACTTCGCCGCCCACGCGGGCTCCTGGTCGAGGCCTTTGATGGTCTTGCCGGCCGTCGAGATCACGTAGTGCTTCGCCGATTTGACGACGCCGGCATTGTCGCGCTCGATTGTCTGCAGGTAGAGATCGGAGCCGTCCGGCGACCAGGCCAGCCTGGCGACTTCGCCTTTCAGTTTGCTGGTGTCGACCTCCGCGATCGGCTGCGGCGATGCAAGCGAGATCTGAAGTGCGGCGACAACCAAGATCACCATGGGTCTGCTCTCAGTGTGGCGTTTTGTCACCAAGGCGCAACAGTGCACTCTTCGCTTCCGTCAGGCCTGGTTCCAACTGCACAGCCTGTCGGTACTCGGAGAGGGCCCGTTTGATCTCGCCCTGCGCTTCGGCGATCTGGGCTATTCCGAAGTGCATACGAGAGGGACGATACCCCATCTGCAGCAGTTTTTCGAACTGCGGCCGTGCTTTGTCGTACTGGCGTGTCCGCATGGCGAGACTCGCGAGGCTGGCGCGCGCCTGGGTGTCGGAGCCGTTCGCCTGCACGGCTGCCTCGTACTGCGCGAGCGCGTCGGCGCCGCGGCCCTGCTGCTCGAAAATCGATCCGCGCACGAGCGCCACTTCGCCGCTCGCCGGCTCGATGCGAGCGGCAGCCTCGATCTTTTCCGCCGCCTTCGCCGCGTCGCCCTGCGCGAGGAACACGCGTGCCTGCGAGACGAGCGGTCCGCTGCCGTGCGGGTTGAGGACCGCCGCCGCGCTGTACTCGCCGAGCGCGTTCTCCCACTGACGCTTCGCCGCGTACGCATCGCCCAGGAACAAATGCAGCTCGTACGATCGATCGTTGATGGCGATCAGGTTCTTCAGGTCGGCGATGGCGGCATCGGGTTGGCCGCGCCCGAGCGCGTCGATTGCGCGCGAGATGCCCGAGCGGAACGCGTCGAGCTTCGCGACCATGTCTTTCGGATCCGGACCACGACCCGTCGAGGAAGGCGCGGCGATGCCGACGTAGCCGAGACTGCGCAGGCGCGCGAGCGTTTCGGCGTCGGGCTGCGGCGCTTCGGCGGACGCCGCCGCGCCGAATGCGTTCTGCAGCTTCGTCAGCTCGGCCGACAATCCGCCGGCGAGCGCTCCGCGCGCGTCGATGGCGTTCCGGCGCTCCGCGGCATCGGTCCGCATGTCGTACAGCTCGGGCTTCGGCGCGTCGATGTACTTCCAATCGCCGACGCGAATCGATTTCAGCTCGCTCCACCCGAAATGCCATCTGGGATAGTACGTCTCGGCGTACGACGGCGCTGGATCGCGAGGCGCAGCGCCTCGAACGATCGGCATCACGTTCTCGCCGTCGACGTTCGATGCCGTCAGCCCGGCGATCGCCGCGATCGTCGGCATCGCATCGATCGCGCGCACCTGAGTCTTGACGACCGCTCCGCCCGACGCGCCACCGGGCAGCCGCATGACCCACGGCACGTGCAGAACCGATTCGTACAGGAACAATCCGTGCTCCGCTTCGCCGTGATCGCCGAGCCCCTCGCCGTGATCGGCAATCACCACCACGAGCGTGCGATCGAGCTGTCCGGCCCGCTCGAGAGTGGCGACGAGCCTTGCGACGCAGCTGTCGACGTACGCGATCTCACCATCGTACGGCGATGTCTGGAAGCGTGTCCGGAATGGCGCCGGCGGATCGTAGGGCGCATGCGCGTCATAAAGATGGACCCACGCGAACCATGGCGGATTGCGGATTGCGGACTGCGGATTGGACTGCTGGCCGATCCACGCGACGGCCGCGTCGGTCACCTCGCCGCCGCGCCGCTGCGCCTGCAGCTTCATGCCGGTGTTGAACCGCGCGAAGCTCGCGTCGAACGCGTCGAACCCGTGCGCGAATCCGTACTCCGGTCCGAGGATGAACGCGCCGACGAAGCCCCCCGTTCGATAGCCATTGGACTTGAACAGCTCGGCGATCGACGTGACACCCGGCGGAATGGGTGCGCTCGCGTTGTCGCGGACGCCGAACCTCGCTGGATAGCGGCCCGTGAGAATCGCCGCGTGCGCCGGACCCGTGAGCGGCGCCTGCGTCGTCGCATCCGCGAAGCGGACGCCTTCGCGCGCGAGCCGATCGATGGCCGGCGTCGCCGCCTTTGTCGCTCCGTACGCGCCGATGTGATCGGCGCGCACCGTGTCGATCGTGATGAGGAGAACGTTGGGCGGTGCATCACTGCTCGTCGACGACGCGGACGTCGAGGCGTAGGGCTGCGCCGGCCGCAGAGCGAACACCGTCAAGATCACCACTGCCGCCAGCGACAGGGACACCCGAGCGCGAGAGTCTACGCTCGAGCGCAGCGCCTGCGGCCCTCGCGGGGGTGGGGTCCCCGCGAGCTGTGAAGAGGTCTTCTGCGCGTGGGGGTGGGGCCCCACGCGCCTAAGAAAAAGATGACAGTGGCTCATCTCCGTTCCAGCTGATGGAGCCGATCGAGCAGCTCGGGCGACTGCGGCAGCGCAGCGAGGCCCGCGCGCAGCGCCTGCATCGCGAGCGCCGGCTGCGAGAGCCGGACGTAGATCTCGGCGAGCGCAAGATGCGCGGGGACGAGGGTCGGATCGACGAACGCGGCGCGGCGCCATGCGCTGATTGCCTGGCGATCGTCTCCCGCGCCGTGGAACGCCCATCCGAGCAGAAACGCGGCCACGCCGTCGCTGGGGTCGCTGTCGACGGCGCCCTTCAATTCAGCGATGGCCGCTGGATAATCGGCCGCACCCAATCGTTCCAGCGCGCGCGTCCCGTATTTCGACTCGAAGCGGCGCGCGACGGCGCTTCGGGCCGCCTCGCGCGGATCCAGTGCGTCGACGTCATGGCCTTCGGCTGATGACGGACGCTGACCCCGGCGAACCTCGATTTCCCGCACCGCTTCGCTCGCCGTGTCGTGTCCATCCAGCACGCGTGCGCGCGCGATGTACGTGCCCGCGGCGACGCCGCCGAGCGGCAGGTCGATGCGGGCCTCGCGCGCGAGACCGCCGCTCACGGTTCGGACTTCCTGCAGCTCGCAGGAGCCCGAAACGATGGCCGCCGGTTCACCAACCGGGACGAGATCGACCGTGACGTGCGCATTGCGCAGCTGTTCGGTTGTGCGCGCGTACAGATCGAGGACGCCGCTCAGACCGTCGCCGGTGTACACAGTCGGCCGGACGGGCAGCTCGCCGCGCATGCCGCTCAGAATCAGATCGCCGCTGACGAGCGCCGGACCGTCGAGCGCGCGGACCGTGAACCGGCGATCGGCGCTGCCGACCAGCCCGCCAGGCTCGCGGACGACGGCGCGCATCACGTAGTCGCCGGCCGGTAGCTCGAACTGCACGCGATAGGCGCCGGTTCCGGTCGTGCCCTGCGTCCGCTCCGGCGGCAGCGGCAGCGTGTCCTGTCCGCTTGCGGCAACGTGACCGTCGACGGTCGAGCGCACGACGAAGACGACGTCGGCAGGCTGCGTGCGATCGCTCGCGGCGAGCGGCAGCTCCGCCGCGAGGCTGACGATGACGCGCTGCAGCCCCGGCGCGCTTCCGCGAAGCACGTAGCTCGTGTACTGAATCGGGAGTCCCTGCTGAGCGAACGGCGCCGACAGCGCGCGCTCGATCGCCTGGTGTCGGTCCATGTGCGCCGCCGCGTCGGTCAGCGTGAATCCCGTCCGCGTGCTGACCTGTGCGCCGCGTCGTTTGACGCGCACGGTGACCGCATGGTACGCGCCGCGGTCCTTGAGCGCCTCGACGCCGGGAGAAAATCCGACGAGGTAGTAGTCCTCCGATTGATTCGCGAGCGCGGCGAACGCTTCCTCAGCGTGGCGGCTGGCGTCGAGCACGAGCGTGCCGCCGGTTTCCGTCGCCAGCATGCCGAGCGGATTCAGCTTGTCGTGGATCGCATTCGGCTGGTCGGCGTTCGCCGGCAGGTCGGCGGAGATATCGAGCTCGCGGCGATTCACGTCGAACGCGTGAATCACGCTGTACGACTCGGCCGCTGCCGCTGCGACGCTCTCGATTTCACGCGTGAGGCGGTCGGCGTAAAAACCCTCCGAGACGAGGACGATTGTCTTGCGTCCTTCGATGACGCGCATGTGGCGCAGCACGTCCGACAGCGTCGCGAGTATGCGGCGGCTGTCGCCTTCGACGAGATTGACGAGCCGCTGCGCGTCCTCCTTGATCGGATTGACCCTGGCGCTCGTGTTGATGAGCGAGGGGTCGGCGCGGCGCTGCAGATCGGTCGGCCCGACGAGTCCCTGAATGCGATCGGCGACGCGCTGCAGCAGCTGTTCGTCTCCGCGGACGATCTGAACGGCCTCCTGTGGCGTCATCGTCCCGGTCCAGCCGACGGTCTGCTGCTCGGCCTGACCGCGCACCTTGATCAATTCGGCCGCGACGCGCCGGGCGTCTGCGGTGAAGCCGATCTGCGGCCCCGGCCCCGGCAGCGCGTAAAGAGCGACGCGATCGCCGCGGCGGACGCGCGTGCGCAGAAACGTCCCGGCGGCCTGCCGCGCACGCTGCTCGCCGCCGGGCGAGAGATGCTGCTGATCGAACACGAGCACGTACAAATGTCCGCGCGCGGCGCCCTGGTTCGTCGAGACCTCGCTCGCCACGGTGCGGCTCGTGACGTCTGCGTACGAGTCGGCCGGCTCTTCGATGTGCTGAAAGAACACGACCGGCCGCCGTTCGCCACCTTCGATGACTTCGACCTCGTCCTGCGTGAGATCGCGTATCGGCCGTCCCTGTTCGTCAAGGACGCGGACATCCAGGCGGACGAGCTCGACGCCGGCTCTGAATGTCGGCTGCGCGCTCTGGGCGAGAGCCAGCAGGACCAGCACCGTTTTCATGCGACGTGAAAAATCTTAGCACCGAAATTTTTTCGTGCCACTAATCGCGTCGCAGGATGTTTTCGATCTCCCGAAGATCCTTCGCGTAAAACGCCGGCGGCGCCGTCCGCAGGAACTGCTCGAGGTACGGCCGCGCCGTGTTCATGTCTCCACCGCGCGCGATCGTTGTTCCAAGGTTGTACAGCGCATCGTAATTGGTGGGATCGAGGCGAACGGCTTCCTGCCACGCGGCAACGGCCGCCTGGCGGTCGCCGCTTTTCAGCGCGACGACGCCGAGATCTGCGTGCGCCCGCGACGAGCGCGGGTCGACGTTCACTGCGCGCTCGAGATGGCGGCGCGCCGCGGCGATGTCGCCGCGCTCGAGCGCGAGCACGCCGAGGTTCTCGAGCGGGATGCTGCTGTCCGGATTGACGGCAAGGACGCGCTCGAAGACACGACGCGCCTCGTCGCGGCGTCCACCGCGCGCCAATGCGATGCCGAGCGCGTTGAGCGTATCGGCGTCGGCGTTCGGATCCTTCGCGAGCGGCTGGAGCATCTCGGTCGCTTTGCCCGGCTCGCCCGTCTCGGCCAGGTACTCGCCGAGCTGCGTCACGACGCTCGTCTCGGTCACGCCGGCGGCGACCGCGCGCTGCAGCGTCTTCAGCGCGGCGGAAACGTCGCCTCGCTCCCACTGGACGAATGCGAGGTGGCGATACGCGATCGCCATGTCGGGACGCCGCGCGATGACGCGCTCGTAGATCTGCACCGCATCGGCGATTCGCCGCGCGCCGAACGCTTCCACCGCAGTATGAATCGCGGCGTCGAGGTCGATTAATCGCTTCGGATCGTCCGCTTCGGTGTATTTCGTCTTCGCCGCCGAGCTGCCGCTGACGTATCCCAGCGCGCGGAGCTCGGCCAGCGCTTCAGGCGTTTCGGCGCGCCGCTGGCCCGGAAGCGGCGCACGGTACTCGCGCAGCGCCGCCGCCAGCGTGCGATCGCGATCGGGAGACTGGCCGGACAGATTTCGCTTCTCGTCCGGATCGGCCGCGAGATCGTAGCGTTCGGCGATCGGCAGATCGATGTACTTGCCACGTTCGACAATCACGCCCGACAGCGGCGCCCAGCCCCGATTCAGCATGCCAGCCATCGCCTCGAAGTACGACGTGCGCGGCGCATTCGATCGACGCTCGCCGGCTGACAGCAGCGAGCGTCCGGGCAAATCCGAGGGCACCATCTGGCCGGCAGCCTCGAGCATCGTCGGCAGAAGATCGACGTGCCGCGCGGCGACGTGCGAGAGCTCTCCGGCACGCGTATCGCGACTCGAGGATGTGGAAGCAAGCTCCGCGATGATCAGCGGGATGCGCAGCGTCGACTCGTACGCGAAGAGTCCGTGCGACTCCTCGCCGTGGTCGCCGAGCGCTTCGCCGTGATCGCCGGTCACGATGACGAGCGCCGGCCGGCTGGCGCCGCGGACGTCGTCGAGAAGCGGCGCCAGCGCCGCGTCGGTCGCCGCCACTTCGCCGTAATACGGTCGTGACGCGTACTGAGTGTCGAAAGGCGGCGGCGGCCTGTATGGCGCGTGCGGATCGAAGACGTGGACCCACATGAACCATGGGCGTACTGGTTGCTGATTGCTGGTTGCCGGGGACCTGGAACCCCGCAATGAGATCCACGCGCGAGCGAGCCGGACGACTTCGGTAGCCGGCCGCTCCGGCATCACGAATTCAGTCGGCGCGCGGGTTTCGCCGAAGCGATCGTCGTAGACGTCGAAGCCGGCGTTCAGGCCGTAGCGCGAATGGACTGGAAATGCGCCGACGAACGCCGCGGTGTCGTATCCCGCGTCCTTGAACAGCGTCGCAGCCGTACGCACGTTCGGCGCGACGCGGTACCCGCTGTTCTCGCGGACGCCGTGCTGAAACGGGTACTCGCCGGTCAGAATGCTGACATGAGACGGAAGCGTCAGCACCGCGTGCGCGTGCGCGAAGTCGAATCGGACGCCTTCGTCGGCGAGCCGATCGAGGGCGGGCGTCGACGCGGGTCCGCCGTACACGCTCAGCGCGTCGGCGCGCAGCGTGTCGATCGTGATGAGGAGAACGTTCTGACCGGGTATCGGATGAAGATCCGCTTGCGCGCTGCGGCCGCGAAGCAGGAAGAGGATTCCGAATAAAACTATCAGACTGGCGGCGGCATACAGACTTCGACGGACAGTGCGCAGGTAGGGGCGGACCCGTGTGTCCGCCCCGGCCCGCGATCCGCCTTCAGTGTCTCGCGGCGCGCGTGCCGCCCCGCGGCGGTTCGGCGAACGCCCGTCTCGCTTCCGCGCGGATGGCATCGGCCTGCTGGCGGTTTCCGAACATCGTCCACAGCCGCGCGGCGAGCGCAAAGGCCTCGGGCGTCGGGGTGATCCGAACCATGTCGTCGATCACGCGCGCGGCGGCGTCGGCACGGCCGGTCGCCTGGTACAGCATGGCGAGCCCCCCGCGCGCGCGGATGTTCTGCGGGAAATCGCGCAGCTCGGCGGCGAACTGCGCTTCGGCGTCCGCGTACCGTTCCAGGCGGCCGTATGTGTCGCCGGCGAGGTAATGAAGATCGGCGAGCGGAGCGCTCCCCGCCTTTCGCTGATCGGCCAGCGCCTCCTCGAACGGACGCAGCGCGTCGGCGTACTTGCCCTGGTCGTACAGCAGGCGCGCTTCGACGAGCGCCGGCAGCGGCAGCTTCGGATCGGCCTCGTGCGCGAGCTGCGCTTCCCTGCGGGCGTCTTCCGCATCGTGTCGAGCGAGCGCGATCTTCGCGAGCAGCTCGTGCGCGATGACGCGCGACCGCGAGTCGCGCTCGGCCGCCATCTGCGCGGCAAAGTCGGCATGCTCGCGCGCCTCCTTCAGCTTCTGCTGCTTGAACAGCGTCGCCGCGGCGCCGAGATACCCGCCCGGATCCGACGGCTTCAGCTCGATGAAATGCTTGTAGGCGTCTGTGGCGAGATCGTACCGCTCGACCCGAACCGCGAAGGCGGCGAGCTGGCTCCAGACGTCGGCCATTCCGGGATCGTCGCGCAGGATCTGCTGCAGCAGCGCGATGGCGTCGCGCCACTTGCGATCGCCCGCGCGATCTACCGCCGCGCGATACGTCTCGAGGATGTCACGCTTGTCCTTCGGATCGGGCAGCGTCTCGCCGGGCGCGGACGACACGTCGGTCTGCGCGCCGACGTAGCCGAGCGCCTGCAGCCGCTCGCGCGCGTCCGCAGGCACGTCGCTCGGCGACTGAATCGGCCGGCCGGCGATCAAACCGTCGAGGGCGCCGCGCAGTGCCTGACGTGCGGGCGGCCGCTCGTCGGCGATGTTCTGGTGCTCGTGGGGATCGCGCTGCAGATCGTACAGCTCCTCGCGCGGCGCCTTGATGTAGCGGAAGCGGCCGTCGGTGAGCGCCGTCAGCTCGCTCCAGCCGAAGTGATAGCGCGCGTACATCGCCTCGGAGTACACCGCCTGCTCGGCAAGGCGGCCGCTACCGTCAAGCAGCGGCTTCAGCGACCGGCCGCGCAGGTTGCTGGGCGACGGCGCCTTCACCAGATCGAGGATCGTCGGCACGATGTCGATGTGCTGAACGACGTCGGCGACGCGCCGGCCTGCGCCCGCGTTGCTTTCCTGCTTGATAATCAACGGCACGTGGATCGCTTCGTCGTAGACGAAGAGCCCGTGCTCCTGCTCGCCGTGGTCGCCGAGCCCTTCTCCGTGATCCGACAGCAGGACGATCGTCGACCGGTCGTACAGCTGATGCGACTTCAAGTACTTGATCAGGAGTCCGACGATTTCGTCGGCGTACGCGATCTCTCCGTCGTAGGGCGCGTATTCCGCAAAACGTTCCGGCGGCGCGTACGGCTTGTGCGGCTCGTAGAGATGGAGGAAGAGAAACGCGCGCGTGGTGCCGGCGGATGCGAGCCACTGCTCGGCAATCGCTTCCGACGCGCCGCCGTCGCGCTGCACCTGACCGATGCTCGTGTCGAGCGACGCCTGCGGCATCTCGCCGTCGAAGAAGTCGAATCCCTGGCCGATTCCCGTCTCCTTGCGCAGCACGAAGGCCGAGACGACGGCGGCCGTCGAGTACCCGCGGTCGCGGAGCATCTGCGGCAGCATCCGTTCGCCAGGCTTGATGGCGAAGCCGATGTTGTCGCGCACGCCGGTCTCGAACGGCAGGCGCCCCGAGAGCAGCGAGGCGTGGGCCGGCAGCGTCTGCGGCGCGTGCGAGTAGGCGCGCTCGAACACGACGCCGTCTGCGGCAAGCGCGTCGATGGCGGGCGTCTTCACCTTCGTGTAGCCGTAGGCCGGCAGATGATCGGCGCGCAGCGTGTCGATCGAGATGAGAACGATCGGTCCGCTCGCCGGCGCCGACGCGCGCGCGTAGCGCCATCCGCCGACGGCAGCCAGCGTGGCCCCGAGCGCCGTCAGAACCAGAATGAACGTGTAGCGGAAGGGACGGGACAACCCTTACTTCTTCAACTGTTCGATAACGGCTTTGGCCTGCGTGGCTTCCGGTGACGTCGGATCGGCGACGATGACTTTTTCGAGCGCCTTGATCGTGGCGTCCTTGTCGCCTTTGTTCAGCTGCACCAGCGCGAGCTTGAAGAGCGGTTTCCCCCACGTCGGATCCATGCCGGCGGCTTTCTGATACGCCTTCGCCGCTTCCTCGGTCTGGCCTTTGGCGAACTTGACCTCGCCGAGGTTGTACAGCACTTCGCGCGTCGCGTTCGGGCTCTCGGCGGCTTTCGACAGCGTGTCTTCGGCCGCCTGCAGGTCGCCTTTCTCGAGGTTCGTCATGCCGATGCCGATCTTCGCCCTGTCGTTGTTCGGATCGACCTTCAGCAGATCGTTGTACGCGCCGATGGCGGCGTCGTACTCCTTCTTGTTGCGATACGCCGCAGCGACCTGCAGGTTGATCACGCTGAGCGCCGGCGCTTTGGCGAGGATCGTCTTGTAGGCGGCGATCGCCTGATCCCACTGCTGCGAGTTGTACAGCTGATCGGCAGTCGCGAGCTCCGACTGCAGATCTTTCGCGGCGACGTTGCCGAGCGCGCTGACGGGCGCCGCGGCGCTCTTCTTCAACTTGAATTCGATCGGCGGATTCGGCTGGCCGATCGTCTGCACGTTCATCCGCGTTCCCTCGGGCGCGAATCCCGGCGCCTGCACCATGAACGTCCACTGCCCGCTGCGCAGTCCGATGATCGAAAACCGCCCCTTGTCGTCGGTCGTGGCCGTGAAGCTGCTCGGCGACGCATTCGGATTCTCAGCGGTGATCGTCGCGCCTTTGATCGCCTGGCCCATGTCGTCTTTGACCGTTCCGCCGACGCGGCCGGTCTGCGCGGCCGCGTGGACGGCGACGAGCGCGATCGCCAGGCACGCGAGCGCGGTTCGAGTTAGAAAAAGACGAAGAATCATGAGGCCAGTATATATTGAATCCCGTGAGAGGCCGCCGCGCGCCGATCGCCGTTCTCGCGCTCGTGGCGGCGGCGTCGCTCGACGCGCTCGGCGCGGCACGGTCGAACGGACCGCGCGGGCAGGACGCGCCTGAGCCGCAGGCGTTTGCGCCGATCGCGCCGCTCGTCGACGCCGCGATTGCGCGCCACGAATTGCCGGGTGCCGTCGTGCTCGTCGGACGCGGCGACCGCGTTCTCTACAAGCGCGCGTTCGGTCGTCGCGCGATCGCGCCGTCGCCCGAGCCGATCACCGACGACACGATCTTCGATCTCGCCTCGCTGACCAAAGTCGTGGCGACGACGACGAGCGTGATGCAGCTCGTGGAGCAGGGACGCATTCGTCTGCGCGATCCCGTCGCGCAGTTCATCTCCGAGTTCGGCGCGCACGGCAAGAATTCGATCACCATTCTCCATCTGCTGACGCATACGTCGGGGCTGCCGCCCGATCTGCCGCTCGAAGTCGAATTCAGCGGCGCCGACGAGGCGATTCGCCGCGCGGGCGATCTGACGCCCGCGTCGCAGCCGGGCGAGCGGTTCGTCTACAGCGACATCAATTTCTTCCTGCTCGGCGACATCGTGCGCCGCGTCAGCGGCGAGCGCCTCGATCGCTTTGCGAAGGCGCACGTCTTCGATCCGCTGGCGATGGACGACACGATGTTCCTGCCGCCGGCGTCGCTGCAGGCGCGCATCGCGCCGACCGAGCGGTGCCGCCCGCTGTCGTGGCCCTGCGACCCCTCGACTCCGCTCGGGGCAGGCCCCTCGACTCCGCTCGGCGCAGACGACGCGGCGGTTCCGTTCCTGCGCGGCATCGTGCACGATCCGACGGCTCGCCGTATGGGCGGCGTCGCCGGCCACGCGGGGTTGTTCAGCACGGCGGCGGACCTGTCGCGCTTCTGCCGCATGCTGCTCGACGGCGGCCGCCTCGAGGGCGCGCGAATTCTGTCGCCGGCGACGATCGAACGGATGATCACGCCGTCGACGCCCGCAGGAATGAAAGACGTGCGCGGTCTCGGGTGGGATATCGATTCGACCTACTCGTCGAACCGCGGCGATCTGTTTCAGGTGGGATCGTCGTTCGGTCACACCGGTTTCACCGGCACCTCGCTGTGGCTCGACCCGCAGACGAAAAGCTACGTCGTGTTCCTGTCGAACCGCGTGCATCCCGACGGCAAAGGGGACGTGACGGCGCTGCGCGGCAAAGTTGCGACGATCGCGGCGGCGGCGTTGAGTCAGCTCGCGGTAGCGCGAGCCTTTCAGGCGAGCGAATCGGCGCGGGCCCGGTCGGCTGAAAGCCTCGCGCTACCAACCGTCATGACCGGCATCGATGTGCTCGAGGCGGATGGCTTTGCCGAGCTGCGCGGGAAGCGCATCGGACTCGTCACGAATCAGACCGGGATCTCGCGATCGGGCGCCACCACGATCGATCTGCTGGCGCATGCCCCGGGCGTCACGCTGGTCGCGCTGTTCAGCCCCGAGCACGGCATCCGCGGTCAACTCGAAGAGAAGGTCGATTCGTCGCGCGACGAGCGGACCGGCCTGCCGATTTTTTCCCTCTACGGCGACTCGCGCCGTCCGACCGACGCGATGCTGGCCGGCATCGACACGCTCGTCGTCGATCTGCAGGACATCGGCGCCCGCTTCTGGACGTATCCCACCACGATGGAGTTCGCGATCGAGGAAGCGGCCAGGCGAAGGATCGCGGTCGTCGTCCTCGATCGGCCGAACCCGATCGGCGGTGTCGACGTCGAGGGTCCGCTTCAGGACCAGTCAGCGATCGGATTCACCGGCTACGTGACGATGCCGGTTCGACACGGGCTGACGATCGGCGAGCTGGCGCGATTATTCAACGAAGAGCGCGGCGTCGGCGCCGACCTGACCGTCATCCCGATGAAGGGCTGGCGGCGCGCGGCGTGGTTCGACGAGGACGCGCTGCCATGGATCGCACCCTCACCGAACATGCGGAACCTGCTCGCCGCGACGCTCTATCCGGGCATCGGCGCGATCGAGCAGACGAACCTGTCGGTCGGCCGCGGCACCGACACCCCCTTCGAGCACATCGGCGCGCCGTGGATCGACGGGCGCGCGCTCGCGTCGGCGCTCAACGATCGATCGATTCCGGGCGTTCGCTTCTACCCGGTGACGTTCACGCCGGCCGCCGGCGCAAAGCTGGCCGGGCAGACGTGTCACGGTGTGTTCATGATCGTGACCGACCGCGCGGCGCTGCATCCGGTGCGCGTGGGCGTCGAAATCGCGTCGGCGCTGTCGCGCATGTACGGTCAGCAGTTCCGACTGGAAGACGCCGCGACGCTGCTTGGCTCGCGAGCGACGATTCAGAAGATTCGCGCCGGAGAGGATCCGCTTGCCATCGCCCAGTCGTGGACCGGAGACGAGGCGAAATGGCGGGCCATTCGAGCGAAGTATCTGTTGTACCCGCTCGGCTGAAAGCCTCGCGCTACAGTTAAAGCCTCGCGCGACAGTTAATGCCTCGCGCTACCGTTAATGAAAGCATCGCGCCACAGATTGCGTCGTGTACCGATTGCGACGTGAAGCGCGAGCCTTTCAGGCGAGCGTCAGGAGATTGCGCCGTGTAGCGCGAGCCTTTCAGGCGAGCGTTACAGCAACCACGTGGGCTGATAAAGCAGCACGTACACGAGGACGCCCGTCACCGACACATACAGCCAGATCGGAAACGTCCAGCGCGCCACGCGGCGGTGCTGTGGATATCTCGACGAGAGCCCCCGCGACAGCGTCACGATCGCCAGCGGCAGCACGACCGCGGCCAGCGTGACGTGCGTGATCAGAATCGTGAAGTACAGCGGCCGCACGAATCCCTGCCGCGTGAAGCGGACCGATCCCACCTGCGCGTGGTAGACCACATAGCACACCAGGAACAGCGACGAGGCGGCGAACGCTCCGATCATCACCCGTCGATGCAGATCGATCTTCCGCGCGCGCATCAAGGCGTAGCCGATCACGAGCAACACGCCCGAGATCGCGTTGAGGCTTGCGTTGACGGCTGGCAGGTCGTGAATGGACATGGCGACAGCTGACAGCTGACAGCTGACAGCTAGAGTTTGTTGACGATCATCGCGATCCACAACAGCGGGAGATACGTGATGGAGCCGAAGAACAGCGCGCGCGCCGACGCGTCGCTGCGCGCCACCGCGAAGCGGAAGGCAAGCCACAGCAGGGCGATGCCGAGGACGACGGCGACCGCGAGATACGCCGTTCCGGTCAATCGCACCGTCGTCGGCAGCAGGCTGACCGGCAGCAGCACTGCCGCGTAGAGCAGCGCCTCTCGCGACGCGCGTCGGCCGACCGGATCGACGACCGACAGCATCGGGAATCCGGCCTTGCCGTAATCGTCGCGATACATCCAGGCGATGGCCATGAAGTGCGGCATCTGCCAGAGGAACACGATCGCGAAGAGCGCTGCGCCGCCTGGCGCCACGGCGCCATGCGAAGCGGTCCACCCAATCACCGGCGGAAGCGCACCCGGAACCGCGCCGATGAGCGTCGCCAGCGGCGTGCGGCGCTTCATCGGCGTGTAGACGAAGAGATAGACGACGAGCGTCGCGAGCGCGAGCGATGCCGACAGCCAGCTGGCGCGCACCGCGAGCACCGCGAGACCGGCCACCGACAACGCGATGCCGAACGCGCGCGCATCGGCTGCCGGCACGCGACCGTCGGGAAGCGGACGCAGACGCGTGCGGCGCATCATCGCGTCGGTGTCGCGCTCGGCTACCTGGTTGAGCGCCGCCGCGCCGCCTGCGACGAGCGCCGTTCCGGCGACGGCCTGCGCCATCGCGATCAGGTCCGGGCTGCCCGGCGCGCCGAGGTAATACCCGGCCGCGCTGCTCGCGACGACCAGAAAGTTCAGACGCGGCTTCGTGAGCGCGAGGTAGTCCGCAAACGCGTTCGTCGCCGCGACGTTCGGCGCGCCGGCGACGGCGGCAGGAACATCCTTCATGCGGCTATTCCGACGACAGATGCAGCATTCGCGAACTTGACGCGCCACGATCGCAGCGCGATCACCAGCGCCGTCGTCAGCACCAGCGCGCCGCAGACGACGTGAAAGCTGTTGATCCAGATGTCGCGGCGGCTCAGAACGGTGATGGCACCGAGCATCAGCTGTGCGCCAACGAGAAAGATGATCAGTGTCGCTGGACGGGCGAGCTCCGGCCGGTCCGCGTGCCGCATCCATATGTAAATGGAGGTCGCGAGAATCGAGAGCGTCGCGATGAGCGCGCCGAGGCGATGGGCGAAATGAATCGCAATCGCCGGCGACCAGTGATCCGGAACGACGTGGCCGAACATCCAGGGGAAGTCCGGAATCGCGAGGCCCGCGCCGACGTGGCGCATCGTGGCGCCGATCAGCATCTGCGTGTAAAGGACGACGGTCGTCGCCGTCGTCAGCTGCCGTAACCGCACGTCGTCGGCGCCGACGGCGGTGTATCCGTCAATCCAGCCGGGCGACATGAACAGCGCGATGGCGACGGTCATACAGAAGAAGATTTCGGCGAGAGCGGCGTGCGCCGTGGACACGGCCGGCGGCAGGAGAAACAGAACGGTCAGGCCGCCAAGCAGCCCTTGAGCGACGATGGCGCCCAGCGCGGCGACGCCGAACCATTTCAGCCAGCGGCGCGAGTCCGTCATCCAGAGCCAGGCCGCCAGGACGATCGTCATCAAGCCGACCGTCGACGCGATCAGACGATGGCCGTGTTCGTAGAAGATGCCGCCGACCATTTTCGAAGGCGGAAACGTGAACATGTTCCAGCCGTACGTGGTCGGCCAGTCGGGAACCGACAAGCCCGAATCGGTACTTGTGACGAAACTGCCCGCGAGAATCAGGAGAACGGTGCTGGCGACGACAAGACGGCAGTATTTGTGGAGCATCTCTGCAGGTTGGTCAGGTACGTCTGGTGGGCCGGGTAGGCGCCTAACCTACCTATCCGACCCATCCGGCTTACCTGACGCTCGGCCGTCAGTTCGTTGGAGTTGGTCCCGCCGGCGCCTTGAAGGTGAACGTGATTTCCTTTGTTTCCTTCGGACCGATCGTCACCTGCTGCGTCGCCGTCCCGAGCTTTTCGTGCCACGCTTCGATCGTGTAGGCGCCGGGCGGCAGCGTCTTGATGTCGAATTTCCCGTCCTTGTCGCTCACCGCGAAGTACGGATGGTCGAGCACGCCGACGTACGCGTTCATCCAGCTGTGCACGTCGCACTTGAACGGCACCATGATTTCCTTCGCGGTGAAGGTGTGGGTCATCTTCATGCCTTGAATCGGCTGGCCGTTGTTGAACTCCTGGTTCGCTTTCGGCATCGCGTGAATGTTGTGCAGCGTCGGATCGCTGTTGACGATCTCGAGCGGCTGACCGACGCGCATCCCGAACACGTGCGGATGATAGCGGCAGTTCTTCTGATCGATCGTCGGTTTGTCGGTCGGCGCGTCGTACGAGTAGTTGCCGAGCCCGTCCTTCACGTAGACAAACACGTTGGCCAGTGCCTTGCCGTCGCTGCCGACTTCGTACGTCTCCTGGAACTGCGGAGTCGTGTTCTCGCGCACGCAGACCGGATCGGCGTTCATCTTGATCGCGTCGTTTTTCGGCACCGTGCCGTCGACGGCGACGCTGCCTTTCACTTCGCCGGCCGTGGCCGTGTCGACCTTTTCTCCGCCGCTTGCTGCGCCGCCCGGCTCCGCCGAAGTGTCCTTGCTGCCGCCACCGCATGCCACGACCGACGCCGCCAGCGCAGCAGCCGCCGTCCATCCCACCCAAGCGTTTCGTAGGCGCATTTACATCTCCTATAAAAGCATCAGCTATCAGCTATCAGCTATCAGCTATCAGCTATCAGCTACAGCTTTTGTCGACGCGTGTCAGCTCGTCAAGCTCGCAGCCGACAGCTGAAAGCTGAAAGCTGAGAGCTGACAGCTGAAAGCTAAACGAACATTCTACTGCACGCCTGCTTCCCTGAGCTTGCGGTCGACCCGATCCGCAACCCAGTGCGGATCCCACCACTCCACGGGATTGACCATGCGGCCGCCGACGAGCATGGTGAAGTGCAGATGATCGCCGCCGGCGAGACCGGTTGAATCGCTGCGTCCGATCTGCTGGCCGCGCGTCACCTTGTCGCCGACCTTCACGTCGAACGACATCAGATGCCCGTACAGCGACTGCACGCCCATGCCGTGATCGATGATCACGCAGTTGCCGTAGATGCCGAGCCAGTCGGCGTTGACGACGACGCCCGCGTTGGCGGCGACGACCGGCACGTGCTCGGTGACCGCGAGATCGAAGCCGAGGTGTACCTGCCGATCGACTTCCTTGCCCTTGTAGAAGTAGGTGCGGTGATCGGCGAACGAGGCTTCGACTTTCGAGTTTCCGAGCTGCACGAACGGGCCTTCCCACAGCCGCGTCGGCGACGTTTTCTTCGCGAGCGCCGCGATCTCGTCGGCGTTGATCCTGCGCAGCTCGCCGTTTTCTTTCAGAAAGGGCGGCAGCATGTCGCTGCCCTCGGACGGCGGCGCCATCTTCAGCTCGGGCGCGTGCTCGGCGATCTCGGGGACGACGCGGTTCAGGAACTTGTCGTCGAGCTCGATGCGGCTCTTGCGCTGCGGCTTCTCGAAGGCGTTGTCGACGAAGGTCGCCTTCGATTCGTTTCCGGCTTCGTCGCGCGCGAATGCCGCAATCGGCGTATCGAGATCCTGATCCCACAACAAGGCAAAGAACGCGGCACTTGTTCCCGGGCCCGCCTCGCCCTGGACCGACAGCGGAAATCCCGGGTACTCGACGTTGCCCACACGCACACCCGACTGCACGTCGGCCGGCGTCGCTCGATACACCACCATTTCCGCGCCGCCGTGGTTCACGTAGTGATGCGTCGACACGATCGCGATGCGCGGCCGTTCGAGACGCACCTGAAAATCCTTCGTTGCGGAAGAGGTGAGCTGACGCAGGTTCAGGAACGACGGCCGCGTCGCGGTCACGACGATTCGTGCCGGGCCGGATTGCAGCTCGGGAAGATTCTGCTTGCCGATCGGCCGAGAGATGCGCAGCTGATTGCGATCGACGCGTGTCACCTCTGCCTGCTGTGCCGCGCCGTTCGAGTAGAGCGGGATTGTCTTTCCATTTTGTTCGAGCGCGATCGTCAGCGCGGTGAAGTTCGCATTCGGCGCGGTTGCGCTCACGTCGAGCGTGCCGGTCTGTCCGACGGCGCGCTCCGGTTTGTTGATGGTAAGCGCCGGAGAAGCGCCGCGTCCCGCGACGACATATGCGACGGTGCAGCCGAGGATGACGAGGACGACGAGAACGCCGAGTGCGCGCAGCATCGATTCGATTGAATCACAACTCGTGCTAGGATTGGAGGTTCCTTTCGGCGAGTGGCGGTATCGTCTAGGGGTCAGGACACGTGGTTCTCAGCCACGGGACCGGGGTTCGAATCCCCGTACCGCTACCAAAACCCAACCAACAACGTGTCAGTTAGTTCTGAGGATTTTCGAGGCGGCGTCAGCGCTGTCGGCGAAGTGCTGATCGACTGAAACTTGAAAAAAACTTGAAACTCTGTCCGCGTCATCGTTCGTCGTGTCGAACTTCTTGCCTCCTTCCAATCGCTCAGCAGCAGCTTGAAGCGCTTCAAGCTTCTGGTTGTCGTAACGTTCGGTCGTGAGAATCGACGCGTGGCCCAAGAGGTCGCGAACCTGAGCGAGTGGAACGCCGCGCTCGACGAGCCTGGACGCGTACTCATGCCTGAGGTCGTGCCAGTGCAGATTGATTTCGCGAAACCGCTGCTGACACTCTGACGTGAGGTCTTTGTACGCGCCTTTGCGCCAGTGCGGATCGATGCCGTGGGCCTTCAGGACGGCCACCAGCCATGCCTTCTTGAATGTTTTGAGCGGTTCTCCGACTTCGTTGCTGAAGATCGCTGCATCATCGCTCTTGAGGCCGCCGGTGCTGTCGAGCCTGAGCCATTGCAGGACCGCGAGCAGCCGCGACGTTCCGATCGGAACGACACGCGTTCGGCGACTCTTAGTCGTCTCTCCTCGCAAAACGATTAAGCGCCGCTTCCAATCGACATCGTCGAACCTGAGCGCGAGCATCTCGCCTCGTCGCACGCCGGTGTCCAGCGCCGCGATGATCATCGATCGGAGATGCGGCGAGGCGACGGCGAGCAACGCAGCTTCTTCCTGCTCTGAAACACGCCGACGCCGCCTGTTGTCCTCGCGTTCGAGTCGGACGAGAACCTCGGTGCCGCGTCGAAATGGCGTGCGGTCCAGATACTCGCGACCGACGGCCCAATTGAGCATGTGCCGCAACAGTCCGAGCGTTCGGTTGATCGACGCCGGCATGAGTTTCCGACCGTCGAGACCGTTGACTGTGCGAGGCTTCTTCAAGTCCGCCACGAAGTCCTCGATGTCCGCCGTACGGATTTCGGCAATCGGACGATCGCCGAACCGCGCGATCAATGGCTTGAGCCGGTAGTCGATCGTGCTGGCCAGAGCCAGGCCCTTCGCGAGGACGTGCCGCTGTTTGTACACCTCCGCGAAATTGCTGAACGTCAATGGGGAAGCCTCGCGCGGAGGCTCGAGGCCGCGTTCGTCGAACGTGCCTGCTCTGACGGTCTTCCTCAACTCGTCGAGCACAGCATCGGCTTTCGCCTTCGAGCGCACCTCGCAGTTCGCCCATCGAGCCAGGCTGACGCGCCTGCCTCGAAAGCTGCCCCACCAGGCGTGCTCGCACCGATCTCGAGCACGCCCCTTGTGCTCGCAGATTTTGTAGAGACCCATGTCCTTCCTCCTTTCTGCATGCCCGGCTACGATACTCCGCCGCCCATCGAGCCGCGCTCGACGGTACCCACGTTCTGGACACCTCGCGTGTGTCGCTCCAGCCAGGCGTCGATCCACGCCGGCTTGAGTCGGATTGATCGCCGTCCGCCGATGCGCGCATGCTGGAGCTCGCAACGCTCGCAGGCGGTGTAGATCGTGTCGCGGCTGACGCCCGCGTACTCGGCGCCTTCCGTCACGGTCAACCAGGTCTTCATGCACACCTCCAACGCGTTCACGTGTTCCCGAAAACGATCGCGTGTGTCGTGTGGGTTCGCGCGCTGCCGCGTGCCGACCCTTGAGGCCGACACGCTGACGTCCGGTGGCGCGGGTGTCGGCGATATGGCTGACACCAGACGAGCGGGAGGTTGTGCTCCGCGCTCTGGTCGCACCGCACGTGCGACCGAGAGGGACGAACTGCGCGACGACGTGGTCACGTGTCAGCGCAGATGTGGGCGAGCGACGCGACTGCGATATGGCGGTCGCGTGAGGCTCGCGCGTTCTGGACGGCGGTGCACCTGGGTGCGACGCGTGTGCAGAACAACCGATTGTGAATCAGGGATGCTGTCGAGTGAGGCCCTGGGGCGGCATTCGATCAGCGCTCCGCGTCGGGCGACGCGCAGGGGGTGCCGAGTAGGGCACCAACGAGATGGTCCGCAGAATACGCCTGCCGAGGCCATTCGTCAAACGCCGTTTTGTGTAACTGCAAGGCGGATGGCTGCGGCGCATTCTCTGAGCAGCTGACGTGTGCCGTGACGCCGCGTTCGAGATCCCGTAAGCTGGAGACAAAGGAAGCCGATGGCCTCGCTCGATTGGTCCCAATGCCCGGCGGTGGAGAGCGTGCCCGGAAAAGTCAGCGGTGCCTGGGTGTTCAAGGGCACGCGGACGCCGGTTGCGATCGTGTTCGACAACCTCGAGGACGGTATGACCATCGACGAGGTGGTCGAGCAGTTTCCTGTGACGCGCGAACAGATCAAGGCGGTCCTCGAGTTTGCCGCACGCAGTCTTGATGCGCCCCTGCGCGGGCGCTGATGCGCATCCTGTTCGACAATGGAACGCCGCGAGGAGTCGCGGCAGCGCTACGCGAACACATCGTCTGAGGAGGCCCGTGCGCGCGGCTGGGACGCCCTTCGGAACGGCGAGCTCCTAGACGTCGCCGAAGCGGCCGGCTTCGACGTATTCGTCACGACCGATCGAAACATCCCGTATCAGCAGAACCTGACAGGTCGTCAGATCGCGGTGGTGGTGCTCAGCAACGGTCGATGGCGGCTGATCAAAGAGAGGCTCGCCGAGATCGCGGCGGCTGTGGTTGCGGCGCCGCGAGGTGGCTACATCGAAGTCGACATTCCGGTTGGTTGATCTTCCACGTCCCCACACCCTTCAATCTGCCAATCGTAGTGACTGCCTTCGTGGCAACGCCAGTGCCAGCAGCCCTGAAAACGCCACGATCAAACGTCATCACGCAGCTGCTAAATCGCCGCTGCGCGCAGGCGCCGTCAATGCCCGAAGGCCGCGCGGAACGCGCGGTCGGAGCCGGAGAATGCTGGCGACGAGCATTGACGGCGCCGAGCACGGCGGCATCCTGAAAGGCGTGATGGCCGTCGCTCAGATCAACAGGTGGAACCAGTACCAGATCACACATCAGATGTGCGCTCTCATCGACCGCAAGATCCGGCATCAGGATGCGCCTTTGATCGTCAAGAAGATCGCCACCAGCGGGCGGCCCAGATGCACTCACACGTTGCACGCCACGTGCACGCCTCGATGACACGCAAGCCGTGGTGTGAACGACCCCGTCGGTAACACGTGGGGCCACTCCACCTCACTGGCACCGGGGTCGTTCACACCACGGCTTGCTCTCACATTACCGACGCCGTGGCTCAGACACACGGGCGGCAAAGGGCGCCGCCCGATCGCGGCGAGGCTGCGACAACCGCTTCTGTGGATGCGCGATGGGCGATCGTGACGAGCGCAGTCCAGTGACTTGGCTGGCTGTGAGGCGTGTGAACAGGTCGAAATGGTTGAGGACAACCTACGCGGTGATTAGGTTGTCCTGGTCTTGTGGCCCCTTCTCAACCCCGCCGGGTCCTCCAACGAGGGGCGTCAGCTGCAGGTACTGATGCGGGAGTTCCGCAAATTCGACCCGGCCCCGACCGCGTTGAAGCTGGTCTCGGAGCGTCGGGCCCTGCATCGCCCGGAGCGCCTGGACGCCGCGTTGTTGCCACATCCGATACAGCGCCTCGAATCTCGCCGCGGCAAACTTCCGAGCGGCTGTCGGCATGTCGAGATCGGGGTCTGGATGCGGACACACGACCTCGCCCTGGCGCGCCCGAAAATACCAATCGAGTTCCTCAGTCTCACCGGGGGTCAGCGGCATCATGAAGGCGTCACGAACGGCGTACCGATAGAGGCTCGCGGCCCTGCGGAATCGCCGCGGCAGGAGCACGCGAATCGTCCACTCATCGACTGAGGTCAGCAGGTCCGCGTGCCGGATCAGAAACACCCGAAAGTCGTTTGGCACCTCGCGGGTCGCGAGGTAGAGGAAGACATGCCGCCACGCCTCTTTGAGCGGCACCCCGATCGGCAGCTTGTCCGGAAAAAATCGCGTCGTTTTCTCCGCGCCCTCACCGAAAGTGAGGTGCGGGTACCAACTATCTGGCAAATCCTTTTCCAGCGCCTCGCGAAAGTACGTGCGCTTGTCCTGCTCCGTGCCCAGCCAGCCGTACCGGCGGTCCGCGAGCACAGCATCCAAGAGCATCAATCGCTCGACGAAGCGCCCGAGTGAAGCCACTTTCCGATGCCGATTATTCGGCTCACCAATGGCCTCGTACAGCGGTTTGAACTGGACGTGATATAGCCGGCCGCGATGCAACGCGCCGGGCGTGATGGCCGTCGCGTACCCGTGTGCGATGAGCTTCGCGAGGAAGTCATGCGTCTTCTGGCCGTGCACCAGACCGGTGAAGGCGCGGTACTGCCGTTCGATGAACACGCCGGAGAAGATCAGCACGTGGGCGAGAAATCGCGCCTGGCGCTCGGTGAACCCAAACCGCATGAGCATGCCAATCCGGAAGGGGCTCACGCTCTGTCGGAGGCGAATCGAGACCGCGTTCATCATAGGAAGCGCTCGGCCACGTGCGGATCGAACCCGCGTCCGCCGCTGCGACCGCTCCCACCAGACCCGTAGCATCGGAATCCCGAGCGAGCGACGCTCGCAGCATGGGCGCCCCGATAGTGTTCGGTGACCACCTCCACGTCCTGATGATGGTCCCGTCCATCCAGCTCGTACTCGACGCGGAAGTCAGGGAAGTGCACGCGCTCATCGAAATACGGCAGGTCGTGTTCGTGCGCCCACCGTTCGATCTCGTGCTGGTCACGGTCGGGTCGTCCATCGCTGTCCGGTCGCCCGCGATTCCCTTCCTGAAGCCATTCCTGATACTCACGCTTGAGTTCGTGATCGAGGACGACGCGATGGACGTCGGCGCCCTGTTCGCGCAGCCGCTCTTCTTCGCGAAGGTAGGCGCTATACAGATGGGCGTCATGCGACAGCTCCCGCGGTCGACTGACGTCCGCGTAGAACGATTGCGGCCGCTGGTCATCCTGGTCACGGCGATGCGTCTCCAGCAGATGGCGCCCGCGCTCCGTTAACGTCACGGCGTGTTCGCGACCGTCGAGCGAGACGAATCGCACCAGCCCTTCGTCGCGTAGGTGACCGAGGCTTCGGTCGCGCGAATCGAACGTCTCATCTCGGGGATTGCGAAGATCCCGTTCGGACACGACCCGAAATGCCCCGACGGTGGCAAGCGACCGGCTGTCGTCGCCATTCAATTCGTACCGGTCAGTTCCGTCGAGCACAATTTCGCGCTCGAAGCCGCGCGGCAGCTCGAGCCCTTCAACGAACACGTCGCGCGGATCGCTGTCGCGGTCGCGCGGATCGCGATCGCGGTCACGAATGTCTTCATCGCGGTCGCGCGGATCATCCGCTTCGCGGTCAGAGGCCGGTCCGCGCCCCAGTTCGATCCAGGGCATCTCGATGTCGCGGACGTCATCATCGCGGTCGCGTGGATCGAAGTCGTCGAACACCGCTTCACCTCTCGCAAAAATCCCGGCGCAAAGATCGGCTCCGCTCAGCCGAGTGACACGATTATCAGGTGTCGTGAGGGGCGCAGCAATTTCCGATCGGCGGAGTTCGTTTGTCTTGGGCTGGTTCGGTTGCTGCGAGGCGGCCATCACGTGCGTCAGCGTGGAGCTGTGCTCGGAATTTCTGCAATTACGTGATGGCCGCCGCTGCGGCCCAAATGTCGGCTCAATCGCTTTGTGAGTTGCCACAACCCGGAAGCGGCGTAAACCAAGGGCGTCTGTTGTTTAGCCGACGGAACCGAACAGCGCTTTCGTTCTGACGTTCGGTCGTTTCCAAGCAGGGCTTCGTCTCCGAGAATTCATTTCATGCTCGTGGAATCGCTCGCGTCGAGTCGAAAAGAATCTGAGAAATATTGCGTAGGATTGCGTAGCCATGTTACTCGTCGTACGAGAAGGTCCACTGACACATGGCGCGCTATATGACTCGCACGATCTCGACGAGGCGAATTTCGCGTTCGAGATGTGAATGATCGACGCGCTCGACGGTTGACGCCGATCTGATCAGCGGCTAGAGTCCTCGCCGCACCACCGCACGGCTCGCGTTTTCTTGCGAGCGATTCACACGATTAGCCAAGCACGGACGACCGCATCGGCATGAGTGTCCGCATGCGTTCGAGAGGAGTGTCTCCGTCTGTTGGAGTTCTTCTCACCGTCCATGCAATCAGCCGTGGCGCACTCGGGTATTCGACATTTTTATGTGCGACGAGTTCGGGCGCTTGATCGGGGTGCTCGAGCGTCGTCGCTTCACGGGGCCGCGTCGCGATCAGATCGGAAGGATTCGTCCATGAAATCGGTGCTGGTGTGGGTCTCATGCGCGTTATTCGTCTTGATCGACGCCTCCGTCGCGTTCGCCGGTCCGGCCGCCGCGGCGGGCGGCGCACACTCCGTGGTGTTGACCGACACGGGAACGGTGTGGACGTGGGGCGCGAATGGGTTCGGCCAACTGGGCGATGGCACGACGACGACGCGGTCGACGCCGACGTGGATCTCGTCGATCACCGGCGTCGTCGCCATCGCGGCCGGTGGCAACAGCACGTACGCGTTGAAAACAGACGGCACCATCTGGGCATGGGGCGCGAACGCATCCGGGCAGCTTGGCGACGGGACACAAACCACCCGCACGAGTCCCACGGCGGTGACGGGGCTCTCGAACGTCATCGCGATTGCGGCCGGGTCGGCGCACGCGATCGCGCTCAAGGGCGACGGTACGGTATGGGCCTGGGGCAGCAACAGCTACGGCCAACTGGGTGATGGCACGACCACGATGCGGACGGCCCCGGTTCAAGTGACGACGTTGGGCACGTCAGCCGTCGGCATCAGCGCGCACGGCAATAACTCTCACGCCATCAAGACCGACGGCACGTTGTGGTCGTGGGGCGACAACTTTTACAGCTCCGTCGGCGACGGCACGGGGACGAATCGGTCGACACCGGTGCAGACCTCAAACCTGACGAGCGTTTCGAAGTCGGCCGGGGGCAGTGGGTTCTCGTATGCGATCACCAGTTCCGGCGCCGTCAAAGCGTGGGGCTACGGCAACGACGGCGAAATGGGCGACGGCACCTGGTTCTCACGCACGACGCCGGTATCGGTGTCGGGTCTCACGTCGGGCCTGGTCGTCGCCGGCGGCGATACGCATGCGGTCGCCGCCATGGCCGACGGCACGCCGCGGACCTGGGGCGGCAATCAGTTTGGACAGCTCGGCGACGGCACGACGACGTACCGCAATTCACCGGTGCAACCGTCGGGGCCGACTGGCCTTGTCGCGGTGGCCGCGGGCGGCAGTCATTCCATCGCCGTCTCGAGCGATGGCCGCGTCTGGATGTGGGGTTTCAACACGTCAGGACAGCTCGGCGACGGCACCGTCGATCAGCGCAAAACCCCCACGCAAATCTCCGACGCCGCATTCGCCTGGCGCGTGGCGACGCCGCGACTGAGTCCATTTGGCGGCAGTTCGACGGCGAACATGACCGTCACCGTCACCGACGTGACGGCGGGCGCGACCATCCATTACACGACGAACGGGGTGAATCCGACCGAGAGCGATCCCACAGTGGCGTCAGGCGGCACGATCGCGATCACGCAAACCACCACGCTCAAAGCCAACGCGTGGCTGAGCGGCATGCCGACCTCGAACACGACCACCGCCACGTACACGCTGACCGTGGCCACGCCAACCCTGTCGCCGGGCACCGGGACGTACACGTCGGCGCAAACGGTCACGATGACGAGCTCGACGAGCGGCGCGACGATTCGCTACACGACCGACGGCACGACACCAACGGCGACGTCGACGATCTATACCGCGCCGATCTCCGTGACGACGGCGATGACCGTGAAAGCCGTCGGGTTCAAGACCGGCTGGTCATCGAGCGGGGTGGGCTCCGCCGCGTATACGTTCAACTATGGCACGCTCGCAGCGCCTGTCTTCTCGCCCCCGCCGGCACAGATCGGATACGGGACGACGGTCACGCTGTCGGCCGCCTCTGGCGCGACGATTCGGTACACGACGAACGGATCGACGCCGACGTCGAGCTCGACGATCTACACGGGTCCAATCACCGTCACGGGCACCGTGACGATCTACGCGAAGGCCTTTCATCCGGACTGGACGACCAGCGCCCAATCAGGCGGGACGTACACGGTCAAAGTCTCGACGCCGGTCTTTTCGCCGGATGCCGGCAGCTACGCGCCTGGCCAGGCGATCACCGTCACCAACGCCACGCCGGGTGCGGTCATGCACTACACGACCAATGGGGCGACGCCGACCGCGAGCGATCCGGTGATCACGAGCGGCGGAACGGTCATCGCCGGCCAGTACACGCTGAAGGCGATCGCCATGCTGACTGGCTGGACGTCGAGCGACGTGAAAACCGCCGCCTACACCTTGACCGGCCCGCTGACGTCGTACGCCGTGAGGACGAACAGCACCTTCGTCGCCGCCTTGAAGAGCGACGGCACCGTGTGGACGTTTGGCTCGAACAGTGGCGGGTCGCTGGGCGACAGCAGCTCGGGACGATCGACCCCGGCAATGGTGAACGGCCTGACGGGTGTCACGGCCATCAGCGCCGGATCCCGTCACGTGCTCGCCCTGCGAACAGATGGCAGCGTGTGGGCCTGGGGCGGGAACGAGGCCGGGCAACTCGGCGACACCACGACGACCGACCGATCCACCTACGCGGCCGTTTCTGGGCTCTCCTCCGTCACCGCGATCGCCGCGGGTGGCTCATTCTCGGTCGCGTTGAAAAGCGACGGCAGCCTGTGGACGTGGGGCAGCAATGCCAACGGCCAGCTTGGCGACGGAACCGTGACGCAGCGGACCACGCCGACTCACGTGCCGGGTCTGAGTGCGGTCGCCTCGATCGCCGCGGGCGACACGCACACGGCCGTGCGAACGACGAGCGGCGCCGTGTGGACGTGGGGTGCGAACGCGAGCGGTCAGCTCGGGGATGGTACGACAACGCAACGGACCAGTCCGGTGCTGGTGTCGACGATCACGGCGACTGCCGGGCCATGGGCCGGCAACGCGTACACAGTGGCAGCCACCGCGGACGGCAGCGTCTGGAGCTGGGGCGCGAACGACTCCGCACAACTCGGACTTGGCACCGTCGGCGGCGTACACACGGCGCCGAGCCAAATGCCGACCATTGCGAACATCGCCACGGCCGATGGCGGCCAGGCGTCATCGGCCGCTGCCGCATCCGACGGATCGGTCTGGACGTGGGGCGACAACTACGACGGCGAAGTCGGCGACGGCACGACGATGACGCCGCGCACCACGGCGTACCACCTCGCCGGTCTGAGCAACATCACGTCTGTGGCAGCCGGGTATTTCTTCACGGTGGCCGTGACCAGCGACGGATCCGTCTGGACCTGGGGCTACAACAACGTCGGTCAGCTCGGCGACGGCACGGTCGATCAACGCATCGCGCCCGTCAAGATCAGCGAGGCCGGCTTCAACTGGAAGACCAGCACACCACGGCTGTCGTACCCGACCGGCACGTACTCCGCAATTTTCAGCGTGGTTGTCACGGCCGTCACGTCCGGCGCCGAGATTCACTACACGACGAACGGCAGCGATCCCACCCAGACGGATCCCACGGTCGTGTCCGGCGGCTCGGTCTCGATCGATCAGACGATGACGTTCAAGGCCGCCGCGTGGGCATCGGGCATGCCGGCCAGCAATGTCGCGTCGGCGATCTACACGATGGCGTTGCCGGCGGTCACGCTGTCGCCGGGCACAGGCACGTATGTCGTCACGCAACAGGTGACGCTCGCGAATGCGGTGCCGAGCACGGTGATTCGCTACACCACCGATGGATCCGATCCGACGACGTCGTCGACGGCGTACGGCTCGCCGATTTCGATCGATGCCACGACCACGATCCGCGCGAAGGCCTTCCGATCGGGATGGACCGACAGCGCGATTGCCAGCGGTGCCTACACGATGAAAGTCGTCCCGCCGACGTTCTCGCCGACGAGCGGCAGCTACCCGTCGCCGCAAGCGATCGCGATGTCGACGACGACGCCGTCTTCGACGATTCGCTATACGACGAACGGGAGCGAACCGACAGGGACGTCGCCCGTGTACACGGCACCCATCACGATCGGCACGACCAGCACAATCAAAGCCATCGCGTCGCGCGCCGGGTGGGTGGACAGTGACAGTGCGGCGGCGAGCTACTGGTTCACGCAGGGCACCGTGGCGACGCCCACGTTCACGCCCGGCGCCGGTTCTTACAGCGGTTCGGCCTTCGTCAGCATCACGACATCGACGAGCGGCGCGACGATTCGCTACACCCTCGACGGCACGGATCCCACGCTCACCTCCGCGCGGTATCAGTGGCCGATCACGATCGCGGCGACCACGACCGTCAAGGCGCGGGCGTACAAGGATTCGTTCACGCCGAGCGCCGTCGCCACGGCCTCCTTCGCCGTGGACGCGGCCGGCGCAGTCGATACGCCGCTCATCGTGCCGGCCGGCGGACGTTTTACCGCGGGGGTGACCGCCGTCGTCACGGTGCAGGCGTCCGGGGCCACGCTTCGGTACACGACAACCGGTGTCGATCCCACGGCAAGCGACCCTGTCGTACCCGGCGGCGGCATCACCGTCGATCGGTCGATGGTCGTGAAGGTGAAAGCGTGGAGCGGCACGGCGTCGCCCAGCGCGGTGCGCCGCGCCGATTTCGTGATCACTGGCGCCCTGGCAGCCGGCGGGACGACGACCCACGCGTTGAAAAGCGACGGCACGATGTGGGGGTGGGGCTCGAACGGATCCGGACAGATCGGCAACGGCACCACGACCACCCAGACGTCGCCCGTGGCCGTGACTGGTCTCACCGGCACCGTCGCGATGGCGCAGGGTCCGTCGCACACGCTCGCCGTGAAAGCGGACGGCACGGTGTGGAGTTGGGGCAGCAATCTCAATTATCGCCTCGGCGATACGTCAGCTGGCCGAACCTCACCCGCCCAGGTCTCGGGTCTGAGCGGCATCATCGCCGTCGCGGCGGGCGAAACGCACACCCTCGCGCTGAAGAGCGATGGGACCGTGTGGACGTTTGGTGGCAACGGGGCCGGGCAGCTGGGCGACGGCACGACAGCGGATCGCGCGGCACCGGCGATGGTGCCCGGTCTGAGCGGTGTATCGCGCATCGCTGCGGGCCGCGATTTCTCGTTCGCGATCGAAAGCGATGGGACGACCGGCGGGCGCATCTGGGCCTGGGGCAACAACACGTCCGGCGCACTCGGCGAGGGGTCGCGCCTCGCGCGAGCCAGACCCGTGCAGGTGCACACGCTCGCGAACGCGATCGCGATCGCCGGCGGCTGGGATTTCGCGCTGGCCGCGACCGCCGATGGCAGCGTCTGGGCGTGGGGTCATAACGATCACGGTCAGATCGGCGACGGCACGACGACCGATCGTCTCGAACCCGTCGTGGTCGCCCCGCTCGCTGGGGCGTACGCCGTCGCAGCCGGCGAGGCGTTCTCCATGGCGGTCACGAACGACGGTTATCTCTGGACGTGGGGCAGCCAGGGAAGCACCCAGTATTCGGGACAGCTCGGCGACGGCCTCGGCTTCGATCGGAGCTATGCGATGCCGATCGTCGGGCCCGCCGGCGAACTCGTGATGACCACCGGCTCGAACTATGCGCTGTCGGAGCATCCCGATGGATCGCTGCTCGCGTGGGGGAGCAATAGTTACGGACAACTCGGCTTTGCGAACCCGTCACAACAACTCACGCCGACGACGGTTCCTGGCTTCACGTTGGTCGCCAACGCGTGGCTGGTCGGCGATCAGGATCAGGATTCGCTGCCCACCTGGCGCGAATACCTGCTCGGCACCGATCCTCTGAATGCGGACACGAGCGGCACCGGCGTCGGCGACCGCGTGCTCATCTCGAGCCTGCAGAACGCGGCGAACTCCGACACCGATGGCGACGGCGTGTCGAATGCCGCCGAAGTCGCGCTCGGCACTGATCCCTTCAATCCCGACACCGATGGCGACGGCGTCGCTGACGGCGCGGACTGTTTTCCGCTCGATCCCACGCGATCAGCGTGTCTGCCGTCGAACCCGAATGATCACACGCCGCCAGTGATCACGTTGATCGAGCCGACCAACGCGCGACGGATTCAGTAGGGTCCTCATGATGATCAGGAGACATTGTCGTATGTCGGTGCACTCGTCTTTCGCGCGCGCGATCGCGTCGATACTTGTCGTCGGTCAACTATTCGTGGGCATGCCGTTGACCGCCGCTCCAGCGGCGCCAGTCGCAGCCACGCCGGCGTCGCAGTCATCGGCCACCTCGCCGACGATCACGCCGAACCGGACCATACCGGAGGTTACGTCACCCGCGACGACGTTCACGCTGTCGGCGACGCCGACCGACGCGGAGCTCTCGAGCGCACACGCGTTCCCGGAACCGCTCGTCCCGATGTCGCGACCGACGACGGATGCGGAGAATGGTGCGCTGGCGGCCGCGTTGACCGAATACGCAGGCGTCGGGCAGAGCGAACTGGTTGCACCGCTGACGCGATTTCTCTCGATCTTTCCTCGTTCTGCGTGGCGGGCCTCGTTGCTCGCGAATATCGGGGCCGTCTATCGGACGAATGGATTCTATGCGTCGGCGCTCAACGCATGGCGCCTCGCCTGGGCGGATGCGCGCGACGAAGTCAATCCGCGCGCGAAAGCCGTGGCGGATATGGCGCTGGGCGAATGGCTCGACCTCAGCATCCAAGTAGGCCATAGCGACGAGGTTTCCGGCCGCTTAGCGGAGCTCCTCGGCCGTCCGCTTAGCGGTCGGGCGGCGCAGAAGGTCGCGTCGGCGCGCGAGCAGCTCTGGCTCGTGAGGAATCGTCCGGAGCAGGTCCATCCGTCAGGAGCTGCGGCGCTGGGCGCGGTGCTCGCGTATGCGGCACGCGTCGCCGGGAACCCCTTTGTGCCAAGCGACGTGCTCCGCACCTATCGCATGACGGCAACAGACACGACGCTGAACGAGCTCCGCACCTTGGCTCAACGGGTCGGTTTGTCCTGGAACATGGTTCTGCGGCCGCGAGACGCCGACATTCCGGTGCCGTCCGTCATGCACTGGCGCCTCGGGCATTTCACGGCGGTCCTGAAGCACGAGGGCGATCGGTATCTGCTGGTCGATTCGATTCTCGGCGGTGCCAGGTGGGTCAGCCGCGACATGCTGGATCAGGAATCGTCGGGCTATTTCCTCGCACCGCCCAGTACGCTGACCGCCGCGTGGCCGCAGGTGACGCAGGCCGACGCGGCGACCGTCATTGGCCGCTGTCCGCCGAACACGCCCGACGATAGCGATCCGTGTGGACCGTGCGGCAGTGGTTCCAGTGGTGGCCCGGGGATGGCAACCTACTCTCTGCAGATGATGCCAGCCAACCTGCGCGTAACCGATCTGCCGCTCACGTACGTCCCCACGATCGGGCCCGCAGTGTCGTTCCGTCTCACGTACAACCAACGCGAGAGCCTTCAGCCGCAGATCTTCTCTTACGGCAACATCGGGCCGATGTGGACCTTCGATTGGTTGTCAGCGGTGATCGACGACCCGACGCATCCCGCTTGGTCGGCCGACGTCGTGCTGCGGGGTGGCGGCGCGGAGCACTACTTCAACATGAACGCGACGGGAACGTTTCCCGCGCACTGGCGATCGCGGGCCGTGCTGGTGCAGGTCTCGTCGAATCCGATTCGCTATGAGCGCCGGCTGCGCGACGGCGGCGTCGAGGTCTTCGCGCAATCGGATGGCACGGTGACGGCCGGCCGTCGCGTGTATCTCACGGACATCATGGACCCGCAGGGACAGACCGCCCACTTGACCTACGACTCGAGTCTGCGAGTGGTCGCGATTACGGATGCGACGGGTTTGGTCACCACGCTGTCGTATGAGCTGGCGACCGATCCGCTCAAGATCACGCGCGTGACGGATCCGTATGGGCGGTTCGCGACCTTGACCTACAACGACGCCGGTCTGCTCAAACGCATCACCGATGGCATCGGTCTCACCTCGGACTTCACGTATGGTCCGGCCAATTTCCTCGTGAGCCTCACGACCCCGTACGGGACCACGTTGTTCAAGCATGAGACCGACCCGAGTCAGGATTTCTACTACCGCTTCATTCAAGCGACCGACCCGCTGGGTGGAACCGAGCGCGCGGAATTTCACTGGTCGACGACGGCCCTTCCCAGCACGGCGCCGACCGCCGAGGTGCCGACGGGCTTCAGCGCGTACAACCACGACCTCGATCTGTTCAACACGTTCTATTGGGACAAGCGAGCGATGGCGACGGCGCCCGGCGACGTGTCCGCCGCGACGATTACGCATTGGCTCGCGTCGGATTGGGCCGACATCAGCCTAATCACGGGGAACTACTTCGTGCAGGTCTACTCGTCCGCGGTCCCGCATAGCATGAAACGCCCACTCGAACGCCGCGTCTGGTACACGTACCCCGGGCAGACGACGCCGTTCGATGCCGTCGGCACCTGGATGGAGCCGACGCAGACGGCGCGCGTGCTCGACGACGGGACTGCACAGATCGCCCAAGCCACATACAACGATCAAGGGAACGTGACCAGTCGCATCGATCCGCTCGGCCGCCAGACGACCTATGACTACGCCAACAATGGCATGGATCTGCTCCAGATACGCCAAACCTCGAACGGCGTGAACGATCTGCTGGCGAGCAGTTCGGATTACACGAGTCAGCACCGGGCGCAAACGACGACCGACGCCTCTGGGCAATCAACGACGTACACCTACAACAGTGTCGGCCAACCGCTGACCGTGACGAACGCGAAGAACGAGACGACTACGTTCGCATACGACGCGGATCATCGTCTGCGGACGGTCACCGCGCCGATGAACGGCGCGGTGACGACCTACACGTACGACGACTACGGGCGCATGCGCACGGTCACGGATGCGGACGGTTACACGGCGACGACCGATTACGACGCATTCGATCGGCCGACGCGGGTGACGTATCCGGGCGGGACGACGCAGACGACCACCTACGATCGCTTGGACGTGGCGGCGCGCACCGACCGGATCGGACGAACGACGCGATACTTCTACGATCCGCTGCGGCGACTCGTGTCGACCCGTGATCTGCTTGGCCGGATCGTCGCGCAAGAATGGTGTACGTGTGGGAGTCTGAGCAAACTGATCGATGCCAATGGGCGCGCCACGAGTTGGGACCGCGATGTGCAAGGGCGCGTGACGCGCGAGCTGCGGGCCGACGGGACTACCGCCACGACCTACACGTACGACGCGACCACCAGTCGGCTCAAGACGGTCACCGATCCGAAAGGACAGGTGACGACGTATACCTACACTCTCGACGACGCGATTCAACAAGTCGCCTATTCGAATTCGCAGATTGCGACGCCCTCGGTCAGCTACACCTATGATCCGACATACGCGCGGGCCGCGACGATGGCCGACGGCACCGGGACGACCGCCTACGCCTACCACCCGGTGGGAGAGTTGGGCGCGGGGCATGTGGCGAGCGTCGATGGACCGTTCAGCAATGACACGATCACCTACGCGTACGACGAGCTGGGGCGAGTGGCGAGCCGGGCGATCAACGGTGTTGCGATGACGCAAGGATATGATCCGCTGGGGCGTGTGACCACCGAAGCGAACGTGCTCGGCACCTTTACCTATGCCTACGACGGCGTCACGAACCGACTGGCGGCGGTCACGTATCCGAACGGGCAGACGAGCGTGTACAGCTACTTCGATAACGCGGGCGATCGTCGGTTACAGACGATCCATCATAAATATCCGAGCGGCTCGACGCTGTCGAAGTTCGATTACACGTACGATGCGGTTGGGAACATTCTGACGTGGCGGCAGCAAGCCGACAGCTCCGCTGTCATCTGGGAGTATGGCTACGACGCCGCCGACCAGCTAACGGCGGCCGTGAAGAACGCCACGGATCCGCAGGCGACTGTGCTGAAGCGGTACGCGTATGGCTACGATCCGGCAGGCAACCGCACGTCGGAGCAAATCGATGACGCGGCCACGGCTGCCACGTTTGATGGATTGAATCGGCTGGTGGGGCGGAACGGCGGTGGGCCGGTCATGTTCAAAGGGCAACTCGACGAGCCGGCAACGGTGACGATCAACGGGACTCGAGCGGTCGTGCTCGCCGACAACCGTTTCCAAGGCACGGCGGCACTCGCGGCCGGTACCACCACGGTGAACCTGACAGCGACTGATCCCAGCGGAAACACGGCAACCGCAGTCTACGAAGTCGATCAGTCTGCGGCGGCGAATGTGTTAACGTACGACGCGAATGGTAATCTTACCTTCGATGGGACCCGCACGTTTGAATGGGATGCCGAAGATCGACTCACGGCAGTGACACAAGGCGTGAGGCGAAGCGAGTTTAGCTATGATGGACTGGGACGCCGAGTGGCGATCGTGGAAAAAGACGGATCCAACGTACTGCAGACGCGCGATTTCGTTTGGGCTGATGGTCGCATTCACGAAGAACGTGACGCCAACAACATCGTCATAAAGCGCTTCCTGCAACGCGGTGTCCAGCAGGCTGGTTCGGTGCTTTTTGCAGTTGCGGATCATTTGGACAGCACGCGTGAACTAACCGACACCGGTGGCGCGATTCGCGCTGCATATGACTACGATTCATGGGGGAATCGTACAAAGATTTCCGGAGACCTCGACAGCGATTTTGGGTTTGGTGGGTATCTCATTCACTCGCCGTCGGCGCTGTACTTCTCGCAGTCTCGTGCGATGGACCCTTCGCTTGGTAGGTGGCTCAGTGAAGATCCAAGCGGAATCGAAAGTGGGGCCAACTTGTTCGCCTATGTTGAAGATTCTCCGATCAACATGGTTGATCCGTCCGGGCGAGTTCAGATCAGCTGGGATGTTCACTGGCATTTTGGCGATCCGGATTCCCAATGCCCAACGTTGCCTGATCCGAACACGGGTAGACGACGCCTGAGTGCGGGAGCGTGCACAAGAAATCCGGGTGGCGCCGCGTCAGGCTACTGTGAGGGCGGATGTGATGGCCTGTATCATGCCAAGACGCGGTTCATCGTCGTTGGTGAGATCATTGTGTCGCCTACGTTTCCGTACAAGAATAGGCGTCCGTTAGACCCGAATGTGACCGGACCGCAGAGCGCGCTCGCTCACGAATACTATGCTCACATCCTGCCGGCCGTGAACGCTGCAGTCGGCGTACTTGAAGCTTTGGAGCGACGCGCATTCAGCTCCAAACCCTTGTGCGACCAAGCTCTGTCACGTGGGCTTCGGGACGCGAACAGAGCGTTTCGCGACAGCATCAGGAATAACCTTGCCTTCTAGAAGTAGGGTCTCGTTCGTGCTAGCTGTGGCACTGCTAGCCACGCGACCCCCGTATGCCGCTACTCGTTGCCTGAACGGCGCAGAGGTCGCGAGACTGCTTCGGAATGTGATTGCGCCGAATTGGGGTACGGTGACCAAGGAGCAATTAGTGCGTCGTTGGCCTGGCCTGAAGGAGCATACAGGAATTCCAGCTTGGCCAGCTGAGCTCGGCTTAATTGAAGAGACGCCATCCGGTGAAGTGGTCTGTGAATTTTCCTTTCTCATCAGAGAGGACGGAGGCATTAAGTCATTCTCAATCGTGCTATCTGGCACACGCGGCCAAGCGAATCGCCTGGGACGTGAGTTGATTTCCGCTTTAGGTTTCGCGCTGACGCCTGAGGACCGTCTCGATTATGAACGGAAGCATTCGGTTATCCTGCGTCGAATGAACAACACTACACCAGTCGGCATCGACGTCGATGTCACAGGAACGGACCGACGGTCTTACGTTACTGTCCAAGGCTACAACTTTGATGTTGGAGTCCGAAATTAGGTTTGGGCAACTGTAGCAGCGGACGGGACAACCCCGTCCCGTGAGCTGGAGCTCGCTCGAGGCCGCCGTCCGAAACGGACGATGCGTTGTTTCTGCGCTCCAATCCGACCCCGTAGTGTCCCTCCAGTTAGCCGAGTGAAACCTCAGAGATTTGAAGCTCGGTCGTTCGTGTAGACTCGCGCCGTGATTGACCTCGCCCCGGTCCGGATTTTTCTAGCCGCGTTGTCTGGTTGGTTGGATCACCAACGGCAGGACGGCTTACGCCTACCACCCGGTGGGAGAGTTGGGCGCGGGGCAGGTGGCGAGCGTGGATGGACCGCTGACCAACGATACGATCACGTACGCCTATGATGAGCTGGGCCGTGTTGTGAGCCGAGCGATCAACGGCGTCGCGATGACGCAAGGATATGACCCGCTGGGAAGGTGTGACTACTGAAACGAACGTCTCGGCACGTTCACGTACGACTATGACGGCGTGACGTCCCGTCTGGCGGCCGTCACGAATCTCCACGGCCAGACGAGCGCGTATACGTATCTGGACAATCTGGGCGATCACCGTCTGCAGACGATCCACCACAAATATCCGAATGGCTCCACACTATCGAAGTTCGATTACACGTACAACGCAGTGGGCAACATCCTCACGTGGCGCCAGCAGTCGGATACCACGGCCGTCGTCTGGGAGTACGGCTACGACGCGGCAGACCAGTTGACGGCCGCGGTAAAGAAGGCGACCGATCCACAGGCGACGGTGCTGCAGCGGTACGCGTACGCGTACGACCCGGCCGGGAACCGGACGTCGGAGCAGATCGACGATGCTGTGACCAGCTCGACATACGATCGGCTCAATCACCTCGGTTCGCAGCAGGGTGGCGGGCCCGTCGTCTTCAAAGGCTCTGTAAACGAGCCGGCGACAGTGACCGTCAACAGTCGATCGGCGACCGTCACCCCCGACAACCGGTTCGAGGGGAAAGCGACGCTTGCCGTCGGAACCACAACGGTGAACATCACCGCGACCGATCCGAGCGGGAACGCCGCCACGGCAGTGTATGAAGTCGATCAAGCCGCGAGCGGAAAAACGTTTTCATACGACGCGAATGGGAACCTCACCAATGATGGCACGCGGACCTTCGAGTGGGACGCGGCCGATCGGCTGGTGGCGGTGAACGTGGGGACGCATCGGAGCGAATTTACCTACGACGGGTTCGATCAGCGCGTGCGGATCGTCGAGAAAGAGAATGGAACCATCGTCAGCGATCAGCCGTTCATCTGGAACGGCAACCAGATTGCCGAGCGCCGCACGGTCACGGGCTCGACGGGCACAACGCGGGTCTACCGCTTTGGGCTGCAGGACAACGGGGCGGCACGCTATCTGACGCAAGATCAAGTCCTGAGCATCCGTGAGACGACCGACGACAGCGGCACGATTCAGGCGCGGTACGACTACGCGCCATTCGGTGCAGCGACGAAGGTCACGGGCTCCGGGTCGGATGTCTTGGAGTACACGGGTGCGCCCGTGCATGAGGCCTCGGGCCTGTTCTTGATGAAACGGCGTGCGTACGACCCGGCGATGGCGCGGTGGCTCAGTGAAGATCCGATCGGCCTCAAAGCCGGCCCGAATCTCTATGCATATGTCGTGAACGACCCGCTCCGGTGGATCGATCCCGAGGGCACCCGGATCGTGATGCCGCTGCCGTGGCTACCGAACGGCAACGTCGGCGACTGGTACAACCGTCAGGACAACATCTGCAGCCAACCGATGGGTGCCCTCGGCTTCAACGGCGCGCCGTGCATCAAGAAGTGCTGTCAGGCGCACGATGATTGCTACGCGGCGTCGCGATGCAATTGGACCTCGTGGCTCACGATTGCCTATGACAGCGCCTGCACCCGCTGCAATCGCACGGCAGTGATGTGCATCTTGAACGCCGACGCCAGACCCGACGCTTGCCGTGAGTGTGAGAAGAAGTAATCCGATGACGCTTCTGACTTCTGATGCCGAACGCCGTGCGCGCCTCCTCCGAGCCGCGCTCGGGCTCGTCGTCTTGCTGGCGGCGTGTCATCCCGTCCGCGGGTGTGCGGAGTCGCAATTTGATCTAGCTCCTGAGTCGCGTCTGCCGAAGTGGTTTGCGGTTCCCGCAGGGCTTCAGCGTGGTGATGTGACCGTGGAGCTATCGTATTACGGTCCGCTTGTCGGATCTGCGAGGACGGCAATCGTCACGCTGCGAACCCAGCAGGGCAAGACCCTGAGCGAGATCGTCGCGACCTTGCGGGGGAAAGAGCCGCTCACGCTTGAGCCGCATTCCGACACCGGCCCGATTCCGTATCCGTCATACGAGGTGCTGACGGCAAACGGCATCACGGAAGTGATCGAGCATCGGCGCATGGAGCCGGTCTTCTACATCAGCGATGATCCGGAGGTCCGGCGCAAGTTGCGTGTCGACCAGTGACGCGAGGTGACACCGGTTTCGAGCTGAGTCTCATGCCCAAACGCGCGCCAGGAACCGCAGCGAAGCCATCATGACGATTCTCAATCTGATCGTCGTCGGGCTTGGTGCCGGACTGATTGTGTGTGCGGCGCTCTTCTTGATAGGCGCACAAAGAAGGCATGCAAGCTGGCGTGCACTCGTCTCAAGCTATGTGCGGCATCTAGCTGCCAGTGTTGCGATTGCCGTGGCTCTGACGACCGTCGCCGTGTTTGCGGTGACGGCTTTCACCAATTCGCCTCAAGGGCCGTTGAGTCTGGTCTTCTTAGGACCCCTTGCCGTGATTCTTGGTGCGTGGACGGGAGCCATCATCTGGCTCGTCAGATAGTCGGCTCACATTTGAGTCGAATCGACCGTCTGATGCCCTCGTCTCGGTGACAAAACCGCCCGTAGGTGCTCCCATTGACCCAAATGGCAATCTCAGCGGCGACGGGACGCGCACCTTCGAATGGGATGCGCAAGACCAACTGATCGCCATCAATCAGGGCACGCACCGGAGCGAATTTGCCTACGACGGTCAGCAGCGACGCGTGCGGTTTGTGGAAAAGAAGAATGCAACTGTTGTCAGCGATCAGCGTCTCCTGTGGACGGGCAAGAGATCGCACAGCGTCGAGATGCGTCAGGGACGGCGGTGACCGCTCAGTTCTATCGATATGGGTGGACCCAGGACGGCGTCGCCTATTTCAGAACGCATGATCACCTGACGAGTACGCGCGATGTCACGGACACAACCGGCAGCCTGCAAGCACGATACGCGTACGAGCCTTCGGGCCGAACCGCAAGGATCGCTGGGAACATGGACGATCCGTTCACGTTTACCGGCGTGCTCGCACACAGCCCGTCAGGATTGTTCCTCATGAAGCGGCGATCATACAGTGCCGATCTGGGCCGCTGGCTTAGCGAGGATCCCCTCGGGATGAAAGATGGGCCGAATCTCTATGCCTATGTGTTGAACGAGCCGCTGCGCTGGATCGATCCGTCCGGTACGGTCAAATTCAATCCTCCGAACGGCAATCTTTTGCCTGGCTACCGCGACCAACAGCCTGGTTGCGACGTGAGCGGCAGCGCTGGAGCTTACTTGAACAATCGCCCATGTGTCGTCCAATGTTGCGAAGATCACGATCGCTGCTTCGAAGCGAACCGCTGCAACTGGACGTCCTGGCTCACGATTCCTGCGAGCGCATGCGGAATGTGTAATATGCGAGTGGCTTGGTGCATCGTCACGGCCGACAAGTCGTCGACGGGTTGCACAAAGTGCCCGCGTTAACTCTCGAGGCGCCGAAGCAAGTGTTGCCAAAGGTCGGTGCAGCTGCCGCCGGGTTTTTCTACGCAACGGCTTGTTACAAGTTCGGGTGGTTGGGAGACGCGACGCCGGCGCGTCATCTCCTCCTGACATTGCCGCTACTTGGCCCAGTCGTGATTGCGTTATCTGCCGCATCGTCCGAAAGAACGTGGTTGATCGTGCCGAGTCTGTGGGTGGGCATTGCTATCGGAGTGATTACGGATGTCGCATTAGACCGGACAAGTGCTAGAAACCTCTTTCCAATCGAGATTGTCTGGTGGGTAACTCTCTCATCACCGGTAGTGATTGTCGGCACAGTAATGGGTGCTCTGCTGAAGCGTGGAAAGAAATCCACGCCAAGCCCGTAACGTGGTCTGTCGATCCATATCCCGATCGCGCTCGAAGGAGATTTCGATGTGTGACAAACTCTCCATAGGTTCAGCGAGGCGGTCGCGGTGAAGCACGTACTGCTTCTCGCCGCGCTTATGCAGGCGCCGATGACGGAGCCACTGGTGGGCCGCTGGGATGCCGAAGCGCGGTCGCGCGGCGGACTTGGAACGTGGATGACGTTGTCGGCCGATCACACGTGTGCGCAAACCAGCGGAGCAATGGTCGATGGCACGTGGCAACTCACCGGCGATCGGTTGACTCGGAAGGTGTCTGAAGGGCCAGGGGCCAGCGTCCATACGGAAGACCTGATGATAACTGTCTCCGAAGGTACTCTCACCATGCAGGTCGGTCCGGACAAACGTCAGATGACGCGCGTCGGTCAGCCGAGCGCCCGCGGTCCTGCGCTCGTGGGCGTCTGGAGCTATCCACATCCCGCGGGCGGCCCGGCCTATGAGGACTTCGAACCGGATGGCCGCTATCTCTTTCGTTTGCCGATCTCGACCACGCTGGGCACATGGCGGGCCGACCAGACCCAGCTCCACCTCACGGTGAATCAGCAGACGCGGTCCTTCAACTGGAGCATCAATGCGGGTCGGCTAACGCTCGAGCACGCTGGCATGCGTGACGTGTTTCGTCGAGAAGCGACAGGCCTGCCTTCGTCGAATCGCTGACAGAACCGAATAGCTCAGCCACCGTATGCGGCATCTCAGCGGTGCGGGTCGCTGCCGGGCGGATTGGGAGACGGTGCCTACCGGCACCGGCTGATCGGGGTGAGACGTCACCCCGGATCGATTTCCGTGCGCGTGGAAAGCGTCAAACGGCGACGATGTCGAGCAACGCGGAGAGTCCGGAGAAATCAGCTGGATTGCGGTATAGCGGCAGATCCGCGCCCGTACGCACGAGCCGCGTTCCCATCCACAGGTAATGGTTCGAATGTCGCTTCAGTGCGTTGCAGGCGATCTTGACGGCGCGCGCGTTCGCCCGCATCCCTCGTGGCGTGCGGACCCGCCGCGAGTTCGGCTAGCGTAATCGCGGAAATGGCAAGCTCGCGCCGCGCGCGACGCAGCAACTCGACAGACCGCACACCCGCGTCCTCGGTCAATGCCTGGACCAGCACCTCGCGATACGCTTCGGCCTTCGAGGGGCGGCCGACCTGCCGGCGCGTCCGCTCGCTCGCGTTATCGACGGTGGTGACTGGGGCTTCGGCCGCGATCCATCGAGCCGTCTTCTCGGAGACGCCGCTGAGCGCCGCGATGTCGCTCCACGTGTGCTCTGCCCGGCGCAGAATCTGAAATCTCGTGTCGGTTCACCATGTCGATCATCCTTTCCCTCGTCGGAAGCCAAATTTCCGATGATTGTCTGACCCGGCAGGGTTACCGGCAGGTGGTCAGAATTTCCGGAAAGGACTTGGTCAGAATTTTCGGAACCCGCACACGTCGGTGCTGATAACTTTCTCGCCGGATGGCACGACCATCTTCCGAGACGGGCCGGCCGCGTTCGCAGCGATTAACGATGAAGACGAATGCATCGCATGGTCAGACGATTTAGTAAGGGCTTGCAACTACATGGGACCACGCTGCGAGGCAACATTCCTTTCGCTAAGTCGGGCATCCCTGCCTCACGATTCGCGTTCGTAACGTCCAGTTCCGCGCAGACTGACATTGTGCAAATAGCTCAACCGTGGCGCCCGTCGATTCGAACGGAAATGAGACGCCCAGGCCTTGTTTGCCAAGAACAACGCAGTGTTTGTGTTTGGTCAGGATGAAGATAGCCGAGATTCCAAGAAGAATGTTCGTGACCTTGTTCTGCAGACGCTGTCCGACGATGCTGGTGGCGAACCAAAACGGCTCCGGATCAAGTGCCCCGTAGCCGGTCCAAGTCCATTTAGCATTATCGATCTCAACTTAACGTTTAGCCTGGCGTTGCTCGTCGACGTTCGCGGCGATCCAGGATCGTCGTTGTACTATGTGTACTCGTTAGACAGCGGAAACCTCGAGCGCGTGAGCCTTCCCAAACACGACGTAGCCTTCTTCCTGAGTGACGACGTTCTCGCAAGTGGTCCCGTACAAATGCAGAGCCTGAAATGCCAATGACCAGGTCATGACGCGTACACTCACCTCTGCAGTCTTTAAAGTGTGACGAACCCGTCAGGGTGAGCGCTGGTCGGAGGATGCATGCTGTATCTTGGTCACTTCTCGTTTGAGCGTCTCGAGCGGCACCGGCGGTCGTCGGAGGCCTGGCATGGCTACTTCACGTGCGTGGTCGAGGCCGCCGAGATGGACGACGCGTTGACCCACTTCCATCGTCTCATTTCGACGCTGCGCGAGACGGACGGTGAGCTCTTCGAGGACGTGACGGAGGTGCATCTGGAGGCCTGCGTCGAGATCCGATCGGTACCGCGTTCCGGCTTTCTCGCGTTCTACAACGTACTGGAGGGCGAGAATCGCGGCGGGATCGCGACGACGATTCGCGGGGCTACTGACCGCGAGGCTGTGGCGGTCCGGATCGGTTCGCCCGACGAGGAGGACTCGGACGAGGGACATGAAGTCGAGCCGTTCGTCGTCTTTCAGCGAACTCGCGGGCGGCATCGTCGGCCGTCTGCGTCCGCGCGTGGCTGACGATCGCGGCTGTGACGACTTGTCCGGACGAATGGAGCACATCTCTCTAGCGGCGCAGGCCTAGAGGAGGCCGTCCGAGTAATCGCTGTGATGGTCACATTGCCTCGTGCTGCGCGCTCGCCCGGTCAGGCGGCGATCTCGGGGATGGCCGCGTCGCGTTCCACGCCGCGGTCACGCGCGAAGGCAGATTCCAGCTCATACACAGAGACGATAGAACTTGAGAATGTTGTGTGTGGTGCACACCAACGACCATTCGCCTTGGACGTTCTCGAAACCGCGCAGCAGAAATTGCCGGAAGCCGCGCGCCCGCTTGATCTGTCCGATGACCGGTTCGACGAGCCCTTTGCGCGCCGCGTAGGCGGCCGCGCCGGCCTTCGTGAGCAGCTTCCGGGGCATGCCGTCGACGACCGTCGCGTTTTTCGGCAGCGCTCCTCGCCCGACACGGGCCAAGCCGTTCCCCATGTTTCTGCTTCCGCGTCGAGATGTACGCATCGATTGTGGTGGCGGCGATCGCGGTCAGGCTCTCGTCCGAGCAATAGCCGGCGTCGGCGAGCAGCTCGTTCGGCGTGTCGCGCGACTGCCGCTCGATCGTGGTGACCATCGGCATCAACTGCTTCTTGTCGTTCGTCTCCTGCGTCACGGCCACCCGATCGGGTGCGCCGCCGACGCGACACCGGTTCGTGCCCAATCCTTGTTTCGGGGCGGTATACTGTCGTCTAGTCATGCCCAACGGAACGCGAGTCGTGCTCAGCGATCCCGAGATTCTCGGCGGGACCCCTGTGTTCGTCGGGACGCGCGTGCCTGTCAAGTCGCTCTTCGACTACCTCGAAGCCGGGGATTCGCTCGACGAGTTTCTCGAAACCTTTCCGTCGGTCACGCGCGAACAAGCGGTCGCGGCTCTTGAACTCGCGCGCTCGATGACTGAAGCGCATACACTGCTGCTCGGTGAGTATCAATGGATTGAGCCATGTCTCCTTCGCTTTCTGAGCTGCTGAAACTTCCCGCAGGCGAGCGTGCCAAACTCGCGATGGCGTTGTGGGAAAGCCTCTCCGTCGCCGAACGCGAGGCCGAATTGGACCTGACGCCCGAACAGGCTGCCGAATTGGACCGGCGCTGGATGGACCACGTTCAGCGACCGGAGTTAGCGATTCCGTGGGAGGAAGTCCGTCGGAAGCTGATGGATCGGGAGTGAACCGCCGGGTCAGTTTTCGACCTGAGGCTGCAGCGGAAACACTCGAAACGCGACAGTGGTACGAAGCGAGGCAGCCTGGCCTCGGCGCTGCCTTTCGCGCGGCTCTTGACAACACGATTGAACACGTCGTTGAAAACCCTTTGCTGTTTCAGCGCGCACGCGGAGACACGAGGCGAGCGCTCCTCAATCGTTTCCCGTACGCTGTCTACTTCCGGATGATCGGTGAAGACATCGTCGTCCTGGCGGTCCATGGCCGACAGCACCCGCGCCGCTGGCAAGCGCGGTCGTAAAACACCGCGAATCGAGGGCCTGCACCACTTGAAAAAAACTTGAAACTTTGTCCACGAAAAGGGCCGTCTCCCGCGGGGACGGCCCGACGATCCGAACGAATTTCCGAACAAAAACGACGAAACCCAAAACCGCCGACGTCCGACTTGCGTTTCTCAGCCACGGGACCGGGGTTCGAATCCCCGTACCGCTACCACACAAGTTGGTAGACCGGCAGTACCAGCGACGAGCCGTCCGATCGATGCTTCCCCTTCGAACCGATACGTTCGTTCAACAGGCGTAAACCTGAGCGGCCCCGCGAGCACTTCTCGCAGTAACTGACGCGCGTCGGCGACGTGCCTGGTCAGCACCGTACGCCAGTTGTTCAGCTGATCGCGAACGGCCTGTTCGATCGCCTTTCGGTTGAACCGTCCGACGTCGACGGCTTCGCGACCAGTGATCGCCGTGACGAGCTCGCCACGCCGCGTCTCGCGTGCCTTCAGCTCAACGACGAGCGTTTCGAGCGGACCGCCCGCGGCGATCGCCTTCACGAGGTTGCCCATTTCGCGCTCGACCGCTTCGCGCTCGCTGCGCATTTGGGCGATCTCCTGCGCGAGGTTGCGAGGTTCGAGCGCGGCGAGCACGCCATCGACGACCGCGAGGATGACCGCCGGCCGCAGCACGTCGCCGCCGAGGGTTCGAAGCACCGCGTCGTCGACACGGTCGATCGGCATCTTCAAGCCATTCCCGCACACGGCGGTCCCGCGCTTGTGATACGACAGGCAGCCGTATGAATGTGGTCGAGCCCTGGTGCGGCTGCCACCCATGACGCCGAGACCGCCGCCACAGACGGCGCAACGCGCGAAGCCTGATAGCAGGTAGTTCGACTCGATGTCACGCGATCGGCGCGGCGCCTGGTGCTGCTGACCGCGAGAAAGAGTCGTGATGCTCGCGCGTGTCGCCGAGATCCGCCCGTGCGCCGCCTGCCATTCGTCGTCGGACACGATGCGCAACTGCGGCGCCGCGGTCCGGATCCAATCGCTCTCCGGCCGATCGTGCTGATTCTTCTGTCCCCACGAATCGCGCTTCTCAGTCCGGTTCCAGACGACTTCGCCGAGGTATAGGCGACGGTCAAGGATCTCCTTCACCGACGACGGCGCCCATGTCGCCGGCCGGCCGCATTTCGGCCGCGGCGACGGCGCGTGTTCCGCGTTCAGTAGCTTCGCGATCCGCGTGTAGCCGGCGCCGCAAGCGCACACGCTGAAGATGCGACGCACGATTTCAGCCTCACCTCGGTTGATGTGTCGCTCGACATGAGATCGTCGGCCAGCGTCGTCGGTGATCAGGCAGTTGTCATATCCGAAGGTCTTTCCGCCGGTTGCATGCCCGGCCCGAGCCTTGCGGAGCATCGCGTCGTGCACGCGTTGGCGCGCTTTCTCGCGCTCAAGATCGGCCGCGAACGTCACCGCACCGAGCAGGAACTTATCCGTCGCGCTCTCCATCAGCAGCTCGCGGTCCTCGAGATACGAGAAGCACCGAACGCCGGCGACGGACAGCTGTTTCAGCGCGTACGCGGTTTCGATCTGTTCACGTCCGAGACGCGAGACTTCCGACATGATCAGGACGTTGAACGGTGACCGCGATTTCAGCGCGTTCATCAGCCCGAGGAATCCCGGCCGATTCGCGAATTCGGCGCCGCTGATGCCGTCGTCGACGTAGACGTGTGCGTCGTCGACGGTCCAGCCCTTCGCGATCGCATACGCGCGCGCGTGCTCGATCTGACGCGCGACGGATTTCTGCTCGTCCGCGACGCCGTTCTGCTCGGTGGACTTGCGGGCGTAGATGGCAGCGATCATGATGCGACTCACCTTTTTCCCTTCGCAGCTTTCGGACCCTCTCGCCGTATGGCATTGATACGTTGCATGTATCCGTAGACCGAGGCGATAAAGAACTCGATGATCAAACGCATCGCATCGTGCACCTGCGACATCGCCTGAACGAGCGCGCGTTGCGCCTCATCCGGATCTGCGACGGCATCCCCTGACTCCGGGAATAGCGCATGTGCGAGCACTTCAACGGCCAGCCGGTGCACGGGCTGAAAGCCCGCATCTGACTCCAGCCAGACAATCTTCTTGTTCCTGCCATACTCGCGGAGAGATCGGCGCACCACCTGTTCATCCCAATGAAAGCCGACCTTGTTTCTGGCGCGACTCAATACGTCCGACGCGGGATGTTTGCCGGCGCACAGTTTCCCGAGCCGCGCAAGAAGTTCCCCGCTAGCACCAGCATGAAGCGCAAGAGGGCGAAGCGCTGCCATCCCTTCACGCGCGAGCTGAAGTGCTTCGTTCGTAACAGCTGCGGCCGTCACAAACGAGGACAACAGGTCTCGCATCTTCACTGCTCCATGTCGCCGCCCCGCGTCCGCGCCCGCGTTCCACTGCGCGCTCAACGCGTTACCGGCCATGCCAATTCGGACGATCAGCAACGCGAGATCTTGATCTTTGCGAATCGGATTAGGACCACTCTCGAACCACGCCGCTGATCCAACTAGAGGCTCCATCGGTGGGTCGCTCGGCTCTTGGTCGATGTTTTCTAGTTCATCCCAGCGTGCAGACTTGCAGCTCGGGCAGATCCTGACGTCATGCATGCGCGGCACCCACGAGTGCCCGCACCGGAGACATGTGAGTTCGGTTGGCTTCATCTACTCATAATACTACCTATAGGTAAACCTAGCAAGTTACAAATACCAGTCCTGCCAGAGCGCCTGTCGCACGCGCCCGCAGAAGTCGTTGTCCAGCACGTGCAGCCGCCGAAAGCCCCGCAAGTCCACCGGCTCGCCCCCGCTCTCAATGTGCCGCTTGTAGGCGTCGCGGACATACCGCCACGCGGATCGTCTCTTCCGCTTCGAGCACGCGCACGCGCGGGTCGACGTCCATCGCGGATCCTCCGCTTTCTGTTACGCGACGCCGTCCGCGCCGCCGTGAATGGCTTTGAGACTGACCGAACCCGGTTGCACGACCGGGCGATTTTTGGCGCCGTATTGAACGACCACGACCCCGTCGACCGTCGTCGCGCTGCCGCGCGTGATGCGGACGCGGCACCACTGTTTGGTCTGGCGCTTGAGATCAATGGCGAGGCTGTTGACGGTCGCGACGATCTTCGAGCCCGCAATGTCGCTGAACGTGCCGCCTTGCGTCGCGCTCTGTTGCGCGCGGATGTCGACGTTGCCGGCCGTCGAACCGACCCTTACGACAAACAGGATCGCGGCAAACGCGAGATTGTCGTACGCGGCGGTATCAACCGTCGTCGTGCCGCTCGCGCTCGGCGGCTCAGTGGTGATCTTGGCGTTTTCGGACAAGTATTCTTGGACCGACATCCGATGGCTCCCCTCTGTGCGAAAAGAAAGATGCCCGACCGGCGAATTACCAACGTGGCGCCGAGTAACACCGCGGTGGCGCGCGGACCGGCCGGGCCAAGGCCCGCGCCTTACTTGAGATTCCGGACGACGAGCGGCGCGATGTCTTTCATCGCTGAAACCCACGCGCCCACTTCGTCGCGGTGCCAGGCGAGGGTCACGTGATCGCCCCCCCATGCTTTCATTTTCAAATTCTGATACGGCTTCGGAAACCCGAGGCGCGCCCTGGCGAGTTCTCGATGCGACGCATCGAGCAGCCGATTGACTTCTGCCTCTGACATGCTCGAATTGGGAGGCGTGAAATTGTCGGCGGGTCCGTCGGGTAATCCGTTTTCAATCGTGCCGAAGCCGTACTCGCTAGGTGTGACTTTCATCGATGGTTACCTCTGTCGGGTCCGGAGTGAACATCGCGATCGTGTGTCTGACCGCCGCCTCTAGTTTTGCGATGCGGTTCTCTTGGATCTTCAGCGCCTCGCGCAGCATGTCGTTCTCCAGGCGCTTGCGGTGCAGCTCGTCGCCCAAGCTGTCGACGAGATCCTCGAGATGCTGTTCGCGCTCGGTCATCGTGATCCCCAGCGCTTCCGCTCTTCACGAAGCGTCGCTTCGATGAGCTGCTGCTTCTGCCAGAAGACCTCCTGCTTCCAGCGCTCGGCGCACGTCTCAACGTAACCAGTGGGCGACGCGAGCCGATCGAGCGCGCGCACAGTCACCGCGGATGCCGGCGTTGACCGATACGTGCGGAGAGCCGCCGACAATATGCGGTGCATGTCGCGCGTGAGCACGGGTGACACCTGCCACGCCTTCCGCCACGCCGCAACCTCGCAGGCCATGCAGTTCCAAAAGTTCGGCACGCCGAGATCCCGGCGATGCGGTTCGACTTCAGGACATTCACCGGCGAGCAGATGCCCCGTCTCGTGCAAGGCAATCGCAAACGTGATGTGGTCGACGATCGGCGCGATGCGGATCGTGCGCGTGCGCCAATTCGCCGAGGCGCGCGCTGCTGGCTGCTGGATCCAGCTCACGGTGAACCGATGCCGGCGCGACAGCACGTCGATGAACTGCTTGTAGCCATCGACGTGACGCGACGTCAACATCAGCCGCACGGCCTCCGTTTCGTCCGCGCGAAGGCGATGAAGGATCGCCGCGTGGCGCGCGATTTCCCGACAGTCGGCGTCGACGGCCCGCTCACGATCGATCTGCTCTCCGAGGCGATCGACCGCGGCATCGACGTCGTAAAAGTTTCTCTGCTGATACCCCATTTCAGCGGCCTGCACGCGCCAGTTGTCGCGCGTAGAGACGCCGCTGGCGCGCAATCTCGCGATCGAGCGGCGACAACCCGCGATCGCGCAGCAACGCGCGGAGGATCCCGCGCTTCGCAAAGGCCATCGCGGCCGGACTGCGACCCTCAAGCGTCGCGTGTTCGAGTGGACCGCGTTTGTCGTCGAGTTCTGTGTCATGCATCGGATTCACTCCAAGTCGTCACGAGAGTTCCCAAATCTTTCCGCGAAAGTTCGCGCCTGACTCCGCCACGGTTCGTGTGTTCACCGGCGCGAAGGACCACACAGGACCCCCATCTTGTTGCGTTCATGACCCTTACCCCCTAGTGGAGGGGCTATCCATTCGTCCGAACCGGTCGTTTTCAAAAACCGCTGAGCAGAAGGATTTTTCCCTCTACGGGTCTGGGGTTTCACGCCTCGCCTTCGAAGTGCCGCAGCGCCCACGGCACCGCGACGCCGCGGCGTTTCGCTTCGGTCATCAGCTGCGCGCGATGTTCACGCCAGATCCGGCGCAGTTCATCGTCGTCGACGAACACCTCGAACGGATCGGGGTCGCGCAATTCCCACTCGTGAGACCCCCAGCCATAGAGCAACAACCCCTGCTGCACGTGGACGGGATACCGCTTCGCTCTCATGCGCCCTCGGGTCTGCCGACCTTCGGCGGTTCACCGATCGCCAGATTCAATTGCCGCAGCGCCGTCAACCACTGCGATCGAAAGTCTCGCGCGACGACGAGCATCGGATGCGCGCGCCGCTGGCCGAATCGATCCCGCAGCATGCGGCCGTCCTTCCGCACGATCGCTTCCGCGGCCTCGGCCTGCTCGAGCGATCGCAATCCCGATCGCAACGTCTCGCAGCCGCCGGTGTCGACAATCCCGTACTCGGCGCACAGCGTCCGAAAGAGCCGCTTCGAGCTCGCGGACAGTCCTGAAAGCCGTTCAATCGGTCGCCGTTTCTTCATGCGTTCAATCAAGCCAGAATTTCTGTAAGGCGCGAATTAGTTTTCACGAGGCAACCAGCCACCGGGTTTCACCGCTGCAGCTCCAAGAGAACGACCCCCCTATACCGGTCATCCCGCCACCTGCTCGCGCCCGTGCGGCAGTGCGGGCACCAGCACCAGGCCGATCGCGGCAAACCGCCGGCAGAACGCGTCGCGGTCCGGTCCGGCATAGACAACGACTTGGCCTTGCAGTGCCGTGCTCGTCTCGCGATGCGGTTGCCAGTAGCGAAACCGGAATGACGGAAAGCAGAAGGCTGCAGCGACGGCTGCGAGCCTGCTAAACCATTCGGTATCCGTCGCGTTGTTCACGAGCACGATGCCGTGAATCTCCCTCGCGCTCGCGTGCTGCGCGAACTTCTCGCAGAACGAGTTGATCTCTGGCTGGCAATACGGCGGGTTCAGATAGACGCGGCCGCGCCACGGCTGGTTAAGGCCGTCGTCATCGACGGTGTAGATCTGCGCCGCTTGAACAACGTCATTCGCGACATCACACGAGGCCGGATCGAGATCGATCCCGCCGAGCACGTCTCGAGCGGCCTCAACCACTTCACGCGGGGAATACCACTCGTAGTCGCCGGTTTGGTGCAGGAGCCGGTTGACCTTACCGGACGTCGAATTGGCGATCGAGTTGTAGACGTCGCGGAAATGCGGGCGAGGGTGGTCATTAAAATGACCATAGGCTTGCGCGGTGTGGACGACGTGCGTCTTGGAGTACGGCTCCCCTTTTCGGACGTTGATCCACTGGGCGGCGAGTTCCCGCTGCGAGAGTCCGGCGTCGAGCTGCGCGACGACGTGCGCCGCCTGCTCCCAGAGCATGGCGTCGGCGTCGTCTTCGCTTTTCACGATCCGCGCTTCGAGCGCGTTGATCTCCCGAACGGCACTGTCGAACACCGATCGCACGATCGCGACCGGCGTCACGCGGTCACCCCTCGTCGTGGTCCAGATTTGTCAGTAGGTAGAACACTCTCTTTGGTGTTGCTGTGTATGTCTACTGACAAATCCGGAACACGGATCGCGCCGACGTTCACTTCCTGGCTCACGTCGTAGTACCAAGTACTGCGCTCCCGCGTGGGATCCTCGATCTCGTCGCACGTCAGCACGCCGAGCATGTGTAACGCCTGGAGTTGACGGTCGACGGTGGTCCGCGGCTTGTTGAGCCGCTGCCGGATGTCGCGCGTCCGGCTGTGCGGGTGCGTCGCCACGTCGTCGAGAATCGCGAGCCTCAGCGGCGGCATCGAATCCCGCGCGCAGCGAAGCGCCAACCGCAGCGCGGCGTCTCGATCCAGGCCGATGGCGCAGCCCCCACGCAGCACTTGCACCAGTTGTTTCGCGAGCCGGGTCGGCATCTCGGGTGCGTGCGCGTCGACGATGTGGCCTTGGTAGTCGTAGTCGACGCCGGTCCGGCAAAGCGCGACCACATCCGCCGCCGCGAGCAATTGATCGGTCTCGGCCGGCATCGGCCGGATGGCGATGTTCGGCCTGACGCGTTGCAGCACCTCCGCGGCGGCCTCGGACAGCGCGGTCCGCATGCGCGCCTCGTCGCCCGTGTTGGCGATCGCCTTGTAGCCGGCGAGCTGGCGCCCCACGGAGGAGTCCATCCGCAGCACGACGAACCGATCGCCCATACTCGCGACGACGTCGTAGGCACGGTCCCAGGCCGTCGTACATGCACCGATGACGGCGATCCGGCCAGTCCAGGTCAACGTCAGCCCGCCATTGGAGCCGACGTTCCGCTCCCAGCGCTGATCATGAATTTCACGCAGCGCGGCGAGGACCATGGCGCGCATGTCGCGACTCATCGAGAGAATGCTCGTCACGTCTTTGATGACGAGCACGCCACGGTTACCGAGACGACGCAGCAGACCGCCGTGCGCGTCCTTCGATTTGTCCCGCTTCGGCGTCGCCGAGAGCAACGCCCCGTCTGAGGCGATCGTGCTCGTGATGATCGCGCCCGCGCCGGCGAGGCTGCAGACGGTCTCCGTCTTCGCGTTCCCGCTCCCTGAAATGAGCAGCAGCCACAACGGGTCGCCATTGAGTCGTTCTGCGGCGGCCGTCGCCAACACGACGTTGATCGCGTCGAGGTCATACCCGTCGCCAAGCCACTCGAGAAAGGTCCGGTGTAAGGTGCCGAGCGCCGTGCTCGTCGGCTGGGATGCGGGAGCGAGGCTACTCACCGCCGTCGCCGCCAGCGGTCATCGGGTTGACCGAACTGAAATTTTGAATTCAAAAACGCGCTGAAAAACTCATCGAACAACTCCCGGAGCAAGGCGACTTCGGCGCGCAGCGCCCGCACTTCCGCGAGCAGCTCGGCGAACATGAGGTCACGGTGATCGGGGTCCTTCACGCGCGCCGCCTCGTCGGCAGCGTGATCGGCGCCTTCGTTTCGGTGATCGCTGAGACGATCACGCGCACGAGCGTCTGCACGAGCGCGGCCTCGACTGCCGTCAACTCGCGATCGCTCACGCGGCCTCGTTGTCCGGCGTTGACGAACGATGTTCTGCGGCGTACCGCTCACAAACGGTGCGCTCGAAAATTCTTTGATTGCGACCGACGACCGCCACGACAGGCAGTCGGCCTTCGCGCGCGAGCTTACGAACGTTGTCGGGCGTGCAGCCGCAGATCTTGGCGACTTGGGCGCTGGTGAGGAATTTTGAATCGCGCATGCGTCATCATGCGCGTAGATGCGTACGAATTAACTCACGCTAACGTGTACGTCTGCGTCGTCGCCGCTGGCGTTGTCGTCCAAGCTCATTGTCGTGCCGATCCAGCACTCTTTCTGAACGCTCAGCAGCCGCTTGCTTCAGACATTCGTCGCGGCGGCAGAGCACACGGCGTTGATGGAAGGCGAGTAGCCACTGGTTGCAGTACCGGCATGGCGCGAGATGCCAATGCCCGTTGCCGATGTGGGCGATGATGTGCCCAAGAGCTCTCGTGGGGCGATGGGGCGAACCCTCAGCGACTCGCACCGCCTTGCCCTCATAGATTGCGGTTAAGACTGCGTCGGCTTCGATGGCTTGCTGGAGCGACGTCTCGCCGGTCCGTGCTCGGTTTGCCCACACGAGGAAGCATTGAATGTCGGTCATGAGCTCGACTCTCGCGGCCTCGCTCTCGGGTGGGGCGATCGTCCAGACGTCGAACGGTTTCGCGCGTTGTGGCATGGCTGCCCCGCCAGCAGTCCCCAAGGGAGAGTCGGCGGCTGGCCGGTGCGGAAACCGGCCCGAGTAGCTATCTCGTTGCCGCCGAGTTGGTAAATCTTACCGGCCGATCACGCCGCAGTACCAGTAAATCGCGCGGTGCACGTTTCGACATGCGCTGCCTCCGCGACAGCTCTCCGCGAGAAGAAAGAAATCGATGGCAAGATTCGAGCGGAGATCGATCGTCGGGAGCTACCCGCGCCGCCGATGTTCAATATTCACCTTGAGGATTCGTGCGATTCCTGTAGCGCGCCCTTCGCTCGGTCGATCATCCTCAGGACATCTGGTACGGCACGCACCGGTGTCATGTGGACTTCCGGGTGTTCGGTGGCGAAGATTCGAAAGATTTCATCGGCAAATGCTGGTGCAATTGATTTCACGCCTTCGAAGTCCAATAACACTTCCTTAAAACGCGGCAATCGTGCGAGGACACGTTTTGCCTGCGAACGAGATACGAAGCTCGCGTCGTCGCCAGTGTCAAGCAATCGAAGTACGACATTCGTCTTACTAAACGCATAGTCGTCGCGTGCGGCTGCGTAGTACTCAAAAACCTCTTCGATGGTGTGTGTCGAGGCTGGGTCGATACGAAGGAACACTGATGTGCCACCCTTCGAACGATCGTCAGAGCCCAGCAGCCAGTCGTCTTGCTCGCGATCGTGCGTTAGGAAGAGGTCTCCCGACAGCAGTCTGAACTTGTCAAACGCTCGCGAAGTATAAAAAACTCCTTCACCGGTGTGGCGCGTCGGATCCGTCGTGAATTTCCCCTTAGTCAACTCGAACAGCGCCTCTTGCATGCTCGGCAATTTCATCGCGTCTTGAATCTTTTTGAAGATGCCGACCCCATAATCGTGAACAGCGATCTCGACGTGCTTCGGCGACCGTTCGATAACGAGGACTGTCGTCTCGGACTCCGAATGGTCGGTCACGTTGTTCACCATTTCGGTAAAACCGTAGCGACAAATTGCGAGCACGTTATCTGATAAATCGCGCAGTCTCGGAAGCGCGAACTCGCGCCAGACGCGATCCTCGTCAAGACCGGCGACGTCAAAACGCTGATGTGATTTTTCGACGGCGAGGCGATGGACACGGGCCTTGGTTTTACCGTGCCCCTCAATAAGACCTTTTGCTTCGAGCCTCTTTAACTGTTTATGGATCGCCTGCCGCGGAACCCCAAAATGTCGGGCCGCCTCGCGACTGACATCCCGGAATGCGTCATCGACCAGTCCGTCAATGATGAACTGGCGAATGTCCTTCGCCCTTTCGCGACCGACGATCCCAGGCCCAACCGTAACCGATTCATTTGCAGTCACATGCGCATTGTACTCGTTCAAAGCATTGATTGTCACCCTTTCGGTTTCGGATTGTCACCCTTAGCCTCACTGCCAGGATCATCCACCTCAGCCGCTCGCATCCGCATTTCTAGCGATGCGGTCAAAAATGCTAGGATTCTGGCCTTGGTGAGCAGCTGATTACGCGGCGGTTCCAGAGAACGGCACGTTACAACCTTCGACGGATCCCCGTACCGCTACCAGGAGTTATACATTTTCCTCGACGGCAGCCCCGGCCGTTGGCCGGGGCTTTTCTTGTGTACCGGACTGATCGTCGCGAGCGCGACGCTGATGAGCAGCGTCGCTGCGGCGGCCGACGACCGACGTACTGCCACGGCCATTGAAACGACAACTGCCATCACGCTCGATGGCGCGCTCGACGAGGGAGTCTGGCGGACGGCCGAGCCCGCGGCCGATTTCATTCAGGCGGAGCCTCACGAAGGCGATCCGGCAAGCGAATCAACGGAGGTCCGCATCGTCTTCGATCGCGACGCGCTGTATCTGGGCGTTCGCTGCCACGACTCGAACGCGGGCGGCGTCATCGTCAACGACATCCGCAAAGATTTCGCGCCGGGCGAGCAGGACAGCTTCGAAGTGATCCTCGACACCTTCGCCGACCGGCGCAACGGGTTCGTGTTCGCGATCAACCCGGCCGGCGCGAAGTCGGACACGCAGATCGCGAACGAAGGGCGCGACGTCAATACGAGCTGGGACGCGGTGTGGACGGTCGCGACGAGCGCGACAGCCGACGGCTGGTCCGCGGAGATCCGGATTCCGTTCAAGACGCTTCGATTCGAGCGCGGCGAAGGGCGCATCTGGGGCGTCAACTTCAGCCGGCGCATCCGCCGCAAGAACGAAATCGATTATTGGTCGCCGGTGCCTCGCGTCTACAACCTGTACCGCGCGGGATTCGGCGGCACGCTCGAAGGCCTTCCCGATGCGGCGCAGGGAAGCAATCTGCGCGTGAAACCGTGGGTCTCTGCGAACTCGACGCGCGCTCTCGGCGGAACGTTCGACGATGGCGCGCGGATCGGGCTCGATGCGAAGTATGGTGTGACGCCGTCGTTGACGCTCGACATGACCGTGCGGCCCGATTTCGCCCAGGCCGAAGCCGACGAGCAGCAGGTCAACCTCACGCAATTCAGCCTCTTCTTCCCCGAAAAACGGGAGTTCTTCCTCGAGAACTCCGGGATGTTCTACTTCGGCGACATCCCGCGCGAATCGCGGCTCGGCACCCAGCGCTTCTCGCCGCCCGAGGAGGAGATGCTGCTGTTCTTCTCGCGCCGGATTGGTCTCACCGATCAGGGCGAGGAGATACCGATCGAGGCGGGAGGCCGTCTGACCGGCCGCGCCGGCGGGTTCGGCGTTGGCGCAATGACCATTCAGACCGGCGAGCAAGGCGACCGCGCGGGTGACAACTACACGGTGCTGCGCGCGCGCCACGACATCCTCGGCAACTCCGATGTCGGCGCGATCTTTTTGTCGCGCCAGTCGACGGATCGATCAAGCGATCGCAACAGCGTTGCCGGCGTCGACGCGAATTTCCGGTTCGTCCGCGCGCTCAGCATCAACGGTTTCCTGACGCGGTCGTCCACGCCGGGCGTGCAGGGCGGCGAAGCCGCGGGCAAGGGATCGATCACGTGGAACGACAATCGCCTGCACGCGCAGTATTCGCTGCTGAGCGTCGGCGACAATTTCCGCGACGACATCGGGTTCATCAAGCGAACCGGCGTCCGGAAGCACTTCGTCGACTTCGGCATCCGCCAGCGGCCCGAGTGGATCAGAAGGTTCGGCATCCGCGAGCTGCATCCGCACACGCGCTACAACATCTACACCGATCAGTCGAACACGAAGGTGTCGCACACGAACCACGTGGCCTACGCCTGGTTCTTCGAGAGCGGCGGCTATCTGGAGCTGCAGTGGAATCCACGGTTCGAACGGATCGTCACGCCGTTCAAGGTGCGGCCGGATCAGTTGTTCACGCCGGGAAGCTACGGCTGGAACGAGTACGCGATCGAGCTCGAAACGAATCACAGCCGGAAGCTGTCCGGCTCCGCGTTGATCACGTTAGGCGGGTTCTGGACGGGGACGCAGAAATCAACGAAAGTGGGCGTCGTGTTCAGGCCGTCGTATCACCTGTCGTTCGACACCGCGCTGCAGCGCAACGACATCAGCCTGCCACTTCCGATGCACGACTTCGTGACGAACCTCGTGACGTCGAGGGTCGGCTACGCGTTCAATACCCGCACGTTCCTCGATACGTTGCTGCAGTACAACACCGATCTGAAACAGTTCAGCGCGAACGTGCGCTTCGATCTCATCCACCGCCCGCTGAGCGACCTGTTCGTCGTCTACAACGAGCAGCAGCAGACGAACCGCGACCTGACGTCAGGCCGCGGTTTGATCCTCAAATACACGCACATGCTCGCGTTCTAGCGGCGATAGTACCCGGGATTGCGCGCGTAGCGGTTGTAGCCCTGCGCGTAGCCGGCGCGGAATCCCTCGCGGAACGATCGCCGGTAGAAGTCGCGGTTTCCGTAGTCGCGGTGATAGCCGTTGTCGGCGTCGCGCCATTCGCCGTGGCGGTCGTACTCGAACGAACGGCCCCTGCGCCCGTCTTTTTCTCCAGCGCTGATGCCGTCGCGAAATCCGTTGTCGTACGCGCGACGCTCGATCCCGCGTCCGACGCCATTCCCGCCGTAGGGACGATCGCCACGATAGATGTACTGCCCGGATGCGCAGGCAGGCGTCGCGATCAGCGCGCCGGTCAGAAGCAGCAGAGCGGGCAGGTAACGTGAAGTTCTCGACATGATGGCCTCCAGCCTTAGCTGTTTCCTTAGTGATCAAGCTGGATGCCACGTGCGAACGGCCGAAAACGCCAAATAAGTCGTGTAGGTCGGACACGCCGAGCAGGTCGCGTAAGGAATTCAGAGGTGTTCAGAGGTCAGCTGCGTCCGTCAACGAGGACAGGCGGATGGACTAAACCGACCAGACCCATCCGACCCACTTGACCCGGGCGACCTACTCCGTCCAGAGGAGCACTTGTTGAGATCCGCGGGCCCGCTTGATGTCGAGCACGAGGCCCGGGCCGTGCCGCTCGAGATCTTCGAGCGTCACTCTGCCGCTCGTGTCGTCGTCGAGCACGTCGAGATTCGCAATGCGGATGCGGCCCCCGGCCGACATGACCTTGAGCAGCCATCCCGGCACGTCGAGGTGTGTAAGCTTGCGCGCGCGGCCATCGTACACGAGCGCGTGGAGCGACTGAATCTCGCGCCGCGGTCCTGACGTGTTCCGGTGCAGGACCGGCTCGTCGGCCGTCAGCTCTATGAGCGGCTGCTGGTTGACGAATCGGGCGCGGGCGGTCGCGAATTCCTGCTCCGCCGACTCCTGGGGAATGAACTTCGCGTTCACGTGGGAGTAGATGAAGAACGCGGTGCCGCCGACGATGCCTATGGCGAGCAGGCCGATGATGATGACCGAGGCGATGACGATCGAGATCCAGGTCTTCCTGGTCTTGTTGTCCATAACAGGCAGCCCTGACCGCCTTCGCCAAGGCTACGGCGGTCAAGAAGCGCTGCGATACCACGGCATCGCATGGTTACCGGAGCAGGCGTTTTGCTTCGTCTGCCACCGCCTGATCATTATCGCTCTCGCACAAGGCGATCGCGGTCTCGAGTTCCTGGCGCGCCGCCGCGCGAGCGCCGGCCTTGAGCGCGAGCTTGCCAAGCTCGAGATGCGAACGTCCGTACACCCATTTGCGCCCTTCGGTCGAGAGCGCCTGCTTCAAGTCGCCCTGCGCCTCCGCCGACCGACCCAGCGCCGCGCGGGCCGCTCCGCGCTTGTACAACCACAACGCGTCCTCGCCGAACATTCGCTGACGCCGATCATTGACGAATCGGGCAAGCCCTTCGTTCAGCACGCGCTCGGCCTCCGCCGCCCGGCCGGCGCGCAGCTGGGTGGAACCGGTTTCGAGCCAGACGAGCCGATTCCGCGGGTATCGCTCGCGCAGGATGGCGAGCTCCCTCAAGGCGTCGTCATACCGCCTTTCACGGTTGTACAGAAGGATGAGGGCGAAGCGGGCATCCTCCTGGTTGTCTCCGCCGTAGACGGCCGCTTCTTCGACCATCTTGAGGCCGCGTTCCTTGCCGCCGCCGAAGCCGACGACATAAGCCATCCACCGGAGCGGCGTCGCCAGCGCCGACACGATGTAACGGTACGTGCCGACGATCAAGCCGGCGTCCTTGCGGCGCGGATCGAGCTCCAGCACCTTTTCATGTTCGTCGTACGCCTCGCGCGCCGCGCGGAACGCGCCGAGGACGCTGCCCTCGACCGTGGCGCTGTAAGACGCGCGAAGGCCGACAGCGGCGCCCAGTTGATAGTGCGCGTCAGTGTCGCGCGGATTTACGGCGATTCGCTGGCGCGCGATCGCGAGCGCTCGCTCGACGGCATCGGTGAACGCCTTCGCGGATTCAGACGGCGCGGCCGAGCTCGGGCCGATGGGCTTCGTCACGCGGCCCAGATAATCGTCGACCGTCATGTTGCCGCGGCGGAACGTGATGCTCAGCCATAAGCCGGTGGCGAGTCCCCGGTACGCGGCGGCGTCCTGCGAGTCCGCGGCAATCGCCTGGCGGAACGTCTCGATCGCCTGATCGCGATCGAGGTTGTAGATTTGAATGCTTGCGCGCGCGCGCAGCGCGACCGATTCCGGATTGCCTCGCGCGTCGGCGGCGCACGCGAGGCTCAGGACGGCGGCAAATGACGCTCCGCGTCGCATATCGCGATCTTACGGCGGCTTGCGTGCGCTTGTGCCTTCTGAATACAATCCACCCGTTTATGGATAAATCCGCGACGCACCACCCGACGGTTGCGCATCCGCACGTCGAACATGCGCACGAAGAGCTGGGATTCTGGCGCACGTACGTGTTCTCCGTCGATCACAAGTGGATCGGCATTCAGTACGCGGTCACTGGTCTGCTGTTCCTGCTCTTCGGCTTCACCCTGATGATGCTCATGCGGTGGCAGCTGGCCTATCCGGGCCGGCCGATTCCGCTGATCGGCGGTTTGTTCGGCCAGGACAAAGCGCCGGGCGGGATCATGCTGCCCGAGTTCTACAACCAGCTCGGGGCGATGCACGGCACGATCATGGTTTTCATGGGAGTGGTGCCGCTGGCAGTCGGCGGATTCGGGAATTTCGTGTTGCCGCTGCAGATCGGCGCGCCCGACATGGCATTCCCGAAAATCAACATGATGAGTTACTGGGCGTACTTCCTGGGCGGCGTGACGATGCTCGCGAGCTTCTTCATGCCGGGCGGAGCCGCCCAATCGGGATGGACGTCCTATCCGCCGCTCTCCGTCATCAATCAGGGGCAGCAGACGATGTGGCTGATCGGGATGATGTTCCTGATCACATCGTCGCTCCTCGGCTCGCTCAACTTCATCACGACGACGGTCCAGCTGCGTGCCAAGGGTCTGAGCTGGATGCGCCTGCCGTTTTTCGTGTGGGCGCAGTTCGTCACGTCGTTCCTGTTGCTCCTCGCGTTCCCGCCGCTCGAGGCCGCGGGCATCCTGCAGCTGATGGACAAGGTCGCCGGCACGAGCTTCTTCATGCCGAGCGGGCTCGTCGTCAGCAACCGGATCGTGACGAGCATGACGGGCATTGCGCAGGGCAGCGTGGCGTCGGGGGGCGGCAACCCGCTGCTGTGGCAGCACCTGTTCTGGTTCCTCGCTCATCCGGAGGTCTACGTGCTGATTCTTCCGGCGATGGGCATCGTCTCGGAGATCATCGCGAACAACACGCGCAAACCACTCTGGGGCTACCGTGCGCTGGTGTACTCCCTCGTGTTCCTTGGCTTCATGTCCTTCATCGTGTGGGCGCACCACATGTTCATGACCGGCATGGGGACGACGATGAGCGCGTTCTTCCAGACGACGACGATGATCATCTCGATTCCGTCGGTCGTCATCCTGACCGCGCTGCTGATGTCGCTGGTCGGCGCGTCGATACGCTTCACGACACCGATGCTCTTCGCGCTTGCGTTCCTGCCGATGTTCGGCATCGGCGGCCTGACGGGACTGCCGCTGGGGCTCGCGCCGTCCGACATTCATCTGCACGACACCTACTACGTGATCGGCCATTTCCATTACGTCGTTGCGCCGGGAACCATCTTCGCGCTCTTCGGCGGCGTGTATTACTGGTTCCCGAAGGCGACGGGACGGAAGATGAACGATCTGCTCGGACAGCTGCACTTCTGGGGATCGCTCGTCGCGATCAACCTCGTGTTCTTTCCGATGTTCATCGAAGGGCTCGCGGGAATGAACCGCCGCATGTACGACGGTGGCGCGCAGTTCGCGCACACGAAGTCGGTGCTGTACTGGAACGTCGTCCAGGGCTATGCGGCGTGGGCGCTCGGCCTGTTCCAGCTGTTCTTCATCGTCAACTTCTTCATGAGCATCAAGTGGGGCAAGGCGGTCGATCGGAATCCGTGGGAAGCCACGACGCTGGAGTGGGCGGCGCCGTCGCCGCCGCCGCACGGAAACTTCCTGACCGAACCGATTGCGTATCGCGCGCCGTACGAGTACAGCGTTCCGGGCGCGGCGAAGGACTTCACGCCGCAGTTCGAGCCGGAGAGAGCGTAAGAACGGAGAGTTTCTGTGAATATTCCGTACACCGTCGAAGAGCGGCCGGATACCGGGCTCGCCAACGGCAAACTCGGCATCTGGCTGTTTCTCGCGTCGGAAGTCATGCTCTTCGGCGCGCTCTTCTCGACCTATATCATCCTGCGCGTCGGCGCGACCGAGTGGCCGCACGGCGAGCTGAACATCCCGCTCGGCGCGATCAATACCGTCATCCTGATCTCGTCGTCGGTGACGATGGTGATGGCCTGGGCCTCGCTCAAGATGAACGAGTGGGGCAAGCATCGTCTGTATCTGCTCGCCACGTTCGTGCTGGCGGCGGTGTTCCTCGTCAACAAGTATTTCGAGTACTCGGCGCATTTCGCGACCGGCGAAGGGCCGTGGCACAGCACGTTTCTCGCGATCTACTTCACGATGACCGGGCTTCACGGGCTGCACATCCTCGGCGGGATGATCGTGATGGCGTATTTTCTCGGACCCGGCGCGAAGCTCTGGAAGACGAATCCCGATCAATTCGCGAACCGCATCGAGTACACCGGGCTGTACTGGCACTTCGTCGATCTGGTCTGGATCTTCCTGTTCCCGGTTTTGTACTTGTTGTGAAGCAGCCCAAAGCGGCTGCCTACCGGTCGTCAGGGCTGTGACGTTCTGTTCTGGATACGCCCGAGCGCGGCGCCTGCGGCTCGAGCGAGCGCGAAGGCGCGAGCGAGACCAGCCGGGGGTGGGGCCCCGCGAGCGTTGAGAAAGTCGAGACCGTCAGCGCGTGCCAGCCTTGAGCCGTTGCGAGGCGCGAAGGCGCCGAGCAACCGCGGCCGGGGTGGGTCCCCGCCGCGATGCGAAAACGTGGGCCCCACGCGTTAAAAAGTAGGAGATCGGATGCATACGGATCCGGCTGCAGTCAGGAAATCGGTTCGCCTTTACGTGACCATCGGTGTATCGCTCCTGGTGTTCACGGCGATCACCGTCATGGCGAATCGGCTTCACTTCGTCGTGCCGATCGCGATCACCGTGGCGATCATCATCGCGTGCATAAAGGGATCGATGGTGGCGAGCGTCTTCATGCACCTCAGCCACGAGAAGAAATGGATCTACGGCGCGCTGCTGCTGACGATCGTGTTCTTCATCTTTCTGATGTGCATCCCGCTTTTCACGATCATGGACACCATCGGCACTCCGGTGCGGGCGACGCCGATCGAGCACGCGGGGCATTGACGTGTCGCTGAAAGCATTTCACCTTTTCTTCATCGCGGTTTCGGTGATCCTCTCCGCCTTCATGACGGCGTGGAGCGTGAATCAATATCAGGCGGCGCACGATTCGGCGTATGCGCTCGGCGCCGTGCTGTCGATCGCCTGCGGCGTCGTGCTCGCCGTCTATGGCACGATGTTTCAACGGAAAATGCGTCGTTTGTGAGGCAGAAACCGTGGTAAGGCGTCTATTCGTCACGACGTTCCTCGTCGCAGCGCCGAAAGTCGCGCTCGCGTGCCCCGTGTGCTTCGGTGAGAACGACTCGCCGATGGCGCAGGCGATGAACTCGGGCATCCTGTTGATGCTCGGCGTTGTCGCCGCGATGCTGACCGCGTTCGCATCGTTCTTCATCTATCTGATCCGCCGCGCGAAGCAGGCGGCCGCCGAAGAGGCCGCTGGAATGCAGCGCCACGAAGGGACCGCTCAATGCTGAGTTACATGCCCATTCAGGCGTCGGCGCACGCCGCCGAGATCGATCAGATGACTATCCTGGTGCATTGGTTGATGGCCGTGCTGTTCGTCGGCTGGGGCGCGTTCTTCATCTACGTGGTGTTCCGGTACCGCAGCGGCGCGAATCCGAAAGCCAGTTACGAAGGCGCGAAAGGCAAGATCTCGAAAGGCCTGGAAATCGGCGTCGTCATCGCCGAGATGGTGCTGCTCGTCTTCTACGCGATTCCGGCGTGGGCGAAGCGAGTGAAACAGTTTCCGCCCGAGAACGAGGCGACCGTCGTTCGCGTGATCGCCGAGCAGTTCGCATGGAACATCCAGTATCCCGGCCCCGACGGCAAGTTCGGCCGTACCAAGCCGGAGCTCGTGAGCGCCGACAACCCGATCGGCCTCGATCGCTCGGATCCAGTCGCGAAAGACGACGTCACCGAGATCAATCAGTTGCATCTTCCGGTGGACCGTCCGGTGCTCGTGCACCTGTCGAGCAAGGACGTCATCCACAGCTTCGGGTTGTACGAGATGCGCGTGAAGCAGGACGCGATTCCGGGCATGAGCATCCCCGTGTGGTTCATCCCGACCCGGATCGGCGAGTACGACATCGCGTGCTCGCAGCTTTGCGGTCTCGGTCACTTCCGCATGCGCGGGTTCCTCAGCATTCAGAGCGACGCCGATTACCGGAAGTGGATGGACGACGAGCTCAAGGGGCTGCGGCCCGCCCGGTAGCGGAAGCTTGCTTCGCCCGCGGCCGACCGCCGCCTGTAGGGGCCGAGCAAGCTCGGCCCCTACAATGTAAGCTGCTGTCCGATATTGCGCTCGACCGCGCGCCGATAGGCCAGATCGGCCGCCGTCACATCTTCTACGGCCATCCCGAGCGACTTGAAGATCGTTATCTCGGTATCGCTGCGGCGGCCGGTCGCGCCGTCGACGAGCTCGCCAATCTCGGCGACGATGTGCTCCGCGCTGAATCGCCCTTCCTGAATGCCAAGCACGACGTCTCCCGATTCGACGAGGGCGGCGCCGCGTGAATCGACGAACAGCCGCGCGCGCGCGACGAGCTCGGGATCCATCTCACGCTGCGTCGGCCGGCACGCGCCGATGCAGATGACGTGGGCGCCCGGCTTCACCCAGCCGTTTTCGATCACCGGTGTGGGAGACGAGGTCACGAGGACGATGATGTCTGCGCCGACGACCGCCTCGCCGGCGTGATCGACCGCCTTGATGCCGTGCGACGCGGCGAACGACTCGCGATGCGCGCGATTGGGACTCCATACCGCCGCGTGCTGGATGTGATGCACACGTCCGAGCGCCTCGAGATGGCTGTGCGCCTGGACACCCGAGCCGATGATCGCGATCGACGATGCCGTCTTGCGCGCCAGGAGGCGCGACGACACGGCAGACACGGCGCCGGTGCGCGCCTCAGTGATGAAGCGGCCGTCGAGCAGCGCGCGAAGCGCCCCTGTTTCGGGATCGAGCAGGAGGATGGATGCGAGATGGGACGGCAGGCCCCGCGCGTGGTTCCCCGCGAACACGGTCACGAGCTTCGTTCCGAGCGCGTCGGGATCGCGAACCAGCGCAGGCATGGAGCCGAAGAAGGCCTGGTCGCCCTTTACAGAAATGACGGGGCGCACCGGCTGTTCGACGCGGCCGGTTGAAAACCGCTGCAGCGCGGACGTCATCGTCTCGATGAGATCGTCCATCGTCAGAACGGATTTGACGTCGGCTTCGGTCAGGAGGCGAAAGCAGATTGGCATGAGCGGATGGCTTCGCGAATGGTGTTGCAGTGAATTGTGACGATGGCGTCGACGTCGGGACAGTAGCCGCCGCTCATCGTGATGACGACGGGAATGCCGCGGGCGCGGCATTCGGCGAAGACGAAGCGGTCGCGTTCGGTCAGTCCATCGATCGTGAGCTTCAGTTTGCCCAGCCGGTCGGCTTGGTAGGGATCGGCGCCGGCGAGATAAAACACGATGTCTGGTCGATGGCGGTCGAGCACATCAGGCAAATGCGCGGCGAGAGCGTCCAGGTATTCGGCGTCGCCGGCGCCGTCGTCAAAGGTGACGTCGAGGTCGCTGAGCTCTTTGCGGAATGGAAAATTGTTCGCGCCGTGCAGAGAGACCGTGAAGACCGCCGGTTCGTCGTGAAAGATTGCTGCGGTGCCGTTGCCCTGATGCACGTCGCAATCGACGACGGCGGCGCGCACGATCGCGCGATCGCGCAACAGAACCGTCGCCGCGACCGCGACGTCGTTGAAAACGCAGTAGGCTTCACCGCGGTCGCGAAAGGCATGGTGCGTGCCGCCGGCGAGGTTGGAGGAGATGCTGGCTGCGCCACAGACTTCTCGCGCCGCGGCCAGCGTGGCGCCGACCGAGCGGCGGGCGCGCTCGACCATCTTCGGCGACCAGGGAAAACCGATGCGCCGCTGCATGTCGAGTGCAAGCGTCCCCTTCTCGACTGCCTCGACGTAACCCGCATCGTGGACGAGTCGCAGATCGTCCAGGTCGATCGCATCGGGTACGTAAAGATCGTCGGCGGTCAGCAGACCCTCGACGACGAGCCGCTCCCGCAGCAGGCGGTACTTCGCCATCGGGAATCGATGGTGCTCCGGCAGCGGCAGCACGAACGTGTCGGAGTAAAACGCCTTCACTGAGTTCTGCGATTATAGAACCTTGCAAACCGTGCGGAACCGGGCGAACCGATGATCGAACTCCGAACCATCGACGCGCACGCGGCCGGAGAACCGCTGCGCCTGATCGTCGGCGGCTTTCCGTCGCCGCATGGCAGGACGATGCTCGACAAGCGCGAGTGGCTGAAGCGGCACGCGGATCATCTTCGCCGTGCGGTGATGCTCGAGCCCCGCGGACACGCCGACATGTACGGCGCCCTGCTCACCGAGCCGGTCATGCCCGGGTCGCATGCCGGCGTTCTCTTCATGCACAACGAAGGCTACAGCACGATGTGCGGACACGGCATCATCGCCGTGACGACGATCGCGCTCGAGCGCGGCATCCTCGTGCCGGGCGGCGATGGCTGTTCGATCGTGTATGACGCGCCGGCGGGGGCCATCCGCGCGCGAGCGAAACGGGCGGGAGCGGCAGAAGGGGCGGGACGGGTGGAGAACGTCGCTTTTCAGAACGTGCCGTCGTTCGTGCTGCACGGCGGCCTGACGGTGAAGCTCGCGACTCGTCACATTCGCGCAGACGTCGCGTTCGGTGGCGCGTTCTACGCGATCGTGGATAGCGAAGCGGTGGGCCTGCCAATCGACGCACCGCATCTGCCGGATCTGCGTCGCATCGGCATGGAGATCAAAGTCGCGATCGAGCGCGAGCAGAAAATCGTCCACCCGCTCGAACCAGGGCTGCGCGGTATCTACGGAACGATCTTCACCGGTCCGCCGGAGACCACCGGGAAGGGCGCTGCCGATCTCCGCAACGTGACGATTTTCGCCGACGCCGAAGTCGATCGATCTCCGTGCGGGACCGGCACCGCAGCCGTGATGGCGGTCATCGACGCAATGGGACTGCTCGCCGACGACAGACCATTCGTGCACGAAAGCCTCATCGGCACGACGTTCAGCGGACGACTGGTTGGCCGAACGTCCGTCGGCGAGCACGCGGCGATTGTGCCGGAGATCGAAGGGTCGGCGTGGATTACCGGCGAGCACACCTTCCTGATTGACGAACGCGATCCGCTGAAGAGTGGCTTCCGTATCTAAGGCACGTGCCGTTCATTGTCCTTCCAGGAACGTGCGCGTCAGGCGTTCGAGCAATCGGGGCAGGGTCTCGCCGTCGAGGGCGAAGGCGCCGAGCTCCGGCGCCCACGCGAGCTTATAGCTTCTCGCCATGGCCGATACCCAGATTTGCCGGACCGGCGCGTTCGGCGACACCACGAATTTCGCATCGCCCGGCTCCTCGAACACGAGGTTGAGGACGCCGTTCTGCAGCTCGACCTCGAAGCCTTCGTTGTCCGCAAGCGGGAGCAGCGTACGCCGTGCGTTTTCGAGCGCTTCGTCGCTCTTCACGCGGAATTCCTGCTCGCTCAGGACCGCCATGCGCGTACTAAACCTTTCCTCGAAGGCGGCCGTCTAACCTTGGGAAGGAGAACAGACATGCGTGATTGGAGTTTTTCGGACACGGCCGAGTGGGTGGTCGGTGCGTTGCTCGTCGTTGCAATCGTCGCCGCGATCTTCGTGTAATCAGCCGCCCGTCGTGAACTTGTCGGCGGCGGCCACATAACTCCGGCGCGCCCGCGCCGTCATCCCCGGCTGCTTCACCTTCACCGTCAGCTTGTGCACGCGGCCGTCGAGCTGCGCTGGCGTGAATCCGAGCACGTACTGACTGTGAAGCTCGTACGCGACGTGCGTGAAGGTCGGCGCGAGATCGGCGGTCTTTTCGAGCTCGAAGTACCCGCCTCCGGTCTCGTCCGCGATGCGCCGCAGCCCGCGATCCGGCTTGCTGCGCACCATGTGCTGGCCGTTGAAGTAGTTGCTCTCCAGTCCGATCGCGTACACCATCACTTCTTCCGCGCGCGCGCGCTCGACCACGTTGCCGAGTCCAATCTTGCTTTCCGTGTCGTCGCCGTCGGTGAAGACGAGCACGACGCGGCGACCTTCGATCCCTTTCAGCTCGTCAAAGCTCGCGCCGACCGCATCCCACAGCCTCGTGCCGTTGCCGTAGTCGAGATCTTTGATCGCGCCGACGAGCTCGTCGCGGTTGTTCGTGAAGCGCCCCGCGAACTGGATCTTGTCGTTGAACGCCCCGACGCGCGCCTTGTCGTCTGGTAGAAGCCGGATGACGAACTGCTCGGCGGCCTGGCGCAGCAGATCGATCGTCAGCGTCATGCTCCCGCTCGTGTCGAGCATCGTGACGCACGTGATCGGATGCACGCTGTTGTCGAAGTAGGTGATCGGCTGCGGCTTGTCGTTGTCGAAGACCTCGAAGTCGCTCTGCGTGAGGCTCGGCACCAGACGCTTCTGCGCGTCCTGAACCGTCACGAACAGCGACACGACCTGCGTACCGGACCTGAAGGTCGGCCCCTGCGTCGAGGGCGGCTGCTGTGCGATCGGGGTGAGTGTGGTGACCGCGGCAAGCACGGCCGTTGCGAAGGGAGCGTTCAGCCCAGGCATGCCAACAGCTTAGCGCAACGGGTGGCAAGGCAGGCGGCGGGGATCGGAATAAAGGCGACTTGACCGGTCGGATATCCGGAGGTACACTGGCCTGACATTCTGAGATTCGGTCTCATTTGTACGGATCGGCTGCCGTCATGATCCAGGCCTTCGTCATCACATTGCGTGAAGGGTTCGAAGCCTTTCTCATCGTCGCCATCATTCTGGCGTACCTGCGCAAGTCGGGGCGCGGCGCCCTGATCTCCGCCGTGCGGTGGGGCGTCGCGCTGTCGCTCGCGCTCAGCACCGTCGCGGGATATCTGCTCTTCCACGCGGCGAACCAGGAATGGCTCGACGGTCCGCTCGCCCTGGTGGCGGCTGCGTCGGTGACGTGGATGGTCGTGCACATGTGGCGCTTCGGCCGCCGCATGAAGCGCGACATCGAGGGACGCCTCCAGTCGACGACGGTGCGGCAGGGGATCGCGGCGTTCAGCGGAGTGCTGCTGTTCACGATGCTGATGGTGACGCGCGAGGGGATGGAAACGGCGCTGCTGCTGATGCAGCTTCACGAGACATTGCCGCTCGCCGTCGGCGCGGCGGCAGGCGTCGTCGGCGCCGCGGGCGTCGCGTGGCTGTGGTCGCGGTACGGACATCGCATCGACCTGTCCCTGTTCTTCCAGGTGACCGCAATTTTCCTGTTCGTCTTCGTCGTGCAGCTCGTCATTCAGGGCGCGCACGAAATGGCGGAGCAGAACTATCTTCCCTACAGCGAAGTCATCCACACGCGAACCGAGGCCTGGGGTCCCGACAGCGCGTTCGGTCACGTCCTGACGTATCTGCTCGTGATTCTGCCGCTCGGATGGCTTCTCGCAAAAGCGGTCTTCTCGAAGCGGCCGGTGTTGCTGCGTGACCACCAAACCGCCAACGATCGTGGATCTGACCTGGATCGGCGATCTCAAGTTCTCAGCCACGTTCAGTAATCGCCGACACCATTCCGAGGATCGCTATCCGATCGTTCCGGAGCGCCTCCTGACTTCGGATCCCGGACTGATTCTGGACAGCGCCGGAATCGAAGGTCCATCGCCGGTCGACGCGCTGGGCGCCGCGGTCGCCAGCTGCATGACGACCGACGTCGTCGACATCCTCGTCAAGGGACGCCATCCGCTGACGGCGCTCCAATCGCATCTGGTGGCCGAGCGCGCCGCCGCCAATCCCCATCGCTTCGTCAGCATGACGCTGCACTTCACGATCGAAGGACAGGTGCCGAGGGAGGCGATTGAGCGCGCGATCGCGCTCTCGCGCGACAAGTACTGCTCCGTGTGGCACTCGATGCGCCAGGACATCGCTTTCACGGTGACGTTTGACCAGCGTGCATAGACGCGTCTACATCGACTGCGCGCGCGGCGTCGCCGTGCTGCTGATGATCGAAGCGCACACGCTCGACGCGTGGACGCGCGCCGCCTCGCGATCGTCGATCGCGTACCGCAACGCGACGATTCTCGGTGGCTTCGCCGCGCCGTTGTTCCTGTGGCTCGCCGGCCTCGCGGTCGTGCTCGCGGCGACGCGGGCGGCGGCGCGCACCGGCAATCGGACACGGGCGGTCGCCGCGATCTGCCGGCGCGGCCTCGAGATCTTCATCCTCGCGTTTCTCTTCCGCCTGCAGGCGTTCGTCGTCTCCCCGGGCAGCCATTCGGTGATGATCTTGCGCGTCGATATCCTCAACGTCATGGGACCGGCGATCGTAGGTGCCGGGGTCGTGTGGGGGCTCGCGGAAACGACGACCGCGCGCGTGGCGGCCTACGCGGCGATCGCGGCCGCGACGGCGATGGTCACGCCGGTGGTGCGCGCCAGCGCCGCGTTCGATCGGCTGCCGACGTGGGTGCAGTGGTACATGCGGCCGGCCGGCGAGCACACGACGTTCACGCTGTTCCCGTGGATCGGATTCGTGTTCGCCGGCGGAGCGATCGGCGCGCTGATTGCCGCGGCGCGCGACGAACAGCGCGAGCGGCAGCTCCTCGTCATCCTGACCGCCGCGGGCGGAGCGCTCGTGGCGCTCGGATTGGCCGCCGCCGCGCGGCCGTCAATCTACGCCGCGTCGTCGTTCTGGACCAGCTCTCCGACCTGGTTCGCCATTCGTGTGGGGATCATGATGATGGCGCTCGGCGCGATGTACGCGGCCCTGAAGGGCCGCGCCACAACACGTGGACAGGGCCGCGCCATATTTCGTGTGGCGCGGGGCTTCAGCGCCGCAATCGATGCTCTCGCGCGGATGGGTCGCAGCTCGCTCTTCATATACTGGATTCACGTCGAGCTCGTGTACGGATACGCGAGCTGGCTGTGGTGGAGGCGATTGCCGCTATGGGGCACGGCGATCGGCTGCGCCGCATTTTCCGCGTTGATGTTTGGCGCAGTTGTGTTAAAAGACCGGCTGACCGCTGCGTGGCGCGCCCGTCAAGGCGGCATCGATCGGCAACCGGCCATCGCGTAGGAGGCAGTATGAATCGCCGCGAGTTCGCTCGGCTTCTCGCCATCGGAGGCGCAGTTCCCTTCGTCACGCCGGAGCTGTCGTGGGCGCGCGCCGCGAAGCTGCCGCCGACACCAGCCTCGCCGGACGAGAAATTCTGGCTCAGCGTCCGCGATCAGTTCGTGATGCCGAAAGAGCTCACCATGCTCAACGCGGCGAACCTCTGTCCTTCGTCCGGGCCCGTGCTCGAGACGCTGTACAAGGTGACGCGCGACATGGACCAGGATCCGTCGATGGACAATCGCGTCAAGCTCGGTGAGGGGCGCGAGAACACGCGGAAGCTGCTCGCCGAGTTCCTGCGTGTCACGCCCGAAGAGATCGTCATCACGCGCAACACGAGCGAATCGAACAACCTCGTATCGACCGGCGTCGACCTCAAGGCCGGCGACGAGGTGCTGCTGACGGCCGACAACCATCCGAGCAATCACACCGCCTGGCAGGAGAAGGCGAAGCGATTCGGCTTCACGGTCAGGGACGTGCCCGTGCCGAACCCGCATCCCGGATTCGACCACTACGTCGACGTGTTCACCAAGGCAATTACGCCGAAGACGAAGCTGATCGCATTCACGCATCTCACGAGCACCGTCGGCGATCTGTTTCCCGCGAAGGAGATCTGCAAGCTGGCGCGAGACCGCGGCATCCTGACGCTCGTCGACGGCGCGCAGACGTTCGGCCTGCTCGATGTCGATCTCAGCGACATCCAGCCCGACTTCTACAGCGGCAGCGCGCACAAGTGGCCGTGCGGTCCCAAAGAGAACGGCGTGCTGTACATCAACAAGAACGCGCAGACGAAGATCTGGGCGAGCATCTACAGCGCGTATCCGGGACGCGTCGGCGTGTCGCGCAGCTTCGAAGGGTTCGGCCAGCGCGACGAGCCGGCGATGATCGCGTTCGGCGAGGCGCTGAAGCTGCAGACGCAGATCGGCCGCGCGCAGATCGAACGCCGCTCGCGCGAGCTGACGCAGGCCTTGGTCCAGGGGCTGAAGAAGATCGACGGCGTGAAGATCTGGACGAGCCCCGAGCCGTCGCGCGCGGCCGCGGTCCTGTCGTTCCAGCCCGGCAGCCTCGACGTCCGCAAGCTGTCGACCGCGCTGTATCAGAAAGATCGCATCGGCTGCGCGACCCGCGGCGGCCAGGATCGGCCGGGCATCCGCTTCTCGCCGCATTTCTACAACACCCACGCAGACGTCGAGAAAACCGTCGCGGCAATCAAGAAATATATGACGACGGGCGTCTGATACGTCAGGGTAGGTAAGTCAGCTAGGTGAGATCGGTCGAATGGGTTTGTGGGTCGGATGGGCACGCAGGTCGGCGCCCACGTCTGCGGCCGCTGCCGATCCGCTAACGCGTCGGCGGTTTCGTCGACAGTTCCTTCGGCAGCCTCGCGCGCCATTCGGCGGCCTGCTGCGGCCTGCCCCAAGAGTCGTACAACGCCGCAATTTCGTTGACAGCAGTGACGGTGCGGGGATGTGTCGGGCCGAACGTCATGTTGAACGACTGAAACGCGGTTTTCGCCAGGGACTCCGCCTCGAAAAAGCGGCGTTGTTTGACATACATCCGGACGAGTGCCGACTCGGTGGCCGACGTGAGTGGATGTGCTTTGCCGTAGACGTGCCGCTTTCGCTCCAGGGCGGACAGGTACAGGCGCTCCGCCTCGGCCGACTGTCCGAGGTACTCGAACGAGCTCGCGAGATTGTGCATGCTGCGCAGCGTGTTCGGATGATCCTCGCCGAGGATTTGACGCGACAGATCGAGAGTCTTCACGTAATACGGATGCGCGTCCATGTACCTGTGTTGCATCCAATAAAAGCTCGCGAGGTTGTTCATCGAATCGAGAGTATCGGTGTGAACCCTCGCCGAGCGTTCGCTGCTGGTCCGCCAGTGTCTGTCTCAGAAGCGGTTCGGCTACGTCCCAACGTTTCTCCATGATGTATAGACTGGCGAGATCGAAATTGGCTCGCAGGGTGTCTCGGTGGCGGGCACCGAATGTGCGCCTGCGGCGCTCAACCACGTCCAGATATAGAGGTTCGGCCTCGCTGTATCGGCCCAGATACCAGTACACATTCGCAAGCGCGTTGACAGCCGACAGTGCTTCGGCACTGTCCGGTCCCGTCACACGACGTGAGGTCTCAACCGCCCGTATCAAGAGAGGCTCGGCAGCCGCGTACAGTCCGAGTTTCGTGAATACCGTTCCGATCGTCGCTTGAAGACGGGCCTGAACTTGCGGCTGCGCCGCCAGCTCTCGTTCGATGTCCTGCGCTCCCTTGTCGAGGATCCCGCGCGCCGTCACGGTGTTGCCTCGAGCTTCGCTCGGATCCGAGACGTTGAACAATCCGACGAGAAAGTCGGCGACCTGCTTGGTTGCCGCCGCTTCAACGTTGGCTCGATCCCTTTCGCGCGCCGTCCGTCTTGCCTGCCGCGTCATGGCTGTGGCGAACGCCGCGAGCAGGACTACGAGCGTTGCGGCAGTCGCCACTCCGACGCGATGTCGGCGAATGAACTTGCCGATCCGATATCTCGTGCTCGGTGGACTCGCAATGATCGGCAGATTTTCGAGATGGCGGCGCAAATCGGCGGCCAGGTCCGACACCGAACCATGACGGCGCGTGCGGTTTTTCTCGAGGGCGCACATCGTGATCCAATCGAGATCGCCGCGCAGCTCGCGCGCGAGCAGGCGCGCCTGCGCCGGATGCTGTAGCGCGGTTCCACCCTGCACCGACCGTCGTCACGCGCGTGCTCGGCCGCAGCGGGTCGACCTCGCGGATGGTTCGCCTGATTTCGTCGATTCCTTTTTCGCGGAGCGTCTTGCTGTCGAATGGCTGCGTGTCCGTCAAGAGCTCGTACAGGATGACCCCGAGCGAGTACACGTCCGTTCGCGTATCGACATCGATACCGGTCATCTCCGCCTGTTCGGGACTCGTGTACTCGGGCGTACCGATCAACGCGCCGAACTCGGTCACGAGCGTCTTGTCGGTCAGATGATGGGTGATGGCCTTCGCGACGCCGAAGTCGATGATTTGGGAACGGCTCGGCCGTCTCGAATCGCAACGAGGATGTTCGACGGCTTCAGATCGCGACGGATGATGCCTTTCTGGTGTGGTGAACGCCGTCGCAGATCTCCAGAAAGAGATCGATGCGCTGGCGAGTCGTCAGCCGGTTCCGCCTGCAGTACGCGGTCACCGGTTCACCAGCACGAATTCCATTGCGAAGAACGGTCGCCCTTCGGGAGTGGCGCCGGCGTCGAACACCTGTGCGATGGCCGGATGCGCCATCAGCGCCAGGGCCTGCCGCTCGGCCTCGAAACGAGCGACGACCTGCGCCGTGTCCATACCGGCCTTGATGATCTTCAGTGCGACCTGGCGGTGCACGGGTCGTGTCTGTTCCGCGAGCCATACTTCGCCCATGCCGCCCTCGCCGACGCGCTGCAGCATCCGGTACGGCCCGATCGTCGCGGGACCGACGTGGAGTCGTGGCGCCCGAGTCAGGCCCTCGGGAAGGTCGCTCATCGGGCGAATCTTAACGCGTTCGTCGGGCCGACGTGTCTCGGTGGTGGACTGTCGAAGGAAGGCGGTGCGGTGCGCCGACGATAGCGGCCGCTATCGTCGGCGCGCTGACGATGAGAACTAGAACCTGACGCCAACCGCGACGCGGAACGTGCGTCCGCCGGTCGCACCGCCGAAGGGCGCCGGGAAGTGCGTCTGCGCCGTGGCTTGGCCGAACAGCGGCCCCGGGATCACGCCGGTCCGCAAGCCGAGCGCGTCGAGCGGCGTGCTCGGATCCTGCCGGTAGGTCGTGTTGAAGAAGATCAACTTCTCGTTGTTGAGCACGTTGAACACGTCGAACTTCACCCACGGCCGCACGGATCCGACGACCGGGATGTTGTAGCTCAGATCGAAGTCGAGCAGCCCGTAGCCGGGGGCCGTCTGCGACCCGCGCTCGCCGTAGTACACGTTCGAATTACTCGGCAGGTCGGGATAACCGGCGTTGCGCAGGATGGTTCGCTGCTGTGGGGTGGGCGCGACGTTCAGCACGCGGATGCTGTAGACCTGCCCGGTGTCGTAGCGCCAGAGGCCCGACGCCGACAGATCGCCCGCGCGCCCGAGTCCGAAGTTGTAGATCGACCATGCGCGCACCCGTCCACGCTCGAAGTTGGCGAGACGTCCATCCGGGTAGAACTGCGCCGCGTTGAACGCTTCGGGAAAGTCGCCGATGCGCGACGTCGCGCCTGGCGTGTTCGTGCCTTCGCCCTCGTAATTACCGTTGTTGCGGAGCTCTAAGGTGAACTGCCCGTTTACAGTCCAACGGCTCGCCAGCCCGTACCGTCCCTGGAACACCATCGCGTCGTATTCGCGATGGGCGATATCGGTGTTGCGATAGACGCGGTTCGACACGAGACCGGCGTCGATTCCGTTCGCCACCACGTTGGTCACTCCGTCCGCTCTCGTGATGAAGTCCTCGATCAGGCTGCCGACGGTGCGATGAATGTACGCCGCTTCGCCGTAACCGCGGCCTCCGTTCATCGTGATGCCGTAGGACGCGGTGAGTTCGTTCGTGAGTGCCGATTTCGTGTTCGGGTCGACGAACACGTTAGCGAGCGGCACGGTCACGGAGGCATTGTCAGGCGTTACCGGGTAATTGGCGATGTTCAGCCCGGGCGCGAAGTTGAGGCCCTGACCGGCGGGACCCTGGTAGACGCTGAAGATGTCGGCCGGGTTGCCGACGGGGCTGTTGCCGCCGACTTGCACTTCCTGATATCGCCCGGAGTACTGGCCGAACGTCACGTGCACGATGTGATTGCCGTTGCCGGTGACGTCGTAGCTGGCCGCAAGGCGCGGCACGATCCGGTTCGTCTTCACGCCGACGATGTTCCCGGTGGATTCGGCGAGCACGTGCTCGTATCGCGCGCCGAGGTCGGCCGACCAGCGATCGTTGATAGCCCAGTGGTCCTGCACGTATATCGACGAATTGTCGATGTTCAGCGTCGCGCCGATCACCGCAGGATAAAAATCAATCGACGACTCACCAGGGACGAAGGTAGGAATAATCCTGCCCTGCGAGTCTTTCGCGGGCGCGCCGGACGGGTCAGTAACCCAATCAGTGTTGAAGACGTACTGGGTAGCCGACTGCGAGTTGCCGCCCGTACGCTGGCTGCGGAACCACTCGAACCCGGCCTTCGTCTGATGGCGGCCGGCGGCGGTCCAGAAGTTGGTCAGCGCACCGGTCAACTGCTTGTTGTTCCGCTGTTCCGGGTCGCACGCGCAAAAGTACGGCGCGTTGTAGACCAGCGCGAGCGAATTGGAGAAGAACGGCGAATCGAGGATGTTCGTGCTGGTGGCGCCGCCATCGCCCTGGAATTCGAAGTGACGCTGTGAGTACTGTGCTTCGACGAGCGTATCAGCGCCGAAAACGCCCTTGTAATTCGTGTAGTAGTACGCGTTCGGCAGGCTGCGCGTGATGAGGCTCCTCGGATCGGCGACGAGGCCGAAGAGGCCCGATGTATTGGATACTGTCCGCGCGTTGTTCAAGTAGCCGCCCGCAATGGTGTGATTCTTGGCGAAGGTTCCGGTCAGCTTCAGCTCGCCGCGCTTGTTCTTGTCGTTCTGAATCACCTGAATGCCAGTCTGCTGAATAGTTTGCGGATTGTCGACGCCCGCGTACCGACCGGCGCTGAAGAACCACAGATGGTCCTTCGCGATCGGGCCGCCGAAGGTGCCTTCGTATGTCTGCTGGTTGATGCTCGGACGTGTGATGTTGCGCGACTTCTCGAACGGCGTCTCGTCGGTCCACGCCGGGTTGAGAAGGTTGACGCGGCCGCTTCCCGAGAACCTGTTGCCGCCGCTCTTCGTGATCGCGTTCACCACGCCGCCGCTGAAGCGCCCGTACTCGGCTGAGATGCCCGATGTGAGCACCTGCGTCTCTTCGATCGCATCCTCGATGAACAGGTTCTGCGGGTTCGCGAACAGGTTGTCGTTTACGTCGACGCCATTGATCATGAAGATGTTGTCGAAGGCGAAGGCGCCGTTGATGGCGAGCTGACCGCCGTTCGGCGTGTTCTCACTGACCGACGGCGCCAGTGTTGCGATGCCCTGAAGCGTGCGTGGTGTCGCTAGCGCCTCGACCTCGTCGTGCTTGATGTTGGTGCCGATGATCGGCGTCGCAATTGGCGCCGGCGTTTCCGCAACCACCTGCACTGTTTCGGCCAGGCCCGCAGCGCGCATCGTCACGTTCTGATCGACGACGAGGCCGAGCGCGACGTTCGTGTCGCGCTTGACGGTCGCAAATCCCGAGAGCTCGAAGGTCACGGTATAGAGACCGGGCGGAAGATTCGGAAAGGTATACCCGCCCGTGTTGTCGCTCACGGCCGTGCGTGGACCTTGGAGCGCCGGCGACGTTGCCGTCACAGTGACGCCCGGAACGGCAAGTCCTTGCTCGTCGTGGACAGTTCCTCGAATGGTCCCGGTCTGCACGCCCTGCGCAAAGGCCGTGGCCTGCCAACCGCAGATCATCAGGCCCAGCAGTAGAAAAATCGTCAGTCGTCTCATGTGTGCAATTCTCCGTTTGAATCAAACGATCGATTCTAGGCGCCGCATTTCCATCCACGGGCGGTGAAGAAGCTCTTCGTTACGGCTTTTTTTGACCGGCTGTTCAAAAACTTGAATCCTGCGACGTCTTCGTCTCGCTTTTGAAATCGTTGAAGTTGAGGACAGTGTTGAAGAGCAGGTTGAATTCGCCGAAATTCTGCCACCGGTAGCACGGGTTTATCGCAAACAGAATCACGCGTCCGCGGCCCGACGGCCGATCGATGATCGCGGGGCGATTACGTATCTCGTTCGCGGCTCGCATCAACCCGCTCAACACGTGGTCGTCGCCGCCGGGATAACGCATGAGGACGCCCGCAGGCGTCACTGGCTGTGCGACAGAAGGAGCGTCGAACGGATTCTGACCGGTCTGCAGCGACAACAGCGGACCGTTCGCGTACCGGACCGGAATGGTCTTCGTCTCGTAACCGTAGAAAATCGGATGATTCGGCTGCAGGATCTCGGCGTCGACGATCGCGCCGGGAGAATAGAACTGCGCAGACGTTCGCGTGGCGTCGACGTTCGGCGCGACGCCGAACTCCGCGGGAAAGAAGCTCGCCACGCCGAGCGTCACGAGCACGCCGCCGCTCTTCACGAACTTGTCGATTTCGGCGACGCCGTCGAGGCCCATGCCGCCAGTGATGTCCTCCGATTCGCCGTACATCCCGAGATTCCTGAACCGATCGCTTTTCTTGTACGCGATGGGCGTCCCTCGCGAATCGATGTCGAAGACGAGGCGCTTCGCAGTGCCCGCCTGATTCGGAACGACGATGACGTCGTACGAGGATCTGAGGCCTCCCTGGCGGACGCGATCCTTGTAGATCAGATCGAACGGCACCTCGAACTTGTCGAACGCGTACCGCACCCAGCCGACGTCCTGCGTGCTGCCCCACGTGCTGTAGACGGCGAGACGCGGGAGATCGACATCGTGCATCGGCACCTGCGGCGCGCCGCTCATGGCAACCGCGGTGAGACCGAGCGGTTCGACGGCCGACCGCAGGCGGGCGCTGTCGCCGGTGATGACGAACGACCCGGCGGGGAACATCGTGTCTCCCTGCTTGAACTCTTTTTCGGCCGCCTGCACTTTCAGATCTTTCAGGCGATAGCGCAGCGTGATCATGTTGTTCGATCCGTAGTGCGCCACCGCGAACGTCGATCCGGCGCCGGATACCGTGCCCGCGACCGCCAACACGGTCACGGCATCGACGGGCACGTCGAGCAGCGCCTTGTCCGAGATCTCCCTCACGTCTGTGTGACTCATCAACCCTATCGTCCACGACGCGTCGTCGTACGTGCGAAGATTCGGATCGGGGAACACCTGCTTCTCGAGCAGAATCTTGGCGAGCCGTGCGTACGGCTGATCGCGCTTGACGACGAAGGAGCCGGCCGGGAACGTGCCTTCTTTCAGCTTCACCTCCGATGCGGCCTTGCCGACTTCGATACCCTGCATCCTCAGAAGGTTGACCGCGACCGCGACGCGCGTCATGTCGCGCTGGCCGGCGGGAATGAGGTATCCCGCCACCGTTTCCCTGCGGCCCGTCTCGACCGAGTTGCGCGACTTCACGTAGAAGTTTTCGAGGATCACTTTCGAGAACTGCGACGTGTACTGAAGCGCCGTCAGCACGCCCGTTTCGCCGTAGTTGGTGTTGTTGCGAAGCGACCAGTCGAAGTCGCCGGTCGCGGGCCACGGACGGAACCACTCGCGCTGACTCTGATTGCTGCGTCCCGCGGTGATCGCCGCCGCGTCCGGTTGCGGAGCGCCACGGCCGCCGTTACCCAATCGGAGTTTCTGAGTGTTCGCGCCGCTGAACCCCTGAATCTCGTACATGCGGATCATGCCGTTGTGGTTCGACGACATGAACGCGAGATAGCCGGGCGACCACATGTCGACGTATCCGTGCGTCCACACGCCCGGCATGCCGTACTTCGCCATCTGAGACATCTCGAAGTTCGCCATCATCGGCAGCTCGCCGTACAGAATCGGATCGAGATTCGGATTCTGCGGCGCCTGACCGCTGAAGGTGTACAGCAGCGTCTGCGCCTGATGGAGGTCGTGCATGATCGGCGGATGCCACTGCAGATACCAGTCGAGGAGCGCGCGCATCTCGACCTGCGAGTAGTTGATGTCGCGATTGTCGTCGTGGAAGACGTATTTGCCCCAGTAGGGAACGCCCGCGCCGGTCGGCTGCCCCTCGGTTTCGTTGACGCCGTACTTGTAGTACCAATCGACGTTGCGATCGCGTCCGTCGGGATCGGCCACCGGCGTGATCGAGACAATGACGTTGTCGCGAATCTGTTTGACGAGTGGCGAATCTTCAGTGGCGACGCGGTAGGCGAGCTCCATGAGCATCTCGGACGGTCCGACTTCGCCGCTGTGCAAACCGCCCGAGAGGTGATAGAGCGGTTTGGCTCTGGCGACGACCTCTTTCGCCTGCGCTTCTGTGATTTTTCGCGGGTCCGCGAGCTGTGCGAGGTAACTGCGGTAGGTGTCGAGGTTCCTGATTGACTCCTCGGATCCGACGAAGACGACGACGAGCTCGCGTCCTTCGTTGCTCTTTCCGATCGACAGGACCTTGACTCTAGGCGACGCTGCGGATAATGCGTTGTAATACTTCAGGATGTCGGCGTAATACGTCAGTCTTTTCGGCTCGCCGACATGGTGCCCGAGTACGTCCTTCGGAGTAGGCACGCCGGGCATTTTGGGCAGATGATCGACCAGCGGGCTGATGAACTCAGGACGGGTCGTCCATTCCTTGACGAGGCGCGCAAACTCGGGGTCGTCGGACTGCTGACTGGAGGTGGCCGCGCCCCACGCGAGGACCACGAAAGAGACGAGGGCGAGAAGACGCGCAAGGCGCCGCCGGTGGGGCATGACAGAACTCCTTGATTAAGAGATACTTCGGGACAGGGAAAAAATCGTTGAGATGGTCACCGAACGGTCGATACAATTCGCCTCTTTGTATGGCGTGGGTGGTCAGGCAGGTCAGGTGAATCCGGTCCCACCCGACAGTTGTGGAAACCTATGATCAATGTTGCCGCCATTCGGATGCAGCAGTTCGGGGTGCAATTCTACCAAGCTTCCCTCACGGCCAGCGACATCGACAAACTCGTGCGTTTCGAGGTTTTGAGCTATGGGGAGAACGCGCAGCCGCCGGTGCGGGGCGGCAAGAAGATGCCGCCCGGCGTCACCGCGTCGAAGGTGAATTGGGATTTTCTGGAGCGGCGCATCGCTTCGAGCGAAAAGGCGTATCAGCGGCAGATCATTCGCAAGAAAATTGACGAGCTGGTCCAGTACTACGAGCAGTGCCGTCAGGCGCGCGACCTGCCGTCGATTCCCGGCGCGGTGATCATCTCGTGCGACGAGAAGCTGTCGTTTCAGTCGGCCGACAGCGACGGCCGCGTCGGCATCCTGAAAGTGCCGGAGCGCGAAGGCATTCTCCGCGCGATCGACGGCCAGCACCGGCTTCTCGCGCTGCACGCCGACATCGACCGGTTCGAAGGCGAAGAATTCGCAGTACCCGCCATCATCTTCGACCGCCTGCCCGAAGATCACGTCGTGCAGATGTTCGTCACGATCAATGCGAAGCACACGCGACTGAACGCCTCGCACCTGGTCAGCCTGTCGGGCCGGCAGCTCTACCGAGACGAAGCGCTCGCGACGGGCCACGACATCGTGCGCGCGCTCAACGACCGCGAGGACTCGCCGCTCTACGACGAGATCAAGATGCTCGGCGTCGGCCGCGGCCGCGTGGCGCAGGCGCCGCTCGCGCAGGAGCTGAAGAAGCTGTTCGGTCCCGACGGCGTGTTCATCACGCGCCGCGCGGGCGACGTGCACGAAGAGGCGAAGAAGTTTTTCGTGAACTACTTCAAGCAGATCGCGCTGGTCTTCGGCGCCGCGTGGAACGGACGCAAGTACAGCATCCGCTCCGCGGCGGCGCTGCGCGCGTTCGTTCGCGTCGCCCCCGACGTGATCCGGCGACTCGATCAGGAGCACGCGGATCGCGGCGATTTCCGGGCCATCGGCCGCGTCATCGCCCCGTGGGGGCGGCGCATCGGCGATCTCCGTTTCGAGACGGAGGGCGCGTGGAAGCGGAGCGGCACGACGGTCGACTCGCTGGCCAAAGAGTTGCGTCTGGCGTTGCAGTATCCTGAGGGAGCAGCCGTTTAATCCGCGAAAGCCACGAAACCACGAAACACACGAACGCCAATTCATTTTTCGTGTGTTTCGTGATTGCGTGTGTTTCGTGGTTGGCTGGTGCTGATGGCAACGCTCCTGATCACCGGCGGCGCCGGCTTCATCGGCTCCAACCTCGTTCACTACGCGCTCGACCACACCTCCGATCGCCTCGTCATCGTCGACAAGCTGACCTACGCCGGAAGTCTGCTGAACCTCGAGCGGCCGCTCAAGGATCCGCGCGTCGCATTCGTTCACGCCGACATCGCCGATCGCGGCGCGATGGCGCGCGCGTTCGCGGAGCATCGGCCGGCAGCGGTGCTGAATCTCGCGGCCGAGACGCACGTCGATCGATCGATCGACAGCCCGATGCCCTTCGCAGACACGAACGTCGTCGGCACGCTCGTGCTGCTCGACGCCGCGCGGCAGTACCTCGACGCGCTTGATGCGCCCGCGCGGGATTCGTTTCGTTTTCTGCACGTGTCGACAGACGAAGTCTACGGAACGCTTGGCGCGTCCGGACTATTCAGCGAAGAGACAGCTTACGCGCCCAACTCGCCCTACGCCGCGAGCAAGGCATCGGCCGATCATTTCGTCCGCGCGTACTTTCACACCTATCGGCTGCCGGTGTTGATCACCAACTGCTCGAACAACTACGGTCCGTACCAGTTTCCTGAAAAACTGATGCCGCTGATGATCCTCAACGCGATCGACGGTCGGCCGCTGCCGATCTACGGCGACGGCGGCAACGTGCGCGACTGGCTGCACGTCGAGGATCACTGCGCAGGACTGCTGATCGTCCTCGACAGGGGCCGCGTGGGCGAAAAGTATAATGTCGGCGGCGGCAACGAACGAACGAACCTCGACGTCGTCGATCGCATCTGCGATGTCGTCGACGAGCTGAAGCCGGAGCCAGAAAGCCGCCGCCGGCTGAAGACGTTCGTGCCCGATCGTCCGGGCCACGATCGCCGGTACGCGATCGACGCGGCGAAGATTCGCCGCGAGCTCGGATGGACGCCGCGCCACACGTTCGAGAGCGGCCTGCGAGAGACCGTGCGCTGGTACCTCGAGCATCGCGACTGGTGCGAGCAGGTGCAGGCCGGGCGGTACGATAGACAACGGCTTGGTCTCGGATGATCAAGACAGGCACGAAAACTGGTTGCATCGCTTCTCGTCGCTGGATTTGGATGCCGTGCTGAAGGGGATCATTCTCGCCGGCGGCTCCGGATCGCGATTGCATCCGCTCACGCGCGCCGTCAGCAAACAGCTCGTGCCCATCTACAACAAGCCGATGGTGTACTACCCGCTGTCGACGCTGATGTTGTCGGGCATCCGCGACATCCTCGTCATCACGACGCCGCACGATCAGGAGGGCTTCAGGCGTCTGCTCGGCGATGGAACCGAGATCGGTCTCAGGATTTCCTACGGCGCGCAGCCGACTCCCGACGGTCTGGCCCAGGCTTTCATCATCGGACGCGCGTTCATCGGACACGATCGCGTGGCGCTCGCGCTCGGCGACAACATTTTTTACGGCGCGCACTTCTCAGACTATCTGCGCAGCGCAGCGGGACGGGCAGCCGGAGCGACGGTGTTCGGCTATCAGGTGAAAGATCCGGAGCGCTACGGCGTCGTCGAGTTCGACGCGGCCGGGCGAGCAGTCAATCTGGAAGAGAAGCCCAAGAAGCCGAAGTCGTCGTACGCCGTCACCGGTCTCTATTTCTACGACAACCAGGTCGTCGACATCGCGGCGGCGCTGAAGCCCTCGGCGCGAGGCGAGCTCGAAATCACCGACGTGAACCGCACATACCTGGAGCGCGGACAGCTCCACGTGGAGAAGCTCGCGCGCGGCATCGCATGGCTCGACACCGGTACGCACGAGTCGCTGGTCCAGGCGTCGAATTACATTCAGGCGATCGAAGAGCGCCAGGGGCTGATGGTGGCCTGCCTCGAGGAAATCGCCTACCGCATGGGCTACATCGGCGCTGCGGATCTGCAGCGGCTCGCGCGCGCGATGGAATCGAGCTCCTACGGCCAGTATCTGTTTCGCATTCTCGATCACGAGCTCTGAGGTGCGGGTCGTCGCGACGGCTTTGCCCGGCGTCCTCGTCATCGAGCCGGATGTGCATCACGATGGCCGCGGGTTTTTCGTCGAGACCTACCACGCCGATCGCTATCGCGAACACGGCATCCACGGTCCCTTCGTGCAGGACAACCATTCGCGGTCGACGGGCGGGACGCTACGAGGGCTGCACCTGCAGCTGGCGCGCCCGCAGGGCAAGCTGATTCGAGTTGTCGAAGGCGAAGTGTTCGACGTGGCGGTCGACGTCCGCCGCGGCTCACCGACCTTCGGCCGCTGGGTCAGCGTGAAGCTCTCGGCCGGCAATTTCAAACAGTGTTACGTGCCTCAGGGTTTCGCGCACGGCTTCTGCGTCGTCACACCCGTCGCCCAGGTCGAGTACAAGTGCACGGATCTTTACGACTCTGTCGGCGAGATCGGCATCGCCTGGAACGATCCCGACCTCGCCATCGGCTGGCCGGTGCGCGATCCGATCCTCTCGGCTCGCGATCAACAGAACCCCACGCTGGCTGCCGTGATGGACCGGCTGCCAAAACTGTAAGTTCGCGCACAAACTCGTTGGCGGATGGCGGCTGACGATCCCTCAGATCTGTCTATTTTCCAAAGAAATCTGAAGGGCATGCCACTTGCCCTTCTATGGAGCACATCGTCGGTCTGATTACGGCAGGGCGCCGTGAATGCTGGGGGAGCCAGACCGATGGAGCAGAGGGGCACCGCAATTCCGCGATGCCCTTTTGTTTGTACGGCTGCCTGAAAGGCCCCCGCCACATCTGAAGGCCCGCGCCACATCTGAAAGGCCCGCGCCGCACCGACGCCGGGGCATGTGGCGCGGCCCTTTTAGGGCCGCGATACAATCCCGGCCCATGAAGCCGCGCCTGCTGCTCCTCGCGACCGCGGCCGCGCTGACGTGTCTTGCGCCTGCCATCCATACCCCGGTCCGCGCTGACGCTCGCCGGCCGCCGTCTCTGACCGCGCTCGTCGGCCGAAACGCTCTCACCCGCGACACCTACGGCGACGGCCTTCCCGACAGCGTCGCGGCGCGCGTCACCGTGCCGTCGGCGCCGGCGCTGGCCGACATCGAGGCGGCCACGAACCTCGCGGCGCGTCTCGGATACGACACGACCGCATTGTCGTTGCCGATCGTCGTCCGCGACAACGAGGTCGAACAGCCGTCGGCAGTCGCCGCGCCGATTCTCGTCGGTCGCGAGAATCGGTTCATCAAACAGCTCATCGACACCCGCGTCATCGACATCGCTGTCCTCAAACCGGGCCAGGGTCTGATTGCGGCCGTCGCGTCGCCGCTCGGAGGCGGCGATGGTCTGGTCGTGGTCGGCGGCGACGATGAAGGGACCGTGAACGCAGGCGTGGAGCTCGCGGCGCGGCTGCCACGCGTGGGGGGAATGACCGGCATCGCGCTGCCGGCGATTGAAGAGCAGGCCGTTCGCTATCTGCGATCGCGCGGCATCAACGTCGGCGACGCGCTGATTACGTCGCTCGTCGTCGACAGCGACAAGCGCGGCGTCGCACGGGTCGCGCTGCGCATCGACGTTCCCGGTTCGCCGCTGGGCAGCTGGACATTTCCGAAGGATACGCTCTACGACGTCAACGATCGATCCACCTGGCCGACGCTGTACACGAACAACCTGCCGACCTACGCGAACATTCCCGTGAAGATCTATGGCACGTATCTGCAGGATGACTGGCAGGCGGCCAACGGCCTCACGCTCAACCTCGGCATTCGCTACGACGTTCAAGTCGGCTCGTTCAACGAGGACGTGCCGGGGCTGCTGGCGAAGATTCAGGACAAGCTGGGGCGCGACGGAACGTTCCCGTACGACGTGTCGGTCATCGCCCAGCCGACGGCGGGCCGCGGCGATCACAACAACTTCGGTCCGCGCGTCGGCCTCGCGTGGGATCCGGCGAACAACGGCATCACCAATGTGCACGCGGCATATGGCCTGTTCTACGACAACGTGCGCACGCTGACGAACTTCAACGAGCTGACGTGGCCGCAGGCCAAGCCGATTACGATCCAGAATCCCTCGTACCCCGACCCATTCGGCGGCCGCACGCGTGAAGCGTTTCTGAGCGCCACGCCGCCGACGATCACCGTCGGCAGCAACGCGCAGATCAATCCCTACGCGCATCAGTTCAACGTCGGCGTGAATCGGCTCCTGCGACCGGACCTGGCGGTGACGGCCGATTTCACGACAGTATCGCGTTACGGCGACCGCGACGCGCCAGAGATCAACATTCCGGATCAGGTGACGCGTCAGCGCCCGTATCCGCAGTTCGTGCGCGTCAACTTCTGGCAGCCGACGGCAGACAACTACTACAAGGCGCTGCTGCTGAAAATCGAGAAGCGGATGTCGCGCCATTATCAGGCGCTGCTGTCGTACACGCTCAGCAAGGCGGAGGACGACACCTTGACGTCCGCCCTCTCAGACCATTACGGCTACACGAAGGTCCGACGCCCAGGCGTGGCCGATCGCCGTCACCGTCTCGTCGCCAGCGGTATCGTCGCGCTCCCCTACGACATGCAGCTGTCGGCGATCGGCGACTTCCGCTCCAGTCTTCCCTTCGGGCCGATCACGTCCGGTCTCGATCTCAACAACGACACGCTGTCGGGAACATCGGTGTCTGCGCCGGCGAACTCCGACCTGCCGGCAGGCGTCCTGCCGGTGTCCGGTTGCCGCGCGCTGAATCTGGACGCCATCAACGCGTTCCGGACGTCGCGTAGTCTGACGCCGGTCACGCAGGTCGACTGCCCCGGCTTCGCGAACGTCGATCTCCGTTTCTCGAAGTTCTTCCGCATCGGCGGCTCGCGAGCGGAGCTGATCGCCCAGCTGTTCAACATCTTCGACCGCGCGAACTTCAACGTGCCGGGAAACAATATCGGCGCGGGCAACGACGCGACGACCGGCCGGCCGTTGTTCGGAACCGTGACCTCGCTGCTGCCGAACATCAACGCGCCATCACGGCAGGCGGAATTCGCCGTCAGGTTCCAATTCTGATCCCATGAAACGGGTGGTTCTGGTTGTTCTGCTCGCGCTGAGCGCCGGCCGCGTCGGTCGCACCGACACCGCGCCGCCGGCGCTCGGCGACTTCTTCAAGCCGGGCATCGTGTTTCAGGATCGCAACGGCGACGGCGCCGTCGATTTCGTCGACGCGCGCATCGCGCTCGCGGACCATCCGACGGCGGGTGAGCTCGCGGCCGCCGCGGACGTCGCGGCGCGCCTCGGCTTCGAAACGTCCGCGATGAATCTGCCAGTCGTGCGAGCCTTGCCGGCAGCGCGCGCCTTGCCTGTAGCGCGAGCCTTGCCTGTAGCGCGAGCCTTTCAGGCGAGCGAACCCGACACGACAATCGAGAGCCGCTCGGCTGAAAGCCTCGCGCTGCCAACCGTGTTCATCGGAGCCGGGTCGCTGCCGCGCGGCGTCTCGCTCGACTCGCTCGGCGCATCGGGACTGAAGGCCGGCGACGGTGTCGTGTCGGCGTTCACAGTCGACGATAAGCCGGCCATGGCGGTACTCGGCGGCGACGACGACGGATTGGCGGCCGCGGCGGTGATGCTCGCGGGCCGTCTGCCGCACGTATGGGACCAGAAAAGCCCGACGACGGAGAAGATTGCCGAAGAGGTCAAAGAGCTCCTCAACACGAAAGGCATCGCTCCCGCGTCGGCCGTCGCGTCGTCGATCGTCGTGCGTCCGAACACCGACGCGGTCGAGCGCATCGTGATCGATCTCCAGATGGCGAACGGCGGCGACGTCATCAAGTCACAGGTCGCGCTCAATCAGTTCAAAGCGATCGGAAGCCGCGATCCGAAGCGCGCCCTCTCCTACCCCGCCGTCCGCAGCGTGCGGATGCGTGTGCGAGGCGTCGGCGCCGGTCCCGTCTCCGTCGATCTCCCGCGGGTGACGACGACGGAGACCGCGGCGTCGCAGCCGCCGGGCCGGCGGCCCGGCGGTGGCACGAAAGAGAACTTCGACCTGTCGACGTTCTACAGCATCGACGGCGCGCTCGCTGATTCGGACAACAACCTGATTCCGGATCGCGTCGACGTCGTGCTGAGTGCCGAACCCGACGGCGGAAACGCCGCCGTCGACCTGGCGGCCCGTCTCGGCCTCGAATCGACCGGCGTGGCGGTGCCGATTGCGAAGCCGGCGAAGACGATCGCGTCGCCGGACGGTGAGCCGATCCTCGTGCTCATAGGGACTTCGCATCCGCTGATCGATCGGCTCGTCGACGACCACAAATGGGAGCGGCCGCCGCTGGCGCCGGGTGAGGGCCTCATTCAAATCGTCAGGAAGGCGTTCGGCGAGAAGAGCGCGGTCATCATCACCGGCGGCGATGCCGCGGGCGTCGACCGGGCGGTTCTTCAGCTCGCGGAGAAGTTTCCGCACATCTGGGCGCGCGGAAAGGATCGAACGACGCTGGAGGACGTCGAGGAGGATGTCCGGAAGTTCGTTGCCGGACGATCGCCGTCCGGTCAAGCGGCCGTGAGCCTGTACAAGCTGGACAAGCTTGCCGCGCGGCTCCAGGGAAAAGATCTCGCCTCGGCGCACGTCAGAATATTTGTCGAGAAGGCCGCCGACGGTCTCGCCGACGTCGCGCGGAAGCAGGCGACCGACACGATCAAAGCGGGATCGATCGCGGTCGACGTTCAAAGCCTCGACGTGCTGAAAGCGCGGACGCTCGTCAACGACGAGTTCGATATTCCGTCCGAAGTCGACGAATTCTGGACGAAGTTTCGAAAGACGGTTCTCCCCGCCGTCAGGAAACGACAGCCGGCCGTCGTCGAGGCGCGTCTCAGCGAGCCGCCGCAAGTACGGCGCCGCATCGAGGAGCAGGCGCGCGAAGAGCTGGTGAAGGCGGGCGCCGACGACAAGGCGTCGAACGTCGTGGTGCTGTCGGCGTACAAGCAGGGTTACAGCTGGCTGTACGAGACGGTGCGTCCGGCGCTTGCCGGAAGAGATGTCGGCGCGATCAAGATCCGCTTCGGCGAAATCGGACCGCCAGCCGACTGGAAGCAGCAGGGCATGTTCGCGCCCACCCGGTGGCTGCTCGAGCTGTACCCGATCGACGAGATGCTCGCGAGCGAGCTGCACATCGACGTCGGAAAAATCAGCTTCGAGATGACCCCAATCGGATCGCCGGCGTACGAAGTCGTTGCGACGACGCCGGGCGGATCGGAACTGCTGCGGCGGACATTCGAGCCGAAGTACGTGACCCGCGCGTTCTTCGATCGCTTCCCCGATTACGAGCGCGTGCGCGTGACGACCGGCTGGATCAAAGGCGATGTGGCGAACCGAACGGTGATCGACGAACGAATCGAGACCGATCCGGAGCGGTTCTGGGATCGCTTCCAGTCGTCGACGCTTCCGGCGCTGTACGAGCACGTGATGGCGCTCGGCCGCGGCAAGCCGCGGCCCGAAGATGCGCCCTTTTTCGGCGAGCTCACCGTCGATCTCAGCCTGAGCGAGCCCGAATATCGCCTGCCGATCGACCAGGAACAGATCTCGTCGATGGAAGCGCTGCACGAGGAGATCTACTTCAACACCATTCATTTCTTCGACGTCATGGGGCGCTTTTCGCGCGGCGCGCCGCTGACCTATCCGGGCCGGATCATCCCGGTGATGCATCCGAAGGACGACGGCAAGACGGGCCACGCGAAGATTACCGTCACCGGCTTCGATGCGCCGCGACCGTCGATCGTCGTCGAGTACGTCGAGCGAAACGGCCGGCGCGGCGAAGTCCGCCTGGACGTTCCGAAGATCGCCGTGGATCGGCCGCAGACTCTGGCGGCGACCGTTCGCACCGACACGGACGGCATCGGCCGGCTCGATCTGCGCGTGAAGGTCGACACGGAGAAGGACGAGCGCGAAGCGCTCGTGCAGCGATCCGACGAGACGCGCGTCGACCGCACGGTGATTTCAGCGGAGCAGGTGAACGCCGCCTTCGCGACCCTCGGTCGTCTGCGCGCGGCCGGTCTTTACCGCGACGCGCTGGCGTACCACGATCTCGGATCGCTGCGCGTGACGATCGGATGGGAGCACGAGAGCAGACCGGCAGCCGAAATCGTCGCGACGCTCGAGCCGAACGGCGCGGCGGCGCCATTCCCCGACATCCGGAAATATCCGCCAACGAACCTTCAATGGGACACGCCGATTCCACCGCCGGAGGCGTACGGCGTCCTCGCGAAGATGTCGTCGTTCAAGGAAGCGACGGTCTACAAGGTCGGCGAGAGCTATCTCGGCAAAGACGTCTGGGCGATGGATCTGATGCCGCCGATCGAGGCGACCCACTGGTCGCAGGCCAAGCAGACGACGATGAAGCCGACGATCGTGTACTCGGCGCGGCAGCATGCGAACGAGGTGTCGTCGACGAGCCACGTGCTGAAGATGGCGGAGCTGCTCCTGACCGATCCCGCCTACCGCGAGAAGTTGAACAAGGTGAACGTCGTCGTGCACCCGATCACGAACGCCGACGGCGCGCAGCTCGCATTCGATCTGCAGAAGATCAATCCGACCTACATGCTCCACGCCGGATATCTCGGCGCGCTCGGCGTCGACGTGACGTCGCAGCAGTGGGAAAGCGATCCGATGTATCCCGAGACGGGCATCCGTCCGAAGATCTGGCGGACGTGGCTGCCGGACATCTTCCTCAACCCGCACGGCTATCCGTCCCACGAGTGGGTTCAGCTCTTCTCGGAATACGCGGCGTGGGTGCGCACGCGCGCCGTCGAGACGCGCGACTACTGGACGATGCGGGGCTGGTGGATGCCCGGGTTCGGCTGGCTCGACGACGCGCGCTATCCGCGGCACAAAGACGAGCAGATGAAGCTGCTCAACATGATCACCGGCTACGCGAAGCAGGTCCCGGGCACCGTGGCGCTGAATCAGCGGGCGTACGATCGCTACAAGCGCTACGGCTTCGACTTCGATCAGAAGAACTTCAAGCTCGATTTCACCAACGGCGTGCTGATCTACAAGTCGATCAAAGGCGCGCGCGCCAATCCGCAGAGTCAGGACTTCATGACGCGCAATCCCAACGTCACGGTGTGGGACGGCGTCACCGAAGCGCCCGACGAAACCGCACGCGGCGACTGGATGAAGCTCGTGGCCAACGCCGGCCTGCAATGGGACAAGGCCATTCTCGAATACCTGGTTCAGGGCAGGCACGAGGTGGAGCGGAAGGTCGAGCCGTTCTGGAACGGCGTCAGCCTGAGCATGAACCGCCCGCGTCCGCCGAAGCCGCCGTCGGACGCGCAAAAGAAGACGTCGACCGAGCCGCCGCAGTGATCACGGTCATTCGAAGGGCAGCGGCGAAATGAATAAGATGTCCTGCGGCATAAAGTGCTTCGTGATTTCGTGGCCGACGAATCAGCGACGTTCTGTTCTGGATACGCCCGAGCGCTACGGCGCGAGGCCGTCTGGCGTGGGGGGGCCCCACGCAAAGTAAAAGATGCGAATCGACATCAATTCGGATATGGGCGAGTCGTTCGGCGCCTACACGATCGGGCGCGACGCGGGCCTGATGAAATCGATCACGTCGGCGAACGTGGCGGCGGGATTTCATGCGGGCGATCCGACGGTGCTCCGCGACACGATTCGCCTGGCGAAGGCGCACGGCGTCGCCGTCGGCGCGCATCCCGGGTTCCCCGATCTCGTCGGCTTCGGACGCCGCGAGCTGAACGTGACGCCCGGGGAAGCGGAGGACTTCGTCCTGTATCAGATCGCCGCGGTCGCCGGCGTCGCGGCGGCAGAAGGCGTTCCGATCCAGCACGTGAAGCCGCACGGCGCGCTGTTCAACATGGCGGTGCGCAGTCGCGAGCTGTCGGCGGCCATCGCGCGCGCGGTTGCCGCGTTCGACAAGACGCTGATCCTCTTCGGCCTCCCCGGATCGGAGATTCTCGACGCCGGGCGCGCCGCGGGCCTTCGCGTTGCCGCCGAGGTGTTCGCCGATCGCGCGTACGAACCGGACGGATCGCTCGCCTCGCGCCGCAAGCCCGGGTCGGTCATCCACGATCCCGATGCCGTCGTCGCGCGTGCCGTCCGAATGGTGAAGGACCGCACCGTCGTCGCCATCGACGGTTCGGTCGTGGCGCTTGAGGCGGACACGATTTGCGTTCACGGCGACACGCCGGGATCGGACGACCTCGCCGCCAGAATCCGCGCGGGCCTTCATGCGGCCGGCGTCACCGTGAAAGCGATTGGCCTCTCATGAGCACCATTCCTCAGGACGTCCGCAGCACCGAAAGCGAAACGGCCGGCCTGGCTGGCCAACGCGCCGAAGGCGAGGCGGCGGCCGGCCTGTTCGGATGGTGGCGGGAAGCCGATGCGCGCGCGCGCAACGCCTTCGTCGCGGCCTCGCTCGGGTGGATGCTCGACTCGTTCGACGTGATGCTCTACTCGATCGTGCTCGCGGCGCTCGTCGAGGATCCGACGATGCACCTGTCGCTGCAGACGGCCGGAATTCTCAACTCGATTACGCTCATCGCGGCGGCCGGCGGCGGCATCGCGTTCGGCGTCATCGCCGATCGCATCGGAAGAAAGCGCGCATTGATGGCGGCGGTGCTGATCTACTCGATCTTCACCGGCGCGTGCGGCTTCGCGCAGTCGGCCCTGCAGCTCGCGCTGTTTCGCGTCGGCCTCGGTCTCGGCATGGGCGGCGAGTGGGCGACCGGCGCCGCGCTCGTCTCGGAAACGTTCCCGGCGCGTCATCGCGGCAAGGCGCTCGCGTTCGTGCAGAGCGCGTGGGCGATCGGGTACGGGCTCGCGGCGCTCGTCAATCTGCTCGTCCTGCCGGTGTGGGGATGGCGCGGCGTGTTCTTCGTCGGCGTCCTGCCTGCGCTCTTCACGCTCTGGATCCAGCGCCGCATCGAGGAGCCGAAGATCTGGCGAGCGGCGGCGCCGACCGAACGCGGCCGCTTCAGCGCGCTCTTCAAGCCGGAGATCGCGGGCGTGACGATCGCGATCGCGTTGATGAACTCCTGCTGTCTGTTCGCCTGGTGGGGTCTGAACGCGTGGGTCCCGGCGTACCTGCGGCTCTCGCCCGCACAGGGCGGCATCGGCCTCTCGTCGACGACGATGTCGTTGTTCGTGATCGCGATGCAGGCCGGGATGTGGTTCGGCTACGTCAGCTTCGGCTTCATCGCGGACGCGATCGGCCGCAAGCCGACGTATGTGTTGTACGTGCTCGGCGCGGCCGTCCTGCTGCCGCTGTACGGCGTGCTGCGAACGCCGGCCGCGCTGCTGTTCCTCGGCCCGTTCGTCGCCTTCTTCGGCACCGGGTACTTCAGCGGACTGGGCGCCGTCGTCGCGGAGCTCTATCCGACTGCGGTACGCGCGACCGCCGCCGGCTTCTGCTACAACTTCGGCCGCATCGCCAGCGCCGCGGCGCCGTACTCGATCGGGTCGGTGGCGGCGACGCGCGGCTTCGGCGTCGCGTTCACGATCACCGGAGCCGCGTTCATCCTCGCCGCGGTCTGCTGGATCTGGATCCCGAATACGCGGAATCGGGAGCTCGTCTGAATTGTGAGATTGCAGATTGCAGATTTCTGATTGCTGATTGAATTCCTGATTGCTGATTGAATTCCTGATTGCATCCAATCAGCAATCAATCAGCAATCTGCAATCAACAATCAGAAATTTCTACGTCGCCGAGCCCCGCACGTTCTTATTGAAGAACTCGAGCGTGCGCTGCCACGCCAGTTTCGCAGCCGCTTCGTCGTAGCGCGGCGTCGTGTCGTTGTGGAAGCCGTGCTGTGTCCCCTCGTACACGTACTTCGTGTAGGTCTTGTTGTTCGCTTTCAGCGCTTCCTCGAAGGCGGGAATGCCGGCGTTGATGCCCTGATCGTTCCCGGCGTAATGCAGCATCAGCGGCGCCTTGATCTTCGCCGTGTCTTCGGCGCTCGGCTGCCGGCCGTAGAACGGCGCGCCGGCCGAGAGATCCGGGCCGAGGCGCACCGCGAGGGAATTCACCACGCCGCCGCCGAAGCAGAAGCCGACCGCGCCAAGCTTGCCGCTCGATTCGGGACGCCCGTTCAACCACTTCGCTGATGCGACGAAGTCCTCGAACATCTTGGGCCCGTTGACTTCGCGGAACTTCGCGGCGCCCTTCTCGTCGTCGCCGGGATATCCGCCGACCGACGTCAAGCCGTCGGGCGCGAACGCGATGAAGTTCGCGATCGCGAATCGACGCGCGACGTCTTCGACGTACGGATTGAGTCCGCGGTTCTCGTGGATTACCAGGATCGCCGGCAGCTTGCCGCTCGCGCTCGCCGGCCGCACGAAGTAGCCTTTGATCAATCCGTTGCCTTCGGGCGACGGCACGGTTTCGTACGACGTCTTCAGCCGCTTGTCGTCCTTCGGCACCTGCTGCGCCCACGCATAGTTCGGCTTGAGGCTTTCGTAGATGGCCATCGCGGTGACGCCGCCGACGGCGTACTTGCCCAGCCGATCGATGAAATCGCGGCGGCTCATATCGCCGTGCTGGTACTCGTGAAACAGATCGAGGACTTCCTGCGGATAGTCTGACGCCTTCTTTCGTTCCATCGCAGTCACTCCTTATTCACTCGCTCGCGGGGAACTTCTCTTACTCGCGTGGGGGCCCGCCCCCGCGCGGGGCTCGAGGCTGCCTCCGCTCGCTGATGAGGGCGAGAGTATACTGCGGCCGTGCGCCGCGCGAGCCACCTTGCGCTGTTTCTTGCCGCGCTGCTCTCGCCGGGCTGCCTCGTCCTTTCACTGCAGCCGGCGTACGACAACGACTCGATCGTGTCCGACGATGCGCTCGTCGGCGGCTGGTCGAACGCCGACGACCAGACCGAGGCGACGATCGAGCGCGGCGAGTGGCGGTCCTACAGGATTGTGTACAAGGATCGCTTCGCGACTCGTACCTTTCAGGGCAACCTGACGAAGATCGGCGCCGCGGTCTTCCTCGATCTCACCGAGCTGCGCGGCGTCGATCCGGGTCCGTACCTCGTCCCGGTGCACGGCGTCTTCCGCGTGGAGATTGCCGGCAACACGCTGACGGCGACGCCGTTCGACTACAACTGGTTCTCGCGCGCGCTGGCGCAAAAGACGATCGCCAGGCTGACGGCCGCGCTCGACGATCGGCGCAACGCGATCGTCGCATCGCCGACGGCCGAATTCCGCCGCTGGCTCGCGCAGCCCCCGGACGAGGCGTTCGCCGCGCCGATGACCTTCAAGCGAACGCGATGACCTCTCATTCGATTCGGACGATTCGATCGGCGATTCTCGGGAACCGCTCGAAGACGGCCGGGTCGTGTCCGGGGATGACGAGCTTCGGATCGCTCGCGAGGCTGCGCATGCGATCCTGCGTCCGCAGATTCGATGGCGCGTCGAGCGTCTGCGCGACGGGTTGGTGCGTTTCCAGATTCTCGTACAAATACATGTTGTCCGACGCGAGCACCACGGTATGCCCGCTGCGCGCCTGCACCGTGACGAACTGCGACTGCCACGTGTGGCGGCCGCCGACGCCGAACGCAATCCCCGACAACGACGTGTCGTCGTCGCCGCGCACGAACGACACTTTGCCCTGCGTGTTGCGCTTCACGATTTCGAGGACGTCCTCAGCATCGATGCCGCCGTGAGTATTCGGCGCCTGCCATGCTGCCCCGGTGTAGTAGTCGTACTCGTCCTTCTGAATCCACACGCGCGCCGACGGGAAGAGATCGATGCCGCCCGCGTGGTCCCAGTGCATGTGCGTCAGGAAGATGTCGGTCACCTCTTCCGGCTTCAGTCCGAGCGGCGCGATCGCATCCGACGGCTTGACGAAATCCTTCACGGTGAACTGCCGGAAGTACCTGTCGCGGTGGAATCCTGAATCGACGATCGCGATCCGTCCGTCCGTCCCCTTCAACACCCAGATCATCATCGCGATGTCGAGCCTGCGCTGGCGCTCGGCGCCGGCGACGAGGCCTGCAACCGGAAAGTTGGCGAGCGTCGCGTACCGGACGGCGTACACCTCGTACTTGTCCGCCTCAGCGAGGACGATCGCGCACCACACGAAGACGAGCAGCACGATCGATGTTCTCTTCACGGCTCCCTCAGCGCGCGGCGCAGCACCTTGCCCACCATGGTCTTCGGCAGCTCGGCGCGGAATTCGATTGCCGCCGGAACTTTGTACGGCGCGAGCTTCTCGCGGCAGTACGCACGGAGATCGGCTTCCGTCGTCGACTGGCCGGCGCGCAGCACGACCCAGGCTTTCACCACCTCGCCTTTGGTTGCGTCGGGCATCCCTGCAGCGCCGACTTCCGCGACCGCGGGATGCGAGGCCAGCGCCTCCTCGATCTCGCGCGGCCAGACCTGGTATCCGCTCGTTTTGATCAGGTCCTTCTTTCGGTCGACGATGAACACGTAACCGTCGTCGTCGAGATATCCGAGGTCGCCGGTGTGCAGCCATCGGCGCGTACCGTGCTCGTCGACGTGATCGCGCAGGACGAGCGCGGTCTCGTTCGGCCGGTTCCAGTAACCGGTCATGAGCTGCGGCGCCGACAGCGCGATTTCGCCGACCTCGTTCGCCGGCATGACGCGCGTCCCCTCTTCGCCGTCGAACACACGCACGTGCACGTCGGGCAACGGCATGCCGACCGATCCAATCTTGTTCGGTCCGCGCAGCGGGTTGACCGACAGCGCCATCATCGATTCGGTCAGGCCGTAGCCTTCGACGATGCGGCCGCCGGTCATCGATTCGAACCGCATCTTCGTGTCGGCCATCAGCGCCGACGCGCCCGAGAAGCAGAGGCGGATGGACTTGAAGTCGACCCTGCCCTTCTGCACGTCGCGATGGTTGAGCAGCGCGATGTACAGCGTCGGCACGCCGTTGAAGAACGTCGGCCTGACGCGCCGGATGGTCGCGACGACGTCGTCCAGATCGCGCGGATTCGGGACGAGCGCAATCGCGTTGCCGGAGATGATCGAGAGCGCCTGCACGCCAACATTGCCGTACACGTGGAACAGCGGCAGCGGCAGGAAACAGATGTCGCTTGGTCCGCCCGCCGCCGACGCGTTCCATGCCTTGATCTGCAGTCCGGCCATGACGTACGCGCCATGTCGGCCGAGAACGCCTTTCGGCGTGCCCGTGGTGCCGCCGCTCATGAGCAGCACTGCCGGATCGTCGGCGGCGACGTCGGGACGAGGGGGGCGGCGTCCCTTGTTGACGAGGAGCAGATGCGCGAGGTCGTGGTCGCCGGCCGCGAGCGTCACGCGATCGCCGTCGCGCTTTTCGCGCGCGATCGTGAACAGCAGCCGCAGCAGCGGCGGAAAGTATTCCTTGATGTTGGTCGCAATCACCCGCCTGATCGGCGTGCGCGGCTGCACCTGCTTCACGCGGGGATAAAACCGCGTCAGCGTGACCATGGTCTCGATGCCGTGCTCGCGAAGCGGACCCTCGAGCTCGTGCTCCGTGTAGATCGGATTCAGCGGCGCGACGATCGCGCCGATCTTCCACGCGCCGAATTGCGCGATCTGGAACTGAGGGCAGTTGGGTAACAGCAGCGCCACGCGGTCGCCGCGCTTGACGCCGAGCGAGGCGAATGCGGCGGCGCACGCGTCGCTCAGGCGGTCGAGCGCGCCGTAGCCGATCGCTGCGCCCTTGAAGAGCAGCGCGGGTTGGTTCGGATGATCGCGCGACCAGTCGGCGAGGTAATCGATCAGCGTGCGATCGGGGTACGGGGCCAGCGTGCGGGGAACGCCTTCGTCGTAGTGCGCGAACCAGGGCGCGTGCATCCGCGCGCGATTATATCGGCGGGAGCAAGCGCGCGATTGGAAGGGGTGTCGCGCAGCCCTTCAGGGCTGCCGGCGTGGGGCAGGCCTGAAGGCCCGCGCTACGCGACGGTCGTCGCGAGCAGCATCAGCAGCAGCGCCTTCTGTCCATGCAGGCGGTTCTCCGCCTGATCGAACACGACGGAGACGTCCGACTCGAACACGTCGGAGGTGACTTCTTCGCCGCGATGTGCGGGCAGGCAGTGCATGAAGAGTGCGCCCGGCCCTGCGGCTGCCATCACGTCTTCGTTCACCTGGAACGGCGCGAACACGCGGCGCCGGACATCCGCTTCCGCCTCCTGACCCATCGACGTCCACGTGTCGGTGTAGACGGCGTCGACGCCGGCGACTGCATCGATTGCTTCGTTGAACAGCCGCAACCGCGCGCCGTGCCGCGCGACGCTCGTCGCCTGTTGCACGACGGAATGCGGCAGCTGGTACGATTCGGGGCTCGCGACGTGCACGTGCACGCCGAGCATCGCCGCGGCGTGGACGAGCGACGTCGCCACGTTGTTGCCGTCGCCGACGTACGCGATCGTCCGCCCGCGCAGCGTCCCGAGCCCGAGCCGCTCGCGAAGCGTGAGGAAGTCGGCGATGGCCTGGCACGGATGTTCTTCGTCGGTGAGCGCGTTCACCACGTGCAGGCGCCGCGCAGAGGCGGCGAATTCCTGGAGCACCTTCTGCGAGAACGTCCGGATGACGACCCCGTCGACCCATCGCTCCAGATTACGGGCCACGTCGGCGACCGGCTCGCGGCATCCGAGCGCCACGTCGGGCTGCAGCGGCACGATGTGGCCGCCGAGCTCGCGCACCGCGATCTCGAACGTCGTTCGCGTTCGCAGCGACGGCTTGTCGAAGAGCAGCGCGACGTGCCGCCCGTCGAGCGCGTCGGCGGTCGGCGCATGGCGGCCGAGCGAGCGATCGGCCTTCACCTGCGCCGCGAGCGCCAGGCAGTTCTCGAGATCGGCGGCGTCGAAGTCGAGGACTGAAAGGAAGTCTTTTTTCCGGGCGACCGTTGTTGGCATGGGGATATCAGGTGCGATAGTCGGCGTTGATGCGGACGTACTCCGCACTCAAATCACACGTCCACACCGTCGACGATACGGTGCCTGCGCCGAGGTCGACCGACACGGAAATGTCCTTCCCCTTCAGGTACGCCGCGGCCTGCGGCGCGGCTTCGTCGTGCGGCTTGCCGTTCTTGAACAGGACGATCGAGCCAATCATCACGGCGGCGCGCTCGAGCTCGAACGCCACGCCTGCGCGGCCGGCGACGGCAATCAGGCGTCCCCAGTTCGGGTCGCCGCCGTGAATCGCCGTCTTCACCAGCGGCGAGTTCGCGATCGCCTTCGCGGCACGGCGCGCCTCGACGCTCGACGCGCCGCCCGTCACGGTCACCGTCACCAGCTTGGTCGCGCCCTCGCCGCCGCGCACGATGCCGAGCGCGAGCTCGCGGCAGACCGCCTGCAGCCCGGCGACGAACGCGCCGTAGGACGTTTCGTCGACCACCGCGCCGCTCGCGCCGTTGGCGAGCAGCATCACGCAATCGTTCGTCGAACACTCGCCGTCCACGGTGATCGCGTTGAACGTGTCGTCGACCGCTTCGCGGAGCGCGCGCGCGAGCAGTGGCTGCGGCGCCGCCGCGTCGGTCGTCACGAACGCGAGCATCGTCGCCATCATCGGCTCGATCATGCCGGACCCCTTGGCCATGCCGCCGATGGCGACCTCGCGCGCTCCGATGGCGATCTGGGCCGCCGCTTCTTTCGGGAACGGATCGGTCGTCATGATCGCGCGCGCAGCCGCCGCGCCCTGATCGGCGCCGAGCGCGCGCATCGCGTCCGGCAAACCGCTGCGGACCTTCTCGATTGGCAGCGCCACACCGATGACGCCGGTCGACGCGACGAGCACCTGCTCGGCCGGACAGTTCACGAACCGCGCCGTCTCGGCCGCCATGTCGCGCGCCGCCTGCAGACCTTCGTCGCCGGTGCAGGCGTTCGCGCAGCCGCTGTTGACGACGATCGCGCGGGCGACCCCGCCCGAGCGCGCGAGATGTTGCCGTGACACGACGACCGGCGCCGCCTGGGCGCGATTGACCGTGAAGACCGCTGCCGCCGTCGCCGGCGACTCGGAGACGAGCAGCGCCAGGTCGAGCCCTTTGTTCGCTTTGATCCCGGCGCTGATGCCGGCCGCGCGAAAGCCGCGCGGCGTCGTCACGCCCCCCTTGACCGCCGAGAAGGCCAGTGCCATCACGCGAGCGGCGCCGCCGCCGGCTGGGTGTCGCTGCGCTCGATGTGAACGGCGTTCTCTCGCGCCGTGTCGAGCGGAACGACCATGCCGTACTGCCCGCACGTGCGAAAGTGGGGACACTTCACGCAGTCGGTGAAGATCTTCTCGAGCAGCCATGAATGCGGCACGATCGAGAATCCCATCTGGCTGAAATATCCGGGCGCGTGCGTGAACGCGCAGAGCTTCTCGTAGCCTTCCCTGCGCGCGCGCAGCCGCAGCTCTTCGACGATCATCACGCCGACGCGGGCGCCGCGCGCCTGCCGGTCGACGGCCAGCGACCGCACCTCGGCGACGTGCGGGCTGAGCGGCGCGAGCTCGGCGCAGCCGACGATCCGCCTTGCGCGAACGGCGACGACGAAGCGGTTCGCGTGAACGGCGAGCTCGCCGAGCGTCCGCGGCAGCAGATGCCCTTCCTCCCGGTTTGCCGTGATCAGCGCGTGAAGCTTCTTCGCTTCGGCGGCGTCGGCCGTCCTCAACGTGATGCGGCTCGCCGACGACGCCCGCGGCCGTGGCGTTTCGATCATGCGGCGGCTCCGAACGCGGTCAGAGCCGCGTCGAGACGGCCGAGCGCCTCATCGGCCTCGGCCTCGGTGATGACGAGCGGCGGCAGCAGCCGCACGACGGTGTCGGCCGTTCGATTCACGATGACGCCGCGTTCGAGGCCGGCGGCGACGACCGGCGCCGCCTCGCGCGTCAGATCCACTCCCCACATCAGACCCGCGCCGCGCACGTCTCTCACGAACGCGTGCTTCGAGGCCATCGCTCTGAGCCTGGTCTCGAAGTGCCGTCCGACGCGGTTCACCTGCGCGATCAGCCCGCGGTCGACGAGCTCCTCGAGGACGCACAGAGCGGCGCGACAGGCGAGCAGATTGCCGCCGTAGGTACTGCCGTGATCGCCGAACTTGATCTGGTCGGCGACCTCCTGGCTGACGAGCGCAGCGCCGACCGGGACGCCGCCGCCGAGCGCCTTGCCGATCGAGATGAGATGCGGTTGCAGGCCGAGGGCGCGGGAGTAAAACGGCTGGCCGGTCCGGCCGAGCCCGCTTTGCACTTCGTCGGCGATGAACAGCGCGCCGCTCTTCGAGCACGCTTCCGCGATCGCAGCCGCGAAAGCCGGCGTCAGCGGGCGGATGCCGCCTTCGCCGAGAATCGGCTCGGCGATGATTGCCGCCGTCGCGCGCGAGGCGGCCGACAGCAGCGACGCTGCGTCGTTGGTCTTCACGAACCTGACGGTCGGCAGCAGCGGCTCGAACGGCTCGCGGTAATGCGCATCGGAGGTGACCGAGAGCGAGCCGAACGTGCGGCCGTGGAACGATTCATCGAGCGCGATGAACTCGGCCCGCGGCTCGCCCTTGCTGTGCCAGTACCGCCGCGCAAACTTCAGACACGCTTCCACCGCTTCCGTGCCGCTGTTGCAGAAGAAGGCGCGCGGCAGCCCCGAGAGGGCGGCAAGCCGCTCCGCGAGCTGGCCCTGATACGGGTGATAAAAGAGGTTCGACGTGTGGATGAGCGTCTGCGCCTGCTCGGCGACCGCGCGCGCGAGCGCCGGATGGGCGTGGCCGAGCGCGGCGACGCCGATGCCCGACAGCAAGTCCAAGTATTCGCGGCCGTCGGCGTCGTAGACGCGGACGCCATTGCCGCGTACGAACGTCACCGGACTGCGGCGGTACGTCTGAAGGACGTATTGCGATTCGCGGGTGACGATGTCATCCATCACGACAGTCATTCTTTATTCTCGCGGGGCCTCTGTACCCCCCGCTCGCCTCGCTCGCGCCTTCGCGCTCGCTCGAGCTGCAGGCGCTGCGCTCGGGTGTCTCCAGAACAGACCGTCGCCGACGCCCGTCCTCGCTCGGCTCAAGCCTCGCGCTACTCTGCGACGCGGTAGCGCGAGCCTTTCAGGCGAGCGTCCGTGCGCTGCCGACTTTCAGGCGAGCGTTCGTGTCGCAGTCCGCAATCAACCTCGTGGCGCGCGGCGGAGTGTCGCTTTCCGCCGCGGCGACGAGCGCAGCGGCGTCGCGGCCGTCTACGATCACGACGTCGTCCACGCCGCCTGCGAGCGCGTGCTCGCAGGCGCGGAGCTTCGCGATCATGCCGGCCGTCGCCGTCCCGCTCGACACGAGCTCGGCGAACGCCGCCGATTCGAGGAGCGGCAGCGTCGCGCCGTCGCGGCCGAGCACGCCTGGGGTCGTGCCGGCGATGACCAGACGCTTTGCCGACAGCCGCGCCGCGAGATGAGCGGCGAGCGTATCGGCATTCACGTTGAGCAGCGTCCCATCGCGGCCGATGCCAATGCAGGCGACGACCGGCACGAAACGATCGCCGACGAGCGATTCCAGCAGCCGCATGTCGGCGTCCTTCGCCGGAACGCCAACGCGGCCAAGGTCCACCGCGCGCCCGTCGGCGGCACGGTGCGGCGCCGCGAGCTCCGACAGTCCGCAATTCGCGTCGGCGCCCGTGAGTCCCACGGCCGGCACGCCCGCTGTATTCAACGCCGCGACCAGTCGCGTGTTCACGGCGCCGAGGACTGCGACGACGACTTCGAGCGTCGCACCGTCGGTGATCCGCAGTCCATCGACCTGCCGCTTCTCGAGCCCTGCGTGTTTCAGCGCGGCATCGATCTCCCTGCCGCCTCCGTGAATGATGACGAGGGGCGCGTGAACGTCCCCATCGCCGATCGCCATCCGCGCCACTGCCGAGACCACGCCCGCCAGCAGCGCGCGATCTTCGAGCAGCTCGCCGCCGAACTTGAGGACAAGCGGCCTTCGGCGAGCTGCGATCCTCACAACAACCCGGTCCTCTCGTCGATCCCCAGCATCACGTTCATGTTCTGCACCGCCTGGCCGGATGCGCCCTTCAGCAGGTTGTCGATGACCGACACGAGAACCGCGCGGCCCGAGTCGTCGACGCGCCATCCGATATCGCAGAAGTTCGTGTGGGCGACGTGTTTGATCTCGGGCAGAGACGACCCGACGAGCCTGACGAACGTCGTGCCGGCATACGCCCGTTCGTACACGTCGGCGAGCGCGTCTTCGGTGGTTCCGGGCGCGACGCGGAGGTAGATCGTCGCGAGAATGCCGCGGTCGAGCGGAACGAGATGCGGGGTGAACGTCACCTGACGGCCGACGCCTTGTTCGATTTCGGCGCCGTGCCGGTGGTTGAACACGCCGTACGCCGACACGCTGGCGTGGCACTCGGAAAAATGCGTCCGCTCGGACGGCGTCTTGCCGGCGCCCGACACGCCCGATTTCGCGTCGACGATGACGTCGGCGGTCGGCAGCAGCAGGCCGGCCTCGACGAGCGGCGCGATAGCCAGGAGCGCGGCCGTCGGATAGCACCCGGGGTTCGCGACGAGCTGCGCGCGCATGACGGCGCCGCGCTCGCGTTCGGTGAGCCCGTACGCGACGCCGGCGGGAAGCCGATGCGTTTCGGGATACCACCGCGCGCGCACTTCGTCGGCACGCAGCCGGAACGCGCCGGAGAGATCCACGACGCGGACGCCGGCGTCGACGAGCGCCGGCGCGAGTTCCGCCGCGGCCGTGTCGGGCAGCGCGAGGAACACCAGGTCGGCGTCGTTCCTGAGGGTCTCGGGCGACAGCGGCGTCACCGAACCGCTCCACAGCCGCGTCAACGCCGGCAGCCTGCGCGCCGACGCGGCGGTCGTCCCCGACGACATGGCGGCCGTGAGGCGGACCGTCGGATGGCGCGACAGCAGGCGCAGCAGCTCCTGGCCGGTGTAACCGGTCGCGCCGGCGACGGCGACCCGCGTGAGCGCGGCGCCGGCAGCGTCGTCGGAAGCGGCTGGCGCGGGGTGCGCGACACTATGCATCGGAAAGCATAGATATACACGCTGATCGCAGTTCAATCAACAAAAATCGATGTATACTCATCATCGTCTCCTGCATGAAAGCGCGCCGCCAGACCGTGCTCCTGGAACTCATCGATCACGAGGCGCTGCACAGCCAGGAATCGCTGCGAAAGCGGCTGCATCAGCGCGGCTTCGAGGCGACGCAGGCGACGATCTCGCGCGACATCAAGGAGCTCGGCCTCGTGAAGCGCGCCGGCGACGGCGCGTACCAGCGGCCGGGCGTCGAGGCGCCGAATCCGGAGACGGCGCTGACGGCGCTCGAGCGGGCTGCCGCCGAGTTCCTGCGGCGCGTCGAGCGGGTGCAGCAGCTCGTGGTCATCCGTACCGACGCCGGCCAGGCACAGCCGCTCGCGATTGCGCTCGACCGCGCGCAGCTGCCCGAGGTCGTCGGCACGATTGGGGGCGACGACACGATTCTCGTCGTGGCGCGCGGCGCGCGCAGCGCGGCGACGCTGGCAAGACGCTTGAAGGATTTCACCGCCGAATGACACGGATCGCGCTCGCGTATTCCGGCAGCCCCGATACTTCGCACGCGATCGAGTGGCTCGCCGACGTTCATGCCGCCGAGGTCGTCACGCTGACGCTCGACCTCGGGCAGGGGCGGCGTCTCGAAGCCGTTCGCGACCGCGCGCTCGGGATGGGCGCGTCGCGGGCCCACGTGCTCGACGTCTACGAAGAGTTCGCCCGCGAGTACTTCCTCCGCGCGCTGAGAGCGGATGCGCTGCTGGTCGAGGGACGATCGCTCGTCGGCGCGCTGAGTCGTCCGCTCCTTGCGCGGAAGCTGGTCGAGATCGCCGAGATCGAACAAACGACGACCGTCGCGCACGCGTGCGCGGCGAGCGATGCGCGGATCGCCACCGCCGTCCGCGCGCTGAAACCTCACTTCGCCGTCGTGGCCGTGCCGCGCGCCGGCCGCGCCGACCAACCCGCGCGCTCGCGATCGGCTGCTGAGTACCCGAGCGAGCCGGCGTTCGTCGAGCTCGCCTTCGAGCGCGGGTCGCCCGTGGCGATCAATGCCATTCCGATGCCGCTGCTCGATCTGGTCGGCAGCCTCGACATCATCGCCGCCGCGCACGGCGTCGGCCGTTGTCACGGCCTGGAAACGCCGGCTGCCACCGTGCTGAGCGCCGCGCACCGGGCGGTCGAAGCGCAGGCCGCCGACGAACATCTGAGTCGTCGATACGCCGACGTCATCGAGTCCGGGGACTGGTTCACCTCCGAACGCGAGGCGCTGGACGCGAACGTCGCGCGCGCGCAGGAGCGCGTTTCCGGCATCGCTCGCCTGAAGCTGTTCAGAGGTGCGTGCGAGATCGTCGAGCGGCGCAACTTGGAGCTCAGAGGTCGGAGGTCAGAGCTTCTCGCCTCTTCGCGGTTGTCCCGATGACAGCATTGTGGTCGGGCCGGTTTGACGGCGCACCCGATGCGGCGGCGTTCTCGTTCGGCGCGTCGTTTCGGTTCGATCGGCGGCTGTTCGAAGACGACGTGACCGGCAGCCTGGCGTGGGCGCGCGCGCTCGCGAAGGCCGGCGTGCTCGCCGACGATGACGCGCGGCGCATCGAAGACGCTCTGAAGACGATTCTCGAACAGGGTCGATCCGATCCGTCGTTCGTGAACGGCCCGGACGAAGATGTGCACAGCTTCATCGAACGGCTGCTCGTCGAGCGCCTCGGCGACGCGGGACGGCGCCTGCATACCGGGCGCTCGCGCAACGAGCAGGTCTCGCTCGATCTCCGGCTCTATCTGCGTCGCCGTATCCCCGAACTGCAGCGCGCGGTCGCCGCCGTCGTGGGCGCGCTCGTGCGGCAGGCCGAAGCTGCCGGCGACGGGTTGATGCCGTCGTTCACGCATTTCAGACCGGCGCAGCCCGTCCTCGTCTCGCACTTCCTTCTGTCGCACGCGGCTCCGCTGCAGCGCGATTACGCGCGCTTCGACCAGGCCCGGCAGGAAAGCGATGCCCTGCCGCTCGGCAGCGGCGCCGTCGCCGGCACGGCGTACGAGATCGACGTCGAGTTCCTTGCGCGCGAGCTCGGGTTCTCGCGCGTCGTGGCCAACAGCATCGACGCGTCGTCGGATCGCGATTTCGCCGCCACGTTTCTCTACGCGTGCGCGATGACGATGGTCCATCTGAGCCGGATCGCCGAAGACCTCATCATTCTCTGCGGCGACGAATACCGGTTCTTCGAGATGTCCGACGCCCTGAGCACCGGCAGCAGCATGATGCCGCAGAAGAAGAATCCGGATCCGCTGGAGCTGGTGCGAGGCAAGGCGGGCCGGACATTTGGCCATCTGATCGCCTTGATGACCACGATGAAGGGCCTTCCGACCGGCTACAACAAGGATCTGCAGGAAGACAAAGAAGGCGTCTTCGACGCCGAAGATACCCTCACGGGCTGTCTGGCGATGGCGCAATCGGTCATCGACGGGCTGGCGCTGAACCGCGATCGCGCCGCGTCGGCGGCATCGGGCTTGCTCCTCGCGACCGATGTCGCCGATTACCTGGTCGGCCGCGGGGTCCCTTTCCGCCGGGCCCACGAAATCGTGGGCGCCCTGGTACGCCAGCTCGCTGCGGAGAAACGGGATTTCGCGTCCTTGTCGCTCGACGACTGGCGCGCCGCCAGCGACTGGTTCGAGGCGGATATCGTCGCGCGGATGACGCCCCGTGTATCGGTTGCCGCCAAACGGACCCCTCAGTCGACAGCGCCGGCCGCGGTCGACGGCCGGTTGCGTGAAATTCGCGTGTGGCTCACTGCTGTGCTAAGATGACCACCGCCTTTCGGCATCCCCATTCCCAGCCAGCGGTTCGTCGGGAGATTTGATGCAACAGCGCCAGCTTCGGCTTGGTGACATTCTGGACGATTATTGTCCTCGCGAACGCCGCGTGACGAACCACGCAGTCGTTGCGATGGTCGGCCCCGATGTGAAGCAGACGCGGTGTACGACCTGCGACGCCGAGCACGAATACAAGCACGCCAAGGTTCCGCGCCAGCGGAAGAAGTCCGATACGCCCAGCGCGCTGTACGCGCAGGTTGCGGCGGGCGCGCCCAAGCGCGTCGTCCACGAACCGGTCGACGGCCAGGCCGACGCGGACGCGTCGAAGGAGTTGCCGGAGCCGGTGCAGCTCGCGGAACCGGAAACGGCGTCGGAGCCGATCGATCCACGGCCGGAGGCGGAACCGATGGTCGCCGCGGGCGACGAAGACGACGTTTCGCGCGACGACGATGAAGGTCCGGTGCACAGACCGCTGATTCGCGCCTCGCTGCCGCGGCCCGAAGGGCAGCAGCCGCCGGCGCGTCCGATTCCAGAATTCACCATCCGTCAACCTGGTGGACGGCCGAACCGGTTCCGGCCGCGCCATCAGCGAGGCGGCGCGTCCTTCTCCGGTAACAACCGCTCGAACGGCGGCTTCGGCGGACCGATGCGCGGCAACACGCGGCCGCAGGGCGTCCCTTCACGTACGGCCAAGCGCCACGGCGGCGGCGGACGCAAGCGTTCCAAGTAACCAGAGCTGATAGGTGACAGCGGACAGCTGATGGCTGGTGCTGCTGTAACTTTCAGCGCTCGGCTATCAGCATGTCGGACCTTTCTGGTAAACACGGTCTCATCGTTGGCGTCGCCAACAAACGATCGATCTCCTGGGCGATCGCGCAGGCGGCGGCGGCGGCGGGAGCGCGCCTGGCACTCACATTCCCGAGCGCGCGGCTCGAGGAGAACGTACGAGAGCTGGCGGCGACGCTCGAGAATCCCGTCCTCGCGCCATGCGACGTCGCCAGCGATCAGCAGATTGGCGACCTCGCGGCCACGCTCCAGCACGAGTTCGGCGGCCTCGATTTCCTGGTGCACGGCGCCGCGTTCGCGCCCGCCGACGCGTTGAGCCATCCGTTCGTCGAGACGTCGCGCGAGAGCTTCCGCGTGGCGCTCGACGTCAGCGTCTATTCGCTCGTCGCCCTGACGCGCGCGGTCGTGCCGCTCATGGAACCGCGCGGCGGCGGCAGCATCCTGACGCTCACCTACATCGGCAGCCAGCGCGTGTTTCCGAATTACAACGTGATGGGCGTGGCGAAAGCGGCGCTCGAATCGTCGGTCCGTTATCTTGCGAGCGATCTCGGGCCGAAAAACATCCGCGTCAACGCGATCTCGGCGGGCGCGATCAAGACGCTGGCGGCATCGGGGATTTCCGGATTCTCCAGCATCCTGCAGGTGTATCGCGATCGGGCGCCGCTGCGGCGTGGCGTCGATACGTCAGAGGTCGCTGACGCAGCGGTATTCCTGCTGAGTCAGGCGTCACGGGCTGTCACGGGTGAGATCGTGATGGTTGACGCGGGTTTCCACGTCAACGGCGGCATTTAGGTTGCAGCCCAATTACCCAACTGGCAACGGGAGGCCGCATGCTCAAGCGCTCATTCGTCATGCTCATGCTGACCGCTTCGATCGGCGCATGCGCTCAGGCCGCGCGCGTGCAGTCGAGCAGTGCGCTCGACGACGCATCGATTACCGCGCGAGTCAAGACGGTGCTGTTGAACGACACGCAGGTCGCGGCGACCAAGATCGACGTGGTCTCCAACCAGGGCGTCGTGACGCTGAGCGGCTCGGTGAAGTCGAAGTCCGACGAGGCGCGCGCGATGGATCTCGCGCGGCGTGTGCAGGGCGTGCGCGACGTCCGCTCGCAGCTGCAGGTCAGCTCCATTCCTCAATCCTGATACGCGACCGGCAGACGCCGATCTCCTCGAGCAGCTTCGGCACCTCGTCGACGAGTGCCGGCGGGCCACAGACGAAGCAGAGCGTCTCCGCGTCGTGGACCAGCTGCCCGAGCTCGACGCGGCCGATGCGTCCGCGCGCGCCGCGCCAATCGATCGTGTCGCCGGCGCGCGTGACCGTCTGACGCAGCTCGATGTGCCCCGCGTCGGCCAGGGCGCGCAGTTCGCTCTCGTACGCGAAATCGTCCGGCGTGCGCGCGCTGTAGAGAAGACCGACGTTCGCGTGTGGAATCTGCAGCGCGTGCCGCAGCATCGCGCGCAGCGGCGCGATGCCGCTGCCGCCTGCGATGAAGAGGAATCGTCCTTCGACGGGCGCCGCGGGAAACGTGAAGGTGCCCAACGGTCCTTCGACGTCAACCGTCACGCCGCGCCGCAGCGTGAACGGCGGACCGCCCTGCGGATCTTCGTCCATGCCGACGAGCAGCTCGATCCAGCCGTCGCGTCGCGCATCCTCGGGCGCGCACGCGATCGAGTACGGTTTTCGCGTCTCCGATCCCTGGTTGCCGACGAGCACCGCCTGTCCCGCGGCGTACTCGAACGGGTGACCGTCGAGATCGAGCCGCACGATGTGCGCGCGCGGCGTGGCCGGCAGGACCTCGCGAATCGGCAGATTGAGGATCACAAAACTTGTATGCTACCCGGCTGCGACGTTATGTCGTGGATATGCCCGAGCGCAACGGCGCGAGGGCATCAGCGCGTGGGGATGGGCCCCACGCGAATACGAAAATGCTATTCCGCAGGGCGCGAGGACTGCTGCTGCGCTTCGTGCGCCGCCGCGCGCTCGCATCCGTCGTCGGGATCGCGCTCGCGGTCCCGGGGGCGTGGATTGAATTCAGCGGACGCGTCAGCGCGTGGTGGATCGAAGGGCTCGCGCTGATTAGCGGCGCGACGGGCCTGGCGCTGTTGTGGACGGGTGTGAGCGGGACGAAACCCGATTGGATCGAGTAGGCGCGCGGTTCAGAGCACTCCTACGGCGGCCCTCTGCAGATCCAATTCGGACACGGCGGAGATCATCGGCAGCAGCATGTGCCGGCTCGCATCGGGACCGCCATTGACGCGCTTGCGGCGAGTCTTGTCGCGGTACATCCGGCTGTCGGCCGTCGCCAGCAGCGTTTCGTACGTATTGCCGTCGTGCGGGAACACGGCCGCGCCGACGCTGATGGCCAGCGGCAGCATCTGTCCGGGCCGCGCCTCGAACTGCAGGCCATCGACGGCACGCTGCAATTCCAGGCGCTTGCGCTCGGCCTCGTCGGCGCCGCATCCCGCCAGGACGACGATGAATTCGTCGCCCGCGTAGCGGACGCAGACGTCGTACGGCCGGATCCCGGCACGCAGCACGGTAGCGATGTCGCGCAGGGCGCGGTCGCCGACATGGTGGCCGAACGTGTCGTTGATCTCCTTGAAGTTGTCGAGGTCCATGACGAGCAGCGAAACCTCGGACTTCAGCCGCTCCGCCCGCGCGAGCTCGCGCGTGAGGTGCATGAACATCGAGCGCGTGTTCGGCAGACCCGTCAGCGGGTCGGTGAGCGAATCTTCCTGCGTCTGTTCGAAGACCATCGAGTTGTAGATGACCGCTGCGGCCTGCTCCGAGATGCGATCGAGCAGGCGCCGGTGGTCGTCGGTGTAGACCGACGGTTCGGTGTGATAGACCGAAATGGTGCCTATGAACCGTTCGTTGAAGAGCAGCGGGCACACGAGCGCCGAGTGCAGCGTCGTGCGATCGGACGGCTGACCCGCCGCTTCCAGATCGGCGCTCGGGCGCGCGTTGACGAGCGGGCGGCGATTGCGCGCGACCCAGCCGGTCAGACCGTGGCCGTTGCGAATCGTGAGCTGCTGAATCGTGTCCGACTCGACGCCGGTCGCGAAGCGGCAACGCAGCGTCTCGGTGTCGTCGTTGTACAGGAACAGCGCGCAGCAGGAGAACGGCACGATGTTGCTCAATTTCGAAGAGATCAGGGCCATCGTGTCCGACACGCCGAGGCTGCTGCCCATGGCCTGCGCGATTTCGTACAGCGCGTAGATCTCGCGGTGAGCCAGCGCGATGTCCTGGAACACGTTGGTTCGTCCGGGCGAGTCGTGCACCAGCCCTACTGCCGGTTCGGCTGTCGGCAGCTGCGCGGCCACACGCGTCAGCTTGCGCGCCGGTTCCTGGCTCGACTCAGCTTCCGCGGCGAGCGCCGAGTACATGTCCACGAACGTCTGCACGACGCGCGGATCGAGCGCCTTGCCGGCCTCCTGCCGGACGAGGCCGAGCGCGGCCTCGAGGCTCATCGCCTTGTGATAGGGGCGCTCCGACATGAGCGCGTCGAAGTAGTCGACGACGGCGAGGATGCGCGCGCCGAGCGGGATCTCGTCGCCTTTCAGGCCGGCAGGATACCCCTTGCCGTCCCATCGTTCGTGATGGCTGAGGATGAGGGGCGCCACCGGGTACGGGAAGGGCACTCCACTGATGATCTCCGCGCCGACCTGCGGATGGATGCGAATCTTCTGGAATTCTTCCTGAGTGAGCGGACCCGGCTTCGACAGGATGTGTTCGGGCACCGCGAGCTTCCCGATGTCATGCAGCAGCGCGGCGGTCTTGACGCCCTGGATCTCGTTTTCCGCCATGCCGAGCGCGCGCGCGAGTCCGGCGGCGTACACCTGCACGCGCCGGATGTGGCTCTGCGCCGTCTGATCCTTCGCGTCGATGGCCAGCGCGAGCGCCTCGATCGTCGCGAGGTGCAGGTCCGACACCTGCGCGACGTGCCGCTGCTGATCGTGGATGCGGCCCATGTACACCTTGTAGGTGCGGTAGATCAGATACGGCGGCGCGGCCGCGAGCGCGGCGAACCAGTACCCGCCGTGATACACGACCGTCGTCGCGACCGCCGCGGCGCCGGCGCCGACGAAATAGCCCGGCGCGCTCCACAGGAAATTCTCGTTCCACACGCGGACGATCGACTGCTTGGTCGATAGTCCAATCGCCGTCGCGACGAGCACGGTGTTGCAGACGAAGTACGCCGTCGCGGCGCCGACGAGCGGTTTCGGGATGTCGACGAACGAGAACTGCACGCCGGGCGCAGTGCCGCCGAGCCATGTGTAGACCGTGCCGGCCGCTTTGACGGTGAGCACGAGCGACGCCATGCTGAAGAGCGTGCGGTACGGCGCCGATCGCGACTGCGTCCGGAACGTGCACTGACTCCACGCGCTCGCCGCGCCCACGACCATCGTCGGGTTCGCGCCGAGGAGCAGCAGCGACAGGAAATCGACGGCGTACGACACCGACATCGTCGACCCGCTGCTCGCGAGCGGCAGGCTCACTTTCAGCGCCGAGGCAAGCGATGAGAAGCCGAGGAGCGCCGCAAACAGCACGAGGTTATCGATGCTGCGTGGCGCGAAGATCGTGATGGTGAGGGCGCCTGCCGTCAGAACGGCTCCGACATAGAGCCGTGCGGCAATGGGCAGATCCTTCATGCTCAGCTTAGGGGGAGCCGAGTCCGGGAATCATCCCCGAAATCGGACGTTCAAACCTCGGTTTCGCGCGTCCGGCGTGTCGCCGGCCGTGCTTCGGGCTCCAGCTGATACTCAACGATCTTTCGATAGAGCGTGCCGCGGCTGATGTCGAGCACGCGCGCCGCCTCTTTCTTGTTCCACTGCGCCGCTTCGAGGACCCGCACGATGTGCGCGCGTTCCGATTCGGCGAGCGTCGGCATGTGCTCGCCCGATGGTTGCGGCGCGGAGGTCGAGGCGTGGAGGAACTCGACGTCGGACGCGCGGATCGTGCGGCCGGGCGCCGACAGCGCCGCGCGGGACACCGTGCTTTCGAGCTCGCGGATGTTGCCCGGCCAATGATAGCCCACGAGGAGATCGAGCGCTTCACGCGAAAACGCCTTATTGTCGAGCGGCAACCCCTGCGCGGCGCAGTACCGCGCGAGGAATCGCTGCGCGAGCACGGGAATGTCGACCTGCCGCTCGCGCAGAGACGGCAGTCGGATCGCGAACGCATTCACCCGGTAGTAGAGGTCCTCGCGGAAGCGGCCGTCGCGCACGAACTGCTCGAGCGGACGGTTGGTCGCCGAGATCAGTCGGAAGTCGACCGAGATCGACTTGTGCCCGCCGAGACGTTCGAAGCGCCGCTCTTCGAGCACGCGTAACAGCTTGGCCTGCGCGATGAGCGACATGTCGCCGATTTCGTCGAGGAACAACGTGCCGTCGTTGGCCAGCTCCAGCCGTCCGGGCTTCCGATCGTGCGCCCCGGTGAACGCGCCCTTTTCGTACCCGAAGATTTCCGATTCGAACAGCGTATCGGGAAGCGCCGCGCAGTTGACCGCCTGGAACTTCGCGACGCTCCGGCGGCTGAGCTCGTGAATCATGCGCGCGACGAGCTCTTTGCCCGATCCGGTCGGGCCGAGCACGAGCACGGAGATATCGGATTTCGCGGCCGTGCGGATCCATTCGAAGACGATCAGCATCTTCTCGTCGCGGCCGATCATCTCGCGGAACCGCTGCACCGACGGCGACTGATCCTCGGTCGAGACGTTCGCGCGCCGTTCGAGGAACTGATCGAGGAGGTCGACGATGGTGTCGTTGGCCGGCCGTTCGATCGCGTAGCGAGGCGGCGAGCCCGGCACAACGCGCGCGACGCCGAAGTCGGCGAGCTCGCGCACGCAGTTTTCCACGTCGAGCCGCAGGCGGCCGAACGTCTGCATCAGCGATTCGACGTCGAAGCTCTCGTCGGGCCGCGCGCTGAGATAACGAAGAATGCCGGCGCGCAGTGGCGACTGCACCAGCGTTTTGAAGCGGGTTTCGAGCTCGCCGCCCGCGTCGGGCCGCGCGGTCGCTGCCGTGCTCGCACGGCGGGCGCTGAAGGTCAGGTCATCCATTATGTGCACTTAGGATATCGGCCGATCCGGGGCCGACCGACAGGGCATGTGGCCGACCCGCAAGACGGCCCGATCGGCCGCCGTGCCGGTCATTTCCGTATCACGACAGCGCGCCGCCTAGGCCGATTCAGGCGAGCGGCGAGTCGAAGAGCCGCGGTAGTAATCGGTCTGATATCGCTCGATGAGCGTCTTCATCTCCACGGCGTCGCCCTTGCGGTGGCCGTGGCAGACGATGGGATCGGATCCGCCGCTCGTTTCCACGAGCACGTTCGACAACAGAAGGCCGGTGTCGATGCGGACCGACGAAATGTGCGCCATGTGAATCGTCTCTTCGCGCTTGCCGATCCAGCGCGGCGTGTGCTGGACGACGCTCGTCGGCGTGATAAGCACCTGCGTCGGAAACAGATGATTGCCGCGGCTGATGCGGCTCGCGCGAAACACGTCGCCGCTCGCGAACGGCCGCCCCTTCATCCACACCCAGAACGCGAGCGCCACGACGACGGCGGATGCCACAGCGGCCGTCCACCAGAGCCAGTCCTGCTCGCCAGTCACAAACGCAGATGTTAAGCTATTTCAACCCTCAACTTTCAATGCTCAAATTCTCAAGGAATGCTCTCAACCCGTTTCTCGAACGGTGAGAGTCGAGCGTCGAGAGCTGAAAAGGAGAATCCGTTGCCGTATCGCGCTCCCGGTTCGCCCGGGCACTCGCGTCAGCAGTTCCTGTCGGGCAAGCCGATTCATTATTACCGCCCCAAGGGCAGCGCGGACATCCGGCATCTGATCGACGAAGGGTTCCAGGCCTTCAACGCCGGCCGGTTGTCGGAGGCGTGCGCGATCTTCACCGAGAAGATGCTCGATCCGAAGAACGACACGACGATCGGGCTGACTGTGGCAGGTGCGATGACGCCTGCGGGACTCGGCGGCTGCGTGATCGAGATGATGGATCGCGGCCTGATCGACTTCGTCATTTCGACCGGCGCGAACCTGTATCACGATCTGCACTATGCGCTGAATTTCACGCTGCGGCGCGGATCCCCGTTCGTCGACGACCGCGAGCTGTACGAGGACGGCGTCATTCGGATCTACGACGTCCTGTTTCCCGCCGACGTTCTGCTGCAGACCGACGCGTATCTACGCGACTTCCTGGTCCGCTCTGGCCTCGACGAGGCGATCTCGACGGCCGACTTTCACTACCGGCTCGGGATCGATCTGCTCGAGCGTTTTCCGGGTTGCGAGGAGCACTCGGTCGTCGCCCGCGCGGCGCGTCTCGGCGTACCGCTGTATACCTCATCGCCGGGCGACAGCTCGATTGGCATGAACATCGCGTATCACGAGCTCATGAACGGCAGCCGCTTAATGATCGATCCGAACCTCGACGTCAACGAGGTCTGCGCGATCGTGCTGGCCGGTAAGCGCAACGGCTGCGTCATCCTCGGCGGCGGCTCGCCGAAGAATTTCTATCTCCAGGCCCAGCCGACGCTGTGGGAGATCTACGGTATTGCGAAGGGCGGCAATGATTACTTCATCCAGATCACGACGGATCAGGTCGTGTTTGGTGGATTGTCGGGCGCGACGCCGGCGGAAGCGGTCAGCTGGGGCAAGGTGAATCCGGGCGTCCTGCCGGATACGGTCGTCGCCTACTGCGACTCGACCGTCGCGTTCCCGCTCTTCTGCGAGTACGCCGTTGGGGCGCCGAACGGCCGCCGCCAGCGCAAAGAGCTCGTCCACAAGCGCGCGGAGCTCGTCGCGGCGCTGACGCGCGAAGCCAAGGCCGCGCAGGACAAGAAACTCGAACTGAAAACTGAAAAGTAATGGGAACACTCTCGTCCGAGCTGGCATCGCACGCCGAGCGGCTCACTGCGCGGCCGCGGATCTATGCCGACGCGAACGTCCCCGCGGGCATCGTCGCCCACATGCGGCTCCGTCTGCAGTGGGACGTCCTCTTCGTCCTCGAGGACAACGAGCTGCGGCGCGCGCCGGACGTTCGTCACTATCAGCTCGCGCAGCAGCTTCGGCGCACGCTCGTCACGATGGATCGCGATTATCTGGACAATCGCCGCTTCCCGTTGGGCGAGAGCGGCGGTGTGCTCGTGATCAACGCCCCCGACGAGCGCGAGCTCTCGTCGCTGCTCGATCGCGTCGATCGCCTCCTGTTCCACTCCGACAACGGCGAGGAGCCGGTGCCGTTGCCTCTCGAAGGACGCAAGCTGCAGATCAACACCGACTGGGGCCGCGACTGATGATCGGCGTCGAGCTCCTCGATTCGTACGCCGTAGCCGTCTCTGTCGACGACGGCGGACGCGTGCTCGCGCGCGCAACGGCCGAGCACGAAGCCGGCGTCGGCGCCGCCGCCGAATTGGCCCTCGATCAGATCGGGCAGGGCGAGGCGATCGACGGATCGATCGGCATCGCGTCTCCGAACCCGGCGTCGCCGGCTCTCGTAGCGGTGGCGGACCGATTGGCGAGGCGCGGGCGGGCGTCGGCGCTGCCGCGCGCCGTGTCTTCGTCGGGAACGGCGGCCGCCGTTGCCGAGGCGTGGGTTGGCGCCGGACGTGGCGTCCGCGAGGTCGTCTATTTTGCCGTCGGCGATCGCTCCACGGCTGGGATCGTTCGCGGCGGCGCCCCAGTGGTCGGCAGCCGCGGACGCGCGGGATCGGTCGCGTGGCTGTCGCTCAATCCGGTCGAGCGCGAGGATTACCGGAAGACCGGGTGCCTCGAAGCGGAAGCCGCGGCGGCCGGCATCGTCCGGCGGTTGATCTGGCGCATCAAAGCGGGTGATCGATCGCGCATTCAGGACGCCGTCGACGACTTGTCGGCGATCACGCTGGACCACGTGCTCGACGCGGCGCGCGGCGGCGACGGCGTGTCGATCTCGGTGGTCCGCGACACGGCGAAATATCTCGGAATGGCCGCCGCAAACCTGGTTGTCGTTGTCGATCCGGACATGCTGGTGCTCGGCGGCATCATGGCGAGCGCCGCCGATCTGCTGCTCGAGCCGATTCGCGCCGAGATCACGCGCCGGCTGCCGCGCGTGATGATGGACGAGCTCGCGATTGCGCCGGCGACGCTCGGCGGCGACGCCGCCGCGATTGGCGCGGCGCGCCTGGCCGCGGCCGCGCCGGAAGGCGGGGCCCCCATCGCGCGGAATGTGCGCGGTGGGGTGCTTGAATGATCGTCCTGTCAGGCGCGGCGCTGGTGCTGCCTGACCGCATCCTGTCGCCGGGCACGCTCGTCATCGACGGCGATCGGATCGTCGAGATCCGCGCCGACGCGCCGTCTTCCGGCCACGCGCATCCGCTGTTCGCGTTCCACGGACATTACATCGTGCCCGGCTTCATCGACGTCCACGTTCACGGCGTCGAGGGAATCGACACGCTGGATGCCGCCGCAGCGGGAGGTTCGATCGCGGCGATTGCCGAACGACTTCCGAAGTACGGCGTGACGGCGTTCTGTCCGACGACCGTCGCCTGCGGACCCGAGGCGCTGCGCGGCGTGCTCGATCAAGTGCGGCGCGCCCGCGAAGCGCCGGCGCCACGGGCCGCGCGCGTGCTGCCGGCGCATCTCGAAAGCAATTTCATCAACCCTGAATACAGGGGCGCGCAGCCGTTGTCGTGTTTGCGCTCGCCTAACCGCATTCACCAAGGCTACGGCGGTCCACCGAAGCCTTCGGCGGAGGCGGAAGGCTCGCGCTCCAGCGCCGTTGAGCGCACGGCCGCCGTGGAGCGCGAGGCCGCGATGGATCGCGAGGCTCCAGCCGAGCGATCTGACTTCGACGCAATCGCTATCGTCGCCGAGATCGAGCGTGCCGCGCCGGACGTCGGAATCGTCACCCTCGCGCCGGAGCTCGAGGGCGCGCTCGACCTGATTCGATCGCTCACGTCCAGCGGTCATCGCGTGTCGCTCGGGCATTCCGGTGCGACATACGACGAAGCTGTGGCCGCGATTGCCGCCGGCGCACGTCACGCGACCCATTTGTTCAACCGGATGCCGCCGATCAATCACCGGCGCCCGGGCCTGGCCGGCGCGATCCTGCAGGCCGACGAAGTCGCCGCGGAGATCATCTGCGACGGGTTTCACGTGCATCCGGCGATCGTCCGGACGGCGATCGCGGCGAAGCGGCCGTCGCGCGTGTTCGCGATCACCGACGGGACGGCGTTGTCAGGCCTCGGCGCGGGCGCTCGGGCGATGCTCGGCGGTCGGACGATTACGGCGGGCGAATCGGCGGCCCACCTCACGGACGGGACCCTCGCCGGCAGTACGCTGACGATGGATCGCGCATTTCAGATGCTGGCAGGCTCTATCGGTCTGTCGGTCGTCGACGCTGCGACGATCTGCGCGACGACCGCGGCCCGCGAGCTCGGGCTCGTCGGTCACGGCGTGCTGGCCCCCGAGGCGGTTGCCGACGTCGTGGTGCTGGACGGGAATTTTGCGGTCGTGCAGACCTACATCGCGGGCCAGTTGGTGTACAACCGAGCGGCGGAGACGACGGTGCGCCCCTTCGCGTAGACGCCGGCCTGTCTCGGCCCGAACCCGCGATCGGTGGACGTCGTCTAACCACCGGAATGGAGGGTTCTCTCATGCGCGCGGCGATTTTTCTGGCGCTCTTGTCACTCTTCCCAGCGGGCTGCGTCGATATCGTCGGCGCGGACATCCAGCAGGTCGTCCGGGAGCAAAAACACTTCAGCACGACCGGCAAGCCCGAAGTCGTGCTGTCGACCTTCGATGGCTCGATCGAAATCCGCCCATGGGACAAGCCCGACGTGCAGGTCATCGTCGAGAAGCGAGGGCGCGACGATGCGGCGATCTCGTCGATTGAAGTCCACGCGGAACAGTCGGGCAACCGGGTCGTCGTCGACGTGACGGCCGAGAAGCACGGCGATCGCGGCTTTCACCTCACATGGAACTTCGGTCGATCCGCGAAGCTGATCGTGTCATTGCCAGCGGAGTCCGACGTGACGGCGAAGAGCGGCGACGGCTCGATCGACGTCGAGCGCATCACCGGGAAAGTCGACCTGCGTTCGGGCGACGGCAGCATTCGCGCGCGCGAACTGTCGGGCGAGGTGAACGCGAGCACCGGCGACGGCAGCATGACGCTCGAAGGAAAGTTCGGCGCGCTTCGAGTTCATTCCGGCGACGGCAGCGTGCGGATTCACGCCGCGCCAGGAAGCACGGCGGCGAGCGATTGGGATATTTCGACCGGCGACGGATCGATCACGCTCGAAATTCCGGACGGCTTCGGCGCCGAGCTCGACGCGCACACCGGCGACGGCCGCATCCACGTGAACGAGATCACGCTGTCGAACGTGACCGGCGAAATTCGCCGCAACACCGTCCGCGGACGACTCGGATCGGGCGGCAGCGCCGTGCGGCTGCGCACGGGCGATGGATCGATCACGCTTCGGAGATCGTGAGGTTGCTGGTTGCGGATCACGCCCAGTCCCCAGCAACCAGCGACTGCCCAGCCCCCAGTCCCCAGCACAGAGTCAGTCTTTGACGACCCGTCCGCCCGTCACGAAGCGTCGGTAGCCGGAATACTGCTCTTGCTTGCGGATCGATTGCAGAGCGCTCCTCACCATGAGCAGCGTTTCAATGGATTCCGGCAACAGCATCGCGTCGTCGGGATCCTTGAATGCGATCGTTTTGTATCGGATGGTGCGATCGTAGCGGTCGATCACGATCCATGTCGGCAAGCCGTGCTTTATTTGCTGACGCGCTGACACTTTGATCGTCGCAAGGCTTGCGAGATGGATTTCTACTCGTAAGACATCGTAGGTCGGCGTGTCTATCCAGACGCGCCCTCTCAGCTGGACCGGGAGTGTCCAGCTGAAACAGTCCGGCCGCCCATTCACGTCTTCGACCAGCGTACCTTCACCGCTTGGGCCCAGACTCATGAAGTCGATAAACAAGACGTCGCGTTCTTTGCCCTTGCCGAAGCCTGCAGAGGAAAATTTGTAGTCCTCGCGGTTGGCTGGCAGCAGGAATGCCAGCGGCTCGGGCGACAGCGGATTCGGGTCTGTGCAACCGGCATGGTCGGTCTTATCTTTATCGCGCGGTGCGCGGCCGTTGATTCTCAATAACCTTCGTACGACGGTGGCACCAGTTGCGCCGTCGCCGTCGCCGGTGGTACCCGGCTCGATGTGTAATTCCGATTCGGTGACACGCAAAAACCCCATCAAAGAGAAGTCATGCGTAATCGGCTGAACCGTTGTTTTCTCGATGCAGATGACATTTTGGACTCGCCTGTAATATTCAGCCACGCGCTCGCCAACGCGTGTCAGGACGGCTTGTACATCAAGAGGCGCCTGCGCGGCCGTGCCCGTCGCAGTGAGCGCGGTCGCGGCGATGGCGGCGAAGACGCTACGCCCGTACGTATCGTTGGTCCGCATATACCGTGGGATCGATGACGCCCGCCTCGAGGAAGGCATCATGCCGTTCGCGGCATTTGCTGCACATGCCGCAGTGCGCACCCTCTCGCGGGCTCATGCACGAGAGCGTGTGTTCCAATGGAACGCCGAGCGCGAGACCGCGGCGGACGACGTCGGCTTTGCTCAGGCCGGCGTAGGGCGCGTCGATCGTCACTTCATGCGCGAGCCCGAGCGACAGCGCGTGAGCCATTGCCGATCGGAACTGCGGCGTCGCGTCCGGAAAGGGATTGTGCGCGAGCGTGCCGAGCACGAGCCGATCGAGCTTCGCGGCGGCGCAGTACACGCCCGCCTTGCCGAGCAGGATGATGTTGCGGCCAGGGAGATACACGTCTTCGTCCGGCGTGTGATACGCCGGAGGCCGCCCTTCGATCGCCCAGTGCGTCGCGGCGTAGACGTCGCGCACGTCGACCGACAGCGACGCGAGAGTTCGCACGTGCGACGCGAAAGGGCGCGACGCGAGCAGCTGCGCGATCGCCACGCGCTCGGCCGATTCCCACGCGAGCCCGACGCTGATGTAGATCGGCTGCACGTCGCCGCGGCTGCGATGGATTTCGTCCGCGAGGAGAACTGCGCTGTCCAATCCGCCCGAGAGAAGCACGGCCGTGCCGCTCATGCCGACGCGATTCTATGACAGAATTTGATTATGTATTCCGTTACGAAGCGCATCGACTTTTGCTACGGGCATCGGCTGCTCGACTACGACGGAATCTGTAAGCATCCTCACGGCCACAACGCATCAGCCGAGATCGAGGTTCGCACCGGAGCACTCGACAATCGCAACATGGTCTGCGACTTCAGCGACATCAAACGCGTGATCAAAGGCTGGATCGACAAGGAGCTCGATCACAAGATGCTGCTGAGACACGACGATCCGCTCGTGCCGCCGCTTCGACAGCTCGGCGAGCCGGTCTTTCTGCTCGACAGCAATCCGACCGTCGAACGCATCGCGCGTCTCATCTTCGAATACGCGAAAGAGCAGGGCTTCCCGGTCGTCCGGGTGAAAGTGTGGGAGACGCCGACGTCGTTCGCCGAGTTCGCAACCCAGTAGCCGCCGCGCCTTGCCGTTCTCGCTGTACGTGTTCGATCTCGACGGAACCCTCGTCGACTCGCGCCGCGATCTCGCGGAGTCGGCCAACGAGCTGCTGCGCGTGTCCGGCGCGTGGCCGCTGCCCGAAGAAGACATCGGACGAATGGTGGGCGACGGTGCCGCGGTGCTCGTCGACCGCATGTTCGCGGCCAGCGGCATCGCGCAGCCGCCGGATGCGCTCGCGCGGTTTCTCGCGATTTACGATGGCCGCCTCCTGAATCACACGCGGCCCTATTCCGGAATCCGCGAGACGCTCGATCGACTCATCGAGCGGGCGCCGCTCGCCGTGTTGACGAACAAACCGATTGCCGCCACGCGCCGCATTCTGGCGGGACTTCAACTCAACGGTTATTTCGACGCGTCGTTCGTGATCGGCGGCGATGGTCCGTTCCCGCGCAAGCCTGACCCGAGCGCACTCCGCCACCTCGCTGCGATTGCCGCGACAACGGTCGCGTCGACGCTGTTGATTGGCGACTCGCTGATCGACTGGCGCACGGCGCGCCAGGCCGGTACGGCGTTCTGCCTTGCGCGTTACGGTTTTGGTTTCGGAGGAATTCCTCGCGACGCGCTGAGTCCGGACGACTGCATCGTCGACGATCCCTTGGCGCTGCTCGCGATGTAGGAATTTGCTACAGGATTTTGCGCTCCACTGTCGGGCTTCGCTGCACGTCATTGATACGCCAATCGAAATCGTTCGCTAATGAAGTGGCACTACCATTGCTGAGATAAGCCCCCGTCCCTCGGCCGAGGTCAAGCGACAAATCGATTGTTCGACCACGTAGAATACCGAACTTATGCCGACGCCACTGATTGAGGGCCATGGACGATCCACGGGTCTCGTCGAAGTCCTCGATCGCGTCCTCGACAAAGGTCTCGTGGTGGCGGGCGATATCAAGGTTTCGCTCGCGGAAGTCGAGCTCCTGACGATCAGGATTCGACTGCTGATCTGTTCGATCGACAAGGCTGAACAGATCGGACTCGATTGGTGGAAGTACGACCACCACCTCTCGCCGGGGCGGCAGGCGGTGTCGGCCGAAAACGAAGAACTACGCAAGCAGGTGCGTGTGCTCGAGCGTCGACTCGCGACGCTGATGCGGCGCCGAACCGCGACGATGAGGTAGCCGCGCGCGCCGCAAGGAGAGTTCGATGCCCGTTGAACGTGCAGCAGGCGGCACAAGTCTTATCGACGTCCTCGACCGAGTGCTCGACAAGGGGATCGTCATCGATGCATGGGTGAGGGTCTCACTGGTCGGCATCGATCTCATCACCGTCGAAGCCCGCATCGTCGTCGCGTCGATCGAGACATACTTGAAGTACTCAGAAGCGGTCGGGTCGCTCGCGCCGGTCGCGAAGCCGGCGATCGAGAGCAAGGGATATGAGGAAGTCGTTGCTGAAAACGCCGCCCTCAGGGCTAAGCTCACGCCTGGCGCCGCCGGCCGCACTCGTCGCGGTCGACGCCGCGCGAAGGCCCGCGAGCAGGCGTAACGGTTCGACGCCCTACACCGGCGTCCCGCGCGTTCGCGTCGCGGTCGAAGAAGCCTCCGCGCTGAGCGACGAGGAGCAGCAGCAGCTCGCGGCGCGCGTGCGGCTGCTCGAAGGGTTCATCAGCCGTACCGACGTCTCCGACACGGCCCAGCACGCACTGCAGTGGATCGGCGAGACGCTCGGCATCTCGAAGTCCATTTGTCTCGTCCGGCCGATGGGCGATCCCGCGCTGTTCGCCGCCGGCCAGTACGGCTTCACCAATCCCGCCGCGTCGTCCTTCACCGTCTCGCTCGAGGAGTGGGGCAACCCGCTGGTCAACGCGCTGAACAACCGCAAAGAAGTCTTCTTCCCTGACGCGCACTCGGCTGCCGATCGGAAGCGGCGCCCGGCGACGCCGTTCGACGACGCGGCGTTCCACGTCGTGCCGCTCGGCGTCAGCGGCGTCGGCGACGAAGCGTTTGGCCTGCTGCTGCTCGACGGCCGCGCGCCGGTGACGTCGGAGCTGCACTGGTTCATCAGCGTGTTCGTCCAGAAGCTCGATCAGATTCTGCGGCAGCAGGCGCTCACCGAAGGAGGCCGCAAACAGGGCCGCGAGCGATCGCTGCTGTACAGCATCATCAACGCCGTCAGCGATCCGATTCTGCTGACCGATACGGAAGGGCGGCTGCTGATCGCGAACCAGCGCGCGCTGACGCTGTTCACGGCGTCGGAAGAAGAGAGCGAAGGACGCCGCGGCGCGGTACGGATGAACAACATGCTGCTGTCGTCGGCGCTCTCGAGCAAGGCGATCGAAGAGACTGGCGCCAGGCGGCGCGAGCTGCTGCTCGTCAACCCGGCCGACGGTTCGGACCTCGTGTTCGAGCTGCTCAGCACCGTCACCGAGGATCCGCGGCAGGGCAGCGGCGTCGTCTCGATTCTCCGCAACGTCACCGACCTGCGCCGCGCAAGCGAGGAGATCGAGGAGAACTATCGCAAGATGCGCGTCGCCGAGGCGCAGGCGCGCGCCGAGAGCGATCGTCTGAACCTGATCATCGATTCGGTCGCGGATCCGATCGTCGTGACCGACGCGTCTGGCGCGACCTCGCTGATGAACGAACCGGCCGAGCGGCTCTTCACGATTCCGTCGGGCGCCAGCGAGATCGAGCAGCGTTGGGTGCAGACCAACGACGCGCATTTCTCGTCGTTCATCGCGGGCATGCTCGTCAGCGCGGATCAACGCCGCAACGGCGAGATCGGCCTCGTCGATGCAAAGGCGGGCGAGCCGATGCCGGTCGAGGCGATTGCCGGAAAGATCCTGTCGGAACACGGCGAGCTGAACGCCGTCGTCACGATCCTGCACGACCGGCGCGAAGCGATCGAGAAAGCGGAACTCTACGAGCAGCTCCAGCACGCGGCCGACGAGCTCGAGCGAAAGATTCAGGCCGCGACGGCCGATATCGCGCAGCAGAACGAGCTGCTACGGCGGCAGGCGATCGAGCTGGAGCAGGCGTCGGCGTTGAAGTCGCAGTTCCTCGCGAACATGTCGCACGAGTTCCGCACGCCGCTCAACGCGATGCTCGGCTACACGTCGATGCTGCTGCAGGGCGTGGCCGGCCCGCTCGAGGCGCCCGTCAAGCGGCAGCTCGCGCGCGTCGAATCGAACGGCCGCCACCTGCTGACGATCATCAACGAGATTCTCGACATTTCCCGCATCGAGGCCGGCCGCATGCCGCTGCAGGCCTCGAAGTTCAAGATCCACGACCTGATGTCGGAAGTACGGGCCGAGCTCGACCCGATCATCCTGCGCTCGAAGCTCACCGTGACGATGCAGCTCGAACGCGATCTGCCCCAGCTCGTGACCGATCGCCAGAAGGTGAAGCAGATCCTCGTGAATCTGCTGAGCAATGCGGTCAAGTTCACCCATCACGGCGGGGTGACGTTGTCTGCGCGACGCAACGCGCGAGACCGCACGATCGCGCTCGCCGTGACCGACACCGGAATCGGCATCTCCGCGGCCGATCAGGACCGAATCTTCGAAGACTTTCGACAGCTCGACAACACGCCGACGCGCGCATACGGGGGCACGGGCCTCGGCCTGTCGATTTGCCGCCGTCTGGCCCAGATGCTCGACGGCCGGATCTCAGTTCAAAGTCAGGTCGGCAAGGGCTCGACGTTCACCCTGACGCTGCCGATCAAGGGACGGAAATGACCAACAAGGATCAACGGCCGCGTGTGCTCATCGTCGACGATTATCCGGACGCGCGCGAGATGTACTCGGAGTACCTGCAATATTCGGGGTTCGACGTCGTCGAAGCGCAGAACGGCCAGGAGGCGCTGCAGCGGGCCGTCGATGAGCAGCCCGATATCATCCTGATGGATCTGTCGCTGCCGGTCATGGACGGCTGGGAGGCGACGCGCCGGCTGAAGGCGGACAAGCGAACGGCGTCGATTCCGGTCGTCGCGCTGACCGGGCACGCGCTCGCCGGCATCTCCGACGGCGCGAAGAAGGCGGGCTGCGACGCGTTCGTCACCAAGCCCTGTCTGCCGGAAGATCTCGTGAAGGAAATCCGGAAAGTGCTGGACGATCTCGCGTCGGCCTCAACGAAGAAAACCCGCAGGAGCGCCAAGTATGGCAAGAACACCATCAACTAACGCCCGCAAGCGCGATCGCGAGGTGGCGCCGCCGCTGCGCGCGGGCGGCAAGAAGATGGCGACGGCGCGTCCGGCGCGCGCAGGCAGAGCGAACGGTGCCGTGAAGGCCGCGGCGAAGCCGTCGAAGCACGAAGGCCGTGCGGTGCATCGATCGTCCGAGAAGATCGTTCAGGGCGGGAAAGCGACGACGGTGGAGGCGCCCGCGTCCGGCGGCAGCCGCGGCAAGTACGTCTACTGCATCATCGAATCGAACGACGCGCTGCGATTCGGGCCGATCGGCATCGGCAGCGATCCGTCGGAGGTCTACACGGTGCACTACAAGAGCCTCGCGGCGGTGGTGTCCGACGCGCCGCTCGAAGTGCTCGACTCCACGCGCGAGAACGTGCTCGCGCACGAGCGTGTGAACGAAACGGTCATGCGCGAGCACACGGTCATTCCGATGTCGTTCGGCACGATATTCAAGACGCGCGACGACATCGTCGAGCTGTTGCGCTCGGCCGCCGAGGCCTTCGGCGACGTGCTGAACAAGATGCAGAACAAGCTCGAGTTCGGACTGAAGGTGCTGTGGGATCGCGACCAGTCGATTCGCGAGGTCGAGAGCGACGACGAGGACATCAGCCGGCTGAAGAAGGAAATCTCCGGCCAGAAGGGTCCGACCTACTTCGCGCGCATGCAGTACGGACGCCTCATCGATTCGGCGCTGCAGTCTCGATCGGAGCGCTACGTCGCCGACATCCTCGAGCAGCTCCGCGAGGTCTCGGTGGCGTCGCGCATCAACAAACCGATCGGCGACAAGATGATCATGAACGCGGCCTTCCTGATCTCGCGCGATCAGGAGCAGGCGTTCGACGCGAAGGTGAAGTCGATCGCAAGCAAGTTCGACAAGCTGACGTTCAAGTACACCGGCCCCTGGCCTCCGTACAATTTCGTCAACATTCGTTTGAAGCTCGAAAGGGCATGACTCAGCTTTCAGCTATCAGCTTTCAGCTTTCAGCTGATAGCTGATAGCTGTAAGCTGAGAGCTGATAGCTGAATGATGTTCATCCTCGATTCGCTGCTCATCGGTGGCCTGCGCTTCGTGCTCGACCAAGTGGTTGCCGCGGCCGAGGCCGAGATGAACGACGATACCGCGCTGCGCGAACAGCTCCTTGAAGCGCAGATGCGGCTCGAGCTCGGCGAGATCTCCGAAAAGGAATTCCATCAGACCGAGCGCGACATCCTCGCCCGCATCCGCGAGATCAAAGGGCGGCCGCAGGGCGCCATCAGCATGTCGCCCGAGGACAAGGTGTCGGGCGTCGAGATCGAAAGCTGGAATTCTGAAGGCTGACGTCTGACGACCCGCCAGCCTGCAGCGACCAGTCCCCGGCCCAGATTTGTTTTTTACGGTGGAAAAGGCGGCGTCGGCAAAACGACGTGCGCTGCCGCGCGAGCTCTCGCTGAAGCAGCCTCGGGCTCGCAGGTGCTCGTCGTCTCCACCGATCCCGCGCATTCGCTCGGCGACGCGTTGGTGACCAGGCTCGGCGTCCGGCCGACGCGGATCCGCGCGAAGCGCCACACGTTCGATGCGATCGAGCTCGACGCGCCGAGGGCATTGGCACGGTGGGTGGACGCGAACCGGGTGGCTCTGGGCGATGTGCTCGAGCACGGCACCTGGCTCGATCGAGACGATGTCGACGCGCTGCTCGATTTGTCGATCCCGGGCGTCGACGAGCTCGTGGGTCTGATCGAAATCGATCGTCTCTCTGGAGCGCGCCGCCTTCGCGCCTCCGGCGCCTCGGCGAGCCTCGGCGAGGCCCGCCCGATTCGCAAGCGCGCTCCCTACGATCTCATCGTCGTCGACACGGCGCCGACCGGGCATACCTTGCGGTTGCTCGGGGCGCCCGAGCTGGTGGCGGCAGTCGCAGAAGTGCTCGACGCGCTCCAGGAAGAGCATCGGCTGATTCGCCAGCAGCTTGCACGGGTCGGCCGTCCTGAAGCTGCCGACCGCCTCATCGCCGAAATCGGCGCGCAAGCCGCGGAAATCGCCGAGCGGCTGCGCGACGGCGGTCGCACAGCCTTTCACTGGGTGACGCTTCCCGAACCGATGTCGGTGGCCGAGAGCGAAGACGCGCTCGCGGCGCTGGACGCGATCGGCGTGCCGATTGCCGAAGTCGTCGTGAACCATGTGCTCACCGATCTCGGTCCGTGTCCGCTGTGCGATCGCCGCATCGCGGACGAGGCGCGGACGATCGCGCGCATCCGGCGGACGATCGGACGCGGACGACGTGTTCGGCTGATTCCTGCGCAGCTCGAGGAACCCCGCAGCGTGAATGCTCTGGCGGCAATTGGACGGTCACTCGTAGGGCCCGACCAGCATGTCGGCTCCGATCCGCGCGTCGGCCCAGGGCGGCGCGTCGCCTCCGGCCGCCGTGTCGTCTTCGAACGACATGGCGTACCGACGAAGCGGGGCGGACACGCTGGTCCGCCGCTGCCAGAACTGTTAGGTGACGCGCGCCTCGTGTTCTTCGGCGGAAAGGGGGGCGTTGGAAAGACGACGGTCGCAGCGGCGGCGGCGTTGTCGCTGGCGCATGCGCATCCGGACCGCCGAATCCTGCTCCTGTCCACCGATCCGGCGCATTCGCTCGGCGACGTGTTCTCGGCGCGGCTGAGCGATCGGCCGCGTCGCGTTGGAGGTGGTCCTGCGAATCTCGTCGCACGAGAGGTCGATGCGGAAGCGGCGCTGGCCGCGCGGCGACACGATCTCGAGTCGGCGCTCGAAGAGATCGCGTCGACGGTCGGCGCGGCCGGCGTTCGGATTGGCGGCCGCGGGTCGGAGCTCCTGAAAATCGCGCCGCCAGGCATCGACGAGCTGTTCGGGGTCCTTTCGGTGGTGGGCGCGCGTACTGCCTATGACGCGATCGTCATCGATACTGCGCCGACCGGACACGCGGTTCGGCTGCTCGAGATGCCCGAGGCGGCGCGCGCGTGGGTCCAGGTCCTGATGCGGGTCCTGCTCAAGTATCGATCCGTCGTACGTGCCGGACCGCTCGCCGCGGCGCTCGTCGATCTCTCGAAGTCGATTCGTGATCTGCAGGCGCTGCTGCACGATCGACAGGCGACCCGTTTCATCGTCGTCGCGCGCGCGGCGCAGGTGCCGCGGAGCGAAACGGAGCGGTTCCTCGAGCGGCTCCGGCGCCTCCAGCTCGCGACGCCGGCGCTCGTCGTGAACGCGATGACACTGACGCCCGGACGATGCCGCCGGTGTCGCGCGACGGCAGCGACCGAGCGCAGCGAACTGGCCGCGTTGAGGCGATTGTCGCAACGGCGGGTTATCATCCAGACGCCGCTGACGGCGCCGCCGCCCCGCGGCGTCCGCGCGCTGAGCGAGTGGGCGCGCCGCTGGATCGTATGAACGCCACGTATGTCTACTGTGTCGTCTCGGCGCCGCGGCGTCCGCGCGTGCCTGCGGCGGCGCGCCGACTGCCGCATTCGAGTGCTGTTCGGGTGCTCGACGTCGATCGCCATCTCTACCTCGTCGTCACCGACGTGCCGACGAAGGAGTACGGCCAAGCGGCCATCAATAAGCGCCTCTCGGACCTCGAATGGGTGTCGCGCGCGGCGGTGGCGCACGAGGCGGTCGTCGAATCGTTCGGCGAAGCGGACGCGGTGCTGCCGATGAAGCTGTTCACGATCTTCACGAACGACCGACGCGCGGTGGAGCAGGTTCGCGGAGATCGGCGGCGCATCAGCAGCGTCATGAGGCGCGTCGCACGGCAGCAGGAGTTCGGGATTCGTGTCGTGCTCGATCGCGCAGCCGCCGTGCGCCGCCGCGCCGCCTCCCACCGGACCGGCGCGCGCACGAACAAGAACGCGACGGGTGCCGGCTATCTGGCGCGTAAGAAAGCCGAGCGCGACGCCGCGGTCGAGCTCGCCGAGCACGCACGCGAGACGGTTTCCGCAGTGTACGATCGGCTCGCGTCGCGATCGCGACAGGCAAAGCGGCGATCGGCGACCGAGCTGCCGACCGACGGCCCATTGCTGCTCGACGCCGCGTTTCTCGTCCCGCGCGCCAGGGCGCGCGCCTTTCGCGCGCAGGCGGCGCGCGAAGCGCGGGCACTCGCGAAGGACGGTTACGGTTTCACGCTGACCGGACCGTGGCCGCCGTACACATTCGTTGAGGACTAACCGATGCCGGACTCCTTTGCGAGACCACCGTCGCGCCTCCGCGTCGCGGGCGACATCGTCGAGACGCCGCAATCGACGCTGCTCGACGTGTTCGACGAGCTGCTCAACAGAGGCGTGATGGCGAGCGGCGAGCTGATGCTCGGCGTCGCCGGCATCGATCTCATCTACCTGCGCCTGTCGACCTTGTTGTGCGCGGCCGACCGCGTGCTGCCGAAGCGGAGCGCGACGCTTCGGCCGGGCGGCCGCCGCCCGTCCAAACGCCTTCGCCAAGGCCCGCGCTTCACGAGACGCCGCAAGTCGTGAAGCGACGTTCGCGCCGCCGCGCTCAACCGAAACGGCGCCGCCATCCGCGCGCGACCGCGGCAGCAGCGCCCGTCACCGCCGCCGAACTGCGGCAGCTCCGCAAGGAGATCGAGCGGCGCGCCACACCGGCGCGATGGAATCCGGATCCGGACGATGTGCAGAAATCGGTCGCGCAGCTGGTGCTGACGATTGTCGAGTTCCTGCGCAAGCTGATGGAGCGCCAGGCCATCCGCCGCATGGAGCAGAAGACGCTCACGCGTAAGGAAGTTGAAGCCGTCGGCATTGCATTGATGCGCCTTGAAGAGACGATCCGCGACATCGGTGTAAGGTTCGGACTGTCGCCCGAAGATCTCAATCTCGATCTCGGACCGATCGGCAAGTTGATGTGAGTTATCATCGTCGGGTGATGCGCGCCCGCGTCGCGATTGTTTCGGCGGTGATCGCTCTCGCCGTGGCGACCGCAGCACGCGCGAACGTGCCCGCCGGCGCGTTCGTGAGCGTCGAGCGTACGATCGACGTCGCGTCGTTCTCGCGCACGATCGCGACCCGGTACGACATCGTCGTCCGCGGCGCGCTGACCGCTGACATCGACCGCGACGGCGACCTCGACGTCGTCGCATCGACCGACCGCGGATTCCTCGTCTGGGTCAACGACGGCAACGGACGGCTGACCTCGAAGAAACCCGAGCACAAGCCGATCGTCGACGGCTGTCCCCCGGACGACACGTGGGAACACGGCGGCGCCTGCGACGAACAGACCATTCAGAACGAACCGCCTTCGTCGAAGGTCGCGACGTCCTGTGGGCACGCGCCGCCGGCGGCGGTCGCCGAACATTCGGATTCGGTGAACGACGCGCGGGCCCTCGATCCGACGCGGGGCGCGGCCACGCCCCGGGCCCCTCCGTCCTCGCACTAGCCAGTCGCCAGCGACAGTTCGACGAGCCGAACGTTTTCGGCTCGCGCGGCGGAGCCTCCATCACCGCCGTGCAGAGGTGCGAGGCATTGTGCGTATTTTTTCTTCCGTTGTTCTCGTGGTCGGCTGCGCCGCGCGGGCGGATGCGCAGGCGTTGAGCATCGCGCAGGCGGTCGACGAGGCGCTGCAGCACAACCTGAGCCTGCTCGCCGAGAAGACCGCGCTGACGATTGCGGAGGCGCGGATGATCGCGGCCCGACTGCGGCCGAATCCGGTCTTCAGCTTCAGCGCCGACCATCTCGATGCGCTCGGCACCGGCTTCGACGCAACCAACAACGGCGGGCCGCCCGAAATCGCGTGGCGCGTCGACGTGCCGCTCGAGCGCGGCGGGAAGCGGAGCGCGCGCATCGCGCTCGCGTCGGCCGTCAAGTCGGCTGCCGAGGCGCAGTTCGCCGACGCGGTTCGCGGGCTCACTCAGGATGTCACGCTCGCGTGCATCGACGTCATCGCTGCGCAGGCGAGCCGCACGCTGCTCGCCGAAAATCTGCATGCGTTCGAAGAGCTCGCGCGCGTGAACAGGGCGCGCGTCACGGCCGGGTCGCTCGCCCCGTTCGAGGCGACGAGATCGGAAGTCGCGATGCTGCAATTCCGCGCGACCGTCGTTCGCGCCGACCTCGACGTGGCCGCGGCGACCGCACGGCTCCGCGTCCTGCTCGGCCGGCTGCCGGACGATCCGCTGAAGATCACCGACGCGCTGACGGGGTTCGCTGCCGAGCCGGCGCCCGCGCTCCGGCAACTGCAGGAGCTCGCGAGGCAGGCGCGGCCCGACCTTCGCGCGCTGCAGCTCGCCCAGGCGCGCTCGGTCGCCGACCTTCGCCTCCAGGAAGCGCTTGGCACGATTGATTACACGGTCGGCGCCGAATACCGGCGCCAGCAGGGCATCGCCGGACGGGGCAACTCGCTCGGCTTGTTCTTCAGCACGCCGCTTCCGTTCTCGAACCGCAATCAGGGAGAGATCGCGCGCGCCACGGCGGAGCGTACGCAGGCCGATCGCCACATCGCCGCGCGCGAGGCGCAGATCGCGGCCGACGTGCAGTTGGCGTTTCACGAGTACGTGACGACGCGCGAACTCGTGGCGGACATCGAAGGCGCTCTCATCCAGCCGGCGACCAAGGCGCGCGATACGTCGGCATACATGTACCGGTCGGGCGGGACGTCGCTCGTCGAGCTCCTCGACGCGCAGCGCGCGTTCAACGACGCCATGCAGGGCTACGTCGATGCCCGCGCGGGCCTCCGGCGGGCGGCGACACGCTTGAACGCGGCGGTCGGAATGGAGATCGTGCAGTGACGCGGTTCACCGTCGGATTCATGTTCGTGGCGGCCGCGCTGTCCGCGCCGGCCTGCGGCCATTCGGATGCGGCGACGGCCGCCGCCGACGGCGAAGCGATCCAAGCGAAGACGCCGGAGGGTCCTGTGTCGCTCGATCAGAAGATGCTCGCCGCGATCAGAATTGAACCGGTCGTGGAGCGCGAAATCGCCGACGCGTTCGCCGTGGCTGGCAAGGTCCAGTTCGACGAGGAGCGCGTCGCCCGCATCGTCGTGCCGCTCGGCGGGCAGGTCATCGATCTCCGCGTCAAGGTCGGGGACGCCGTCAGGCGAGGCGACACGCTGTGCGCGATCAACAGCCGTGAGGCCGCCGCGTCGGTCGGCGAATACATCGAGGCGCGAAAGGACGTCGAGCTGGCGGAAAAGACCGCCGCGATGACCGAGGATCTCTTCGCGCACGAGGCGGCGTCGCGGATCGCGATGCAGCAGGCGCAGAGCGACCTCGCGAAGGCGCGATCGCGCGCGGCTCGAACCGAGGAGTCGCTGCGCGTGCTCGGATTGAATCCGCGGGACGATCTCGCGGAGTTCAACGGCCGTTTGCCGATTACGGCGCCGCTGACCGGCATCGTCATCGACCGCAGGGTCACCGCCGGCCAGTTCGTGCAGAGCGACGGCACGCCGATCATGACGATTGCCGATTTGTCGACCGTGTGGGTGGTTGGCGACGTGTTCGAGCGCGATCTCCAGCGCGTCTCGCCGGGGCAGACCGCGTCGATCACCACGGCGGCCTACCCGGGCGAGACGTTCCACGGGCGGGTCAACTACATCAGCGATTCGATCGATGCCGCGACGCGGACGGCGAAAGTTCGCGTCAGCGTCGCGAATCCGGGCGGCCGCCTCAAGCCGGAGATGTTCGCGTCGGTGTCGCTCGATCTCGAAGCGCACAATCGCGTCATGCTCGTGCCCGCCGACGCCGTGTTCACCGAGGACGGCCGCGCCTTCGTCTACGCAGAGATCGGCCGCGGCAGATTCGTGCGCCGCGCCGTCGACGTGGCGCAGAGCGAAGGCCCGCTGCGCCGGGTGCTCGCCGGCCTTCGTCCCGGCGATCGCGTCGTCGTCGACGGCGCCCTGCTGCTGCGGCAGCACGAGCAACGGCGGGCCGGCTGATGGTCAAGCGGCTCGTCACGTTCGCGCTGTATCAGCCGCTGTTCATGATGCTCGTGATGGTGCTGTTCGTGGCGGCCGGGGTCGTCGCGTTTCGATCGCTGCCGGTGGAGGCGTTTCCCGACGTCACCGACGTGCAGGCGACGGTGATCACGCTCTTTCCCGGCCATGCGCCGGAAGAAGTCGAGAAGCAGATCACGATTCCGCTCGAGATCGCGCTCGCCGGCGTGCCGCACTCGGTGCGGATGTTCTCGCACACCCAGTTCGGGCTGTCGTTCCTGACGCTCACTTTCGACGATCAGGTCGACGACTATTTCGCGCGACAGCGCGTGCTCGAACGGCTGCAGCAGGCCGACCTGCCGCCCAACATCCAGCCGCAGCTGGCGCCGCTGGCGACGCCGGTCGGCGAGCTGTACCGGTTCCGCCTCGAATCGGCGACCGCGAGTCCGACCGAGCTGCGCGGCATCGAGGACTGGGTCGTCGAGCGCGCGCTGAAGATGGCGCCGGGCGTGGCGGACGTCGTCAGCCGCGGCGGGTTCATCAAGCAATACCAGGTGAACGTCGATCTCGCGCGTATGAAAGCGTACGGCGTGACGCTGCAGCAGGTGTTCACCGCGCTGTCGCGCGGCAACGCCAACGCCGGCGGCAACTATCTCGAGGAAGGGGAGCAGCAGTACCTGATTCGCGGCGTCGGCCTCCTGCGCTCGTCGGCCGACATCGGATCGATCGTTGTCGCCGAGCACAACGGCACGCCGCTGCTCATGCGCGACATCGGGGAAGTCGACGACGGCGCGGTGCCGCGGCAAGGTCTCGTCGGCCGCAACGACGACGACGAGATCGTCGAGGGCATCGTGCTGATGCGCAAAGGCGAGAATCCGTCGGAGGTGCTTCAGGAAATCAAATCGAGGGTGGACCACCTGAACGAATCGGTGCTGCCGAGGAACGTGAAGATCGTCGCGTACTACGATCGGTCACAGCTCATCTCCACGACGCTCACCACGGTCTTTCGCAATCTGCTCGAAGGCGCGCTGCTCGTGACGCTCGTGCTGTACGTGTTCCTGCGGAACGGCCGCGCGGCCGCCATCGTGGCGGCCGTCATTCCGCTCGCGCTGCTCGCGACGTTCATCGGCCTGCGCGTCCGCGGCATTCCGGCGAACCTTCTGTCGCTCGGCGCGATGGATTTCGGCATCATCGTGGACGGCGCGGTCATCGTCGTCGAAAACGTGTTTCGAACGCTCGCCCGACACTCCCACTCTCCCGATCGTGAATCAGCGCGCCGAACGATTCTCGACGCGACCGAGCAGGTCGGGCGTCCGACGCTGTTCTCGATGCTGATCATCATCGTCGCGCACATTCCGATCTTCACGCTGCAGCGCCACGAAGGACGGATTTTCGCGCCGATGGCGTACACCGTTTCGTCGGCGCTCGTCGGATCGCTCGTGTTCTCGCTCACGCTCGTGCCGCTCCTCTGTTTCTTCCTGCTCGGGCGTGGCGTGAAGCACGAGCACAATGCGCTCGTCGCGTTTCTCGAACGTGCGTACCGCCGTACGCTGGAACGGACGCTGCGGCGGCCGTTGGCCGCCATCGGCAGCGCAGTCGCGGCGCTCGCGATCGCCCTGCTGCTCGTCCCGAGGCTCGGGACCGAATTCCTGCCCGAACTGAACGAGGGGACGCTGTGGATCAACCTGACGCTTCCCTCGAGCGTGTCGGTCTCCGAGGCGAAACGGCTCGTGGCCCAGGTGCGGCGCATCGCACGCGAGTTTCCCGAAGTGACGCAGGTCATCTCGCAGGCGGGCCGCCCGGAAGACGGCACCGATCCGAAGCCAATCAACATGGCCGAGTTCTTCGTCGATCTGAAGCCGCCGTCGCAGTGGACGCGGAGGATCACGCGCGAGGATCTGGCGGCGCAGATGGAAGACGCCGTCGGCCGCATCCCCGGATTGGAACCGGCGATTTCGCAGCCGATTCGCGACAACGTGCTCGAAAGCATCTCGCAGATCGACGGACAGATCGTCATCAAGGTCTTCGGCGACGATCCGGCAGTCCTGCGGCAGAAGGCCGGCGAGGTGCTGCGCATCGTGTCGGGCGTGCGCGGCGTGTCGCGCGCGTTCGTCGATCGCGCCGGCGAAGTGCCGCAGCTGCAAATCGAGGTCGACCGCGCCCGCGCGGCGCGGTACGGGCTCAACGTGGCCGACGTCGAGGACGTGATCGAAACGGCGCTCGGCGGCAAGGTCGGCACTGAAATCTGGGAGGGCGATCGCCGATATGGCGTCGCGGTGCGGCTGCGCGATCGGGATCGACAGAACGTCGCGGCGATCCGCAACGTGCTCGTCGACACGCCGTCGGGCACGCGCGTGCCGCTCGGCGACGTGACCAACATCGCCGTCCGTGGCGGCAGCATGAACATCAGCCGCGAGCTGGGACAGCGCGTCTCCGCGATCGGCGTGTTCATCCGCGGGCGCGACATGGGCGGCATCGTGCAGGAGATGAAGGAGAAGGTGGCCGGCGGCGTCATGTTTCCGCCCGGCTATTTCGCGATCTTCGGCGGCGAGTTCGAGAATCAGCAGCGCGCGATGACGCGCCTCGCCGTCATCGTGCCGGTGAGCGTCTTCCTCATCTTCATTCTTCTGTTCAACGCATTTGGCTCGGTGAAGAACGCCGCCATCATCCTGGCGAACATCCCGCTCGCGTCGATCGGCGGCATCGTCGCTTTATACGTGACGGGGATTCACGTCAGCGTCTCGGCGGCGATCGGGTTCATTGCGTTGTTCGGACAGGCGGTCCTGAACGGCGTCGTGATGGTCAGCCACTTCGCCGATTTGCGCGCCCGGGGGTTGACGCCGCTCGATGCCGTGATGACCGGCGCCACGGTGCGGCTGCGGACCGTGTTGATGACGGCGCTGCTGGCCATGCTCGGGTTGCTGCCGATGGCCCTGTCGCATGCGATCGGATCGGAAGTGCAGAAGCCGCTGGCGGTCGTCGTGATTGGAGGGCTCGTCTCGGCGACGCTCCTCACGCTGCTGGTCCTGCCTGCCCTGTACTATCTCGTCGAAGCGCGCCTCGCTGCCGATCGTCGCTGATGCTGCAGCTGCCGCGCGTGGACGCCGTGATTGCCGAGGATGTCGCCGACCACCATCGACACGCCTCCGAACACGGCGACTTCGTGCGAGCCTCCGCTGACGTTCATCTGAACGCCGCCGTCGACGGCGTAGCGCGCGCCGAGCTCGTAGATCGCGCCGGCGTCGACCGCCGACATCGCGCCACCCTCCGCGTCCTGCCGCGAGAACCAGAACGCCTCGGCATAGGGATTCAGATTGTCGGTCGCCGCGACGCTCGCCGACGTCGACGCCAGGTGCTGCGTGAAATGCGGCTCGCCGTTTCCGGCGCCGATGCGGCCGATGCCGTAGTTGACGTCCACGTGCCAGTGACGGCCGATGTCCGAGCCGCTGAGGACCGACAGCAGATAGTCGCGATCGCCGGAGCCGAATCCTTTGGTGGCGTCCGCGGTGGGCAGATTGATCGCCGGCAGGATTGACAGCACCGGCACGCCGCCGGGGTCGGCCCACAACCGGAGCTTCGCGCCGATTTGAGTGTTGCCGACGCCGGTCTGCCGTGTGATGCCGTCGGTCGCGGTCACCAGTCCATCGGTGCCGATGCGCGCTTCCAGCCATTCCGTCAGCCCGACCCGCGCGGTGAACGGCGAGCCGAACGCGTGCTGTCGCGTCCCGGGGTGCGCGTAGAGGCCGCCCATCTCGATTTGGAGCAGTCCGGTGTCGACGATGTGCGTCCCGTTGGTGACGTCCGGACGATCCGGCTCGATGCCCTCGTTCTGCTGGGCGCGCGCCGACGCGCTGAAACACAGCATGATGAGGATGCCGGACAGCGCGGCGAGGATCATCGGCGGAACGGCAGCTCGTACGAGAAGTACGTCAGGAGCGCGACGTCGGTGACGCCGCTCGCGCGCGTGACGGGGGCTGCGGCCCCAATCACGAGCTGATGCTCGCCGAAATTCCAGCCGCGGCGGAAGCCGGGCGAGACGGTCAGCAGCTGATCAATCTCCGCGACGGCCTCGAGGAACACGTTGAACATCGGGCTCATGCGCCAGATGCCGCTGCCGGCCACGTGCGGCGTCGAATCAACGCCCGGCAGCCACGTCCACCCCGCGTTCGCATGGATGTACAAGTCGTCGAACTGTTTGCTCGCCGGCAGGTTCACCTGCAGCCCGATGACGCCGCTGCCCAGTCCGTCGGCTTCGCGGCCGCTTGGAAGGATGAGGCTGAAGCGCGGCGACACGGCCGGCCGCCGTCCGCCTTCGACGAGCAGCTGGTAGCGATAGTTGAGCAGCACGTCGTTGATGCCGCCGATGCCGTCGCTCTTCGAGAACGGAATCGTGTACGAGAGCTGGTGCGTGAGATTCGGCGCCGGCCATTCCTGAGTGAACGACGCCTCCCAGCCGCCCGAGCGATGACGGCTCCACGTGAAGATGTTCTGGACGACGCCGGCTTCCTGGTTGAACGACTCCTCGACCAGGAAGGAGTTGTCGAGGATCTCCCATTTGTTCGATTGCGCGCGCGCCTCCACCGCGGCCACCGACACACACGCCGTCACGATTGCGATGAGGCGTCGATGCACGTCAGCTTCGATCGAGCTCCACGAGCAGCTTCGAGGCCGCGCGCGCGCCGATCGTAATCCGTCTATCCCTTCCGCGCAGCTGCACCGCGTCGGCTGCGGCGTCGCGCGTCTCGACTTCGACCGGCTGGCCCGGCTTGAGGTCGTTGTTCTCGATGAAGCGCAGGAACGCGGGATCCTGATCGGCGATCCGCGTCACTTTCAACGGAGTGGCGAGCGGACAGGTGAGCAGCGAGTCGAGCGCGCGTGCCGCGACCGTTCCTTCCGGATTCGGAATCGGATCGCCGTGCGGGTCGTGCGTCGGACGCCCGAGCATTTCGTCGATGCGATCGATCAACCGATCGGACACGACGTGCTCGAGCAGCTCCGCGTCCTCGTGCACTTCTGCCCAGCTCATGCCCATCACCTGAACCAGAAATGATTCGACGAGACGATGGCGCCGGACGACCAGGCCGGCGAGCCGCTCCCCCGCGGACGTGAGGCGCACGCCGCTGTACGGCTCGTATTCGACCAGACCCGATTCCGACAGCGCCTTCACCATCGTCGTCGCCGTGCCGGGCGTCACGCCGAGCGATGATGCCACTTGTCCCATCGACACGAGCCGTTCACCGGCCGCGAGCAGCGACTGACCCTGGTAGATCGCTTTCAGATAGTTCTCGACGGTGCTCGAGGGGAGCATCGCCGCTATTATCCATCAATGCGAGTAGCCGAACGCATCGCCACGCCCGAAGGCAAGCGTCGCTACGTGCGCGCGCTCTTCGCGACGATTGCCGATCGCTACGACTTCACTACGATCGCGCTCTCGTTCGGACTCGATCGGCGGTGGAAGACACGTCTCGTCAACCTCGCGTCGCCGGCGGCGGGCGCGCGCGCGCTCGATCTCGCGACGGGTACTGGCGACATCGCGTTTGCGCTCGCCGCGCGCGGCGCCGACGTCGTCGGTCTCGACATCACGCATCGAATGCTGGTCCTGGCGCGCGCGAAACGGAGAGAGAAGTTCGTCGTCGGTGACATGATGGCGCTGCCGTTTCCGCCGCGGTCGTTCGACATCGTGACCACGGGATACGGATTGCGGAACGTGCCGAGCCTGACGATCGCGGTCGATGAGATCCAACGCGTCCTTCGACCCGGCGGCCAGCTCGTGTCGCTCGATTTCAACCGTCCGTCGAACGCCGTCGTCCGCGCGGCGTTCCTCGCGTATCTGACGCTCGTCGGCGCGGCGCTCGGATGGATCCTGCATCGCGACCCCGACACCTATCGCTACATTCCGGCTTCGATTCTTCAGTATTCCGACGCCGCCGCCGTCGCGCGGTTGCTCGAGGCGCGTGGCTTCGTTCGCGCGACGTATCATCCGATCCTCGGCGGACTGATGACCATCCATCATGCGTTCCGAAGTTGACGTGTCGAAATGGTCAGGCGAGGGCACATTCACGCAACTGCTCATCGATTGCCTGCGATCGATGGAAGCGATTGAATTCGTGCGCGTGGAAGATGCTCCGGCGACGCGATCGGAAGCCGACTACAACTTCATCAGCAACGAGATCTTCGTCGCATTTACGAAAATCGAGCGTCACGAAGCGGTGAAACGGTTCGGTTTTCTGCCGGGCTCCAGGGCCGTCGTCGTCAGAGTGATGACGATCGCCGGCCTCGAAGCGGCGCTGACGGAAGCTGCCGGCATCGGTCCGCCCGATTACGCGGACGAAAGGATGCTGCAGTACCTGCGCACCGAGCGCATCGTCCCGCCGTACCAGACGCGCGGATACAAATTGGTGGAACTCGTTCGGATTTATGAGGTTGGGACGGCGCGGACGTCCTAATGATAGGCACGCAATCGACCGACATAAGAAACGGTGAGTCTCGTCCCATCCCTGCTGCAGGCGATCGTTCGCGTCGACGGCGAAGCGCTGGTCATGCACGCCGGCGACAAACCGTACGTCGTGTCGCCGACGGGACAGGTCGATCTCGCCAGCCGCGGCCTGACCCTTGACGCCGTCGACGGAATCGTCAAGCAGCTGTTGTCGCCGGAATCGCACGGCGCGCTCGACGAGTTCGGCGCCGTGCAGTACGAGCTGCCGCCGATCGCCGAGTTCCCCGGCGAACATTTCACCGTCGTCGCCGCGCGCGGCGGAGACGACCTGTGGGTTGAAGTGCGTCGCCATCGCGTTCCAGACGAAGACCGCATTCCCGACGAGTTCTTCTCGCCGCAGCCCATGTCGGCGGTTGCAAATTCGCCTCTTGCCGCTGACCACGATGACTTCGTTCCCGATGAATTCATCGCCGCGGCACCAAGGCCTGGCGACTCGGCCGAATGGGATGTCGTCGACCTTGACACGGATGCGCCGGAACGGGTCCCGGTCGACGAGACGCACGCCGATCGGGGTCATCCGCTACCAGACGAAGGGCGGATCGCAGCGGAGGCGGCGCCGCGACTCGACGTGCCGCCATCGCCACCACCCCCGGCAGAAGAGGCCGCGCCAGCGCCGCCGACACCGGTCGCCGCCGCTTCGAAGCCTGTAACCGCGCCGCCACCGCCACCCGCGCCGGTCGAAGCGCCACCGCCGATCACGGCCGTGCCGCTGCCGGTCGTTGCGGAGCCGCCGGTCGTTGCGCCGCCGCCGATCATGGCGGTGCCGCTGCCGGTCGTTGCGCCGCCGCCGGTCGTCGCGCGGCCGCCGGTCATGGCCGTGCCGCTGCCAGTGGTTGCGCCGCCGGCCGTTGTCGCGCGGCCGCCGATCATGGCGGTGCCGCTGCCGGTCGTTGCGCCGCCGCCCGTCGTCGCGCGGCCGCCGGTCATTGCGCGGCCGCCAATCAGAGCGGTGCCGCTGCCGGTCGTTGCGCCGCCGCCGGTCGTCGGGCGGCCGCCGATCATGGCGGTGCCGCTGCCAGTGGTTGCGCCGCCGGCCGTTGTCGCGCGGCCGCCGATCATGGCGGTGCCGCTGCCGGTCATTGCGCCGCCGCCGGTCGTCGCGCGGCCGCCAATCAGAGCGGTGCCGCTGCCGGTCGTTGCGCCGCCTCCCGTCGTTGTGCGGCCGCCGATCAGGGCCGTGCCGCTGCCGGTCGTTGCACCGCCGGCGGTCGTCGCGCCGCGGCCGATCATGGCGGTGCAGTTGCCGGTTGTCGCCGCGCCGCCGATCGTTGCGCGGCCGCCGATCGCTGCGCCGCCGATCGTGGCCGTGCCGCTGCCGGTTATCACGCCGCCGCCGGCCGCCGTCGCTGCGCCGCCGGTCGCGGCTTCGGCGCCGCCGCGCACGGTCGCGGAACCCGCGCCGCCAGTCACCGAGCCGTTGCCCGTTGCCGCAGCGCCGCCTCCACCGTCGGCGGCGCCGGCTGTCGTGGTGTCAATGGCGCGGAATCCGGTTCGATTCGAGCAGGTATCGGCGCCGATTGGAGATCCGACGATGGATGGATTGCAGCGACTCTTGAGGATCTCGGCGGCGCGCGGTGCCTCGACGCTCTATCTCTCGTCGGAAGCGAAGCCGTCGGTCCGCGTCGACGGCGAGCTGCAGAATCTCGAAGGCGAGCCGGTGCTGAGCGGACGCGACGTCGAGTCGCTGCTCCTGACGCTGATGCCCGAGCGGAGCCACGAGGCGCTCCGCACCGGCGCAACGAGCGAGTGGATCTGCGACATCGAGGAAGTCGGCCGCGTGCGCTGCATGAGCTTCCGCGATCACAGCGGGCCGGGCGGCGTGTTCCGGCTGATGCCGACGCGGACGATCTCCGCCGAGCAGCTCGGGCTGCCGCGCGCCATGCAGGCGCTCGCGACCGAGCCCGAGGGCATGGTGCTCGTCGCCGGCCCGAGATCGAGCGGCAAGCGCACGGTGATTTCGGCGTTCGTCGATCTCATCAATCGATCGCGCCGCGATCACGTGATTACGATCGAGCGCGAGATCAACGTCGTGCATCCGCGCGGCAGCTCGTTCATCAGCCAGCGCGAGGTGCGCGGCGACGACCACGACATGCTGGCGGCGGCGCGCGCGGCGCTGCGCGAGGATCCCGACGTGCTCGTGATCGAGGATCTGCGGACGGCCGGCCTGATGAACGTGGCGCTCGAAGCGGCGGCGTCAGGGCGTCTGGTGATCGGCGGCTTCTCGGCGCACACGGCGACCGCCGCCATCGATCGCATCATTGACTTGTACGCGCCCGAGCATCGCCGGCAGGTCCAGCTCGCGCTCGCCGACAACGTGCGCGGCGTCATCGCGCAGGTGCTGCTGAAGAAGGTCGGCGGCGGTCGGACGGCCGCGCGCGAGCTCCTCCTCAACACGCCCGCCGTGTCGAGCGTGATCGCCGAAGGAAAGACGTCGCAGCTGCCGATGGCAATCGAGGGCGGCCGCCGCTACGGCATGATGCCGCTGTGCGACGCGCTCGTCGGTCTCGTTCAGGGAGGCGTCGTCGACGCGCGTGAGGCGTATCGCCACGCGAGCGATCGCGCCGGTCTCCTGGCCGCGCTCGAACGCACCGGCGTCGACATCTCGTTCGTGGAACGGCTCGCCTGACGCTCACCGCTCGACGAGCGGCTCCAGCTCCTTCATCAGAAAATCGAGCAGCTCCTCCTCGGTAATCGACGCCGGCTTGCCGCTCCCGACCGGCTGCTCCGATTCGATGACGTTCTTGCCGCGAAGATGGCTCGAGCGTCCGACCACGCGGCCGGTGTCGCCGCTCGCATCGAACGTCAGTTCGATGTAGTCCTCGGCGCGGCGATCGGACATCAGCCTCACGCTGCCCGACGGCGTGAAGACGGTGAAGTGATAGCCATCCGCCTTCAGCACGTTGGCGATCTGGCGCACGAGCGGCACGGCGACGCGCTCGAGAAACGCGTCGAAGTCGTGCGACGCCTCGTCGCCGCGCGCCCGCCGGTCGGCGGCGCGGCGTCTGGCGCGCTCGATCGTCTCGCGGACCCGCTTGCGGACGTCGGAGGTCTGCATGACGCGTCAGAGAATGCGGAGAGCGCGCAGACGATCGATCTCTGCTGCGGGAAGGCCGAGATCGTTCCTGAGCACGGCGTCCGTGTGCTGGCCGAGCGTCGGCGGCGCCGTGCGGACGCCGCCGGGCGTGTCCGACAACTTCACCGGCACGCCGAGAAGCTGCAGCGGTCCGGCGACGGCATGCTCGAGGCGCGTGACCATCTCGCGCGCGGCAAGTTGTGGATCGTCGAACACTTCCTGCAGATTACGAACGGAGCCGCACGGCACGCCGGCTGCGCTCAAACGCTCGATCCAATATCGCCTCGGGCGCGTTCCGAGCGCGGCGGCGACGATCGGCCGCAGCTCGTCGTAGCCGGTCACGCGCTGGCGGTTCGTGCCGAACCGCTCGACGCAGGCCAATTCCGCGACCGCGCAGAATGTCTTCCACTGCTCGTCGTTGCCGACGGCGAGCACGAAGTCGCCGTCGGACGCCGCAAACACTTCGTACGGCACGATGCTCGGATGCCGGTTGCCGAGCCGCGCCGGCACGCGGCCGCTCGCGAAGAAGTTGCCGGCCTGGTACGAGAGCAGCGCGGCCACCGCGTCGAGCATCGCGAGATCGACCTGCTGTCCGCGCCCCGTTCGCTCGCGGGCGAACAGCGCCAGCGCGACGCCGTATGCGGCAAACATGCCCGAGGCGATGTCGGCAATCGCGACGCCCAGCCGGTACGGCGGACCGTCGGCGGCGCCGGTGATGCTCATCAAACCACCCTCGCCCTGGATGACGGCGTCGTAACCGGGCTGTTTCGATCGCGGGCCGGTCTGTCCGAATCCGGAAATGGAGCAGTAAACGAGGCGCGGAAAACGCGAGCCCAACGACTCGTAGTCGAGACCGAGCCTGGTCAGCGTGCCCGGACGGAAATTTTCGACGAGCACGTCGGCTTTCTCGACGAGCCGCTCGAGGATCGCGCGTCCGCCCGCGTGCTTGAAGTCGAGCGTGACGCTTTCCTTGTTCCGGTTGATGCTGAGAAAGTACGCGCTTTCGCCGTTGGTGAACGGCGGCCCCCACGCGCGCGTGTCGTCGCCCTTGCCCGGCTGCTCGATCTTGATCACCCGCGCGCCCATGTCGGCGAGGAGCATCGTGCAGTACGGACCCGACAGCACGCGCGTCAAATCGAGAACGGTGATACCTTCCAGAGGAGGCATATGTCCGAGATTATCGTGTACGCCGGCAGCAGCTGACGCAGCTGCGAACAGGTGAAAGAGTTGCTTTCACGCGAAGGCGTACGGTTCACGGCCCACAACGTCGACGAAGACGAGCGCGCCTACGACGATCTCATCGCCCGCGGCTTCCGCACCATCCCCGTCACGGTATTCGGCGAACGCGTCGTCAAAGGGTACGACCGCGAGGCGCTGCTGGCCGCGATCGCCGCGTGGCGCGCGACCTCATGACATCCTTTGGATGATCCCCGATCCGCGATCCGCGATGCGCAATCCGAGATCCCCGATCCGCTCCAGGGCGGACCGCAGATAGGCGATGTCCTCACCAAACCCGATCCGCAGATATCCATCCATGCCGAAATGATCACCCGGGACGATCAGGACGCTCTTTTCGGTGCGCAGGCGAGTGACGAGTTCGGTGGAATTCACCGGAATACGGTAGCGAACGTAGACGATGGCGCCGGCATCCGGCGGCGCGTAGCTGAACAGATCGCCGCGGCCGTCGAGCCACTCTCCGACGACGGGAAAGTTCTGATTCAGAATCGATCGCGTCCGACTGAGGATCCGCTCGCGCCGCGGCGGTTCGAGCGCGCGCTGCGCGAGCGCGTCGCTCAACGCGCCGGGCGCGATCGTCGTGTAGTCGTGATACGACCACGTCGACGCGACGAACGCCGGCGGTCCCACAATCCAGCCGATGCGCAGCCCCGGTAACCCGTACGCTTTGGACAGGCCGCTCGTGACGATGACGCGGTCGGTGCGCCCCCACATTGTCGGCGTCTCGCGGCCGTCGCGCTCGGCGCCCCGGTAGATCTCGTCCGCCAGAATCCAGGCGCCGGATCGGTTCGCGACCGAAGCAATCCGATCGAGGTCGGACGATTCGAAACGCGCGCCGGTGGGATTGTTCGGATTGCAGATGATGATCAGCCTGGTACGCACCGTCACCAGACGCTCGAGCGCAGCGGTATCGACGCGCCACCGCGAGCGTCCGCGCTCATCGAGGACGAGCGGCCACTCGATGAGCGTGCCGCCGAAGGCGCGCGCGAGGCCCCACGTCTGCATGTAGTTGGGCACCATCATCACCACTTCGTCGCCCGGCTCGACGAGACGCCACGTCGTGATGTAGTTGGCTTCGGCGCCGCCGTTCGTCACCTGAACGTGATCGACGGTCGCGCCGTCGTACAGCGAGGCAATCGCCGAGCGCAGCGGTTCGGTGCCGTTCGACTGCGTGTAGCGAAGCCGCTCGGCGAAGAACGCGTCGCGATCGACGGCGCCGTCGACGAGCTCGTCGAGGCGCAGCGGATTCACGCCGCTCTCGGAGAGATTGAACCGAACCTGATTCTCGTAGGTGGATTGCATGCGCTCCATCGCGAACGGCTCGAGCTTCATGGCGTCACTGTATCGCGTTTTCTCGATCGCTCGCGCTCACCAACCCCCACCGCCGAGCGGTCGGCGCCTTCGTGCCGCGCCCGGCCGTCCACCGCTTTTTTGTATACTGCGCCGTTGTCGCAGCGGCAGACCCCGGATCTCGCGCGGATTCCTGCCGGTGATTTCTTGATGGGCGCTCCCGATGCGGAAGAGGACGAGCGTCCTGTCCATCGTGTGTACGTCAGCGAGTTTTCGATCGGGCGCTTCACCGTCACCAACGACGATTACGCGCAGTTCATCCGCGCCACCGGATATCCTCCGCCCGCCATTCGTGGCCTGCCGCTGATCACGCACGGCGGCCGCGACGCGCTGTTCAAGGAAATGGCGACGCCTTACGTGTGGGAGAACGGCGAGCCGCCGCCCGGTCAAGGCGCGCATCCCGTCGTGCTCGTGCGATACGACGACGCGCTCGCGTATTGCGAGTGGATGAGCGAAAAGATTGGCCGCGTCGTTCGTCTGCCGACCGAGGCCGAATGGGAGAAAGCCGCGCGCGGCGGCGCCGAAAGCCTGCGCTACCCGTGGGGCAACGAGGCCGATGTCACGCGCGGCAACTATTTGTCGGACCCGGCCGCGAAATCAAAACGGGGCACGCGTCCGGCGGGGACGTATCCACCGAATGCGTACGGCCTGTACGACATGGGCGGCAACGTGTGGGAGTGGGTCTCGGACTGGTATCACGCCGAGTACTACGCGCTCTCCGATCCACGCGACCCCCACGGACCCGACTCGGGCAACATGCGAATCGTTCGCGGCGGCTCGTGGGTGAACGAAAACGTGTCGATGCTGCGCTGCGCGTACCGCCACAAGGTGCCGCCGGACACGTACGCTTACAGCATCGGCTTCCGGATCGTGTGTCCCTAAGTGTTCCTAGAAAAGAGCGAATATAACGAGCAAAGCCGCGCGAGCGAACGAGCGAGCGCGGCACAGGTCGTGGGGGTGCGAAGCATCGGCTTCCGAATCGTGTGTCCCTAAGTGTTCTAGAAAAGAGCGAATGTAACGAGCAAAGCCGCGCGAGCGAACGAGCGAGCGCGGCACAGGTCGTGGGGGTGCGAAGCATCGGCTTCCGAATCGTGTGTCCCTAAGTGTTCCTAGAAAAGAGCGAATATAACGAGCAAAGCCGCGCGAGCGAACGAGCGAGCGCGGCACAGGTCGTGGGGGTGCGAAGCATCGGCTTCCGAATCGTGTGTCCCTAAGTGTTCCTAGAAAAGAGCGAATATAACGAGCAAAGCCGCGCGAGCGAACGAGCGAGCGCGGCACAGGTCGTAGGGGTGCGAAGCATCGGCTTCCGAATCGTGTGTCCCTAAGTGTTCCTAGAAAAGAGCGAATATAACGAGCAAAGCCGCGCGAGCGAACGAGCGAGCGCGGCACAGGTCGTGGGGGTGGGGCCCCACGACGAATAAAGAAATGACCGCTGCCGAGTATGACAAGGCGCGCCGCATCCTGATGCGGCGCGATCCGGTTCTGCGCGAAGCGATCAAACGCATCGGTCCGTGTTTGATGGCCGATCGTCAGCGCAAGGATCATCTGACCGCGCTCGTCGGCGCCATCGTCAGCCAGCAGCTGTCGACAAAGGCGGCCGCGACGATCTTCGGACGCTTCGCCGCGCTGTTCCCGGACAATCACATTCCACACGCGGCGGCGATCGCGGCGCTGACCGACGAGCAGCTGCGAAGCGTCGGCTTCAGCGGGCAGAAAATCAGCTACATACGCGATCTCACCGCGCGGATCGCCGACGGCGGTCTGAATCTCGCCGAGCTCGAGACGTTACCCGACGAGATGGTCATCGAACGCCTCACGGCGGTGAAAGGTTTCGGGCGCTGGACGGCCGAGATGTTCCTGATGTTCCGGCTGCATCGTCCCGACGTGCTGCCGGCGGGCGACCTCGGCATCGTCAATGCGATTCAGCGGTTGTATCGGCTGCGTAGGAAACCGAAAGCGAATCGGATCCTGAAGATGGGCGAGGCCTGGCGTCCTTATCGTTCGGTCGCTTCCTGGTATCTGTGGCAGACGCTCAGAAACGAGCCTTTGTCCAAAGCAGCAGGTACCCCGCCGCGATCGCGATCAGCGTCCCGCGCTCGCTGAAGAACGTCTCGCGCCACGAGAAGCTCTCCACCACGGAGGACACGGAGCGCACTCCGTGTCCTCCGTGATGGAGAGTCGGGATCCACCTCGGAACGCGAGAGGCGTACAAGCGATACGTCTCGCCGAGGCGCCACTCGAGCAGATGTTCCTCCCATCGGACGATGGCGTGATATTCCAGCGCGAGGAGCACCAACACGATCGGCGCGAGCCAGAGGAGACCGGCGGTGATAGCGAATCCAACCCACAGCGCGATGTTCCCGATGTACAGCGGATTGCGAAGGTGCGCGAACGGGCCGCTCTCCACGAGCGGGCCCAACCGATCGCTTCGCGTCCGCGAAATGACGCCGATGTGGCGCACCCCCCACATCCTCAGCGCTTCGCCCGAGAGAGTGAGCGCGATGCCGCCGAGAATCGCCGCGACGTTTCGCGACGTCTCACCTGAAGGAATCAACAGAATCGCCGCCGCAATCGGCAGCGGCAGCAACGTCCGGCGCTGGAACAGCCATTCGCCGAGTTTGGTAGAATCAGGACTAGTCCGGTCGGACATCGGCAATGTCTACGTCCAACGCATCCATTCTTGATCGCGCCCCCGGCTCGTCGGTCTTCGACATGATCGGACGCACGCCGCTGGTGCGCCTGCATCAGTTCGAGCGCGAGACTCCGGGCGTCGAGCTGTACGCGAAGGCCGAATGGCAGAACCCTGGCGGGTCGGTCAAGGATCGCGCAGCCGCGCGGATGATCCTCGAAGGCGAAGCCAGCGGGAAGCTGGTGCGTGGGAAGACGATCCTCGACGCGACGTCAGGCAACACCGGGATCGCGTACGCCATGGTCGGGGCGGCGCGCGGCTACACGGTGCGCCTGTGCGTGCCTGAAAACGCAAGCCCTGAACGCAAGGTCATTTTGCGCGCGCTTGGCGCCGAGCTGGTGCTGACGAGCCCGCTCGAAGGCAGCGACGGTGCGATCAGAGAAGCGCGCCGCCTGTACGCGAAGGATCCCAATCGGTATTTCTATCCGGATCAATACAGCAACGACGCCAACTGGCGCGCACACTACGACACGACGGCGCCCGAGATCATCGAGCAGACGAGCGGCCGCATCACCCATTTCGTTGCCGGACTCGGGACGAGCGGCACGTTCATCGGCACAGGCCGGCGGCTGCGGAACTACAGCCCGGCGATCAAGCTGATTTCGTTTCAGCCCGACTCGCCGTTTCACGGGCTCGAAGGGCTGAAGCACATGGAGTCGGCGATCGTGCCGTCGATTTACGATCCGACGCTCGCCGACGAAGATCTGCGCGTCGACACCGATGAGGCGTATCGGATGGTGAGGCGGCTGGCGCGTGAGGAGGGGATGCTCGCCGGCATTTCGTCGGGCGCGGCGATGGTGGCGACGCTGCACGTCGCGCGGCGACTCGATCGCGGCGTGGTCGTGACGGTGTTTCCCGACGGCGCAGAGAAATACTTGAGCGAGAGTTTCTGGACGGTCAATGACTGAACGCGCGCTGACCATTCCCCCTGCGGTCGATGCATCCATTCGGCGCCACGGTCAGGAAACGTATCCGCACGAATGCTGCGGCGCGCTCGTTGGCCGCGACGATCACGTGGCGGACGTCGTGCCGCTGCCCAACACAACCGAGGAAGGACCGCGACGAAGGTTTCTCGTGCGGCCGTCCGACTACCGCGAGGCCGAACGGAAGGCAGGGGAGCTCGGCGGAGAGCTGCTCGGGTTCTACCATTCGCATCCCGATCATCCGGCGCGGCCGTCGCAGTACGACCTCGATCACGCGTGGCCGAACTTCGCCTACATCATCGTTGCGGTTGCGCAGGGCGCGGCCGCAGATATGACCGTCTGGTTTCTGAAAGAGGACCGTTCCAGCTTCGACGAGGGCAGGCTGAATCATGCCGAGAATACTCATTCCCACACCGCTCAGGCCTTACACCGATAAACAGGACGCCGTGGATGTCGCGGGCGCAACCGTCGGCGAGCTGCTCGCCGATCTGACGCGCAAGCATTCGGGCCTGAAGACGCACCTGTACAACGATCAGGGCAAGCTGCGCAGCTTCGTCAACGTGTACGTGAACGACGAAGACATCCGCTATCTGCAGAAGGAGCAGACGCCGGTGAAATCCGAAGACACCGTCAGCATCATTCCGTCGGTCGCCGGCGGCGTGGAGACCGCCGCTCCTGCTCCGCCAGCGCCGCCACGTGGTTCCGCGCTGACGAACGATGAATACAAGCGCTATTCGCGTCATCTCATCATGCCGGAGGTCGGCCTCGACGGTCAGCTGAAGTTGAAGGCCGCCAAGGTGTTGTGCATCGGCGCCGGCGGACTCGGATCGCCGGTCGCCATGTATCTTGCCGCCGCCGGCGTCGGCACGCTCGGCATCGTGGACTTCGACACCGTCGACTTCAGCAACCTGCAGCGGCAGATTCTGCACGGCACTCCCGACGTCGGGCGTCCGAAGCTCGCGTCGGCGAAAGATCGCCTCAACGCGCTGAATCCGAACGTCAACATCGAGACGTACGAAACGGCGCTGACGTCGGAGAACGCGCTGAAGCTGTTCGAGCCGTACGACGTCATCGTCGACGGTACGGATAATTTTCCGACGCGGTATCTCGTGAACGACGCCTGCGTGCTGCTCGGCAAGCCGAACGCGTACGGAAGCATCTTCCGCTTCGAGGGACAGGCCTCGGTCTTCGCGATGAAAGAAGGCCCGTGCTACCGGTGCCTCTATCCCGAACCGCCGCCGCCCGGACTGGTGCCGAGCTGCGCAGAAGGCGGAGTGCTCGGAGTGCTGCCCGGTCTCGTCGGCGTGATTCAGGCGACCGAAGCCATCAAGTTGATTTTGGGAACTGGCGAGCCGCTCATCGGGCGGTTCCTGATCGTCGACGCTCTGCGAATGAAGTTCCGCGAGTTGAGGCTGCGAAAGGATCCGGCTTGCCCGGTTTGCGGAACTCATCCGACGGTGACGAAGCTGATCGATTACGAACAGTTCTGCGGTATCAGGCCCGCCGCACCGGAGCCGGTGGCGGTCAACGCCGCGACCGAGATCACTTCAACCGAGCTCAAGCAGCGCCTCGACCGCGGCGATAAGCTCATCGTCGTGGACGTGCGCGAGCCGCATGAGTATCAGATCAATCGAATTCCTGGGTCGCTGTTGATTCCGCTGGGCGACGTCCCCAAGCGCTACAACGAGCTCGACCCCGACTTGGAGATCGTGACTCAGTGCAAATCGGGCGTCCGGAGCGCGAAGGCGGCCGATTTTCTCCGATCCGTGGGGTTCAAGAAGGTGCTGAACCTCAAGGGCGGCATCCTCGATTGGGTGGATAAGGTTGATCCGTCCCAACCGAAATACTAAAATAGGACCTTAACGGTCGGACATGCTGAGGCTATCGAAAAAGGCGGATTACGCGCTGATGGCGATGAAGCATCTGGCGCTTCGAGGCGACCGGTCATCGCACGCGACGGCCTCCGCCCGCGAAATTGCGGAGCTCTACGACATTCCGATCGAGCTGATGGCTAAAGTCCTCCAGCGGCTCGTGCGCCGCGGGCTGCTGGCATCGCAGCAGGGGACCCGCGGCGGTTATCAGCTGGCGCGGACACCGACGCTGATCTCGGTCGCCGACGTCATCCAGGCCATCGATGGTCCGGTGACGGTGACCGCGTGCTCCACTGAAGAGGGTCAGTGCGAACAGTTTGCGAAATGCAACGTGCGCGATCCCCTCTGGCGTGTCCGCGAACGGATTCTGGCGGCGCTCGGGGAATGCACGATCGCCGAGCTCGCGGCCGATGTGCCGCCGCAGCCGACGGCAAAGGCCGCTGTGCTTCATACGCATTTGTGACCCTCGGCCGAAGCGTGGCGCTTGGCTGAAAGCCTCGCGCTACCGCGCGACGTCATTCGACGAACTACGTAGGGCGAGCCTTTAGGCGAGCCAGAAAGAAAAGATGGCGATCAAGCTTCCGATCTACATGGACTACCACGCGACGACGCCGGTCGACCCGCGCGTCCTCGAGACAATGCTGCCGTACTTCTCGACGGAATTCGGCAACGCCGCCAGCCGCAATCATCCGTTCGGCTGGGCGGCCGAAGAGGCCGTGGATAAGGCGCGCAAGCAGATCGCCGATCTGATCGGCGCGAACGCGAAGGAGATCGTCTTCACGAGCGGCGCGACAGAGTCGGACAACCTCGCGATCAAAGGCGCCGCCGAGATGTATCGCGAGAAGGGCAACCACATCATCACGTGCGTCACCGAGCACAAAGCGGTGATCGACACGTGCAAGCGTCTCGAGAAGGAAGGCTATCGCGTCACGTATCTGCCGGTGCACAAGGACGGCCGGATCAGCCTCGATGAGTTGAAAGCGGCGATCAGCGACAAGACGATTCTCATTACGATCATGATGGCCAACAACGAGATCGGCGTGCTCCAGCCGATCGGGGAGATTGGCGCGATCGCGAAAGAGAAAGGAATCCTTTTCCATACCGACGCGGTGCAGGCGGTCGGCAAGGTGCCCTTCAACGTCAACGACTTGAAGGTCGACATGGCGTCGATCAGCGCGCACAAGATGTACGGCCCGAAGGGCGTCGGCGCGCTCTACGTCCGCCGCCGCAATCCGCGCGTGCTGCTGGCGCCGATCATCGACGGCGGCGGCCACGAGCGCGGCATGCGTTCGGGGACGCTGAACGTGCCCGGCATCGTCGGATTCGGCAAGGCCGCCGAGCTGTGCAGGCAGGACATGGCGACCGAAAGCGAGCGGCTGCGCGGCCTGCGCGATTATCTGAACGAGAAGCTGCACAAGAATCTCGACGAGCTGTACATCAACGGATCGATGGAGCATCGGCTGCCGCACAACCTGAACATCAGCTTCGCCTACGTGGAGGGCGAGTCGCTGCTGATGGGGATCAACGATGTGGCGGTCTCGTCCGGGTCCGCGTGCACGTCGGCGAGCCTCGAGCCGTCGTACGTGCTGAAGGCGCTCGGCGCCGGCGACGATCTGGCGCATTCATCGATTCGATTCGGTCTCGGCCGCTGGACGACGAAGGAGGAAGTTGATTATGTGGCCGACAAGCTGACGAACGTCGTCAGCCGGCTTCGCGACATGTCACCGCTCTACGAGCTTGCGAAGGAAGGCGTCGATCTGTCCACGATGCAGTGGCAGACCGAGGGACATTAAAGGCAGGCCCACGCATCAACCGGTAGCGCAGCCCTGTAGGGCTGCCAAGAGGACACATGGCTTACTCGAACAAGGTCATCGATCACTACGAGAACCCGCGCAACGTCGGATCGCTTCCCAAGGAGGATCCGAACGTCGGCACGGGTCTGGTCGGCGCGCCGGAGTGCGGCGACGTCATGAAGCTGCAGGTCAAGGTGAATCCGCAGACGGGCATCATCGACGATGCGAAATTCAAGACGTTCGGCTGCGGATCGGCTATCGCCAGCTCGAGCCTCGCGACCGAATGGCTGAAGGGCAAGACGGTCGATCAGGCGCTGGCGATCAAGAACACCGACATCGTCAACGAGCTGAGCCTGCCGCCGGTGAAGATTCACTGCTCGGTCCTCGCCGAGGACGCGATCAAGGCGGCGATCGCGGATTACAAGAAGAAGCAGACGGCCGACGCCAAGCCAGCCGAGAAGGTGGCCCAGCCGACTGCTTGATCACCATGATCGAGATCACAGAAACTGCCGCGGACAAGATCCGGACGCTGATGCAGAAGCAAGGCATCACCGAGGGCGGGTTGCGCGTCGGCGTCAAAGGCGGAGGGTGCTCGGGTTTGAGCTACACGTTCGCCTGGGAGAAACAGCCGCGGCTGGGCGACGAAGTTTTCGAAGGGCCGCAGGGCGCGAAGATTTTCATCGATAGGAAGAGTCTGCTGTACTTGAACGGCACGGTGCTCGACTACGACACGAACATGATCAGCAAAGGGTTCGTGTTCAACAATCCGAACGCCAAGACGACCTGCGGCTGCGGCAGCTCCTTCGGGGCGTAAAAAGCAGGAAGTCAGAATGTCCCATGTCTCCCCACACCACCAGCCCGACGCTCCAGGTGTGTCGCAGCTGCGGCGCCGGCGCCCCGGTCGACGCGCATTTCTGTCCGCAGTGCTCGAAGATTCTGTCGCTCGGCCGGCACGGCGACTACTTCGCCTTCATGGGTCTGCCGCGCAAGCTGAAGATCGACAGCCGCCTGCTCGAAGAGCGCTTCCGCGGGTTGAGCCGTCAGTTTCATCCCGACTACTTCTACAACGCGGATCCCGGTGAACGACGGGCGAGCCTCGAACGGTCGTCTTACCTGAACGACGCGTATCGCACGCTGCGGAACCCGATCTCGCGTATCGAATATCTCCTCAAGGTCGAAGGCCTTGCGCCGGGGGGTCCGGAGCAGGCGTCGAAACAGGTACCGCCGGCGCTGCTCGAGGAAGTCTTCGCGCTCAACGAGGAGCTCGACGAGATCCGCGCGGAGCGCGCGAGCGGGGCAGCGGCCGAGACGTGGAAGGCGCGACTCGAGCGCGCGCGCGCGCCGATCGACGCGAAGCGCGCCGACCACGAGTCGCAGCTCGACAAGCTGTCGGAGCAGTGGGACGCGGCCGTGGACGCGAACAAAGGAGCAGACGAGCGGCGCGCGGTTCTGACCGCGCTGCGCGATCGGTTTCTCGAGCGCAATTACATCAACAACCTGCTAGGCGGCATCGAAAGGGAACTCAGCGCGTGAGCAAAGTCGTCGGGATCGATCTCGGCACCACGAACTCGCTGGTCGCATACGTGAAGGACGGCCCGCCGGTCGTCATCCGCGACAACAGCGGAGATGGACTGGTGCCGTCGGTCGTGTCGATCGACGAGGGCGGAACAGTGTACGTCGGACGCGAAGCGGAGCGCCGCCTGTTGACCGATGCCGGCCACACGGCCTACTCGGTGAAGCGCTTCATGGGCAAAGGCATCGAGGACGTCCGCGACGAAGCGCGCCATTTCCCGTTCCGGATCGGCGGCGAAGCCGGAGGCGTGATCCGCATCGGACTCGGCAGCCGCGAGTTCACGCCGCCGGAAATCTCGGCGTTCGTCCTGCGCGAGCTGAAGCATCGGGCGGAGGCGTTCTTCGCCGAACAAGGCGTGGTCGACAACGAAGTCGACCGCGCCGTCATCACCGTGCCGGCGTACTTCAACGACGCGCAGCGCACCGCGACGCGCGATGCCGGACGAATCGCAGGCCTCGAAGTCCTGCGGATCATCAACGAGCCGACGGCGGCGTCGCTGGCCTACGGGCTCGATAAACGCCATACCGGGATCATCGCCGTCTACGATCTGGGCGGCGGCACGTTCGACATCTCGATCCTCCGCGTCGAGGACGGCGTCTTCCAGGTCCTTTCGACCAACGGCGACACGCATTTGGGCGGCGACGACATCGACGTTCTGCTGATGGACAGAGTGGGGGCCGACCTTGGTCGGCCCACCGACGCGGAACGACCAGCGCGGGCGGAGCCGACGCATCGGGCGGAGCAAGCTCCGCCCCTGCCGAGTCTTGAAAGGGTTCAGGAACTGCGCAAGGCCGTTATTCAGGCGAAATGCGATCTGTCCGACGATGAAGAGACTGTTCTCAACGGCAAACGCTTCACCCGTGCAGAATTCGAAGCGCTGATTGAGCCGATCGTCGACCGCACGCTCGGACCCTGCCGTCAGGCGCTTGCCGACGCGGGACTTCAACCGTCGCAGATCGACGAGGTGGTCCTCGTCGGCGGATCGACGCGGATTCCGCTCGTGCGCCGGCGGGTCGAAGAGCTCTTCGGCAGGAAGCCGCACAGCGAGCTGAACCCCGACGAAGTGGTCGCGCTCGGCGCGGCGGTGCAGGCGGATATCCTCGTCACCGGCAACCGCGAGATGCTGCTCCTCGACGTCACGCCGCTGTCGCTCGGCATCGAGACGATGGGCGGCGTGACGTCGAAGATCATCATGCGGAATTCGACGATCCCGGCAACCGGCAGCGAGATATTCACGACCGCCGTCGACAACCAGACCGCTGTCGACATTCATGTCGCGCAGGGTGAGCGCGAGCTCGTGCAGGACAACCGATCGCTGGCGCGCTTCAAGCTCCGCGGGATTCCGCCGATGCCCGCCGGCCTGCCGCGCGTCCAGGTCCAGTTCCAGATCGACGCCAACGGCATTCTGAGCGTCACCGCGCGGGAGCTGCGCACCGACGTTGAGCAGACGATCGAAGTGAAGCCGTCCTATGGCCTCACCGACGACGAAGTCGAGCGCATGCTGCTCGATTCGTTCGAGCACGCGGAGGCGGACTTCGAGGCACGGCTGCTCATCGAGGCGAAAAACGAAGCGGAAGCCGTGATGCACGCGACCGAGAAGTCGCTGCGCGCCCCCGACTTCGCCGAGATCGAACGGGCGGAGCTCGCGCCCGGCGAACGGCAGAAAATCGAATCGGTGCTGGCCGGCCTGAAGATGGTGCTGAACGGAAACGATCGCGAAACGATTCAGAAATGGACCAGGGCGTTGAACGATACGACGCAGCATCTCGCCGAGGTGATGATGAATCGCTCGGTGCACGCCGCCTTGTCCGGCAAGAACATCTCCGACGTTTGAGTGTGATTCGGGATTTGGGATTTGTGATTTGCCGTCGAATTCCGATTTGGGGCGAATCCCGAATCCCGAATCCCAAATCCCGAGGGTGATATGCCTAGAGTGACGTTCATCATCGACGGCGAGCCGACGACCGTCGAGTTCGAGAGCGGCAACCTTCCGTACTCGAACCACGGCAAGCCCGAGTCGTTCCTCGACGTCGCGAAGAACCTCGGTGTCCCGCTCGAACACGCGTGTGGAGGCAACTGCGCGTGCACGACTTGTCACGTCATCATCCGGGAAGGCGCGCACAACCTGAGCGACATGGAAGACGACGAGGCCGATCGGCTCGACACCGCGTGGGATCTGACGCCGCAGTCGCGCCTCGGCTGCCAGGCCGTCGTCAAAGGCGACGTCGTCTGCGAGCTGCCGATGTACACGCGCAACTACGTGCAGGAAGGCGGCGGCATTCAGCTCGGCAAGTCCGACAGGAAGGAACGCAAGGCGCAGGAGGTCGTGCCGTGAAGTGGACCGACTCGGAAGACATCGGTATCGCGCTCGCGGAAAAGTTTCCCGCCGTCGATCCGCTGACCCTTCGCTTCATCGATCTCCGCGACAGAGTCATCGGTCTCGACGGGTTCGACGACGATCCGAAGACGTCGAACGAATCGAAGCTCGAGGCGATCCAGATGGCGTGGTACGACGAATGGAAGGACGCGCAGCACTGAAATGGCCTCGACCGGAATCTTTCGTCCGGGAATGCGCGGCTACTTCGTTCCGTTCGTCGCCGGCATTGTCCTCACCGTCAGCGCCTTTCTCCCGTGGGTCGTCGTCGCCGACGTGTCGATGCGGGGCGTCCCCGACGTGGCGGCGCTCTGGATCGCCGGCCTCGGCGCGATTGCTGCGGTGCTCGCACTCCTCAGCCTCATCACGCGCAGGAACTCGCGCCACCCGCTGCTCCTCGTCGGACTCGCGGCGCTCGGGATCATGGTCCTGTCGTGGCGCATCCTGCCGCGGTCGGCCGGCGAGCGCGCGCTGACGATCTCGCAGGCGTTCGCGATCGTGGAGAACACGCCGATGAGCGAGGCGCCGATTGCAGGCGTCGGCAGCGGCATCTACATCGGCTTCGCCGCCGCCTGCGTCATCGTCGCTTTCGGATTGACGATCGTGATCAAGCGCGTGTCCCGGCCGTACACCGTGCCCGATCCCGACGACGACGTCTGACGGACGCCGATTCGATCGCGCCATCCGCCGATGAAAATCCGCATCGCACACAGTCCAGACTCCGACGACGCGTTCATGTTCTACGGCCTCGCGAGCGGCCGAGTGCCGTCGCTCGGTTATGAGCTCGAACATGTCCTGGGCGACATCGAGACGTTGAACCGCGCGGCGTTCGAAGGCACCTACGAGATCACCGCCGTGTCGTTTCACGCATACGCGCACCTCACCGACCGCTACATCCTTCTGCCGCACGGCGCCAGCATGGGTGACCGCTACGGCCCGATCGTCGTGTCGAAGACCGCCGCGCCATCGTTGAAGGGCGTCACCGTCGCCGTGCCGGGGACGCTGACGACGGGGTTCCTGGCGCTGCGCCTCTTCGACCCGTCGGTTCAGTACACCGTCTTGCCGTTCGACAAGATCCAGCAGGCGGTTCACGCCGGCGAGGTCGAGGCCGGACTGTTGATCCACGAAGGACAGATCACCTGGGCGGATGAAGGCCTGAAGAAGATCGTCGATCTCGGCGAATGGTGGAGCGATCGCACGGGCGGGCTGCCGCTTCCGCTCGGCGGCAACGTCATCCGGCGCGATCTCGGCCCGCGGCACATCTCGACGCTGTCGCTGCTGCTGCACGACAGCATCGCGTTCGGTCTGCGGCATCGCGGCGAGGCCGTCAGCTATGCGATGCGCTTCGGCCGCGGACTCGATCGCGCGAAGACCGATCGCTTTGTGGGCATGTACGTGAACGACCTCACGCTCGATTACGGCGAGCGCGGCCGCGCGGCCGTGCACCGTCTGCTCGGCGACGCCGCGCAGGCCGGGCTCCTGCCCGAGCCCGTCACCGTGGAATTTGCGAGCTGAGAACCTCGTGCAGCCGGCGGACGCCTTCCGTGAGGCTCGCCGGTCCCGGTTGCAGGATGTAAGTCGATTTGATCTCGTAGATCCGATCGTCCCGCACGGCGCTCACGCGATCCCATCCAGGGCGCGATCGAATGGTTTCCGCTCGGACCTTCTTTCCGCACCACGACGCGAAGACGATCTGCGGATCCCGACGCGCCACCTCCGCTGGATCGACGATGCGATCCTTGGCCAGTCTTGCGGCTGACAGCTCCGGGAAGATCGGCGCGCCGCCGGCGATTTCGACCAGCTCCTCCACCCATCGAATCGCTGAAATCAGCGGCTCGTCCCATTCCTCGAAGAACGTGCGAAGGCGCCCGGGGAGCCGCGATGCCGCGTCGCGAAGCCGATCGAGATCGGCTGACAACCGATCGGCGAGCTGTTCGGCCTCGCGCTGGCAGCCGACGAGCCCGCCGAGCATTCGAATCATCTGCAGGATCTCGGCAACGGTTCGCTGATTGAACGTCACGACGGTGATGCCGCGCCTGACCAGCTCGGATGCGAGGTCCGCCTGCAGATCGGAGAACGCGAGCACCAGATCGGGCTGCAGCGCCTCGATCTTGTCGAACTTCGCATTGATGAACGCGGAGATCTTGGGCTTCTGCCGCGCCTCGGGCGGGCGCACGGTGTAGCCCGACACGCCGACGATGCGGTGACCCTGGCCGAGCAAATACAGCGTCTCGGTCGTTTCTTCGGTCAGACAGACGATGCGCTCGGGATAGCGGGGCATGTGAGATCCGTGAACAAGAAGCCGTCGCGCTCGACCGTCGTGCCGATGTCGATGGCGATCGGCTTCGGGAACATCGGTCCGGCGTATGCGAAGGTATGGAACTCTCCGCGCTCACCGCACGGATCGACTGACGCGGGCAGATCGCTCAGCAGTCGTCGGTCGAAATCGCGCCCGGCGAACCGCGGATCGAGCTGTCGCGGATCGACGCACGTGATCCGCGCCCGCAGGCCCGCGGTAATCATCTCGCGCGCGAGCGCCCCCGTGGTCCCCTCGTCTCCGAAGAGGGGAAACAGCGGCGTCAGTCCCGTTCCTGCCAGGCGATCCTCCCGGTAGCGACGGATGTCCTGCAGAAACAGGTCGGCGAACGCGACGTGAGTGAATCCGTCGGCGGCGGCGCGCGCGACGGCCGCGCTCATCTGCCGTTCGTAGGTCTCGTTCGGACACGGTGAAGGAATCGGAACCTTCCACAGCGGCAACCCGAGGGCCTGCGCCTGCGCTTCGAGCAGTTCGACGCGCACCGCGTGCATCGCCACTCGCTGCGCCGCCTCGTTGATCGTCGTCAGCAGCCCGCCGATTGGCAGCGGCTGCTGCCGGAGCACGTGCACCATCCATGCGCTGTCCTTGCCGCTGCTCCACGACACCAGGATCTTCATCTGAACACCGATGGATGGAGCATGCGGGCGAGCGTTCGCGTCGCGTTCACCACCCGTGGACCCGGCACGACGAACTCGTCGCCGACGAGGAGATAGACACGGTGATTGCGGACGGCCGGAATCGAAGGCAGCGCGTCCCACACCGCAGCCTCGCGGCGCAGCTCCGTGGACTTCACGCTGTCGCCATAGTGCAGCTCGATGATCACTTCCGGGCGGCGCGCCAGAATCATTTCCGTCGAAGCCTGCACCGACTGCTGTTTCGTGTCGGCGAACACGTCGTCGCCACCGGCGGCTTCGAGCATGTCGTGGAGAAACCCGTATCCGCCGCTCGCGTAGACATTGCGGAGCGATCCGGGATCGCGGCCGAAGACGAGGAGCGTCTTGAAACGTGGTTCACCGCTCACCGTCCGGCGGATCGCATCGAGGTCCGCTTCCATTCCGGTGGCGAGCTGATTCGCCCGCTCGGCCGCGCCGATCCGCGCGCCGACCGACCGCATCGTCGCAGCGATGTCGGGCAGCGTCCGGTGCTCGTAGCGGTAGAACGGAATCGCCGCGCGGTCGAGGCGCTGCTTCAGGTCTTCCTGCGTGTCGTAGACGATGACCAGGTCCGGCTTCAGAGAGAAGATTCGCTCGACGTTCGGATCGATCAGTCCCCCCACGCGCGCGATGCGATCGACCTGTGGCGGGTACCGATCGTAGGCGCTGACGCCGACGACGCGGTCGCCTGCGCCCATCGCGAAGATCATTTCGGTGACGGCCGGGATGAGGGAGACGATTCGGCGGGGCGGCTCCGCGGCCAGCCCCATCGCGCCGAAAACGACCACGAGCAAGAAGGTTCGTCGAGTCATCGCAACCGCGTGAAGAGCAGCCACAGGAAGAAAGGACCGCCGATGAACGCGGTGACGATGCCGACCGGCAGCTCGATCGGCGCGAGCGCCGATCGGGCGACCAGATCGCAACCGATCAGAAAGGCGCCGCCGAACAGCGCCGACGCGGGCAGCACCAGACGATGATCGGCGCCGACCATCAGCCGAATCAGGTGCGGCACGACGATGCCCACGAAACCGATCGGACCGCTGAGCGACACAGCAGCGCCCGTCGAGAGCGATGCGCTGACGAGCGCGATCCGTTCGGCGCGCGGCACGTCGACGCCGCGCGCGGCCGCCGCTTCGGGTCCCAGGCTCATGAGATCGAGGGCGCGCGGCAGGGTGGCGTATCCGAACGTCGCGAGCGCGAGCGGCACGAGCGCGGCAGCGATCGGCGCGTACCCGCCGACGTCGAGCGATCCCATCAACCAGCGGACGGTTCGGAATGTCTGAGAAAAATCCGAGACGTACTGAATGAAGTTCACGACGGCGCCGAGAAAAGTCGTCAATACCACGCCGCCGAGCAGGAGGACGGTCGACGACATGCCGCGGCCGCGCGCGGCCGACAGCCCGTACACGATCGCCAGCGCGCCCAGCGAGCCGGCAAAGCTGGCGAGCGGAACAGCCGACAGACCGCCGATCGAAAAAGGCGGCAAAAACGTGATGGCCACCATCGCGCCGACCGACGCGCCGATCGAGACGCCGAGCGTTTCGGGCGCCGCGAGCGGATTGCGAAGCAGCGCCTGAAAGACCACGCCTGCGGCCGCCAGTCCGGCGCCCACGATCGCGGCGGCGGCTACGCGCGGCAGGCGCGCGATGAAGAAGATCTGCGCGTCGACGTTGTCGGCAAACGCCTGCGATCGATCGAACGCGCGAGCGAGCGAGATGTGTGTCGTGCCGGCCAGCGGCGCCAGGAGGCACGTCAGCACCAACAATGCGCCGAAGCCGGCGACTGTCGCGATCATCCGAGCGCGGATCGGGCGGTCCGCCTTCGGCCGCACCTTCTCACGATCGACGGTGGCGTCCGGCTTCGGCCGGACTTCATCATTGCGCCCGGCCAATCGGCACCACCGTCAGACGCCGAGCCCGCGGGTGATACGCGATCTCGGCGTCCACGTCGTAAAGGGACCGGATGTTCGCGGTCGTCAAAACTGTCTCGGGCGCGCCCCGGTCGATCAAGCGTCCGCGACGGATCAATACCAGCTCCGCACAGATCGACGCAGCGAGATTGAGATCGTGTGTGCACACCAGCATCGTGCAGCCGCGATCCCTGTTGAGCCTCGCCAGCAGCGACGCGACGTCGAGTTGATAACCGACGTCGAGCGATGCCGTCGGCTCGTCGAGCAGCAGCGCGTCCGACGCCTGCGCGAGCGCGCTCGCGATGACGACGCGCTGCTTCTCGCCGCCGCTCAAGGTGGCGAATGCGCGCGATGCCAGATCGTCGGTGCCGGTGGCCCGGAGCGCATCGTGCGCGATGGCCAGGTCGCTCGCGCCCTCGAGCTCGAACGGACCGAGGTGCGGGTAGCGTCCCATCAACACGATGTCGAGAACGCTGAAGTCGAACGTCGTGCGCGTCTCCTGCGGCACGACCGCGACGCGGCGGGCGAGGTCGCGCCGCGACAGCGTGAGGACGTCGGCGCCTTCGAGCGTCACCCGTCCGTTCGACGGTCGAAGCGCGCCGGCGATGAGCCGCAGCAGCGTCGTTTTTCCCGAACCGTTCGGTCCCAGCACGCCGACGATCGATCCGCGCATGACGGAGAACGACACGTCCTGGAGCACGCGTCGGGACGAAGTGTACGAAAACGAAACGTTATCGACCTGCAGCAACCCGGACTCCGACAATCGCGCTGCGGCGAAGCGCGGGAAAGCCAAGCGCCTCTTCGTAGGCGCGATCGGTCACGTTCAGCACGCGCGCGTACACGTCGAAGTTGCGCGTGAAGCGGATGCTGGCGCCGGCATTGCCGACAGCGTATCCAGGCGAGAAGAACAATCCTCCCGACGCGCCGAAGCTCGGCTCGACGTCCAGCGCGCGGCCGCGCGTCGTCAGATCGGCGAACGCGCTCACGCGGCCGTGCGTGTAGACGAGGTCGATTGCGCCCTGATGCTTCGGGCGGCGGAGCAGCGGGTCGCCGACCTTGAACGGCGGCGGTGCGATCGCGGCCAGGCCGTCAACCGACAGAATCTGCGTGTCGACCCACGCGTAGCTGGCGCGCAGCGACAGCCGGGGCCGCGGGCGCGCGTCGAGCGTCAACTCGAGGCCGCGCGCCTGGGCGTTCGAGATGTTGTCGGTCTTGTAGCGGCTCGCGTCGCGCAGCGAACGTCCGACCGTGACGAGGAGATCGTCGTAGCGGTTGAAGAACGCCGTCGCGCCGGCCACGAGCGCGTCTCCGGCGAAACGTTGTTCGACACCGCCGTCAACGCTCCGGCTGCGCTCTGGCTTGAGATTGGGATTGTCCGTGAACGCGATCTCGAATCCATCGGGCGGGCGGATGCCGGTGCCGGCGCTGGCGTGCAGCCTCGTCGCTTTCGCGACGAAGCTGACGGCCGCCTTCGGGTTCAGCGAATTGATTCGCTGTCGATCGCGGCTCAAGTGTTCGAGCCGGGCGCCGCCGGTCACGAACAGTCGCTCGCTCGCCACGTACCGGACCTCGCCGAATGTTCCGGTAACCGCCCTGCGGATTGGCCCCGGCGTCCCGTCCGCGCCGGTGATGAACGTGCTCGACGCGCGCTCGGATATTGCTTCCACGCCGCCCGAGGCTGCAAATGATCGATTGACCGCGACATCCTCCTGAACGCGGCCGTCGACCCTTCGTGTGCCGCTCGTCGACGGCCCGAAGGAGCTCGTGAACTGACTCGAGCGGTCGAAGACGTTGAGATCGATCCGCTGGCGGACGCGGGACGACCATGGATGGTTCAGGCGCGCGCCAAGCTGACGCGAATCGTTGATGCCACGCGATACGCGGTCGACGTGCGTGAAGTTGCCGGCCGGGTTGGTGCCAAACGGTCCCGGAAAGCCGCGCTCGTCATGGCCGACGTTGCCGCCGATGAGCAGGTCCGGTCCATTCGGACGGCGCCAGCCGAGCGAACCCGATGCGTGCCGCAGATGGTCGTCGTCGTTCGTGACGCGTTCGCCGGTGGCAGGCGCGACGCCGGTGAAGCCGTCGCTGCGCCGCTGTTCGATGCCGCCGCCCCAGCTCCACGCATCCCGCGAACCGGCCGCGCTTCCGGCAAGACGCTCGGTTCCCTGATTGCCGCCTTCGATGAGCGCGTCGCCACGCGGCCGGCCGCCGCGCTTGGTCACGATCTGCACGACCGCTCCAATCGCATCCGATCCGAACAGCGCGCTTTCCGGTCCACGAACCACCTCGACGCGGTCGACCTCCGCCGCCGGCAGATGACCGAAGTCGTAGCCGCCGCCGAACGCGTTGGCGCGGATGCCGTCGACGAGCACGAGCGTGTAGTTCGAGGCGCCGCCGCGCGGGAAGAGCGACGTGATGGCGCCGCGGCCGCCGCTGCGCGTGACGGCGAGATCCGGCACGAGCCGTAGCGCGTCGGCAACCGTTTCGATCTGTCGGGCCTCCAGATCGGCGGCGGTGATCGCGGTCATCGCGTCGGCCGCGCGCGACAGCGGCAGCTCGATCTGCGATGCCGACACGACGATCGATTCGGCGAGCGCGCTGACGCGCAGCGCGAAGTCGAGCGTGCGCGCATCGAACGCCGCGACGTCCGCCCGAATCGGATCCGCGGTGAATCCATCCTTGACGACATGAATGCCGTACACGCCGGCCGGCAGCGCGTCGATCTCGAAGCTGCCGTCGGCGGAGGTCTCGCGATCGGCGACGGCGCCGAGCGCGCCGACGACGACGATGCGAGCGCCCGCAACAGGACGACCATCCGGATCGGTGACGCGTCCATTGAGCGTTGCGGCTGAAACGGTGCGGCTGAGCAGGAGCGCGGCGGCCAACAGCCGCCACAGGCGGGACATGCGCATCAGGATCCTCCCGGCGTCTCGCGCGCCGAAGAAAGGACGCCTCCGATGGCCAGGTTTCCTGACTCGCGGACGTGCCTGCGCGTCTTCCCGGCCTCGTTCGCGCATCGCGCATTGGAGCCCAGTGACGGTGTTGCGCAGCGTAACCGCTTACAGTGGCGGGACCGTGTGGGCTTTGCACCCACTTCGCGTGGCCGCCGGGGTGAGCGTCAAGTTGTGCGGCGAGTATAGCAGGGTTGCGGGATCGGACGCTTTTTGCATAACATTACTCGGTTCGCCGCACAATCGAGGAGACGGCATGAGCAAGAGTTCGACCGTTACGGTTCGCGAAAAACCGGTCGAGGAGGTGGCCACGGCGAAAGTCGCCGGTCTCGCGATTCACGGGGAAATGATCGTCGTTCAGACCGATCAGCGAATCGAGCTCGTCGACCTCACCAGTCGGGTGATGGAGTTCGTCCGCCAGTTTAACGTCCGCGAAGGACTCGTCAGCCTCTGGTCGATGCACACGACCTGCGCGCTCTTCATCAACGAGTTCCAGACGGCGCTCCTGTCGGACATCAAGCGGTTCCTCGAGCAGATGGTGGCGCGCGACGCCGAATGGCTGCACAACGATCCGCAGCATTCGGACTGCGATCGCATGAACGCCGACTCGCATCTGCGCGCGCTCATCCTCGGTCACAGCCTGACGCTCCAGGTCAGCGGCGGCGAAGTGGTCCTCGGTCAGTGGCAGCGCATCCTGATGGCGGAGCTCGACGGTCCGCGCGCGCGCTCGCTCCGAATACAAATATTTGGCATTTCCTGAGTCTCGCCTCCGCTCTGCCGGCCTCTCTGATGTCGAGGAGAAGCTCACAGCCGGCGACCGTCTCGATCTCTCCGATGGAGTGCGCCTTTTCGAGTGTCGCGATCTGCTCGTGGTCGGGTGGCTCGCGAACCGCGAGCGCGAGAAGCGCCACGGCGCCCGCACCTTCTACAACTACAACATCCGCCTCGAAGCGACGAACGTCTGCGTCGCCAGTTGCCTGTTCTGCTCGTTCGCCCGGTTGAAGCCAGGCGATCCCGGCGCGTACACGCTCTCGCTCGAACAGGCGTGGGACAAGCTGCGGCAGCGCTCCCATCAGCCGCTCACCGAAATCCACGTCGTCAACGGTCTGCATCCCGATCTGCCGTGGCGCTACTACACGGATCTGCTGCGCGGCTTCAAACAGATTCGGCCGGACATCCATTTGAAATGTTTCACCGCGGTCGAGATCGCGTTCTTCGCCGATTTGTACGGGAAGAGCGACGAGCAGGTGCTGCGCGAATTGATGGATGCGGGACTCGATTCGCTGCCCGGCGGCGGCGCCGAAATCTTCGCCGAACGCGTGCGGCGGAAAATCGCGAACGACGTGAACAAGTGCGACGCGAACCGTTATCTGTCGATTCACCGTCTGGCGCATCGGCTCGGCATGCGGTCGAACGTGACAATGCTCTACGGCCACATCGAGACGGCGGAAGAGCGCGTCGACCATATGCTGCGCGCCCGCGCGCTGCAGGACGACACCGGCGGTTTCCAGGCGTTCATCCCGCTCGCGTTTCACCCTGACAACAACCAGATGCGCAAGCTGCCGGCGCCGAGCGCCGCGGACACGCTCCGCGTTCACGCCGTCGCGCGGCTCGTCGTCGACAACATTCCGCACGTGAAGGCGTTCTGGATTGCAACAGGCGTCGAGGTGGCGCAGACCTGCCTGTGGTTTGGCGCCGACGACCTCGACGGCACCGTGCAGGAAGAGAAGATTTACCACATGGCGGGATCGCAGACGCCGACCGCGATGACGCCGCGCGAGATCGAACGTCTCATCCGCGCCGCGGGGCGCGAACCTGTCGAGCGCGACACCTTGTATAGAGTGGTCGAACACACCGGCACCGACGGGTAGAGCTGAGTGGGGAATCACAGCGAAGCGTCAGGTGTTATACTTCTAGAACAGTTTGCGAAAAGTTTCACAACCCGTGCTGATACCTCTGCTGACGGAGCACGAAAAGCAACACATCGGCGAGCGGCAGCCGCTGCCCGAGCGGTATGTCGGTCTGTCCGATGAGGAAATGGATCGGCGGATTGCCGTAGCGCGCGCAAAGCTCGGCCGGCGCCTCGTGATTCTCGGACATCACTACCAGCGCGACGAGGTCATCAAGTTCGCCGACTACACCGGCGATTCGTACAAGCTCGCCGGGCAGGTGAGCAGGCACCCCGACGCCGATTTCATCGTCTTCTGCGGTGTGCACTTCATGGCCGAGAGCGCCGACGTGTTGAGCGCGGATCACCAGCAGGTGATTCTGCCGGACCTCGCCGCCGGCTGCTCGATGGCCGACATGGCCGATCCCGATCAGCTCGAGCTCGCATGGAGCGATCTGAACGACATGATCGGCTCGGCGCGCCGGGGCGCCGAAGGCGCGGAGGCGACGGTTCCCGTCACCTACATCAACTCCGCAGCGTCAATCAAGGCCTTCTGCGGCGAGCACGGCGGCGTGGTCTGCACGTCGTCGAACGCCGCGGCGACGTTGAAGTGGGCGTGGGAGCGCGGCGAGCGGATTTTATTCCTGCCGGATCAGCATCTCGGTCGCAACACCGCATACCGGCTCGGCTTACCGCTCGACGAAATGGTCGTGTGGGATCCCAACGAGATCTGGGGAGGCCTCGATCCCGACGCGGTGAAACGCGCGCGCATCATTCTCTGGAAGGGGCACTGCTCGGTCCACACGCGATTTACCGTGCGGCAGATCGAGAACATCCGTGCGCAGCACGCAGGCGTCCGTGTCATCGTCCATCCCGAAGTGCCGTGGGACGTCGTGCAGGCGGCCGACGATTCCGGATCGACCGAGTACATCATCAGGACCGTCAGCCAGAGCCCTAAAGGATCGGTGTGGGCCGTCGGCACCGAGATCCATCTGGTGAACCGCCTCGCGCAGCAGATGCAGCCGGATCGCACGGTGCTCTCGCTCGACCAATTCGGCTGTCTCTGCTCGACGATGTTCCGCGTCTCGCCGAATCATCTCCTGTGGGTGCTCGAAGGACTGCTCGACGGCGAGGTGCACAACCGCATCGTCGTCGCCGACGAGCGCAAGTACTGGACAAAGGTCGCCCTCGATCGCATGCTTAGCATTTCGTAGGAGGTCGACCGATGGCGCACTCGCTCCCACCGCTTCCGTACCCGTCCGATGCTCTCGAGCCGCATATCGACAAACAGACGATGGAGATTCACCACGGCAAGCATCACAACGCGTACGTCACGAATCTGAACGCAGCGCTCGAGAAGCACCCGCAGCTGCAGTCGAAGAGCATCGAAGATCTGCTGCGCGGCATCAACAGCGTGCCCGAAGACATCCGCACCGCGGTGCGCAACAACGGCGGCGGACACGCGAACCACTCGATGTTCTGGCAGATCATGGGGCCGAAGGCCGGCGGGGCGCCGAGCGGCGCGATTGCCGATGCGATCAAGTCCGCGTTCGGCAGCTTCGACAAATTCAAGGAAGAATTCAAGAAAGCCGGCGTCGGCCGCTTCGGCAGCGGCTGGGCGTGGCTGATCGACAACGGCGGCAAGCTGACGATCGAGAGCAGCGCGAATCAGGACAGTCCGCTCATGGAAAACAAGAAGGTCGTCATGGGCCTCGACGTCTGGGAGCACGCGTACTACCTGAAGTATCAGAATCGCCGGCCGGACTACATCGACGCATGGTGGAACGTCGTGAACTGGACGGAAGTGAACCGACGCTTGTAAGGCAGGACGGGCGGGCTGGGCGGGAGGAATCACCTTCCCGCCCAGCCGTCTGCGCTTTCCGATCATCCTGCCGGTCCAGCCCTTCCCGCCCATCCTGCCCATGTCATTGTCCGTCGTCCTGTCACTGTTCCTTGCACATCTCGGCATCGGCATCGCGTTCACGCTGATTCTCGTCTCGCGCGAAGCGGGCGTGAAGTTCTTTCGATTCAACGCCGGCCTTGCCGCGATCCTGATCGCGACTGCCCTCGCATTCCGGTTCGATCCGTCGCTGGCGGCGGCGGAATCGGCGCTGGTGATCTACTGGGCGACGATCGGACGCATGTTCACGCGCATTCGAACCGCGATTCTCGCGGCCGCCGTCTTCGCCGGCGCCATCGCGATCGTCCTGCAGGCGCTCGTCGTGTCGGCGAGCTGGACGCCGCCAACGCGGGCGCTGACGGTTGCGAGCTTTCTGAGCTCCGCCGCGCTGCTCGGCGGCGCGTGCACCGCGATGGTGCTGGGACACTGGTACTTGATTCTGCCGTCGATGCACGTGTCCCATCTGCAGGCGATCGTCAAGGTCCACATCGCGTCGATGGTCGTCCGCGTCGTCGTCGTCGCCGCGGCGGTGTTCATGGCGATTGCGACGTGGCGTCCCGGACTTGGTCCCAGCTTTCGCTACTACATCACCTCGGTGGGCGGGATATTTTTCTGGCAACGCGTCCTGTTCGGTCTGGCCGGTCCGGCGCTGTTGTCGTATCTGACGTGGGAAACGGCGAAAATCCGCTCGACGCAGTCGGCGACGGGAATTCTCTACGTCGATTTCTTCACCGTCGTCGTCGGCGAGATGCTCGCCAAGTACATCGTCCTCGCGACGCGCGTGCCCGTGTAGTAAAGTGAGAGCTTGCGGGTTGCACCGCGGTCCGGAACCTGTGCAATTGCAGACCGCGAACCGCGTCAGGGCCGGAAGGCAGCAGCGCTAAGCGGACCCTGTAATGTGCCGCAGGTCACTCCGGATCGCGGTGCAGCCCGCAAGTCCGATATCGAATCCACAATCCGCGTTCGCAAAATCCGCAATGCCATATCAGGTCATCGCGCGAAAGTGGCGGCCGCAGCGGTTCGACGACGTCGTCGGCCAGCAGACGGTCACACGGACGCTGCGCAACGCCCTCGCCAGCGGGCGTCTGGCGCAGGCGTTCGTGTTTGCCGGGCCGCGCGGCGTCGGCAAGACGACGACGGCGCGCATTCTGGCGCGCGCGCTGAATTGCGTCTCCGGCCCGACGGCCGATCCGTGCGGCACGTGCGACGCGTGTGTGGAAATCGCCGAAGGACGAGACATCGACGTCCTCGAGATCGACGCGGCGACGCACACGCAGGTGGAAAACGTCCGCGAGGTCATCATCTCCGGCCTGTCGATCGCGCCCGTCAAGAACCGCTACAAGGTGTTCATCATCGACGAAGTCCACCAGTTGTCGAGCTCGTCATTCAACGCGCTGCTGAAATCGATCGAGGAACCGCCGCCGCACGTCGTGTTCATGATGGCGACGACCGAGCTGGAGAAGATTCCCGAAACCGTCCGTTCGCGCTCGCAGGTGTACGAGTTCAGGACGATCAGCAGCAAGGCGATCGGCCAGCAGCTGCGGCGGATCGTCGACGCCGAGGGGATCGCGGTCGCCGACGAAGCCCTGCAACTGATCGCGCGCGATGGCGAAGGCAGCATGCGCGACGCGCAGAGCAAGCTCGATCAGGTGATCGCCTTCACGGGAAACACCGTGACGGCCGACGACGTGGCGACGGTGCTCGGGCTGGTGGGGCGCGATTTGCTGCTGGATGCCGTTCAGGCGGTCGCCGACGAGGACGCGGCCGCGGCGTTCACCCTGACCGCGCGCGCCGTCGAAATGGGCTACGACCTTCGCGCCGTGTGCCGCGAGCTGTCGCGCGTCGTGCGCGATCTCCTCGTCTTGTCGGTCGATTCGTCGCGCATCTCCGATCCAGAGATTGCCGGCGAAGGGGAGCGCGACCGCGTCAAGGCGCTGGCCGCGCGATTCTCGCGTGAAGATCTGCTGCGCGCCTTCGACGTGCTGACGAAAGCAGAAACCGATATCCGCAGCGCCGCGCAGCCACGCCATCATCTCGAGATGGCGCTCCTGCGGTGGATCTATCTGCGGAAGCTGGTGTCGATCGAGGATCTGATAGCCGGGGCCGGATCGGCGACAGCGGCGCCTCGGCTCGAGCAGACACCGCTGGCGGAGCAAGCGCCGCGGGCCGAGCGGGCTCCACGGGCGTCGCCGTCGTGGTCACCGTCACCGCCAGCAACACGTGCAGGGACCGAGCTTGCCCGGCCCGGCAACCTCAAAGACGCGGTGCTGAACGAGATTCGCAAGCAGAAGGCCTCGTTCTACAGCATGGTGGTCGCTCAGGCACGCACGATCGAGCTGAACGACGACCGAATCGTGTTCACGTTCTCTCCGTCGCAGAAATGGCTGGCCGATCAAGTCGGACAGAATCGCGCGTGGCTCGAATCGATCGCGCAGCAGGCGAGCGGACGCAAGTTCGCGGTAACCGGCGTCGTCGCCGACGCGGCGCCGCCGTCCAGCGAGGCTGCTCCGACGTCCGCGTCCACAGAGACGAAGGACAAGAAATCGGCGCTGCGCGACCAGGCGCTCGCCGACGCCGGCGTGCAGGCGATGCTGGAAGTCTTTCCCGCCGAAATCCGCGACGTCGAAGAGATGTAGCTCACAGCTGAGAGCTGAAATAATGAACATCCAGCAGATGATGAAGCAGGCGCAGCAGATGCAGGAACACCTGCAGAAACAGATGACGGAGCTCCGCGTCGAAGGCAACGCCGGCGGCGGGATGGTGACCGTCGTCGTCAACGGCGCCAAGCAGATTCAGTCGCTGAAGATCGATCCCGAGGTCGTGTCGAAGGACGACGTCGAGATGCTGCAGGATCTGATCGTCGCGGCGATCAACGACGCGCAGCGCAAGGCCGACGAAGAGATGTCGCAGAAGATGGGCGGCATGATGGGAGGACTGAAGATTCCCGGTCTATGAGCCTGCCCGAGCCCCTCATCCGCCTCATCGAGGAGCTGCAGCGCCTGCCCGGCATCGGTCCCAAGGGCGCGCAGCGGCTCGCGTTTCACATCCTCAAGACGCCGCGCGAACAGGCCGACCGCCTCGTGGACGCCGTGCGCGAGGTGAAGGAGCGCGTCACCTATTGTTCCGTCTGCAACAACATCACCGACGCCGACCCGTGCGTCTTCTGCAGCAGCGACGCCCGCGATCGCGACCTGATTTGCGTCGTCGAGGAGCCGCAGAACGTGATGGCGATCGAGAAGACGCGCGACTTCAAGGGCGTCTATCACGTGCTGATGGGCGCGATCTCGCCGCTGGAGGGCATCGGTCCGGACGATCTCAAGATCAAAGGGCTGATCGCGCGCGTCGGCAACGGCGTGCGGGAGATCATCCTCGCGACCAATCCCACCGTCGAAGGCGAGGCGACGGCGATCTATCTGGCGCGGCTGCTCAAACCGCTCGGGGTGAGGGTGACGCGCATCGCGATGGGCGTGCCGGTCGGCAGCGACCTCGAGTACGCCGACGAAGTGACGATGACCAAGGCGCTCGAGGGCCGGCGCGAAGTCTGACCCGAGTGATGTTGCCGCACTCCTACGCCTTGCCTGCCGCGCTCCTTCTCCTCGTCGGCGGCGCCGTATCGTGTTTCGCCGGCTACCGCCTCTTCCGCATCGTCCTCGCCATCTACGGCTTCATCCTCGGCGCGTCGATCGCGAGCTCGATGATGGGCGTCACCAACGCCGGCGGCATGCTCCTCGCCGCCCTCCTCGGCGGCATCGCCGGCGCGCTCGTGCTCGTGTTCGCGTACTTCGTGGGCGTCGCGCTCATCGGCGCGGGCCTCGGCGCGCTCGTCGCGCACGTGCTGTGGGGATATTTCGGCAGCGGCGATCCGCCGGCGCTGCTCCTGATCGTGCTCGCCGTGCTCGGCGCGATCGGCGCCATGCTGCTGCAGCGCTATGTGATCGTCGTATCGACGGCGTTCGGCGGCGCCTGGACGCTCGTCATCGGTGCGCTCGCGGTCCTCGGCAACCGTGCGGCCGCGAGCGCGGCGCGCGGCGGGGACGTGTGGATCCTGTATCCGATGACGCCCGGTCCCGGACAGCCATGGGTGCCGGTCGCATGGGTCGTGCTGGGATTGATCGGCGTCGCCGTGCAGCTCGGCGTCACGGCACGACAGCCCTGAGCCGGGCCCCTTGATATTACGGTATTGGACAGTCCGTAACCGGAGATCATCTTTGCCGATTTTCTGGATGCACCGGAAGGTCGCGGAATTTGCAACGAGCGAGCGCGCATGCGCGAGCGAGAAAAGAGGACCGATGCCTACTTTCGAACGACACGTCGACGTGGACTGGAAAGGCTCCGTGATGGAAGGCAAGAGCGAAGCGAGGGCCGGAAGCGGCGCGTTCTCGTTGCCGGTCACGTTTCCCAGTCGCATCGGCGACGCGAACGGTAAGACGAGCCCCGAGGAGCTGATGGCCGCGGCCCATGCCGCCTGCTACGCGATGGCGCTCAACGGCACGCTCGGCCGCAAGAGCGCGTCGGCCGATCGCACCGTCGTGCGCGCGACGGTGACCGCCGACAAGGGCGACGCGGGAATCAAGATCGTCTCGTCGAAGCTGAGCGTCACCGCGTACGGCCTGAAAGGGATAGACGCTTCGCAGTTCGCCGAGGTCGCGAAGGAAGCGGAAGGGCGTTGTCCCGTGTCGAACGCTTACCGCGGGACGATGCAGATTACCGTCGACGCGAAAGTGGGATAGCGCTGCTTCCGAAAGAGCACGGGGCGTACGGTCAGCTGCTGTTTCCCTTGATTACGGCGATGGCGGTCGGGCGGCCGGGCGTCGCCGCGTGGTCGTTCGCCGCCGCGGCGGTGTGCGCGTTTCTCGCGCACGAGCCGCTGCTGATCCTGCTCGGTCAGCGGGGCCCGTGCGCGCGGCGGGAACGGCAGGACGATGCCGTGCGCTGGTTCGCCGCGTTTGCGACGGTGAGCGCCGCGCTCGGCGCCGTCGCGTTCGTGCTGATGACGCCGATCGCGCGACTCGCGGTGGTGGTGCCGATCGCGTTCGCGCTGATCCTTGCCGGTCTCATCTTCGCGCACCACGAGCGGACGACGATCGGCGAAGCGGTGTCGGCGATGACGCTCGCGTCGGTGGCGATCCCGCTGGCCGTCGCGTCCGGCGCATCGATGACGACGGCGGTGACGTGCGCGGCGGCGTTCGGATCCGGGTTCGTGACGGCGACCATCTGCGTCCACGCCGTCATCGCGCACGCGCGCTGCCCGCCCGGCACGCGCCCGCGGGCAACCGCGATCCTCATGACGCTGGCACTTCTGAGCATTCTCGTATCACTCCGATCGCGCGGGCTCGTGGCGTCGGTCGCGCCGTGGGCCGCCGCGCCGTCGGCGCCGCGCTCGCGGCGGTGCCGCCCTCGGCACGTCAGTTGCGGATCATCGGATGGACGCTGGTGGCGACGACCGCCGCGACGAGCCTTGTCCTGATCGCCGCGCTGCGCTACTATTAACGTTCCGCTCGCCGCGGCCAGCCCTGTTCCTCAGTAGCTCAATGGCAGAGCATCCGGCTGTTAACCGGAGGGTTGCTGGTTCGAGTCCAGCCTGAGGAGCCAATCTTTTTAATGGATTAGCGTCGTCGTCCCACCGGCAGTCTGGCCAATTCTGGCCAATTCCGATCCGACTCGATCCGCGGCCTCACGAGCAGCGCCGTCGAGCACCTGCGTGTAGACGTTGAGCGTCGTCTCGATCTTGGTGTGGCCCATGAGCGCCGCCACAACCTTCGGCGCGACGCCCTTCTGATGCGCCCACGACGAATAGGTTCGGCGGAATGTCAGCCACGTCACTCTGGGCAGATCGGCAGCCTGGCATGCCGGCCAGATCCAAGTCCGCAGCACGTTGTTCGGCGAGATCGGCTTGCCGGATACCGTTGAGAAGATCAGGTCCTCTCGTGCTGTTCGACGAGTGCGACTCTGCCACGTTTGGAGTAGTTCCACCGCCATCTCAGGCAGCGGAATCAGCCGCACGCTTACGTCGGTCTTTGGCTCGTCGAAGGTGCCTTCGTACACTGCCTCTCGAACCTGGAGACACCGATTTGCTTGATCGAAGTCGCGCCACCGAAATGCGAAGAGTTCGCCGCGGCGAACGCCGCCCAGGAGGGCGAGCCCAACCATCGTCCGAGGCTTCGGCCACGGAAGATGCTCGAACAACGCGACAGCCTGGTCAACGGTCAGCGCCCACTTCGCTCGGACCGTCTTGAGGCGCGGCATCTCGACTCCACGCGCCGGATTGGCGACGAGATGGCCCCACTTCACACCTGATCGAAGCACCGCACTCAATACATCATGGATGTGATCGATCGACTTCGGCGCGTAGCCGACCTGGATCAAGTGCGTCACGTACGTCTGGATCACGGCTGTCGTGACTTCGCAAACCGGCAAATCGCCGAACCTCGGGAGGAGGTGCTTTTCCATGATGTGTCGATGATTCTTCTGTGTCGAGTACTTGTACTTCGTCGGTAAGACGTCCCGTTGCCACTGACCCACCAGGGTCCGGAACATCACGCGCGAGCGCAACGGCTGTTTACCATCACCTGCGGCGACCTTGCCCCGGAGGATCTCAGCGGCGTCATGCCGTGAGATGTTGCCCAGCGCCTCGTAGCACTTCCGTTTCTTGATCGTGCCGTCGGGAGCAATCTCCAACTCCCGCCAGCGAATGGCCCATCCTCCTCCTTCCTTGAAGAGAGAACCGCTGCCGTACTGTCGTTTCCTGCGAGCCATACGAGAGAACTCCTTTTCCCTCGCGGGCTCTTCGTGCCGAAGTAGCTCGGAGCTCATTGTAGCCAGATGCGGCGAACGGTTCACGCCACCTTCGATCGGCGTCGAAGAAATTCGTGCACGGATCTCGGGTCGAACCGGGTGTACTTGCCGATTTTGATGAACGGCAACCGCTCGACTCGCATCCCTCCGCGCGAGCGTGTGTGTTCGTAAACCCAACTGCGACTGACCTTCAATAGCGCGGCCACTTCATCGACGGTGAGGAGCTCGCGCAGCTCGGGGACTTCGCTTGCGTCGGTCACTCCTGGGTGCGGCGTCGAGCTCGGTGTGCGTTCCAGACTTGGGGCCATTGCAGCATTCCTCTTCTTCAAACGGTCGACTGCGCTGAACGGCCGGACGCCGGCAAGAGGCCGACGTCCGGTTGGACAGTGAGCTACGAACTGGACGCAACCGCCGATCGCTCCTCGTACTCGGCGTACGCCTCGAGCACGAGATCGCGGATGCGGTTCTGCGCACCGACGTCGGCGATGGGGCGCAGCAGCGCGAAACTGCGACGCTCACCATTGACGGCGTACTGGCGCGCCGGGAACGTGACGTTGCGGCCGTTGCCACTGCGTCGGTCCCAGATGCTGAAGCCGATCAGCTTCAAGCCGTCGAGTTCGCCGTCGATGAAGTGCAGCTCGGCATCGGCGAGTTTGCCGGGCGGGTGGCCTTTGTCGTTCGGCGTGATTTTGACGACGAGACTCATAACGTGACCTCCTGAAAAGCTCGCGAATCCCGCGAGCGGTTGACGCGAACGCGTGCGTTGAGCGAGTCATACGGCCACCGTCCCGCTGTCGCGCGCCTGGAGGCGCTGCCAGAGCCAGTACTGCAGAGTGTTGAGTCCGGCGAGCCACGGGTCGGCCGGCAGCAGCAGATGGTGGTGTTCGAGGTAGTTCGCCCGCTGTCCGGTGTGTTGCGTTTCGTCGACGAGGACCAGCCGTGCCGGCATGCGTCCGCGGGTCTCGTGGTGCGAGATCGGATCTCGGGCGAGACCGACGATCTTCGAGAACGGCCCCTCGTCGAGCGTGATGGTGTGGGGCGAGTCGAGCGCCGGCGGCGCCGTCGTGACGTACGCCGTGTACAGGCGCGTGTGGCGGCCGATCGTCACCGCGATCGTGGGTGTGATCAACAGTGCACGCATGTGGTGCTGACCTCCTTTCCTGAACAAGAACTGCTCGACCATCACGTAAGTGCCAGTCCTTGGCTCGACCGAGGTCCCGTCAAGGCCGTGAGCCCCGCAAGGGGTTGGAGCGCAGCGGAAAGCCTTGACGGGACCGAGGCGAGCCGGAGAATCGAGTCCGTGATGGTCGGGGACGTGACGACGAGTGGTCGTGGGATGGCGCGGTCCCGAGCGAGACGCGGAGTCGGCGGGCGACGCGCGCGAGCCCGTCGCGTCGCCAGCTGTGACGAAGTGCGATCGCAATGGCGAGTACACGCGGCCACTGCCGCGGTGCGACGCGATCGAGACTGCCCACGAGCTCCGAGAACAGGTCGTCAGGAAAGAGTTCCTGAACGACCAGCTTCAGCAGCGCGCGTGACCACGTCAGCCTCTTCGCGCGATCGGCAAAACGCCGCATCGTGCGCGGACGCAGCTGCGCCCGCCACCGCTCGGCATCGAGCTGTTGTTTGGCTCGAACCGCCTCCTCGAGCCAGTGATCGATGTCAGCGGACAGATGACGGACCTCGCGCATGGCAGCACCTCCACGACCGTGGGCGCACACGTTGTGCGCCGGGTGGGCGGGTGGGCCTGGGCCGGCCCGCGCGTTGATGTCAGGAAAAGGCCGCGGGGCGATGGGCCCGCACGGCGAGGGACCAGGTCAGTGGACCGAGGTCAGGAGGCGGCTGGCGGCGCGATCGAGGGCGAACCGTCCGTCTTGCCAGGGCGTGCGCTGACTCAATCGCGTGAGCCCTTGCACGTAGCCCCAGATCGATCGGGGATTCGACTCGTGCTGTTCCGCCAACCTGTACGCCTCGGCGGCCTGCTTCTGCGACAGATCCAGTCGCTGCGCGACCGCATTGAGTACCGCATCGCGGGTCGGCCCGAGCTCCTGGGTGATGGCCCGCAGGATCACGGTGCGATCAGCGGCAGTATCCGCGTCGAGAGAAGCCTGGACCTCGTTGAGCGACGTGCTCCAGGCCTCTTGAATCGACGCGCCGACGTGGCGGCGCCGGAAGCCGGCCACGCGTTGAAATCCCCAGACCAGATGGTTCAGGCACACGGCCCGGAACACAAACAGATCCAGGGTGAGGGCGGCGGCGCCGACATCGCTGTTCCGCAGAATGAAGCCGCGAAACAGTCCAGCGTCGGTGCGGTCCGTGGGATCGTCGAGAGCGCGGTTGCCGTCCACGACGAGCAGAAACACGTCTCGGTCTCCCAGGTAGGCGCCGGATGGAACCGGTTCGGCGCCGTACTCGCCGTCCTTGTAGCCGAGCGGGAGGTGCCAGGCCGGATGCGCGGCCATGAGGTCGAGCACCCGCCTGGCGAGCTCGGCGTGGTGGACGCGTGCGTACCGCGGTGATGTGATCGCATGCACGGTCCACGGTTCGTCCCGATCGATCCAGAGCTGATGCTGTGTTCGGCTCTGGTGGCGGAGCCCGTAATTGAGCGCGTCCGCCGCGATCGACGCGGGCAACGAGCGGAGGTAATTCGGCGGCGCGCCGGCAATCGTGGCGAGCTGGCCGAAGCTCCAATGGGTCAAGGTGGCAGCGCGGCCCGACGTCTCGAATGTGAGGTCGTCGTCCGCGAGCGCCGTCGTCCTGAAGTCGCCGGTGTCGACGGTGCGCGCTTCGGTGCGGTCGCGTCTGGCGCAGGCCGCCTCGTAGAGCGCGTCGATCGTGGCGTACCGTTCATCGGGCGGGCGCAAGGCCCATTCGCGATGCGCGGTGGACGCCGTCACAGCAGAGACACCTCTCCCGGTCATGTGAGTGCTCCTTTCTGCGTGCCCTGGGGCGACGAGATGGACAGCAGCTTCACGCCGGTCGGCGTGAAGGGGTGGCCAGGACGGCCACAGCGAAGATGAATTGAGACTAGATCACGTCGGACGACGTGTCAACAAGAACAAATGCTGAGCGGGATTCGTTCGCGGGATCACCAGTCGGTCACGACGCAGATCTGACGTCCTGAGCACCGCCGTTGAAAACCGCTCATCGTTGAACGACAAAGACCGTTGGCTTCGGCGTCTTCATCGGCTTGTCCTCGGGGCCTTTCACATATGGGGCAATCCAGCGCGGGACATGCCGGCCCGCACGCGGGTAGAACTGCTGTCGCCAGTGACCGCGCACGAGCCATTGGCACTGCCAGTCGATGGCAGCCTCGTCTCCAGCCGCATCGTGGTGCCGGCGACGATCGAGCCGACGCATGTGCACCACATGGCACGTCGGCGACACGCTGACGTGTGCGGCTCGCCTCGCGACGTGCTTGCCCACTGGCGCGCTCGCCGTCTCGGTGATGCGTTGCGCCACGAACATCGAGGCCGAGCAGATCCACCGATAGACCGCCCGCGCTTCATCCTCAAAGGTCGGATCGCCGTCAGGGTTCGGCACGTGAAGCGGATTCGTGATCTCGATCGAGAAACACACCGAGCATTGGCCACCGCTCCACACCAAGCCGCGCACGCGCAGCTTGACGACGCCGGTGTCCTGGTCGATGCCGGTTATCCAGGTCAGCGCCGATAAACCCGCGCGAACACCGTGGATGACGGCCCACAACACGGGCTGTTCGAATGCACAGAAGGCGTGCGGCAGTGTCGGCAAAAATGCCTGCTCCTGCAGCGGATACGACCGACTGGCCTGCTCGACGACGTCCGCGATGCGGGCGGTCCAGAAGTACAAGGGCGCCGTCGTGAACTGCCACAGATCGTCGACGCCGTCGCGTTCATCGTGCATCCACCCCGGAAGCGCCCGGTACAAGCCGGTCCCTGCCAGCCTTCGCGCAACGGCAATCGCATCGAGCTGGCACTGCAAGGCGTCGGCAGGCGTTCGTGCGTACTGAGGCCTGAATTGAGACGCATAGGTGCGCAGTTCGTCGGCCGCCGGGACATGCACGTTCGGCATCACCATATTGTAGGCCCAGGTCGGGAGCGGCAATGTTGTTGGCGTCCACCATCACCGGTGCGAGCGCACCTGATGCAACGGGGAAACGGGTGGCTGCAGCGAAGGCAGGGCGCCAGTGAGATTCTCCAGAACTGCCTTCGCGAAGTGGTCGGTCGTCGAAGGACTCAGTGATCGCCCTTGTCGTGCTGTTGCAACCGTTTGACCGCACGGATCGCGTGATCGGCCGAGGCTTCCAAATCGATCGCTTGTTGCGCCGATTCGCCGAGATCGCGTCGCAGCCGCGTCGACAACAGCGTGACGGTCTGCAGCGAGTTCGCGATCTGATCGATCGCCGCCTTGATCTCGTCGTCCATGGGTTGCGTCCGCCTTTCTGACGGGCTGTGCCATCATGGCCAACAGCCACGCCGATTGATCGCTTCAACGGGGTGGTTAGGGCCGTGTACGTGTTCGCGCACGTGGGCGGCCCGCTCTGGCCTTTCTGGTCCTCCTTCCTGCCTCCGACTCCAGCGCCGGCGGCAATGCCCTTGGGACTAAAACGCCTTCCCGCTCGAGCTCGCGTCGAATCGCTCGCCGAACCAGGGCGCTCACCGGCAGGTGCTCACGCCTGCTGAGGCGCGCCAAGCCGGCAATCAGATCCGGCTCCATCGGGTAGGACTTCAGCGGGAGGTTGCGTTTCGGTGCCGGTGTCACTGTCTGGTGATGCTGACATAACGTAGTTATGTCAGTCAAGACGTGAGGGATTGGGGCCGTTGGCTGAACGAATGCTTGCCAGCAGCCATGATGCGCCTTCGCGTTTACATTGACCCAGGAGAACCCGAGTTGAACGGCCGCGCGACCTGCCAGAAGACCCGTCGCCGAATGGGTGGGACCGAACGCGGCTCGCCGACGCGTCCGACGCGCGGTGGTCGATCGGACGGCGCCCCGCGTGAGGGTTGCCTGGAGCCGGCGGACCACGCGTTCGGTAACGATGTCGTTGTGGCTGGGACCCCGCCAGGTCGGCGACGGCGAAGCGGACAGTTCATGACACGACAGCGATCCCACATCACCGGTGACGGAGGAGGCCAGCGTCGTGCCCAGCGAAGCTCCGCGCGCTGTTCATGATCTTGATTGTCTTGATCAGATCTCGATCGACGTCATCATTTGGTCACCCGAGGAGCGGCAGGCGGCGGGAACATCGGCGCGTGCGTGGGATCGCTGGACCTCTGACGTCTCCGACCATCCGCTGCCGGATCACCCGACGGTGTTGCTCCCGTACGTAGCCCTCGACTTCCGACACGGACGACGCGTCCGTGGCCTTACCGACTTCGCCAGAGGTGTGCGTCAGGCTGGATACCGCGACGGGCCATTCGGCCGACAACAGTCTCCAGGACCGCCATTGACCGATCGGTTCCGGGCGGCTCGTACAGCGGACATGGCTGATTCGGACATGGTGGTACATCGGTTAATACCGCGAGCACGCGACCGTCATGGTCCAGCCACGCGAGGTCGAGCGGAAATCGCATATTGACCATCCAGATCGGATGTCGGCCTGGCGCCGACCACTCAAGGAGCAATCCGTCCCCCGGTCAACGACATCGCGATTCGAGAGACCTTCGGCGCGGGTCCTCGCCGAATCCGCAACCTCAACGCGGATCACGCCTCTGGGCGCGACGACATCGATGGCGTGCGGCACCGCACGTCGAGCATCGGTGACGATCCAGCCAACGTCAACACACATGCTCATCAGGATGATGCCTGGTACGAGGCACGCCGAAGTGCGCATGACCGTCGTGGGTGCCGTGCACACTCAGAGCGCTATCCATCCGGCGCGGCATACTCACGGCACAGCGTGAACGGTCCGTACGTGTACTTGACGCGCGCGCCAAACACGGTGAGGCTCGATGCCTGCGGATCGCGCTTCCAGGCGAGGCGATGCGCGCGCAGCGTCACGAGAGCGCCCGGTAACGCCTGCTGCAGCGCTTGCACGAGTGCCCATTGCGCCTCGGTGGCCGTCACCGCGTCCTTGACCGTGATCGCGAGATCGTGCCGCGTGAGCGCCACGCGGGCGTGCTGGGGATCCTGACGCAGTCGCGCCTGTAGCCGTTCCGCACCATCGAGCGGATAGATCGGCCACGGTTCCAGTGGCCGCAACATCTCGGCGGTCATCACATCGACAATTTCGGCCATCGGCAGCACGCCAGCGGCTTGACGCGCTTGTTGCTCGAGTGTGCCGTGCGCCGCGATCCACTCGGCGGCGACGCGTTTCTTTTCCTCATAGACCGCGAGCTGCGCCGCATGCGCCTGGCGGCGCTGTTCGGCCCGCGCGCGCAGGTCGGCCCGGAAGCGCCGATGCGCTTCGGGTGGCACCTGGCGAGCGACGCCCTCGTCTGAGCTGGCGTCGAACCGCACGCGTCCCTCGGGTCCGATGAGGTAACAGCACGTCGGCGTGGGAACCGGATGGGTGAGCGCGCGCTGGGCCGGATCGGCGAGGAATTGGTGCGCGAGACGGTCGCGAAGCTCGCGCGTCGATTCCCGGTGTTTCGCTCGGGTGGCCGTGCGCTCAGCGTCATACGCGCGTTCCAATTGATGATTCCGTGCGGCTTCTTTGAGCAGATCGTCGACCGTCGGCGGGGCGTCGTACATCGGGGGCATATCGAGGCGCCGGAGGCGCTGCTGCGCGTCGAGCTGATACCGGGGACGGAGTTTCAGTCGGGCGATCCCGTCGGCATCGACGCTGACGAGATGTAACCGACTCGCGGGCAGCGAGAGGGTGATCTTCTGCGTCGCACGGCCGTCACCACCAGCGAGCAGCGACGCCTTTCGGCCCTCCTCGGAGAGTTCGTAGACCGCGATGACGCTCATCAGCCGTTCGGTCTCAGTCGGCGTCGCACCGGGCACCCGGATGGGCTCCACGTGTGTGCGAGCGAACGTTGTCGCGGTCTCCATCGCGTGATCCTTTCCTGATATCAGCACCCGCGGCACCGAGAGACGCGGCGACGCGAGACGAAGCGTTGTCCGGGAACATCGAACGGGCACCACGGCGGTGGTCGATGCGGCCGACCGCCGTGGCGAAGGACCGTGGACGGCTTCGAGCAGCCGCCCGTCACGCGCATGCGCGCGGTGAGGGAGGGTCTCGACGCGTCCCGTGCGCAGTGCCGCGTCCAGCGGCACCACGCGGAAACGCTGGTGCGCGCATCGTGGTCACCAGCGCTGACACGCTCGCATGTGCTCCGAGACGAGTGTGCCGCGACGCGAAGCCCAATCAGGGGCACCCGCTCCGCGGGTCGGCTTCGCGGATCCGACGCGGACCGGCTACGGCTCCTGGGAGCCGTTGGCGCGGATCGGATCGGAGACTCGCAACGGCGAGGTCGCCCTTGCGCTTGGGTCGAGTGACCGTCCAAGACCGCGGGGAGCCTGGGCTCGCAGGCGGCGGCGTCGGTCGCACGGGTCCATGTGGACGCCGACGACCGGAGCAACGACGCACGGCCTCGTGGCGCATGCGCCGTGACGGGATAGCTCGAATCGTACGCGCGCGCGGCGCGACGATCAACGGTGGTGATCGCACCCGCCGTTCTAGCAAGACTGCTGCGGGTGGCGTTCATGGCCGGGTTTCCAACAGACCACCGATCGGTTCGTGACGGTACCGGCGCGCATGACGCAGTTTCGCGAGGAGTTCGGGTTCGGACCACGGTGGTTCGCAGCGTCTGTTCCATTCGCGCAAGACGTCCAATGCCTCGGCGTCCGACAGTGCGAATCCCCGGACCAGGCGACAGCACACACGGAAGGTGCGCACATCGCCGTGCGATCGGGCGATCGCGGGTGGGAGGGCGGCGGCATAACGCCGTGCTCGGCTCAAGACCGATCCACTGCCGACCATCGAACGGTGCGGGGATCCCGCCGTTCAAGAGGTCTCACGGATGGAAAGTCGTCCGGCGCGTACGCACGATCGGGATCGCGATATTCGATCGTGACCAGCGTCGGCGGCGCGTACTTGTGATTCCAACTGCCGACCAGACGGGTCATCTGAGCGGCGGATGTCGCCGTGGCGTCCGTGCCGAACTCCAGGGCAAGCTGCTTCTGGAGCGCTTCGGCCTGGTCGATGCCGAAGCCGGCGACTCGCCACAAGACATGGACGCGGCCGGTCGACGAGTGCAGGACGTACGACGGCGGCGGGAGATCCCGTCGTGCGGCGATCGTGGTGAGCACGGGTGGTCCGTCCTGATCCGCATCGAGAAAGACGTGACGGAGGGCGGCGACATCGGCGCGGCGTCGCGTGGCGGTCTGCCTGAGCGCGTTCACGCTCACGAATACATTCAAACCAGCCGCCTGTTCGCCAGCCAGCCACGTCAGGAACGTCGATGACATCGCGAGCGACACGGGCACGACGCGCTGCGCCACGCGGCCGGTCTGACAGGACTTGACGAGCACGGCGATCCAGTCGTCCTCTTCGTACGCCGTTGCCAAGAAGCGCCGCGCCGCCGCCTGATCCATCATCAGGACCACCTCACTGTTTCGTCAGGGTCACGCGTCCGGTGAACGTGACGTCGCAGTCCACGCCGCTGAAATCTGCGTCAACGCGCGTCGCCTCGGCCGTCCCAAAACTGCCAAATGTGCCGCGGCAGCCGCGGGGCGAAGGGTCATCGCCCTGGGTGCTGATCTGGGCGGGCGGGATGTTGCCAGGGATGATCGCAGTAGACGCGATCGTCGTGATCGGCAGCCACGAATGTTCGGATCGGATCGTGGCCGTGAACGTCTGAAGATTCGTCTGCGGCACGACCTCAAGGTCCACATCGTCGATCCGGTGGTCGCCGGGAGCGCACCGGGCAAACCCGGATCTACTTGGATCGTGAGCGTGCCGTGCCAGCGACCGGCCAGGAATGACACCGGTCCTGACGGTGCGGCTGGTCCCGGTGCGCGGCTGCAGGCGCCTGTGAGCACGGTGTAGATTGCGACGATCCCTCTTCGTGCACGAGTGGTCATGCGCCCACTCCTCTACCGATGCGCGTATCCGAGAGCACGGCTTCGAGGTGAAAGCGATCAGCGGCAGTGTCGTAGCCGCGCACGGCGACGAGACCGGTGACCCGACGACGACCGTGTACCCGCGCGAGGTGCACCACGAGATGGATTGCGAGGGCGATCGCCTCGCGAATACTGGCGTGCGGTAATCCGACGCCCGCGGTCAAGACGCAGTGGGCCAAGCGGACCAACGCTTGTTCGGGCGCATTCGCGTGGATGGTGCTGAGGCTGCCGAGATGGCCCGTGTTCAGCGCCTGGAGCAGATCGAACGCTTCGGCGCCACGCACCTCCCCGACCAGGATCCGATCCGGGCGATGGCGCAGCGTCGCGCGGAGCAGATCCGCGATCGTGACCGGCGGCAGCGGCGCTTCGTGGCCGAGTGGGGCCTGCGCGCGGCGGGCCTCCAGTCGCACGAGATTGGGCTTGTCGAGGTGCATCTCGGCCGTCTCCTCGATGACGACGATGCGATCGCCGTCAGGAATCAGGGCGGCAAGCGCATTCAGCAGCGTCGTTTTCCCAGTCCCGGTGCCACCCGAGATGAGGATGTTGTGCTGCGTGGCGACGGCCTGCCGCAGGGTGACGGCCAGCTCCGGCGTGACGGTGCCCACGGCGACGAGATCCTTGAGACTGTAGCGACGCGTGAACTTCCGAATCGTGAGAATGGGGCCCGCGACGGCACAGGGTGGCACCATCGCCGCCACACGCGAGCCGTCTTCGAGTCGGGCATCGAGCAGCGGCTGCACGTCCGAGATCTCGTCGCCGCAGGCGCGTGCGATGTTCTTGATGGCCACGGTCAGATTGCGCGTCTCCAGGACGCGCGTGGCGACCGGTTCCACCAAGCCGTCTCGTTCCACGAAGACGTGCCGGCCCCCGTCGTTGACCATCACCTCGGTGATCTGCGGATCGGTCAGCAGATCTTCGATGGGCCGCAGGAACGGCAGGATGCGATCGAGGCTGCTCATAGCGCCCCTCGGGCCAGCTGATCGAAATAGCTGGTCTGCACGTCCAGGTAGTGCGGCTTGAGGTAACAGAACTGCGGCGGCAGCGGGTTCAGGCCATCGTACGGCAGCACAATCGCCTGCGCGTTCTGCAGCTCGGTGAACACGCGCGGGGGGAAGATGTAGTCGTGGTGCGGGGCGTACGTCTTGCTCGCGGTCAGCGTGTGCTTGGATGCCGCCGCACGCCCGGTGAGCAACGAGATGTGGGCGCCCTGCCCACCTTCTGACAAGGTGTACTGCGCCTTGAGGCGGTCGCGGCGGCCACAGAGTTCGGCCGCGGTCCGTGCGGTGAACTCGTCGCTGGTCGCCAGGAAGACCTTCGTGCGGAAGCACTGCAACAGGGTGCGCCAGGTCTCGTCGCCGTGGAGGGCGGACCGCAGCGAGCTGATGCTCTGCGTCGCCACGATGGGGATGAGCCGGGCCTGGCGTGAGAGGGCGAAGGCGCGCTCGTCACCACTGGGATCGGTCTCGCCAACGGTGGCGAACGCGTGATACTCGTCGCAGACGAACAGCAGGTCGCGCCACACCCGGGTCGGCTGCGCGGCCATCTGCGGAATCCGCTGCAGTACGACGCGCTGGAAATCCAACTTCAGAAGCACGCCCAAGGCGCGCGCCAAGCCGGGATTCATTGCCACGGGGAAGTTCAGCGCGATCACATGACCCGTCTCGAGCAGCTCCTCGAGCGGCGGCAGCGGTGTCGGATCGCCCGGCTTCAGCATGCCGGCGTACGCGCTGCGCGGCGGACAAAAGGCAGCCTGCACCGCGGGGCTGTGATCGAACAGCGACAGGAAGACGACGACGCCTTCGGTGATGGACGACCGCAGCCGCGCATCGAGACGGGCCCAGCCCTGGCGATACCACCGCTCAACGGCGCCGAGCTGGTGCAACCGATCCTGCCAGCCTTTCCCCTGTGGCTGCTCGACGCGGTACGGCACGTGCCGCGACGCGAGAAACGCCTCGAGTTCGTTGTCGTAGGGATGCGCCATGAGCTCTGGGCCTTCAGGAAACCAGTGCACGAAGGGCGCGTGGAGGCAGTGCAGCTTGTATTCGGCGTTGGGCACAAAGATGGACTCGGGCGGTTCAGTCAGGCTGTCTTGCAGCCGCTTGATGTCACGCTCGATCTGCTCCGGCTCGAGCACGTAGCGGTAGACCTCGGCGAGCGTCGTGTAGCCAACCGTGATCCGGCGCAACAGGATCACGAACTTCAGGAGATCGGTGTACGCCTGCTGCCAGAACGGTTCCTTCGATTTGCCAAACAGGTTGTTCAGCAGCGTCGCGATGGCGTACGCGACGGCGTACGGATCGAGATCGTTGTGGAGCGGGTTGTAGCAGACGCCGCTCCCGATGCCGACTTCGACGTAGTCCGAGTCCCGCCCGGCTTGCGCGAGGATGCCGCGGAGCTGCCGGCAAAAGTCGCCTTTCACTTCCAGCACCAACCCGCCGATCTTGCGGGCCGGATCGCCGGCGCGCCAGCGAAGGAGCTGATCAACGTACGGGTACATGCACGCGGAGGTCTTGCCGGTGCCGACTGCCCCCAAGACCATCAGACCCGTATACAAGCCGCGTTGCGGAATCTCCAGCCAACCGGGCTCCGGCGCTGGCCCCGGCCTCGTGAGGGCGTGCGTCTCGCCAAGCACCAGACTCGGCGCCCTCCGCGTCTCCGGTTCGGGATACCGCGGGAGCGGCCGATACCGCGCGGTCGGCACGCGGCGATACACGACGATCGCGAGTACCGACGTGACGAGCGACGCGAGGAAGAACGGCGTCGTGAACCAGAGCGTCGCGTAGCCGTACGCGAGCACCTGGAAGACCACGGGCTCCCGGAGCTGGATCAGTCCCAAAAAGGGATCGTCCGGCGGCACCGGATACGTGTGCAGGCCCCACATGCCGACGCTGGCCGCGATCAGCATCGCGACCACCCGGCGCGCGTCCACGATGGTCCGTACCATCCTCGCGTCCTCCGCCTACTCGACGCTCGCCCGCTCGCGCGGTCGATCCCGTGACAGCTCGCGCGTCAGCCGATCGGTCTGGGGGATCACGAGTCGGCTCGGTCGCTGCGTCCGGACGAACCGACGCGGCGCATAGGACTCCGGGTGCGCCGTCCGCCACGCGAGGAACTCCTTATCCTTCGCGAGCACCGTCTCGACGAGCTGGTTGATCACGTAGTCGGGCTCCTCGTCGACGAACGCCGCGTAGGCGTAGAGCGTCTCGTGGTTCTCCTGGTCGAGGCGCGTGCGGTGGTCGATGACATGTTTGCCGCGGGCGCGTGGTTTGATGACGGACATGGGGATTCCTCGAACGACGGCTGATGGCCGTGTAGCCGCCCTCGTTCGCGCGCCCTCTGGCGCCGCGCTGGACGACGAGTGAGCGGGCGAGCTCGGTGGGATGCTGGATCGCCACCAGCGCGGGCCGCAGGTCGGTGAGAAGGCGACGCCGGAGGCGGGACGTGAGCGACCCGGCTGGGGCCAGGCGCACGGCGGACGCCCGGGCCTGAGACCCGGGTCGCTCACGTCCCGCCTCTCTCCCCTCTCTTTCTGGCGGAGTCCGGCGGGAAGCGGGGCGGCACACGACGCCGCCCCGTGTGTCGGCGCGCAAGTAGCGCGCGCGGTGAACGATCCCGCGACCGGCTCGGCGAGCTGGCGACAACGGATCCGCATCGCGCGCGGGCAACGAGAGCGGACGACCGGCGAACGGTCCTCCGATGAGGCGTTCGCCCCCCCGTTCGTCCGGGTCGGCGCCCTACGCGGTTCCCACCAACGGCGCGAGATGCTGATACGCATGCGGTAGCACCTGCCAGTCCAATTGGCCGCTCCGACGCGCGAGGGCGTCGGCGAGCACCGGTGAAAGTGTCGCGTGCAGCGCGCGATCGCCCTGCTGCAACCAGGTGCGATAGAGGACGCGAAACCGTGGACTCGAGAAGGCGTCCTGGGCCCGTCCAAACCGCGCGTCCGCGATCACGGGGGCCGCGCCCACGGTCTGCCGCCGCTGCTCGAAAAACCAGCGCAACTCGTCCAGCGTCGACGGCTGCAGCGGCGTTGCGAGCTCGTCCCGCAGCGCGGCCCGATAGCGCGGGATCGCGCCGGTGAGATGACGCGGCACCAGGAGGCGAATCGTCCAGGCCGGCAACGCCGCCAGCAGGTCGGCATGGCGGTGCAGAAACGTCCGGAAGTCAATCGGCAGCCGGCGCGTGACGAGGTACAGAAAAATGTGCGTCCAGCCGCCCGCATCCAAACCGATGGGCAGCTTGTCGGGAAAGTACCGCATGGTCGTCTTCGGCGGCGTGCCGAAGGTCAGATGCGGCAGTTCCTGGGCCTGGAGCGGCGTCCTCCGGGTGAAGTGCGAGACCTTTTCACGCTCGGTCGCGAGCCACGTCAAGTCCGGGCTCGCGAGCACCGCATCGAGCACCATCAACCGCTCGACGGCACGAGCGAGGGGTGTTGGCTTTCGGTACCGGCTATTGGGTTCCCCGATGGCCGCATAGAGTTTTTTGCCGTGGAGATGATAGAGGTGCGTACTCCCGTGCGCGCGCGGGTACGCGGTGGCCACGCCACGGCTCACGAGACTCGCGAAGAAGTCGTGCATCACTTGCCCGCGTTTGATGCCCGCGAAGGTGCAGTACTGCCGGCCGAGACACACGCCGCCATGGAGCAGTACGGTCACCACGAACCGCGCGTGACGCTCGAGAAAGCCGAGTGTCGTGACGGCGTGCACGCGTTCGGCGAACGTCATTCCAACAGTTCCTCCGCGACCCGTGGATCGAATCCGCGCCCACCACTCCGACTCGATCCGCTCCCGCCGCCGAGCCGGGCGCCGATCGCCCGATAACACGTGAATCCGGCGCGGCCCTTCGCCGCGGCGTGGGCACCCCGGTAGTGTGGCGTCGTCACCTCCAGATCCTCGATGGCGCGCCGACCGTCCCGCTCGTCGTATTCGATCCGCACGTCCGGGAACTGCACCGAGTCGCCGTCGAGCGGCAGCTGGTGAGACCGCGCCCACTCGGCAATCTCGTCGGCCGTCCGATCCGGCCGGCCGTCGTTTTCGCGACGGCGGCGATTCGACGCCTGGAGAAAGCGTTGATACTCGCGCTTGAGCTCTTCTTCCAACACGACCCGCCGGAGGCGCGCGCCGCTCGCCACGAGCCGCTCGGCGGCTTTCGCATACGCGCGGTAGAGATGCGCGTCGTGCGCCAGCTCGCGAGGTTTGGCGATGCCGGCGTAAAACGTCTGCGCGACCTCGCGATCGGGAGTGCGACGCGCATCCTCGAGCACGGCGCGGCCCATCGCGGTCAGCGTCATGAGTCTCGTGCGTGTCTTGCCGACGACATGAGGCACGGTCTGGACCAGATCGAGATCACGCAGGTGCCGAAGATCGCGAGACCGCATCTCCTTCGGGTCGCGCAGGTCCGCCTCGGGCACGACGCGAAAGGCGCCGACCGTCGCCAGTGTCCGGACCTCGGTGCCACGGAGTTCGTACGCCCGCGCCTGGAGAGAGACGCGCTCCCGCTCGGGCCCGCGCGGCAGGTCCAGATCGCGCGCAAACACGTCGCGCGGATCGCGGCTCTCGCGGTCGGACGCGTCGCGTTCGAGCCCCGCGCGTCGACCGGCGTCAGGCCGCTCGATCTCCGGATCACGAGGGTCGTGGTCGACATCGCGCCACATCGCCCACCATCCGATTAGGACGTCAGGTCGTCCCCGACGTCATCGAGCACGGCGTCGCGGGTCGTGAGCTGATGATCCAGGTGGCGGAGCTTCCGTCCCGCATCGCCGAGCGACAGCCACCGCAGCAGGCTGTAGTAGGCCGCGCAGAGATTGAAGAACAGCAGCAGCACGCCGCCGACGATGAGCGTGCCGTGCAGCCGAAAGAGGCCGACCTTGTACGGCGCCAGAAAGCTCAGATCCGTGGCGAGCCATCCGACGGTCAGGAAGACCGTCAGCCCGGCCAAGAACAGGGCATTGGTCATCATCGTCCCAGCTCCTCGAACGCTTGATCGACGCGGAAATAACTGATCTGCAGCCCCAGCGGATTGACGCGCACGAACTCGTTCGGCACGCGATCGCGCAACATGAAATCAATCTGCGCGACATACGTTTCGCGCGCGCGCTCCGTGCGCAGACCCGGCGTGTATAGGACCTTCTGGAAGGTGACCGCGGCCTTGTACGGTGGCTTCGTCAATTCGCTCAGGCTGACGTTTTGGACGACGACGTCGTTTTCGTCCGCCGAAAGGTTCGTCAGGAAAGTGTCGAGCGTGCGGCTTTGCTCGTTCTGAGCGATGGTCGCGTCCGCGACGGCCGGCTCCAGAAAGAACAGCGAGTCCGGGTATTCGCGCTGGACCGTGGACCGAACGCGGCTGAAATGCTTCACGACGAACTGCGTCAGGAAGTAGCGCAACTCCGGTACCTGCGGGTGGTACGCCGTTGCGTCGTACTGGACGGCTTCGGCACGGCCGACATCATCGATCCGGACCACCAGCGGCTTCACGCGGGCAGCCTGCGCGACGGTCCGCAAATTCAGCGCGACCAGCCCCAACGCCACCAAGGAGAGCAGGACCACGGCGATCTTGAGGTACGTGTTCAAGACCAACGCCGAGCCGTACAACTCTACGAATTGGCGCTTCGCGTTCTCCAACGTCTTCGGGCTCAAGTCAGCAACCGTTGCACTCATATCGAGCCTGCCTCCTCTCAATGAAAGACGCGCAGGTCGAGCAACTTCCAACCGATCCAGATCGCGCCGGACACCAAGCCAATCAGAAGAGCGACACCGAACGCGATCCACACCAACTTTGGCAAGTCGGACCAGTGGAGTAATTCAGGCTCTCGGTAGTAGTTGGGCAATCGACGCGACATCTGAACCTCCGCCTTCACACCCGCGTACGCATGAACCGCGTGACGCTCGGCACGATCGTTTGCCCGCCCTGGCCGGAGAAGATGGAACTCGTCAGCGCGGGGACCAGGACGATGCCCGCACAAAACGTGACGATAACGGCGACAGCTTGAAGCCCGTACACACCGTACTCCGCAGAGGTGATGGTCGGCGGAAGGGTCGTCACATATCGGTAAACGAAGCGCTCAAAAATCATGAGAAAGGCGATCGCTACGACAGGGATGAAGGAGTACTGGACAAACGACTTGAGCCAGCCCCAAAAAATCCAGTCGAGCTTCGGCACGATAAAAAACGGCACAAACAGCGGCCCAAGGAGGCCACAGACCGCACTCGCAATCAGGCCGAAGGCGACGACGGCCAAAGACAGCGCCTTTGCCACGGCGATGAGCAACAGCACCGTCCAGTAGATCAGATTCGCCAGAATGGACCACGCATCCGGCTGCAGGAAATGGTCAGCAAGGTCGTCGAAATGGTGATAGATGTTGTCGAAGGCGCGTGCCTCCAGCACACTCTGAAAGTGGCCGGTTTGATCGGTAATCAGATTGCTGAACGACACGCCAATGCCGGGCAGCGGCGATTCGTAGTACGTAATGAACGCGTAGCCGAACGCCACAAACAGCAGCAGTTTCGCAAAGCCGAACATCTGATCACCGACTCCATCGTGCGAGAACATCATCCGAATGCCGTACCACGCGATGAGGATCACCGCGAAGGACAGAAACAGGCTGTACCCGAACCGGAGAAACTCCGGCTCGTAGGTCGTGAGCAGGTTCGTGATCGCCTGCTGAATGGTCGGCATGAGGTTCAACGCGGGTTGGGGCGGCATTTCTTCCTACCTCGCCGTTACGGTTGGCGCCACGTCTGCAGCGCGTCGCCCGTGCCGGCGGCAAAGGCATTGTTCGCGGCCCGGCTCTCGCGCCAGGTCGTGAGTTGCATGTTCAGGGCGGTCGCGTCGGTATCGCGCGCGCGTTTGGTGTCAACGAGGAGCTGCTCCACGATATCGGCGATGAACTGCGTCCGCGCCTGCCGCTGTCGCGCCCCGATCAAGACGGCGCCGCTCAGCGTATCGATCACGGCCGTCGTACTGTGCGTCGTCGACGGATCCGTGACGTGGGTCTCGAGCGCTTCGATGGCCGCCTGTTCGCGACGGCCGTTGTAACGAAGCAAGCCGTCGTCGTGGGTGGCCGCGATCGCCACGGCGTCGGCGGCATTGATCGTCGCCAGCCGGGCCCGAAAGGCCTCCCACGCGACCGTGTTCAAGCCTGACGTGATCCCTTCGTCCTCCACGGCGACGAGCGGATTCGTAATCCCGAGATATGCCGATCCGCTGCCATCGCCATAGTTCAGCGCCGCGTGATAGCCCTTCGCATACAGCACGGCGTCAGAGAGGAAATCGTGAATGCGCCATTCAGGCGTATCTGTGAAGGCGTACTGGTCCACGTTCGTGAACACGCTGAGTCGCCGCGCCATCTTGCGGATTTGGCTCCGTTGCGCGTCTTCGGTGTTGACGATCAGTTCCTCAAGTGCTGCGGTGAGCGTGTTCCGCAACACGACCGCCGGGTCGTACACGACAATCGGCCCGAAGATCCCGAACTGCGCGTGCATCGGCCAAGCGACCAGGAGTACCAGCGCCACGCTAACCAGCCGCGCCCGTGTTCGTCTGCGACTCATACGCCCTCGCGACTCCATTCGCTCTGAAATCCCTTATGGCTGCCGCCACGTTCGGAGCGCGTCGCCTGTACCCGCGACGAAGGCGTTGTTGGCCGCTCGGCCGTCACGCCAGGTCGTCACCTGCATGTTGATCGTCGTGGCTTCAGTGTCCCGCTCCCGTTTGGTGCGTGCCAGGAGTTGCTCCAGCGCATGGGAGAGCAGTTGATTCGCCGCCATGTCCTGGCGCCGCTCGAGCAGCTCGCCGGCCGAGATCTTGTCGAGTACGGCGGTCATCTGGTGGTAGTCCGACGATCCGTTCAGCACGTCGTCTTCGAGCTTTTGCACGGCTTGTTGCAGGCGGTTGTGGTACTCGCGGATCAGGGCGACCTGATGACCGCCCAGCATGGCCACAGAATCGGAAATCTCGACCGTCGCGTACTGGTTCTGAAAGAGTCGCCGCGCGTCGGCACTCACACGATCGAGCGACGCGTCCGGGCGCTGAAGCGGCACCGCGGTCGAGAGATAGGCGGTCCCGCGAGCGTCGCCGCTATTCATGCCCTGAATCCACGGACGACCGTACTCAAAAGGAGCGGTCTCCAATCCTGTGATGGCGATCGGGGGAATGCGATAGCCGTTCAGGTTGCGGAGGCCCTGTGCCATCTGGACGATCAGCTGGTACTCCGCGCGGAGTTGGTCGTACACCTGCTGCACCCGTTGGGCAATCAGCACGGTCTGCTCCAGCTCCAGCGGATCGATGACGACGAGCTGCGCGGAGGCCGACAGGGTCATGAGGCTCAACGCGAGCACGAGGAGACAGACGCGACGAGCCATAGACGCCCTCCTATCGGACGCGGACGCGAGCCGCCGGTGGCGCAGCGACCAGCGTGCGATCTTCGTATGCAGGCAATTCCAGATCGCTGGTCAGATACACTTCGACGCGGTGTCCTTCGCGAATCGTGATCGTCGGCAGACGATTGAGAAAGCGGTTCATGACCTGAGCGGTCGCCTCCGACGTCGCATTCCCAAAACCGCCCGCCATCACGATCGTGCGGTTCCCGGAGCCGCCGAACGCGACCGTGCCGAGGTACTGACCCAGGCCGCCGATCACTCCCACCGCACTGGCGGCGCCGAACGTGGAAAAGTAGTGGTGGTTGACCTGATCGCGCAGCGCGGCGTCTCCGAGCTGGTTCAACCCCGTGAACTGATCGAGACTGACGGTGCGGCCGTCGGGCAAGAGGAGCCGATGAAACGCGACCGCGAGCCGCGACTCGCCGACGGATGACACCGCCTTCGTCTCGCCCAGCACGCGTGAGCCCGCCGGGATCAAGACTTGCTGTCCGCTGTGTGAGTAAATCGGATTGGTCACCAGACAATTCACCGGACTCGCCATGGATCCATCGAGACGGTTCGTCAGCACGGTGTCGATCACGGTGCCTTCGAGGAGCCGATGCAGCGGCCCGGTGTCCCTAATCGGCTCGGTGCCTGCCGGTGTGCGTTGACCGGCTGGTGGCACCGGGGCAGGCACCGCCGATGCGGTCGAGGACGTCGCGGGTGTCGGCTGAAGGGGCGTGGTGGCCGCGCCAGGCGCGACGCCGGTCGTTAGATCGTGTGTGTACTGCGCCGTCGCGCGGACGACGGCACTCGCGACGTCGTCCACATTCGGCGGTGTGGGCGCCGCCACCGCCACGTCACGGGCGGTGCTCGCCAGCGCACGGCCAGCGCTCGCGTCGCCATTTCCCGTTGGCTGCTGGTCGGCCGGTCGTCGGCTCAGCACGACGTTGCTGGCGAACAGACTGTCGTACTCCCGCCGCTTCCGCTCTGCGGTGATCGGATCCGGTGAGCCAGTGCCCACTCGTTCGTGCGGCGCCGGCGTCGGGGTGGGCGCGGCCGCGGCGTGCGCCTGCTGCGCGACGCGGCTCTCCATGATCCGTAAGCGATCCTGGTAGTCGCGCAGGCGGTCGGGACTGGGCACCTGCGGCGCCGGCGTTGAGACCGCGGCCCGACGCGCGAGTGGATCCGGCCGGCCCGCGAGGACCATGATCAGCACCATGCCTCCGGCCACCGCCGCCAAGACCCAGGCTTGGATGCGCCGCGGCAACACGCCGCGCGGTTGCGGTCGCCGATCAGTGACTGGCGGCGCGCCGACTGCAGGCGTCAGAGGATCGGCCATCGCTACTGGCCTCGTTCGGCAAACGGCCACTGCGCCTTGCCGAGCGCCAGATAGCCGCGTTCCATCACCTTCGGCACGATGTACGTGCCGTGCCGGACCTGGAAGTTCACCAAGGCCGGCTGGCCGTCTTTCAGTTCGTAGAGCGCGGGGAGCTCGTGCGCGTCCGACTGGATGTACGTGAACTGCCCGTCGGTCCAGATCGATCGCACGCAGAACGGCTTCTCGTACTTGGGTGTGCCGTACGCAAACTGCAGTGTGGCCGGGTAGTGCTGCTTGAACGCGGTGATCGCTTCATCGGCCCGTCGCTGCGCCGCCTCGACGGCGTTGCGGGCCTTGACCAGTTCCGCTTGGACGGCATTGCGGGCCTCGACGAGTTCCGCCTGGACGGCGTCGTATTGCGCGGCCGTGTAGTACGTCGGCTTGCCCCGCGGCGCGGCCGGATCCGCATTCACGTACACCTTCAGATCCGGTGGTGTACCGCCGTTCTTTTCATCCAGCAGGAAGGAGTAGACGGCGCCTGTGGCGGTGACCAGATTCACATTGGTCGCCGCACCCTCTTTGGCTGGCTTGATATGCGCGATATTGTGCGTCGCGCTGATCACCCACCAGTCCTTATCGCCGCAGATGACGTCGAGAATCTCGTCGTCTTCGGGCAACACCACCATCGTGGTGTAGCGCACGCGGGTGTGGAGCGGAATCAGGGTCTGCGTCGACGCCGACACTTGTCGAACGCCCACCGTTTGTCCCGACGCGATCGATGGTGCGACGACGGACGACGCCGCGAGTGCGGCCACGACGGGAAACCATGCAGGGAGACCACGCGGGGACATCTGCACCCTCCTGATCAGGCCGATGCCGCGAGCCGATCGAGGCCCGCCTCGAAGCCGTATTCGCGCACCATCGCGGCGACCCGTTCGTTCTCCATCGGCGTGTTCGTGTAGATCCAGTAACTCTTGGGATCGACGGTGAGCGTGAGGACCTTCGTCAGCCCGGGACGTTTGAGCAGAATCTCTTGCCGCGGCACGAGGCCACGCAGCCGCTCCAGTTCCCGGTCGTTTAACTGAAACAGTTCCGCGTACTGCCGCGCATCGAACGCCGGATTGGCCAGGAACAGCTTGGTCGGACAGCTCTCGACGACCGTGCGGAGGAGATCGGCGGAGGCGAAGTCCTCGATCGCTTGCGTCGACAAAATCATGGCGGCGTTTCGCTTGCGCCAGGTCTTCAGACCTTCTTGGACATAGGCGCGCAGCGTGGGATGCTGGATGAACCGCCACGCTTCATCCATGACGCAGAGTTTCAGGGTCGAAGCTTCGGCCGGATCCTGGATGCGGGCGGTGACGCGGTGCAGGAGATAGAACAGGAGCGGCTCAAGCAGCGCGGGATACGCGCGTATCGCCTCGAAGTCGAACACCTGCAGTCGCTCAACGGTGAGGGTGTCCTCACGATTGTCGAACAGACTCGCGTACCGGCCGCGTTCAACCCACTTGTGCAGTCGTCCTGCGAGCGCGCGCGGAAGAAGATTGGCGACGGTGAACAACCGGCGTTGGGGCTCGTCGAGCACGTAGAGGTTTTCGACTGCGTCGTACACCTCGCGGTCTTCCGATTCACTCAGCCGATACCCGTCCTCACCTTCGAGCAGCACGCGGACGAACGCGTGGAGAAAATGCAGATGCTCCGGCGTCGCCGCTAACGCGAACGGGTTGATGGTGACGTCCGCGTGCCGGAGCCCGAGCTCCAAGTAGCGGCCCCGGAGCAGCGTGGCCAATTTCCGATAACTGTGCCCCAAGTCGAAGATGACCGTGAGGGGGTCATACTGCTGGGCGTGCGTCACCAGGAAGTTGAGCGAAAAGCTCTTCCCCATGCCCGTTGCCCCGAGGACGAGCGTGTGGCCGACGTCGTCGACGTGCAGGTTGAAGGCGTACGGGACGTGGTGGGGCGTCTCGAAGATGGCCAGCGCCGGCTGGTGCAGGTGCGGACTGATCCGTTCGCCGGGATCCGGCGTGAACAGGAAGCTGAGATCCGCCAGATTGGTTTCCAGCAGCGCCAGGCGACGCACGTTGTGCGCGCTGTTGCCGGGGACGACACTGAGCCAGGCATTGAGCAGGTTATAGCTCTCGTCGAACAGCACCCCGTCATGGACGGCAAAGACCTTCATCGCTTCCGCCGCCTGATGGTCCAACGCGCGCGGATCCAGATCGTGCAGCACGAGCGCCAGCGACGCGTGCCCAAAGAAGTGGCCGTGAACCTCCAGCTCGGTCAGCGCGTCGCCCAGCTGATGGACGGTCGCGTTCGCGGAATCGTCGACGAGCATCTCGTCGGGTCGACTCTCGGGCGCGAGGTAGTTGACGAGCGCGACGCGCTTGTTGAAAAAGTGCCGGCGGCGTGATTGGACATCGCGACGCATCCGGTCGTTCGGGATCCGCTGCCACTCCAGGCACGCGAGGCACTCGCCGGGAAGCGTGTACAGATCGCCAAGCAGATGCGCGAAGGTGCGGCTCGGCGGCTCCTTCATCGAGAGCACCTTCACGCGGTGCTGGCCGACCTGCAGGTGGTCGCGGTGGCACTCGACCGTCGAATCCGCGACGAAATAATCCAGATGGGTGTCGTACGTGAGGTGCGCGGCGTTCATGACCGCGGGGTCATAGTTCACGAGCTGTCGGAAGAACCGGAAGGCCTCCGCCTTGGGCAGCCGCTCCAAGACAACGTCGCTCAGTTGCACGTCCAGGGCGCCCGCTTGGTGATGGAGCGCGGCGATGGCGCGATCGAGTTCCGCCTCAAGGAAGGTGATCGCCTCTCGTCGCGAGAGCCACTGCCGGACCGCCTGCGTCGGCCTCCGCCAGAGATACTGCAAGGTGGGGCTGGTGCGGATGGTCGTGGGCGCCTCGTACAGCACGACGAGGTAGCACGCGAGCTCGTACAGCTCCGACCGTCGACCATTGAGGTACGCCGCGCGCTGCTGAATCGCCTGGTGCGCCACCGGTCGCGAACACGACGATGCCACAATCGGATCGACCGTCCGTTTCACGAGGTACTGGTACAGGCGATAGCGCTCGTCGAGCAGGCGGAGCGCCGCCTCAAAGCGATGGACGACCGCATCACGCTGGCCGTGCGTCAGCCCTTCACCATCGATCCCGCGAACCCGGTAGATGACGCCGACATGTCCAGCCTTCGTCAGGAACGTCGTCTCATCGACGAACCCCCAAAGGGCAAGCAGTCCATTGAGGCTGCCGGCTTCCTCATAGTCGCGGAGGATGCGCGCGAGCCTCACCATGGCGTGACCTCGACGACGACGGACTGATGTTTGCCCGGGTCATACCGCCGCCGCGCCTGCGACGATGTCAGCAGAATCCGGAGCATCTGCGGATCGCGCCTCGTCGCCCACGCGGCAAAGCCGTACAGGCCACCACACATCAACAGGCCTGCGAACAACGAAGAGAAGAGATTGAACGTCGCCGCGCCGAGGAACAGCGCCAGGAAGAACAGGCGGCGTTCGACACCGCAGATGGTCAACGGCCGATGGAGCGCTTTATAGACGATCCGATATGTCGGGCGGTCTGGCATGTCCCGACCTCGTTTCTGCGCGAACGCGGGCACGTTCAGAACAGCCACGTCAGGAACTGCGCCGCGAAGAGCGCGAGTCCGCCGCCAAACACGATGCCGGAAATCTGACGTTTCGCCCCGCTTTCGCCGTACATGAACAGGAGTCCACCGATGACGATGGCGACGAGCGCTAACGATCGCGCCAGCGGACCCGTGAACGTCGTGGCGAGATTGTTCGCCGCTCGCTCCCATGGCGACTGCGCGAAGGCGACCGTTGGCACGAGGAGAATCGCCAACACGGCGGCGCTCGTAGGGCGACCGAGTGGAACACGCCTGCCTCTCATCTCAACCTCCGCTCCCATACATTTCCTTCGTGATATCATACAAGCATTCGTATGAGGCCATCAGCGAAGTCAGCGCAATTGCTCGCGCTCTCTACTGACCTCGCGCGCGCGCTCGGGGTGAGGCGCAGTACACGCTTACGTAGCGTGATTCGGCAGACGAGCTTGCCCGCCGAAGTTCTCTTGGACCTCGCCATCGAGCTGGTCGACATTGCGAGGCGCAAGCTGTCTCCGCCACCGATTACGCGCACCGCGGTCGGTCTCGGCGCGGCGCGGTGGCGAAACGTGAGTGCCGCGGAACGCAGTCGGCTCTTGCGCCTGGCCGTGCAGGCGCGCTGGGCCAAGTACCGAAAGAGGGCGAGATCGCCTCGTCCGAGCGACTGATCGGCCCGTGATATTCGAGCACGGCGCGAATATGACCCTTCGAGATGTCGCTGCCCGTTGCTCGTCACGTGGGGCATCGACCGTGCGTGTTCGCATGCGCATGCCGAGCGACAGAGCAAAACGCGTCGCACGTCACGCCACGGCCGTATGAGCGGCTATGAGGCATTGTGATCGGAAGCGTGTGCGAGGACAGGACGAGGACAGGACCTCGCGGAGACGGTCCCGGATCATGACGAGGCTGTCGCGAGGGAACCTGCGACAGGCCCGAGAGTTGTGGCACGCCTGCCGCGCCATCGAATCTTCCGGCCGTCGCGCGCGGTGCCGACGAACGCGAGGCGACGACGCGACAACCGCGCGACGTTCATAACGGGAACCCGCCCCGCTCATCGACGATATAAATCCGTACATCGGCGTCGGGTTTGGCGTCACCGTCGCGCGATCCAGCCTGTGGCCGGCGACGCGCGACGATCAACCATCAGCGAAGTGCCAGCGCGAATGGCTAGTTTGCAAAGCAAAGTAGCCATTGACAGTGGGCTCGTCATGGTGAGAAGCTTTGTGGAAGGAGGCCCGACCATGACGGAGCTCGATCGAATTCGCTACGTCACGCAGTACTACGCCCATCTCCAGGGTCTTCGATTGGTCCCGCTGGGCCTGCTCTTTCTCGCCGCGGCGGCCTGGCGGAGTGGATGGCTCGTGCTCCCAGGCGCCGCCGACCGTGCCGAGTACTGGTTTGTCGGAGGGTTTTGGATCGCGATCGGCGTGTCGTTTTGGATCCGTGCGCGATATCAACGGCAGTTTGGGCATCTCCGGCCGCTGCCAGGACGGAACGGCTTCTGGTTCTTTATGGGGTTGTTGGCATGCGTGCTGGGAGCGCTGGCCCTCGAGGAAGTTGGTCGATGGCCGTTCGCGGCGCGGGCCCCCCTCGTCGTCGTGGTCGGGTGTTTGATGTACCTGGGTCTGGCACACGGAGCCCTTCGGAAGCACTACCTCATCGTCGCGTTCGCCGTTCTGGGCTTGATAGGCGCTCAGCGACTGGGCCTGTCGCCGGACCGAGAACAGGCGCTGTTCGACGTCGTCATCGGCGGAGGGCTGATGATCGCCGGCCTTGGCGATGACCGCCTTCTGCGCAGGCTGCTGCAGTCCCCCTCGTCGGAGGTCTATGCCGGGACCCCTTGAGGAGACGGCCTCGCTCGACCGTCTCGTGCATGAACCCTCCCGGTTGGCCATTTTGACGGCGCTGAGTGCCTGTCGGACGGCCGACTACCGGTTCTTGCAGGTGCTGACGGGCCTCAGTAGCGGCAATTTGTCGAACCATCTGGCCAAACTTGAAGAGGGCGGGCTTGTCACCATCGAAAAGAGTTTTCGGGGCCGGATGCGGCATACGGCCGTCCGGTTGACTGCGTTGGGTCGCGAGAGCATTCGGCGCCATTGGACTCAGCTCAAAGAATTGCAACAAGCCGCTCGCCGGTTGAAACAGCTTCCCATCGGGAGCCGGTGACGGACTGACGGTCCGTGTGGGTAAGTCGTGCCCGATGGGTCGTGACTACCCACACGGTCGTGCACAGAAGCCACGGTAACCCTCGCGAATTGGGCGGTACGCGTCGTTCCACAACGCTGGACAGGGCGGTGGATCGGAGGCATCGGTTGTGCAATCGCAAGCGACGTAGACGGCGCGATCAATTCTAGGCATGCGGAATTCACGCGAGGCACGGTGCCAGACCGTCCGTATCAAAGAGTCACCGTTAATTTGTATGCGGACGAAACCGCATGGGTGGATGGTGTGTGTGAACGCTTAAAACGAAGGGGTCTCACGAGGGCCACACGGTCAGAAGTGGTGCGGCTCGCCATCACGGGGTTACGGCGACGGCTGGGTGGCCTCGGCGATCCAGAACTCGTGACCGTCTTTCTTCAGGAGTTGCTTGAGGATGCGACAGCCGGTGCCGATCCGGAGACCCTCTTGCGGTGAAGAACGGGCCACGACCGTGATGGTGAGCGCCCATGCGCCGCGCGGAATGCCGACCATTCCCCCGTGCGGTGATGCTGATGCGTCAGCACCTGATGCGGAATGGCTCGACGTCCATTGTGGCGCCTGCGGAAAACTGATGATGGTGACGTTCGCGTCGTTGCGCACTCAACGCACGGTCGACTGTCCGGACTGCCTGGCGGCACGAGGACGACCGACGACGAATACGGGCCGATAGTGAAATTGAGGATGTAGGTACGACTTTGTCAGATCCGTAGTTGAAGAAACCGTTGTTCTGCTTGCTTCATCCACTGCATGTAACGGGGACGGCTGACGAAGAGCAGCCCGGTAAAAATCTCCTGCACGAACGCACGCACCTGCGGAAACGTCAACCGCGGCCCGGGGTGGGGTCGCGTGCGTTCGTGTTGGACAAAGGCGTACGCGATCGCGGAACGAACAGCACTCGGCCGATGAGTGTCGGAACGGTGAAGAAATCCATCGACGCGGCTGACGCGAGGCGATTTGTGAGAAACGTTCTCCATGTCTGAAAGGGCGGACGTGCGTACGGTTTCAGCAGACGCGACACCGTGCGTTCCGACACGTCGACGCCGAGCGCGCGGAGCTCACCGTGAATCCGCGGCGCTCCCCACAACGGATTTGCGGACGCCATGTCTCGAACGAGGGCGCGGATCTGCTGATCGATCGGTGGACGGCCGTCTGGCCGACGTTTCGAGCGTCGGGTCCATCGACGGCGAAGCCAGTCGCGATGCCAGCGCACGACGATGTCCGGCTGCACGAGCACCAACGCCATACGCCAGTTCCGCCACCTTCGCGCCAAGGCGATCCAAAAGTAACCGTCCGATGAATATCGTCGCATCGTGACGGTCGAGTCGGTACCGATTTTTGACTGAGCGAACGGCTCGATTATCGGCCGCCGCGAATCCAGTGACGGTAGGCCTGAACCCACTCCCAGCCACGCGGGGGCGGCGAGGGCAACGGCAGGTCAGCGAGTGAGATCAGTTGTCGGTGTCGGCCGCGACGGCAGATCGCGACGATCTCCTCGGCGTCGTTGAAATCGACGCCTTCGACTTCGACCGACATTCCCAGGATAGTCGTTGTAAACGGCACCGCGAGATGTTCTTCAAGTACGGCGTGGAATCCGACACGCTGTTCGGATTCGTCGTGGGCGTCGAGGATTGCGTCCTCGACCAACTCGTTCAGCTGACGGGTGCTCAGGCGCTTGGGACCCGTGTGCGCACGACGGGTTTTACCTTGATCGACTCGGCGTGCCATGAAGACGAGACGGGCAGCTTAGGCCGCCGCCGGCCGGCGGAATGACGTCGCCCACCCTTTCGGGGTGAGCTCGCTGATCAGTCGCTGCGGATGGGTCGCGACCCGGAGCAGAACGTCTTTCAGATAGTCGAACGGCGGCACGTCAATCAATTTACAGCTCTGGACGAGCGAGTAGAGCACGGCCGCCCGTCGGGCGCCCTCGAAACTGCCCGCGAATAACCAGTTCCGGCGACCGACTGCGACGACACGCAGTTGATTTTCGGCGCGAGAATGAATCGTACCGGGATCCTCGGAGAGCAATTAATGTGAGTCAGGCTACTGCGGCGTGCTCATAGTAACGTGCCTCGTACTCGGCCGGTGGGACGTAGCCAATTGGCTCGAGCAGCCGGCGGTGATTAAACCAGTCGACCCATTCGAGCGTGGCGAATTCGACCGCCTCCACATGCCGCCATGGTCCCTTTCGGCGAATCACTTCTGTTTTGAACAGACCGATCACCG